>CESO01023324.1_pt1 | contig 205542 bp, 185 predicted proteins | sample 356341 | NCBI WGS metagenome assembly CESO01 (sample SAMEA2621812, study PRJEB7988) | marine metagenome | biome: marine biome (ENVO:00000447); feature: deep chlorophyll maximum layer (ENVO:xxxxxxxx); material: "saline water (ENVO:00002010), including plankton (ENVO:xxxxxxxx)" | depth 35 m | reverse complement strand
GAACATTGCGGAGAATCTGTCTGGCGCGAAGTCACGGATCAAAGACGCTGACTTTGCCGCAGAAACGGCGATGTTAACCCGTAATCAGATATTGCAGCAGGCGACCACCACGATCCTGGCGCAGGCAAATCAGCGGCCACAAGCGGCATTAAGTTTACTGCAGGGTTAATAGCGGTAACAAGCGCAGCGCGGAGCATTTAAAAGGAAAAGCCTGCAGCATGGGTAATGCTGCAGGTTTTTTTGTTCTGTTTTGCATCTATTTTTCATCAAGTCATATTTAAAAACCACGCAAATTACTGATAAATAAAGATTTAATAAAAATCCTTCCAGAATTGAAAAATAAATCAAAAATTTACTAAAGCTTTATAAAGTCTGGCCGATACAGATTATAGGGGAACTGTATTAGTGACCTTGTTTTAGCAGAGTGGTGGGGTAACCAGCCTGTTAAATCATAGAACTTATGCTGTTTAAGTGTGGCGGTGGGGTAACCGCTACAGCCAAAACAGTTCTGTTAAATTTTGGAGGCTACATATGGCTTTAACAGTCAATACTAATGTGAGTTCGTTAAACGCACAGCGTCAGTTAATGCAAAGCGGCAACGCACTGGACACATCATTTAAACGCCTGTCATCAGGTTTACGTATCAACAGTGCTGCTGATGACTCTGCCGGTTTACAAATCAGTAACCGCTTATCTGGTCAGATCAACGGTTTAAATCAGGGGATCCGAAATGCAAATGACGGTATTTCACTGGCTCAGACTGCTGAAGGTGCGTTAGAAGAAGTGACCTCAGCGTTTCAACGAGTAAGAACTCTGGCACAACAAGCATCAAACGGTTCTAATACCGACGAAGACCGTTTGGCAATCCAGGAAGAAATTCGTTCATTAATGAGTGAAGTCAACCGGGTCGCTAAAGACACCACGTTTGGTGGTCAAAACTTACTTGATGGCAGTTATAAAGCCAGCTTCCAAGTGGGTGCTGATGCCGTGCAGACCATCGGTTTTAGCATGAAAAGTGTCGGTGGTACGGCTGCAGGCAACTTAATCAGTGCCAACGGCGGCTTTACATTATCTGGTATTGCTGGTGCTGCCTCGACAGTGACAGGAAATGCATTATCTGCAAATGTTGATATTTCAGCACTTTCTGCTGTCGATTCTAGCGTTGCATTGGCAGATGTAGATTTTGCCGCTGCGTTTGTTGCTAGTGCGATTAGTGTCTCCACTCAGGGCAATGCCCAAATTGTTCTTGCAGGTATGGATTCATTAATTGCGGTAGTAGATAAAAAACGTGCTGAATTAGGTGCGGTACAAAACCGGTTCCAGTCTACTATTCGTAACCAATCGAACATTTCTGAGAACCTGTCTGGTGCTCGCAGCCGGATCCAGGATGCTGACTTTGCAGCTGAAACCGCTGCACTGACCCGTAACCAGATCCTGCAGCAGGCAAGTACTACTATCCTGGCGCAGGCAAACCAGCGTCCACAGGTAGCATTATCGCTTTTAGGTTAAGCTAAAGGATAAGCTATAGTTAGTTGGCCAGTGTTACACTGGCCAACGACTTTACGCCGGAGGTTTTTATGTCCGTGGAAACGTTATTCAGCAAAGATAATCGGCTTACCGATCCTGGCTTAGACAGGCAGATAACGGCGAAAGCTGTCCGGCCTGACTCTGTTGCTCAGGCAGACTCAACTGAAACTGCAGTTCAGCAACCTCTGAAAGAAAATGCGGCTCGGCTTAATGCCATACAACAAAATGAGAAAACGAGCACAGAACCAGCAGAGAAACCGGTGCGGGCGATAGAATTTGATACTATTCAAATTCGGCAAACACTGGAGCAGATCAGCAAATTAATTCCTATTGCCAATACCAAATTAGTATTTGAGTTTGATGAACTGGGTGATCCACCTATCATTAAAGTCATAGACAAGAACAGTAACGAGCTGATCCGGGAAATACCGTCTCAGGATTTGCTTAAAGTCGCTCAAGCTTTTTCTGAGATGGCCGATAACTTAAATAAGGCCGGCGCACTTATCAATTTCAAGGCCTGATACGATTCACAGGAGCACGCTATTATGGCAACGATTACTTCAGCTGGAGTTGGTTCAGGTTTAGATCTGGAAAGTATTATCCAGGCAACAGTAAATGCTGAAGATTTACCGAAGATGCAGCGTTTTGAAGCGACCAAAACCCGGTATAGTGTGCAACTTTCTGGCTTAGGCGCCGTTAAATCTTCCTTATCTGCATTTCAGGATATTATCAAAAAGCTGGCTGACCCGGAGAATTTTACCAAGCGCAGCAATACTATTGTGCAGCCGGCATCAGGCGACGTTATTTCGGTCGCGGCTAACAGCAGTGCGACACCCGGTAATTTTAATATTAAAGTTAATCAATTAGCCCAGGGTAGTCGGGCCACCACCACCTCCGCCTTTACTGCGCCATCTGATGTGGTTAGTGCCAGCGGCGGTAAGTTAACGATTGCGGCGGGTGACAAAAGTTTTGAAGTGGATGTTGCCGCGGGTGCAACGCTCGAAGAAGTGCGGGCGGCGATTAATGAATCCGCAACAAACTTCGGTGTATCAGTCAATATTATTAATACCGGCGGCGCAACGCCCGAGGCCAAGTTGGTAATCAGTTCCAACGTGAGTGGTACCGGTAACGATTTAACCATTACCAACGACACCGCCGAGCTGGACAACATTTCAACAACGGCCTTTAGTGGCGGTGCGGGTGGCCTGAGCATTGCTGCAACTGATATGGCGCGTGATGCCATCGTTGAAGTTGATGGCATCGCGGTAAACAGTGCGACCAATATTTTTAAAGATGCGATTCAGGATCTGACGTTTACTGCAAAAAAAGTTAGTGTAGGTACTGAGACCGCAAAACTAACCGTCGATTTTGATAAAACCGGCGTAGAAAAACTGATAGATGAATTTATTACTGCGTTTAACAACGCGGCTGGGACAATCGAATATCACACAAAAGCTGGCGCTGCGCTTTATGGCGATTCTGGTATGCGCGGTTTGAAAAATCAGCTTACTAATACATTATCTACTGTGGTGTCCGGTGCTGGCGGTTTTGAAACCTTGTTTGATGTAGGTATAGGCTTAAAGAAAGATGGCAAACTGGAAAAATCGTCTTTGGTGCGTAGTGTCAACGCAGCGTTAACCTCAGATTATGCCAATGTAGGCAAATTATTTTCTGGCGAAAATGGCTTGGCTAAAACGTTTGAGTCTTTGCTAAATACCCAGTTAGAAGCTAAAGGTAGTTTTAAATTTCGGGAAGAGTCGTTAAACAAATCGATGCGCCAGCTTGAAGATGACAAATTATCGCATGATTACAGAATGACTCAGTTGGAAGCTGGTTTGCGTGCGAAATATGCGGGTTTAGATGTACTGATTGCTCAGATGCAAAGTTCTGGAAGTTACATTACGCAGCAACTTGCCAATTTACCCGGGTTTACCAGCAATAAAAAATAACGTTTAGGAGCTACGTATATGAGCAATGCAAAATTAAAGTTTTATCAGAAAGAAGCCACTAAAACCCAGTTGGCTGAGGCATCTCCATATAAAGTTATTCAAATGCTGATGGCGGGCGTGCTGGATAATCTGGCGTTAGCAAAAGGCGCATTACAACGTAAAGACCTGGAAACTAAAGCGAAGATGTTATCAAAGGCTTCTGCAATTCTGGAGTCGTTACGTTCGTGTCTGGACGAATCGCAAGCACCGGAATTGGGTCAGAATTTATACGCTTTGTATAGCTATATGATGGACCGACTGGTGGATGCCAGCGTTGAGAAAGACAGCACTACTGCTATTGATGAAGTAGCAGATTTATTTCGTCAGATAAAATCAGCCTGGGATGAAATTCCGTTCAGTGCGCAGCAACAGGCTGAATCTCAACGTGCGGTCGCACACGCTAATGTCGGCTGATATCCAAAGCGCTGAACAGCAATTTACAGATCTACAGCAGCTTGTTGTTCAGGAGCAGTATCTTGAAGCTGCTGAAGCGGTAAGTAGGTTCCAGCAACAATTGCAACAGCTTTTTTCTACGGTTACCGGCCAGGATCAGGCAGAGCAGAAGCGCTTACAGCAACTGGCAGAAAATTTTCTGGATATGTTAGCAACGCTCAACAAACAGCAACTGGAAATAAAGGATAGCATCAGTCAGATTGCTGCGTTAAAGTCAGGGAATAAGATCAGTAAAACCTACCAGATAGATTAATTTATGACTGAGTTAGAACAACTGTTGCAACAGGCTGAAACTGCCCTTTCAGAATTAATGCAGCAAAATGCCAGAGAACAACAGTTCGCCAAAACATCACTGCAATTATTCGATAAAAACATCGTTGCTTTTGAAAAGTACTATCCCAGCATTGCATCTACTATTAAAGCCTTTCAGCCTCGTAAGGGCTTTAAAATTTTAGTGACATCTACCGGTGATGGGAACTTTATCCCCGTTAACTCTACTGTGCCAATTTACTCAGATAATCCGATTGAGCAAACCCGGCAGCAACTGCAGAAAAACACGGCTAAAGGTTATTACAGTCTGACTCAGTATGGTTTTAGCGTAGCAGACAACGATCATCGTATTCATAGCCGCTATATGGCCGAACTCGGTAAAACCATTCAGCGGTTTGAAGAAAAAAAAGCAGATAAGCTTTCTGAACTGCCCAAGCATTTTCCAACAGCAATGTTGTTTGGGGTAGGGCTGGGCTATATCGTTACCGAACTGCTGAGCAAGCATAGCTTTGACTATATTTATATCAATGAACCCGATCTGGAAGTGTTTTATGCCAGCTTGTTCTGCACCGACTGGTCTGAAGTCATTCAAGCTGTTGACGCCGAGGGTGGTACCTTATTTTTTCAAATCGGGCTAAGTGTTGAGGAATTCTTTACCGCGCTCTATATGGTGGCTGCCGATGTCGGGGCATATTCGATAATTCGCTCATTCTGTTATCAACACTACCCGTCTGTTGAAGTAAACCAGCAGATAGCTGCTTTTTTTAATCGCTACTATGAGCTTCAGGCAGGGTTTGGTTTTTACAATGATGCGATTACCGGGTTGGCGCATTGTCTGAAAAATTATCAAAGCGACACGAACTTTTTGGTGCCCGTTAAACCCAGAAAGTATATTGAGATGCCAGTGGTTATTGTTGGCAATGGCCCATCGCTGGATGCGGCATCGGAAGCATTAAAAGACATTCAGGACAATGTGATTATCTTCGCGTGTGGTACAGCGTTGGGCTCTTTAGCAAAACTGGGTATTAAAGCTGATTTTCATGTGTTGGTTGAACGCCCCAAAACAACCTACGATGCGCTGTTAGATAGTTTTGACAAATCTCACTATGCTGATTTAAACCTGCTTGCAGTGGATGTGATCTATCCTGATGTCATTGACCTTTATAAATGGTCGGGCTTAGGATTAAAAGGTCCGGAAGCGGCCACAGTATTTACTCAGCTTATCGTGCTGGAAGATTATAAACAGTTGTTGCCTTCAATGGCCCACCCGGGTCCATTAGTGGCAAATACCGCATTATCTTTTGCATTTAACATCGGCTTTCGTGAAGTGTATCTGTTTGGCGTAGACAATGGTTATCTGGACGGAAAAACGCACTCTGCCAATAGTATTTACGCCAGCAATGAAAACTATAAAAAAGTTGTTGATAAGGGCGCCAAGCACCCGCTTAAAGGTAATCTTACCCAGGATGTCATGGCAACAAACTTGTTGAAACTTGCTCATGAACATATGGAGAGACTGTTAAAAACGGATAAAAAGATCACGGTTTACAATGTTGGGGAAGGGGCTTTTATAGAAGGTGCCTTGCCCATAACAGAGCAGGATGTTTTTATTAGTAAAAGCCAGCAGGTAAAAGAGGATGTTGTCGAACAGGCTAAGCAAAAGTTTTTCAAAAAATTTGAATTTAGCGTCGACGACCAAAGACTGGCATTTGATTTATTTGATGATATATGTGACCACCTTAACGATATTGCCAGTGAGAGTTTTAGTAGCAGAAAGGAAGCGTCTGATATATTGCGGCGCCAGGCTCGATATGTTTATGCATTCAGAAACACCCGTTACGCTCATTTATTCCACATGATTAAAGGCTCGTTACTCTATTATCATTGCCCCATGCTGACCTTGTTGTATCAGTTCGATGATGAAAACGTATCATTGGAGTGTTTTGCAGCACTGCTGGAGCTTTGGAAGCGCTATGTCAGTGCTATGAAAGTTGATTATCGGCAAAGCTGGAATAAAAAATGCGATTGGGGTATGGATATCGTGTTTGCTAATAAAAACAAAACGAAATAATTTCTACTATTATGCCACACAACGCCGTGTGGCTTTAGCCACAAAGCGTAAAGCCATCATCGACGACAATATTTTGCCCGTTGGTAAAACGGGCATGGTCTGACAGCAGAAACATAATGGCGCCTGTGATATCGGCAGCGTCCAACATGCCTTTGCCCAGTGTTTTAGTTCGGTAAGCCTGCAGAAAAGGTTCTGGCTGGTTATCGCTAATGCCCCCCGGGCTAACCAGGTTAACGCGAAAACGACTGTCAGCAATATAAGATGCCGCGTATTTACTCAGATGAATTAATGCCGATTTAATGGCGGCATACTCTACCGGCATGGTCATTGCTGTATTGTTATAAATATCAAAGCGTGGTGCGACCACACCATATACAGATGACAGGTTAACCAGCGAAAATTCGCGTGGCTGTTGTTTGAAGTATGCCGCACATTGCTGCATAAACAAAAAAGCGCTGCCAAGGTTAAGCGATAAGTTGTCGTTAAAACTTTGCAGGCTGACCTCAAAAAAGTGTTTACCGTAATCTTTGTTGCGCGGATAGCTGCAGTTAACCGCGCCATCGGGTTGATATTGGCTCAATATTTCGCTGATACTATCAGCCTGCTGCAGATCGAGAGTGGCCAGCTGCAATTTGTCATTATGGATATCAATGCCATCTTGTAACAGCAGGTGTTCCAGCTTGTTCTGGTCAAGATCACTGGCAATAACCATCGCATTTTGCGCCAAACAGGCTTTAACCACAGTACGGCCAATTAAGCCACCGGCACCGGCAATCAGAATAGTTTTGTTATCCAGCATGCTTGTCCCCCTTCAAAATCGCTTCAGCCAGCATAAAGTCGTAAATATCATCTATGTCTACCGCACGCTCTTTGGGTACCACAATACTGGTGATCATGCCATCAAACAGTTTTTCTTGCTGCAGGATAAAGTCTGGACGGGCGGCATACACAACGGTAGTGATATCAAATACGGCAGGGGCATCCTGACGACGATGGACACCGCTTGGCAGACTACTTACCAATTGCACCTTTCCCATCGCATCGCGTACCACCATATTGAAAAAGGGGTTTCGATTAGCGGCAGTCACCGCCAGGCATAAGTCGGCTTCGCTCTGTTTAAGTTGATGTATCGCATTACTGACATCAGCAGCGTTCCTTAGCGGGCTGGTGGCAGGTAAGCTGACAAAGGTGTTAAAGTCACCTAAATGTTGCCGCACGTGCCGGATGGCATGCTGCCATGCCGCCCACTCCGGTGCGGTATCGGTAGCCAGTTCTGGTGGACGGACTATCACCTCAGCGCCAGCTTCTCTGGCGCAGCGGCCAATATTTTCGCAGTCGGTGGAAACAAAAACGTGACTGATCTCCTTAACCTGCCTGGCCACTTCAATGGAATATTGCAGTAAAGGTTTCCCAGCCAGCGGCTTAATGTTTTTGCCTGGTAACCCTTTGGATCCCCCTCTGGCAAAGATAAAGGCAATACAACTCATAAATTCTCCAGTGCCCCCTGCAGTTTTGCTTTGGCAATCAGCTGGACAGTCGCTGCGGCGGCGGTAAAGTTTGTGGTATCGCTGTCGCGTTGTTGCACTTTTTGCCAGAACGCATTTAGCATGGTCAGGTACATGTTGTTTTTATCATAACCGGCATCATCATAAAGCAGATGTCGCTGGTTGTGCTCCTGCAAGGTGATGGTATTGGCAATTAGATCCCAGTCAAGTCTGCCGTTGCCGGCAATAAAGCTGCATTGCCTGAAAGGGGTTTGCTGAATAAAATCAAGGTGAACAAAGCAACTGGTGTGGTTCTCGTTTTCCAGAACTAACTCGCTGATGTCTTCCACATCCAACGTTAGTAAACCACTGTGTCGATTGCGGGCATATCGAAGCTGTAAGGGGCCCAGTAACCATTGCAGGTAGTCCAGCTCATGGCTTAGCTCCAGCAATGCTCCACCACCGAGCGCGGCTTGCGCCGACACCGATACCCGATAGTCGCTATCCGGCCGCCAGTGCGGTAAGTACTGACCAACCTGAGCAATAACACTGTAGATCCGACCCAAACGCTGCGAGCTTATCAGCGTTTTTACCATCTGCGCCGCCGGTAAATAACGTAAACAGTAGCCAATATCAATAATGCTAGCGGGATAGCGTTGTACCAGCTGCATAAACTGCTCTGCTTGCAATGAACTGGCGCACAGCGGCTTTTCTACCAGCGCCGGAATGCCTTCTGCCAGCAACGCCTCGGTGTGCTGCAAGTGCAAGCTGGCTGGTGAAGCTACCACAACAAAATCGGGTTGCAAGGTCAGCAGCTTTGCTAATGAAACCATTTTTGCGTTCGCGGTCACGTTGGGTGCTTCGCGGCCACTGGCACTGACTGCCAGTAACTGAGCGTCGGGAAAGAGGGTGCGTAAATTAGTCAAATGCCGTTTGCCGATGCTACCCAGGCCAATAACGCCAAACTGTGGCATTAAAACAGCCCCAGATTTATCACATCAATTTGCGCCCGCTGATAATCGTCAATCCGGCCGATATCTAACCAGTACTCGTGGATCGGGAACATTAATACGGCATTATTTTGCTCAATATTTTGCTCCAGTAAGGTTGGCATATCGATCCGTTGATTGGCTTTAACCTGCCGGCGCACCTGAGGTGATACCACATAGATCCCGGCATTAACAAATAAGCGTTGGATCGGTTTTTCGATCATCCCGGTGACTTTGTTGCCATCGCCATTAATCACCCCAAACGGGATCTGGTATTCATAATCACGCACGCACATGGTGGCATCAGCCTGCTGTTTATTGTGAAATTGCAGCAGTTGCTCAAAGTCTATGGTGGTAAGTAAATCACCGTTCATCAGAATTAATGGCAGCTCCGGTAAGTTATCAGGCAATAAGCCCAGGGCGCCACCGGTACCCAGTGGTTCCTGCTCGTATATATAGTTGATACTAACGTTCCAACGGGAGCCATCGCCAAAATAAGCCTGAATTTGCTCGGGCATATAATGCAGCGAAATATAAAAATTATGAAAACCGGCGCGGATAAAGCTGTTCAGTACGATTTCTAATATCGGTTTTTCACCGACTTTGAGCATCGGTTTGGGGCAGGCATCCGTTAGCGGTTTTAGCCGGCTACCAAACCCACCCGCCATCAGAAATACCGGGTTGTCGTACAGCACAGAATCTTCTGCACTTTGCAGGGTTTCCAGGCCAACCACTTTACCGTCTTTCACCAATGGGATAGATAGCAGCTTTTTGCGCGTCATTAGTTTGACCAGATCGCGTCTGGGCGTGCCGGCCTCGGCTGTTAGCGGCTTGGTATTCATGACTTCGGTAACCGGGCTTTGCAACGTGCAGTTGCGCAGCAGTCCGCGGCGAATATCACCATCGGTCAGTACGCCTTGCAAGGTGTCGCTGGCGTCTACCACCAGTGCGATTCGCAACGCTTCTTTGTCAAGTAATAGCAGGGCATCACGAATGCTGCTGTCGGGGGTTATCGCGGTATTTTTCCAACTGGTCGTCATAACAGCCTCACTCAGCTTTAATAAAGGGCCGGGCAGAATAGATTTTCTGATTATCTAGCAAGTTACATACCACGGTGCTACCCGCGCCTACCAGCGCATTTGCGCCAATTATCTGGCTTTGGATCACCGTTGCGCCGGCACCAATATAACTATTGTCGCCACAGGTTACGCCACCGCACAATACTGCTCCAGGACTGACGACGGTATGAGGGTGCAATACACAGTCATGCTCGATAATAGCGCCACTGTTGATTAACACATTGGCATGAAGAATCGCATCGGTGTTGATGATAGCGCCTGGCAATACCTGCACACCTTGCCCAATCTGGGCGCCACTATCAACTACTGCACTGCTGGCGATGACACTGAAAAACGAATACCCCAGCGCTGAAAAATGTTCAAACAACCTGCGGCGCACGGTCTGGCCGGGAAGGGCGCCAATACCATTAACCAGCATCACATCCTGCGGTTTAAAGCGAAGCACATCATCATCAGATGTCAAAAAAGGTATGCTATCAAATCTGGCCGATGCCGGGCGCTGCGGTGCGCAGACGGCTGCCACAGTAATGCCTTGCTGTTGCAGCAACGAGAGCAGCACCTTGGCATGGCCACCGGCGCCAAGCATCACTATGGGTTTATTCTGCAAAGGGTTCTCCCTCACGGTAAGCCCGACTGGCACTTTTACCAAGCAGATCCCAGTAATGATAGGGGCTGGTGCCGGTGCCCGGTCTTTTACAGGCAATTAATTCTGCCGTAAGTTGTTCTCCTGCCTGGATAGCACGGCTTGCCACCAGGCTTTTTCGGGCTACCGCTTTATTAGCCAATTCAGACGGTGCCGGCCGTTTTATGCCATCTCCCAACGCCTGCTCGACTTCGCGGATGGCCTTTACCATCTGGCTTAATTCATCCGGTTGCAGTGACGCTTTGTGATCCGGCCCTGGCAGGTTTTTATCCAGAGTGAAATGTTTCTCAAGTACCGTCGCGCCCCTTGCCACTGCGGCAATTGCAATCGCAATACCGGCACTGTGATCGGAATAACCTACCGCTAAACCAAATGCAGCAGCCATGCTGTCCATTGCAGTTAAGTTTATGTCAGAGGCTGGGGCAGGATACTCGGTGGTGCAGTGTAACAACGTCACTTTTTGCTTCAGCGCAGTCTGGCCTTGCTTGCTGGCATAGGCCTTAGCAAAAGCGGATGCCGTTGGTTTTGCCTCAACAGGCATGGTAAGTCCAAAGGCAATAACCCCAAGCACTGCTTCAATTTCTGCCAGATTGGCCATGCCGGTCGAGACAATCAGATCTCGCTGACTTCTGGCATGTTGCAACACAAAGGGCGCATTGGTAATTTCACCGGATGGTATTTTCAGCAAGTTAAGTTGCAGCGGGCCAAGTAAAAACTGCAGACTGAGGTCGTCAAATGCGGTCGATAAAAAGCCGATGCCGCGCTGTTTGCTATAGGCCTGTAAGCGTAAATGGGCATCATAACTCAGCTCCAGCCGGCTTAGCATTTGCAGCTGTGACTCGGTCTGGCCGGTGTTTCGTTGCTGATACGTCGCCTGTTTTGCCTCTGCGGTTGCCAGGGATTTTGCATTAAATGTCTGAAATTTAACAATATCCGCGCCAGAAGCCACAGCGGCATCCACTAAGGCAAAGGCAAGATCTTCATCGCCATTGTGGTTAACGCCAGCCTCGGCAATAATAAGTGTCATAACTTTGCTCCCGGCAGATCATAAAATTTTTTGACCGGATTAAAATGCAACTGCTTGATCATCTGAATGACGTTGGCACTGACATTACCCTGGCCATATGGATTGTCGCCAACAGGGATAGCATTGCTAAGTACACGCTTTATACTGGCAGCAATGTCGCTGGTATCTATGCGGCAGTGCTGAACCGAAGGTGCTGCCAGTCGCCCTTGCTGCCTTGCCCCGATATTGACGGTTGGCACGTTAAAAGCCGGTACTTCAATAATGCCGCTGGAAGAATTTCCGATAATCGCTGCAGCATGTTTTACTGCACTAAGATAACGAAGCTGCCCCAATGACGTAACGGCCAAAACCCTGTCAGGCTGCTCGGCAGCATAGCTTAACAGCCGTTCAATAATTTGCCGGCCGCCTTCATCAGCGTTCGGGTAGGTTAGAATAATCTGGTATTGCTTAAACTGGTCAAGCGCGTTTAACAGCGCATTAAAACTGGCCAATGGCGGCTCTTCTGCCAAGGTTACCGGATGATAAGTGACCACAAAATACGGTTGGTTCAGTTTAAAATCCAGCGCGTCAGCCAGCTGGTCTCTGCTCAATAAGCGCGTGCGCTTAAGATGGTCTAAACCGATAGCACCCACATTTTTCACTCGTTCGGGTGACTCACCCAGCTGAATGACCCGCTGGCGGTATACCTCAGTTGACGTTGCATGCCAGTAACTGAGCTTGGTAATGGCGTGGCGGATCGCATCATCAGTCGCGCCTTCGGTAATTTCACCACCATGAAGATGTAGTACCGGTATTTTCATCAGCATAGCAGCCTGCGCCGCCGCCAACGCTTCAAATCTGTCGCCTAGCAGGATCAACACATCTGGTTGCAGCCGGGACAGGCTATCGGCCAGACCGATGAGCGCCAGGCCCATACTTTTTACCGTACCTACGCTGCTGTCTGATGAAAGCAAAATCTCAATTTTATCAGCAATATCAAAGCCATCAGCAATAATTTGCTGATAAGTATTGCCAAATTCCGGTGATAAGTGACTGCCGGTTACCAGCAACTGTAACTGCAATTCTGAGTCAGCATTAATATCGTGTAACAACCAGTAAAGGAGACCATATTCCGCTCTGGTACCGGTAAATACCGCCACTTTCTTCTGCATTATGAAAGCTCCGAAACACTGCTGGGCAGGTTAATCAGGCGCTGCGCCAGGTTTTCTGCGAATGGCAGCGGACCGCGCATTGCATCCTTAAACGCGGGTAAGTGATGCATAAGTTGCCACACTGGCCGGGTCATTACGCCGGCATCATTGGTACTTTGCAACAACTGATCGCGGCTTTGCTGATCCGGGCAAATAATCGCATTTAACCAGAAATTGGCCTGGCACTCTGCCGGTTCGTCGACAAACTGATAGGCAGAGTCAGCAAAGAACGTTTTGTATTGCATGGCCAGTTTACGCTTCTGAGTCAAAAAGTAGCTGAGCCGTTCCATCTGGGCACAACCTAGCGCGGCGTTCAGGTTTGGCAATCGGAAATTAAAACCGGGTTCATCATGATAAAACTCCCAGCGATGCGGCACCTTCGCGGTGGTGGTGATGTGTTTAGCATGGCTGCCATCTTGTTCTGTGGCGCACAGCAGCATGCCCCCCCCTCCGGTGGTAATAATTTTATTGCCGTTAAAACTCAGCGCCCCAAATTGTCCAATAGTGCCGGTATGCCGGCCTTTGTAAAATGACCCCAGACTTTCCGCGGCGTCTTCAATCAGGATAAGCTGCCATTGTTGACAAATTTGCGATAACTCATCCAGTGCCGCAGGGTGACCAAAGGTATGCATTGGCATCACCGCACGAATACGTTGGCCGTTACGTTTTAAATAACATCCGTCATCGTCAGTTTTTGCATGTTGTTGCAAAAATTCTGCCAGCGCCTGCGGGCAAAGTGATAACGTTGCAGTGTTAATGTCCACAAATACCGGGGTTGCCCCCATATGATACAGCGCGTTACAAGTGGCAACAAAAGTCAACGGCTGTGTTATCACTGCATCTCCCGACTTTACGCCTGCCAGATACAGCGCCGTATGCAATGCGGCAGTACCGTTAACGGTGGCAACTGCTTGTGCCGTACCAGTAAAGGTCGCTATTTTTGCTTCGAACTCATCTACAAACTTTCCTACACTGGAAACAAACGTACTCTCAATGGTTGCACTAACGTACTTCAACTCATTTCCAGCAAACACGGGGGCATGCAACGGAATAAATTCATTGCTCTGGTAAAGGTCGCGAATAAAACTAACAAGGGCTGCGTTCATAATCGGACCTACATCTTACTGTCTAAGTATTTACCTGTTTCTTTGTGGCCGAAATCGGGCAACATCGAGTGAAATAACGCCACAAGCTGTGGTTTGCTCCAGGTTTTACTTTGCTTCATGCTGTCGATTTCCCGTTCAAACATCTCTAATAATTCGCTGTGGTAACCAGGCTCATTTTTAATCACCCCGACGTTGTCAAACCTGACCATATCAAGTATTTCATTGTGGGTAAAAAACTCTTCAAAGTCCTTTTCGCCGGTGGTATCGCTTGATGTAAATAAGCAGGGCCACTTGCCCTGCTCAGGCAACGTTTTTGCCAGTTCACGCGCTTCATCTTCACTTTCACACAAATAGGGGTTATAACCGGTATGTTCGAGGTATTTAACCGCAATGTCGGCAAAGGTAATTAAATGCAACTCTTCACTGAGTTTCGGGAAAAAGATATCTCTGTTTTCACCAAAAATGCATGACAGCAGGCATAATTCGCCAGATTCACCCGGAGTAACGAAATAACGCTTAATGTCATGTGGCGCGACTATAGGCTGGCGTTTTTGAATACGCTGATTAAAACCATGCAGCAGCGACCCATCTGAAAACGCAACGTTGGCAAACCGGGCGGTAGATATGTCAATCTCTTCGCTACGGCGCATTAAAAACATTTCCATAATCCGTTTTGAGGCGCCCATCATATTCACCGGATTAGTGGCTTTGTCAGTCGAGACACAAAAATATTTTTTAACCCCTTTGGCAATAGATTGCGCCAGGGTTTTCTCGGTATTAACGATATTGACGTTTATCATTCTCATCAATGTAAAAGGATCTTTTTCACTGCGAACATGTTTTAACGCAGATAAATTCAACACGTAATCAAAACTGCCATCGGCAGCAATAAAGGCATCGTACTCAACAGAGCCAATGTCCAGCGCAAAGGTTTGAAAATCACCGCTGATGTAGCCATAGGAACTGCGCAGATCACGTACCAGCTCAACCATGTTATTTTCACTGATATCAACAACATGAAGCTTCTGCGGATTACGTTTAAAAATTTCTTTGGTTACCGCCTGGCCAATAGAACCTGCACCGCCTAATATCAAAAATCGACTTTTGCTAATAATGTCACGCAACGCACTATCATGCTTAGCAATATCTTCAGAAAATAAGGGTTTGTCCCGACCTATTAACGATAAAATTTCGGTCACGTACTGATCTCCGCGTTACGGCAATTATCTGCTTAATTATCACTATATCGGCAGCTCAAGCACAATCTTAACTGACAATATAGCGGGTTAAAGCAATGCTATATCAACTATATCAGGCATTTAAAATGCTATCAGGCTTAATTTGTCTAATGTGGGCTAAGCACAGTGTTTAGCGCTATAATCTAAAGGTTACTTTAAGAGGAGCATGCAATGAAAATTACAAGTCAGACTGACGGTGCAGCGCAATTAAAGAGCCTGTTGCAGCTGCAACAGTCCCAGACTGAAAAACTTGCTTCAGCCAAACGCATCAGCAGTGCTGCTGATGATGCAGCGGGTCTGCAGATAGCAGATCGGCTAACCAGTGCTGTAAACGGTGCCGTGCAGGGACAGCGTAATTTATATGACGGTATTGGCCTGGCACAGGTCTACGAGCAAAGCCTGCAAAATATTAATAATGATTTGTCTGAAGTAGGCACCCTGGCGGTAGCCGCAGGCAACGGTATTTATACCGATGCTGATCGCCAGGCATTACAGCAGCAGGCGCAGGGTTTTCTCGATAATGTCCAAAACACCCTGCAAACTGCCAGTTTTGGTGGCGTGGCGTTGTTTAATGATAACAATATTGCGTTTAATACCGGCCAGAGCACTGCTAATCTGAAGGTTGATGATGTTAGCGCTGCGCTGGCGGCACAGAATGTGTTTAACATTGATCTAACTACACAGGCTGGCGCTGCTGCAGCCAATACCAGCCTGACTCAGGCCACAGAGTTTGTCACTGGCTTGCAGGCGGAGGCGGGCGCCAGTATCAACAGCTTTGCTGCCCAGGTTCGTAGTTTAAATAACCAGCAAATTACCCAGGCTGAGGGGCGTAGCCGGATTGAAGATCTGGACTACGCCAAAGCGGTGAGTGAAAAAACAGCAACGGATATCCTGAGCCAGAGCTCGACCAGTGTGACCATGCAGGCGCGTGTTCAACAGCAGCAGGCGCTAACCTTGCTTGGCTGATAACGGTATCGTTGAGCTTGGTCTTTGCTTTTGACATTTCTTTTAATTAAAGACAAACGCTATTTTTTTGACAGCCGTCAAAAAAATAGCGTTTGTGGTTGCAAGCTTAGGTCAGCGCAGTACAATGAAGTTAAAGCAATAACAATAATGCGGCATAATGGCAGCTAATCCACCTCTTTATATTGTTGATTCACAACCACGTCGCGCCGAACGTCTGGCGATAGTGCTTAGTTTTATTAACGAATCTTACCAGGTGTTTAACCATCAGGAGCTGCTGCAGCAATTAAATGCTACCTCTCCGGCTGTGGTATTGCTTGGTGCTCTGGGGGATGCCGAGCATGCCGAGTTGCTGTTACGTTTTCCCAGTTGTGCATTTTTACTGATTGGTGAGCCGTTAACCGCTTTACTGCAGTATCCTAACGCCGTTGGTCTGCTTACAGAGCCGTTTTCATATAACAGCCTTACCCAATTACTGCGTGATTGTCAGCAATACCATCGTTTGTTACCCGGTCAGCGTCAGAGCGAAACCACGCTGAAGTTTGATGGTATGGTGGGGCAGACTGAGCCGATGCAAAAAGTCCGCTTTTTAATTCAGCAAGTGGCTAAAACTGATGCCAACGTGCTGGTGCTGGGCCAGTCGGGTACCGGCAAAGAAGTGGTTGCCCGCAATATTCACTTATTATCAAACCGCGCCGCAGGACCTTTTGTACCGATAAACTGTGGTGCCATCCCGGCAGAGCTGTTAGAGAGCGAGTTGTTTGGACATGAAAAAGGCGCCTTTACCGGTGCCATTTCTACCCGCAAAGGTCGATTTGAACTGGCTCAGGGCGGTACCTTATTTCTGGATGAAATTGGTGACATGCCACAACCGATGCAGGTAAAGCTGCTTCGGGTATTGCAGGAGCGCATATTCGAGCGGGTAGGGGGGAGCCAGACCATTAAAGCGGATGTACGGATTATTGCTGCTACCCACCGTGATTTAGAGACGATGATCATCGACGGGCAGTTCAGAGAGGATCTGTTTTACCGCCTTAATGTCTTTCCTATTGAAACGCCGGCATTACGCGAACGCTCTGACGATTTACCCATATTGATCCAGGAGCTGCTAAACCGTCAGGCTGCCGGTCACAAGGGTCGGATCCGTTTTACTGAGCGGGCGCTACAAAGCTTAAAACTACACAACTGGCCGGGAAATGTGCGCGAGCTGGCGAATTTGCTGGAGCGCATGTTAATTATGTATCCGGATCAGGTTGTCGATATTGCTGAATTACCGCAGAAATACTGTTATCTGGATGTGGACAGTTATCAACCCGAGTATCCGGAAGCCTTGCTGGAACGGGATATGCTCAATGACTTATTTGCCGCCAGTGCTGACGACAGCGATGATAACAGCAGTGATAACGCAGCCAGTACATCGCACAGTAACAATAGCAATGGTGGTATCGCCCTGAGCTTGCCGCAGCTTAGTGATATGGCGGCAGACGGGTTCGATTTAAAAGAATATCTGGCCGAGCTGGAAGTGCAGCTAATCTCTAATGCCTTGCAGCATCATGATTATGTGGTGGCGCGGGCTGCTGAAGTACTGGGATTGCGCCGAACCACCCTGGTTGAAAAAATGCGGAAATATAACCTTGGCCGTGACGAATAGTCGTTTTCTGTCAAGTCTTTGACAGCAGTAATAACGATATTTATAAGTAAAATCATAGGTTTAAGTTTGGCATAATCTCTGCATCGACCTTATTATTTGAAAAAGGTCAGTTGTATTATGCCAAATGCCAGCCACGATAGCTCAATCTACGCTTCGCAGACCGATAACCGGCAGCTGTTTCGCTCGCCTGCGCGTGCGCCGCAGGAAATAAGCCAGCGGGTTAGTCAGGCATTGGCAGAAACTCGTGAGGCCGATAACCGGCTGCAACATATTCTGAATGTGTTGCCCTCGGGAGTCATTCTGCTGAGCGCCAGGGGTATTGTATCGGAAGCTAACCCGGTCGCAACCACGATGCTGGGGCAACCGCTGCTTGGCCAGCCCTGGTTAGAAGTAATAAATCGTTGTTTTGCACCGCGTAGTGATGACGGCCTGGAAGTGTCATTAAAAGATGGGCGGCGAATTAAGCTTGAAATCAGCCCGCTTAGCCCTGAACCCGGCCAGCTTATTGTGCTGACTGATCTTACTCAGACCCGCCAGTTACAAAGCCGGCTTGCACATTTGCAGCGGCTGTCTACCTTAGGCAAAATGATGGCGACGCTGGCGCATCAAATCCGCACACCATTGTCCTCTGCCATGCTGTATGCCGAAAACCTGGGTAGCAGTAAGCTTAAGCCGGCGGCGGCGCAGCAATTTCAGCATAAGTTATTAGCCCGCTTGCATGATTTAGAGCAGCAGGTAAATGATATGCTGTTATTTGCCCGCTCTGGCACGGCGCAGGCGGTACAACCTTTTACCCTGCAATGCTTAATCAGTGACATTAATACGGCGGCAGAAACTTTGTTGCTGCAGCATGATGCGCAGCTTACCGTTAGCAGCAGTTGCCAGGATGTCTATCTGCTTGGCAACCTGAGCAGCCTGACCGGGGCATTTAACAATTTGATCCAAAACAGCGTTCAGGCCATCAATCAGGGGGCGCATATTCATATCTCGGTGAAAACCCAGCATAACCGCTTACAATTCACCATTAATGACAACGGTCCTGGAATTGGAGCTGATGTACAACCCCATATTTTTGAGCCCTTTTTCAGTCGGCGCCAGCATGGCAGCGGCTTAGGCCTTGCAGTGGTGCAGGCGGTAGTGAACAGCCATCAGGGCAACGTACGTTACCAGCAGCGCCCGGATTGCGGTGCGTGTTTTATCATTGAATTGCCCATTCATTATGCTGATACAACATCACAACAGACTCCATCCCATAGCAGAGGTAACCTATGACTACAGCGACGCCAATACTGATTGTTGAGGATGATGCCGGCCTGCGTGAGGCCCTTTGCGATACGCTGAGCCTGGCCAGTTATCAGGTGTTTAGTGCAGATAGTGCAGAAAGCGCCTTGCTGCTACTGAAAAAGCAGACCGTGCAATTGGTGGTTAGCGACGTGCAAATGGGCCAGGTGTCTGGCTTAACGTTATTAAAAACCCTGCGCCAGCATTATCCGCAGCTGCCGGTACTGATGATGACGGCTTATGCCAACGTGCAGGATGCGGTTGAGGCTATCCGGCTGGGGGCAGTAGATTACCTGGCGAAACCCTTTGCGCCACAGGTACTGCTTAGCACGGTAAGTCGCTATGTGTTAGCAGAGCAACCGAATTCGGCTACGCCGGTGGTGGCAGCGCCCTCCAGCATTGCCTTGCTGGAATTAACCGCCCGGGTGGCGCGCTCTGAAGCCAGCGTCATGATTGCCGGGCCCAGTGGTTCAGGCAAAGAAGTATTGGCACGGTATATTCATCAGCAATCACCACGTGCCAGCGGACCCTTTGTGGCGATTAACTGTGCGGCTATTCCGGAAAACATGCTGGAATCGACCCTGTTTGGCTATGAAAAAGGCGCCTTTACCGGTGCTATTGCCGGTTGTCCCGGCAAGTTTGAACAAGCCCAGCATGGCACGCTATTGCTGGATGAAATTACGGAAATGGATTTAAACCTGCAGGCTAAACTGTTACGGGTATTGCAGGAGCGGGAAGTGGAACGGCTTGGCAGCCGTAAAACCATTAAACTGGATGTTAGGGTCCTGGCAACCAGTAACCGCGACTTACAGCAAGCCGTGGCAGATGGCAGCTTCCGCCAGGATCTGTTTTTCAGGTTAAATGTATTTCCATTAACCTGGCCGGCTCTGGCAGAGCGCCGGGAAGATATTGCGCCGCTGGCGAAGCACCTTATCAGTAAATACTGCCAGCAGCAGGGGCGTGCGGTATTGGGGTTAAGTGACTGTGCCACTGAACTACTTATACAACACAACTGGCCTGGCAATGTGCGTGAGCTGGATAATGTTATCCAGCGGGCTTTGATTTTGTGTCAGAGTGAACAAATTACTGGTGCAGATATTTTATTGTCTGGCGATAGCCATGCTGCGACGACGCTCCCTGCCATGGCGACAAGCACGCCTGAGCCAGCCGCACAAACGGTAATTTCAGCAGCCGCTAACGAAACAACCGTGCCCGATGATTTTAAAACAGAGCTGCACGAACAGGAGCACAGAATCATTCTGGCCACGCTTAAGGCCTGTGCTTACAAACGCAAGGCGGTCGCCGAAAAATTGGGGATCAGTGATCGTACCTTGCGCTACAAGCTGGCCCGGATGCGGGAATCTGGGATAGAACTGCCCGCCTGAAAAAACTCAACCTATTATGAAAGCCGGCTTGCCGGCTTTTTCCTTATTAAAAACATTAATTTAAATATGGCATAACTCCTGCTTAGGTAACCCTACAGCCAGCCGCTGGCAATTTATTGACACGGTGCATGTAATCAGGCTTCAGCTAACCAGCTTTCGATTATGAAGCTTTATTAAACAGGGTACAGTTATGGATATTAAAGGTCAGGCGTTATACGCCCAAATGCAATCAATGGCCAGCCAGGCGCGCAGTCTGTCGGCCGAGATGAAGCCTGTTAATCAACTGGCCGAGGTGAACCCCAGTCAGTCTGAATTCAGTACCCTGTTTAAAGATGCGTTGAAAACCGTTAATACCACTCAGGTAGAGGCAGGTGAGTTAAGAAACCGGGTTGAAATGGGCGATCCGAATGTATCGCTGGTGCAGGCGATGATCGCAGCGCAAAAATCGTCACTGGCGTTTGAAGCAACGGTGCAGGTACGCAACAAGATGGTTGAAGCGTACAAAGACATTATGTCCATGCCGGTTTAAGGGGTAGCACGTGGCAGATAATCAATCAACAGAGCTGGCAATCAGTCCTAACGACTACAACAGCTCCAATAATTCTGAATCACAAGAGCAGAAATCCGGCTTTCTTGGCGCCATTGGTGGTGTCGATATTATGCGGCAGGTTACCCTGATGGTCGCACTGGTTATCTGCCTGGTCATTGCGGTGTTAATTTTCTTCTGGGCCCGTCAGGCCGAAATGCGTCCCCTTGGCACCTATGCTACTCAGGAACTTATTCAGACCCTTGATCATTTAGATGCCCAGCAAGTGGAATACGAGCTTGAAGGTAATGTTATCTATGTTCCGGAAGATCGTTATCAGGCAGTGAAACTTGGCTTGTCACGGGCCGGCTTAACTCAGGAACCTTCTGCCGGTACTGAATTTTTATTACAGGACAGTGGTTTCGGGGTCAGTCAGCGCCTGGAAATGGAACGCCTGAAGCATAGCCGTGAACAACAGCTGGCGCGCACCATTGAAGAGCTGCAAAGTATTGCCAGGGCCCGGGTCTTGCTGGCAATTCCTAAAGAAAACGTTTTTGCCCGCCAGGCTGCATCGCCTTCTGCCACCGTGCTGGTCACTGCCCGTGGCGGTACCGTTATTCGTGACAGTGAAGTTGACGCTATTGTCGATTTGGTGGCCTCTGCCGTACAAGGCATGGAGCCGAGTAAGGTCACAGTAAGTGATCAAAGCGGCCGCTTGCTAAATAGTGGCTCTCAGGATGGTAGCGCCGCGCGTTCGCGCCGCGAGCATGAATTACAACGCGCCCGGGAAGATGAGTATCGCCAGAAGGTCGACTCAATTTTGTTGCCCGTACTGGGCTATGGTAACTATACGGCACAGGTGGATCTGATGCTGGATTTTACCGCCGTAGAACAAACCCAGAAGCGCTTTAACCCCGACTTACCGGCTATTCGTAGTGAAATGACTATTGAAGAAAGCAGTGTTGGCGGCAGTAACGGCGGAATTCCGGGAGCCTTATCAAATCAGCCTCCCTTAAATTCCTCTATTCCGGAACAGGCAACAGGTGACAATGCCAGGCCAGTGATCCCGGGCCGTAACCACAAAGAAGCAACCCGCAATTACGAACTTGACACAACTATCAGTCATACTTCACAGCAAAGCGGGGTCATTCGTCGTCTGTCAGTATCGGTGGCCGTAGATTATGAACCAGGTGCGCCGAATGCCGAGGGCGTTAGCGAGCCTCAGCCGCGCACGCAGGAATCACTGGCCAATATTCGTCGCTTATTGCAAGGTGGCATTGGCTTTGACGTGCAGCGTGGCGATACCATAGAAGTTATCTCAGTGCCTTTCGTACGCGAAGCATTATTGGAAGAGCCGAAACTGGCCATTTATCAGGAAGAGTGGTTTTTACGGATCCTGCGCTTAATGATTGGCGGTATTATTATTCTTGCGCTGATGCTGGGCATCGTAAGGCCTATGCTGAAGAAACTGATTTACCCTGAACAAACTGACGACGCTTATGATGATAAAGCCCTGAGCAGCGGTTTAGATCTGGGTGATGATACCATTGATATGCTAAATTCAACGTTCGATGAGAACGCGGTAGGCTTCGCGCCAGATGGTACCTTAATGCTGCCAGACTTACATGGCGATGAAGATTTACTGCGGGCGGTTCGGGCACTGGTGGCCAATGAACCTGAGTTATCCTCTCTGGTAGTGAAAAACTGGTTGGCTGAAGATGAATAATATTGAAGAAAAACCCTCATTTGATGTTGGTAAACTGGATGGCGTTGAGAAAGCAGCTATTCTGTTGCTCAGCTTATCAGAAGAAGACGCGGCGCAGATTTTAAAGCACCTTGAACCAAAGCAGGTGCAAAAAGTCGGTCTGGCGATGGCGCAGATGACCGACTTAAATCAGGCCAAAATCTCGGCAGTACACCGTCTGTTTATCGAACAGATCCAGAATTTCAGCACCATTGGCTTCCAGAGTGAAGAGTTTATCAAACGGGCGTTGACCGCAGCGCTGGGCGAAGAAAAAGCCGCTAACCTGATTGACCAAATTGTATTGGGTGGTGGTGCTAAGGGTCTGGACTCTCTGAAATGGATGGATTCCAAGCAAGTAGCCAACATTATCCGCAACGAGCACCCGCAAATCCAGACGATTGTACTGTCGTATCTTGAGCCTGAACAATCGGCTGAAATTTTATCGCAGTTCTCGGAAAAAGTGCGGCTGGATTTAACCATGCGCATTGCCAACCTGGAAGAAGTGCAACCAGCCGCATTACAGGAATTAAACGAAATTATGGAAAAACAATTTGCCGGTCAGGCAGGCACTCAGTCTGCGAAAATGGGCGGTTTAAAAGCTGCTGCGGATATCCTCAATTATCTGGATACTAATATGGAAGGTCAGCTGATGGATTCCATTCGTGAGCACGACGAGGAAATGGCGCAGCAAATTCAGGATCTGATGTTTGTGTTTGAAAATCTGGTCGATGTTGATGATCGAGGTATTCAGGTGCTGCTGCGGGAGATCCAGCAGGACGTGTTGATGAAAGCCTTAAAAGGTACCGACGAGAATCTGAAAGAGAAAATTCTGAAAAACATGTCCAAACGTGCGGCCGAATTGTTGCAGGACGATTTGGAAGCCATGGGACCCGTGCGGGTAAGTGAAGTAGAAACCGCCCAGAAAGAAATACTATCAGCCGCACGACGGTTGTCCGATGCCGGTGAAATTATGCTTGGCGGCGGTGGTGGTGAAGACTTCCTGTAACAGGTAGCGAAATAGCGATGATTAAAAATGCGCACAACCCTAACCGGCCTTATTCACCGGATCCTGATCAGGCAGAGCAGATAAAACACTGGCATACGCCAGATTTAACTGCCGACGCGCGCAGTCAGGATACCCGGACTAATGCCCTGAACTTACAACGCCCTGATAGTAAAAGGGTTGCCGATGATGAGACAGAAGAAACATTAGAGATAAAGCCGCTTACCGCAGATGATATCGAGCAAATGCGCCAGGCTGCCCACGATGAGGGAATGCTGCAGGGCAAAGAAGAAGGCTTTGCCAAAGGTTACAGTGAAGGCCGGGAACAGGGCCAGCAAGATGGACTTAAGCAAGGCCTGGCAGAGGGTAAAAAACAAGGCCTGGCCGATGCAGCGACTGAAATTGACACCTTGCGGGCTGAATTAAGTGTGTTATTCGACCAACTGCAGCAACCGCTGGCAAAAATAGACAACCGGGTAGAGCAGGAGCTGGTGCAACTGGCGCTGGCGATGGCCAAGTCGGTGATCAATGTTGAAGTAACCACTAACCCTCAGGTCATTTTACAGGCGTTGCAAGAGGCCATCGGTGCCTTACCGCTGCAAAGCAATGCCGTGACCATTAAACTTAACCCGGCCGACGTTGCCACAGTGAAGCAACATTACTCTGAAACTGAAATAACGGAGCGCGGCTGGCAATTGCGAGCTGAGCCGTTGCTGGCTCAAGGTGGTTGTCTGGTGCAAAGCAGCAGCTCCAGTGTCGATCGAAGTATTCAGCAGCGGGTTCAAAGCAGTCTGGAGCATTTCCTGCAGCTTGAAGAGGCAGCGGAGCATGCTGCAGAGAGCATTATTAACGATACTGTAGACGATACTATTGACGATATTGCCGCTGATACTGAACAGCGCAAAGTAACCGAAAGTGATAGCCCGGCTAAATCGTCTCAATCGGCGCCATCCTCAGAGAGACAGGCTGAGAAAGAAAAAAAACAAACATCAGCACAGGACCCGAAGCCGCATGACTGACCGTAGCAGCCTGCAGCAACGGTTGCAGCAACAACAGCAACATATTCATCCGTCCTTGCCTGCGGTGTCAGGCCATCTGGTGCGGGTCGTGGGGTTAACCCTGGAAGCGACCGGCTGCCGGGCGGCGATTGGTCAGCCTTGCCTGGTCGAAAGTGCCCGCGGTGCTATTTTGGCGGAAGTCGTCGGCTTTGCTAATGATCGCTTATTTCTGATGCCACAAGATGATATTGCCGGCGTCGTACCTGGCGCCAGAGTGACGCCGGTTATTCAGTATAAAGGAGTGCCATTAACCTTGAACTTGCTGGGCCGGGTCATTGATGGGGTAGGTAAACCGCTGGATGGCAAAGGGCCTATTAGCGCGACAGAATTTAGCAAAGGCAAAGGTAAACCGATTAATCCGTTGCTACGTCGGCCGGTAAAGCAGCCGCTGGATGTCGGGGTAAGGGCAATAAACAGCATTATTACCGTCGGTAAAGGCCAGCGTATGGGCCTGTTTGCCGGTAGTGGCGTGGGTAAAAGCGTATTGCTTGGCATGATGACCCGGGGTACGGCGGCAGACGTTATTGTGGTGGGACTGGTTGGTGAGCGGGGCCGGGAGGTAAAAGAGTTTATCGATGAGATTCTGGGCGATGAAGGTAAAGCACGTTCTGTAGTGATTGCCGCACCGGCCGATGTATCGCCATTGATGCGCCTCAAAGGCTGTGAAACGGCCGTGCAGGTAGCGGAATATTTTCGTGATCAGGGCATGGATGTGTTGCTTTTGATCGACTCAATTACCCGCTATGCTCAGGCGCAGCGCGAAATTGCCCTGGCAGTTGGTGAGCCGCCAGCAACCAAGGGTTACCCACCGTCAGTGTTTGCCAAATTACCGGCACTGGTCGAACGGGCGGGTAATGGTACCGGTCATCAGGGGTCAATAACGGCGTTTTATACCGTGCTATCAGAAGGCGACGATTTGCAGGATCCGATTGCCGATGCCTCCCGGGCTATTCTGGATGGTCATATCGTGTTATCCCGCACACTGGCCGACAGCGGTCATTTTCCGGCAATCGATATTGAAAAATCCATCAGCCGGGTAATGCCTGCCGTTACCAGTAACGAGCATCAGCAACTGGCCCGTGCCGTTAAGCAACTGTATGCCAGTTATCAGCAAAGCAAAGATTTAATTTCAATTGGTGCCTATGTTCGTGGCAGTGATCCGATGTTGGATCAGGCAATTGGCCTGATGCCAAAAATCAACGCTTTTTTACAACAAGGCATGAAAACGATTGTTCCTTATGATGAAAGTTTGACGGCGCTCAGTCAGGTGTTACCTGCACAGCGAATGGCCGGCTAATGGCAGCGCACCGCTTCAGTTTAATTATTAAAGTACAGCGTGAGCGCGAAGATAATCTGCAGGCGCAGTTTATTAAGGCACAACAGTATTTTCAGCAAGCTGAACAAAAATATCAGGGGTTGGCAAACTACCGTACCGAATATATCCAGCAAAGTCAGCGCCAGGGCAGCCAGGGCGTGCAAAGCCGGCAGTACAGCCAGTATGTCAATTTTATTGGTAAGCTGGACCAGGCTTTGGTGCAGCAAGCCAGAGTTGTGCATCAGGCGAAAGCGGCTGCTGAACAGCGCAAACAAAGCTGGTTAAAAATGCAAACAAAACGCAAAGCGCTGGAACTGTTAGTTGAGCGGGCCGACAGTGCAGCGCTACAAGTACTTGAGCGACAGCAACAAAGCCTGAGTGATGAGTATGCCGGGCAACAATTTTACCGGCGCCAGCTGGCGCAGGAACCCTAATAGCGGTTTTTCTTAAAACTGGCGCGATTTTTGTATTGGTTTTGTATTATACGTTTTATTGCGCAGTGCGCATTACGGGTTTTGCTAAAAGTGTTGTCATAAATCAGCAGACAACTCAAGAGTGGTAAACCCGTTGCCCTACCAGGAGATCAAAATGAATCCGTTGTTGTCGCTTTCTTTTTTAAGCTCAGGCCCGGCCCCTGGCGCAGAGCCAGCTTCGCATCAGCTGGTGGCTGTAATGGCTGAGACGGGTGCTACCGATAATTTCGGGCGCTTGCTTAATCAGTCTGGCGAACAGCAGCAATTAAACGATGGGCAAAATTTTGCCGCATTGCAAATCAGCGGTAAAAGCAAACGCGCTGCCAGTATGGAAGGTAAAGCCGCAGGCCGGCCTGAACATACGCTTCCTCCGGTCATTCCCCCTGAAGCAGAACTTAGCCTGGCCGATGACAGCCAGCCGGGCACCTTACTTGGACTGCTCGATCTGGCCAGCCAGACAAGGCTGCAGCTTAAGCTGTATGCCAATGAAAAAGCGCATGTCGCTGCAAATGCCGCCGGCACTGTTATTACTGAGGCTGATAGTGCCGAAACAGCTGCGGCTGACGGGGCAGGTGATGAAGCAATAATACTTGGGGATCGGGCAGGACTTGCTGGCAAAAAAGGTCCAAAAGGCGAGTGGTTTATTCTGCCGGTGTATCCGGAAAGTGCGGCAACCGATGCAGCCAAAAGCGATAAAGCAGAGCGTGTTGTAAGCAATAAGGCCAGTGAAGGTAACAGCGAAGGTGCTGATAGTTTGACTAATTCTGATAGCACAGATGAGGCCACAGCCACTCAAAACCAAATAAAATCTGACAATGCGGCACAGCCAGAGTTAAAAACCGCTCTGCCAGCTACTCGCAGTGAGACAGCGTCAGCCAGCCAGGCGCAGACGAAGCAGGGTGCTGATAATGCGTTAACCGAGACAGCGCTTAGTGGCGATAAAAAGAGTGATAGCGCAACAGGCAGCCAGGGCAATGCCGTCGCTGCCGCCTCAGTAAAACGTGATGCCCAAGGTGCTGTTGCTACTAAAGACAATACTATGCTTGACACAGCTAAGGCTGCAGAGACTATTGCAGTTAAACCTGATGCAGCTAAGACTGATGTGGTTAAGATTGATAGTGAGACATTAACAGCGGTTGAGCGCGCCACCGTCGCAGTAACGGATCACAGTCGCGTTGTGCAGTCAGATGAACAACATATAAAAGCCAATACGGCAGTGAAGGCTGACCCGAATACTATTCATGTTGCCACCGAGAGCTCTGGCGAAGACAGCGCTGCAGCGGCCCTTGCGGCATCGAAAAGCGCAGCTCAGGGTATATCACCAGTAGCCTCAGCAACCATCTTTGAGAATGCAGAAAAATCTGTGTTGCTTGAAGAGGGACCGCCGGCCAGTTCACTTGCCAGTAATCTGGCCAGTGCCGCAACCGTGGCAGATTCGGCGCAGGCCAGAGCACAACAACGTGCTGCCCTGGCAGAAAATAACCCCTCATTAAAACAAGCGCTGACAGAAGACCCCGATTTGGCAGCGTTGCAGGTTAAAACCGAACCCGGGGTAGTGGCCGGCAGCGCCAGAGCAGAAACGACTATTGGTGGCTTTGCTGGTAGTGTTGGCCAGGCAGCACAGAGTCAAAATGATGCCGCAATAGCCAGACTCGATGCCGCAACCGTTGCCATTGCCGGTGCGCAGCAAAGCGCTGAGCGCACAAAAGCACAAAGCGTCAATAAAGCGGTTACCGAGCAATTAAAGCAGGTCAATTTACTGACACAAGATGCCGCTGGTCAGTTAAAAGAGCGGATTAATCTGATGGTGCGCCAGAACATTCAGGTTGCTGAGATCCGGCTCGACCCGGCAGATTTAGGGCAAATGCAAATTCGGGTTAATTTGCAGCAGGAGCAAGCTTCGGTTCAGTTTATTGTGCAACAACAGCATGCCAAAGAATTATTAGAGCAGCAAATGCCCCGACTCCGTGAGATGTTGCAACAGCAGGGCATTCAGTTAGGTGAAGGCCAGGTTCAGCAACAGCGCCAGGGGGACAGTCAGGCGGGTAGTCAGCGCAATGGCAGCGCCGGGGCAGGTCAGCATGGCAATGAACAGCATGTGGACGAGCAGGCGACAGCAGTGCAGTTAGACGTTAAGCTTAGTGAACGCATTGTTGATTACTATGCCTGAACTGACGTGGCAAACGCCCTGGTTTATGCCAGTAGTGTCTGAGAAATAAGCTCAGAGAGAAAAAATTTACATTAAGGCGGGCGGTTGCGCATAATAGCCTGAATTAATAAAGACAACGGAGTAAAAATGGCAGCCGATGGCGATTTAAAATTAAGCGAAGGCAAAGGTGGCATCAAGAAAATAATGTTACTTGTTATCGCCGTGTTGGTGTTATTAGTGCTGGCCGCGGGTGCTTATTTTTACTTTCTTGGCAGCGAAAGTCTTCAATCTGCCGCAGGCGATGACGTATCCGCCATGCAAGGTAGCGATGGAGGTGGTCAACCCAGCGGGCCTGAGGGCAATGCGTTATATGTTGCAATGCCCAGACCTTTTGTTTTTAACGTGCCTGGCGCCGCGCGTGACCGTCTGGTGCAGATAAAAGTGCAACTGCTGGTGCGGGGCAGTAATAATGAAACCATAGCCCTTCGGCATATTCCGCTGATTGAAGCCAGTCTAGTGGCTGCTTTTGCCAGTGCTAATGCTGATGAGCTGATAACAACCACAGGCAAAGACGCCTTAAAAAACAAAGCCCTTAGTGATTTACAGCAAGCGTTGCTGGAAGTTGCAGGATCGGTGGTGGTGGAAGAAGTGCTTTTCACCAGTTTTGTTATGCAATAAGAGTGAGCAATCGTGACCGATTTATTGTCGCAAGATGAAATTGATGCGCTATTACATGGTGTCGATGACGTCGAAGAAGAAGAAATAGAAGACGGCGGTGATGGCCGCAGCCGATCTACTATGGAATACGATTTCTCGTCGCAGGATCGTATTGTCCGTGGTCGCATGCCTACGCTGGAAATGGTTAACGAGCGGTTTGCCCGCCATATGCGGATCAGCTTATTCAACATGATGCGTCGCACCGCTGAGGTATCGATTAACGGTGTACAAATGATTAAGTTTGGCGAATACGTCCATACCTTATTTGTGCCGACCAGCCTGAATATGGTGCGTTTCCGGCCCTTGAAGGGAACTGGCTTAATTACCATGGAAGCCCGGCTGGTATTTATTCTGGTCGATAACTTTTTTGGCGGAGACGGTCGTTATCATGCCAAAATTGAAGGGCGAGAATTTACCCCGACCGAGCGGCGGATTATTCAGATGCTGCTGAAACTTATTTTTGAAGATTACAAAGAAGCCTGGGCACCGGTGATGGATGTGTCGTTTGAATACCTCGACTCAGAAGTTAACCCCGCCATGGCGAACATTGTCAGCCCGACAGAAGTAGTGGTAATCAGTTCATTTCATATTGAACTGGATGGCGGTGGTGGTGATTTTCATGTGGCACTACCTTACTCTATGCTCGAACCCATTCGCGAGCTGCTGGATGCTGGGGTGCAAAGTGATAAGGAAGATACCGATTTACGCTGGAGTAAGGCACTACGAGACGAAATTATGGACGTTAAAGTGGATTTATCGACCAAAATGCTCGATGTCGACTTAACGTTGCGAGAAGTGATGGAATTAAAAGCCGGCGATATTATTCCGGTGGAAATTCCAGACCATATCACGGTATTAATTGAAGACTTACCCACGTACCGCGCCAAGCTTGGCCGGTCACGGGAGAGTGTGGCGTTAAAAATCATCGAGAAAATCAGACGGCCAGAGTCGGTTAAATCCGAACTTCACGTATTTACTAAAGGTGGCAGGCGTCTGGACAGCGATGCAGATATTTCAGAACTAGAAGCCGATCTGAACTTAACAGAGCGGGACAGAGGATAACAGTATGGCAGACGATAAAGATACAATGGACGAATGGGCTGCAGCCATGGCAGAAGCCGACGGTGAAGACGGGGCCAAAGCCGTCGACCTGGAAGAGCTTAAAGACGAAAAATCGAATATTACCGTCGATGAGCAGCGTAAACTGGACACCATTCTGGATATTCCGGTTACCATTTCTATGGAAGTCGGCCGGGCCAAAATTAGTATTCGCAACCTGTTGCAGTTAAACCAAGGCTCGGTGGTGGAGTTAGAGCGGGTAGCCGGTGAGCCACTAGATGTATTGGTTAATGGCACCCTGATTGCGCATGGTGAAGTGGTGGTGGTGAATGACAAATTTGGTATTCGCTTAACCGACGTTATCAGCCAGATTGAACGGATTAAAAAGCTACGCTAATGCAGTCATTATTAAAAGTCATAGCGATCGTAGCAATAGTGCTGTTGCCGCTTTTTTTGGCATCGGCTGATGCACAAACGCCCCCACCAGAGCCGCAACAGCAAGAGACGGCGGCGCAAAACGCATCTGATCAAGACGCATCTAATCAAAAAAGTGCTGCTTCGCAGAGAGAACCGGTTGCCGGGACTTTGCCAGAAGCGCCTGGCGTGGCGGTGACAGAGCCGCGGCAAGGTTTGCCATTTCAGCGGCAGGAAGTGCCGGCTGAGCGCAAAAATACCAGCGGTATCAGTCTGGGTAAAATCGCCATTTCTCTGGCAGCAGTGCTGTTATTGGTGGTTGGGCTGGGCTGGTTATTCAAAAAATTGACATTACGGCTGCCCGGCAGCCAGCATGTTAAAGTTATTTGCTCGGTACCACTGGGCCAGCGTGAACGCTTGTTAGTTATTGAAATACAAGGAAAACAGCGGGTAATTGGTGTCACGCCGCACAGCATTAATATGCTATTTGAGTTAGAAAATTCCCTCCCTGAAACAAAGTTGGCATCAGACTTTCATACACAGTTGCAATCATTCCTGAAAAAGTAAGTTTTTATGTTGCGATTGCTGTGTGTGTTGTTGCTGTTACTCAGCCCTGCGGTGCTGGCCGATAACAGTATGTTGTCGGCGGTTACCGTCACCACTAATGATGATGGCTCCCAACAATATAGTGTAACGCTGCAGGTGCTGGCGTTAATGACTATGCTCAGCTTTATTCCGGCCATCGTGATTATGATGACCAGCTTTACCCGGATTATTGTAGTGCTGGCTATTCTGCGTCAGGCCATTGGATTGCAGCAGACACCGTCCAATCAGGTGCTGATTGGCATCACGTTATTTCTGACCTTTTTTATCATGGCGCCGGTATTTAAAACCGTAAATGAGCAGGCGATACAGCCTTATCTGGACGAGTCGATCACCCCGGTGCAGGCGCTGGATGCGGCTATTGTGCCGGTTAAGGCCTTTATGCTGCATCAAACCCGGATTAGGGATCTGGACACCTTTGCCCAGATTGCCGGCCTTGAAGTGTTAGAGCAGGCCCAGGATTATCCGATGACCGTGGTTATCCCTGCGTTTATCACCAGTGAACTGAAAACGGCTTTTCAAATCGGTTTTATGCTGTTTATTCCTTTTCTGATTATCGATCTGGTGGTCGCCAGCGTACTGATGGCAATGGGTATGATGATGCTCTCGCCCATGATCATATCTCTGCCATTTAAACTGATGATGTTTGTGTTAGTTGATGGCTGGATTTTAGTAATGGGCACGCTTGCCACCAGTTATGGAGTGGGCACATGAGTCCTGAGGTCTTTGTTGATGTGCTGCGTGATGCATTGTTTATCGTCATCCTGCTGGTGAGTGCCATTATTTTGCCATCGTTGTTTGTTGGTTTAATTGTGGCAGTGTTTCAGGCGGCTACCTCAATTAACGAACAAACCTTGAGCTTTTTACCGCGACTAATTGTCACGCTGTTGGCCTTGATCTTTGGTGGCCATTGGTTTGTGCGAATTATTATGGATTACACTCAGGATCTGTTCCTAAGTATACCTACCGTGGTGAGCTGATGGAGTTCCCGCTGGGCATTTTAATGCAGGCTATCGCAGATTTTATGCTGCCGCTGTGTCGTGTAACCGGCATGCTGATGATTATGGCTGGAATTGGCGCCCGTAATATTCCAATGCGGATTAAAACTGGCCTGGTGGTAATGATAACCTTGGTTGCCATGCCAATGCTGCCGCCGGTAACCCCACCTGATTTAATGTCTGCAGCGATGTTCGTTGAAGTGTTCTTACAGTTAATGATTGGTTTTGCACTGGGTTTTATCTCGCAAATGTTTATTACTACCTTTGTGCTTGCGGGACAGTTGCTGGCGACGCAGACCGGTTTGGCGTTTGCTTCGATGGTTGACCCGTCAAGCGGGGTCAGTGTACCGGCGATAGGTCAGTTTTATCTGATCCTGGCTACCTTACTGTTTTTTATTTTTAATGGTCATCTGATCATGATCCAGATGTTGGTATTTAGTTTTGACACCCTGCCGATTAACGGCCAGTGGTGGGACGTTACCAGCTACTGGACCATTATTGAATTTGGTGGCTGGATGTTTGCTACCGCCCTGGCGATTGCCCTGGCGCCAATAGTCGCCATGTTAGTCGTTAATTTGTCATTTGGTATTATGACCCGCGCGGCACCACAGCTGAATATTTTCTCCATCGGTTTTCCCATCACCATGTTGGCAGGTTTGCTGATTTTATGGCTGACGCTGGATACGTTTTTATTCCACTACGATAAGCAATGGCAGCATGCGATAGATTATAGCTGCCGGCTTATTGGTTGCTAACGGAGGCTGACTATGGCAGAAGATTCCGGCGCAGAAAAAACCGAACAGCCCACGCCTAAGAAGCTGCAAGACGCAGCCGACAAGGGCCAGATAGCCCGTTCAAAAGATCTTGGTACGGCGTTTGTGTTAATCGCCAGCGCAGCGGCAATGCTGATGTTCGGAAAAATGCTGGCGATGGGGATTCTCAATGTCGGCCAGCGGATGATGCGGCTGGATCAGAAAGACATGTTTGAAACGAACTCAATGTTCACCGCCTGGACCGAAGTTGGCACTGAGTTACTGCCGCCGTTAGCGGCCATTTTTGCCTTTATTTTGGTGGCGGCGTTTGTCGGCAATTGTCTGATCGGCGGCTTTAATTTCAGCTGGCAGGCTGCGGGGCCTAAACTCAGCAAAATGAGTCCGTTAAAAGGCTTTAAGCGCATGTTTGGCTTACAGGCAATAGTCGAACTGGTTAAAGGCGTTTTAAAAGTAGCGGTAGTGGTGACCGTTGCCTTTCTGCTGCTAAAATTTTTCTTTATGGATATTATGGCGCTGTCGCTGATGAGCGAGCCGAATAATATTGAGTCAGCGCTGTACATATTAGCGTGGTTATTTTTAGGGCTGTGCAGCAGTGTATCCATTATTGCCATGGTAGATGCGCCATATCAGAAATGGAATCATATTAAGCAGCTGAAAATGAGCCTGCAGGAAATTAAAGACGAGCATAAAAACTCAGAAGGTAGCCCTGAGATTAAAGCCCGCATTCGCCGCACCCAGATGCAAATGTCAATGAAACGGATGATGCAGGAAGTACCTACCGCCGACGTTATTGTCACCAACCCGACCCATTTTGCGGTTGCGTTAAAATATGATCAGGGGAAATTTCGCGCCCCGGTAGTGGTGGCAAAAGGCGTGGACGAAGTCGCGATGCATATCCGGAAAATTGGTAATGAACATAAAGTGCCGGTGATAGAATCACCAGCACTGGCCCGCTCAATATTTTATACCACAGAGCTGGATCACCCAATCCCGGAACAACTGTTTGCTGCGGTCGCTCAGGTACTGGCCTATGTTTATCAGCTTAAAATGTACAAAAAAGGCAAAGGCAGCCGGCCGAAAACCCTTGCCAAAGAATTACCTATTCCTGCCGATTATCGCCATTAAAGCGAAAATAGCTGAAAAAAGGGTCAGAGTGATTTTTCGATAAAATCACTCTGACCCTTTTTTCGTTAGATTTATGGAATGGTTTTTGCTGATACCAGTTAGCTCTCGCGTTATGCGCCAATAATTTGTTAGGTACGCCATGCAGTTTGTTCAGTATTTCCATAGCTTTGACAAGTCAAAACTGTCGTTTATGAAAGGGCTCGGTACACCGCTGCTTATTCTGGCTGCCCTGGCAATGGTGGTGTTACCGCTGCCGCCCATTCTGCTGGACACCTTGTTCTCCTTTAATATTGCGTTGGCACTGGTTGTGCTGCTGGTGACCATTTATACCCTGCGCCCCCTTGATTTCGGCATTTTCCCCAGTGTGCTGCTGGTCGCTACCATTATGCGCCTGGCATTAAACGTTGCCAGTACCCGGGTCGTATTACTGGAAGGTCACAATGGTGGCGATGCTGCCGGTAAAGTCATTGAGGCCTTCGGCTCTGTGGTGATCGGCGGCAACTACGCCGTGGGTATCGTGGTGTTTTTAATTCTGATTATTATTAACTTTGTCGTGGTCACCAAAGGCGCCGGCCGGATTGCTGAAGTATCTGCCCGTTTTACCTTAGATGCTATGCCCGGTAAGCAAATGGCGATTGACGCCGACTTAAACTCTGGCCTGATCACGCAGGAAGAGGCACGTACCCGACGCGAAGAAGTGACCAGTGAAGCGGACTTTTATGGTTCGATGGACGGTGCCAGTAAGTTTGTTAAAGGTGACGCCATTGCCGGTATCGTCATTCTGGTTATCAATTTAATCGGTGGTCTGTTTATTGGCATGCTGCAGCACGACTTAAGCTTTGGCGATGCCATGGAAATTTATACTCTGCTAACCATAGGTGATGGTCTGGTTGCCCAAATTCCTTCGTTGTTACTGTCTATCGGTACCGCCATTATTGTCACCCGTCAGAATAAATCTGGCGATTTAGGTGAGCAGATGACTGCCCAGCTTAGCGATAACACCCATGTGTTATTTATCGCCGCTGGCGTGCTGACCCTGATGGGCGTGGTGCCGGGTATGCCTCACTTTGCTTTTTTAAGCCTGGCAGCATTAATTGGCGGAACAGCCTGGTTTATGCGCCGTAAAGCGGCTCAGACACAGGCTGAACTGGTCACCAAAAATGCCGCGCCAACCTCAGATAATCAGGTACAGCCGGTAAAAGAAATTGGTTGGGACGATGTACAGGGCGTCGATACTATTGGCCTGGAAGTCGGCTATCGCTTAATACCCCTGGTAGATAAAGCTCAGGGTGGTGAACTGCTGAACCGGATCAAGGGCGTGCGCAAAAAACTGTCGCAGGAGCTGGGTTTTCTGGTCCCGCCGGTGCACATCCGCGACAATCTTGATTTAGAGCCAAACAGTTACCGGGTGGCCCTGATGGGTGTTACCACGGGTGAAGGTGAGCTGCGCCACGACAATGAACTGGCCATTAATCCAGGCCAGGTATTTGGTCAGGTAAAAGGGGTGGCAACCAAAGATCCGGCCTTTGGCCTTGAGGCGGTATGGATCAGTAAGGATCAGCGTGAGCATGCACAAACGCTGGGTTACACCGTAGTGGATGCGGCTACCGTGGTCGCGACTCATTTAAGTCAGATTTTAACCAACAATGCTGCAAACCTGCTGGGGCATGAAGAAGTGCAAAACCTGCTGGACATGCTGGCCAAACATTCACCTAAGCTGGTTGAAGGTCTGGTACCTGACATGCTGCAATTAACCACCGTGGTTAAAGTGCTGCAAAATCTGCTGCAGGAAGGCGTGCCCATTCGTGATATGCGCACCATCGTGCAAACTCTGGTGGAATACGCCAGTAAAAGCCAGGATGTGGATGTACTTACTGCAGCATGTCGCATTGCGCTGCGTCGCTTGATTGTGCAGGAGGTGGTAGGCAATAAGAGTGAAATTCCGGTGATTACCTTCGCTCCGGAGCTTGAACAAATGCTGCATCAGTCAATGCAGGCTGCCGGTAATGACGGGGCTGGTATTGAACCCGGCCTGGCCGATCGGATCCAGCAATCATTACAAGAAGCACATCAGAGCCAGGAATTAAATGGCGAGGGCGCGGTAATGCTAACGTCAGGAATTTTACGCTCAGTCATGGCACGATTCGTGAAATACACCATTCCAGGGTTACGGGTCTTGTCCTATCAGGAAATTCCCGATGATAAACAAATTCGAATTGTCAGCGTTATTGGTCAGCAAAACTAGGAGTAACTCATGAAAATAAAACGCTTTGTCGCTAAAGATATGCGTACCGCTTTAACGGAAGTCAAAGAGTTCCTCGGACCTGATGCGATAATTTTATCTAACAAAAAAGTGGCTGAAGGGGTGGAAATTGTTGCGGCAATTGACCCGGAAAGCCAAAACGCTACAGCGCATAAACCGGCTCAAGCTTCGGCGCAGCCAGTGGCGGCAGGTCAGAAGCCGCGTCACGAGCCACGCTTCAGCGCCAGGGTTGATGATAGCGACAGCACGCCTGCCAGCAATAACGTTAGCTCTGAGCAAACCGAGGCGCCGGCTGATTCACTGCGCGAGCTACTGGCCCGACAAATGATTAAACAGCAAGGACGGGAGCCGGTTGCACAAAACAATAAGCGCGCGCCGACACCGATGCAACCGACGGTAACTCCGGCGGCCGCATTTGAGCGTCAAAGTTCTGGCACAACAGCAGGTATTGCCCCCAGCCAATGGCAGGAGCTGACTAAACAACAACAGCAGCAAGCACAATCAATGGCAACCCAGTTTGACGCTATGCGCAACGAAATGCTGTCAATGCGTCAGTTATTACAGCATCAGGTCTCAGGCCTGATGTGGCAGGACTTAGCCCGTCGCGAGCCGGTGCGTGCCTTGGTGATTGAGCATTTACAACAATTGGGGTTATCCGAGCAGGTAGCAGATCAGCTGGCGTGTTTTATGCCAGAAGATATCGGCGCTACCGAAGCCTGGGATACCGCAATGGAGTTACTGAGCGGTCAGCTAAGTACCACCAATGACGATATTCTGCGCCGCGGTGGTATTGTTGCATTAGTCGGGCCTACCGGTGTCGGTAAAACAACAACGGTAGCTAAGCTGGCAGCGGGCTTTGCCAAGCGCCATGGTGCCGATCAGGTTGCGTTGATCACCACAGATTCTTACCGGATTGGTGCGTTTGAGCAACTGGCTACATACGGCCGCATTATTGGATGCCCGGTAAAGCAGGCAAAAGACAGTGATGAGCTGGCCTTATTGCTAAATCAGATGGCGCAGCGCAAACTTATTTTGATCGATACGGCCGGTATGAGCCAGCGCGACGTCAGGCTGGCTGAAAAACTTGCCAGTTTAGTGCATAATTCACGTGTCAAAATAAAAAGTTATCTGGTATTGTCTGCCACAGCGCAGGCCAGAGTAATGCAGGAGACGGTTCTGCAGTTCAAACGGATTTCCCTGGCGGGTTGTATTTTTACTAAACTTGATGAATGCTTAAGTTTAGGAGAAGTGATCAACGTGGCCATTCAGAACGCATTACCGGTTAGCTATTTAACTAATGGCCAGCGGGTACCTGAAGATTTAGTGGTAGCTGATGCAGCCGATTTAGTACAACGTGCTGAAATATTGCGCCTGACCCATAGCAGTACCGGACATCAGTGGTATCAGGATGAGGTGTCCCGAGCGGAAAAAGCCTATGCATAATCACGAATTAATTGACGATCAAGCCAACGGCCTGAGAAGAATGAATAAGCAGATGGTAAAAGTAATTTCAATAACCGGCGGTAAAGGCGGCGTGGGTAAAACTAACGTCAGTCTTAACCTGGCGATGGCCATGGCCCAACTAGGCAAAAAAGTACTGGTGCTGGACGCCGATCTCGGTCTGGCAAACTGCGATGTTATGCTGGGCCTGCGGGTCGAAAAGAATCTGTCGCATGTGTTATCCGGTGAATGTGAACTGGATGATGTTATTATCGACGGCCCTTTTGGTATTAAAATTGTGCCTGCCACCTCCGGCTCGCAAAATATGACTGAGCTGTCACCGGTTGAGCATGCCGGCCTTATCAGGGCATTCAGTGAGCTACGAACCCCGGTTGACGTATTAATGGTGGATACTGCCGCCGGCATTTCTGATATGGTGCTCAGTTTTTCCCGTGCTTCACAGGACGTCGTGGTCGTGGTCTGCGATGAGCCAAGCTCAATTACCGATGCTTACGCGCTAATGAAAATATTAAGCCGGGATCATGGGGTGGAAAAATTTAAGATTGTTGCCAATATGGTCCGTAATTTAAAAGAGGGCCAGGAACTGTTTGCTAAACTCAGTCGGGTTACCGATCGTTTTTTAGATGTCAGTCTCGAGCTGGTGGCTACCATTCCTTATGATGAAAATGTGCGAAAAGCAGCCCGCAAGCAAAAAGCTTTTATTGATGTCTTTCCAAAAACTCCGGCCAGCATGGCGCTTAAAGGCCTGGCGTTAAAAGCGATTAAATGGCCGGTTCCGGCCAATGCGTCCGGTCACCTTGAGTTTTTTCTGGAACAGTTACTGCAGCCGCATGCTGATCAGGGGGTCGTGTGAACAGTAAGCTTGCCGCATATGGTGGAGTTGACCAGATGCAGCAGCTGGTTGAACGACATGCGCCGCTGGTAAAACGTATCGCTTATCACTTAATGGCCCGGTTACCGGCCAGTGTGCTGGTTGACGACTTAATTCAGTCCGGCATGATTGGCTTAATTGAAGCAGCGAAAAACTTTGACGGTAGTAAAGGGGCCAGTTTCGAAACTTTTGCTGGCATCCGCATTCGTGGTTCCATGTTAGATGAAATGCGTCGCGGCGACTGGACTCCCCGTTCGGTGCATCGTAACGCCCGCTTAATAGCCGACACCATTGCTGAACTTGAAGCGGAATTTGGCCGTGATATAAAAGACTTTGAAGTTGCTGAAAAACTTGATATATCTCTCGATGAGTACCATCATATGTTAACCGATGTCAGCACAGGCCGAATTATTGGCATTGAAGACCTTGGGGTGTCAGAGGATGTACTGGTCACTGCTGAAGATAGCGATGGCGATCTGTTATATGAGCAGCAGGCAAATGAAGCATTTAATAAAGCGTTGGTTTCAACTATTAGCAGTTTGCCGGAGCGCGAAGCTCTGGTACTCTCACTGTATTACAACGAAGAACTAAATTTAAAAGAAATCGGGGCAGTGCTGGATGTCAGCGAGTCCAGAATAAGTCAGATCCATAGCCAGGCACTGGTACGATTGAAGGCCAGAATGCAGGCTTGGGTATAAAATTAAAGCAGTTGAGATACCAGACGTATTATCTCGTCGGAGGGGACTTTGGATAAAAATATGAAAATTCTTGTGGTTGATGACTTTTCAACCATGAGACGCATTATTAAAAACCTGTTACGTGACTTAGGCTTTACTAATGTCTCAGAAGCAGATGATGGCAGCACGGCGCTTCCAATGTTGCAAAATGGCGAATTTGATTTTGTGGTGACTGACTGGAACATGCCCGGTATGCAAGGTATCGATTTGCTCAGAGCGATCAGAGCAGATGCTAAACTAAAGCATATTCCGGTGCTGATGGTAACCGCCGAGGCTAAGAAAGAGCAGATTATCGCCGCCGCTCAGGCTGGGGTTAATGGCTATATTGTTAAACCTTTTACTGCCGCCACCCTGCAAGAGAAGCTGGCAAAAGTTTTTGAGCGTTTAGGTTAAGCCGTAACTGACAAGGAGTGACACTATGTCTGACACTACGGCTGCTGATATTACGCTTGAGCAAGCAAAAGAGCTGGTCCAGTTACTGGAGCTGGGCGAACAACAACTGGCGAATAAGCTGGTACAATCGATCACGGTTCCCGGTTCTTCTGAATTATTTGCCGAAGTGGGTAAACTCACGCGGCAACTGCATAATTCACTTGAAAACTTTCATATTGACCCTTCGCTGAATAATTTGCTCTCAGAAGATATTCCTGATGCGAAAAAGCGTCTGAATCATGTCATTGATATGACAGAGCAAGCGGCCAATAAAACCATGGATGCGGTTGAGTCCTGCTTACCTATCGCCGATCAAATTACCCAGCAGCTTAATCAGTTGCAACCGCAGTGGCAGCGGCTGATGCAACGGCAAATTCAGCTGCCTGAATTTAAACAGCTGTGTCATGGCGTCGATGGCTTTATGCAGCAGGCAACAGCTGATTCCGCAACCCTGAATGCGTTGCTGACAGATGTGCTGATGGCACAAGACTACCAGGATTTAACCGGCCAGATTTTGCGCCGGGTTATTGAGTTGGTGCGTGAGGTAGAGGAAAGTCTGATTGGTTTGTTAACGGCCTTTGGTCAAACAAACCCCGACCAGCCAGAAATCAAGGCCAAACCGGCCAAGGCAAAAGCCAAAGCAGCACATGAGGCTGAAGGGCCCATTATTGATGCAGCCGAGCGGGATGATGTGGTGTCTGGTCAGGATGACGTTGATGATTTACTGTCCAGCTTGGGTTTCTAACAGAGGTGTCTGCGCATGAGCTTTGATATGGATGAAGACATTTTACAAGACTTTCTGGTAGAAGCCGGCGAGATTTTGGAGTTGTTGCAGGAGCAGTTGGTTGAACTGGAGAATAATCCGGATGATGCTAATCTGCTAAATGCCATTTTCCGTGGTTTTCACACGGTAAAAGGCGGGGCCGGCTTTTTGTCACTGACCGAACTGGTCGACGCCTGTCACGGTGCTGAAAACGTATTTGATATTCTGCGTACAGGTAAACGGCGGGTAACACCGGAGCTGATGGACGTTATTTTGCAAACTCTGGATGCAATTAATGCCATGTTTGTCGAAGTGCAGGCTCGTCAGCCACTCACCCCGGCAAACCCTGCCGTGCTTGACGCATTGCATCACTACAGCGAGCCTGAAAAGGCGGGTGAAGCGCCACCGGTTGTCACCGCTGCCGAACCAGAAGCACCAGTCATGCCTGAAGCGGAGTATGAAACGCCTGCTGCTGACGGTGACATTGATGACATCAGTGAAGCTGAGTTTGAAAGAATGCTCGATGAGCTGCATGGCAAAAATGCGCCAGGCCGTGCCGACGCGCCATCGGCATCAAAGCCAAGCCAACCTGCGTCTGACAGCAGCGATATTACTGATGACGAATTTGAAGCCATTCTGGATCAGCTTCATGGCAAAGGCTCTTTTGTTCCCGATACTAATAAAGCTGCTGGCACTGCAGCGGCAAGTCAACCTGCTGCTAAGCAACCCGCCGCCAGTAAGCCGGCAACGAGCAGTGGTGCTGGTAAAAGCGCTGTTGCAACATCCGCCAGCGACGATGAAATAAGTGATGACGAATTTGAAGCCCTGCTTGATCAGTTGCATGGCAAAGGTAATGCACCGGTAGAGCCGCCTGCAGCGCCAGAGCGCAAACCTGCGCCAACTGCTGCAGCCAAACCAGCAGCACCAGCGGCGGCTACTGCTGCTGCGCCCGCAGCCAAAGCCCCGGCAGCGCCAGGCTCGGCTGCTGCACCATCTGCACCAGCAGCAGATAAAGCTGCAGCTGCCAATGCAGCGCCCGCCGCTGAAACAACGGTGCGGGTGGATACTAAACGGCTAGATCAGATCATGAATATGGTTGGTGAGCTGGTACTGGTGCGCAACCGTCTGGTTAGCTTGTCTACCAGCACTCAGGACGAGGAAATGACTAAGGCCATTTCTAATCTTGATGTGGTAACGGCCGATATTCAGGGCGCGGTAATGAAAACCCGGATGCAGCCCATTAAAAAAGTATTTGGCCGGTTCCCGCGAGTCGTTCGCGATTTAGCCCGATCGTTGCAAAAAGACATTAATCTGGTATTGGAAGGCGAAGAAACTGATTTAGATAAAAACCTGGTTGAGGCGCTGGCAGACCCGCTGGTGCACTTAGTGCGAAACTCGGTCGACCATGGCATTGAAATGCCCGATGTCCGCTTAAAAGCAGGCAAACCAAAAGTGGGTCTGGTAAAACTGGCTGCTACCCAGGCTGGTGATCATATCTTACTAACCATTCAGGACGATGGCGCCGGCATGGACCCGGAAAAATTGAAAGGTATTGCGATAAAACGCGGCATCCTGGACACGGATGCAGCCGCCCGCATGTCGGACAACGATGCCTTCAATCTGATTTTTGCACCCGGGTTTTCAACGAAAGAGCAAATTTCAGATATCTCCGGTCGTGGCGTTGGCATGGATGTGGTTAAAACGAAAATTAACCAGCTGAACGGTACCGTCCAGATTAACTCAAAATTGGGTGAAGGTACCCTGCTTGAAATTAAAGTACCGCTAACCTTAGCTATTCTGCCAACCCTGATGGTTATGGTGGGTAAACAAACCTTCGCCTTACCATTGGCTGGCGTAAACGAAATATTTCATCTTAATCTGGCCAAGACCAATATCGTCGATGGTCAGCTGACTATCGTGGTGCGTAATAAAGCGCTGCCCCTGTTTTACCTCGAGCACTGGCTGGTTAAAGGCTCGAATAAACAGTTACGGCGTGAGCAGGGCCATGTCGTGATAGTACAAATTGGTACCCAGCAGGTCGGTTTTGTGGTCGATTCGTTAATCGGTCAGGAAGAAGTGGTTATTAAACCGCTCGATGCGTTGTTGCAGGGTACACCAGGTATGGCAGGCGCCACTATCACCTCTGATGGCGGCATTGCACTGATTTTGGATGTACCAAACTTACTGAAACATTATGCGAAGAAATCCAAGATTAAATTTGATCGATTTAATAAGCTTAACGCTTAAGAGAGTGCCGCATGACGATCAGGGTGCTGATTGTAGATGATTCCAGTTTTTTCCGCCGTCGGTTAACGGAAATTCTGAATTCAGATCCACAGCTTGAAGTAATTGACACTGCCAGTGACGGTCGTGAGGCCGTCACAAAAGCGCTGGCATTAAAACCTGATGTTATTACCATGGATATCGAAATGCCGGTGCTGGACGGCATTAGTGCGGTGGCTGAAATATTACAAAACCAGCGTATCCCCATTCTGATGTTTTCATCGCTGACGCACGAAGGTGCTAAAGCCACCTTTGATGCGCTGGAAGCCGGCGCAGTCGATTTTCTACCGAAAAAATTTGAAGATATTGCCCGCGACAAAGAAGAAGCGGGTAACGTGCTGCGGGACAGAGTAAAAGCCGTGGCGCGCAAAAGACCACTGGGGCGTAGTACATTCAGTAGCTCCGCTCATACCTCTGGCACTAACAGCACAGACAGTACTTCAGCCAATACCAGGCCAGTTACGCCTGCTGCTGGCGGGCTTACCCGCGCTGCATTAGGCCGGCCACAGCTTAGCGAGCGGCTGGGCAGCACGGTACGCAACGCCAACTTTAAAGCCAGTGGTCAAAGTTATAAGCTGGTTGCTATTGGTACTTCAACCGGCGGACCGGTGGCGCTACAACGTATTCTGACCAACTTACCTGCTGATTTTCCGCTACCTATTATCTTAATTCAGCATATGCCCGCAGCGTTCACCGGGGCTTTTGCTCAGCGCTTAAATACCCTGGCAAAAATTGAAATTAAGGAGGCCTCTGATAACGATATTCTGCGTCCTGGCGTGGCCTATCTGGCTCCGGGTGGTAAGCAAATGCTGGTAGAAGGCAACGACAGCCAGGCTCGCTTGCGTATTAAAGAAGATGACTCGCCACGGATCACCTTTAAACCCAGTGTCGATGTAACCTTTGCCACGGCTGCCAGGGTATTTCAGGATAAGGTGCTTGCCGTGGTGTTAACCGGCATGGGCGCTGATGGCCGTGAGGGTGCCAGAATGCTTAAACAGGCGGGCTCCAGGGTGTGGGCTCAGGACGAGGCTAGTTGTGTAGTGTATGGAATGCCTCAGGCAATCGCAGCGGCGGGACTCATGGATCTCGAGGTCAGTTTAAACGAGGTGGCTGGCCGGCTGATAACGGAAGTGAAACATGGATAAACTGGCAATCAGTGGTTTTATACTGGCGGTACTGGCGGTAGCAGGTGGTTTTATGCTGGAGGGCGGTGCCCTTGGCACCTTGCTGCATTTACCCGCATTTATTATCGTGGTGGGCGGAACAGTGGGTGCCGTAATGTTGCAGACCCCGTTGCCACAATTCCGACTTGGCCTGAGCATGTTACCCTGGGTACTCAGACCGGAAAGTTTACCGATGCAAAATGCGGTAGAACGTATCGTAAACTGGGGGAGCTCAGCCAGAACCAATGGGTTTTTGTCTCTGGAGTCGGCAGCGCTGGAAGAAAGCGATCCTTTCTTACACCGCGGATTAAATTTACTGGTGGATGGTGTTGAAGCGAAAGTACTGCAGGATACGCTGGATGCCGAGCTGACCCTGGAGCGCGAACGTTTACTGCGGGGGGCCCGCATTTTTGAAGCGATGGGCGGGTATAGTCCTACTATTGGTATCGTTGGCGCAGTGCTGGGGTTAATTCAGGCTATGGCCAATATTTCCGAACCCAAATTACTGGGTATGGGGGTGGCAACCGCGTTTGTTGCGACGATTTATGGCGTAGGCTTTGCTAACCTCATTTTTATTCCGGTGGGTAATAAACTTAAGAGCCTGGTCTATCAGCATACCCTGTATCATGAGCTGATTGTTGAAGGCCTGGTATCGATCGCGCAGGGCGAGAATCCGCGTAATATTGAGCGTAAGCTCGCAGCGTACCGGCTGAGCTAACGATTATGTACCGGCACAAGCAGCAACATCAGCATGATGAACCTGAGCAACTTGACCGGTGGTTAGTGTCATACGCCGACTACATGACCCTGATGTTTGCCTTGTTTGTGGTGTTGTATGCCATGTCCGTGGTGAAAGACGAAGAATTCAGCGCGCTGGCGGACACCTTAACTAATGTCTTCGAACGCCCTGCAAAAACGGGCAGTGGTGTCAGTGGCAGCGGTGTATTACCTCAGCCTGGCCCGCAAAGCGATTTCAGCCGTTATGGCAGTTCACTTGAACCAGCAACAGGGCCAGAGCTGGTTGCCGATGCCAGCACATTATCTGATGTCAGGCAGCAATTTTTAGGCAGCCCGCTGGTGTCACTTGAGCAGGAGCTTAATCAGGCGCTGGCGAACCTCATTGAGCAGGGGGTAGTCGATATCCGCCAGGATGAGAACTGGCTTATTATTGAACTAAACAGCGGCTTGTTATTTGCCAGTGGTAGTGCCACCGCGACCAACTCAGCACGTACCTTGTTAAATGAAATTACCACCATTATTAATCCGATAAACAATTTTATCCGGATCCGCGGTTACACCGACGACCAGCCTATTAATAACGAGCTGTTTTCGTCTAACTGGGAATTATCGGTTGCCCGGGCAACATCGGTGCTGCGGGTTCTGGAAACGCTGGGGACGCCTTCACACCGGATGGCAATAGAGGGTTATGGCCAATACTATGCTGACAGCAGCAATGCGACCGCAGAAGGACGGGCAGAAAACCGCAAAGTGGTTATTGCGGTGTCACGCTATGGTTATCTGCCAGATGAGCTGGAACAGCAGCAACAAAGCGCAGAGTTACAACAGCAACTGCTGCAAGTTACCCAGGATGATGGCAGTATCAGGGTAATTGCGTTGCCAGGTGGTGGGGTCAGAATCACCACCCGTCAGGACAATCCAGATGCACTGCCGGAACAACAGGAACCCTGAACGTGGTAATTTGGACAATAGCAAATCAGAAAGGTGGTGTTGGTAAAACCACAACGACTGTTACCTTAGGCGGTTTATTGGCAGAGCGCGGCAAACGGGTGCTGCTGGTGGACACCGATCCGCATGCCTCATTAACGTACTATTTCGGTATCGATGCTGAAGAGCTGGAAAACAGTGTTTACGATATTTTTATTCGTGGCAAAGACATCACCCGCGAAGAAATTTTACAATCGTTGTGCCCAAGTGGCGTCAGCAATCTGGATATTCTGCCTTCCTCAATGGCATTGGCCACCCTTGACCGCTCGCTTGGTAATAAAGGTGGTATGGGACTGATTTTAAAGAAAGCCCTGCAAAAAGTGAAAGCAGAATATGATTACGTGCTGCTGGATTGCCCACCGGTAATGGGGGTGCTAATGGTCAATGCTATAGCCGCCTGTAACCGGATTTTAATTCCGGTGCAAACAGAGTTTCTGGCGCTAAAGGGCCTGGAGCGGATGATTGCCACCATGGCACTAATGCGCAGCTCGCAAAAAAGAGACTATGCGTTTACGATTATTCCAACCATGTACGATAAAAGAACCCGGGCATCGCTTGAAGCCTACAAAGAATTAAAAGCTACTTATCAGGATAAAGTCTGGTCGGCAGTCGTACCGGTAGATACCAAATTCCGGGATGCCAGCGTAGCGCAAACGCCACCAAACGTATTTGCGCCAACTTCCCGGGGGGTGTTTGCTTACAATACCTTGCTAACGTATTTATTGCAGTTGGCACCGGAGGCATAATGAGCAGCTTAATCGCCAGCCAGAAAGTAATGCAGCATTATTTGTCTGCATTATTAACTGACGACGGCGCTACTGAAACCAGTCTGGTGGAGGATGCTAAAACCCGGGAGCTAAACCGGTTATTGGCGCAGGCAAGCCCGGTCGCGAAGGTTGAGACCAAAGCCGCTGCGCCTGAACCGAAGGTAGCCGCCGTCATTACGCCTGCCACAGAAAAATCAGCGCTGGCTAGCCGGGTTACTCCCGCCGCTGATGTCCCCGTAGCTGATGTCGGGATGCCTGTGCATAATCGCGACATTCCTATTGCTGAGCGGTTGGCAGTGGCGAACGAAGCACCGCCAGCCGTTATTCCGGATAGCGTTAGTAAAACTTACCGGCAAGGCCGGTTTCAGGCATTATTTTTCAATGTCGCGGGGTTAAAACTGGCAGTGCCGCTGACCGAACTTGGCGGTATTCATCAACTAAGTGAAACAAACAGTTTATTTGGTAAGCCAGCCTGGTTTAAAGGCGTTATGCTGTACCGGCAGCAAAAAATCAGTGTGGTGGACAGTGCCCGCTGGGTTATGCCAGAGAAATATGATCAGGTTATGCAGCAAAAGCTAAACTATCAGTATGTTATTATGCTGGGAACCAGCAACTGGGGGCTGGCATGTGAAACGCTGATAAATACCTTTAGTCTGGAGCAAGACGAGGTAAAATGGCGGGAAACAGACGGCAAAAGACCCTGGATGGCAGGATTAATTAAAAAGCATATGTGTGCTTTAGTTGATGTGGACGCTATGATTAACCTACTTAATCGTGGTCAGGACATTAACGCCTGAGCGGGCAGTACAATTTACAGGAGCGGTATATGAGCAATAACCAGGTAAAGACAACCGGCAAAAAAGAAAGTACCGATCTGGTGTTCCAGTGGGTAACGTTCCGGTTGCAGGAAGAAACATACGGCATTAATGTTATGCAGGTACAGGAAGTACTGCGCTATACCGAAATTGCGCCTGTACCCGGAGCACCCGGCTATGTGATGGGTATTATTAACCTGCGGGGTAATGTGGTGACGGTCATTGATACCCGTGCCAGATTTGGTCTGGAAGCCGGCGATGTCACTGATAACAGTCGAATTGTTATTATTGAAGCCGAACGTCAGGTTATTGGTATTCTGGTCGACAGCGTAGCGGAGGTGGTATACCTGAAGCAGTCTGAAGTGGATACTGCGCCTAATGTTGGTACAGACGAAAGTGCCCGCTTTATCCAGGGGGTATCAAATCGTGAAGGCGAGTTGCTGATCCTGGTCGATTTAAACAAACTTCTCAATGATGAAGAGTGGGAAGAAATTAATAGTCTGTAAGCGGAGAACCGGCAATGAACCCATGGATGCTGGGCCAGGCTATTGTTACCGGGTTGCTGGTACTGCTGGTACTGTTGTTATTCTGGCAACTGCTGCGCCAACGTCATGTTAATCGTCATCAGCTGGCGGTGCTAGAAAAACAGCTTGAACTGAACAACCAGCAACTGACAGCTGCTCAGAGCGAGACCGAAGAGTTACGTGCCGGCATTATCGGGGTAGGCCAGCGGGTATTAACACTTGACCAGCGGGTACTGACGCTAGAAAACCAGCTCAGCCAGTTACATGGCGCTTACACTGAGCTGGCCGAACAACAACAGGCGCTATCGCTGACCGATCCGGAGAGCAAAATTTATACCCGTGCCATGAAAATGGTGCAGTTAGGCGCCGATTTAGAAGAAATTATGCGCGAATGTGAATTACCGCGCGCCGAGGCCGAACTGTTATTTAACCTGCACCAGGCCAAGTCTTAAAAAAGGGTCAGAGTGAATAAAGAATTCACTCTGACCCTTTTTTACTACTAGTTTATTCACTCTGACCCTTTTTAGGTTTTTAAATCAATCCGTTGGTGAATATTCTGCCATTGATCTGGAAATTTACCCTGTAACACATACGAAAACGCGATTAGCTCGGCAATCACCACATATAGCTCTTTCGGGATATTATCGCCCAGCTCCAACTGGCTGAGCAGCCGGTTTAATTCATCGTCCTGATGAATAAGCACACCATGCTCTTTGGCCAGGGTAATAATATCCTCTGCCAGTTCGCCATGCCCTTTTGCGACGATTGTCGGTGCAGACTTACCATCATACTTTAATGCGGTGGCACTGCGCTGGGGTTTATTGCTTTGCTTATCGTCGTTGGCCATCTGCTTTTTTCCTTATACTTTTACCGTTAGCAGGCTGTTGTGTCGGGGCAGTAAGCTTTCAGGTATCTTGCCCAGCTGACAGTCCGCTTTGGTGACGGTTAAACCCTGCGCCGCGCAGCGATCTTTTAACAGCGGCAGAAATTTCTGGGCCAGCCGTAATGCCTGATTATGGTCGGTATAAAACTGCAGTTGCAGCTCATGATCCTGTAATTTGGCGACTGCCAGCAAATTACCGAATTGGTGTAAATCGAATTTCATGGTCAGTTGCCACTGCTTCTGACCGGTGCTACCACTTCTGCCATCGGCTTCGCGCTGCTCTATTTGTAGTTGCGGCAGGATAGTCTGGCCTTGCTGCTGCAAAGGTAACTGCAACAACCACTGCTGCAGCTGACTTTGCGCATCTACCGTGGCCAGCTGGCTTTGCTGTAATGGGCTGCTTAAGCTGGCCAACTGGCGCAGCGCACTGCCAGCTTGCGCGCCATCCAGCTGCGATACCAGTTGGCTTAAGCGGTTTGCCGCGGTGTTGCCGGCCGGTGTTTGTTGTTTCTGGCTTAAGTGGCCCAGTAGTAACTGAATGGCCAGTGCCAGCGTGCCGCCTGTGGTTTGCAGATTTGGCTGGCTTTGTAATGGCTGAAACTGCAGTGCGGCAGCAAGCTGAGCCGCGATCGCCGGCGGCGCTATTGGTTTGCTGATTTCTGGCAGGCTTTGCTGGATCTGGCTGAACAATTGTTGCAGCGCTACCGGCAGATTTGGCATGCTACCGGGCTGCATTAACGGTTGAGATAATAACGGCAGCAAATTACGCCAGGCCTGAGTTTTTACCTCCGGCGGTAGCTGCAATAGCTGTTGCATAACAGGGGTTGTCTGAACGGTATTTTTCAGTGGCTGCTGCGATGTGCCCGCCTGCACGTTAACTGGGCTGGCCTGCCAGTTTATCGGCCGATCGGCCTGGTTCTGGCCCACCGTGACGGTGCTGCTTGGTCCGCTGGCTTGCAGCAGCAATTGCCATTGTCCGTTTTTATTCTGCGGGGCCTGCAATTGCAGCAACAATGGCACCAGATTATTTGCTGGGGTTAGCGGGGCGCTGGCCGGGGACAGGCTTGCCGTAATGCTTGCCATACTGGCCAGTGTAGCCGACAGTTGTGGCGGTATCGTAACACTCAGCTGGCCGATACGAATTTTAGTGGCATCAGGAGCAATACGTTGCTCAATCGGCGGTAGCTGACTTACCAGGGCACGTAACAGTTGCTGCGCGGCCGGTGGGCTCAGAGGAAGCGCTTCGGCGCGTGCCGGGCTGGCGGAAACTGTCCTGGCCTCTGCAGCAGGTTGCAGCGACAATTGAAGCGAATTGCTTTGGCGTGGGGTTATTGTCAGCAAGACACTCTGGCGCCCTGCTGTTAGTGGAGGGGGTTGCCCCGACGTTGCCTGGCTAACCTGAATAAGCCGGCTAAAAGCGGCAAGTTCCTTGCTGGTTAAGGTAAGCAAAACCTGGCTGGCAGCGGTAGTGCCGGACAATTGCAACTGACCGGTTTTCAGATCAAGCAGCATTGGCAGCGTAATCGCCTGGCTGGCAGTTTGAGCCTGAGCTGACTGATTGACAGCCATGTTAGCCGGCAGATTGACCTGAGCCTGCTGCGAGTTCTGCGAGTGCTGAGAGTGCTGAGAGTTAGCCTGCGCGGCCAGGTTGCTGCCAGCGCTAATGCCGGCCCGGGCATGGTTACTGGTCAGGTTAACGCCACTGTCCGGTTTTATCATCAGTGCCGGCAACTGTTGGCTTAGCCATTGACTGATCACCGGTTGCAGTTGGGCTGTGCTCAGGCCAATACTGCTGGCCGCTGGTGGCATAGCCTGTACGGTAAGGCTAAATTGATTATTGCTAAGGGGGCTTAACTTTATCTGTAACTGCGGGCCAAATTGCTGACTGATTTGCTGAGCCAGCTGAGCGGGCAGTGCAATTTTCAGCTGCCCCTGAGGCGTTTGCAGTTGCAGCTGACTGGTGCCCGACAGCATTTGCAGCCTGGCGGTGTAAAGCTCGCCAACCAACAATTTTAGCTCGGCGCTGTTTACGCCGGCTTTGGACGGCGCGGCTGACGGCGGACTCTGCAGTAATTTTTCCAGATTGATCTGGTTCATATTTCCCCTGATTAATCACCATGCCGGCAGTTGTTCTGATTCGTATTCCCGCCGCGGTATGCTACTATGCGCGCAATTTTAACAGCCGTCGATACCAGGGCCAGTGAACTTAAATCAGCCACTATCTGCCAGCACTGAAGCAACGGATGCCGCATCCATTGCCACAAAAAATGCCGGGCCTGTGTTACAAGGCCAGCAGTTAAGTTGCATCCGGCAAGACCGGGTGTTATTTGAGCAATTATCGCTTCAGCTTAGTTACGGCCAGTTGCTGCAAATACAAGGCAAAAATGGCGCCGGCAAAAGTTCATTGCTACGTATTTTAGCGGGCCTGGCACAGCCCGACGATGGCCACTTGTATTATCAGGCTAAGCCATTCGCTCAAAGCTTGCCAGCTTATTGCGCTAACTTATGTTATATCGGCCATCAGAGCGGTGTTCATGAGCAATTAACGGCGCTGGAAAACTTACGTTTCTGGCGCGCCGCTGCTACCCTGCAACCGGCTGATGATTGGGCGCTTCTGGCCAAACTGGGTTTAGCGGGCCTGGAAGATGTGCCGTGCCGGATGTTATCTGCCGGGCAGCAGCGGCGCGTATCTCTGGCCAGGTTGTGGTTAACCCCGGCGTTAATCTGGATCCTCGATGAGCCTTTTACTGCACTGGACCAAAGCGCGATTAGCCTGTTGCAACAGCATATGCTGGAACATCTGAATAAGGGTGGGGCCATTATCTTAACGACGCATCAGCAGCTTACGTTGCAATTTCAGTCCTTAATTCAGCTGGAGCTGGCCTACCGATGGTAAGCATGGTTTTTTTACAGCGTGAATTGCGCTTACTGGCCCGGCAAAAAGCCGACTGGCTAAACCCCATCCTGTTTTTTATTATTGTGCTTAGTCTGTTTCCATTAGGGATTGGGCCAGAGCCCAATATGTTACGTATTATTGCTCCGGGGGTTATCTGGATTGCGGCACTGCTCAGTGTGCTGCTGGCCGCAGAGCGGCTGTTTAAAGACGATTACCGTAATGGCGTTATCGAGCAGTTGGTGGCAGGACGGCATAGCCTGCTGGCGTTCGTGCTGGCAAAAACCTTTGCTAACTGGTTAAGCACCGGGCTGCCATTACTATTGTTGTCACCGGTGGTTGCCCTGTTGCTGGGGCTGGAGCAGGCGGCACTTGGTGCAATGGCGTTGACTTTGCTGCTCGGTACCCCGTTGCTTAGCCTGCTAAGTGTGCTTGGCTCGGCCCTTACCATGGCTGCTGATAAAGGCGGTATTTTACTGGCGCTACTGATTTTGCCACTGTATATTCCGCTATTAATTTTTGCCAGTAGCGCTATCGAGGCTGCCAGTATCGGGCTGGGGTATCAGGGGCAGTTGGCCATTTTACTTGCCATGTTATTATTGGCGTTAGCGCTGGTGCCGATGGCGGTAACCAGTGCCTTGCGAATTAATGTGAGTTGATATGTTTAAGTGGTTAGATCCGTACGCAAAAAGTGAAACGCTGTATCATTTTTGCGGCAAACTGCTGCCTTACCTGATGGTGAGTGCGCTGGCACTTCTGCTGCTTGGCAATATCTGGGGGTTGGCATTTACCCCGGCTGATTATCAACAAGGTGACAGTTACCGGATCATTCATATTCATGTGCCATCCGCCATTATGTCAATGGGCGCTTACGCAGCCATGGCCAGTGCGGCGTTTGTGGCGCTTGTCTGGCAAATTAAAGTGGCCCACTGGGCCGTGCTGGCCATCGCGCCAATTGGCGCGGTGTATACTGTCATTGCACTGGTGACCGGTATGGCCTGGGGCAAACCTATGTGGGGCGCCTGGTGGGTATGGGATGCCCGCTTAACCTCGGAACTTATTCTGTTATTTTTATACTTAGGTGTTATCGCGTTAAATGGCGCATTCAGTGACCGGCAAGTGGGCGCTAAAGTGTCCAGCCTGCTGGCATTAATCGGGGTGATTAACTTACCCATTATTCATTTTTCAGTAGAGTGGTGGAATACCCTGCATCAGGGGGCCAGTATTACTAAGTTTGCCAAACCATCCATTGACCCCAGCATGTTGTGGCCATTGTTAATCAGTATTCTGGCGTTTGCCGTATTACTGTTGGCGTTAACCTGCTTAAGGCTGCGCACTGCCATATTAATGAACGAACAGCACCGGCCCTGGGTCAGAAAGCTGGTAGGAGGCTAATCATGCATTTTCAGTCGTTCAGCGAATTTCTGGCCATGGGAGGCTATGGCTTTTTTGTCTGGTTGTCGTTCGGTATTACCTATTTGCTGTTGCTTGGGTTAATTACCGTCAGTGTGTATCAGCAACACCAATTTAAGCAGCAGTTAAAAGCGACGATTGCCCGCGAACAACGAGTTAAGCAGTATCAGGAGCAACAAATCTAATGCAGCCAAGACGTAAAAAACGCCTGTTGTCGATTTTACTCATTATCAGCCTAATCACCGGTGCCGTCGGTGCCATGCTATTTGCCTTGCAGCAAAACATTGACTTGTTTTACACCCCCACTCAATTGGTGGAGGGGCTGGGGAAAGATAAAGTAAAACCGATAGTCGGACAGCGCCTGCGTATCGGTGGCATGGTAGTGCCCGGTACAGTGTCACGCGATCCGCAAAGTTTAAAAGTTCGTTTTCAGCTGGTTGATACCGGCCCGACCGTCTGGGTAGAGTATGAAGGCATTTTGCCTGATTTGTTTCGCGAAGGGCAGGGCATTGTCGCGCAAGGCACCTTGCAGGCACCGGATGTTATTGCGGCAACGGAAGTACTGGCCAAGCATGACGAAGAATATATGCCTGCAGAAGTCGCCGAAGCGATGAAAGGGATCCGACACGTGCCACCCTCGCAGGCCAATTTTGCCACGGGTGACAGCGCTGCCGAGAATGACTACCGTAAACCAGCAGATAAACCAACGTATTAAGGGGCAGGGCGATGATAGCTGAATATGGCCAGCTGGCACTGACCTTTGCTCTGGCATTATCAGTACTACTGGCAATAGTGCCATTTTATGGCAGTTTTAGTGGTAACCAACGGGCATTGCTGCAGGCCAAACCGTTGGCGATTGGTTTATTTATTTTTTGTTTGCTGGCAAAACTGGCGCTGGTTCATGCGTTCTTAACCAGCGATTTTACCGTGATTAATGTCGCGACCAATTCCAGTTCAATTTTACCCTGGTACTACAAAATCACCGCCAGCTTTGGCTCCCACGAAGGCTCAATGCTGCTGTGGATCTTAATGTTGTCTGGCTGGACTGCGCTGGTGGCGATATTTTCCAAAGGCCTGCCGTTGTTAATGCAGGGCCGGATCCTGGGTGTGCTGGGCCTTATTAACATCGGCTTTATTGCATTTTCGTTGTTTATGTCTAATCCGTTTGCCCGTAGTTTGCCGTTTTATCCGGTCGAGGGGATGGATTTAAATCCGCTGTTGCAGGATTTTGGCATGATCATCCACCCGCCGCTATTGTATATGGGCTACGTGGGCTTTGCGGTGTCGTTTGCCTTTGCGATCGCCGCATTAATTGGTGGTAAATTTGACAGTACCTGGGCGCGCTGGGCCCGGCCCTGGACCCTGGCAGCCTGGTTGTTTTTAACCTTAGGCATTATGTTTGGCAGCTGGTGGGCCTACCACGAGCTGGGCTGGGGCGGTTGGTGGTTCTGGGACCCGGTTGAGAACGCGTCTTTCCTGCCTTGGCTGGTAGGCACGGCGTTACTACACAGCCTGGCGGTGACCGAAAAGCGCGGTACGTTCAAATCGTGGACGGTATTACTGGCATTAGGGGCTTTTTCGTTAAGTCTGGTCGGGGCATTTTTAGTCCGCTCCGGCGTGTTGGTATCGGTGCACTCGTTTGCTGCCGATCCCGACCGCGGTATATTCTTACTGATATTCTTGCTGCTGGTGATTGGTGGCTCGCTGGCGTTATATGCCAGCCGGATGAATTCAGTGCGCAGTCAGGCCCGTTATCAGTTGTTTTCGCGCGAAGTGATGCTATGGGGCAATAATGTCTTTTTATTAACCGCCACCCTGGTGGTGTTTCTAGGCACGCTATTCCCGCTGTTCCATAAAGAGTTGGGGCTGGGCACCATTTCGATTGGCGAACCATTTTTTAACCAGATGTTTTACTACCTGACTATTCCATTTGCGTTGTTGCTTGGCCTCGGGCCCTGGGTGCGCTGGAAACAGCAACCGGTGAAGCCATTACTTGGGCCTTTTAGTTTAATTGCACTGGCCAGTCTGACGTTGGCCCTCGGTACCCTGGCTGCGATGCAAAGTATCCAGGCAAATTTAGCCTTGCTGGGGTTGCTGTTAGGCGCCTGGGTGGGCTTATCCGCATTATACGAGTTATACCAGCGGCTTAGCCAGTTTGGTTCGGTTAGCAAAGGCGCGTTTAAGTTACACGCCAGCCACTATGGCATGACTATCGCCCATATCGGTTTTGCCGTGTTGGTGGTGGGGGTGGCCATGACTAAAACCTACAGTGTCGAGCGCGATGTGCGGATGCAAATTAACGACAGCATCAGCCTGGCCGGTTACCAGTTTACCCTACTGGAAGTCTACCCGTTGCAGGGCGCGAACTTTGGTGGCGAAGCGGCTGAAATTGCCGTGCATAACAGTAAAGGACAGCTAATCAGCCAGTTGCATGCCGAGAAACGTTTTTATCAAATTCAGCGCACCGTGATGACCGAGTCGGCAGTGCATGCCAGATTAAGCCGTGATCTTTACGTATCATTGGGCGAGGCGCTGCCGGACAATGCCTGGGCACTGCGACTTTACGTTAAACCTTTTGTGCGTTGGATTTGGCTGGGTGGGCTGCTAATGGCACTGGGCGCGCTGGTGGCACTGCTTGATAAGCGCTATCGCCGGGGCAGTAGCAGGCTTACTGCAGCAAATAAGTCGGAGGCTATTAATGCGTAAACTTATGTTTTATGTGCCATTGGTGTTGTTTCTGACTCTGGCGTTATTTTTACTCAGTGGTCTGTTTTCAAACCCGATGGAGCGTGAATCCGTTACCACCAACAAACCGTTGCCCGCATTCAGCCTGCCTGATTTAATGCAACCAGCACAGCGCTGGCAGCCAGAGCAACTGCGTGGTGAAACGTTTTTACTTAATGTTTGGGGCACCTGGTGTCCTACCTGTAACGCCGAGCTGAGTTATATGACAGAGCTGAAGCAGCAGGGCGTTAAAATTATTGGCTTATATTATGTATTGCCGGTCGATCCATTGCTGGGTGAAAGTTTTGATTTAACAATGCTACAGGCCGATGTCAGCAACAAATTGCAGCAGCGTGGTAATCCATATCAGTTTAATATACTGGATGCAGATCGCAGTTTATCGCTGGATTTAGGCGTAAGCGGTGCACCTGAAACCTTTATTGTCGATAGCAACGGCATCGTGCGCGAACACCATATTGGCGATATTAATCCGCAGGTGTGGCGCAATAAACTGGCGCCGCTTTATCAGAAATGGCGGCAACAGGATGGCAGCCAGTGATGAAGACTCTGCTTTGGCTCCTCACCAGCATACTGCTTGCCCTTTCGGCTTGTGCAACACCGGCTTTTGCAACAGAAGAAGCATTGCGTTTTGATAACGAAACGCAACGGAAACTCTACCAGCAGCTGACGGCTGAGCTGCGTTGTCCACAGTGTCAGAATCAGAATATTGCCGATTCTAACGCGATTGTCTCTGTCGACATGCGCCAGAAAACTTACGATATGATTAAGCAGGGCAGCAGTCGCGACGACGTATTAGATTATATGATTAACCGTTATGGCAATTTTGTACATTATCAGCCACCGCTAAATCGCTACACCTTGTTATTGTGGCTGGCACCAGTGCTTATGCTGCTGGCTCTGGTCGCGCTGCAGCTAAAGCGCCGCCGGCAGCAGGCTGCTGAATCTTCATCAGAAGCCGCAGCAGAGTCTGCATCTGAGCAGAGCGCATCGGCTGCGCTGGATGCCGAGCTGGACGAATTGATCGAACAATACCGGAGTAAGAAATGACGTTATGGCCTCTGCTATTGGTTGCCCTGCTTATGTTGGCGCTTTGCGTCATAATTATCAGCTGGCCCCGTAAAGCCAACGCGGCCAATAACCAGACGCCGCTGCAATTATTTGAAGAGCGCCTGCAACTGCTGGCGTTGGCCCGCGACAGTGGCGAGTTGGCCGAGCAGGATTTTGCCAGCGCCGCGGCAGAATTAAAACAGCAGTTTAATCAGCAACAGCAGCAAACCATCAGTTTTCGCCAGCCGAAACACCAGTTGTTATGGCATTTGGCTCTGGTCGCGCTGGTGTTTGTGGTGGTGGCATTAACCTATCGGTTTAATGGCCACTATCAGCAACTGGCCGACTGGCAGTTAGCCAAAACTGAACTGGCAAGTTATGGGGAGCGGGCGCTGCTGGGCCAGGGTGAGCCATTATCTGAACATGAAACCCGCTTGTTTGCGTTGGCACTGCGCACCAAGCTGGCAGTGGATGGCGATGACGCCGTAGCCTGGATGTTACTTGGCCGGATCTGGATGTCACAGGGCTTAATGGAAGATGCTATTGAAGCATTTGAAAAATCGCTGGCGCTTAGCCCTAACCGCATACCGCTGTTGTTAAATTACTCCCAGGCATTAATTGTGGTCGGTGGCGATGAAAACCTCGGCCGGGCCGGGCGCGCGGTGGCCAGGGTATTGTTAACCGAGCCCGATAACCTCGATGCCATGTCGTTAATGGCGTTAATCGCCCACGACAAAGGCGACACGGCTGAAGCTATTAAAGCCTGGAGCTTACTGGCAGAGCAACTGGAGCAAGATGACCCGCGTTATCCGCTGGTTCTGAGCAAGCTAAGTGAGCTGGGCGCAGATACTATTGCCACTATTGGCCGGCAAATCCGGGTGCGCTTAACGGTAGCGCACCAGCTGGCAGCAGCCAATCCTGATGCCAGCCTGTTTTTATTCGCCCGCGCGGTTGGGGGGTCTAACTTACCCTTAGCGGTGCAGCGCATACCGCTGCCCAGTGGCGAAGTAGAGTTACTGCTGGACGAAAAAATGGCTATGCAGCCAGAATGGAGCTTAGCCAGAGCGGAGCAAGTGATAGTGGTTGCCCGTATGTCACAGGCAGGAACTGTAGAGCAAATGCCGGGCGATCTGCAGGTAGAATCTGACATCCTAACCTTTAACGAAGCAAAAATCAGCGTAGCGCTGACTCTGGAACCCTGACATGGCAGTGAGATACAATACGTTACGATTACCGGCAGTGCTTAGCCTTTGTGCAGCGTTGTTTGTCAGTGGCTGCGCCAGCAAGGTTGAGCCGCCCACACCGCTAAATCAGCAGCAAAACGCCGAGCAGAATGAATATGTTGAGGCAGCAGAGGCGGCAGAGCCCGAAGCGCCTGCCTATGCTGACCCGCGTGATCCGCTGGAGTCCATTAACCGGCCATTATGGGATTTTAACTACGATATACTGGATAAATACCTATTAAGGCCAGCGACAGTAGGCTATATGACCGTGGTACCCAAGCCGGCTCGCAAAGGTTTAATCAATGTGGTGGAGAATTTAAACGAGCCTGCCAGTTTTTTAAATGGCTTATTGCAGGCTAAACCAGACCGTGCTGCCATCAGCGCCGGCCGTTTTCTGGTTAACTCTACTGTCGGTTTGCTAGGCTTATTTGATGTTGCCTCGAAAATTGGTCTGACCGAAACGGAAGAAGACTTTAACCAGACTCTTGCAGTATGGGGCGTGGGTGATGGTGCTTATTTAATGGTGCCTGGCCGCGGGCCAACAACGGTGCGTGATACCGCAGGTGACGTGGTAGATGGCTTATATTTTCCGTTGGCGTTACTAAGTACGCCATTAACCATCACCCGTTTTGCGATCAATGCTTTGGATAGCCGGGAACAGTTGATGAACCTGGAACAAATGCTGGAAGACTCACTCGATCCGTACGCTTTTGTTAAAGAATCTTATTATCAACGTCAGGAATTTAAAATATACGACGGTAATCCGCCACAGCCCAAAGAAGAAGAGCTGGACGATGAGCTACTGGACTATCTTGACGAATTCCAATAATTAAAATCACTCTGACCCTTTTTTCCTTTTCCTGCTATAAGAAAAAATGGGTCAGAGTGATTTAAATGGATTTACAGAATTAAGGATTAATATGATTAAAGTACTCAGCGTGTTCGGTACCCGCCCCGAAGCAATTAAAATGGCGCCGCTGGTAAATTTGCTAAAGCAAGACAGTGAAATCGACAGCCGGGTTTGTGTCACCGGCCAGCACCGTGAGATGTTGGATCAGGTACTCAGTTTGTTTGCTATACAACCTGAATATGATTTGGCCATAATGAAGTCCGGCCAGGATCTTTACGACGTGACCACCAGCATTTTGCTGAAAATAAAGCCGGTGTTACGTGATTTTCAGCCCGATATCGTGTTGGTGCATGGCGATACCAGCACCACTTTCGCCGCGGCGCTCGGCTGCTATTATGAAAAAATTGCGGTTGGCCATGTTGAAGCAGGGCTGCGCACCGGCAACATCTATAGCCCGTGGCCGGAAGAAGCTAATCGGAAGCTGACCGGGGCCATTACCAGCCTGCACTTTGCCCCAACAGATACCTCAGCGGCTAATTTGGTGGCGGAAAATGTGGCTGCCACGTCTATTATGGTTACCGGTAACACCGTTATTGATGCCCTATTGCAGGTAGTGGATAAAATTACTGAAGACGAAAAACTGAGTGACGCCTTTGCCAATCAGTTTCCATATGGTCAGAATGGCCGGCGTTTAATTCTGGTTACCGGCCACCGGCGTGAGAGTTTTGGCGATGGCTTTGAACAAATATGTGCCGCCTTAGCTGAGCTGGCAAAAACCTTCACCGATTGCGACATCGTTTATCCGGTGCATTTAAACCCGAATGTGCGCGAGCCGGTCTATCGTCTGCTGAGCGATGTCAGCAATGTTCACTTAATTCCGCCGCAAGATTATCTGCCGTTTGTGTACCTGATGAGTAAGGCGACGATTGTACTGACCGATTCTGGCGGTATTCAGGAAGAAGCACCATCGTTGGGCAAACCCGTGCTGGTAATGCGGGATACTACCGAGCGGCCGGAAGCCGTCAGTGCCGGCACCGTAAAGCTGGTTGGTACTAACCGCCAGAGAATTGTCGAGCAGGTCAGCCGTTTGCTTACCGACAGCGAGTACTACCAGGGTATGAGCTTTGCCCATAACCCTTATGGCGACGGTAAAGCCTGCCAGCGGATAGTTAGCGCGATAAAGCAACATATGGCCGCCAGCAAATAATATTTTAACGCGCTATGCAGAGGTTTAACTCCGTTGCGCAGCCATGTTATGCTGCAGCGAGTTAAGTGCTGTGTGGAAAATACCCTGAACAGCCAGCAGTCGGTAGAAGGATTAACAGAAATGGATTTTAGGCAGATAATTAAAGAAAAAGCCGCAGGTTCAGCTACGCCACGCTGGCTGATAACCGGTTGTGCCGGCTTTATCGGTTCCAACTTATTACAAACCTTACTGGAAGCCGATCAACAGGTTACCGGCCTGGATAATTTTGCCACCGGCCATCAACGTAATTTAGATGAAGTGCAACGCTTGGTAAGTCCTGAACAATGGCAACGGTTTACCTTTATTGAAGGCGATATTCGTAACCCCGGGCATTGCCAACAGACCGTTGCCGGAGTCGACTATGTACTGCATCAGGCGGCGCTTGGCTCAGTACCGCGCTCACTGGCCGATCCGGTTACCACCAATGAAGTGAACATAAGTGGTTTCCTAAACATGCTGGTGGCTGCCCGTGACGCGGGCGTTAAACGTTTTGTGTATGCGGCGTCCAGTTCTACCTATGGCGATCATCCGGCCCTGCCCAAAGTAGAAGCCAATATTGGCAAGCCTTTATCCCCTTATGCGATTACAAAATATGTCAACGAACTGTACGCTGATGTATTTAGTCGTAGCTATGGCTTTCATAGTATAGGCTTGCGGTATTTTAATGTGTTTGGGCCGCGGCAGGACCCCGCAGGTGCCTATGCTGCGGTCATTCCAAAGTGGACTGCAGCCATGATCGCCGGTGACAAAGTGATCATTAACGGCGACGGTGAAACCAGCCGCGATTTCTGTTTTATCGCCAATGCGGTGCAGGCCAATATCCGTGCTGCACTGGCTACTATTGAGCAAAGCGAAGTGTTTAATGTGGCCGTGGGTGACAGAACTACCTTAAACCAGTTATTCAGTGCCATCCAAACGGCACTGGCCGGCAACGGTATTGCTTATCCACATTGTCCGCAATATGCCGATTTCAGGCCGGGCGATGTCCGCCATTCGCAGGCCGACGTCAGTAAAGCGCGTTTAATGCTGGGCTATTTACCCAGCCATACTATTAACGAAGGTATCGCCGTGGCGATGCCCTGGTACATTGCCCAGCCAGCAAAATAATGGCAAAAGGAAAGATATGACAGCGTTAACAGATGCAAAACTGGCCGTTATTGGTCTTGGTTATGTCGGCCTGCCTTTGGCGGTAGAATTTGGTAAGCATTATCAGACCCTGGGTTTTGATATTAATCGGGCCCGGGTAGCCGAGCTGCAAAACGGTACAGACCACACGCTGGAAGTCAGCAGTGAAGAGCTGGCCACTGCCAGCAAGTTGCAGTTCAGCCATCAGCTTGATGACTTAAAAAGTGCCAATATTTATATTGTCACGGTGCCAACGCCAATTGACGAGCACCGCCGTCCCGATTTAACCCCACTAATTAAAGCATCCGAAACGCTGGGTAAAGTGATAAGCCAGGGCGATATCGTAATATACGAATCAACCGTGTATCCCGGCGCGACTGAAGAAGATTGTATCCCGGTTATAGAGCGGGTATCTGGCCTGAAATACAACGTCGATTTTTACGCCGGTTACAGCCCCGAGCGCATTAATCCTGGCGACAAAGAGCACCGGGTTACCACCATTAAAAAGGTCACATCCGGCTCTACGCCGGCCATTGCGGCGACGGTTGATGCTTTATACGCCAGCATTATTACTGCCGGCACCTATATGGCAAGTAGTATCAGAGTGGCCGAGGCTGCCAAGGTTATTGAAAATACCCAGCGAGATCTGAACATTGCGCTGATCAATGAATTGGCCGTTATTTTTAATAAACTGGATATCGACACCGAAGAAGTATTACTGGCAGCGGGCACCAAATGGAACTTCCTGCCATTTCGGCCAGGCCTGGTTGGTGGCCACTGTATCGGGGTCGACCCTTACTACTTAACCCATAAAGCACAATCTATTGGTTATCATCCGGAAGTTATTCTGGCTGGGCGGCGCATCAACGACAGCATGGGCCGCTATGTGGTCAGTGAGCTGGTAAAAGCCATGGTGAAAAAGCGCATTCACGTTGCCGGGGCCAAAGTGTTGTTAATGGGCCTGACCTTTAAAGAAAACTGCCCCGATATCCGCAATACCAAAGTGATAGATATCCTCAGTGAGCTAAAAGAATACGGCGTAACGGCTGACGTATACGACCCCTGGGTTGATGGCAAAGAAGCGGAGCATGAGTACGGCATTACTCCGATTACCAAGCCCGCAGCTGGCAGCTACGATGCCATTATTCTGGCTGTCGCCCACAAGCAGTTCCGTGAAATGGGCGCAGCAGGTATCAAAGCGCTGGCCAAGCCTCAGCATATTTTATACGACCTGAAATACCTGCTTAACGCCGCCGACGCCGACTTAAGGCTGTAATTCCTTCTAAAAAGGGTCAGAGTGAATAATTTATTCACTCTGACCCTTTTTCTGGCCTGCCTTTGTTTCGCCGGCCAAAATTCATGTTGTACTTGGTAGTAAGGTGTTGAACAAAACTTTCATTTGCCAGCGGATAACTGTGCTTGATAGCGTCACGGATAGACTTTAAGTCATCAGCCGGCAAGCTGTCCTGAAATAAAGCCCGGTAGTTTTCCAAACGCCTCTCAGCCGTTTCTGCCAAATTTAAATAGACCTGATGCGGAGTGACCACACTTATTTTTATACCTCTGGCGTTAGCATGATAACTTGACCAATGGTAATCAGCCGGGTGGGCCACCATTTTAGCCCGAACCGGGTTTAACTCAATGTAACGCTGACACGTCAGAAAATACTGATCAGTTTCAACCAGGCTATCCTTAAAGCGCCCGTCCCACAGCGTACCAACTCTTTGATAGCGTTTATTAAAATAGTGCACATAATCACGTCCAAGATTCTGTATTACACGTGAAATAACATCATCTTTGCTGGCAGTCAGCAATAAATGAACATGATTGCTCATCAACACAAAAGCGTGTAACTGCACCTGATACGTTTTCAGGTAAGTCTCTAATATCGATAGATAACAGGCCTTATCTGTTTCATCATAAAAACAGTTGCTACGATTATGACCCCGCTGGACCACATGGTAGGGCATCTTCGCAATCAGGTATCGTTTTCTGCGTGGCATATTAAAATAAAGTTAATTTAAGTTGTATAAAAGATAGCAATAAATTCGAGACTGGCAATAAAAAGGGTCAGAGTGATTTTTAAAATCACTCTGACCCTTTTTAGTTTGGTAAGATGCAGGCTTTGTATTGATATGTCTGATATGGGACGAGCATGGGCGAGGCTAGGGCACAAAACAGCGTTAAAGGAATCGTGTTAGCAGGCGGCACAGGTAGCCGTTTGCATCCGATCACGCGTGGTGTATCCAAACAATTGCTGCCGATTTACGACAAACCGATGATCTACTACCCGATATCTGTCCTGATGCTGTCGGGGATCCGTGACATCCTGTTAATTACCACAGCGGAAGACCAGGCGGCCTTTAAGCGACTGCTGGGTGACGGCAACGATTTTGGTGTCAATTTTAGCTATTGTATCCAGCCTTCATCTGATGGTATCGCTCAGGCTTTTCTACTCGCAGAGGATTTTCTCGCGGGTAGTCCTGCCTGCTTAGTGTTAGGGGATAACATTTTTGTTGGCCATGGATTTAGCCAGCTGCTGCAACAAGCACTGGCAAATATTCAGCAAAATTCAGCCACGGTTTTTGGTTATCGGGTCAGTAATCCGCAGCGCTACGGCGTGGCTGAAATGGATGAAGACGGCAAAGTATTGTCATTAGAAGAGAAACCCGTGCATCCAAAAAGTCATTATGCTGTTACAGGCTTGTATTTTTATCCTGCCGATGTCGTAGACAAAGCACGGTTACTTTCTCCCTCGGCTCGCGGGGAGCTTGAGATTACCGAGTTAAATCAGTTATACCTGCAACAACAACGATTAACGTTGACGCTACTCGGGCGAGGTTTTGCCTGGCTTGACACCGGTACCCATGAACATTTGCAAGCCGCCTCTGCATATATTGACGTTATTGAACAACGACAAGGTTTAAAGATTGCTTGCCTGGAGGAAATTGCCTACGAGCAGGGGTATATCGATAAAGCGAAATTATTAGATCTCGCAATGGCAATGCACAATACTCAATACGGCCAGTATCTTTTACAATTAATAAATTAACCGGAAACCCGAACTTACTTAAAATGAAAATTAGTAAATTAGCTTTAACCGGTGCCTTACTGCTGGAACACAAAGCATATAGTGACGAACGCGGTTATTTTGCTGAAACCTACCGGCAGCAGCAGTTGGATGACGCTGCTGGCTATAGTGTGCGTTTTATTCAGGACAATGAAGCTGTTTCGCAATTGGGCGTGTTACGGGGGCTGCATTATCAAAAACCGCCTTTTGCCCAAAGTAAGCTGGTGCGCGTACTGCAGGGAGCGATACTGGATGTTATTGTCGATATTCGCCACGGCAGCCCGACATTTGGTCAGGCACTGGCTACGCCGTTGTCGGCCGATACGCTTCAGCAGCTATTTATTCCGCGTGGCTTTGCTCATGGCTATCTGACGTTAACGTCGCACGCATTACTACAATATAAAGTTGATAATTATTACAGTCCGGCAGATGATTGCGGCTTACATTATGCTGATCCAACGCTGGCAATAAGCTGGCCTATACAGCCTTCGCAGTTGCGGTTATCAGCGAAAGATCAGCAACAGCCACTGCTAAGCGCGCTTCCAGTTCATTTTAATATTACTGATAAGTTGTATGACTAGGCGGATAGTGATCCTCGGTGCGTCCGGCCAGTTAGGCCAGGCGCTGAACGCTGAAGCCATGAACTTACCAGACGCCACTCGACGGCTGCTGTGCTTTATACCGCGTCAGGCGCTGGAACTGACAGACAGCAGAGCGCTCAAGCACTGTTTACAACAGTACTCGCCGTCAATCATTATTAATGCTTGTGCTTACACCAATGTAGATGAAGCAGAGCGCCAGGTTGAACTGGCGTGGCTTATTAACCAGCAATTAGTTGCGGAGCTTAGCCATTACGCCAAAGCCAATGGTGCAGCGTTACTGCATTGTAGTACCGACTATGTTTTTAACGGCGGGCAACATCAGCCCTATACTGAAATCGATACGCCGGCACCGCTTAATCAATATGGCAAGAGTAAACTGGCCGGCGAGAATGCGATGCTAGATATCGCGCCAGCAGGGTTAATTTTGCGCACCAGTTGGTTGTACAGTGAGTTTGGCCACAATTTTGTCCGCCGTATAGTTAGTAAAATTCGCCAGGGCAGTCTTTTGCAGGTGGTTAACGACCAAATAGGCAGCCCCACCTACGCCCGCGAGCTCGCAGCGCTTTGTATTAAGCTGGTTATGGCACCAGACTTTACTGAACGCTTTGCCAAAACCAGGCTGCTGCACTGCGCCGGTCAGGGCCAGGCAAGCTGGTATCAATTAGCGCAGGAAATTGTCAGACTAACCCGCAGCGATATCGCTGTCGCTGCAGTAAGCAGTAACCAGTGGCTCGCTCTGGCAAAGCGGCCGGCTTTCAGTGTGCTGTCCAGTGAAGCATTGACGGAGCAACTTGGTCTTAGTCTGCCCCCGTGGCAACATAGCCTCTCCATCTGCCTGCAAAAAATGGGTCAGAGTGAATAAGTTATTCTTTAAAAAGGGTCAGAGTGAATAATTAAATGGGTCAGAGTGATTTTAGGGTAGTTATTACCGGGGGGGCTGGATTTATTGGTTGTGCGCTGGTTAACTATTTGCTTAAGCATACTCAGCACAAGTTGCTGGTGCTGGATAAACTCACTTACGCCGCTAATGTGGCTGAGGTTGAGCGTTTTAAAGCGCAGCCAAGGATCACCATGGTGCAGGGCGATATTTGTGATGCCAATTTGCTACAAAATCTTTTTACCAATTTTCAGCCTACTTGCGTTATGCACCTGGCGGCAGAGAGCCATGTTGATAATTCTATCAATGCGCCGGCAGCATTTATTCAAACCAATATTGTCGGCACCTATACGTTGCTTGAAGCTACGCGCAGTTACTGGCAAACCTTACCAGCGTCTGCACAGCAGGCCTTCAGGTTTCACCATGTTTCAACTGACGAAGTATTTGGTGATCTGGCCCCAGATGCCAAACCATTCAGCGAAATTACCGCCTACGCGCCCAGCAGTCCTTATGCGGCCAGCAAGGCCAGCTCAGATCACCTGGTGCGATCCTGGCATCGCACTTATGGCCTGCCTGTCGTAATCAGCAACTGCAGTAATAATTATGGCCCAGGGCAGCATAGAGAAAAGCTTATCCCGAAAACTATTCACAACGCGTTAGCTGGCAAGCCTATTCCAGTTTATGGTGATGGCCAACAAATTCGTGACTGGCTATACGTTGACGACCATGCTGCAGCGCTTTATCTTATATTAACTAAAGGTATAGTCGGTGAGAGCTACAATATAGGCGGCTTAAGCGGGCTGACTAATTTAGCATTGGTCCAGCAAATTTGTGATCTGCTGGATGAATTGGCCCCTGCCGGTTTTTGTCAGCTAAGTAAAGGCGCTAGTTATCACCAATTTATTCAGTTTGTAACCGACCGTGCCGGGCACGATAGACGCTATGCTATTGATTGCAGTAAAATCCGGGCTCAGCTTGGCTGGCAACCGGTTGAAAGCTTGCAAACAGGTTTACTAAAAACGGTACGGGCTTGCTGCTTGTCACAATAACGGTGGTCTGCTACCATCCACGCCGTTTCTAAAGGCTTTCAGCGTACAGGATGTCATTTTTCAATGCGATTATCAGGTTATTTTCTGGCAGTATGCTTTAGCAGCGTGGCCTTATTTAGTCAGGCAGCGCCCTGGGTAGATACCGACGACAGGTATTTGCGTAGCAGTTTAAAAATTCTGGCCGATGGTGGTTATCTGCATTCGCCCATTAATACCTATCCGCTGATGTGGCAGCCGCTACTTAGCGACTTAGCTAACATCAATACCGCCAGCATGAACGACAGTCAATTGTTTGCATATTTGCGGGTAGTGTCAGCAGCCGATTTTGCCAGACAGCCCACAGTTAAGTCGTTTAGTGTTGCGACCAGCAGCGACGCTATCGACAGTAACGGCTTTGGCCGACACTACCAGCATAAGGCTGAAGTGAATATCAGTACCGAGTTTATTGGTAAAAACTGGGCCGTGGGAATTAGTAAACAGTTTGCAGCAGACAACCATTATGACAACGGCTATCAGGCCAATAGTAACTGGGATGGCAGCTATGCCGCCTATACTGTGGGTAATTGGGTATTAAGTGCCGCGCAGCAGCAACTGTGGTGGGGGCCGGGTTACGACAGTAGTGCTAATTTCAGTAATAACGGTCGGCCACTCAAGGCACTGCAACTAAGCCGTTTAAATAGCAGTGAGCCGTTGTTAACTATACTGGAGCCCCTGGGCGCGGTTAATATGCAACTGGTGCTGGCCGAGCAACCCGGCAGCGCCCTGCTACGTCACGCCAAAGTAGTGGCAGCAAGAGTAAATATTAAACCATACAGTCAGCTTGAATTTGGCATTAGTGGTTCACAGCTGTATACCGTAAATAATGTTGTGCCAGCGCAGCAGCAATTCAGCCCGGTTTACCAGTTTCCTGATAGCAGAATAACGAGTTTTAGTATCGACAGCCGTTACAGCATAAACCCCAACCTGGCTGCCTATGGCGAGCTAACACAGAATAACAGCGCTCTGGGATGGTTAGCTGGCAGCGAGTATTTAATTGCAAATTCAACGGTTCAGGCGATGCTGGTCGCAGAATACAAATCCACTGCAGATGATATGCAGCAATGGCAGAGCCTGCAGCACAATAACCTTTTTGGTCAGGCTGCTACACGCTGGTTAGCCGGGCTGGAATTGCATTATCGGGATGGCAGCAGCTTTTATGCCAATCTCAGTCAGGCAAGTTATAGTGAAAACACTGCGTTAGTAGCAGAGATACCATTAACTAAAAGCAGTCAGTTGGCTGCCGGTTATCAAACCCCCTTTTGTGATGGCTTACTTACCATCGACGCTCAGTTAAACCGTGATACGCGAAGTGAAGCTGAAGCTGAATTTACTCAAGGTGTTGGCATACGCTGGGAGCGTCGCTGGTAACATGGCTGCTGGTGATATGAAGCAAAACTGCTGGTATTTACTTTACTGTAAGCCGCGGCAAGAGCAGCGGGCGCAACAGCATCTGGCGAATCAGGGGTTTCATAGCTTTGTGCCCCTGCTCACGGTGAATAAACTTAAAGCGGGTAAACAGGTTAAAGTTACTGAGCCGATGTTTCCGCGCTATTTGTTTTTACGCATCAGCAGTGAACAGCTTAATCTCAGCACCATTCGTAGTACCCGTGGCGTTACTGATTTTGTCCGCTTCGGTCAGCAATTGGCCCAGGTGCCAGCTGAACTTATTGCCTCACTAAGCCGGCAACAACATGCCCGGCAGCAGCAGGAAGACCAGAATCAGCCATTTAAAACCGGTGATGAACTTACCGTGCTTAATGGTCCGTTCAGCGGTATTCAGGCAGTGTATCAACTGGCCGAGGGCGATAAGCGCAGTATCGTGTTACTTAACCTGTTGGGGCAGTGGGTAAAAACCACGATGGATAACCAGCAGATAAGTAAAATTCAGCCAGATAAGGGTTAATGGCAGTCAAAAACTGTTAATAGTGTTCGATTAATGTCGCTTAAAAAGGTAGAATTCCGCAACTTTTTAAGCCGTCATCAGACAAGCCGTTTTGCCATCAGCCTTTAGGGAGCTGTAACCTAATGGCGGTAGCGTGTCTGAAGCTACAACAGAAATAAGCAGCGCCGCTGCAGTTAAATGAAATACACAATTAAAACGGAGTTTCCGGGTGCTTAGATTTGTCCAACTTAGTTTTCTGGCATTAACCTTAGGGTTAACTGCTGCAACGGTATCTGCTCAGGCAATTTCGCCGGCGATGATTGAGCAATTTCAAAAGCTGCCGCGGGCAGAGCAAGAACGATTAGCCAAACAGTATGGTTATGATCTGCCTGCAATGGCTGGCAACGCCAACCAGGGCAGTACCAGTGAAACTGCACCCATCCAACCGCTAGAACAGCAACTGCGTCAGCCAGAGCGTGTGGTACAGCCTGAACGTAATAGCAATAATCGCCAGGCAGTAGCGGATAAACAGCCAGAGCGCTTCGGTCTAAAGCTATTTAACAGCGAAATCAGTACTTTTGCCCCTGTTACCAATGTACCGGTGCCGGATAGCTATATTCTGGGCCCGGAAGACAGCCTGGAATTGCAGTTGTTTGGTAAAGAGAACACCAGTTATGAATTAGCAGTTAATCGTGACGGCAGCATCAGCCTGCCAGAAATTGGCACCATTAATGTCAGCGGTATGCGCTTTAATCAGGCGCGCGAGCTGATTACCGAGCGGGTGCAAAATGCCAAAATTGGTGTCAACGCTGCTGTTACCATGGGCCAGCTACGCACCATTAATATTATTATTGCCGGCGAAGCTAAACAGCCCGGCGTGTACGCTGTGTCAGCACTGACTACCGTAACCCAGGCCTTGTTTGTGGCCGGCGGCGTCTCTGATATCGGCAGTCTGCGGCACATTAAAGTTAATCGCGCCGGCAAAACGCTGGCTAACGTTGATTTGTATGAATTATTGCTAAAAGGCAACGCTATCACAGATGTCAATCTGCAGCATGGCGATGTGGTATTTGTTGAGCCGGTTAAAGCATTAGTTGAAGTAATAGGTGAAGTACAGCGTCCGGCAATTTATGAGCTTAAAGGTAATGAAACCCTGGCCAATGTACTGCAAATGGCCGGTGGCAGCAAAGCTGGTGCCTATCCGCGCAACGCAGTGCTACAGCGTTTTAATAACGACAATATGCGTGACTTACTGACCCTGGATTTAACAAGTGGTAAAGATGCTGGCACATTGGCCAAAAATGGCGATGTGTTAACCATCGCGACCACCTCCCCCCGGGTCGAAAACAGTATTACCGTGGCTGGTGCCGTTATAAGACCGGGACAGTTTGCCTGGCAGCAGGGTTTAAGGGTGGCAGACGTGTTACCCACCTTATGGTCTGGCGTGCATATGGTGGCCGATCTTGATTACGCACTTATTGTTCGTGAGCGCAGTAACGCAGGCGATATTGAAGTTATCCAGTTTAATTTAGGCCGGGCCATAACCGAACCTTCCAGTGTCAGCAATTTAACCTTGCAGGCTCGGGATATGTTGTTAGTGTTTCCACACGGCGATGGCAGTTATCAGCGCAAGCAGCTATTTACTGAGCTGGAAAAACTTACCGTACAAAGTTTCGATGAGCCGGCAGCGCTGGTATTACAAGAAACCGACTTTGGTTTTTTTACCGTCGAACAGGCACAGCAAATTGAATATCATTTGAACCGCGTTAAGCAGCAGTATATGTTCGACAGCCGCTTGCTGCCTTATACGGCGCATTTAACCCGTACTGAGTTATTAGTGCCAGTTATGACCAAACTCGAGCAGCAGGCACGGTATAACTTGCAGCCACAAATTGTTAATGTGGCCGGTAATGTTAAAGTAGCAGGCAGCTATCCACTGACTAGAAATGCAAAAGTAAGCGATTTAATTATCGCTGCCGGCGGTCTGGCACAATCGGCTTTTGCCAATAGGGCAGAGCTTACCCGGGCAGAATATAACGACGCGCTCGGTGCTGTGGAAACAAACCATATCGCGCTAAATCTTAATGCCGTTTTTAGCGGTGACTACAATCCAGAGTTAACCAGCCGCGATACGTTAAATGTTTTTCAAACGCCTGACTGGAACTTTACCCGTAACATTACTTTACGCGGCGAAGTGCGGTTCCCAGGTGTTTATACCATTCAGCAACACGAAAGCCTGGCCGACGTTATTAAGCGCGCTGGCGGCTTAACGGCTAACGCCTTTAGCGGCGGCGCTGTATTTACCCGGGAAGTAATTCAGGAAAGTGAAAGCGAGCAAATGACCAAGCTAATTAGCCAGCTGCGGGCAGATATTGCGGCCAAAGCCCTTACCGCCGAAGGGCCGGCGCTAGCGGTAGCCGATGCTGGCGCTATGCTCAGTGAATTAGAACAGCAAAAACCTGTCGGACGATTGGTTATTGATTTGGAAAGTATTATTGCCGGTAACCCAAGCCATATTATCCGGGTACAGGATGGCGATATGCTGACTATCCCCAGAATAAACAACACGGTTGCTATTCTGGGCGAAGTACAACACCCCAGTAGCCACCGCTTTAACCCGGCCATGTCACTAAACGATTATCTGAAACTGGCTGGTGGCCTGCGTAAACGTGCTGATGAAGAGCGGGTCTATGTCATTCGTGCCGATGGCTCAGTGGTTATTCCGCAAAGTAACTGGTTTGCTGTATCCAGCACCCGTTTGCAACCAGGAGATACTATTATTGCGCCACTTGATACCGAGTATAAAGACAGTTTAAGCATGTGGGCCCAGGTTACCCAGATTTTCTATCAAACTGCCGTCGCCATCGCAGCGCTTAATTCGTTTTAATTAGGATAAGTTACATATCCTAATTCGAGTTTGCAACTCTTTAAGTTGCTCGATTTCAACAAGTAGAATTAGCGCAATCGAGTGCGTTATTAATTACTACTAGTCGTAATTAGTAAGTGGAGTAAATAGATTTCGGGGTGAGCATTATGAAAATGTTAGCGTCAAAAGCTAGCATTAAGAAAATTAGGATAGTATTAGAAAAAAGTACTTTTCTAATGCTGATTTAGATAGTGGTTAGTTCCAAAAATAACTTCGGAAAAATTTTCGAAATATATATCAAAGATTCTAAGAAACAAAATATAGTTACGGGTAATTAGTTAAAACAGCACAAAATATCTATGTGCATAACGAGTATAGTGCTGGATAATATATTAACTAGTTTAGTCGTATTATTATGTTGTTTAAACTGCAAATAGTATTTTAAAATTTGGATATTTAGATGTTGAGCTTAAATGAAACAAAATTAGCGATAATCGGTTTAGGATATGTCGGTTTACCTTTAGCAGTTGAGTTTGGAAAACACTTTTCCACTTTAGGCTTTGATATTAATCAGTCGCGAGTGGCTGAATTGAAAAATGGCCAGGATCATACGTTAGAAGTCAGCGCTGAGGAGTTATCAGAAGCGAAAGATCTTACGTATAGCTGCAATATTGAAGATTTAACCACTGCCAATGTATTTATTGTAACGGTACCTACTCCTATTGATGAACACCGCCAGCCAGATCTAACACCATTAATTAAAGCCTCTGAAACTCTTGGTAAGGTTATTAAAGCCGGAGATGTTGTAATCTATGAGTCTACGGTATACCCGGGTGCCACCGAAGAAGACTGTATTCCGGTTATCGAACGTGTATCTGGCCTTAAATACAATGTAGACTTTTTTGCTGGTTATAGCCCTGAGCGAATAAACCCGGGTGATAAAGAACACCGTGTTACCACTATTAAAAAAGTAACGTCAGGTTCTAATGTGGAGGTTGCGGAATTTGTCGACAGCCTTTATCGCAGCATCATTACGGCCGGTACTTATAAAGCAAGTTCAATAAAGGTTGCAGAAGCGGCTAAAGTAATTGAAAACACTCAGCGTGATTTAAACATTGCACTTATTAACGAGTTGGCAGTAATTTTTAATAAGTTGGGTATAGATACTGAAGAGGTATTATTAGCCGCTGGTACTAAGTGGAACTTCTTGCCGTTTAGGCCTGGTTTAGTTGGCGGCCACTGTATTGGTGTCGACCCTTACTATCTAACTCACAAGGCACAATCTGTTGGCTATCATCCAGAAGTTATACTGGCTGGACGGCGTATTAATGACAGTATGGGACAGTATGTTGTAAGTGAACTGGTTAAAGCCATGTTGAAAAAGCGCATACATGTTGACGGTGCAAGAGTGCTGGTTATGGGGCTGACGTTTAAAGAGAATTGTCCCGACATTCGCAACACCAAGGTTGTAGATATTCTCACAGAATTAAACGAATATGGCGTACAGGCTGATGTTTTCGACCCCTGGGTTGATGCGGCTGAGTCGCAGCATGAGTATGGAATTACGCCAGTAGTAGCACCTGTTCATGGTAATTATGATGCCGTTATATTGGCTGTTGGCCATAACGAATTTAAAACTTTGGGCGCAACAGGCATCAGGAAGTTTTGCCGGCCTGATAGCGTTATTTATGATTTAAAATACATACTTGATAAAAATCTGGTAGATATTCGTTTTTAAAATTCAGAGAGCTAATTTATGAAAAATTTTGCACTAATCGGTGCCGCAGGTTACATAGCGCCTCGTCACATGAAAGCAATTAAAGAAACTGGCAATAACCTGGTTGCTGCGTTGGATAAAAATGATTCTGTTGGTATCATCGACAGCCATTTCCCTGACGCTGACTTTTTTACTGAGTTTGAAAGATTTGATCGCCATATCGATAAACTCCGCCGGGCAAACAACGGAAGACAAGTGGATTATGTTGGCATTTGCTCTCCTAACTATTTGCATGATTCTCATATGCGTTTTGCATTACGTGCCGGCGCTGACGCGATTTGTGAAAAGCCACTGGTATTAAACCCATGGAATATTGACGGTTTACAGGAAATTGAGCGTGAAACAGGTAAAAAAGTTCACACCATTCTGCAACTGCGCTTACATCCAGCCATTATTGCGCTAAAAGCAAAAGTTGCTGCTAGCCCGGCGGATAAAAAGTTTGATGTCGATTTAACTTATATCACGTCACGCGGACATTGGTATCTGCAATCTTGGAAAGGCGATGATAAAAAATCTGGCGGTATTTCTACCAATATTGGTGTGCATTTTTACGACATGTTGCATTTTGTGTTTGGCAAGCTGCTAGATAATAAAGTACATTTTAATTCACCGACTAAAGCCGCTGGATATCTGGAATATGAGAAAGCCAGGGTGCGTTGGTTCCTTTCAGTAGATGTCAATGATATTCCAGCAGATGTTCGTGCCGCAGGTCAGCGCACTTATCGTGCCATTACGGCCGATGGTGAATCAATAGAGTTTTCTGACGGCTTTACTGATTTGCATACTGTAAGCTATCGAGAGATTCTGGCCGGCAAAGGTTTTGGCCTGGAGGAAAACCGTGTGGCAATTGAAACTGTGGCCCATATTCGTGAGGCTGCATTAAGTCCTCTGGTTGGAGACTTCCATCCGTTTGTGTCAAAACTGGTTAAGTAATATGAGTAATTATCAGTTACATCCTAGCGCTATTGTAGACACGGGTGCAGTTATTGGTGAAGGCTCTCGCGTCTGGCATTTTGTCCATGTATGTGGAGGGGCAATAATTGGCAAAGGCGTTTCTCTTGGCCAAAACGTTTTTGTTGGTAATAAAGTTACCATTGGTGACAAATGTAAAATTCAGAACAATGTTTCGGTGTACGATAATGTGCATTTGGAAGAGGGCGTATTCTGTGGCCCAAGTATGGTTTTTACAAATGTATACAATCCCCGTTCTTTAGTTGAGCGCAAGGACGAATATCGCGATACGCTGGTGAAAAAAGGCGCTACCCTTGGTGCCAATTGTACTATCGTCTGTGGAGTAACAATTGGTGAGTTTGCATTTGTTGGTGCAGGTGCTGTTATCAATAAGGATGTTCCTGCATATGCGCTAATGGTTGGTGTGCCGGCGAAGCAAGTTGGCTGGATGAGCGAGTTTGGTGAGCGTTTAAGCTTGCCAGTATCTGGCGATGGCGAAGCGGTTTGTCAGCATACTGGTGTAAAATACACATTAATAAATAACACACTAAGTAAGGTTAGCTAACATGCAGTTCATTGATTTAGCAGCTCAGTATCAGCATTTAAAGCAGCGCATTGATAAACGTATCCAGACAGTGCTTGATCATGGCCATTATATAATGGGGCCTGAAGTAGAAGAATTGGAGCAAAGACTGGCTGAGTATGTTGGCGTTAAGCATTGTATAAGCTGTGCTAACGGTACTGATGCTTTGCAGCTCACTATGATGGTGTTGGATATAAAACCAGGTGATGCGGTGTTTTGTCCTACCTTTACTTTCTTTGCTACCGCTGAAGTAATTGCCTATGCTGGTGCTACACCTGTCTTTGTCGATTCTGACGAACGAACATTCAATATATGTCCGCAAGATTTGGAAAAGCGTATTCAAGCGGTTATAGCTGAAGGTAAATTGGTACCAAAGGCAATTATTGCAGTCGATTTATTTGGTTTACCAGCAAACTATCCTGAATTAGAAACCATCGCAGCTAAGTATGGCTTGAAACTTATTGAAGATGCAGCTCAGGGCTTTGGCGGGGAAATTAATGGAAAACGGGCAGGTAGTTTTGGCGATATGGCCACTACCAGCTTTTTCCCGGCTAAACCTCTAGGTTGCTATGGCGATGGTGGTGCGATATTTACAAATAGTGACGAATATGCCGCGTTGTTTCGCTCATATCGGGTACACGGTAAAGGTAAAGATAAATACGACAACGTGCGCATCGGCATTAATAGTCGTTTGGATACCATTCAAGCGGCAGTATTACTTGAGAAACTTGCTGAGTTTCCGACCGAGCTTATTGCAAGAAACAGGGCTGCAGTAAATTATAACGAATCTTTAGCAACCAAATACATTACCCCACTTGTACCCGAAGGATTTCTTAGTTCCTGGGCACAATATACCTTAATCAGTGAGAATCGTGATGCAGAAATGGCTCGGTACAAAGCTGAAGGTGTGCCCACGATGATTTATTATGGTACCTGTATGCACCAACAAACAGCGTTTAAGCAGTTAGCCTACACTGACGACGATCTACCTGTAGCATCAAGGTTAGCGAAGCAGGTTTTTAGTTTGCCAATGCATCCCTACCTACGAAAATCAAAAAATTAATGCAGGCGTGAAATATAAAATGAATGCAAGAAAAAGATATTTACTAGTTACTAACTCAGAGGTTATATCTGATCCTAGACCACGCAAAATGTTAAGATGGTTGAACAAAATGGACGTGGAAGTTTCGGTGGTTAGTAAGGATTCTGATTTGAGTTCTTTAGAACTAGACAATGTGAAGAAGCACTATAAATTGAAACGTTTTTCTTCTTCAAAGATAAAATCCGCATGGCTTGCACTTTTACTTCTACTTAGACAATATAAGATTTTTGAAAGATATTTAAAAAAATTTCCAATTTTTAACCCGCCAGTGAATGAAAAGTGGGATGTTATTATATCATCAGATATCCTATTGCTCCCTTTAGTGTTTGAATTAAAAGGAGAGTGTGAAACTCGAGTTGTTCTAGATGCAAGAGAGTTCTATCCTCGGCAATTCGAACACAATTTTGTCTGGCGATTAATTCAAAAGCCGATAATGACCTGGTTAACATACAGTTACACTCCTAAAGTCGATAAACTATTTTCAGTGTCAAGAAAGCTATGCGAAGAGTACAGGAAAATATCTCATAAAGAGGTTTATTTTCTACCAAGTTATGCAAACTACCATGACCTTGAGCCGGCGAATACAGGTGAAATAATAAAGTTAATTCATCATGGTCATTCGGGTGCTAATAGAAAAATTGAAGATATGATATATCTCATGGATAAGTTAGATGATAGATTTATTTTAGATATGTATCTTATGAGCGATTATTCAGACGAATATGGTAGATTTATTGCAGACTTAGCGAAAAGTAGAAAAAATGTGAATTTGCTGCCCCCTATAGAAAGCAAAGAATTGATAAGTGTGGGTAACAAATATGATATTGGTCTTTGTATGTTTCCAGATACTACATTTAATCTTAAGTACTCTCTAAGTAATAAAATATTTGAGTTCGTTCAATCAAGATTGTGTCTCGCAATTGGTGGTATTGTCGAGTCTCATTATATAATAGATGAGTTTAATAACGGAATATATAGTGCAAGTGCCGACGTTGAAACATTGTCAGCGAAAATAAATTCCTTAACTTATGATGATATTAAAGTTTTGAAACGCAACTCTCATCATGCGGCAAAAGTATTGTGTGCAGAAGAACAATTCAGTAGTTTTAAAAATGTTGTGGAATTTTAATTGAACTCTGGATTGTTGGTAAACGTTAACATGCCATTTTATATTTTCTACTCAAGGTGTGTTTTCGTTTACCTCTTTTTGTTTCAAATAATTTTTAACTTTTTTATAGCTGATTTACCTACGATAATCTCGTTAATAGTTATGGGGCCAGTTAATTCTCTATTTCTTTTGCTAGGGAGTTTGGCGTGTACATACACTATTAAACTAATTCCAAAAGACTTGCTCTATGTTTTGTTTTTTTCAATTTATGCAATATTATCAGCTTTTATCGCTGTGTTATTCTTAGAGTATGATTATCGCGTATTTTTACTTTATTTTGAAATCGGTTCAAATTTTTTCATATATTATTTTACTGGAAGGATGTTGTTTTACGATGGCAGATGGGTAGAAAGAAATATTGAATTCATTTTGTCTTTTATCAAACCAGTTTCTTTAATGATTTTTTTTCTATTAGCCATTAAAGGCGATATAGCTGCTATTTTAGGGTTTGGTAGCGGTGATGGTGATTCTAGTTATCTAACTCTATCAGATTTGTTCCTTTTTTACTCAAGCATTGGTGTTTATTATCTCTTCAAATCGAAACAGTATTTCTGGTTGTTTTTTATTATTTTAATTCAAGCTCTAATGTACAGTCGAACTTCCTTTATTTGTTTAGTTGCAGGATCAGTTATTTATTTGTTCTGGGTTGTTTTTTGGTCAAATATTAGAGTATTTTTCAGCTTAGTAATTTTAGTGTCTTTGCCAGTTTTGTTGTTTGCGATTTTCAAGACAGAAATGACATCTCTACTCAAAGATTTTAGACATTTAGGTTGGCTGGTAGATAGAAGTCTTACAACGTCACTGTCGAGTAGAGAAGACTTGTTGTTTGTAGGTGCTTTATATCTGAAGAATAATTATATATTCGGAAATATACTTTGGCAGCTAGAACACTTTAATCACACAGGTAAGTACATACACAATGTGATGTCATATTGGCTTCAGTATGGAATTATTGGTTTTTGTTTTTTAATTTATTTTGCTACTAAAAGTGCATTCGCTGTTTTGTTTTTGAAAAATACTAATGTAAAATACTTCGCTATTTTGCTCATTGCATTTTTACTTGAATTATTAATTTCGAGATCTTTCGCATATCCGTATGTTTGGATGGTTTTTGGTATAATTATTGGCCTTTCGAAGGTTAACGTTAAAAAAGGTAGTGTTTATGAAAATCTGTAAAGTATGTGTTCAAAATGAACTAAATGATCCAGATTTTCAACTCGATGAAAATGGTGTATGTAATTACTGTATCGATGTTGAAAGCGAGTTTAAAAGAATTGAGAACTATCCAAGTCAATTTCAATCAATTATTGAAAAAATTAAAAGCGACGGTAAAGGCAAGCAGTACGATTGTGTAATGGGAATGAGTGGTGGAGTCGACAGTTCTTATGTTGCCCACTTAGCCAAGATGCACGGACTAAGACCATTAGTTGTTCATTTCGATAATGGTTGGAATACTGAATTAGCAGTGGACAATATAAATAAAATTATAACTAAAAATGGCTTTGACCTTCACACTCTTGTAGTAGATTGGGACGAGTTTAGGGACATTCAAAAAGCTTTTATTCGTTCAGACGTAGTGGATATTGAGATGGTCTCAGACCATGCTATAACAGCGACAATGTTGAAAATTTCAAAGAAATTTGGGATCAAATATGCCCTGTCTGGCTCAAATGTTGCGACGGAGAGTGGAATGCCCATTTCTTGGTCGTGGAGAAAGGCTGATTGGATGAATATTAAGGATATTCATAGTAAGTTTGGTGAAGTTAAAATTAAAACTTTCCCAAGATACAGTTCATTCGACATTTTGTTTAATCGTCTTAAAGGAGATGTAGGTATAGAGAGTATTACGATACTTGATTACATTGATTTTAAAAAGCTTGAGGCCATAGAAGTTCTAAAAAGAGAGTATGATTGGAGAGAGTACCCAGGAAAACATTACGAATCTTTCTTCACAAAATTTTATCAAGCATACATTTTGCCCGAAAAGTTCAAAGTAGATAAAAGAATTTCGCATTACTCAGCTCTAATTAGAAATGGCGAAATGACGAGAGAGGACGTACTAGTCAAATTAGAAGAGCCGTTATATACAGTTCAAGAACTGCGAAACGATATAGAATATTTCTGCAAAAAAATTGGTTTTGACAAGTCAGAATTTGAAGAAATAATGAAAAGGTCTCCTAAGCCTCATGATTTTTACAAGTCTGATGAGAAATACTTTAGAGTATTAGCAAAGTATTGGAAGATTATAAAGAAAATTCCTATTTTGAATAGGATTGGTCTTCGTGGTGCAAATGTTAAGCGGGTTAAAAATGGATCGTAGGATAGGTGTAATTGATTTAGGAGTTGGAAATTTCAGCTCGGTTGTGAATCTAATTAGGAGGCTTGGCGCTAATGCCGAGCTTTTATCTCTTGAATGCGATTTAGAAGAGTTCGATTTAGTAATACTTCCTGGTGTTGGCGCTTTTGACACTGCTATGCAGATAATAAATAGCAGTTCGCTAAGACAAAGGTTAGAGGCATATGTGTCTTTACCTGGTAATGTTTTTGTTGGGATTTGTTTAGGAATGCAAATACTTTCAAATGGTAGCGAGGAGGGTAAGTTGGATGGGCTTGGTATGATCCCTGGCTACGTAAAAAAGTTTAATTTTACGGGTTGTGATACGAAACTTCCTGTCCCTCACATGGGGTGGAACAGAGTCGAATTTAAGCAGCTCCCATTCTCTGAAAACTGGGATGAGCCAGGACGTTTCTACTTCGTACACTCTTATCATTTTGAATGTGATGAAGAGTACATTCTGTCAAAAACTGTTTACGGTAGTAGTTTCATATCGGCAGTTAGAAATAAAAATATTTTCGGCTTTCAATTTCACCCAGAAAAAAGTGGAAAGAATGGAATGGCTCTCTTTAAAAGCGTACTGGAGTTGAGCTGTGTTTGAAAAAAGAGTAATACCTGTACTTTTGATTAATAATAAGCGCTTAGTTAAAACCGTGCGATTTAAGAATGAAACTTATATTGGCGACCCTATTAACGCAGCAAGAATCTTTTCGGACAAAGAGGTTGATGAACTAGTCATTTGTGATAAGAGCGCATCATCAAATGGTGTTAATTTCAAAATGCTAGAGGAAATCGTCTATGAGTGCTTTATCCCTATTACTTATGCAGGTGGAGTTAAAGACATACAGACTATGTCAAAGCTCTACCGCATGGGCATTGAAAAGGTATGTATAGATTCACATAACTATAACGATGATTATCTACTTGTTCAAGAGGCAGCTAGCAGATTTGGTTCAAGCTCCGTTGTGTCTGGTGTAACAATAAAAAAGAGCTTTTTTGGTAATTATCACTTGTTTAATTCTTCTTCGCAAAAAATAATGAAGTTAGATATGTCATCACATTTACTTAAACTTAAAAAAGCAGGTGTTGGCGAAATTTTTATTAATTACGCTGATGCTGATGGTTTAATGAACGGCTATGACATAGAACATATTCGAAGTTTAACAAATGAAATTGATGTGCCATGTGTAGTATGTGGAGGAGCGGGGTCTATTGATCATGTAAGAGAATTACTTGATATAAAAGGTGTCACTGGTGCAGCTGCGGGTAGTATATTTGTTTATTCAAGTAAGACAAAAGGGATTATGATTAGCTACCCTGAAACCTCAATAAAATCAATGTTGAATATATGATAAGCTATTTAAAGAAGATTCTTAAGATTGCTGAAGTTACAAGTTTTAAGTATATTACAATTGTACTTTTTATAAGTATTTCAGGGTTATTAGATGCCCTAGTCATAGGTTTAATTCCTATAAGTATAGCCGCTGCATTTGAAGGTTCATCTCCGATAATATCAAAACTTGCAACTTTTGGTATTCCTGTAGAACACATAGCAGAAATCGCCTTATTTACGCTACTTATAGCATCTATTATCAAAGTGTTGGTTTCTTTATCTGTTCAGTACTGGGTTGTGATATTTATTTCCAATAAACAAGTTCAGTTAACAAAGAAAGTAGTCACTTCATTTTTCTCTCTTAGCTATTTAGAGTACTTAAAACAAGAACCTAGTAAACTAATACAGACAGTTGTTACGTCGATACCTAGGTTTATTGAAGAGGGCCTTCATTCATCTATTAGGTTGGTGACGGAAATAGTTGTATTTACTTTGATTATTGCAACATTAATAATAATTGATACTCACGTAGCTATTTTTCTATTTTCGATGATGATGGTCCTGGGGATCTTATTCGCTTTTGTGACAAGAAAACGCTCGACAGGATATTCCAAAGAAATGTTAAATGCGCAAGAAAATGTTATAGAGTCGGCAAGGCAGTCAATTGATGGATTCGTTGAAACAAAAGTTCATAATTTAGGTAGTTACTTTGTAAACAAAATAGACATGAGCTCACATCGATTCGCCACAACAGGAGCAAAATTCTATGTTTTACAAGCGATACCAAGATATTTATTAGAGTTTGTAGTCGTTCTTTCTTTTGTTATTGGTTCATTTTGGGCTTTTAGTACAAGCGCAAGTTTAGTTGATGTTGGTGCGATTGCAGGCGCTTTTGGCATTGGAATTGTTAGACTTATACCAGTAATAAATAACATAATAAATTATGTCAATAAAATAAGATTTTCTGAGCCACTGCTCAACGACATTGAGTTGTTATTAGACTCACTTGACAAGTCCTTAGTAAAGTCTGAAGACAATGATAAATTTTTGAGTAAGTCTGGTTCAGTTGATTGTGTTACGTTAAAAGGACCTAATGTTGACTCATTTGAAATGTTGGATTTAGCGTTCTCTTATGGTGGTGGAAAGAATATTTTCGAAGGTATAGACTTCAAACTTGTTAAAGGTGATGTTTTAGGAATTGTAGGGCCATCAGGAACAGGAAAGACAACATTGTTAAAAGTTATGCTCGGACTATTACCTCCAGGTAAAGGGACAGTCAAAGTCAACGGTGTTAAGTTAGTGCACTCAAGCTCTATAGACTTTTCAAGAGAGCACATTATGTATATCCCACAGAGTTGCTTCCTCTTGTCTGCAAGTCTTTCGGAGAATGTAGCCTTGGGTTTAGCAGAGCCTGACATCGATTTAGGTTTAGTAAAATCTTCTCTCGACCGGGTAGGCTTGAATAGTCTTTATGTCGATAGTCCTGAAGGTCTCAACAGACACGTGGGGGATTCTGGACGTATGCTTTCTGGAGGCCAGAAACATAGACTAGCAATCTCCAGAGTACTATATTTCGATAAAAGTATTTTAATCCTTGATGAACCAAGTGCAGCACTAGATTTGGATATGACTAATGCTATCGGTCGACTTATTCAAGATTTATCTAAAGACAGAATAGTTATTGTAGTAACACATGATCAGGATTTGATGAAGTTTTGTACTAAAAAACTTGAATTGAATAAATCATCGAACAAAGGCATCGATAATGAAATCACCCTACAATGAAAGTTATTTGAAATTGTCAGACTTTTTTAAAATTGTCTGGCGTTCTAAATACATTATAATGATATGCTGTGTTTTAGGTGGTGGTATTTCATTATTATCGTCAAAATTGATGACTACCATGTATCAAGCAGAAGTTATAATTGGTTCTCCTATAAAAAACATTAGTAGTGGATTTAGTTTCTCTGGCGTACCTGATGTAAGTTCAATATTGAGTGGAAATACCTTAAGTAGCTCAGAGAAGCAGATTCAATCATTAATGTCTGGTAGTTCATTTGCCATAGATTTTATGATAAGTAGCGGAATCAGTCAGGTAGTAAACTCTGATTCGTACGACGGAGGTACTTGGGTTGCTGAAGGTTCTGAAGATTGGGCAGCAATCAGATCGTTTAGGAATATTTTTTCAACTAGGTATGATTATGACTATGGGCATCTTGTTATATCATCTCGTTGGACCAATCCAGCCGAGGCAGCTGACTGGGCTAACAAAGTTGCAATTCATGCTAACTCTAGATTGCAAGAGTTAAAATTGAGATCATTGAGTAATACGATTGTCCTGGTAGAAAATCGATTGCAGTCCAATACATTGTCTGTAGAAGTTAAAGTCGCGTTGAATGATCGTCTATTACAACTTTTGATTGATAAGTTGGTTACTGAATCTGAACCAAACTTTGGTATAACTATTTTTGACGAGGCAGTCGCACCTGTAAAACGGGTTTGGCCTAATTTAAAACTACTCCTTGCTCTTGGGTTAATCTCAGGTCTTTTCGTAGGTCTAATTATTGCTGTGTATCGGGAAGTTCGAATTGGATAAAAAAATATTTTTTTTTTTACTGAGTTTGTTACTACTTTCATCGTGCAAGTCTGATGGGGACAGCACGCTAATTTCACCTGTATTATCGTCTGTTTTTTATACAGATATTCATTACTCTATTAGGTTTGATAAAGAAGGTAATTCTAATGTTTATAGAGACGGGATTAGAATTACTAATAGTGAAAGCCTTAAGTATGATTTAGATGTATTTGGCAATGATGTCGTTTGGGTTGAAGTTAAAAATTCTAATACACAAACTAATATTATCCTTAATGGTAAGCAACTGCATGTCGGGTTGGGTTATCACTATTCCCCCGTTTTAGTTGATGGGATACTTTATTGGCTGAAGTTCTTATCAGATAGACAGTATATTTGTAAAATGGATTTATCAGAAGTTCAACATAATTGTCAGCCATCTCGTTCCTTTTCTAATGCTATTTTTAGAGCTAAAAATTACATAGCTGGAGTTTTCTTTTATTCAGATACCCTTACATATGAATTTAAGGTATTCGACCGTGCTTTTACTCAAGTTTTCGTCGAGAGTTTCGAAGAATCTATTTACATCTCCGGTTCCAATAATAATATGGAACGGTTATATAGCGTAAGAGGATCAAGTGGTGCTCTACATTATTTTTGGGCGCTCAAAAAACTCTTCGTTGAACAAGGTAATGAGCCTTTTAGTTTTTCAAATGATTACCTTGGAAGGGTGTCGAATAATCAGTCTTATAGACTGCAATCATTGAGTGTTTTATATAAAAAATTTCGGCAACCAGAGATTAAGTTGTTGTTAAAGCAATCTGTTCAAGAAATAGTGTCAAAGTTTGATGAAAATGGACTTCTATATAGTAAGAAGTATTCCATTTCTGGTACTAGTGAGATTGCCTTTGCAGTTGATAATGGTCTTATTTGGAATGCTATTCTAACAGGACTTAGTATTCTAGGTGAGTATAATACTTCCAATGATATCCTTCTTAAAGCAAAGAGAATGATTGAGTTTTATGAGGATCAATGGTACGAAGATTATCATGAGTATAGAATACAGAGCACTTCAGATGTGGATTATGACGGCATAGTAATGCCATATAATCAGCAGTTTGCTTTGGGCCTGGTTCTTATAAAATTGTATGAGATGACTAATGATATTTCATATTACAACCGTGTTGAAATATTATTTAATAAATTTACGGAAGATCTTCAAGCTAATTCTGATACTATTATCTGGCGCTACTGGCCATCATCATTCTATGATGGATGGGATTCTTCTAGATTTTCTAGCCAAACACGGCCCTCTCAACTCGCAACTAGTGACCTTTTATTTGAAGACACGATACATGCCACCTTGGTGTTAGATTTTTTGCTAGAAGCGAGTCTTTTACTAAATAAAAATATGCCCATATTCATCAACGATATTGCAGAGAATGTTGTTAAAGATGATAATAAATTTTCTTTTTTTGTCAGTGGTTCAGAATTTTATGAACCTAGTTGGCGCTACTTACCTACAGGCGTTTTAGGGAATTCGCCATTTTTTAGTGGTTATTATGAGAATGATATTATTAGAAGCTATCCAGACTATGATGACCAGCTACTTTTTTTAACATATTCGCTACTTTCATCTACTACTTCAGGACAACTGGTAATATCCGAATATATTTTCGAAAATAATGTGAAATTGGTTAAGATTAAAGATCATTACTTAGATTTTAAATCTTGCAGCGGCGCAGTATTTGGCTGCGAAGTTTTCAATTGGTGGAAAAAGCAAAACTGATTTTCAATATTTACATATTTGTTTATTTCTTAGACGAATTCAGCAGATGATAATCTCATCTTTTTTTAACTCATGACTCCATCTATCTGTTAGGCTTATTATGCACGTTAGTAAGAAAATTAAAACTATTTGGATCATAAACCAATATGCCTCAACCCCTGAAACTTCAATGGGTGGTCGTCATTATTATTTGGCTAAGGAGCTTTCAAAGCGTGGATACAGCGTATATGTAGTTGCTGCGAGTTATACGCATTTGTTAAGAGAACCTCCTTTGTGTAAAAGTGAATTAAACATTGAGCAAGTTTCAGGGTTTAATTTTGTTTGGGTTAGGGTATCAAAATACTCTAACGCTCACAGCATAAAAAGGATACTTAATTGGTTCGTCTTTGCTTGGAAATTGCGCTATTTATTAGAATTTATATCGAACAAGCCTGATGTTATTCTATACAGCTCCCCATCTTTGATACCTTTTCTTTCTGTCCAACGATTAGCTAAAAAATTTGGAGCGAAACTTGTCTTTGAAGTTCGTGATATTTGGCCTTTGACATTTATTGAACTTGGTGGTCGTTCTGCCAAGCACCTTTTTATTCGTTTTTTACAATGGATTGAAGATAGGGCTTACCGAGTTTCAGATATAGTTTTGTCAAACCTTCCAAATGCTGTTGAACATATGGTAGCAAGGGGGCTAACTCGAGATAAATTCTATTGGATTCCTAATGGTATTGACATGTCTGAGATATCACAAACATCACCTTTACCTGATAGTATTGTAGAAAAATTGCCGAAAGATAAGTTCTTGGTAGGATACACCGGTACATTGGGTGTTGCTAATGCTTTAGATATTTTGATTAAAGCTGCTTACATATTAAAAAATGAGACTGATGTAGTTTTTGTATTAGTCGGTGATGGGAAAGAGAAGCGAAACTTAATGGAGCAGGCAAGAGGTCTGAGTAATGTAGTATTTATAGAGGCAATCAGAAAATCACAAATTCAATCAATGTTAAGGGCTTTCAATGCTTGTTTTATTGGTTGGCGAAAAGAGTCTATTTATAGATTTGGTATCGCACCTAATAAATTGCCTGAGTATATGATGGCTGGAAAACCAATTATACATTCTTATTCTGGTAGTTTCGATTTTGTTGTAAATGCAAACGCGGGTATATCTGTTCCCGCTGAAGATCCACAAGCTATAGCAGATGCTGTTTTGAATTTAAAATCAAAAACCCAGAACGAACTTGATATTCTGGGTGAGAATGGTCATCTTTACGCCGTCAAACATCATGATTATTCCAAACTTTCAGATAGCCTAGCTAAGGTATTATTTAAGTGAAAAGATTAGTTGATATTTTGTTGTCCTCAGTCGGTTTAGCCTTAACACTTCCATTGATGATTGTTGTCGGTTTGCTTGTAAGTCTGAAATTAGGAAGACCGGTTATATTTAGTCAAGTTAGACCCGGTTTTAATCGTAAAGCTTTCAAAATACTTAAGTTTCGAACGATGCTTGACTCAGTAGGTATCGATGGTAAGACGTTACCGGATGATCAACGTTTGACACGCTTTGGTCGAATTTTACGGTCTACCAGCTTAGATGAGCTGCCTGGGCTTTTTAATGTTTTAAAAGGTGATATGAGTTTAGTTGGGCCGCGTCCATTGCTAATGGAGTATTTACCTTTATATTCTGCTGAACAGGCAAGACGGCACGAAGTTCGGCCTGGCATTACTGGCTGGGCGCAGGTAAATGGCCGTAATGCGATTAGTTGGGAAGAAAAGCTTAAGCTTGATGTCTGGTATGTGGATAACCGCAGCTTGTGGCTGGATATCAAAATACTTTTTCTAACGGTGAAAAAAGTATTTGTGCGTGAGGGTATATCTGCTGCTGGTGAAGCAACTATGTCAAAATTCACGGGTAGTAAGCCTAAATGACAACGCTTGCAATATTGGGTGCAAGTGGACATGGCAAGGTAGTAGCAGATGCTGCACTTGCCACTGGGCTTTGGGATAAAGTAGCATTTTATGATGATGCCTGGCCCGCTAAAACTAAAAATGGCAGTTCTGATATTGTGGGCAGTACCGCCAGCTTATTTAGTTTAACTGACAAACCTGCTGTTATTGTAGCGATTGGCAACAATAATGTGCGACTTGCTAAACAACAAGAACTTGCTGCTAAAGGGTTTGCTGTAGCGACTGTTGTGCACCCCGCAGCGACAGTTTCTTCATCTGCTGTTATCGAACGAGGTACTGTGGTGATGGCTGGTGCGGTAATCAATGCAGATGTAAAAATTGGCCATGCTTGCATTATTAACTCAAATGCTGTGGTAGAGCATGATTGTAAACTTGCTGCGGCGGTTCATATCAGTCCTGGTACATGTTTAGCGGGCGGCGTTGAAGTCGGGCAGGGCAGTTGGTTAGGCATCGGTGTTTCGGTAATACAATTAAAAAGTATTGGTAAAAATGTAATGGTGGGTGCTGGTGCTGTGGTTGTGACAGATTTTCCAGACAATGTCACTGCGGTGGGTGTACCCGCCAAAATTATTAAGTAGTAACGGAGTGGTATGTTAAACACTAAATTTTCTCCATGGCCAAGCTTTACCGAAGAAGAAGCCAATGCAGTTCGTGATGTCGTTCTTTCAAATAAAGTGAATTACTGGACTGGTCAGGAATGCCGAGAATTTGAAAAAGATTTTGCTGCATGGTCACAGGCTAAGTATGCAGTAGCCCTGGCCAATGGCACTTTAGCACTCGATGTTGCACTCAAAGCGCTGGGTGTTTGTGTTGGCCATGACGTAATTGTAACGCCTAGGACTTTTTTAGCTTCTGCTTCTTGTGTGGTAACGGCGGGTGCTAACCCCATTTTTGCTGATGTTGATTTAAACAGCCAAAATATCACAGCTGAGACCATTGAAGCAGTATTAACACCTAATACCAAAGCTGTGATAGTTGTGCACCTTGCTGGTATGCCTGCCGACATGGACCCTATAATGGCATTGGCTGAAAAGCACGGTTTTGCTGTTATAGAGGATTGCGCTCAAGCGCATGGCGCAAAATACAAGGGGCGTTCAGTTGGTTCTATCGGCCATATCGGTGCCTGGAGTTTCTGTCAGGATAAAATAATGACCACCGGTGGTGAAGGTGGCATGGTGACTACTAACGACAAAGCACTTTGGTCGCGGATGTGGTCTTATAAAGATCATGGCAAAAGTTTTGAAGCCGTGTACGAGCGGGAGCACCCACCTGGGTTTCGTTGGGTGCACGAAAGCTTTGGTACCAACTGGCGCATGCTGGAAATGCAGGCAGTGATCGGAAGGATTCAGCTTCGGCGGATTACAAGCTGGACTAATGCCCGGCAACAGAACGCCGCTAAACTGGATGCAGTTGCTCAAGACTTTCCGGTACTTCGGTTAGTCGAGGTTCCTGCTGACTATGAGCATGCCGAATATAAGCATTATTTCTTTGTTAATCCAGAGCATCTGGCCGCAGAGTGGAGTCGCGACCGTATTGTCGATGAAATTATGGCCAGAGGTGTGCCTTGCTTTCAGGGTAGTTGTTCTGAAGTTTATCTGGAAAAAGCGTTTGATAATACTTCCTGGCGACCAACTAAGCGCTTATCAAATGCAAAGTTATTGGGTGAAACCAGCATGATGATGCTGGTGCATCCAACTTTGACTAAGGACGAAATGGCAAAAAGCTGTCAGATTTTAAGTGAGGTTTTGGCTTTGGCTTCGGCTTAACACTTGATAACTGGTACCAAAATATTGGTAACTTATATAAGCGTCTTTTATTTTATTTTAAAGGGTCTGAGTGAATAAATTATTCACTCAGACCCTTTTTTTAAGGGCTAATTAGAAGCCAAAGCACAGCGCTATATCTTATACCAAACCATTCCTTGAACCCTTCATATGCTCAGCGGTATATTTGCGCCGTTGCAGCCATCTAAACCGCTGCATTTATCTGCCACTGCCGGTGGTTTATCGTTCGCTGATATCTGGTACTGCCATGACTATTTCTGTAAGCTATAGCAACGAATCAACAGGAGTGATTTATGCAAACCTCTTTGCAAAACCCAAATCAAAGTAAAGGAATGACCCATCTAAAAGCGCTGGAAAATGAGTCTATTCAGATTTTCCGCGAAGTGGCTGCCGAGTTTGATAATCCGGTGATGCTGTATTCGGTAGGCAAAGACTCTTCAGTGCTACTGCATCTGGCCCGCAAGGCATTTTATCCTGGCAAAATTCCGTTTCCGCTGCTGCATGTTGATACCACCTGGAAGTTTAAGGAAATGATCGCCTTTCGCGACAAAATTGCCAAAGAGCTGGACCTGGACTTACTAGTGCACATTAATCCGGAAGGGGGGGCAATGAATGTTGGGCCGTTCAGCCACGGCAGTGCCAAGCATACTGATATTATGAAAACCCAGAGCCTGAAACAGGCACTGGATAAGTATAAGTTTGATGCGGCCTTTGGCGGGGCGCGTCGAGATGAAGAAAAGTCCCGGGCGAAAGAGCGGGTATATTCGTTTCGCGATAAACACCATCGCTGGGACCCGAAAAACCAGCGGCCGGAGCTGTGGAGTATTTTTAATGGCCGGGTAGATAAAGGTGAGAGTATCCGGGTATTTCCGCTTTCTAACTGGACTGAGCTGGATATCTGGCAATATATCTACCTGGAAAACATTGATATTCCGGATTTGTATTTCGCTAAGCCCCGGCCGGTGGTTGAGCGTGATGGCACGCTGATTATGGTTGACGATGAGCGTATGCCGTTAAAAGATGGTGAAACACCGCAGATGAAGCATGTGCGATTTCGAACCCTTGGTTGCTACCCGTTAACCGGTGCGGTGGAATCGACGGCGGCGACCTTGCCTGAAATTATTCAGGAAATGCTGTTGACCAAAACCTCAGAGCGCCAGGGCCGGGTGATTGACCACGACAGCAGTGGCTCGATGGAAAAGAAAAAGATGGAGGGGTACTTTTAGTACCGGAGAACAACATGAGCCATGCATCAGCCTTAATTGAACAAGACATTTTAGCGTATTTAAACCAACACGAGAATAAACAACTGCTGCGCTTTATTACCTGCGGCAGTGTCGATGATGGTAAAAGCACCTTAATTGGCCGCTTGTTGCACGACAGCAAAATGATTTTTGAAGATCAGTTGGCCGCCATAACCGAAGACAGTAAAAAGTCGGGTACTCAGGGTAATAAAGTCGATTTAGCCTTATTGGTCGATGGCTTGCAGTCAGAGCGCGAGCAGGGCATTACCATTGACGTGGCGTATCGCTACTTCTCGACGGATAAACGTAAATTTATTATTGCCGATACCCCGGGCCACGAGCAATACACCCGCAATATGGCAACCGGTGCCTCTACCTGTGATGTGGCGATTATTCTGGTGGATGCGCGCAAAGGCGTGCAAACCCAGACCCGGCGTCACAGCTTTATCTGCAGTTTGTTGGGCATTAAGCATGTGATTGTGGCCATTAATAAAATGGATTTAGTGGACTACTCGCAGGCGCGCTACAAAGAAATTCAGGAAGAGTATTTAACCCTGGCGGGCTCACTGGATATTCCGGATATTCGCTTTGTGCCGATATCTGCGCTGGAAGGCGATAATGTGGTTAACCCCAGCGAAAAGCTAAGCTGGTTCCGGGGTTCAACCCTGATGCAGTATCTGGAAACGATGGAGATCAGTGCCTCAGCTGACAGCCCTGAGTTTCGTTTCCCGGTGCAACTGGTTAGCCGGCCCAATTCTGATTTTCGTGGTTTTGCCGGCACCATTGCCGCTGGTAGCGTGGCAGTAGGTGATACCATCCGGGTGTTACCTGCCGGTACTATATCTACCGTTAAATCTATCGTTACCTTTGACGGTGAGTTACAGGAAGCCCATGCACCACAGGCTGTGACACTGACCTTAAATGACGAAATAGACATTAGCCGCGGTAATATGCTGGTGAAAAAAGATGTGCTGGCGCATGTGTCATCACGTTTGCGCGCCAAGATGATTTGGATGCACGAGCAACCGCTGAAAACCGAGCGGGATTACTACTTTAAATTTGCCTGCAAGCTGGTTAGCGGAGAAGTGGCCAAGCTGCATCATCGGATTGATGTGAATACCCTGGAAGAGCGCGATGCGCAAAACCTGGGCTTGAACGAAATTGGACTGGTCGATATTAACCTGACCGAAGCGGTTGCCTTTGATGCCTATTTAAAAAATAAGCAAACCGGCGCTTTTATCGTCATTGACCGCTTAACTAACCTTACCGTTGCGGCGGGTATGGTAGATGCGGCGCTGGTGGCACAAGCCGAACCGCAACCAGAGCAGGAAATCAGTGGCCTGAGTTCGTTTGAACTGGAGCTTATTCAGCTACTGCGCAAGCACTTCCCTGAATTGTCGCAAAAAGGCCGTAAATGAGTCTGCCAGCCATGGCGCTGGTAGGGATGTTAGTGCTGCTGGTAGCAGCACTTATCCGCTATTCTGCTCATTCGGCTGGTATTTTCGCCGCCATGTTGCTGGCTATGCTGGCATTTGGTTTTATTGACAGCAGCATGCTGCTAAGAAATGCGGCCAACCCCGGGCTAGCTACGCTGGTGTTGCTGGTGTTAATATCCTTTTCTCTTGAAAAAACCAGTTTGCTTAGGCGCCTGTCGCGCTTTTTGTTTACCCGCTCGGTAGCCGGCTCGGTGCTGCGAACTATTGGTTTTACCGCGCTGGCCTCTTCGGTGCTTAATAATACCGCCGTGGTGGCCGCGATGCTGAACGCGGTTAGGGCTAACAAAAAAGTGGCGCCGACCAAGTTACTTATTCCATTATCTTATGCCGCTATTATGGGGGGCACCCTGACCTTAATTGGTACCTCGACCAACCTTATTGTTAACTCTATGCTGGTTGAAACCGGTGAGCCTGGTTTTGCCTTTTTTGACTTTACCTTAGTTGGCCTGGGCGTATTAGCCGGGGGCAGCCTGGTATTATTTATTATGAGCTATTTGCTGCCGGATGAGAAAACCCGGGATGTGGTGATCACTGAATACCTGCTCGAAGCTAAGCTCAATAGTGATTCTCCGCTGGTTGGTCAGAGCGTGGAGCAGGCAGGTCTGCGCCATTTAGACGAGCTGTTTTTAACGGAGATTGTGCGCGATAGCGAAGTGATCCGACCGGTAGCGCGCTACGACATTTTAAAAGCGGGTGACAAACTGATTTTTACCGGTAATGTGCATAAGGTAAACGTATTAAAGCAGTTTGCCGGAATTAGTTTATTCGCCGACGAAAATGGCCTGGAGACCCAGAGCCTGACTGAAGTTATTATTAAAGAAGAGTCGGTATTAACAGGGAAAACCCTGAAAAACAGCGGTTTTCGGGCCAGGTTTGATGCCGCTGTGGTGGCCGTAAGGCGCGAAGGCGAGCGGGTAAATGGCAAGCTGGGCGAAATTGAATTAAAAGCCGGCGATTTTTTATTGCTGGCCACCGGTCCCGATTTTGCCAGCCGTCATAATATCAGTAAGAACTTTTACCTGTTGTCCGGTATAGAGCCGGAACATATGCTAAGTGGTTGGCGCGAGCGTTTAACCTGGTGGGGTTTCGTGGCCATGATTGCCGGTACGGTATTTAGCGGAACCTCGTTATTGCTTGCCGCTATATATTTGCTGGCGGCGCTGTTATTTAGTGGCTGCTTAACCATCAATGAGATAAAACGTCGCTTTCCGGTAGAAATTTGGCTTATCGTCACCAGCGCGCTCTGTATCGCCAGTGCCATGAGCAACACTGGCCTGGCCCAGAATATCAGTGACTTTGCTGGCAGCGCCTTAGCCGGACAGGCCCCGATGGTAACGTTTATTGGGATCTTTTTATTAACCTATCTGCTCACTGAAATTATTACCAATAATGCCGCTGCGGCGCTGATGTTTCCGGTGGCCTACAGCCTGGCCAAAGGCATGGGCGTTGATGTTATGCCGATGGTGATGGGCGTGGCGTTTGCCGCGTCGGCCAGCTTTGTTACGCCGTATGGTTACCAGACCAATTTAATGGTGTTTAACGCCAGCAGCTATAAGTTAAAGCATTTTGTGCTGGTAGGGGGGCCGGTGGCACTGACTTATGTTGTACTTAGTGTGTTGTTGATCCCTCTGGTTTTTCCATTTTAAGAGTGCTTTCATTTTAAGAGAACTTCCATTTTAAGATTATTCCCTTTGTTAGTACTATTTGTTTTTTAGGCACCCGATAACGAGATGGATTCAGCTATGAACAACAATATCGTTTGGCATAATGCCGCGCTAAGCCTTGCAGAGCGGCAAGCGCGCAATGGCCATAAACCCTGTTTGCTTTGGTACACCGGCCTGTCTGGTTCCGGTAAGTCGACTATTGCTAATGCGGTCGACAGGATGCTATTTGACCTTGGTTGCCATACCTACTTATTGGATGGGGACAATGTGCGCCACGGCCTGAACCGCGATTTAGGCTTTGATGATGCCTCAAGGGTTGAGAACATCCGGCGCATTACCGAAGTCAGCCGTTTAATGCTGGATGCCGGTTTAATTGTCGGCACGGCGTTTATTTCGCCTTTTATCAGCGATCGTGCCCAGGCTAAAGCGCTGGCCGGTGATGCTTTTATTGAAGTGTTTGTCGATACGCCATTGGCCGTGTGTGAGCAGCGCGACCCCAAAGGCTTATACAAGAAAGCCCGCGCCGGAGAAATTGCCCATTTTACCGGTATTAGCTCGCCTTATCAGGCGCCGGCAGCGCCCGATATCCATTTAAAAACGGCCGAATTAAGTATTGAGCAGGCGGCGCGCCAGGTGGTGGCGTTTTTGCAACAACAACTGATCATTCCCCGATAATTAAGCTAACATTCATGACACGCTGTTCAAACTGACACTTGTTAACGTGTTTGAGTTTAATTATTGTCTGCATTTAATCTTGTTTCTAGTCAGGTACAAATCTGGCTGGGTACCAATAAGGAAGTCTGATGAAAGTAACGGTTTTTGGAATTGGTTATGTGGGTTTGGTTCAGGCCGCCGTTCTGGCTGAAGTAGGACACAACGTTTATTGTGTTGATGTGAATCAACAGCGGATAACTGACCTGACCAATGGCATCATGCCGATACATGAAGCAGGGCTGGAACAGCTGGTCATCAGTAATTATCAGGCTGGACGAATGCACTTTACTACCGATGCAAAAGCCGGGGTAGAACATGGAGAAGTACAGTATATTGCGGTAGGCACCCCGCCGGAAGAAGATGGCTCTGCTGATTTACAATATGTACTGGCCGTGGCAGACACCATAGGCCGGTATATGGATGCAGCCAAAATTATTATTGATAAATCGACCGTGCCGGTTGGTACCGCCGATAAAGTAAAGGCCAGAATTGCCGAGGTTTTAGCAAAGCGGGAACTGGCGTTGCCATTTGATGTGGTTTCAAACCCAGAATTTCTGAAAGAAGGGGTTGCGGTTGCCGATTGTATGCGCCCTGATCGGATTATCGTTGGTACTTACTGTGACCGGCCCAAAGATGTTCTGCGCGAGTTGTATGAGCCGTTTAACCGGATCCAGGATAAAATGATGTTTATGGATGTTCGCTCTGCTGAACTGACTAAATATGCAGCGAACTGCATGCTGGCGACCAAAATCTCGTTTATGAATGAAATGGCCAATGTTGCTGAACTGGTAGGTGCTGATATTGAAGCAGTACGTCGCGGTATAGGGTCAGATCCACGAATTGGCTATCATTTTATCTATCCGGGTTGTGGTTATGGCGGCTCTTGCTTTCCCAAAGACGTTACCGCGCTAATTCGCGCCGCTGACAAGGCTGGCCACGACGTCTCGTTATTAAAGGCTGTGGCTAAAGTCAATGACACCCAGAAAACCCGGTTATTCAGACTGGTCACCAGTTATTTTGGTGACAATTTACAAGGCAAGGTTTTTGCCTTGTGGGGCCTGAGCTTTAAACCAAAAACTAATGATATCCGGGAGGCACCAAGCCGGGTGTTGATGGACTTATTATGGCAAGCCGGAGCTGAAATTAAAGCTTATGATCCGCAGGCGATGGAAGACATTCAACAATTGTATGGTGTCAGGGATGATTTAACCCTGGTTGGCACTAAGGAAGCGGCGCTAAAAGGGGCCGATGCCCTATTGATTTGCACCGACTGGCAACAGTTTAAAGCGCCTGATTTTGACTTGATAAAAACCCAGTTAAACAGCCCGGTAATTTTTGATGGTCGTAATTTATATGAGCCAGAACGGATGAAACGCAAAGGCTTTAAATATTTCGCCATTGGCCGGGGCGAAAATGTTAGGGACTTTACATGAAAATTAAAAAAGTGGTGATACCGGTTGCCGGCCTGGGAACCCGAATGTTGCCAGCCACTAAGGCGATACCAAAAGAAATGCTGCCTATAGTGGATAAACCGCTTATTCAGTATGTGGTTAATGAGTGCATTGCTGCCGGCATTAAAGAAATCGTACTGGTAACTCATTCATCCAAGAATTCTGTCGAAAACCATTTCGATAAAAGTTTTGAGCTGGAATCCATCCTTGAGAAGCGTGTTAAGCGGCAGTTGTTGGCAGAAGTAAAAGCCATTTGTCCTAAAGATGTAACCATTATGCATGTTCGCCAGGGAGAAGCGAAAGGCCTGGGGCATGCAGTGCTTTGTGCGTTGCCCTTAGTTGGCAATGAGCCATTTGCAGTAGTGCTACCCGATGTGATTATTGATTGCTTCGACAGTAATCTGGCAACAGACAACCTGGCAAAAATGCTGCAGCTATACGAGCAAACCGGTGTCAGCCAGGTAATGGTTGAGCCTGTCGCTATAGAGCAAGTCAGCAACTATGGTGTGGTTGATGTCTCTGAGCAGCAACTGAGCGCTGGCGACTCGCAACAGATGCTAGCGATTGTAGAAAAACCAGCCCGGGATAAGGCGCCGTCTAATCTCGCAGTGGTGGGGCGATATGTATTTGATGCTAAAATATGGGGATGTCTTAAAAAGACCCCGGTTGGTGCCGGAGATGAAGTTCAACTCACCGATGCCATCGCCATGTTGATGGAAGCTGCGCAGGTAAATGCTTATCATATCAATGGCCGCAGCCACGACTGTGGTAATAAACTGGGTTATATCAAAGCGTTTGTTGAATATGGTATCCGGGACCTGCAGCTCGGCACTGAATTTAGACAATGGCTAGGCGGGTTAAAGTCTCTGAAACAGTAACAATTTTGTATTGTGTTGTTTTTAATCTGTCTGTAATTCGGCGCTAATGCTATAATAAGCAATTTTTGCTTTAGCGCTGTAAAAAAAACGGGGCTGAGTTGTTTTGTAACTGATTTACCTGATCGATTTGGAAAAAAGTGGTATTCGGGGAACAGAAAGAATGATGGAGACATAAATGTTTGGATGGTTGCTGGCGTTGCCGCGTTCAATAAAAAGGCTGGTATCAGTGATTATTGATATCTGTTTTTTAATTACATCGATTGTGGCGGCATATTTGTTAACTCAGCACGGTGAGCCCAATTTTGTGCCGCAAATCGCCCTGGCTTTTACTATTACCTTGCCAGTTACCTTGTTTATCTTTACCAAGCTTGGCTTATACCGGGCGGTTATTCGCTATATTGGTCAGCATGCACTGGGTGCAGTGTTAAGCGGTATTGTCAGTAGTGCGGTAATTCTGGCGCTGCTATTTGCCTTTTTAGAAGTAAGTGATAAAGGCAATCTTATCTTCGTTTATGCGATGTTGGCACTGGTGACCTCTGGTGGTGTGCGTTTACTGGCCCGGATGTTTTTAGTGCAGCGTAATAACGGCCATAAAGAGCGGGTATTAATTTATGGTGCCGGTTCGTCTGGCCGGCAGTTAGCTCATGCTTTACTTAATGGTGAACAATATCATCCGGTTATGTTTATTGATGATGATACCACCTTGCAGCGTTCAACGATTTTAGGTATTACCGTAGGGTCGCCTTCACAGATAAGCTCGTTGATTAAAAGCAAAAATATCAGCCGGGTGCTGTTAGCGTTACCTTCGGCCAGCCGGGCCCGCAGACGTGAAGTACTGGATGCGCTGGATGAGTTGCCTATTCCGGTGCAGTCTATCCCTGGCATGAGTGATCTGGTAGATGGCTCTATGCGAATTGATGAGCTGCAGGATGTGAAAATTGAAGATTTACTGGGCCGCGATGCCGTTGAACCGAAAAGTAAATTAATGAACGCCGATATTAAAGGCAAGGTAGTGATGGTGACAGGCGCCGGTGGCTCAATTGGCTCAGAGTTATGCCGGCAAATAATTCGCTACGAGCCGAAAATGCTGGTGCTGTTTGAATTATCGGAATTTGGCTTGTATAGCATTGAGCAGGAATTGGCTGCAATTATACAGCGGGAAAAGCTTGAGGTAGAGCTTATTCCTGTAATGGGGACTGTGCAGCGGCAGAGCCGGTTGGAAACGGTAATGCGTACCTTCGCGGTTAACACGGTATACCATGCGGCAGCTTATAAGCATGTACCTTTGGTCGAGTATAATGTGGTAGAAGGCGTGCGAAACAATGTGTTTGGCACCTGGTATACCGCCGAAGCTGCGATAAAAGCCGGTGTCGCTACCTTTGTGCTTATTTCTACTGATAAAGCCGTGCGGCCGACCAATGTAATGGGGGCTTCAAAGCGGTTGGCCGAATTGGTATTACAGGCCTTGGCAGAGCACCAGAGTAGCACCCGCTTTTGTATGGTGCGCTTTGGTAACGTGCTGGGCTCCAGTGGTTCGGTAGTGCCGTTATTTCGTGAACAAATTCGTAAAGGCGGGCCGTTAACCGTAACCCACAAAGACATTATCCGCTACTTTATGACCATACCGGAAGCGGCGCAGTTGGTGATCCAGGCGGGCGCGATGGGCAAGGGCGGCGATGTATTTGTGCTGGATATGGGCGAGCCGGTAAAAATAGCGGATTTAGCCAGACGAATGATTCACTTAATGGGGCTGGAAGTAAAAGACGACATTCACCCTAATGGCGATATTGAAATTCAGTACAGTGGCTTGCGCCCCGGTGAAAAATTGTATGAAGAGCTGCTAATCGGCGAAAATGTGCGCCAGACCGAGCATAGCCGGATAATGGCTGCCGATGAAGCAAAACTTAGCTGGCCGGAAATGTCGCACTTGTTGCAACGACTGGACCAAGCGTGTGAAGCATTTGCAGTTGAGCAAATTATTGAGCTCATTCGTAGTGCACCCACTGAATTTAATTATAGTTGTGCCACCAGTGATTTGGTTGTCAGGGCCGCCTGTGATGTGACTAGTGGGAGCCAGATTGCGGCGATGGGTTTGGTCAATAATGCAAAGCAGGACCGGTTAGGTACAGGGTTTAAAACCAAGCAAATAGCGTAAAAATTTTTGGTTATTCTGGTTGAGCTTATGTCGCGTTTGGTTTAAGCTGCGTGCAACTGGAATTTTAATTTGTGATATGAGGGACAAACGATGAAAAAATTAATTATTGCCGCTATGGCACTGGCATTAAGCTCCGGTGTTAATGCTCAGCAGGAAGCTGCTGCCGGTGGTACTGGTGTTGCCGGTATTGGTGGTTTAACTATAGCCAGCCTGACTGCGTTGGGTGTTTCAGCTGCAGTAGCTGCTGCTATTATTTCCAATAATTCCGGTGTTACTCTTCCTGATGAGCAGGAGTTTGAGCTAGTGTGTAACGAAGGTGACGGCGCACCAGTCGCTGGTGTTTGCACCAACTCTTCTACCACTACTGCCACGGCTACTGCAACGGCAAGCGTTTCTGGTACCGTTACCAACACTAACACCATCACTGTGGTGCCAGTAACGGTAACTTACCCAGCGATCGTACAACCAGTAGGTTAAACAGTAAGTTTTAAAAAGCCGCCTTTTGGCGGCTTTTTTGTTTATATCGGAAATTTTATGGGTTTTAAAAAATGATGGCTGCTAAAAAGCTGTTGCTGCTTGCGTGTTGTTTATCTTCACTGTCACTTATGTCTTGCTCTGGCACCTACCGCTCCTATGCCGACATGCTAAAATTGGCATTTACCGAAACGCCGGATGTAAAATTACCTTATTCTTTTCTTTCTAGCGCATCTCATGATTATTTATACGTAAAGCACGGTGAGCAGGCGCAGGTCGCAATGGCGCTGATGTTTATTGAGCGAGGCCAATTTAAATGGGTGTCGGCCGATCGCGTAGTGCTGGTAACCGAGCAAGGCCGAATTGTCCGTACTATCGGCTTAACTAACGATTTAGTGCACCTTACTAATAGCAGCAGTGATCCGCTAAAAAAGCAATTAAAATTGTCTTCCACCGCTAACTGGACCCGGTTAGCGGATTGGCAGCATAGCGAATATGGCTATCCGACAACATCTACTTTTCAGTTCGGCCCGATACAATCGATGAGTTTTTTCGGTGTGCAGCTGGAGGTCGTGCCGTTAATTGAAAATGTCCATTATATAGCAGAGTCCAATTTTGTCCGGTTTGATGATAAGTGGCAAAACCTTTTCTGGTTGGATGCAAAAAATGGTGCAGTATTAAAAAGTGTCCAATTGCTGGCCCCGGGGGCCGAGCCTTTTGAGTTGACCTTTATCAGTGAAGTAGTCAGGCAGCTACAGCGTTCTGGCAAAGATGTTGCGGCGGATGCGATATGAAAACTGCAAGTTTCATTAACGTTGTTTTGGTTGTAGCGAGCTACCTGATTCCTGTATTTGCACAGAGTCCTGCGGTAATCGTTGATATTAATAATAGCGCTTACAATTTTGAAGTGGAGCCCCGGCTGTCCGAGGTATTAGCTAAAAAAGGCCTGGAGCAAAACTGGTACTGGCCAGCTTCGAAACTATATCGTTTGGACAATACCAAATTAAATAGTACAAGGCTAAACAGCTCATTGCTAGCGAGCAACAGCCCGGAGCATCTGCGCTCGACCGTATTGCAGCAATTGGAGACGCTTGCAGCGTCTGCTAAGCCTGAGTTGCAAACAGAGCTTAATGCGCTTAAGTTTCAGGTTGCAAACTGGCAACTGGCACAACGGATATTAATACCGATCGATTATGATCTGGCCAGAGCTCAGGCGCCTTTCAATCCCAAATTTGACACCGGTGTTTACAAGCTGCAACTAATGGTGCGACCTGAAACCGTTCAGTTTTGGGGAGCGATCGAAAAAGATGTTGTTGTTCCTCATAATGGCGCAACTTCCATCTCTGAGTATTTGACGGCGATTGAGCGTACTGCTTACGCAGATGCTTCGGTGGTATATGTTATCCAGCCAGATGGCACCGTAATTAAAGTGGGTGTCGCTAACTGGAACCGTCAGCATATTGAAGCGATGCCGGGCGCGCTGGTATTTGTTCCTTTTGAATCAGAATGGTTTAGTTCAGAGCTGGAGCAACTCAACCAGAATTTGCTGGCACTAGTTTTACATCGGGTAGTACAATGAATTATAAAGGTTTTAATTTCGGCGCAAGTTTTTTAGTGTTGCTTATATCAGGTAGTGCAGCATTTGCCAGCGACAATGAAGACTTAGGTTGGCAGTTTAATGCAAATAAACCTTCGCAAATGGTGCGCGGTGGTGTTGGTTTAATCCAGACCCCAACGGCTAGAATGTCATCTGCCGGTACGATGACGGCAAATTACACTGACAACGAAGAGTATCGTTTCTGGTCAGTCAGTATTCAGTTGTTTGATTGGCTGGAAACCACCGCCCGTTACACCGATGTTCGAACGGTCAACTACAGCGAGTTTCCTGGTTTTAGCGGCGATCAGACTCTAAAAGACAAAGGTATTGATGTTAAGTTTCGGTTACTTCAAGAGAGCCGTTATTTGCCGCAACTGGCCGTGGGTTTTAACGATTTTGGTGGCACCGGTTTATTTGAAAGTGAATTTATTGCGTTAAGCAAAGCATGGGGAAATATTGATTTTCATCTGGGCATGGGCTGGGGCTATTTGGGTGCGGCGGGCAATACCCTAAACCCGTTATGTGAGATTCGCGAGAGCTTTTGTACCCGACCTGGCGAGACCTTGGGACAAGGCGGTAAAATTAGTTATACGAAGTTTTTTAAAGGCCCGGCCTCCCTGTTTGCCGGAGTTGAATACCAGACCCCCTGGCACCCTTTAAGGTTAAAGCTGGAATACGAGGGCAATGACTATTCGCGAGATAGAGCTGGAGAACTAACTCAGGATAGCCGCTGGAATATTGGAGCAGTATATCAGTGGCGTGATGTTACTTTTGATTTAAATTATCAGCGTGGCAATACTCTGGGATTTGGCGTGCATTATCAGCTTGATTTAAACAGTAACGATCAGCCGAAAATAAAACCAGCAATGCGACCTGTGGCATCGCCGCGCGCACAGCGGGATGATTTTGCTAATCTCAACTTAATTTTAAACCAGTTGTTGTCTAATGCCGGGTTTTATTTAAAAACTTCAAAAATGACCGATGATGAGTTTATTTTGTATGGTCATCAGTTGTTTTATAGGGACGATGAAGAAGCAACGGAGCGCCTGGCCCGGGTAGTACTGACCCAATTACCGTCACATATTAAGCGAATTAGGGTAATTGAATTTAGTGGTAATTTACCACTGGTGGAAAAAGTAATTGATGTAGAGGCTTTTGCTAAAGCGGCTGCTTACGACGAGCTGCAGCCTGATATCAGGTCGACTTATATAAGGCAGACCCCGGATAAAAGCATTATGGCGCTGGCCGACGTACCCTATGACACCGGTTTTTATACAGGAGCGGAAATTTTCTGGATCCAGAGCTTTGGTAATCCGGAAAGTTTTTATATGTATCAGGGCGGTTTATTTCTGGGAGCCGGTTACCGCTTTACTGAAAACTTCAGTTTTAATGGCGCGGCAAAATTAACCTTGCTGGAAAACTTTGATCAGTTTAACTTTAAAGTTGATGCGCTGGATACCCCCTTGCCGCGGGTACGCACGTTTGCCAGAGAGTATGTTACCCGTAGCAAATTAACAATGGAAAATGCTTATGGCCACTGGCAGAAGCAGCTAGGCGATAACTGGTTTGCTCAGGCTTATGGCGGCTATCTGGAGACTATGTTTGGTGGGGTGGGTACTGAAGTGCTGTACCGGCCCGTTGACAGTAATTTTGCCGTTGGTTTTGACTTAAATTATGTGCGCCAGCGCTCTTTTGAAAATGATTTAGACTTTTTTGATTATAATACCTTTACCGGTCATATAAACCTGTATTGGCAGCCAGAATTTTTACCTGATACTCGCTTAACTTTTAATATTGGCCAGTTTCTGGCACAAGACAAAGGGGTGAATGTTGATTTTGCCAAGCGCTTTGACAGTGGCATTGTTATTGGCGCTTATGCGGCAATTACCAATGTATCGTCAGACGAGTATGGGGAAGGTAGTTTTACCAAAGGCTTTTACTTGTCGCTGCCATTTGACTTGTTTGCGGTTAAGCCTGCCAAAGGCCGCGGCCGTTTACCCTGGGTACCGATTGCCCGTGATGGCGGTCAGCCGCTAAACCGACCAGTTAAGTTAATTGATATGACCGAAGCGCGTTCTGATTTTTATAATTAAAAGAGTGGCGAGCTCAGCATTGACCGGTTGTAATATTATTCATCTGTGACGATAGTATTACGGCCGGCGGCTTTGGCCTGATACAAGGCTTTATCGGCATGTTGTAACAGGTGTTCTGGCTTGGTATTTTTATCGGCAATGACACTGTAGCAGCCAATGCTGACCGTAAGGTAGTCGGCGACTTCGGATTGGCAATGGCTTATTTGCAGCGCTTTTATATGTTGTTGCACCCGCCTGGCGACCTCCAGGCACGCCTTAGGGTCACTGTCAGGCAGAATAAGGGCGAACTCTTCGCCGCCATATCGGGCCGCAACTTCACCCTGGCGGCGCGCTTCTTTTTTAAGCGCCGTCGCTACTTGTTGCAGCGCTGCATCACCTGCTTGGTGGCCATAATGGTCGTTGTAGGGCTTAAATAAGTCAATATCCAGTAAAATCAGCCCCAGCGGCAGCTTGCTTCGTGCGCTGCGCTGCAGCTCTTCCAGTAATTTCTCATCAAAGTTGCGTCGATTCGCCAGGCCGGTTAAGCCATCCTGATTAGCCTGTTTTTGCAACTCCCGGTTGGCACTTAATAATTCTTGTTGAATTTGTTGTAAAGACACCCGGTAATTTACGTTTTGAATACTGTTGGCAATCATTTCTCCGACTAATTTTATCCGTCGCAGATCATTGCTGGTCCAGTTGCGTTGCCGGGCCACCATATCGCAACCGACAAAGCCAATCAGTTTTTGGCCGGCCAGCATGGCAATACATAATACGGAGCGAATATCTTCGCGTTCAAATTCTTGCTGCTCGCTCGCAGCCTCGGCTGGTAGCTTGCCGACATCCGATACGGCAAAAATATGGTCTCGTTGAATTTTCTCAAAGAAATAAGGCAGCGCCTGCTCCGGTATTTGTTGCAAGTTCTCTTTATAGGCAGTGACGCCATCACGGACCCATTCATGGGTGTTACTCATTTCACTTAGGTCGTTGTTAAACTGAAAGATATAGCTGCGATCCGCGTGGCAAAACTCGCCGAGGGCTGCCAGCGCATCTTCAATATGTTGATCAAGCGCGTTACTACTGACATTGATAAGCTCAGTAGAAATCAGTGACATCAGTTTATCGAAGGCCAGTGCCTCTTCCAGTTCTGCAATATCATGTGTTGGCTGCGCTGTCAGCGGCTGAATTAGGGAAAGTATTGCACTGGGTTCTTGAGGGTTATGCAGTGGCGACAAGGTAACAACAATAGTATTGCCCAGGCTAAACTGCAATTTGACCAGCTCGCTTTGCAGCATATACGGTGCTGCGGTGTCCTTTGTTTCGAGTAAAATCTGCTGGCGCAGCTTGGTGCCACCTAAGGCCATGAGTAATGGATTACTTAGCAGACTGACTTTATTGCGGTGCTGATCCAGAATTCTGATTTCAGACAATTGTGGCAGACTAAGGGGTTTATCTGGCAGCGTTTCGCCCAGCAGGCTGCGGGCCGCCGCATTGGCAAAAATTTCTGCTCTGGCACTCTCTTTGTAGAGCAGCGCTAATGGCAGTCGGTCAAGGATGGCCCAAAAATGGGGATAAGCGTCTGAGTTTGCAACCATAAATCACGATAGTTTTTTAATTACTATAACGGATTGAGCGCTGATGGCAAATTCTGAACCGTTTCCAGCGGGTTAAGTTTGCTGCCAGACTAATTGTTTGAAATGCTGACGACACATCGACACGTAACTTTCGTTACCGCCTATTTGCACCTGACTGCCGGCGGTAGCGGCATTTCCATCTGCATCGAGTCGCACGACAAAATTGGCTTTGCGACCGCAGTGACAAATAGTTTTCAGCTCAATTAGCTTGTCGGCCCAAGCCAGTAAGGCTTCGCTGCCAGCAAAGGTTTCGCCGAGAAAGTCTGTGCGTAAGCCAAATGCCAGCACGGGGATCCGTAATTCATCGACGATATCGGTAAGCTGGCGCACCTGAGCTTTACTGAGAAACTGCGCTTCGTCTATCAGAATGCAGTCTAAACGACCGGACATTTTAAGTTGCTGAGCATGCGCCAGAAAATTAAATTCCGCACTAAAAATGTGCGCATCCATCGCCAGACCAATACGCGAGCTGACTTTGCCAAGACCAAAGCGATGATCAAGCGCAGCGGTGTAAATGGCCACGGTCATGCCTCTCTCCTGGTAGTTATAAGCACTTTGCAACAGCGAGGTCGATTTACCGGCATTCATTGCCGAGTAGTAGAAATAAAGTTGGGCCATTGCCTCGCTCCTGAAATAACCCTGAAAATTAGCGGCTAAGAATACCCAAAGCAGCCTGGGCTGTAAACGCCAGGATTATTGATAATGCCGGGCATTGGCTTTAACACCGGTAACAGGCATACTTTGCCACGAAAATAGTGATATTTAACAACCTTACAGGAAAAACTGATGGAAAAGTTGATGTTATTGCCGGCGTTTGCCCAGGTATTGCTAACCAGCGTAGTGATGATTTTTATGGGGCGGCGCAGGATTAAAGCGGCAAAGAGTAAAGAAATAAGCATGACAGCTTTCAGAACCATGGATTTAACCGGGGCTAACGAACAGGTTATTGCAACCAGTCGCAATTTTGATAATCAGTTTCAGATGCCGATGTTATATCTGTTCAGTGTGCTGTTCTGCCTGCAATTTGGTCTGGCCGATTTAACGTTTCTGGTAATGGGCATCGTATTTGTGGCTCTTCGTTACTGGCATACGGTTATTCATATTGGCAGTAATAATGTGCGGCTGCGGTTCAGAGTATTTCTGCTGGGGTGCCTGGCGCTGTGGCTGATTTGGATCCGGTTACTGGTACTGGCGTTTATTTAATTTTACAACGCTGGTGTTATCGAGCCAGTCATACCCTGCAGTAGCGTAATTAACCCTGCTAAGCCGTTTATTGCATCGGATAGATGTGTTTGGGCGTATAGCTTATTATTAAGGTAATAAACGAATAGCGGGGTAAGCGTTATGCTGACTATTTCGATAACAGCTGGTTCGATAAAAGCCGGGTTGTTGCTGATTGCAATATTAATACTACCAGTGACAGCTGAACCGCTCCGGCTTATTGTTGCTACCAATACGGAATATAGCAGCGTAAGCTTGCAACATGCCGATAATGCTGCGGCGCAATTTTTAAGCCACTACGCGAGCAGGGTGGAACCGCTGGGCGGTGCGCTTCGAAAGGGCGGGGGCTCAGGCTTATTGCGGGTAGAGCTGGCCAAGGGTATTGAGTTGCAGCAGGCCGTCAACTATTACCGGCAGTTGCCTGGGGTTCGCTTTGTCGAACCTGATTACATTCTTAAAAAACAACACATTCCAAATGATCCCCAATTTAACCTGCAGTGGCACCTAGGCCAGGTTCAGGGTATTAACGCGCCGGCTTTCTGGCAACAGAGCACGGGTGAGCAACAGCTGGTGGTGGCTGTGGTTGATACCGGCGTGGCATATCTGCACCCTGATTTACAGGCAAATCTCTGGCGTAATCCGGTAGAGACGATTAACGGTGTTGATGATGATGGTAATGGCTATATTGATGACATTTATGGCATTGATACCGCAAATAATACCAGTGATCCGGCCGATGAAGATGGTCATGGTAGCCAGATAGGCGGCATTATTGCTGCGACAACTAATAATACGCTGGGGGTTGCCGGAGTAAACTGGCAACTGCAGGTATTACATTGCAAATTTTTAGATGAAACGGGCACTGGCTTTGTGAGTGATGCCATCGCCTGTCTGGATTATCTGCTGGACTTAAAACAGCGCCATAACATTAATATTGTTGCCAGTAATAACTCCTGGGGTGGTGCTGGTCAGTCGCAGGCCTTGTATGAAGCGATAGCCCGTCATCAGCAAGCCGGTATATTATTTATTGCCAGTGCCGGCAATAGCGGTAGCCAAAGCCTGTTGTATCCGGCGGCATACGATTTAGCCAATATTATCAGTGTCGCGGCACATGATCAGGCACAGGATAAGGCAACTTTCAGCAATTATGGTCGTGAGTGGGTAGATGTTACTGCCCCGGGAGCAGCCATTGTTACCACGGATCTGGACGATGGCTATACCAGCGTGTCCGGTACCTCAATGGCCGCACCGGTAGTCAGTGGGGTGGTCGCCTTACTTAAAGCTGCCGAGCCTGCGCTTGGCTGGCAGGCATTGCGGGCCAGGTTACTGTTAACCGGTAAAGTCAGCACCGATCCTCTTATCCGGGATTATACCAGTAGTGGTAAATTGCTGTTGGCCAGCAGTGTCGGCAGGGGGCTGCCAGCCGATACCGGAGTGCTGCAGTGCCAGAGCCAGCCAGCGCGGCGCATTTCACCCGCCACGGCTATCGTATATTTGCCGGCGGGTAGCATGCTGGATATCAGGGTACTGAGTATCGATTGTAATGGTAACGCTATTCAGCCACAGGTTACTGCCGAAAATAGCGCTCAGAGCATTTTACTTACTGAGCGTGATAACGTCGAAGATGGCATTTTTACCGGACAGTGGCAGTTTAGTGGTGATGCCACAGAGCTTATTTTTGCTGACTCTGTGGTAAGCGTGTTGCCGCGTAATGACGATTATTGCACCGGGCTGACTAACCTGATGGTGCCGCTTAACCAGTGTAACGCGCTGGTACAGCTGTATTACGAGACCGTAGGTCAGAGCTGGCTGAATAATCAGGGCTGGCTTGAACCTGAGGTGGCGGTATGCAGCTGGGCAGGCGTAAGCTGCAGTAATGGCCAGGTTAGGGCACTGGATCTTAGTAATAATAACCTGACCGGCGAGCTGCCGGCAGCGCTTGCTGGCTTAACGGCATTAACAGAACTCGATTTAAGCTTTAACAGTCTGACTGGCGATTTTCCGGCTGTATTACTGCAATTGCGCAGCTTGCAGCAGTTAAGCTTATGGCAAAACGGGTTTACAGGTGCCATTCCGGCTGCAATCAGTGAGCTGCGCGCGCTTAGCCAACTCGATTTATCTTTTAATAACTTCAGTGGCGCTTTGCCCGCCAGTCTTGGCCAGTTGTCCAGCTTGCAACGCGTGTTTGTGGAGTCAAATCAGTTGTCTGGTGCCTTACCGTCGGCATTGGCAGCGCTGACTGATTTACAGATACTATGGTTGGCGGATAATAATTTTAGTGGTACCTTGCCGCAGAATTTTATTGAGCTGACCGGTTTAAGTGCCTTTAGTTATCAGAATACCAGCCTGTGCCCGCCACAAAATCTGGCGTTCTCCAGCTGGCTGGCAGGTATTGCTACGCTGGAGCGCAATAGCCAGTGCGCTAACAGTAGCCCGCAGGTAAGCACTCCGGCGACGGTAACTGCGCTAGCGGGTGCTATGGTTCAGTTGCGTGCCACAGTAACGGACAGTGATAATGATTTTTTACGTTATCGCTGGCTGCAACTTTCCGGGCCAACCGTAACACTAAGCAGTGCCACCAGCCTGGATGCCAGTTTTACTGCGCCGGTAGTGACCAGCAGTACCAGTCTGGTGTTTAGTTTTACCGCAGATGATGGCATTAGCCAGAATAGCAGTAATACCACGGTGCAAATAAACCCGGCGGGGGGCGCAGCGGTTAACCCTGATAATAGCAGCGGTGGCGCCTTAAGTTTTGGTATGCTATTGCTTGCGGCATTGGTAGCCTGGCGCAGACAGGGTCTGACCGGCCAGCGTAAACACATTTGAGGTTATTTTGGTTAGAGTATTATTAGCCGTTGCTATTTTTCTTTCTGCTTCAGTTGCGGCAGCAGCGCCTGCTACACAGCCTGTTGCTGCGTCCTTAGTTGAGCCTTTAGCTGAGCCAACCGTGCCAGAGCTGCTGGCGACAGAGCTGGCCAGTTTTGAGCAGTATTTTAATCAGCAAATGGTGGAACACGGCATACCGGGGGCCGCCTATGCGGTGGTCTATCAGAATAAAATTATCAGTGCCAAGGGTTTTGGTGTTCGGGATATTGACGGTGATGCGCCGGTTGACCCTTTTACGGTATTCCGGATTGCCTCTGTCTCAAAAACCTTTGCTGCCGGGCTGGCCAGTTTGTTGGAAGAGCGGGGGCATTTTCGATGGGATGAATCGGTGGTGCAGTATATTCCGGAGTTTTCGTTTAAAAATGCCGCCTATAACCCACAGTTGAAAATAGAACACTTACTGTCGCAAAGCAGTGGGGTAATGCCCAATGCTTACGATAACCTGATTGAAGCCAATATTGTACCCGAGCGGATATTGCCACAGTTTCAGAAAATTGACCCTTTATGTAACCCGGGCCAGTGTTATGGCTATCAAAATGTGTTGTTCAGTTTAATTGAACCTATTATCAGCCAGACTACCAGTAGCGACTATGCCAGCCTGCTGAAGAAAAATATTTTTGAGCCGCTGCAGCTGCCAACGGCCTCAGTAGGGTTAGAAGCCTACTTACTAAATGAAAACCGTGCCAGCCCGCATATCCGGGCCAGAGGGCGCTGGCACTCACGCAATGTTAATCAAAGCTATTATCGGTTTGCTCCCGCTGCAGGGGTTAATGCCAGTGTGATTGATTTAAGCCACTGGCTGATTGCGCAGCTGGGTTATTATCCGCAGGTGATGCCGCAGAACGTATTAGATAAAATTATTGAAAAACGGGTGAAAACGCCCCGAGATTTGCGCCGCAGTCAGTGGCGTAATTATCTGACAGATGCCCACTATGCCCTCGGCTGGCGGGTGTATCAGTTTGGTGCAGAGCAACTTATTTATCATGGTGGCTGGGTGCAGGGCTTTCGGGCCGAGCTGGCCTATTCACGCGAGCGGGAGCTCGGCCTGGTCATTTTACTAAATGCCGAGTCGAATGTGGTGAACGAGTTAACGCCAACCTTTTGGGCTGCAATGTTTGGGGTGTTGCAGCAGCATGACAAAGCCACGCTGGCCAATTGTAAGCTAAATAGCGCTGGCGAGCCCCAGTGTTAAGGCGCTCAGTCGTTTAGCTGATATACATCAAGCAGAAAGTCGATACTGATGCTGCGGGTGGCGTTGACAAACGTCTGGCGGTTTTCACTGTTAAACTTCCAGGCCAGCGGCACCATTTGTAATAAGTTATCTAACTGGGTAGTGTCGGTAACGGCTAACGGATAACTGAGGTGCTGGCGCTGAACATGCCTGAGCCCTGGCTGCTCTTTTATGACATCACTGTGCAGTTTTACCTCAGAGTACACGGCTTGCTTCATTTCAATTAAATGGTTTGGCCCGGGGTTAACGCTAAGCAGTCTGCCCTGTGGTTTAATAACCCGCTGCAACTCGGCGCTATCTGATGGCGCATAAACCCGTATTACCCAATCGAAGCTGTTATCGGCAAAAGGCAGCTGATAGGCGCTGGCTACCGCAAAACGCATAGCCGGGTACTGACGGGCGGCGTATTTTACCGCCGCTTTAGAGATATCAATGCCATACAGATCGGCGCCTGGCGTTAGCGCCTGTTGTAAACGACCGCTGTAATAGCCTTCGCCACAGCCTAAATCCAGGATACTGCTGGAACTGGTAGCGGCAGCACCGGCTACTTGTGCGTTAAGGGCATCCGATAACGGTTGGTAGGCACCACTTTGCAAGAATTCCCGCCGTGCACTAATCATTTGTTTATTGTCGCCGGGATCTTTCGAGTTTTTATGTTGTACCGGCAACAAATTGACATAGCCTTCTTTAGCCAGGTCGAAACTATGCCTGCTGGCACACTGAAACTGACGACCTGTTAACTGTAATGTCTGGTGACAAAGTGGACAAATATACATACTGACATCCGCTATGATAAACGGCTGCAGTGTAACAGCTTGGCAGCTTTCAGGGCAAAGGCTTGCTATACTGCCAGCACACTTACTATTGCAATATTAACGTTGTTACAGGATGACTTGATGCAGGATTTAGAAATGTGGTCGTTAGATGAGCTGTGCGACCACGCGTTTGATATTTTTGAAGAGTTAGCGCCAGAAAACCTCAGTGCAGAAGACTATAACGAATATCAGCAGCAATATGAGCAGCGTGGCTATGTCGATTTGGTAATACCCGGGCCGGAATGGGTAGAGCTGACCATGCAGGATCTGGAGCCTGAGCTGCATTATGAAGCGCAAATAGGCATAAGTGGTTTGGACGGCAACCCTGATAAAGTGTTGGCCCGCATTTTACTAAGCCGTGAAAAACATGATGCACTGTGTCATGCCCAATGGCGAAGCCATTGAACCGTTAACAAGTAGTCGGCGAAGCCATTGATCCGTTAACGAGTAGTCGGCGAAGCCATTGATCCGTTAACAAGTAGTCGGCGAAGCCAGAAAATAATTAAAAAACATTAACCCCGTGGTCCGTCCTCCGTCGTCTAATAGTTAAACACGGAGGACACCCTATGCAAACACTACGTTATTCAAGCCCTGTTAGCACCCTTAACCGGATGATCAGCAGCATGCTTCTGGCCGGGTTAGTTACTTTCAGCCTGTTTGCCATTATGTATCTGTTGATAAAACCGCCGCTGGCTGAGCGACCACCGCTGAAAATCTTGCCGGTGGTAGAACTCTTTATAACCCCGGATGATCCGCCGGTAGTGGTTAAGCAACTGCCGCCACCGCCACCGCCTGTGGTGCCGCCGGAGCAGGCGCCGCGCACACCAACAACGGTAACCAAGCTGACCCTGCCGGGGCCGGAATTGACCGTGGCACCGCCAGTAATTGGCCCCACTGATATGGGTATGGGCAGAGATACCTCGGCAACACCGGTGGTAAGGGTTGAACCCCGATTTCCGGTGGCAGCGCTGCGCGATGGCATTAGCGGCTGGGTAAAACTGAGTTTCAGTATTGATGAGAGTGGTGCCGTAACCGACGTGCAGGTGCTGCAAGCCGAGCCCCGAGGGGTGTTTGACCGCGAGGCAGTAAGAGCATTGCGCCGCTGGAAGTATCAACCGCAAGTTATTGACGGTAAAGCGATTCGCCAGACAAATTTGCAGGTTGTACTCGATTTTAATGTCGATGCTGGCTAAGCTCTGATTAGGCATAAGAGCAGTATACCCAACAGAAGGAGTTGGCTTATGGCATGGTCTGTAATACTTCCGGGCTGGTTTAACCGCAGCAGTTGTGCCGATGAGCTGATGCAACAATTTCAGCAAAGTGGTCAGCTGCAGTGGCTGGAAAAGCTGATAATGCAATGCGGCGATGATTTATATCATTTTTTATTACGGCAAGCCGATGCTCAGCTGGCGGCAGATATTTGTCAGCAGTGCTGGTTAAAAGTATTAGAGAACCGCCATAGTTACCGCTCAGAAAGCCGTTTTAAGACCTGGTTATTTACCCTGGCCAGAAATGCCCTGGTAGATGAGCTACGCAAGCAACAGCGCTGGCAGTTTACTGAGTGCAAGGATGTCGAGGGTAACACCGAGGGGTTATGCCAGGCTCCGCAATGTATTGCTGAGCAACTGGCGCGGCTACAGCAAAAAGAGCGTCTGGCGGTTGCGCTGGCCTCCTTGCCAGTGCTGCAGCGTGAGGCCATATTATTGCAGCTGGAGGAGTTTAGCCTGGACGATATTGCCCAGATAACCCGGGAGCTGCCAGAAACCATTAAAAGCCGGTTACGTTATGCGCGCGAACGCTTAGCGCAGCTTATGGGAGAGGATAATGTCTAAGCCAGATGTAAGCCCGGGTTCTGACAAAAAGGTGACAGATAACGTGAGCGACGATAGTGCACTACGAAACGTTTATGCCGCGCTTAAAGCAGAACAACCTATGCCTGAGGAATTGAAGCAACGCATTTTACAGCAGGCAAAGCGCTCCCATAGCCAGCGAAACTGGCGTTCATGGGGATATTTTTCACAAATGGCGCTTGGTGTTGCGGCTTTAGTCTTAGTGCTTAGCTGGGTTAATCCTGCTACGCTGCCTGATGTGTATCAGGGCTATTATCAGATTGAAACGTTAAGCAGTGCGCCAGCAAGCAACCGCGATTCGGCTACGGTGCAATGGCACCATTTAACTGCGTCGGCAGCGCCAACTGACTTGCCAGGTGCACAGCAGCAGCTGCAAACGTTGCGTTTGCAAACCCTCAAAGCACAGCAGCGTCAATTGCAGCGTGCCGGTGAGCTTAATATTGCCATGTCCCGCCAGATAGGCTTACTGACGCAGCATAAAGACTCCTGGCAAATTGCCATGTGCGATAAAATGCAGTTGAATGTAGCTATGGAACTGGTGCAGGAGCTTAACACTATGCTGCAGATTGAGCCGGCGTTGCAACCGCAATGGGTTGAGTTACAGTTTGCGCCGACCGGACATATCCTGGCAATTGCTGCCTTGCCGAAAGCAAATGCTTTGCAACAGTGCCCTGCGGTGTAAAGCGCTAACGCAATAAACACAGCAATAAACACCGTCATGTTCTCATTATGCACAAGGAACCTTGCAACTCATGTTATTACAGGCAACCCACAGTATGGTGCTGTTAATTGATGTTCAGCAAAAGCTGGCACCGGCAATTGCAGATGCCAAGCAAGTAGAGCAGGCTGCGGCCTGGGTGTTGCAGGTGGCGCTGCAACTGGATATTCCACTGGTCGCGACCGAACAGTATCCGCAGGGCCTTGGTCATACTGTGCCCAGTTTACGTGAGTTATTGCCAGACGATGCCGTATTGCAGAAAATTCACTTTAGCGCTTATCGTGAACCGGCTGTCGTACAACGGCTAAAGGCGCTGGACCGGCAGCAAGTGGTGGTTATTGGTACAGAAAGCCATGTCTGTGTCTTGCAAACCGTTTTCGATTTACTGGCGGCGGATTATCAGGTTTTTGTGGTAAGCGAGGCGGTTGGCTCAAGAACGCTTGAAAATAAGCAGCTGGCGCTAAGCAGAATGCAGCAGGCAGGCTGTCAGATCATTAGCAAAGAAATGCTGGCATTTGAATGGCTTGAGCGCGCTGATCATGACAGTTTCCGTCAGATCAGCAAAGGCTGGATCCGCTGACAGGCTAGGGTGCCAGCACGGTTTCCAGGGTAGCGGCCAGTCGCACCGCAGCCTTAAGCAGGCGCTGTTCCAGCAACGCCTGATATTTCGTCAGGTAAATATCGTCAATCAGCATGCCGGGACGATAGTCCTGATACAAGCCAATGGTAATGGTGGCCGATTCATTGGTCCAGTCCATTAATGTGCTATTGCGCCACTGATGCTGTTGCTCTGGTGTCAGGCTGGCGAACAGGAGTTGTTGTTTTGCCGGTTCGGTATAGCCTAGCTTGTTCAGCATATTGGTATCCCATAGGCCATGCAAATTAGCGGGCTCCCCAAAAAAATAGACTGCCGTGCGGTTACCGCCTAAATCATCGGCAAAGCTGACATGCAAAGGCTGGTGCAGGTCGCTGATGTAATGACTTAAAAACAACAGTGCCTGCCAGTCATCCTGATTTTTTTGCAGCCGTTGCTGCATATCTTCAATGGCCGATACCACGCAACCTTCTGCCGGGCAGTGGCTGCGGGTCACTATCGTTTCACCGCGCTGCAAATTAATATAGTGGTGGGGTTTGGTCCAGCTGAACTCATCCTCTGAGCGAACGTCATCCGGCCAGACGCAGGCCGGGCCAAAGCTCTGATATGGGGTCGCTTTAATCAGCTGGTCCAGTTTAGCCCGGGTGGCCGGTTGCACCAGCTGATAGCTCATATCACAAATTATAGTATGGCCGGTGCGGCCAAACGCCGTGCTGTTGGCTGAATATAGCAACAATAACAGGCCGCTGACGGCGCATAGGCAAAAGCGGCTAAGGGTAGCGGTTAATGTCATGGCTTATTCCCCCACCAACTGGCTGACTTGCCATAGGTTTCCGGCGCTGTGTTCATGACTACCAGGTTGTTTATTATTATCCTGGGTGTGGCAAAGCAGCGGTGCCAACTCTGTTAGCGCATCGCGCATTTGCTGGGCCAGGGTATAAGGCGGGTTAATCACCAGCATGCCGCTGCCACTCATGCCGAAACCGGCTTTATCAGGCAGCGGACAAAACTCGATACGAAGCTGGTTTTTAATACCGGTACCAACAATAGCTTTAATAAACGCTTCCACGGCGTCGCGTTCAATAACCGGATACCAGATAGCATAAGTGGCCTGAGGAAAACGCCGGTAAGCTTCATTCAGGCCGGCTACCAGATCGGTATATTCCGTTTTCAGCTCGTACGGCGGGTCTATTAGCACCAGACCGCGTTTGGCCAGTGGTGGCAGCATGGCTTTAAAGCCGGCATAAGCATCGATATTCTCAATACGGGTATAACGACGTCTGGCAAACTGACTTTGCAGCATAGGGAAATCAGTAGGGTGCAGCTCGGTTGCCTGAATGGTGTCTTGTGGCCGTAGCATTAAAGCCGCAATTTTTGGTGAGCCGGGGTAAAACGCCAGTTCACCTTCAGGGTTCAGGTCGCTAATCAGCTGTAAATAACGGGCCAACGGCGCCGATGTTGCCTGATACTGCCACAGTAGAGCAATGCCTTGCTGGTATTCGGCGGTTTTTTGCGAGTGTTCACTGTTAAGGCTATATAACCCGGCACCAGCGTGAGTGTCGTGGTAGCACAGCGGTTTATCTTTTTGCAGCAGATAATCCAGAATCGTTACCTGTACCAGATGTTTTAAGACATCGGCATGGTTGCCGGCATGATAACTGTGGCGGTAACTAAGCATACTGCACTGGTCCTGATTTGTTAACAGCTAAGATAGAGCCGCCAAGGATACTGCGGTAGCGGAAAAATACAAGTAATAGCACGATAGCGATGCTAAAATTGGCGCCATATCGTGTAACACAGGATTTATGATGGCTGACAAACCAAAACGCGCTGGACGTAACCCGCAGCGCCAGGCAAAACCGGGCAGTATCGATGGCCAGCAAAACGCCTTAAATAAGCCCTGGTTAAAAAAAACAAGCCAGAACAAAGCGGCGACTCATAGTAATAAAGCGCATAGCAAACCGGCACGTAGCCCAGAGCTTGCTGCAGAGAACAAAGTGTATGGCGACAACGCCTGCCGGGTGCTGTTTAGCCAGAGGCCACAGGCTATTATCCGCCTGTACATATCCCAGCAAATGGCTCCCAAATTTGCTGATGTGATGAAATATCTGGCCAGTGAAAAGAAGGCCTACCATATTGTAGACGATACCGAGCTGGAAAAAGTTGCTGCCAGCCAGCACCACGGCGGCATCGTGTTGCTGGTAAAGCGTAAGCCTTTTATCAGCATTGCCAATTATCTTAGTAACAATAACGCCAGGCGGGATTGCTTACTGGCACTGGATGGCGTGGGTAACCCGCACAATTTAGGCGCCATTGCCCGTACCTGTGCTCATTTTGGTGTTACCGGCATTATTATGCGTGAGCCGCAGCTACTGCAATCCGGCGCAGCGCTGCGCACTGCTGAGGGTGGCGGCGAGTTTATTGCGCCGCTTAGCTGTGATGATATGCCGCTGGCGTTAAAGTTATGCAAGGATGCGGGCTACAGCCTGGTAACAACGTCAAGCCATGGCGGCCAGTCACTTTATAAGACGGCATTGCCGCAAAAAGTGGTGATTGTATTTGGCGAAGAAATGTTTGGGGTATCTAAGGCTGTGGCCAATAGCGCTGATATGGCATTGCAAATACCCGGCAGTGGCAAGGTCGAGTCTTTGAACGTCAGTGTTGCGGCCAGTTTAATGGTGGGTGAGTGGTACCGCCAACATGGCGGATAATAATGCTTCTGGCTTAAAAGCGGTCGAAAAGCTGGCTCAATTGCCGGCGCTTGTGGTGCTGGAGCATTACTCATAGCGCAGAGCGTCTATCGGGTTTAAGCGTGACGCTTTAATAGCCGGCGCCAGACCAAATACCACGCCAATTAACGTGGTAAAGCCAATGGCCAGTAACACGGCCCACAACGGCACCAGGGCTTCGGGCATGGCTGGCATCATCAGGCCAATAAAGCTGGCAACACCAGCGCCCAGTGCCAGGCCAATAATGCCGCCAAATAAGGATAGCACCAGTGCCTCGACCAGAAACTGGATCAGAATAAACTGCGGCGTAGCGCCCAGGGCTTTAACAATACCAATTTCCCGGGTACGCTCGGTAACGGATACCAGCATAATATTCATTACGCCAATGCCGCCAACCAGCAAGCTGATGCTGACCACGCCGCCGGCGACCAGGGTAATGGTGCTGGTAATGGTATTGAACTGCTCTATCATGCGCTCAGCACTGACAAATTCAAACGGATCGGGCTCATCCGCTGCTAGTTTATAGTGTTGGCGCAGTACAGCGCGCATTTGTTGCTGTATTTGTTTAGCATCGGCGCCGGGCGCCGGGCGAAACATCACATCAATATTGCGGGCAGCGCGTTCTCCACTTAGCGAGCGAATGGTACTGAAGGGTGCAATAATATAATTATCCTGATCAAAACCAAACATACTGCCGCGGGTTTCAGCCACGCCAATGATCCGAAACCAGTCACCGGATAAATTAATAAACTCACCAACCGGGTTAGCGGGTAAATCAAGCTGTTTAATTAACGACGAACCAATAAAGGCCACGCGGCGGCGCCGATCATCATCACTGCCAGATAAAAACCGGCCTGATTCCGGATATACCCGCACCACATTCTGATAACTGCTGTCGGTTCCGATGATCTGAGATTGCGCGGTGTTGCGGCCATATTGCACCTGAGAGCCCATGCTAAATGCCTGCATACTGGCGGTCATATCTTCAACATTGCTTATCCGGCTTTTTAACAGCAGAAAATCATCGTAATGCAGCCGGTTCTGCAGGCCGAGCATTTGCTGGTTTGTTGGGGTGTAGGCACGAAGCGTTATCATATCGCTGCCTAAGTCATCCAGCTGACTGGTAATACTGTGACTAAGCCCCTGCATAATGGCAACCACGGTGATGACCGCGGCCACCCCGATAATAATTCCCAGCGTGGTCAAAGCGCTGCGCAAGCCATGAGCGCGAATGGAGGCAAAGGCCGCTTTGGTTCCCTCGAAACCGGCATGGAGTAATTTAAGCATCAGCGGTTACTTCCTGTGGGTTTCGAAAATCCTGTTCAACTTCGCCGTCAACCAGCCGGATAACCCGCTGGCAGTGATCAGCAATGTCCTGCTCGTGGGTCACCAGAATAATGGTATGGCCTTCCTGATGCAGCTGGTCAAATAATTTCATAATGTCTTTGGTAGTTTTGCTGTCCAGGTTACCGGTGGGTTCATCGCCCAGCAAAATGCGTGGCTTGGTCACCAGTGCCCTGGCAATAGCGACACGCTGACGTTGCCCGCCGGACAACTGGTTAGGTAAATGTCCGGTTTTATCGCTAAGTCCAACCCGGCGTAATGCCTCTAATGCCAGCGTTTTACGCTCACTATTGGCCATTAACCGGTAAATAAGCGGCTGCATGACATTGGCCAGCACGGTGGCACGGGGCAGCAGATTAAAACTTTGAAAAATAAACCCCACAGCTTCGTTGCGAAGCTCGGCCAGTTCCGTTTCATTCATGGTTGAGACATCGCGGCCAGCCAACTGGTAATGGCCGGCACTTGGCGAATCTAAGCAACCGAGAATATTCATTAAGGTTGATTTACCGGAACCTGAAGGCCCTATAATAGCGACATAGTCATTTTCAACAATGGCTAAATCAACCTGTTTTAACGCGTAAAATGTCTCATCAGCCATCTGATAACTTTTACTGACTTGCTTAAGCTGGATAACAGCATCGCTCATCTCAGTTTTCCTGCCGCTCTGTGTCCAGCCGTCGCCCTTCGGTTAACCCCAGCATGGTGCGGGCGGGGCCAACGATAACTTCATCATCTATCTGCAGGCCGCTAACAATTTCCTGTGCAATATCTGTTGCCATGCCCAGGGTGACCATTTGTTTTGTCGCCAGACCATCGGCAACTTTCCAGACAAAGTAATCATCACCTGTTTGGGCATTTTGCTGAATAGCGGCAATAGGTACCTGCAGGCTGTGTTGCTTTTGCGATAAAATAATTTCAGCACGGCAACTCATCCCGGGGTATAGCGCAATATCTTCAGGTTGCAGTAATACCTTAACCCGGAAGGACAAGCTCTGGCTTTGATTCATGTACCGTGCCGATGTGGCAATTTGGATAACCTCACCGTTAATGGCCTGATGCGGGTAAGCGGCGGCATAAATTTCAGCTTGTTGTCCCAGGTGCACATTGGCAATATCGGCTTCATCTACCCGCAGTTCGGCCAGAATGGCACTGGGATCGGCCAGAGTCATTAGCGGGCTGCCAATAATATTGGTGCTGCCAGCGATTACGGTCTCGCCTGGCTTAATATCAACCGTGGACAACAGGCCGGCAATGGGTGCCCGGTATACGGTTTTACTTAAGTTATCTTCTGCCATCGCCAGGGTTGCCTGGCCTTGCTGTAACGCAGCCTGGGTAGCGCGCACGTTAATGTTGGCGATATCCAGCTGGCTTTGCAGGCTGTCTATGGTTTCCTGCTGAATAAGGCCATTGCTATAAAGTTGCTGCTGGCGACTGAACTGTCGTTGCAAATCAGCCAACTGGGCTTTGGCCCGGGCAATATCGATTTGCTGGCTTTGCACCATGGCCCGGGTACGGTTAACGTCAGCAGCAAACGCGGTGTCATCCAGGCGCATCAGCACCTGACCTTTTTCGACCACATCACCTTCTGCCACTAACACTTCCAGTACCCGGCCGGTAACTTCTGAGCGGATCTGAATTTGGGTATTAAATTCCAGATTGCCCGATGCCAGAATACTGTCGGCCAGCGCGCCCTCAGTAACCAGTGCCGTTGTAACACTGGTGGTTTGCTGTTGTTTACGGTATTGGCTCAGGCCAATTAAGCCTGCCAGCGCCACTACGATGACCAGCAGTATCAGCACTTTTTTCATCGGTAAATTCCGTTTATTCGATTCAGATAAACACGGCCCACAGACCATAGATAACCACTAGCGGCAGAAAACCGAGTAGGGTACTTTTTGCTGCACTGTAACCACTCCAGCTATTCAAACCTACCGCAAATAAACCACTGATCCACAGAAAGATTAAGTTGAAATTCTCAGCCCAGGCATACCAGGCCTGACCCGGTTCCAGCCCCAGAACTAATTGATTTATCGATAAATAATTAGCAGTAGTAAGCGGTAAGTTAGGATCACTGCTAAGTAGTACCAGCACAATTAATCCAAGCATATTAATGACCCCAGGCATGTTGCTCCAGATGGCCATAGCGAACCAGTCACCGAAGGGGCGTTTTTGACCAGGGTTGCCCACCAGCATTAAATATAACGCCATAATAGCCAGCATGATGGGCGTCATAACCAGCAGCGCACCAACCGAAATAATACCGGTTTTGTCGGCCATCTGGCCCATGACAGCGCGGCTTTGCTCTATTTCTGCCGGGGTCATGTTGTGGGCAGTCTGGGCAATTTGCTGCTCAACAATCCACTCTGGGCTCATACCGGAATAAAAGTACCAGATACCGATAGTGTTAACCGCGAGAATGATTAATAAAGGCAACCAGCTCCAGCCTTTTTTCTCGGGTAGCACATTGAATACTTGCTTGGGTGCGACATAAATATCGACCAGTGCCTGACCAACATTCTTACTCATGAGTGCTCTCCATTGTCTTTGTTATAATTCATTTTTTTGTCAGTAGTTTGCCACTGCATGCCACACCTATCAGACTAAATCAGGGATTGTGCTATTCGTACAGGTGAAACCACTCTAACGATTCAAACATATCATGCTCCTGCGTATTCATTAATAAATTAAATGTAACGACATTTTGCTAAGGTTTAGCTAACGGTGAGAATACTAAAGTGAATTAACGTCAGGCAGGTTAAAAATATGATAAGCGGTTAATTGCGGTGATTTTCGGCAAGATGCGATATATAACGTAGAGGGATGAACGGCTCAGGCAGGTGGTTGGCTGCCAATAAATGCAAAGCGGGCCAGCTCTTCGCCGGCGATGGTGACATTTTCAGCGAACATAGTGGCCGGACGCGCCCATAAACCACTGTCGCCATAAAGTGGCCGGTAAATGACCAGCCATTCTTCAGTTTCGCTATGCCGGGCCAGATCAATAACCTGATAATAAGCGCCTTTGTAATGCTGATAATAACCCCGGGCTATATCTGGCTCAGGGCTGTTAGTCCGCTCAGGGCTGTTATCTCGCTCAAGGCTGTTATCTCGCTCAGGGCTGTTGCTCATACCAACCTTCAAAAATAATTTGCGCCGACACACTATCTACTTTGTCTTTCGCCAGTTTTCGATAGCCGCCTTGTGCAAATAACCGGCTACGGGCATCGGCTGTTGAAAGCCGTTCGTCATGAAATTCTACGGCTAACCCAAACCTGCCATGCAGCCGATTAGCAAATTTGCGGGTACGAATGGTAAAGTCCTGTTCGCTGCCGTCCATGTTAAGCGGCAGGCCCACCAGCAATAATTGTGGTTGCCAGTCGCTAATTAGTTTTGCTATCTGCTCCCAATCAGGAATACCGTCTTGCGCCTTAAGCGCGGTAAGTAAGGTGGCGCTGCCGGTAAGCTCATTGCCTACCGCCACGCCGATGCTCTTGGTGCCGTAATCAAAACTGAGTACGGTTCTGCTGCTGCTCATTATGCGTGGCCGGCCTCTGCGGTAAGTTGCCAGGTTTTAATGCCCATCTTCGCCGTGGCAGATTGCCATTTTTCAGCGTGGCTTAAATCAAAAATAATGGTGTTATCAGCCGGGATCACCAGCCAGCTATTGTCGCTGATTTCCTGCTCAAGCTGACCGGCGGTCCAACCGGCATAACCCAGGGCCAGCAAAAATTTCTCTGGTGCTTCCTTGGTGGTCAGGTCCATTAAAATGTCTTTCGAGGTGGTGACCATCAGGCCATTGTTCAGTTCCAGGCTGCTGTGGTAACCGCCTTTTGGGCTGTGTAACACAAAGCCGCGGTCACTTTGCACCGGGCCACCGGCGCATACTGCGCTGCGGGCAACTGCACTGTTACCGTCAAACTCTATTTCTAACTGTTCAAGTAATTCAGCCACGGTAACGTTTAGCGGATGGTTAATAACAATTCCCATGGCGCCCTCTGCAGAATGTTCACAAATATAGGTGACACTGCGCTTAAACATCGGATCGTCCAGTGCAGGCATAGCAATAAGAAAATGATTCTGGAAATCTTGCATAACAACCTCACTTTTAAAGTTACATTATTATGGTTACAACATTCAGGTGACGGCCAGGCGTTGTTCGATGGCATCGAATAACATACCGGTAATACTTACCGGATAAGCCGCCTCGATTTCGCGAATACAGGTGGGGCTGGTGACATTGATCTCTGTAAGCTTATCACCTATTACGTCTAACCCCACAAAAATGAGTCCTTTTTCTTTTAATACCGGCCCAAGCGCCCGGGCAATCGCCCAGTCTGAGTCGCTAAGCGGCCGGGCTTCGCCTCTGCCGCCTGCCGCCAGGTTACCCCGGGTTTCGCCACTGGCCGGAATTCGGGCCAGACAGTAAGGTACCGGCTCGCCATCAATCACTAATATCCGTTTATCACCTTCTGTTATCTTGGCGATATATTGCTGTGCCATTGCATAGCGGCTGCCATGCTCGGTCAGGGTTTCAATTATCACGCTGACATTGGCATCACCGGGTTTTAAGCGAAAAATGGACGCGCCGCCCATGCCGTCCAATGGCTTAAGAATGACATCCTGCTCGGCCTGATAAAACGCTTTTAACCGGGCGGCATCACGGCTAACCAGGGTTTTAGGCGTAAACTGGCTGAACCAGGCGGTATACAGTTTTTCATTGGCATCGCGCAGGCTTTGTGGCTTATTGACGATTAAACTGCCCGCTTGCTCTGCCCGCTCTAATATATAAGTGGCGTAAATGTATTCGGTATCGAATGGCGGATCTTTGCGCATCAAAATAACGTTTAAATCTGCCAGGGCAATATCCTGCTGTTTATTAAACTGATACCAGCTATGAGTGTCTTCACGCAAGGTCAGCGTTTTGGTTGTGGCGCGTGCTTCACCTTCCAGCAAGTATAAATCGGCCATTTCCATATAATGAATTTCATAGCCACGGTGCTGTGCTTCAAGCAGCATAGCAAAGCTGGAATCTTTTTTAATATTGATCTGGCTGATGGGGTCCATTACAACCCCCAATTTAATTGCTGTCATAGATGCCTCAGGCGAGATCGCCAAATTGCAGTTGTAAAGCACTAATTGCTGTCAGTGCCGCTGTTTCCGTGCGTAATACTCTAGGTCCAAGCTGAATGCCGGTAAAGCCGGCCTGGCTGGTCGCAGTAACTTCATTGTCGGTAAAGCCGCCTTCGGGACCTATGACCAACCGGATATCCTGACTGGCACTTAACGTTTTAATGGTGGCGCTGGCCCAAGGATCCAAGGTCAGGCGCAATGAATTTGTGTGCTGGGCCAGCCACAGGTCTAATGAAATGGCAGGATGAACCTGCGGCACCACGCTACGACCGCTTTGCTCACAGGCGCTTATCGCAATTTTTTGCCATTGCTCATTGCGTTTTGTCAGCCGTTCGCCGTCAAGTTTTACGCCGCATCGTTCGGTAAACAGCGGGGTAATTTCAGTCACGCCCAGTTCTACCGCTTTTTGAATAGCAAAATCCATCCGATCGCCACGCGAAATAGCCTGGCCCAAATGAATACGCAGAGGGGACTCAACCGGGTTCGGCTCAACCTGGCTAATGGTGACCGTTAGCTGCTTTTTACTGACGTCAAAAATCGTTGCGCCGTAGTTATTGCCATCGCCATTAAACAGTTGCAACGCCTGACCTGCCTGCATTCGTAATACTCTGCCAACATGGTTGGCAGCGTCATCCTCCAGTTGCAACGGCTTGTTGACCGCCAAAGCCTGTGGCGTATAAATACGTGGAATACGCATACTTAATTTTCCGCGGGTAAAGTGGTTAATGGTAGCAGGGATAATCTGTTTTCAGAATAAAAAACCGCTGCAAAAGCAGCGGTTTCAGTTTAAATGTTAATGCAGTAAGAACTAACCTGCAGCAGGGAAGGTGTAGCTGGAGCCAATACCCAGTGGTATATCCAGCGCCCAGAAACCCAGAAGGAAACAGGTCCACATAATTAACATTGCAACAGAGTAAGGCAGCATCAGCGCAATCAGGGTGCCAATACCCGTAGATTTAACATACTTTTGGCAAAACACCACGACCAATGGAAAGTAAGGCAACAGTGGGGTAATGATATTGGTAGAGGAATCACCTACGCGGTAAGCCGCCTGAGTTAAATCGGGTGACACCCCAAGCTCCATTAGCATTGGTACCATCACCGCACCAATTAATGCCCATTTTGCCGAGGCGGAGCCCACAACTAAATTGACAAAGCCTGATAGAAATACAATACCAACCAGGGTAAAGCCCATTGGGAACGCCATTTCCTGCAACCAGTTTGCACCTTTAATGGCTAACAATGCGCCAAGGTTGGACTGGCCAAACGCATAAATAAACTGAGCACAGAAAAATGCCATAACGATGTAATAGCCCATGCCGCTCATCGCTTTGCTCATGCCTTTGATGATTTCGCGGTGATTATTGGCCGAGCCGGAAACATAGCCATATACGATGCCCGGAATAAGGAAGAAGATAAAAATAATACTGACGATAGATTGCATTAACGGTGCAGCGAACACCAACAGGTTGTTCTGACCTTCTGCCAGCACGGTACCCGGCGGGGCACGCCAAGCCGAGGTTTCAGGTAGGGTAGACAGCACGAGCAATACAATGCTTAACAGCATAGATAAACTGGCCCAGCGTAAACCTTTACGCTCGTTTGGTTTCAGATCGTCCATTTTCGGCATGTCAGCCGGATCACCATCAACTGGCGTTGACTTTAGTCTGGGCTCAATAAATTTGTCCGTTAATACCCAGCCAATCAGCACGACTAACACGGTAGAAGCCGTGGTGAAATAGTAATTGTTCATCGGACTGATAAACATTTCTGCGGCTGCGGGATCAGCGGATAAACGCGCTGAAACCTGAGTAAGACCTGACAGTAATGGATCCAGGCTCGATGGCAGAACCGTTGCCGAGAAGCCACCTGACACCCCAACAAACGCAGCTGCAATACCTGCGAGCGGATGGCGGCCTGCAGCATAAAAAATTACTGCACCCAGCGGTATAACCAGCACATAACCTGCGTCTACCGCCATATGGCTGACCACACCAACAAATACCAACACCGGTGTTAACAACATTTTAGGCGTGACACTGAGAATAGAACGCAGGCCGGCATTAATAAAACCGGTGTATTCTGCAACCCCCAGACCAAGCATGGCAACCAGTACCACCCCAAGCGGCGGGAAAGTCACGAAGGTATTAACCATTTTTGCCATAAACGTGGCAAGAGAATCAGCTTGCAGCAGATTATTCACTAAAATAGCTTCGCCGGTACGGGGATCCACTTCGTTAAATGTCACGCCAGACAGCAGCCACGAGGCCACCCATACCACAACCATCAATATTGCGAATAACACCGCCGGATCGGGCAATTTATTGCCGACAACTTCAATACCGTTTAGCGCACGGTTTAGCCAACCGGTTTTTACGGCAGCAGTTTGCTCAGACATAATATTTCCTTTGACCTTATTATCTTTCTTATCTTTCTATTTGTTAGTTGCCAATGCTGGCAATTTAACCCTGGAAGGTAAAACGCCTTTATCATACACAAAACAGGGGTATTGGTAAGGCTAAAATAAGCTGAATAACCAAGAAAAACAGAAAAGGAGAGCCTTGGCTCTCCTTTTTTAAGGTTGTAACTGTTTAAAGCAGGCTTATTTAGCGTATTGCCGCAGTAAATCAGCTTTATCAGTTTGCTCCCACGGGAACTCGCTGCGGCCAAAGTGACCGTAGGCGGCAGTAGCGCCGTAAATTGGCCGCTCCAGGTCCAGCATTTCAATCAGGCCATAGGGGCGAAGGTCAAAATGCTCGCGTACCAGTTTAATTAACTGCTCTTCCGACAATTTACTGGTACCAAACGTCTCCAGACTGATAGACGTCGGCTCGGCGATGCCAATTGCGTAAGATACCTGCAGTTCACAGCGATCAGCCAGGCCTGCAGCGACAATGTTTTTGGCCACATAGCGCGCGGCGTATGCAGCTGAGCGGTCAACTTTTGACGGGTCTTTACCCGAAAATGCACCACCACCGTGACGCGCCATACCGCCGTAGGTATCGACGATAATTTTACGACCGGTTAAACCACAGTCGCCCATTGGGCCGCCAATCACAAAACGGCCAGTCGGGTTAATAAAATACTTGGTGCTTTTGGTCAACCATTCTGCGGGTAGTACCGGCTTAATAATGGTTTCCATTACCGCTTCACGCAAATTTTCAGTGCTGATGGTGTCGCAGTGCTGCGTAGATAACACCACCGCGTCAATACCTACCGGTTTGCCGTCTTCGTATATAAAACTTAACTGTGATTTGGCATCCGGTCGCAACCACGGCAGAGTACCGTCTTTACGTACCTGAGCCTGTCGCTGCACTAAACGGTGAGCATAAGTCACCGGAGCCGGCATTAATACGTCAGTCTCGTTGCTGGCATAACCAAACATTAAACCCTGATCGCCTGCGCCTTGTTCCCGCGGGTCGGTTTTGTCTACACCCTGATTAATGTCTGGCGATTGTTTACCAATGGCGTTAAGTACCGCACATGAGTCTGCATCAAAACCCATGTCGGAATGGGTGTAGCCAATTTCACGAACTGTTTTACGGGTAAGCTCTTCAATATCCACCCAAGCCGTGGTAGTAATTTCACCACCAACCAGAACCATGCCGGTTTTAACAAAGGTTTCACAGGCGACACGGGCTTTCGGGTCTTGTTCTAAAATTGCATCTAATACTGCATCGGAGATTTGATCGGCGATTTTGTCCGGATGTCCTTCAGATACCGACTCAGAAGTAAAAATATGTTGTGCCATCTGTTGTGTTCCACCAAAGTTGGTTAATTCATCACGCTGGGGTAGCAGTACTGTGTTCTCAGCCCTGTCAGATAAGCCAAAAAATAAGGCTTATTATCACCACCAGAAAAATAGCCGCTTATTTTAGTAAAACAGGCTGGCCTTGGCTAGTAATATTTGACGCCCAGACGTCTTTAATGCCAAAGTTTACGGTAAAGTTAACAGACCGATCACTTGCAACAGGAAAATATTGGTTGTCACGGATTAACATTTGCCATCTGGACAACAGTAAGTGAAAATAAGGCCCAAGTTTTATGCCTTCCCCAATAAAGCCACTAGCAGGAGCTACAATGCCATCTCGTAAACAACTCGCCAATGCCATCCGTGCCTTAAGTATGGACGCGGTTCAAAAAGCAAAATCAGGCCACCCTGGTGCCCCCATGGGCATGGCAGATATTGCTGAGGTGCTCTGGCGGGATTACCTGAAGCATAACCCGGCTAACCCGGCATGGGCCGACCGTGACCGTTTTATATTATCCAATGGCCATGGCTCTATGCTGCTTTACTCATTGTTGCATCTTAGCGGCTATGATTTATCCATTGATGATTTGAAGCAATTCCGGCAGTTGCATTCCAGAACCCCGGGCCACCCGGAATATGGCTATGCGCCGGGTGTTGAAACCACCACCGGCCCGCTGGGCCAGGGGCTGACAAATGCGGTGGGAATGGCGCTGGCTGAAAAAGCCTTGGCCGCCCAGTTTAACCAACCTGAGTTTGCAGTGGTTGATCACCATACCTACGTATTTTTAGGTGACGGTTGCTTAATGGAAGGTATATCTCACGAAGCCTGCTCCATTGCCGGTACCTTAGGCCTGAATAAACTTATTGCCTTTTGGGATGACAACGGCATTTCAATTGATGGGCATGTTGAAGGATGGTTTACCGACGATACGCCGGCCCGGTTTGCTGCTTATGGCTGGCATGTTATTGCAAATGTAGATGGCCACAATAGTGAGGCAGTTAGTGCAGCCATTGCCCAGGCCCAGGCTCAAAGTGATAAACCAACCCTGATCTGCTGTAAAACCGTTATCGGTTATGGCTCACCGAATAAAGGCGGCAGTCATGACTGTCATGGTGCACCGTTGGGCGATGCTGAAATAGCAGCCTCGCGTGATTATTTGCAATGGCCACATGCGCCGTTTGAGATCCCTGCTGATATTTATGCGCAGTGGGATGCCCATGCCAAAGGTGCTGAAGCAGAACAGCAGTGGAATACCTTGTTTGCTGCTTATCAGCAGGAACATCCGCAGCTGGCTGCCGAGTTTAGCCGGCGCACTGCCGGTGAACTGCCCGCCAACTGGGCAGAGCAATCACAGGCCTATATTGAAAAATTACAAGCCAACCCTGCCACCATTGCCAGTCGTAAAGCATCGCAAAACGCCTTAAATGCGTTTGGTCCGTTGCTACCGGAAATGATGGGTGGTTCAGCTGATTTGGCAGGTTCTAATTTAACCATTTGGTCCGGTTCTAAACCGCTTACTGCAGCTGATGCCAGCGGCAACTATATTTATTATGGGGTACGTGAATTTGGCATGTCAGCCATGATGAACGGTATAGCCCTGCACGGTGGTTTTGTGCCTTATGGCGCTACCTTCTTAATGTTTATGGAATATGCCCGCAATGCGGTGCGAATGGCTGCGTTGATGAAGCAGCGGGTGATCTTCGTTTATACCCACGACTCAATTGGTCTGGGTGAAGATGGCCCAACGCACCAGCCGGTAGAGCAACTTATCAGCTTGCGGGCGACACCAAACCTGATGAACTGGCGCCCTTGTGACCAGGTAGAGTCGGCGGTAGCCTGGCAGGCAGCCATTGAACGGACCGACGGTCCAACCACCTTAATTTTCAGCCGGCAAAATCTGGTGCAGCAAGCACGCGATGCTGCAGCGGTAAGCAATATCAGACGCGGTGGTTATGTACTACTGGATAGCAAACAAAGCCCGGAACTGATTATTATCGCTACCGGCTCAGAGGTTGAACTGGCGGTACAAGCTGCCAAAAACCTGACTGAGCAGGGCAAGCAGGTGCGGGTGGTATCCATGCCATCTACCGATGTGTTTGACGCTCAGGATGCAGCGTATCGCGAGGCCGTATTGCCAGCTGCAGTAACCAAACGTATTGCGGTAGAAGCAGGGATTGTCGACAGCTGGTATAAATATGTCGGCTTAGCGGGTGATGTCATCGGCATGACCAGCTTTGGTGAGTCGGCACCAGCCGATGAGCTGTTTCAGCATTTTGGCATTACCGTCGACGCGATTACTCAGGCTGCAACCAAACAGCTTAACGGTTAACCGTTAGCATTAATCCAATTCCGGGGCCGCATTGCGGTCCCACTTCTATGTGGTGATATGGCAATTAAACTGGCAATTAATGGCTTCGGCCGCATTGGTCGCAATATTTTGCGGGCTATTTATGAAAATGGTTGGCAACAGCAGCTACAAGTTGTTGCTATTAACGAGCTGGCCGATGCTAAGGGCGTCGCTCACCTGTTAAAGTACGATACCTCGCATGGCCGCTTTGGCAGTAAAGTAGAATCATTCGCCGGCGGGATCCGGGTCGCGGGCGATGAGATAAATTTATACAGCGAAGCCGATCCGCTGGAATTACCCTGGGCGGAACTGGATGTTGATATTGTACTGGAATGCACCGGGGTGTTTCATAGCCGGGAGCATGCAAGCTGGCATTTAACCGCCGGTGCTAAAAAGGTACTGTTTTCTCATCCGGCAGATGCTGATATTGATGCAACGATAATATATGGCATTAATCAGCATTTGCTTAGCACTGAAATGACCGTTATTTCTGCGGGTTCTTGTACCACCAATTGCATTGTGCCGGTGATCCAGGTGCTGGACCAGCATTTCGGGGTAGAAAGCGGCACTATTACCACCATTCATGCTTCTATGCATGATCAGCAGGTTATCGATGCCTATCATCCTGATTTACGCCGCACCCGGGCGGCCAGCCAATCGATTATTCCGGTTGATACGAAGCTTGCCCTGGGCATAGAGCGCATTTTGCCAAAATTTGCAGGCCGGTTCGAAGCGATAGCCGTTAGAGTGCCAACGGTTAACGTTACCGCAATGGACTTAAGTGTTACCTTACATCAGGATGTTAGCATTAGCCGGATAAATGAAGCATTGCAACAGGCCGGTCAGTCCAGCTTAATGGGTATTCTCGATTATACTGAAGAGCCTTTAGTGTCAGTCGACTTTAATCATAATCCGCATTCCTGCATTGTCGATGGCTCCCAGACCCGGGTAAGTCATAAGCGCCTGGTGAAATGCCTGGTGTGGTGTGATAACGAGTGGGGTTTTGCCAACAGGATGCTCGATACAGCACGGGCTATGCTGCAACAAATTTAAAGACAAGGAGCGAAATATGAGCGTTATTCGGATGAGCGATCTGGATTTAGCAGGAAAGCGGGTGTTAATTCGGGAAGACTTAAATGTACCGGTAAAAGACGGTAAAGTTACCTCTGACGCCCGCCTGAAAGCCGCAATCCCTACTTTAAAACTTGCCCTTGATCAAGGCGCCCGCGTAATGGTGATGTCGCACCTGGGCCGCCCGGAAGAGGGCGTGTTCACTAAAGATGCGTCGTTGCAGCCCGTCGTGGATTATCTGGCAGAGGCATTACAGGTGCCGGTAAAATTAGCCAGTGACTATTTGCAGGGAGTTGAAGCAAACAGCGGCGAAGTGGTGGTGTTTGAAAATGTCCGTTTTAACCCTGGCGAAGGCAAAAACGACGACCAGCTGGCCAGAAAGCTGGCCGCATTATGTGATGTGTTTGTGATGGACGCCTTTGGTACTGCTCACCGGGCACAAGCTTCTACTCATGGTGTAGCGAAGTTTGCACCCGTTGCCTGCGCCGGCCCTCTACTGGTGGCAGAGCTTGATGCCTTAGCCGCGGCGCTTAAAAATCCGAAACGACCACTGGTCGCCATTGTTGGTGGCTCAAAAGTTTCTACTAAACTAACAGTTCTTGAATCTTTATCGGGCCTTGTTGATCAGCTTATTGTTGGCGGCGGTATTGCCAACACTTTTATTGCCGCAGAAGGTAATAACGTAGGTAAGTCTTTGTACGAGCCAGATTTAATTCCTGAAGCAAAGCGACTGATTGAACAAGCCAAAGCCCGGGGGGCTATTATACCCGTACCTACCGACGTTGTTGTCGGGCAGGAATTCAGCGAACAAACCCCGGCCCGATTAACGATGGCAGCGGATGTTGCCAGTACAGAAATGATTTTTGATATTGGTCCGGCAACCATAGGTAAACTTACCGAGATTATAAAAAAAGCCGGCACTATTGTCTGGAATGGCCCGGTAGGGGTGTTTGAATTCGAGCAGTTTGCGGCCGGTACCAAAGCGTTGGCAGAAGCCATTGCGCAAAGTGACGCATTTTCAATTGCGGGTGGCGGTGATACGCTGGCGGCTATTGATAAATATGGTATTGCTGATGATGTTTCGTATATTTCGACTGGCGGTGGTGCGTTTTTAGAGTTTCTGGAAGGCAAAACCTTACCGGCGGTAGCGATATTGGAGCAACGCGCTAGCGAAAAGCATTAAAGCAATGTCATTTAAAATTCATAATAAAATAAGCACAATGTTTTACCTACACTACGATTATTAAATACAAACTGTACCTTAGTATAAAAGAGAGGCTTTCATGGCACTGATATCATTACGGCAAATGCTCGATCACGCCGCCGAAGTAGGCTACGGCATTCCGGCATTTAACGTAAACAATCTGGAACAAATGCGAGCCATTATGCTGGCCGCTGATAAAACGGACAGCCCGGTGATAGTGCAAGCTTCAGCTGGCGCGCGCAAATATGCGGGAGCCCCGTTTTTACGGCACCTTATTTTAGCCGCCGTGGAAGAGTTTCCGCATGTGCCGGTGGTCATGCATCAGGATCATGGCACATCACTGGCAGTGTGCCAGCGTTCCATCCAGCTTGGGTTCTCATCGGTAATGATGGATGGTTCATTGGGTGAAGATGGTAAAACACCAATGGACTACGCTTACAATGTAAATGTAACGCGCAAGGTTGTTGAAATAGCGCACGCGTGTGGCGTATCGGTTGAGGGTGAGTTAGGTTGCCTTGGGTCACTGGAAACCGGAGAAGCCGGTGAGGAAGACGGTATTGGTGCAGATTGCGTGCTGACTCATGACCAGATGCTGACCGATCCGGAAGAAGCGGCCCAGTTTGTACGCGAAACACAAGTCGATGCGCTGGCTATTGCCTGTGGCACATCGCATGGTGCGTATAAATTCAGCCGGCCACCAACGGATGATATTCTGGCCATTGACCGGATTAAAGCAATTCATCAACGGATCCCGGATACCCATCTGGTTATGCATGGTTCTTCTTCCGTGCCGCAAGACTGGCTGGAAGTGATAAATGAGTACGGTGGAAAAATCCCGGAAACTTATGGTGTGCCGGTGGCTCAAATACAACAGGGCATTAAGTTTGGTGTGCGTAAAATTAACATCGATACCGACTTAAGGTTGGCATCTACTGGTGCCATTCGCCGCTATCTGGCGCAGCATCCGGCAGAGTTCGACCCGCGAAAATATTTGCAGGCGTCGGTAAAAGCCATGGCAGATATCTGCATTGCGCGCTATGAAGCCTTCGGTTGTGCCGGAAATGGTAGTAAAATTAAAGCATTGTCACTTGATGCTATGGTTGAACTTTATGCGGCAGGTAAATTGACACCGAATATAAAATAAGCAATAAATTTAATGTTTCATTAAATTTTCAGAAAGACCGATTTAATGGCGCATAAAATGGGTGATAAACCGGCCGGATCATCGTGGTAAACCTTAGGTTCAGGCAGCTGCATGCTGTTGACAACCTGCGTTTTAACTGCAATGATGCGGACGGTTTACCCTCTAACCGAGGGCTTATTGTATCTGAATTTTGTATCTGAATTTCAGCATAAGCTCTTACACTAATCAGGTTACGTTAATCAGCAATAATTGGTTGGGAACTATGTTTAACAAAAAAATTCAAAAGAGTCTTGTTGCCTCAGCACTGGCTGGCAGCTTAGCTTTTGCCGGCTCAGCCGCTGCAACAGACTTAAAAGATCTTCACCAGGCGAATAGCCAGATCCAACGTGCGGCTTTGCAGTCTCAGGAAAAAATAAACACCATATACGAGCAAACTCAGGAATTGTTGGGTGAGTACCGTGTTGTTGTGGTGCAAACCGAAAACTTAAAAGTGTACAACGATTTTTTGCAAACGCTGGTTAACGACCAACAGCGCCAGATTAACTCTCTGCAACGTCAGATGGATGATCTTGAAAATACCAACAAAGGCACCGTGCCGCTGATGTTCCGGATGATTGACGCGTTAGAGCAGTTTGTAAACGCCGATATTCCACTGCGCACCGAGCGTCGTCTTGAGCGCGTAGAGAAGCTACGTGAATTGATGGAACGTTCTGATGTACAGCGTTCAGAACAGTACCGTCAAATTCTGGAAGCTTACAGCATTGAAATGGGCTACGGCTCTGAAATGGCTGCTTTCCAGGGCACCCTGAATTTTGAAGGCCAGGAAATTACCGTTGATTATTTAAGTGTTGGCCGCCTTGCTTTGGCCGCGCAGTCTCTGGACGGCAAAGCAGCCTGGGCTTACAACAAAGAAACAAAAAGCTGGGAAAAGCTACCTGATTCATACATGAATTCAATCACCAACCTTATCAAGATGTCGCGTCGTGAAGCGACCCCTGATATGGACCGTGTACCACTTTTCGCAGCGGAGTAAGAATAAATGAGAAAGGCTATTAAAACTTTAGTTGTTGCTGCTGCCGTGACGTTATCGGCATCTGTAGCATTTAACGCTGCAGCAAACACTGCTCAGCTTGACCAGCTTTTAGAGCAAATTAAAAAAGAACGTGCTGTTGAAGGCCGGATGAATCAGGAACGTGAGCGTGCTTTCCTGGCCGAACGTGCTGATAAGCAAGCGTTATTGAACACCGCTAAAAAGCAGTTTGCTGATGAAGAAGCCCGTGGTAAGCGTCTGGCTAAAGCATACTCTGACAATGACATCTTAATCGCGCAGAAAATCCAGGAGCTGGAAAGTGCTCAGGGTACTATGGGCGAAGTATTTGGTGTGGTTCGTCAGGCAGCTAACCAGACAATCGGTGTTATCACCAGTTCTCTGATCAGCGCTCAGTATCCAGGTCGTGAAGAGCCACTGCGCGCTATCGCTGCAGCAACTGAACTACCAACTCTGAGCCAGATGGAAGACCTGTGGGTTGCCATGCTGACTGAAATGACTGAATCAGCTAAAACGTCGCAGTTTGACGCTGAAGTGGTTATGTTAGATGGCGGCAGTTCAACTGAGCGGGTAACCCGGTTTGGTTCTTTCCACCTGACCACAGATACCGAATATCTGATCCGTAACGTTGATACTGACCAAATTCAGCCACTGGGTCGTCAGCCACAGTCAAAAATTCATAACTCTGTTGCTGAATACCACAACACGGCTAAGGGTGAGTTAGCAGGTTTATATGTTGACCCGACTAAAGGCAACAGCTTACTGCGCTTAAACCAGCAACGTAGCACACTGATGGAATACTACCACCAGGGTGGCACCGTTGGTTACCTGATCACTGTGTTACTGTTTATCGGTTTACTGATTGCACTTGAGCGCTTCCTGGTATTAACCGTGGTAGGCGGCAAAATGCGTTCACAGCTGAAAAACCTGGCTAACCCTTCAGACAGCAATCCACTGGGCCGTATTCTGAATGTGTATCATCAGAACCGTTCAGCTGATGTTGAAAACCTTGAGCTTAAATTAGATGAAGCTATCCTGCGTGAGACGCCAAGCATCGACCGCGGTATTGGTTTAATCAAGTTATTTGCTGCGGTAGCACCGCTGATGGGTCTGTTAGGTACCGTTATCGGTATGATCCTGACGTTCCAGCAAATTACTCTGTACGGAACCGGTGATCCGAAACTGATGGCAGGCTCAATCTCCTTAGCGTTGGTTACCACCGCTTTGGGTCTGATTGCTGCTTTACCATTACTGTTTGTACACAGCATTGTACAAGCTAAAGCGAAATCTATTTTACACGTGTTAGATGAGCAAAGCGCAGGTATTGTTGCTGCTCATGCGGAGAAGGAGAACGCCTAATGATGACCCAGCTAGTAGGGCTGTGGGAATCGGTACAGGATTTTATTCATACCGGTGGCAACGTGTTATACGTTGTTGCCGTGGTGCTCTTCGTCATGTGGTTTTTGATGTTAGAGCGCTACTGGTACGTATCGGCAATATTTCCTAAGATTAAAAAGGATATTATTACCCGGTGGGATGCCAGAGCAGATACCACGTCCTGGTATGCCCATAAAATCCGTGATACCTGGATTTCTGAGGCGACAAATGACCTTGATCAGCGGATGTTACTGATTAAAACTTTGGTTGCAATGTGTCCATTGGTTGGTTTACTTGGCACAGTAACCGGCATGATAGCGGTATTCGACATTATGGCGACGCAAGGTACTGGTAACCCCCGTACCATGGCAGCCGGCATTTCGATGGCAACAATTCCGACAATGGCGGGTATGGTTGCTGCATTATCAGGTTTGTTTTTCAGTTCGCGGCTGGAAGTGAAAGTGAAACGGGAAAAAGCAGATCTCGTTGACAGCTTACCGCATCATTAAGAGAGAAATTTATGGCACGTAAACGTATTCGTGAAGACGAGGAAGCGGCAATCGACATCACGCCGATGATGGATATCGTTTTCATTATGTTGATATTCTTCATCGTTACTACTTCTTTCGTCAAAGAAGCCGGTATTGATGTAAACAAGCCGGAAGCAACCCAGGCACAGCAGAAGCCGACAGCTACTATCTTTATCGCTATTCGTGAGAATGGTGAAGTATGGATGGACAAGCGTATGGTCGATATTGAGCGGGTTTCTGCCAACATTGAGCGTTTAAGAGCTGAATCACCGACAGATACTATTATTCTGCAGGCTGACGTAGGCGCTAAACACGGTGTAGTAATGGAAGTAATGGATCAGATTAAATCAGCTGACCAATCGCTTGTTATTACCATTGCCGGGGAGAAAAAATAGTTATGATACGTTTCCTAACATCGTTAATTATCGGTGCAGTGGTAACGTTTCTGTTGTTTCTGATTATGGCGCTGCTGATACAAAGCAGCGACAAACGTCGGGCGCCTGAGCAAGAGCGTATTGTTGTTGAAATCAACACTACGCCGCCTGATTCAGATACACAGGTGCGGCGGCCTCCACCGCCACCACCACCACCACCACCGGCTGAGCCGCCAAAAACGCCGCAGCCAGAGCCTGAGCAGACTAATACCGCCGGTGCGGTTGGTTTTAACATGCCAGGTATGGACTTAGGTGCAAACGTTGGCTTGAATAACCCTGGTTCTTTGTTACGTGATGGTGACGCTACCCCGATAGTGCGGATTGAACCGCGTTACCCGGTACAAGCAGCCCGTGACGGCTTACAAGGCTGGGTTCGCTTAAGCTTTACTATTATGGAAGACGGCAGTGTTGATAACGTAGAAGTTATTGAAGCCGAACCGCGTCGGGTGTTTGACCGTGAAGCGATTCGAGCCCTGCGCCGTTGGAAATACAGTCCCAAAGTTGTTGACGGTAAACCAATGCAACAGCCAGGTCAGCAGGTACAGTTAGACTTTACCCTTGACATGGCAGGAGGTTAACTATGAACAAATTAACGTTATTAACTTCCAGTTTAGTGTTAGCTGCAAGCTTCAGTATTTTCTCACTTCCGGTCGTAGCTCAGGATTTAACTGCAGCAGACCGTGAGCGGATTGAAGCGCGTAAAAACGCGAAAACGCAGTTACCTGGCGAGCGGGTAGGTCGGACGATAACTAAAGCACTTGAGCTTTACAACGAAGAAAAAGTTGATGAAGCGATAGCAGTATTAGTTGATGCTGACCCAAGCGGTGATTTCGATAAGGCATTTTTGAACCGGTTTCTCGGTAATTTATATGCCTTTAAAGATATTCCTCAGGCAATAAAGTATCTGGAATTAGCCGTTAAACCCGATGTACTGGGTTTTAATGACCAGGCTGCTGCACTTAAAATATTAGCCGACCTGCAAATTCAGGAAGGCCGTTTTAAGGTTGCCATTGAAAGCTACCGTCGTTGGATGCGCTTTACCGGTGAAAATGATCCAGATGCATATTTGCGTATAGCTAATGCGCATTTTCAACTGGGCGAATACGATAAAGTTGTCCCTGCGGCTGATAATGCGATCCGCTTTTCAAAAGAGCCTAATAAAAATCATTATTTGATGAAAATGGGCGGTTATTACGAGCTGAAACGTTATCCGGAAACAGTGGCTACAGTTGAAACCATGGTGCAGTTATTTCCAGAGGAAAAGACTTACTGGATTTATCTGGGTAACTTTTACACGCTGGTTGAAGACTATACTAAATCGTTAAGCGCTTTTCAGATTGCCCATACACAAGGTTTTCTGGAAAAAGAGTCAGAGTTTAAAGCGCTGGGTCAGATGTATGCGAATAACAATATTCCATACAAAGCAGCCTCGATTTATGAGAAGTACGTTAAGAGCGGTCAGATTAAGAAAGATAAGACCATGTTAACGGCCATTGCTTCAAATTATCAGGCGGCCCGTGAGTTTAGCAAAGCAGCTGAGTACTATGGCGAGCTGGCAAAACTGACTAACGAGGCGGATGCTTATCGTCGGCAGGGCATGGCATTGATGTCTGTGCAGCGTTACTCCGATGCGATTACTGCATTTAATGCGGCGCTAAGCAGAGATGCAGATCGTCCTGGCAGTATTCATCTGAACATTCTGGAAGCGTATTTCTATCAGGGTAAACTGAAAGAAGCCTATGCTGCATTACAGGATGCGAAGAAAGATCCTTCAACTTCACGTCAAGTGCGTAGCTGGGATTCTTACATCAAAGATCGTGCTAAAACTAAAGGTATCACCCTTTAACCCTGGCACGTTTAAAAAAAGCCCGCATGTTGCGGGCTTTTTTGTATCTGGTTATCAGTTATGTCAGGGACAAGTGAAACTTAATTCAGCTTAATGCTCTGTATCTGTGTGACGTAAGTCGTGTAATCGGTATTTATCAATCAGGGCATATAACGTCGGCCGGGTTATCCCCAGTAAGTCTGCTGTTTTAGATAAATTGGTATTGGCTACTGCGTAGGCATGGCGTACGGCCTGTGTTTCAGCTTGCTCTCTGACCTTTCGTAAGGTATCGACCTTATCGTTATGGTTAGTATCAAGGCCAAGGTCCGGCGCATCAATTAGCTTATTATCAGTAAGAATGACGGCGGACTTAAGTTTATTTTGTAGTTCGCGAATATTACCCGGCCAGCCATGATGTAGCATTGCCTGAATAGCATTGTCGGTAAAGCCATGAACTTGCGAGTGATATTCCAGATTAAATTTGTGCAGCAGGGCTTTGGCAATAATAATAATGTCGTGACCGCGATCACGAAGTGGTGGAATTGTCAGGGTAATTTCGCTGATCCGGTAATACAAATCTTCGCGGAAAGTCTGACTGGCAACCATTTCTGCCAGATTACGATGGGTAGCGCAAATGACCCGGACATCCGCCTCAATTTCCTGTCGCCCGCCAATACGTTCTATAACCCGCTCTTGCAGGAATCGAAGCATTTTCGCTTGTAAACTTAATGGCATGTCACCAATTTCATCTAACAACAAGGTGCCACCATTAGCGCATTCAATTTTACCCAGGGTGGTTTTATTGGCCCCGGTAAATGCACCTTTTTCATAGCCAAATAACTCACTTTCCAGCAGGTTTTCCGGAATAGAAGCACAGTTAATGGCAACAAAAGGCTTATTGGCCCGGGTACTTTGTTTGTGAATAGCGCGGGCAAAAACTTCCTTGCCGGTGCCACTCTCGCCAAGCAGTAACGTGGTAATCTCAGTGGGGGCAATTTTTTCGACAGTGCGGCATGCCTTAATCATCGCCTCACTATTACCAATAATGTCTAACTGAGCACTGCTACTGGCTTTTAAGGCACGGTTTTCCTGCTCAAGCTCGGTCAGCTTAAAGGCACGTTGAATAATGATGTTTAATACATCAGCATCAACCGGTTTCTGGTAGTAGTCGTATGCGCCCAACGCCACAGCTTTGAGGGCATGTTCATTGTCGGTGTTTCCGGTTAACACTATGACTTTACAATCTGGTTGAATAGCCAGAATTTCCGCCAGGCACGCCAGGCCCTCTGAGGCATTGGCCGGATCAGGTGGTAACCCTAAATCAAGAGTGACAACCGCTGGCTCGTAGCGTCGTAGCTGGGTCATCGCATTTGCTTTGTCGTCTGCAAAGACTATTTCGTAGTCACTCAGGCTCCATTTAAGTTGCTTCTGGATACCAATATCGTCTTCGACGACCAGTACAGTTTTCATATCACGTTCCTTGTATGACTTTTTCTTGCTGCGCAGCTAAGCTTACCGCAGATTTTAGCGGAAGTAACAGCGTAAATGTAGTTCCCTGGCCCGGCACACTGTTTACAGAGAGCTGACCACCCTGTTGTTCTACAAAATGTAAGGCGTCATGGGCGCCAATGCCCATACCTGCGTTGCCTTTGGTTGAATCGAATGCTTTAAATAACCTGTTTTGAATAAAAGACTCTGTCATGCCACAACCGGTATCAGTGATGCGCAGCTGCAACTGACCTTGCGATTCGGTCACGGTCACCGCTACCGCACCATCTGCCTCGGTGGCGTGCTGGGCGTTATCAATAAGATGATACAGCACACTGCCAAAACGATCTTTGTCGATAAAAACCGTGCAATCTTGTTCTATCACAAGCGAAGGAACCGGTTTTTTTACTGCGCATCTATTGTCGATAACATCTTGTACCAAGCGGCCCACAGACACCAGGCTATCTGTTTGCTGATCAGCTCTTTTGTTGGTCAGCTGGCTTAGCATGTTTTGCAAACGTTGCTGCATTGCTGCAAGGGTACTGAAGCTATCATCGATAAACTCGGGGTTGTTCCGGTGCTTCGTTGCATTTTTTAGAATCAGATCTATTTGCGCTTTGACGTTTTTTAAATCATGAACAACAAACGCTGACATTCGGCTAAAGGCAATAAACTGGGCATTTTCGCTTAATGTCTGGCTGGCTTGCATCAGTAGCAGCTGACTGGATATTTGCTCAGACACCAGGCTTAAAAAGTCTCTTAACTCCCAATTTAACCTCAGTTTATTGACGGCTGGGGCATTCATTACGCAAACACCCCACAAGGCTCCTTTGGTGTGAATGGGAATAATAAGCTGGATATCTAGAACTTTATCGGCAATGACGCTTCGCACAAAAGGATCAGTATTATCGGTTAAATCTACCAGCCAGTTACGGCTGCTGAAAAACTGTTGGTAGGCGGCTATCAGCTGTTGCTCATCGCTGTTTAACTCATGACGTTGCTGCAGTGCCAGGGTAACAATGTCGTTGCCTTTAAACCGGATAATAGCGCCTCTGCTGTAGCTTATGCTGTTTAACCACGCCTGCAATAAACTTTTATAATGATCTTCCGGCCCGGTTATATCTATTTTCTGCAAAGATCGGGTAAGTCGCAGCCATTTTTCACGATAATCAAATTTATTCGCAAAAAAATGCTTCTCGATAAATACCTTAAGTTTCCTTCGAAGAGTACCTGATAAGATTAAAAAAATCAGGATGGCGATACCCAGAATAATAAAGGTTGCCTGAATTAAATTTGACCAGTTGCCACCGAAGTAGCGAATGTAGAAGCCGGTAATCGCCAACAGACAAAGGTAAACACCGGCACCTAATACCAGTGAGCTTTGCAGCACGATATCCCGGGAAATATAAACGTTAATGCCCCAGGCTTTAATGCGCCGCACCGCTATTATCATCAGCGGCAGCATCGCCGAATAGACAAAGCCCCGGGCGAACCAGATTTGATCATCAATCCGGCCAAACAAAGCGGATTCGGCCAGTAGAGCAAAATCGTACAGGGTAGTAATGGTCAGGGCCAGAACCAGCGGTTTATACTGCCATTTTGCCTCACCTGAACGCCGGTATAAGGCTTCCAGCAATGCAAGCTGTAAAATACAGATAGCCAGATTACCGGTAAACATATTGCTGGCACTGAGCAGTGAACTGCTAGAAATAACACCCCAGCTGATAAGACAAATCAGCAAACCGTAAACATGTGGCTGACGAATAAACTGGCTTAAGGTATTGCTAGCCTGGCTAAGTGCGGCAAACAGAAACAACAATAGCATGCCGTTTTTAGTAATTTCAATGACATGCGAGCTAAGCGAAGTAAACGGCAGCGCTGACGACCAGCTGTAAAACACCGCCCAGCAAAAGCTGGTAAATGACAGCGCCAGTAACAGATATTTTGGCAGGTTTGTTACTTTAGTAGTAAGCAATAAACCGAAAAAAAATAAATAAGCGACTGCCGCCAGCACAAAACCGATTTTATCCAAACCAAAGCTTAACATGTTATCCATAAGCGAAAGCCCGTCTAGTTTGCTTGCTGCATAAGGTCCAGCAGATGCTGACTGGGAATGGCATAGCTGATCCCACTTGGGTCGCTTAGTACCGCTTCACGGCTGGTTTTAATATATACCTGGTTTATAATGCCAATAACTTCGCCATTATCATGGCGGTACAGGGCGCTGCCGCTGTTGCCTGGATAAGCAACCGCATCTAACTGATAAACCAGATAGGGCTTGTCCAGTTGCTTTAGCATTGCCAGCTTTAAATCCCGGGAGTTCTCGACAGGAATAGCGATGGGCGTGTGTGCAGCAATAATACCGCTGTGTGTCGCCGGATATAACCCCAGAACCTGAGTAATGGGAAAACCGGTAAACGCTACTGGTGTACCTTCCGCAACCAGAGCAGCCTTACTTACCGTTAATGCCGGTAATTGCCCGCTAATGCTCAACAATGCCAGATCATAGGCTGGCGCATGCCTTTGTTCGGTTATCTTATGTACCTTTAATACTGTACCCTGACCCGACAATACAACGTATTGCTCAAGTTTGCTCTCATCCAGCGGGTTGGCAATAACGTGGTAGTTTGTCACAACGCGGTTACCGGGGCTGACCACAAAGCCGCTACCAATCAGCCGGATCCGCGGAGAGCCCGTCGGGTTTGAGATGCCGATGGCAACCACAGCGGGTTTAACTTTTTTCAGGGTATCAACAAGTTCAGTTGCATGGGAGGGTAGACTAACCAGTAGGCAGAAGATAAAAAAATAAATAGGCTTAACCATAGCAATAATACTTTCCCTTTCCTTGGTGAACTTCATCATACTAGCGTATTTGTACACAAATTGCTCTAGCAAGCGCTGGAAACTTATCGATATTCACCCATACTGAGATAGTAAATAATAGTAAAAAGTTAAGGTTGCTGATGCCTAAGGAAATAGTACCCATCTTATCCGGGGGCGGCACCCGACTATCTTGTTATATCGGTATTCTGGAAGCGTTGCAGCAACAGGGGCTGACGTTTCGTCATATTGTTGGGGTATCGGGTGGTAGTATTGTGGCAGCCTTGTTCGCCGCAGGCTGGAACTTACAGCAAATGCATGAGTTAGCGCTAAAAACCGATTTTAAGCAGTTTCGCGGTTTATCTATTACTAAGCTGGTGCGTCTGGGTGGGTTAAGCGATGGCAACGCCTTTGAAACCTGGCTTGATAAAATTCTTGAGGGTAGGCGCTTTGTCGATTTACAGTTGGATTTACACGTGCTGGCAACTGATATTCAGGGCGGCGGGCCAGTCATATTTAACCGCCAACTGACTCCAGACGTAAAAGTGTCACAGGCGATACGCTTTTCGATGTCTATCCCGTTGTTTTTTTCTTTTAAGCGCTTTAAACATCATGTGATGACCGATGGCGTGATCCTGTCAGAAGATGCGCTACACCGGGACTGGTCCGGGCAAGGGTTGCCTGTTGTCTGTTTCCGTTTAAAAAGTGAGGCCAGTTACAAACCCATCGCCACCAGTCGTTACTTCCCGGTGCTGTCATATATTTATATGTTAATTCAGACCTTTATGAACGCAATCTCACGCGAATATGTCCATGCTGAATATTGGCATAACACTATAGTCGTCAATACCGGTGTCATTTCATCTGTCAATTTTGATATGACATTGCAGCAAAAGCAGTGGCTTTATGACATCGGTTACCAGACGGCAAACGATATTGTACCGGTAAAACTGGCTGAGTTATTTACATAACAGCACACTAGCGTCTTGTTTAACGTAATTAAGTGCTACTCTGAGAACAGAATAATTCCAGATGATCATCTACACTTTACGAAGAAAGGATTCGGTTATGATCACTTCAGGTACTTATTTAAAGTACTACAATCAGACAATGATGATTAATGGCTTACGAGGGGTCTATGAGACGGCTTAAATCTCTGGCAGATAAACCCATTATTGGTGGTATCGTTAAAAAAGCAATGGCCGGCCTGGCCAGTAACGATGCTAAGACCATTTCGGCGCATTTTTCCAAGTATCTACGGCCGCAAATTGCTAACACCGAAGCACTTCGACACGAAGTGTATCGGCTGCGGCATCAGGTGTACTGCGAAGAGCTGCATTTTGAAGATATTAAAGAAGGTTATGAAGAGTTCGACGAATTTGACGAGCGGTCGATCCATTGCTTTATCAGACACCTTAATTCTGATGCGCTGGCAGGTACTGTCCGCCTTATCACTTCGGCCAAAGACGATGAGCCGTTACCAATCGAAAAGTTCTGTGCCCATGCAATTGAAGATGAAGAGTTTGCACCGTGGAATTTCCCACGGGAAAGTGTCTGTGAAATCTCCCGGCTGGCGGTGCCTGAAAACTTTCGTAAGCGGGCAATAGATCATTTTAAAGGGGCTGCCACCGGTGCCTTTAATGAAAAAGTGTATTCAGAAAGCGAGCTGCGGTGTTTCCCCTATATTGCGGTGTGTCTGTATATGTCAGCAGCGGCAATGGGCTTTCATTCAAACCGGTTTCATGGCTATGTCATGATGGAGCCCCGGTTAGCCCGTAGTCTGAGTTTTATTGGTATTAATTTTAAGCAACTTGGTAAGCCCATTGAATACCATGGTAAAAGAGCAGCTTACTATATTAATTCAGATATGTTCAGAACCAGCATTTCTTCTGGCTTTACCCGGTTACTTCATTCCATTGAGCGGGATTTGTTTGAACAGGATCAGGGCGATGGCGATAACCGTTTTGGTATTAATTTCGCTGGAAAACTCGGGGTAAATTATTGAACGCCAAATCTAATCAACCTACAGCTGCACTTGCTGGTTTATTGCAACAGAAACTAAGTAAAGATAGCCAGGTGTTATCGTCAGATGCCGAGTTAGAGGCTTATAAACAGAACTGTGAAGGTAGCGAAGCACATCCCAGCTGCGTAGTAAAAATAGGCAATAGAAAGGACATTGTGCAGGTACTTGCCCTGGCATCTGATCATAAAAATACCGGGGTCGTGTTCTCTGTCCATCCCATCAGTACCGGCCGCAACTGGGGCTATGCCTCGGCCAGAGCGAATGATGGCAATGCGGTTATTCTCGATTTATCGGCGTTAAACACCATTAGCTGCGACAATAAAACCCTCGGTATTTTTACCGTAGAGCCAGGGGTTACCCAGCAGCAACTGCGAGACTACCTGGATTTACATCAACTTAAGTATATGGTGCCGGTTACCGGTGCCGGTCCGGGTTGCAGTATTTTAGGTAATGCGCTGGAGCGGGGCTACGGTATTACGCCCTATACTGACCATTTTGCCGCAGTCAATAGCATCCGAGGGCTGCTGGCAGACGGCACTGAGATTCGCTCTGCAGTAGCCGAGCTTGACCAGAGTTGTGATGATTTTATCGATAAAACTTACAAATATGGGCTTGGTCCCTATTTAGATGGCTTATGGACCCAAAGTAATCTGGCAGTGGTCACCGAGATAAGCCTGCGTTTAAAAGCCGATCCAGAGGCATTCTGTGCCTTTTATCTGCAGTTTGCTGACGAGCAACAGTTTGAGCAGGCGCAGCAAATCGTGTTTACCATTTTACAAAAACTGGAAGGGGTGGTCGGGTCCGTTAATATTATGGATCAGCGCAGGGTCACCGCAATGATGGCACCTAACCCAAACGGTCCGGCGGCACATCAGGTGATGACCGATCAACAGCTTGCCAGCCTGGCCAAAGATTATGATATTCCAGCCTGGACTATTGCCGGTACCTTGTATGGCCAGAAATCCGTGGTCAAAGCCGCCAGGAAAGAAGTAAAACGTTTTGCGGGCGGTCACTGCAGTAAAATGATCTTTTCCGATAGCTGGTTAATTAAATTTGGCCGGTGGTTGTTGCAGCTTTTGCCAGATACTTTGCTAGTCAAACAACGGAAAATGCTGGCATCGCTTGATGGTGGCATTGCAATAATGCGTGGCTATCCTAATCAGGTGGCGTTGCCATTAGCCTATTGGCGCAACCCGCATGCTTCACCTGTGCAAAGCAGAGCGCTAAACCCGGCTGCTGACGGTTGTGGCTTGCTTTGGTATGCACCACTGGTACCGATGAAAAGTGACGCTATGCGGCGTTTTATAGACCATGTTCGGACGGTCTGTCCAAAGTATGGTATTGAACCGATGATCACCTTCACCAGTTTAAAGCACGACATGGTCGACAGTACTATTCCCATTGTGTTTAACCTGGCTGATAGCAATGCGGTGGCGCAGGCTCAAGCCTGCCTGGACGAATTAGTCAGCGTAGGGTTAAAGCAGGGCTGGGTGCCATACCGGCTTAATCTTGCACAGCAAGCCAGTTTACTTAACGCCAAGCAGCCATTCTGGAAAATTAGTGCCAAAATTAAACAGGCATTAGATCCGGATAATATTATCAGCCCTGGCCGCTATCAGCCCGGGGGATCAAAGAGTCCATTCCCTGATCAGCAGCCATAAAAAAACCTCCTGGCGTTATATATAGTACATTAAACTATGTATAATGTGTATGAAGGCAGAGAAATCTGCCTTTTTTATTGACATTTTTAAGTGTGGGTATATAGTGCTTTGTATGTATTATGTGTATAGACATTCAGAACATGTCATCAGTAAAAGTAAAAGCGACTGTTGTCGAAGATAACACGGGCATAAAAAGCCAACTACCAGTGTTGCTTACTGAACAAGGCGAGTTGAGTGTTGTAACGGATTACCTTCTTAAAATGGAGGCAAACGGTGTCAGTGCGTCCGTTATGAATCAATTCATTCAAGTCGTTTCTTTGCTTTTAGATTATCTGGAGGCAAACAAGGACTTGTTCAACGACCCAAAAATTCTATTCCAAACCTTTGCTAAACGCCTGTATAGCGGCACAGTCGGTGAAGATGGACTTGATCCGTCTGGCTTATATTGGATGCCAAGCTCGACAGAACATGTCAATAAACACATCCATAGGCTGACAGCTTTTACTGACTGGATTGCTAATAAGCAAGGTACTGAGCCAATGAATCCCTTGAGGGATGCGACTCCGCATGAACAACGCTTAAATTATGCGGCATGGTTTCGTAAAAACCAGCATGATTTTCTTGGGCATATCGAAGACAAGAGCATCAATAAAACTATTCGCAAAGCCAGAACAATGAAGGGGCGCACTCCACTCACCAAGACGGAAGATGATGCGATTGCCTTTCCAGAAAAACACTGGGAGTCATTTTTCAAAGACGGAATGGGTGGCGCAAAAGACCCACGGGTAGTGCTAAGAGATAAGCTTATTCTTCTGCTGATGCATGGCGGTGGTCTACGAGAAAGTGAAGCATTATTAATTTGGGTGACGGACGTGTTTGGAGACCCTTACAATCCGGATAATGCTGTGGTTCGGGTATACAACGAAGTTGATGGTAAAGCACCTGATGGCTGGCGCAGTCGAAGTGGGAAGCATACCAGAGCAGCCTATCTTAAAGAAGAGTATGCCCGCATACCACGGATCAAAATGCAGGGTACAGCGCGGATTGGTTGGAAGAATCGTGTTGTAGATCATCGTGATAATTACATCCAAGTGCAATGGTTCCCCACGGAGTTTGGCATGGTCTTCATGTCATTATGGAAAGACTATCAAAAGTACCGAGCCAGTATTGATTGTCATCACCCGTATGCGTTCATTTCATTCCATCACAGCGCCCTCGGCAGCCCATACACGCTCAACGCTTTTCATCAAGGCTATGCGGCAGGACTAAAACGCATTGGGTTAGCACCGAATAAAGCGGAAGGGTTAGATCCTCACGGACATCGACATAACTACGGCAGACGATTAAGGCGCTCAGGGCTTAACCCGTTAATCATTCGTCGCTGTATGCACCACAAATCACTGGAGTCTCAAGTTCCCTACACAGGCGAAGGGCAACAGGAAATCTCCGATGAACTCAACAAGGCCACGCTACAACTGGCAAATCCTGAGTCCAAAGTAAAATCGCTAGATTGGAAATCATTGGTCGAACATGGCTTTGACAACATCGACCCGCAAGGCTATTTCACAGGCAAGCATCCGAAATTACGAGGTAAATAATGTCAAAAAAAGGCAAGAAACGTGACGGACGTGCATCGGACTTAACGTTTAAATGGATGCTCACCACCCTTGGCCCTGAGTGGGAGCAATGGCAGGAATTAGCCGCTGAGTGGATGGCGACACAGCATGTGGGAGTTAACAACAAGCGTAGAGCGTTGGGCAGTTTTTTTGAGTCCTACCTGTTGGAGTACGCTCCCTATGCAACTGATATTGGTCTGTTTTTCAAGGGGTACAATGGTCATATCTGCTCCACTGAAGAGCTAGAAGCTAGTATGAGAAAAACTATTAACGCCCACGAAGAAGTAACAAGATCTATCAACCACCCCTGTAACTTCATTAATTACGTCATTGAACATCATCTATCTGAAAAAGATGATAGCGGCAACTTAACACCACTGGTTCGCAATCCGCTGAGCAAAATTAAGACCCAAGGCTCACACACTGAAACCGTGCGTAACCCACTTCCGTATCGTTACATCCAAGACCTGCGCCAAATTCTGTGTCCATTGCCAGATAAAGCGGAACTGACGGTGATTGAGCAAAACCTACCACAAGGCGAGTCGTTACTGCCTAGCTATCACTACCGCCATTTCAAGCATTGGGCATGGGCACAAGAGCAGTCAGGGCAAAGCAAAGCAGGTGGAGATGGCGACTGGTTCGAGGTCAAGCCTGAGCTGATTGACAAATCTGACCCCGATTGTGTGTGGCGCACCAAAGAAGTGACTAGAGGTGGTAAAAGAACCACCCTTCACCAAATCTGGTCACCCGTCAAAGCGATGGTCATTTTCATGAAATTGCATCTTCCACTGCGCACCTATCAGGTGTTCATGTTAGACAGCGGTGAAGCGGATACGTGGCGTTATGAAAGCGGTCAATGGAAGTTAAACGATAAGCATGACTTTGTACTGGGTAGTGAAAAGCGCCCTTTTGGGAAAGGTATCTTTCGTCGTATCCATGACACCATGACAGGGCAATATTCAACAGGTTTGTATGTCAACACCAACAAAACCGCCGACCAGAATAAAGATGAACTAGAACGCGGCTACATCATCCCTTGGCAGAATGAGGAAGTATTATATTGGCTGGAAAAACTGCGTAACTGGCAGGAAAAATATAACTCTATAGCGAAACCGACAGATTGCACCGCACTGCTAGCTAGACATATTGGCAAACAGAAGTCACAAACTCAGTTAGAAAGCATGGGTGAAATCGCCTTTCTGTTTCGGGATGCGTCAGCGAAAGGAGATGACAAATACAAACCATCTTATGGGGGATCGTCTCTGGCACCTCTTTGGTATCAACTCTTGCTAACACTGGAAAACCAGCTCGCTGAGCAAGGTAATGCGCTTGATAATGGAGAGCGACTTAAACTGGTTGTGGATTACCCAGAAGGCACTCCAGAAGGCGCAAAGGTTGCCACAAATCACCCCCTGCACAGCTTGCGTGTATCGCTGATAACTGCCTACACGATGGATACCCAATTGCCACTACCTGTCATATCCAAACTACTGGCAGGGCACTCACGTATCCTAATGACCATCTACTACAACAAAATCACCCCGTCCGTGATGGCGGAAAAAATGAGTGAAGCCGAAGGGGAGCTTGAGGGTAAAGCCAAGCAGTCAGTGCGAAACTTCCTCAAAGATGCCTCACTAGCACAAATTCAATGCAAGATGGTCTATCACAAAGAAGACAGTATTCAGGCAGCTCTGGTTAACCGTAATCCCATCGGCTGGGAGGAGCGTTCATCTGGCTTATGTTTGGTCGGAGGCAACACCGTAAAATCCGATGAAGTCAGTACGCTGGGCGGGTGCTGGAACGGCGGTGAGTTGATGAGAGGTTCAAGTACTGCCGTTAATCGCATCTATGGCAGCGTACCGCATGGCCCTGAAAACTGCATTCGTTGCCGTTGGTTTATTACCGAGGCGCGATACCTGCCAGCGCTTAACGCTCAGTTTAATCAACTCAGTTACAAGGCGCACCAAGCGGCTAACCTATCGGTTGAAATCGAGGGTGAGCTAGAAGCACTCAAAGACGAGCAGTTCTTCTGTGAAGAGCAAGGTGCGCCTTTTACCAAACATAATGACATGCAGGTTCTACAGCGCCGCTATGAAAAGCAACAAGTAGAGGCCGATGAATACACCAAAGACTGGATAGCGTGCTTCGAGCTAATCAGCAAAATCATTCACGTCGAGGAAGCCCGAAACGATGACGACACCAAAGATAAATTGATTGCAGTAGGGAGTGAACAAGATATTAGCCATGCCTTGAGATTCGTTGAAACAGAGTCTGAGTTACTGCACTTATCCCTTCTATGTGACGATGCCGAATTCTTCCCTGACTTGCAGGATGAATTGCGTAAGACGCCTGCTATTGAAAAGCGCTCCCGCCAACTTAGTCGTGCTCTGATGAAGAAAGGCTTTGAGCCTATCTTTATGGAAATGGATGAGAAACAGCAGCTAATCGCTGGTAATGCCATGCTACGCCAAATGGCAAAGATAGCCGACCCTGACGATAAAATGGAAGGCTACCGTAAAGTGGCTAATTACATCGAAGCGGGTGAATACCTGTCTAATCACAAGCTATTTAACGCTGGCATGAATGCACTGTCGGATAAAGCCTTACGCTTAGAAAATCTCACCCAACCTGCGCTATTGGAGGGTTAATGGACATTAATATTGATATCATCTTGGCTGACTTAAAAGACGACAAAGTGCCAAGAACCCAAAAAAACCTAGATAAGCTTAACGACATCCTGAAAGCCTATACAGAATCGGGGCAGCGTGATTTCTCGATTGCACAAATGGGGCGAGTATCAGCAGCAGAAGGTGGCCCAGGTTACGAAGCGTTGCGAGCAACCAAAAACAAGCACTACCGCACCTTGATTGAAGCATGGGCAGCAAAGTGCAAAACAACCACCAAAAAGCCGTTATCGCCAACCTCACGCTCTAAGTCTGTTCCACAGGATAACAAGCTGCTTGAGCGTATTCCAGACCCTGCGGTACGGGCTTTGTTTGGTCAGATTATTGCCGAGCGCAACCGTTATCGCAAAGAGGTTAATCTGCTAAAACAGCACGCGAATATTACCATTGATAAGCGTCCTGTACGTCAGTTTGATGCAAGCGCAGAGCCGAGTGTTGAAGTCTTGCCTTCACTATCTGGCATCTTGACCGAATCCGAGAAGCAAGCCTTAGCCTACGCTATCTCTGACGAATGTATGGAAAAACATAACTGGCAAACCACACAAGCAGGCCAAGTAAAAGACATGGAATACAACATAGAAATATTCCCTAGAGGCTTTGCGACAGGTCTACGCAAGTTGTTAGGTGAGGTAGATGATTAATGGCGAACGGTCAGCAAAGAGCGCAGCAGAACCTCGAAGCATTTGAAGTATGGCAAGCCACTCAAACTGATGATGACTTTAAGCAAATCGCCTTTAAAGGCAAGCTCAACCGCATCGAAGTAGCCAAAGGGGTCGGCTGCGGCAAGTCTGCCCTTAACCAAAATCCTACGCTTAGAAAAGCGCTCAAGGCATTAGAAGACAAACTGCGTGATAAAGGTATACTCCCGCCACTGACCGAATCTGCAAGGAACAATGCCGACAAACCAAAGCAATACGACAACACGGCTAATCGCAAGCTGCTCGACTCTAAACGAGTATCTACCTTAGAGGCTGAAAACATTGAGCTAAAAGCCAAAGTTAAAGAGCTGGAAGGTAAACTAGAGCGGTTTGGCGAACTGAATGAAACCTTGTCAGAAATGGGGTTCATGCCACGATGAATGTTGCACTCCATCAAGACCAAATGCGTGTCACGAGCATTCCTTACAGTTCTACCAAAATGGTGATATTCAGTGGCGTTCCACTGGAAAAAAACTCACACAAAACCAATAGCGGTAAGTATTACGTCACCATCAAAGCTGATCCAGATGCCATCCCCGTTCAACCAGCCCTCGGCCAACACTGGTCGGTTAAAGGCCATCGTTTAATGGAAGAAATGGAAACCGGTGATTACGTGATGCAGCAGCATACCTATGAATCACCAGAGCACATCGAATGCAGCCTGCCAGAAACGGGTGAACAGCTTATTCGCTTTATTGCCAGAGAAAGTGATTTCAAAGGTATCGGTGAAAGTAAAGCTAGAGCACTCTGGGAACTGTTAGGAAAGGATTTTCACTCAACGGTTAGAAAAGACACTCATGAATCAAGAGATCGCCTTAGAAGTGTCCTGAGTGAAGATTCTATCAATGCGTTATTTGAGGGTTACGCCAAATATAAGAATCTGGCCTACTGCAACTGGATGACCGATCACAAGATACCAGCAAGTATTCAGCAGCGCTTATTGAAGCATCATGGAGAAGAGTCCATTGAGGCTATTAAACAAAATCCGTATGTACTGATTGGTTTTGGGATGTCATTTGAACAAGTCGATCTTGTGGTCACAAATTATGACTTCAAATCTGAGTTCACAGATTATGACCACAAGAGGCTCAGCGCAGCACTTGAAACCGCTATTCGAAAAGAGATTGAGAAAGGCCACACCTATACAACTCAAGCGTGTTTGCGCCCATACCTAACCAAATTACTCAAAGATAAGGAACTGGTGACGGAAGCGTTTAAGGCGGGCCATAACAGAGCGCAATACATTCTCAACCCTGACACTGGCACCTATCATCCAACGGCACAACTGTTGATGGAGAATGTCGTTGCAAAACGACTTAAAGCGTTAGCTAACCAAAACAACCTCTATGACGAAATTGCAAATTCTGCATATTGCTCTTCGGTTGGTGAATTACCATACGAGCTAACCAAGAAACAGATTGAAGCGGTGACAACGTGTTTGGATAACGCAGTGAGTTGTATCACTGGCGGAGCGGGTACAGGTAAAACGACGGTACTTAGAACCGCACTTCGAGCCTACCATCAAATGGGATTTGAAATACATGCGGTCGCGCTGAGTGGCAGAGCCGCTATGCGCTTGCATGAGTCAATTGGCTTTATCACCTCAACTATCGCTAAGTTATTACGTAGAGAGCCTATTGAGCCAAGTTCAGACCAACCAAAGCATTTACTGGTAATAGATGAAGCCAGTATGATTGACTTGCCAACCATGTATCGCCTGGTCAACCATATTCACCCATCGGTTCGTATTATCTTTGCTGGCGACCCTGACCAATTACCACCTATAGGTTGCGGCAAGGTTTTGGCTGATATCGTTCTATCTAAAGCCATTGCTAATACTATGCTAGATATCGTTAAGCGTCAGAAAGGCTCAACGGGTATTCCTGAATACTCCAAGCTCATTAATCAAGGTATCGTGCCTGAAAAACTAAGTACGGGGGCTATTCACTTCCACGAAACGGCAAAGAGCGACATTGCTCAAGCTTGTTGTGAGTTGTATCAGCAATCACCTGAAAATAGTCGCGTCATGGCACCGACCAAGGCACTCGTTGCTGAAATTAATAAACTGACCCAAGAGGCTGTTAACCCAAGCGGTAGAAGGCTTGAGTTTGAAATGCACGGCGAGAGGTTCTTTCAAAACATCAGATTGAATGATGCAATTCTATTTACGCAAAACCACTATGATAAAGGCATTCAAAACGGCTCTCTTGGTACGCTTACCAGCATTGACTCATCAGGTGAAAGTTATGGTGAAGTAACGCTGGATACGGGGGATAAAGTTGAGGTCACACAATCCGTGCTCGATTGCATGGAGTTGGGTTATGCAATAACCCTACATAAAGCTCAAGGCTCGCAGTTTCCTAGAATCATTATTGCACTACAGAAAGGCAAAATCGTTGATAGAGCGTGGCTGTATACCGCGATTACCAGAGCCGAGGCTGAGATCCATATAGTTGGTAGCTCGGATGAACTAAGGGTTATTACAGAAGCCCACAGTAACTCACATAAGCGAAATAGCTACTTGATTGAACTACTACACCAAAATTAGCAAAGCCGCACGGATGCGGCGACAACTCTGTACTTGCCGCAAACAACTATTCCCGTCCTGCTAAACCAATGACGTAAACTCCGATCTCTCCCGACTTGTTGGAACAAGTCGCACTCACAAGGTGCAATTAAACACTGAACAAAAATTCATGGATGAATGGTTACCGCCGAAGGACTCGGCGCAAATAAAAACGTACACACTATTATACACGGTGTGTACGTTTTAAATGAAAGCCGCTGACGTTATATGTAAAGCTCTATCACTCACTCACACGCGAATAGACATTGTTTTTACTATATACTCCATTGGGAGGTTTTTTAACTCAATGCTTATTTACTTTTTAATTTGACGACGACGGCCAAAAATGCTTAAGCCTAACAGACCCAGGCCAAACACGCCTAACGTTGCCGGCTCAGGAATTGCCGCAGTAATTACAAAGCCAAAGTTTGCTGGAGTAAACGCATTTTCTCTGGTTGTGAAACCAAAACAACCGTTGGCAACACCTGCAGTCGCACATGTTCTGTCTGGTAGCAGACGCAAATTACCCGTTAACTCAACAATGTTTACGAAATAATTAACGCCTTCGTAGTTGAAAGACGAAGTCAGCGCACCTACCTGAAGAATAAAAATATCATCACAAAATGAACTGCTTGGAAAGGTACAGGCTAAAAAGTTATTCGTTTCAATAAAATCAATTGTAAAGTCGGTCATTAATGCCGGTAATGCCGGGCCTACCGGGTTAACAGGCGTCAAGTTTAATGTTGTCCGCAGATTAGCATCTGTTAACGTATCGAAACTACTAGCCAGCGTATTATTGAAGTGGGTAATTGTGTTCGTTGCTTCTGGCGTTAAATCGTTGGTAAACACATTACCTGTAGCAGTTGAATTTGTAATTTCTAAGGCACTGCGTGAATCAGCAGCCCGCTGGCCAAGCATGGTGTGGTCACCGCTCGCACTACCCCAGCTAATCAGCGTATTATTTTCGGTAGCATTGGCGCTAGCGCCTCCGTTAGTAAACGTGGCCGATGTCCATTCTGTTGTTACAGTATACGCCCATTCAATTACCGCAGCTTGGGTAAAAGGAGCAATTAACAAAGCTGTACCTGCCAGCATACCCTTACAAAACTTGTTCATATACTTCTCCTTAATCGAACAAAAGGGCGAACTACTTATAGCATTCGCATTCTTGTAATACATTGCACTTTTTGGGCCACTTTTTATGTATTTGTTTTTATTGGTTATTTTAATGATGGTTGCCAGTGGTTGTAAATTATTCTGACGTCGCCTGTAAAGCAGGGATGCTAGTCAAATGTTTTAGCCTAACGTGTGCAATTAAAGCATGCGTGTTAGGCAATAGCAGAAGCAGCAAGACGTTTTAATATGATTTGTGTATTTATGCATATCGAAAACGCAGTGTCTTATGAAACAAGGTGATAAAGGTAAAAAGCCGGCATTATCCGGCATTTTTTACCAAAAACCGCTGCACGTAGACGATCTATCAGGGTTACAGTTGTAACTTCTGTTGTAATTCTTTGGCCCGGTCCAGATATTTTACGTCATCCGTTTTAACGGCTGCCAGCACTTTACCCGCTTGCTCCCGTTCGCCATTTTCAATCAGCGCCTGCGCCAGATTCAGCTGTACCTCGGCATTATCCGGCCTTATAGCAAGAGATTGCTCAAACTGCGCTTTTGCCTTAGTGGGTTCTCCCAGCTCAAGCAATACCCGGCCGTAAGTGTCCAGCACATCAGGGTGGCGTTCATCTAGCTTTAACGCCTGTTCAGCATAGGTTTTCGCATCTGCTACTTTACCCACTTCTAATAACACCCAGGCATAGTTATTCAGGGCAATAATACTATCAGGAGACTGCTGAACAATTTCGCTGTATTCCGTAACGGCTTTATTAACATCATCTTCGATTAATAAATTGGCGTAATACGCATGTAAGTCAGTGCTGTTCTTGCCATGTTTAGCAAAGTGCTCTTCAATAAAAGTCACCGCCCGGCGATACGAGATGTCTTTGGCGTAAGCGCCGGCAATCGCAATAGCAGTCGCCGGAATTGGCGTCATATTATAAGACTTATTTAAGGTCTCCAGGCCCGGACTGATTTGCTTATTCAGAATTTGGATCCGGCCTTTGTGATAAAGCATTTCAGCACTGTTGGCAATCTCTTCGGGTAGCAGTTCATAGGTCGCCAGGGCACCTTTCTGATCACCGTTTTCAGATTGTGCTGCAATTTTAGTGCGCAGTAATATGGGCTCCTTCGGGTGAATTTTAAGCTGCTTATCTAACACCACTATAGCGTCTTTAAAACGACCATCGTTGGCTAATAAGTTAGCGTATGCTAGCCCTGCGCGAATGTTTTTATCGTCGCTGTTGTACCAGCGTTCGGCCAGTGCCAGTGCTTTATCAGTCTCGTTGGTTCTGACATACGCATTGACCATTAAACCATAAAATGCTGGGGTAAACTGTTGCTGAGTATCGCTGACGGGCTTAAGAATATTTATAACATCAGCAAAATTATTCCGGCTCTGGTACAGGTTTGCCAGTAACATTCTAATTTGATTATTATCAGGGTGGGCTTTGTGCGAGCGTTCCACTAAATCAACAGCCACCTGGGGAGTGCCTTGCTGCTGCATTGAGGTGAAGTAGGCGATTAGCGCGGGCACGTAATCAGAGCGTAACTCCAGTGCCTGGGTTAATAAAGCATCACTTTTAGCAATATCATTTTCATCACGGGCAACGGCCGCCATCATGTATAACGTAAACACATTTTCACTGTCAGCTTTTTGCGCTTCTGCCAGCATTAGCTTGCCGTTTTCAAGATCTTGCTGCAGCAAATAGGTCAGGGCTTTCAGGTTATAACCGGCATTGCGGGTTTCATCGGTTTTTAACCACTCCTCAGCCAGCTCTGCCGCTTTGTCATATTGCTTCTGGCGAATATAACTGCCGGCTAGTACTAACCGGGTGTCGTGTAAGCCCGGGTCCATCATTAATGCCTGTTCCAGATTTTTAATGCCTTCAGCATTGCGATCAGGTAAACCCAGCTTCAGGCTGCCTAGGGTACTTAGCGACTGTCCGTCTTGCGGTACCACCATATTTTCGTATCGACTAATAATTTCGTTCGCCAGGCTTTGATCGCCCTGACTAATTAACTGAAAGGCGGTGCCAGCAACTAAGGATAAATCCTGCTCCGTTAATTCCGCACTACTGAGGCTGGTGGCGGCATCGGCGGTTTCACCGGCCCGAAGTTGCAACAGCGAATACAAGCGCTGAGCGGGCGGGTAGGTATGTAAGCTATTCTTAACCGAAGAAAGGTGGCTAAGTGCCTGTGCTTCAAGGCCCAGCTGATGGCTGACAATACCGGCAAGGATCCGGCTGGGAGTATTGATAAAACGGGCGCTAATAGCTTTGTCTATATGCTCTTTTGCTTTGGCATAATCCTGCTTCTGATATTCAATGGTGGCTTTCAGATAGTTACTCAGGCCATGTTCTGGCGCTAGTTTTAAAATATAAACCAGCTGTTTATCGGCTTCCTCAAATTGCTGTTGCTGGACATAAGTTTGTGCCAGCAATAAGCGAACGCGCAGCGCTCGGGGTACCTGTTCAATATACTGTTTTAAGTTAGCGATGGCATTGTCAGTTTGTTTATCAAGCAGTTGCAGTTGTGAGGTTAATAACAAAGCCTCTTTGGCAATAGGACTGTCCTGCTTAATTTGCTGTACTGTGCTAAGTGCATCGCTGACATTACGGGCGTTTAGCAATAGCGCTGCCTCTGAATAGGCGGCTAAATCCGGATACTCGCTGTTTACCAGCTGATCAAACAGCGTTACGGCGTTATCCGCGGCGCCCAGCTCAACCTCTGACAGTGCGCGGTAAAACTTCAGGTAATGCTGCGTTTTTGTGCTCAGGCCTTCGGTGTCGTTAAACAGGCTCAGTACATTCTGATGGTTTTCTGCCAGGTAACTGGTTTGAATCACTTCCACCGCAATCGTATCCGGATCAGCGCCATTACGTAATGCCCGTTCAAACTCTTTTTCGGCAGACACCATATCGCCGGTTTTCAGGTATACCCTGGCTAGCAACAACCGGTAATCAATATTATCCGGCGCCTGGGAAATGGCTGATTTAAGCTCAATAACCGCGGCATTGTATTGATTGTTCTGGCTATAGGTTAATGCATCCTGATAATGCTCAGCGGCATCTTTGCCGCCGCAGCCAGTTAATACGGCGATCAGTGCTACAGCGGATAACGAAATTTTTTTCATGTTACTACACTCCTTTGCGGTGACAATTCAGTCGGTGGTAAATCGCGCTTACGTAAAGCCAGGTTTAGCCAAATATACCCCGGGTATCTATAACCACTTTAGTGGTCACATCGGCTGGCTGCAGGCTCTTAAATTGTTTGTGATCAACCAGCACCACTAAAATATTGGCCTTTTCCAGCGCGTTATTCAGCGTGGTCAGTTCAGCATTATAATTAGCCAGTTTAGCAGGTAGTTTTTTAATATTGGGTTCAACTAATAAAATTTCGCCAATATTGTCATTTAATAATTGTTTGGCTATATCCAGCGCCGGGCTTTCGCGTAAATCATCTATGTCTGCTTTAAACGCTAAGCCAAGGCAGGCAATAACCGGTTTTTTAAATTGATCAGCAGCCTGCCGGATTTTTTCAACAACATACAGCGGCTTATTATCGTTAATTTCCCGAGCTTTACGAATAATCTGCGCTTGTTCCGGGGCAGAGTCAACAATAAACCAGGGGTCGACTGCAATACAATGGCCACCAACGCCAGGGCCCGGGCTTAAAATATTTACCCGCGGGTGACGGTTAGCCAGTTTAATTAATTCCCAGACGTTAATTTTTAAGGTGTCACAAATAATAGAAAGCTCGTTGGCAAAGGCGATATTCACGTCGCGAAAGGCATTTTCAGTTAATTTCGCCATTTCGGCGGTACGGGCACTGGTGCGCAGGCACTCACCACGCACAAACAGCTGATACAACTCTATTGCCCGCTCTGCACAACGCGGGGTAATGCCACCAATAATACGATCATTACTTACCAGCTCTTGCAGTACGCGGCCAGGCAGTACCCGCTCCGGGCAGTGCGCAACAAATAAATCTGCCTGTTCACCCTCTGAATGCGGTAATTTTAAATCGGGGCGCAGCTCGGCCAGCCACTCAGATATTTGTTCGGTGGTACCTACCGGCGACGTCGACTCCAGAACAATCAGGTTACCTTTTGCCAATACCGGGGCAATGGTTTCCAGCGCCGCTCTGATATAACTCAGGTCAGGGCTTTTGTTTTCTTTGAAAGGGGTGGGTACGGCGATCAAAAACGCATCGGCAGGCTCCGGGCTTAATGATGCTTTTAGCTTGCCGGTCGTTACGGCGGCCTGTACCAGCATATCTAAGTCGGGTTCAACAATATGCACTTTTCCCTGATTAATGGTATTGACGGCATGCTCCGACACATCAACGCCCAGTACTTCAACGCCGCGGGACGCAATGACCGCCGCCGTAGGCAGCCCTATATATCCTAACCCAATCACAGATACCCGGCTAAATGGTGACATATTCAATCCTGTATTAAATGCTGCGTTAATGGTGTTGTTGATAGGGGAATAACTTAAGCTGCTTGCTTTTGGGAAACAAAAGCATCTAAACGGCCAAAGGTTTCAAAAATTTCAGCGGATATTTCATCGTCATCAAATTCAATACCCAGCTGATCTTCAAGCTCAGTAATCACGGCAATAATCGCCATTGAGTCAAACTCAGGAATAGCACCTAACAAGGCAGTATCGGCACTGAAATCTTTGTCTATCTGTAGTACAGTGCGCAAAATATCGGCGAGTAATTGTTGATTGGGCATGTAATGCGTCCTTTTTATAACGATGTCCTGTAAGAGGTTTATCTAAAGTACCAGACAACCTTAATTTTTTATCGGTTTCTGGTTAAAACTGTTTTATTATTGCACATAAAGGGATGAAAAGTGAAAGGTCCAGAGGAAAGGATGATTAAAAATCTATATCAGCTTTTAGAACACGCTCAGCAGACATTTCCCGGGCGCACGGCGCTGCATTTTAAAGATAACAGTTTAAGTTACTCTGAATTGTATCAGCAGGTTAATGCGGTGGCGTTAAACTTGCGCCAGCATGGGGTAAAGCGCTTTGACCGGGTAGCCGTATACTTACCCAAGCAATTCGAAACAATTTCCAGTATCTGGGGCACTGCGGCCTGTGGTGGAGTGTTTGTGCCGGTTAACCCGGCGTTAAAACCAGAGCAGGTGCAACATATTCTGCAGGATTGCAATGTGCGGCTATTGGTAACCAGTAAAGATCGGTTGGCTACCCTGACAGCAATCCTTAACGATTGTCCGGATTTACATACCATTTTATTAACTGATGACGAATGTGCAGAGCAACTGCCAGCTCATCTGGCGGTTAATGCACTATTGCCCGCTGCCAGCGAGGCCGAAGCTGACAGTTTAGGCATGCTTTGTGGCGCTGTCACAGATAGTGACATGGCTGCCATTTTGTATACCTCTGGTAGTACCGGTAAGCCAAAAGGGGTGGTGCTGTCGCAGCGCAATATGCTGGTAGGTGCCAGCAGTGTGGCAAGCTATCTGCACAATACTGCCGATGATGTTATTCTGGCATTACTGCCGCTAAGTTTTGATTACGGCTTAAGCCAGTTAACCACAGCATTTACGGTAGGCGCCAGCGTGGTATTGCTGGACTTTTTTCTGGTGCAGGACGTCGTCAGAACCGTAGCGCGGCATAAAGTCACCGGTATTGCAGCCGTGCCGCCATTGTGGGCGCAGCTGGCTAAAGCCAAATGGCACGATGACAGCGCTGCCAGTGTGCGCTACTTAACCAACTCTGGTGGTGCCATGCCACAACCTTTGCTTAAGCAGCTGCAAGGCATCTTCAGCAATGCCGAACCTTATCTGATGTATGGTTTAACCGAGGCATTTCGCTCAACCTATCTGCCGCCAGCAGATTTAGCCCGTAAACCCGGTTCAATGGGCAAGGCAATTCCTAATGCCGAAATTGTGGTGGTGCGTGAAGATGGCAGCTTATGCGGCCCTAATGAGCCAGGCGAGCTGGTACACCGCGGGCCACTGGTAAGCCTTGGCTATTGGAATGCGCCGGAGAAAACCGCTGAGCGCTTTAAGTTCGACCCAATGATTCCATCGGGCATTCAGCTGCAAAGCCCGGCTGTATGGTCGGGTGACACCGTCAAAGCCGACGAAGAAGGTTATCTGTACTTTGTGGGCCGGCGTGATGAAATGATTAAAACCTCCGGCTACCGGGTCAGCCCCACTGAAGTGGAAGAAGCAATCTATCGGCTTGAACCAGCCTTGGTGGATGTGGCTGCCATGGGCATATACGATGGGGTTGACCAGGCCATCTTAGTAGTGGTTGCCACATCGGGGTCAGATCCAGATGTTAAAAGCTGGCAAGCCCAGTTAAAACGTAGTTTACCGAATTTTATGCAACCCAGAGAAATCATAGTGCTGAACAGCTTGCCTAAAAATGCTAACGGCAAAATAGATCGTAAAACCCTGGCGACTCAGTATCAGGATTACTTCTTGGCAGTAAAATCAGTATGACAGGAGCTTCAGCATGAGCAGTAACAGCGCTAACCATACCGGTACGAATAATAATGCGCCTCAACATGAACAAATGAGCCAGTTCAGCACTCAAAATGGCCAATTGCTGGCAGCCGGCTTTAGCATGACTGAAATTAGTCAGTTGTTAAACCGTCCGGCCTTTTATGTGTACGATCGCAGTATTATTAATCAGCAGGTCGCCAGTTTTCGCCGCCATATTCCGTCACGGATAAAACTGCATTATGCCGTTAAAGCTAACCCGTACTGGCCGGTGGTCGAGCATTTAAAGCCGTTAGTCGACGGTTTTGATGTCGCCTCACAAAAAGAAATGCTGCTGGCAATACAAAGCGGCATGCCGGTAGCGGATATCAGTTTTGCCGGCCCGGGTAAGGGCGATGCCGAACTGCTATCGGCCATTATTGCCGGCGTTACGCTTAATGTTGAATCGCTTGGTGAGCTTAAGCGTATTTGTGCGCTGGGGGCACAAACCAACAAAACCCCACAGGTGGCGCTACGGGTTAATCCGGCGTTTGAGCTTAAAGCCTCCGGTATGAAAATGGCCGGTGGTGCCAAGCCCTTTGGTATTGATGAAGAACAAGTACTTGAACTGTTAGCTGACATTGCCGATATGCCGGTTAAATTACGTGGTTTTCACATCTTTTGCGGCTCACAAAACTTAAAAGCAGAAGCATTAATTGAAGCGCACCAACATACCTTTGCGCTGGCCGCGAAACTGGTTGCAGCCTGTCCATACCGGCCTGAGATGATTAACCTCGGCGGTGGTTTTGGCATACCTTATTTTGCCGGTGAGCGGCGGCTAAATTTAGCGCCGGTAGGCGAGTCGTTACAGGACTTGTTGCAGCAGTACGACAATGAATTGGCCGGTATTGAACTGGTTATTGAGCTTGGGCGATACCTGGTGGCCGAGGCAGGTTTATACGCCTGTCAGGTGGTTGATAAAAAGCACTCACGAGGCACCACTTATCTGGTGTGTAACGGCGGCTTGCATCACCACTTAGCCAACTCAGGTAATTTTGGCCAGGTTATTCGTAAAAACTATCCGGTAGCAATAGCCAACCGCTTTAGCCAGAGTGAGACTGAGCTGGTTACCATTGTTGGGCCCCTTTGCACCCCATTGGATATTTTAGCAGACCGGATGAACTTACCCAAAGCCGAAGTAGGGGACTGGGTAGTGGTGTATCAGTCCGGCGCCTACGGGCCTACAGCCAGCCCGCAGGATTTTTTAGGCCATCCGAATGTGGCAGAGATATTGCTGTAACTGCAGCAATTTAGCGGTAAAGATATAAGTGCGAGCAGTTAACTGCTAAGTTGTTGGTTTATTGCCTAACAAATTTCGCGGTTTGCTGTTCCACTTCACCGCGCCATAAGGTAGTGGCAAAAGTGTGATTTGCCGCAGTAACATGATGATGCTGTGCCCTTGCCAGACACTGCTCCCACGCCGGATTATGAGCACAGAGGTCTAAAAACTCCTGAGCGGTATGGTCATTGCCACTGGTGATCACCAGAGTTCTGCCAGCAAAAGCTTGCCAGCCCGCCAGCATATGTTGCACATAGTTTTCTGCCGTTGTTTTTTCTTTGCTAGGCTGTTTAACCTCAGCCGCACGTTTGGGCTGGCTACTTTTGCTTGCTTTATAGGTTTGCAGCACGTCTTTAATGCTCTGCCATGGGTTCAGGCCGCCAGCCAATAACTTTTGCCAGAACGCTTTTGAGCTTAACCGTTGCCAGTAGTAATGCTTCAGCATAACCTGGGCGTGACTGTGTTGTTGCCGCACCCAGGGGTTCAATAATACCAAACCTACGACTCTGCTATCAGCCCGGCGATAACAGTACAGCAATGCCGCACTGGCGGCGTCACATAAGCCCCAAAGCACAATATTATTTAAATGGGGACACTGCTGCATAAATAACTGAATCGCGGCAGCTATATCATCATTCTGCTGATAAAACATCACTTTACTGCCAGTGCTGTCGCCCATGCCGGCGCTATCAAACCGCATAGACGGAATGCCAGCAGCAGCCAGTGCGCGACTTAGCTTCACAAACTGACGATGGCTTCCTATACGATACTGTGGTCCACCAACAACAATTAATACTCCGGTTTTAACCCGTTTATCTTTGGTATCAATATCACAACAATCAGTATCATGTAGTATTGCGCTAAGGGTATGTTCACCATTAATAATACTGACAAAATGCTCACTCATTGCTGGCCCCCGACTAGTTGCTGCACCGTTAGTGTTATAAGCTCATCTGCGTTGGCCAGCTCGGTGGTTTGCCAGTAAGGTTCAGCCTTTAGCTGAACAAAATTAACATCTTGATTTTCTTGAAACTGTAGCAGCATTTTTTGTACCGGCAGCGCAATGTTTTCAAGCTGTGATGTTTCAAACCAGCTAAGCTGGCATCGTTGTAATTGCGCCGGAATCGCCGTTTGCATGCTAAGCAGGCTTTGATAAAAATCAGGACTTATTGGGTAGCCGGCAATCTCAATGGTATTTCCCTGCAAGAGTTGCTGCTCCAGATCTTTCTGGCTGACTTTTTTACCGCTTGCCATTACTTCAGCCACCTTAATCCTGACAAATTGTTGCCAGAATTTTTTTACGTCGAATATTGGTTGCCACAATACAATGTTCTGCATGGGTAAACCTAAAGCGTCGTTGTTCAGTAAATCAAACAACTGTAAAGCGCCAAAGCGGATGGCGACAACGCTTAATCTCTGGTAACCGTCTTGTTGTAGCAGCGCAATAAACTGCTGAATATCATTGCGCCAAATGCCCACAGAGGCTTGATCTAAATCGCCTTCGCTATCGCCAGTACCAAAGTTGTCCAGCATAAAGCAATTACAATCAGCCGCAGCAAGTTGTTGCATTACCGTATTGATAAGATGACGTGTTTTGTTCATTTCCTCGGCAAAGGGCGGGAGTATTAGAACGGCGTTTTCGGTAGCAATATCTACTTTTGCATGCAAAAAAAGCTGACCGGATGAAAAAGGATAAAAGCCAGAGTTAACAAAAACATCTCTACTCATCATTAGCCCCAGAAGTTTTTTTTACAAATGCTTTTTTTGAAAAGTTAATACCGGTTTTTCGCTTGATCAGATCGCGTAGTTTGTAGAGTCTAGTCAGAACAAATCCCCAGACATTGGTTTGATTAAAAATTTCTGCTCCCATGACTTCTGTTTTATTGTCCATCCAGAGCGTTTTAAAGCTGTCATCTCCAAGCAGAAAATCAATTCGTTTAATACCGTCATTGTCGGCTAAAGTTCGAACCATGTGTTCTGTCAATATTGTCCCTGGCGACAAACTATCTTTGTCTTTGTCTTGTGCTAACTTATAAATATAAGCGGTATTGCCATTTATCAGCCATAGTTGAGAAGCGACTGCATGACCATTTATTTTTAATATGCCTAATCTGAGTTTGTTATGCTCTTCAGCCCAGTTCATTAACCAGTCAATAAACTCCCGGGAAGGCTCCTGAATTTTCCAGCTAAGGTTATAAACCTGCCAGTAATCTTGCCTGATAGCTTCCGTAAGTTTAGTGTGAATTTCTATACTATTATCAAATTTCTGTAACGCTTTTTTTCTTCTTTTATAGGTGTTTCGCAGACGAGAAGGGCGATTGACCCAATAAGTTGAAAAATCACTAAACTCTGAACTGAAATTTGCGGAAAAGTGGTAGGGAAAAACACAGACGTTTTCGTTTTTTTGTAAAGAGAGCAAGGTATTCAGTTGAACCGGGAATAAAGGATAAACTTCGATGCTTAACCATTTTTTGTCTACAGACTTAAGCTGGTTTATCAGCAACGACCATGCCCCGGTTAAATTCAGCATTGTGTTATCAAAAAAAACTTCATTAAAAGGTGTATAGAAGTTCGAGACTGCCCGGAATTTATTACCTTCCCTTTCCAATGGCGCAGCCACGCAAGGTTTGCCAGATTGAAAAATAAACAACCAGAAGAACGTTGTATTAGGCTTACAATCGTAACGTTGTTTAAATTGGATTAACGAAGAGTACCAATCTGGTGATGCAAATACCGCATGAGGCTGATTTAAGAGAAGCCATTGTTGCAATATAGGTGGCAACGTATATCCTGCCGGGAAAATCTTAACTCCAAAAGTGCTGGCACTACTCATCGTTTAAGTACTAACCGCTTAAAAAGTAAAAGACATGCAGCAAAAAAAGGTTTTAAATCGCCTAACCTAAAATAAGTAAAAGCTGGTGGTTTCCCAAAAGGTTTAAACGTTTTCTGCGTCCAGCATGCTTTCAAATAGTTTAGTGGCGCACGCTCACAATCAAACCAGACAGCACTGGTTAAAGGTGTAACGAAGACCTGTTGATCCAACGCAATCAGATACTCCTGGTAGGGCTGATGAAAACCAGCTTTAATACAAAGCTCTGACCAGAAATCAGTTCTGCCTACAGTAGGCTCTATCACCCAAAAAGTATTATCAGGCGCTTTTTTCAGTTCTAAAGATACTGGTCCGCTTAGTTTGAACTGATTAAAGAAACGCAAAGTAAAGTCAGTGATTTCATGATTTTCAAGAGTCTGAGCGATAGTTGTTTGACCTCTTGCCGGGGGGTAAGAAGATATTTTCTGTCCGACCATGCTTTGTATATGCTTACCAGCCCGTAAAGTTAGAGCGCAGAAATATAGTGTTTGATCACTCCCTTCAATATACTCTTGAGCAACAAGTGGCAAATCTGCTGCAAATTTTTCTATCAGCTTAGTAACTTCTTCATGATTAACTGCAATTTGAGTTTTAAATGACGATAAGGGTTTCGCCGGTTTAATAATTACCGGATATCTGAAGTTACTTAAAACTACATTTTGTAGGGAACATTTATCAATGATGGCAGATTTTGGATAGTTTAATCCAGCGACCTTACTAAGATGTTCGAGATTTCGTTTATCTAGTAATTGATTAATAGTTTTTCTCTGCTCTGCCCAACTAATTTTAAAATAGGTTGCTAAAGTTGGGTAATGGTCACAAATGAATTTTACATGGTTGTCATTGGTCGCAAAAAGGACAATTTCATTCCACTGAGACAGGCTTTGTCTAATCTGAGGTAAAGATACTAATAACTCTTCGGCTGAAAAGTCTTTTACCTTAAATAACTGAGATATTGTATTGGTTTTCACGCCGGGTATATCAGTGCTTTTTTCAACAGCAAATACAGTGACGCCATTAGCATGAAGAGAGCGAATAACAGAAAGGCCGTGACTACAAACCCCGATTACTAAAGCTGCATGCTTTTCAGCCATCTTAAATTAACCCTTTTGCCAATATTGGTTGACTAATCTTATGTGGAATTTCAACTCACGGTGATCCCAAGGTGTAAAGCGCTTTAATTTAAATACAGAGTTGCCACCGGTAGATACACCCCAGTCAGTTGTAACTGCGCTGTCAAAGCCCGAATGTTGTACAATGCCCACCGCTGTTTCATCAAAATCACGGCCAATGACACCATTTGGGTAAGCAAAATGCTTAATGGGTTTTTCAGTCCACGCTTCCAGTTGCTGCTTACTTTGGAGTATCTCGTTTTGTTGCTCAGCTGCTGGCAGTACTTTAAGAATGGGATGATTAATAGTATGGGCACCAATACAGGTACCTGTTGCGGCCAGTTGCTTTATCTCCGCTGGATTCATCATTAATGGGGCTTGCTCAACCGCCTCATTTTCCAGATAAAGTTTATCGACTTCAGCTATTCTAGGCCCAATTGCTAAATATTTCAGTTTCATCAACCATTGCTGCGCCAGTTCACGCCGTTGTGGCCAATCCCCAAGCTCAACCTTTTCTCCCTGCAAGCTCAGCTGTTGGCGATTTTTATCTGAAAACAGATAAATAATCCGATCATTCCACATATTGTTACCATGACTAAAACCGGTAGCAATATACACCGTTGCTGGAATACCATATTTAGCCAGGATGGGTTGAGCTACTGTTAAATTATTCAGATAGCCGTCATCAAAGGTCACACACACCGCATTAGCCGGCAGGGTGTTGTGCTGCAGGTGGTGCAAGGCGTCATCCAGTGACAAGGGCGTAAAATAGTCCCGCAGCAGGCGCATTTGCCAGTCGAATACTTCTGCCGTAGGTTCGCTGGGGCGCATAGGGTCCGGTTCGGCCAGTACTTGGTGATAGATGAGAATACTCAGTTTATTACGGCCAAGCAGTTTGCCGGCCAGTTGCAGTAATTTATGCATTGGCAGTATTCTCATGCTCTTCAGCCTGCAGCCACAGTTCCAGTACCACTAATATCCAGATTAGCTCACCATAGTAACTGGCATGGCTGTTAGTATGCGCGTCTATTGCTGCATCAATTAAGCTGGCTTTAACAATGTTTCTTTGCCGGAAGGCATTAAGCGCCTTTAAAGCCAGTGTTTTAAGTTGGGCATTGTCTGTCAACCACACCCCAAAAGGCAGGCCGAAACCATGCTTCTCTTTGCTAAGGGTTTCATCGGCCAAAAAGCCATTACAGACTTTTTTATAAAAATCACGAAGCTTCTGGCCGGGTAGTTTGGTACTGGCAGCAACCTTACAACTGAAATCGACCAGTGATTTATCCAGCATGGGGTAACGGACTTCAACCCCTGCCAGTTCACACATTTTAGTCACTTTTACCAGATCGTTATCTGCCAGGGTAAACTTCCAGTCCAGAAACAGCATTCTATCAACCGGATCGTTGCTTCGGCATTGCTCGTAACGCTGTTTCAGTAATTGCTCAGGCCTTGCTGTATCTATGCCTGCCAGAAATGATTCAGTAAAAATAGCTGTGCTGCCAAACTGATTAATAAAGTTATAGTTCTGCAACCGCATTGGCAGTTTTTCATCAGCCTGGCGAATATAACTTGCTACTTTCTTAAAGCCGGGCAAGCTTGCCAGCGGCGTTTTCAGAAAAATTGCTCTGGCGAGTGATTGCAATTGTTCAGGCGCGTTGGCAAATACCTCAAAGACTTTCTGCTTAGCGTAGCGACTATTTCCCGCGAACAATTCATCACCGCCATCGCCAGCCAGCAGCACATCGCGACCATCTTCTTTGGCAAATTTGGCGCAAAAATAGGCGGCCATTGCCGAGGAATTGCCGAAAGGTTCATCAAAGTACTGCGCCACTTTAACAAAGGCGTCAGCAGCTTGCTCAGGCGTTAAATAATGTACTTGGTGACGGGTGTTAAAGTGTTTCGCAGTAATCAGCGCATAGGCTGTTTCGTCATAGCCTTTAGCTTTAAAACCTATAGAGTAGGTATGCGCCGGTTGTTGGTGTTGAGCTAACATTCCGGCTACGGTCGAACTATCCAGACCACCGCTTAAAAAGGCTCCACAATCAGGGGCTAAGCTATGTTGTACTGCGTTGTTTAGCTGTTGCAAACATTGCTGCTGAAGCACACTGGCTGACTCTGTACTGGGTTTAAAGTCAGGGCAGTAGAGCAAGGAGCCAGCGCTGATATCGGTCGCGTTAACGTTAATCAGATAGGCAGGCTCCAGCTTAAATACCTGCTGATAAATGGTATCGGGGGCCGGAATGCAGTGAAAATACACATAGTGATAAATTGCTTGTTTATTCAGCGCACAAGTTACCCCCAGCTGTTTTAACGGTTTCAGGCCATGGCCGATATAAAGCACGTGTTGCTGTAAAGCGTAATAACAGCTTTGCACGCCCATAATGTCATTTAGCAGCGAAACCGGTTTACCGCTTTCAATCACCACAAGGTAAAAGTCGCCGGCTAAATGCTGGTACAGCGCAGCCAAATCAGACTTTTCGTTTAATAATTGCAGTATTTTGCTGGCAGTAACCGGCTGTTGTTGCCAGCGGGCCCGGCCCAGCAGTGCGACAGCACAAGCATCGTTTTTGGCAATGTCCAGCTTAGGGTGGGCGGCGATACGAACTTCCGGGCAATCGTTAACGGCTATTACAACGTGTGTGTCCATGGCTGTTGACCTGCAATCCTTTTGCTGAAATTAATATATGGCGATGTTAGTGCATCAGGCTGATTAAGCAAAGTTATATGGCAAAATGCCGTAAATGGCATCTAACATGCCCGCCGGTATGGCATAGGTGTTAATAACTTTCTTCTGACCGATATCATAGGCAACCACTAATGCTTCGTTGCCATCCATATACTTAAAATTACCCTGGCTAATAAATTTTAATTTTGACATTAGCTTGGTTTTTCTAAGCTTTGAATAACCAATATAAAAAATATCGCCGTCGACCAATAAACCGCGACACCAGCCCAATGGTCGGTTACGTTCGTTAGCAAACGGGTCATGTTTATCAATAACCTGACGGGTATTAGGGTCAACGATAACCAGGTAGCCGTCAACCCGGGTAAACACCAGTTTATCCTGCCACCAGATACCATCATGCACACTCATTTCATCCTGATGCGCAACGTCAATTCTATCAGTAACATCATCAAGACACACAGCATCATCATGGGTACAACGGGTAACCCAAAGTTTATTATCCAGTTTAAAAACATAGTTCGGGTGACTGTCATGCGGTCGGGTTGAGTGAATTAGTCGATAGTCAGTTTTAGGATCAAACCGGTGCCATGGTGTTTTTCCTTCAGTGTTTACAATTCGTTTAATTTCACCGGTTTCAGGGCATAACACTACGATATTATCAATACCGGTTGAGGTCACCACCAGCTCGTTATTAAAAAGGTGCACTGAGTGAATATTGTGAAAACAAGGATGAGAAAAGCACTTTAACTGCTTTAAATCTGGCAGTTGATACTGATAAATTTCGGTATCGGTAGGCAGCCACAGTGTATCTCCGTCTAAACAGGCAACGGTATACTGTTGATTGGGGTGTTGCTCGGGATAGTTTTTGCCGCCATCAGCCTTGCTAAGCAAGGTGCTGAACTGACCGTTGGTTAAATCCAGTTTTAATAACCCGGCTTTACCGTAATACTTACCTTCACCCAGCTCAAAACCATTTTCACGAAGGCAACCGCCCGCTACTAACAAATTGCGAAGTGCCACTATACATTCCCTGTTTTCTTAAATCCCAAGCACTATTCTATAGATCTCACTGGTAAAACTAAAGTGTTTACTGTTAACTGCTATTTAGCAAGACTGGTCGACGCTTGATTGACTGGTTATACTAATCGTATATTTGAGTTAACAAGGAAGTGTTTATGCGAATTTTAATTGGAGTGTTATTAGTTTTAACGTCTTTCCAAATCAAGGCTTTTAATTTTACCCTAACCGAACGCGAGTTCAGCATCTGGGATGAGCGATGTAAAATGGCTTTTGCAGCTAGCGGTGCTGGCCGTCGCTCTGGTTTTTATCCTAACATGACTGCTGAAAGGAATAAGGAAGTAAGAGAATTTGCTGAAGCGGCGGGTGGTGCATGGCATTATTGTGCCGGGTTAATACTGTTACAAAGAGCATATAGTGCTACTGGCAAGGAACGAGAAGAAAACCTAACCAGAGCAGTAAGGGAAATTAAGTTTACGGTTGTCCGTATTCCGCAAGAAAACCAATGGTACCCGGAAATATATGTCGACTATGCCAGAGCCCAATACTTGAATAATAATAAAATAGATGCATTTATCACCCTTCAGCAGCTGATTACAACACATCCATCGCACTCGCTTGCCTACACAGCGCTTGCTTACTATCTGAAAAAAGAAAATAAACTTGACCAAGCTATTACCACTTTGCAAAACGCCCCTGAGCTTCTAAAAAATGAATCAGCAGAGCTCAATTACTTTTTAGGTTGGTATTTGATGGAAGCTAATGACTCAAAGGCAGCTTTGGAATATGCTAAACGAGCTTATGCACTAAATTATCCAGTACCAACTCTTCGCCAGCGCTTAGCTGCAAAAGGACTTAGTTGGTAATATTAACAGGATGAGTGAAAGCCTCAAAACAGAGAATGGATAAAATTATGTATATTTCAGATCACTTTACTTAATTCGAGAGTTTAGGCCTGATTACTCCAAAAGTGGTTAAAAAACTTGACCACAAGTCACTTAAAGAGCAACACTTAAGTCCCGATTAAAAGTAAACTCTTTACCTATCTAGTAAATGAGCTAAAAGGAATTGGCAGGAAATGGACTATCCAAATAAGTTTTATGCATACTTATATGCAATTAATGCAGCAGCTTTACAAGCCAAAACCAGTAGATTGCGTGCTTTTTTTTCTGTTTTTTATGCAAAGCTGCGTTATAACATCGGCCCCGCATACCATTCCGTGTATGAATTAAGTAAGGTAAAAGTTAAAGAATGGCCCGAGTATCTCGTAGATGCTCCATTAATAGTAATCTTGGGTAGTGTAAATAAAGAATTCCATAGAAATGTTATCGGTGATAAAGCGCTTTTCTGGAAGCATTGTAAAAAAAGCAATTTAAAAACTGTTGATATATTTAATCGTAATGATGAGCTTTTAGAATTATCTGAAGCTGAATTTATTAAAGCAGTGCCAATTAATTGTTCATCGCTGTTTATTAAACCAGCGTCTGGGTCACGAGGTGAAGGTTCTTTTAGCGCTCAAAGAAGCTCTGGTGCTTGGAGCTTTTTAAAAAAAACTGGTACTCTTGCAGATCTTTACCAATACTGCCAAAACAATAGGCCGAATAAAGATGGATGGCTTATTCAGCCGAAATTAAGTTCACACCCTGATATTCTTACAATCTCATCAAATGATGGACTTAGTACTTTACGAATAGTCTCACATAGACGGGGCAAAGACGTAAAATTAGCTTATGGTCTTATTAAATTAGTAGCTATTGGCAATATTATCGACAATTTTAAAACAGGTAGATTGGGCAACAAGGTCGCTGCTATTAACCTTGATAAGGGAGACCTTATGGCTGGTAAAGGATCTTTGAACCCTTTGTGGCCATCAATAATATCCTTTGCCAACTGCCCCCACACCGCCAACAAAATTGAAGGCTTTATGCTACCTTTTTGGAGCGAAACGAAAGAATTAATCACTCGCGCTCATTTAAGTTTTGAGAACCTACCCTCGATAGGCTGGGATGTTGCGATAACTGAAAACGGGCCTATTATTATCGAAGGTAATACGAATTATGGTGCTGATATAGTGCAGGTCGCTTATAGCCGCGGTATCAAATCTGAATTACTTAATGAGCTTAAGTCTTTAATAGATCAATAAAAATATCTTGGGTAGTTAGCTAATAAAGTATTTAAAATTAAATTAGCAGATTATGGCTAATACTTTAATTCATAAACCAATTATATTTTCCATATTATTTTAATTGTTGAAATTACTTATATTCAAGTGCTTCAATAATGTCTATTACTTTTCGAGCCATCCTAACAGTTGCTGATGGCTTGCATTCATTTTGGTTACGCCAGTCGCTGTCGGTGCAAGATTAAATTCAATAATTACCGGCTCCTGTGGTGTCAGCGCAATGTCCAGGCCAACAAAACGGGTATTGGGTAAAATGCTAATTACCTTTTCAGCCAGCGTAATAACTTCTTGTCGAAATGGCAGTTGGCGATCAATTAAGTTCTCACCACTGTCAGGATGGTGTTCATAACAGTGTTCGTTATTATCTGGTGGTAACAGCATTACTGTTTTAAAACTGTTAATGTCAATTGACACACCAAAACCACCGGCCATTTTGTTGTCGATTAGTTTTCCACTGCGGCCTACGCGTAAATAAACAGCAATTATCTTTGGTTTGCCGTCAGTAGTTTTACCTACCCAAATCCTCAACGTGTTGAGACTGCTTGGATTAAAATCTGCCAGAGCGGGGTGTTGTTGTAAATATTTCTCAATAATGTAATCACACCCTCGATCTATCATCAGCGTCCGGCTAAGAAAATTAGCAATAGATACTGTCGTTTGCTTACCCAGCTCCTTAAACATTAATCCGTTGCTGCGATCAATTTCTACTGCACAGAAACCTTCACCGCCTGACCCATCAACCGGTTTAAAACAGATTTTGTCTAAATCAGTACGCTTCATCAGCAAAGCAGTAAGATCCTCCGCTGAGCGTAGAGAAGCGCAATCTGCATTACACCCTCCTGTAGCTGACAAGTACCCAAGGAATTCAGCATCTGGGATGTTATAAAATTTGAGCAATGCTTTCGACATCACCTTATTGCGAGCTATTACACGATAACTGAGCGGATTTATCTTATTTAAAAAACGATAATACTGCTGATCATGCCAGTATCCCATCTTCTGCTGCCACGACATATTCTTTTGCCACAATAAATATTTATGATAATTGCCCGGACCAAAACCGGTTAGCAATTGCAGCAGTAACATCTCTTTAATTTGCTGTAGAAATGGCAGCGCATTAATGTCTCTGGCGCGTGCAAGTGACATTTTTGTCGCGTAAATAATTGAAGTTAACATGATAATTCAACAACACGCGTTAACGACAAAAAAGCTAAAGTAACTGCTAATGATGCCATACGCTATCTATTCCACTTAGTTAATAAAATACTTCAGTGAAGACAAACAGCAGCCGGTGATTTGCATCTGCTGCTATTTAATCAACTAAGTATAGATATTTAACTTAAGTATACAAATTGTTGAACATGTTTTTTTGTCGACCTAGTACTTTCTTTATGAATGGTGCTACTGATCCAGCCAGCCTAACAACTGCTGATGACTTGAATTGATAACGTAGGCGCCTATTGCAGTCGGTGCCAAGTTAAATTCAACAATCACAGGGCCTTCTGGCGTCAACGCGATATCCAAACCAACAAAAGTAGTGTGAGGTAAAATGCTGATTACCTTTTCAGACAAAGCAATTACTTCTTCCCGAAATGGCAGCTGTTGTTCGAACATATTATAACCTGTGTCAGGGTGGGTTTTAACGGTTGGTTTGCTGCTATCTAATGACATAGCCAAGGTGGTTTTAAAGTCTTCAGGGTCAATCGCGATACCAAAACCGCCTGACAGTAGATTGTCTACCATACTCCCTTGGCGACCTATCCGTAAATAAATTGCAATAACTTTTGCTTTTTCATTTTCGCGTTGACCTACCCATACCCGCAACGTATTTAAGCTACTGGGGTTAAATGCAGCTAAAGCGGGATGCTGTTCCAGGTACTTTTCGATAATATAATCACTATCATTATTTGTAGCCATTAATTGAGTCACGAAATCGCTAACGTTAAGGCTTCTGTCTTTACTGAGTTCACGTAACTTGATTTCATCGTTATTACGTTCAATTTCAACGGCACAAAAACCTTCGCCACCTGAACCCGCAACCGGTTTAAAGCATATTTTTGTTAAGTCTGTTCGTTGCTTCAACATGTCGCCCAGAACAGCAAGTGTGGTTATTGGTTTACCATCAGCCAGAAAACCATTATTTTTTGATAAAAAGCAAAGATATTCGGCATCAGGAATATCGTAAAACTCAAGAAGTGATTTTGCCAGTACTTTATTGCGGGCCATTATTCGATAGCTAAGTGGGTTAACCTTATTTAAAAAACGATAGTATTTCTGATCATGCCAGTATCCCAGCTTTTGTTGCCAGGGCATATCTTTCTGCCAAAGTTTATAGCGATGATAGTTACCCGGTCCAAAACCAATTTTTATTTGTAATAAAAACATTTCTTTTAGCTGCCGGAAAAAAGGTAAAGCATCGGGATCTTTCTGGTTTTTCCATGATAATTTTATAGCGTTGCTAATACTGCTTAACATTATGCTTCCTTGCGACTCGTTTAAGTTTAATAGAGGGAATATTACCGTGAGCGGCACCGTCTTTATCAGGTGCTACATTGGATTCAATTAATAATGGGGCCTGGTGGCCGGTCATAGTAATATCCAGTCCGGCAAAGCGGGTGTGGGGTAACGCTATCAGCACCTTTTCGGCAAACTGTTTAATCTGTGGCCACTGCTCCAATATAACCCCGGCCAGGGGGGCGGCATGGTCGGGATGCTGACAAATATCATCACGATGCGGGGTTTTTTTAATTAGTCCGGGCTGTAGTTCGCCTGTTGCCAGTGCAACCGGGCACATAATGCCACCGGCAGAAGCATTGTCGATAACCTTGCCGGCCCGGCCAATTCGCAGGTAACCGCCAATAACTTCAGCTTGGTCGGGTGCGGTTTCCAGCACCCATAATCTTAACGTATTTAAACTGGACGGGTTAAAACTGGCGAACTGGGCAGACTGCCGAATATAAGCTTCCAGCATAAATTCCGGGTGTTGGTTTTTTCTACGATAGAAGTTAACAAGTTGCTCTGCATTGTAAGACTTTTGCTCACCTACCGATTGCAGCTGCAGTTCATCACCAGAATACGTAATTGCGATTGCAAGCACACCTACGCCACCGAAACCCTCCAGCGGTTTTAGCATCACCATGCTACCGGCATGCTGCTTTAGTAGCTGTTCCAGCGCTCCAGCTGTTGTCAACGTCGCGCCGCTTTCAGTAACACCGTTAATGGGGTGGAAATAACCAAGCATTTGCGCCGTGGGTATATGCAACAACTGGTATAACGCCTTTTCCGACAATTTACTTTGAGTAAGTTTGCGGTAAAGCGGTGGATTAAGTTTATCTAAGGCGTGGTAATACTCGCGGGCGGAAATATGCTGCCACTTATCGGCTTCTTTAAAGTTTTTTCTGGCCATACCGGCTACGACAAAATAGCGGGGGCCCAGCCTGGTTTTCAGGCAAAACTTGCTGGTTTGCCATAGCATTTCTGGAAATGACAAGTCGGCCAGTTGCGCTTCTTTTTTTAGCATAGCCAGGGTGTCTTTTAATCTGCTGAGATAGCCCGCTATCATTATCCGCCTCGTTTCAACAGGGAAGTCGCTGAACGTAATAATGTCATTATTCCTGTCAGTTCAGCTTCAAATTCCAGATCGCTTACCTTATCACTATCGACCAATCTTGGCAGGCACAGTAAATGGTTGTGCTTGCTAACCAATTCATTTTCAGTGGTAGTGGCGGTTTTAATTTGTATATTGCTCAGCAGGCTAAGCTGCTGTTGCTGATATTCACCCCGGGGATAGCAAAAATGCTGCGGGTTTTTACCGGTAAGTTGGTTGATGTGTTGTCGGTTTTCTATAATTTCAGCCACCGCATCATCAGAGGTTAGTTCAGAAAATTTATGGCGGTGGGTATGTAGCTCAATAGCCAGACCCCGCGCCGCCATGGCGGTAACTTTTTCCGGGGTAAGAAACATTAATTTACCGCTATGTTGCCAGCTGGCAAGGTCTTCCCCAAAATAAGCGGCCAGCTCTGTTAAAATGGGCTGCTCGTAGGCTGAGCCTAGCTCTGCCGCCAGAGGCAGTAAGTCATTAATATTTAACTGCTTGAGCGAGGTATGAGGTGTTAAACAGCTACTATCTGTCAGCGCAAAAGGCCTTTTATACTTCCAGAACAAATAATAACAAGACAATTTAAATACCGGCCGCTGATTAATAACAAAATAGCTGGAAAGATATAACGTGGCGTTAAAGCCGTACTTTTTAAGGGCTGGTAGCATTCCTTGCTCAATAGCCGCCCAGCCGTCGTCAATGGTAATTACAAGGGTGTTTTTTTTATACTGGCCGGCCTGATGTTGCTGAAATAACTCATCCAGCGATACTGGCTTGTAGCCCCATTTAGCCAGTAGTGCCATGCGCCTGGCGAAGGTGCTGCTGCGCATAAATACGCCAGGCGAAAACTGGTATTCATCATCTACCGCAATGCCGTGGTAGCAGAGAATGCGAGGCCGGCGAGCGGTGATTTTACTGGCAAGATAAAAGAAACCAAGCCATTTACAGAATGTAAGAATAAACAGCTTCATCAGTTAGGTTGCCTTTTATACCAGGCAAGTAGCCGGTTTCTGGGGATAAAAATAACATAGTTTTTTGGCTGATACTGGCCATTTTCAAACGCCTGTTTACGGCTGGCCGAGCGACTAAAGGCACCGCTGTTTATACCTTCACCATGAGAATAAAACCAGCTGGCTTGCATCTCGCTAAGCAGCTCATTGATAAAAGCCAGTTTGGGGCTGACAGTTGCAATTGCCGGATCATAAAACCAACAAGCACCCACCATACCTTTTAGTTGTCGATTAAGCAGTAGCAACTGAGCAACTTGCTGGCAGGTCTGGCGCCAGCCGGCGGCGGTTAACTGGTTTATTTCTGACAAATGAATATGCAGCCGGCATACTGGCTTATTGCCTTGGGCTGCGATTAACGCCCGGATAAAGCTCGCCGCCTGCGTAATTCCATTTCCGTAAAGCAATGAGCGTTGAATAGCAGAAAACGGTTCCACAACCCGCTCTGTGCAGGGCAGCAGGGCGCCGGTTAATAAGCCAACATCTTTCAGAAATTTGTCATCTGTTTCTGGCAGGCTGGCGGCATCAGTGCTGCACCACAGCTTAAAAATACGCAGCAAACTACGCGGGTAGTTATCGCTAATCTCGCTGCTGATAGTTAGCGGTAGTTGTTGCAATGAGAATTCTGTCAATAAGCTTAAGATCAGCAATCTGGCCAGCTCAGTTTTGCTGCAGCCTAATTGTGCCGGCATTGTAGCTAAGCTGTTATGTAATTCAGCCTGTTGATTATAAGGCTGATAAGGCGAAGTCGCATAGCATTGACGTTGCAACTGTTGTAACGCTGTACTGCTGATAGCGCTTTGCTGCAAGGCACTGAGTTGCTGCTGTGCTGCATGCTGAATAGCCATTAGCGAATCAGTCATGGCAGCGGGCTATTAATTGTCGGTGGAAACCCCTTGATCCGCATACGGCTGAAAATATTATGCTCAAACCCCTCCGGGTAACCTTGCAGATGCCAGATAAACAGGGTGACGCCAATGTAACTTATAATGCCGGTCAGTACTTCAAGTAATAATTGCAGCAGTGGAAAAGGTAAATTCACGGTCACCTGCACACCCCAAACAGCCGCAGCCATAATTAGCCCGGCAGCAACAGGGCGGATAAAGGCGTTTAATAATGACAATACCGGTAGTTTTAAAAAACGCAATACAATGGTCTGTATCACCAACACCATTAGTGCTGTAGATCCTAGTTTAGCCTGACCAATGCCAATTAAGCCGTTATAGTGCAATAGCGGAATAAACAGCGCAAAAAACACTGCTAATCTGCTTAAATTAATAAAAAAAGCTATATGCGGTTTGCCAGCGGCCAGATAAATATAGCTGTTATTTGAGGTGACACTAAAGAACATATTAGCCAGTGCCAGTAATTGCAACAGCGGCACCATGGATAGCCACTGCTCACCGAGCAGCACACTGACCAGCAGCGGTGCTACCATAGCTATACCAATTGAGGCAGGAATGGTTAGGCTGGCTGTTAGCGCTACAGTATTTAAATACGCTTTATTTAATTCAGTCGGGTTGTCCTGAAAACGCGAGTACACCGGAAAAGTAGCTTTACTTATCGGCAGCGCAATATGACTGCCCGGTAGCTGGCCAATTTCTTTACCCAGTGCCAGATATCCCAGTGCTGTAGGCGATAGCGCCTTACCAACAATAAGTTGACTGACTTTATCGTTAATAAAATTGACGACATTATTAAGTAATAACCAGCGGGAAAACTTAAAGAGTTTATTAAAAGACTTAAAACAAATACGGGGCCTGAACGGATGCATAATATAGCTGTAAATTGTCGTGATTAGTTGGTGACTGACTACCCCGAGCACCAGTGCCCAGTAGTTTCTGAAAATAAACGCGAGGCTCAGGGTAATGACAAAGCTAATAACTTTGGGAATTAGCTGTAATTGCAATTCTTTGCGAAAATTCAGATCGCGTTGAAAGTTAATTACCCCGATATTATGAAAACCCGATAAAATACTGACAAAGGCAATCACATACAACACATCCTCTAAGCGCGGATCCTGATAGTAGCCTGCCACCGGCGAAGCGATGAGTACCAGACAAAGTGCAGCGGCAAAGCCAAACAACACATTAAAAGTCCAGGCGCTATTGTAGTCGTCTAAATTATTGGTTTTTTGCTGAATTAACGCTGTACCCAGTGCCAAGGCGCCAAATAACTCAATAAAAGCATAAATCGCCACGGTGATGGCTACCAGGCCAAAATCCTCGGGGGTGAGTAGCCGGGCCAGGAAAATGGAGCTGACAATGCCAATCGATTTAATACTCAAGCGGGTAATTAACATGAACACTGACCCAGAATATACTTTATTCTGGGTATGGCTATTTTGGGCTTGAGTAGGCTGCTCTTGGCTATCCTGGCCGGGCGAGGAGGGCATTACAGAAAATCCATTTTATTGAAGAAATTACAAAGTATTTTATACCAATAAAGCACAAAAATAGCCAGTTATGCATGCACCCCGTACAAAAAAACTGTAATGCGCTGCTGGCTATTCCGTTGCCAGCATAACGTTGTCAATATACAACGTCATTGGCTGCACAGGCTTAGCCGTGCCGCCATGATAGAAGTTTAACCAAAGCCGTTCAATTTTAAGTTCAGCAGTATCACGAAATCGGATATTAGTTTGTTCAAATACCTGCTGCTGGTCGATCCAGGCTTTTAATACACCATCCGCTTTAGTTGGAGTGTTCAATTTAACGTACTGAGTAATCCGGTACCATTGCCCTGGCTTTATCAGGTTGTCGCTACTATCCCAAAACAGGGTGGCACCATGATTCTGGCCATTGTCGGGATAATAGGCATAAAAACCTAATGGCGTGCTGTTATCAAATTTATCGTCGCTATTAATGGTATCAGCAAACTGACCGCGGGCCGACCAGCCATTGCTGCCATCAGCAGAGCGGCCGCCCCAGCCTGCTTTATTATAGGTGCCGGCTAAACCCGGGAACTTGCCGCCGCCTTTGGTTGCCAGCCAGTTATCTGTCAGATATAAATCGTACTGAAAATATAACGCTTCGGGCTCTTCACTTTGTACTGATTTAAGAAGTAAAACTAAATTGAGCGCCAGATTCTGCGCCGGGTTAAATTCAACTTTCAGGGCATAGTTATCTGGACGTGTCGGTGCAGGAACTCGGTCGCTGAGGCTGCGTCGGTCCAGACTGCTCCAGTTAGCGGCCCAATTGCGCTCAGAAAAGTCCTCGTTGAAAATAATTTGGTTTTTAGTGAACTCCGGTAAAACGTCGGCCTTTGTTGCAGGCCTGGCCAGCCAGAATACGCCAATATTGCTGGAGCCAAATTGTTTTTTGACGGTAAGTTGCAATTCAGCGCTGCCGATACGCTCACCGGCAGGCAGTTTGGGCACAGGAAAACGTAGCAAACTGAGATTCCGCTCACCGGCTTTTAAATTTTTACTATGGCCAAGCGAGCGAAATGTGCTTTCATCCAGATAGCTGTCCATAAGGGTAGTGGTTTTGATAATAGCGCCCGAATTTGTGGTAATTATCAGGGTAGGCGCCTGGCTAATATCCGATTCTTTGCTATGAAAAACGGTGGTGCCTTTACTGTCCTTGCCATGTAATAACAAGTCAATATTCGGTTGGGTGGTGCTGCTTATTTGTTTTACCAGCGCTGTTATCTGCCAGCTTACCTGCTTATTTGTTTGTGCCCGGCTAATCCGCTGCTCAGCAAAAGCCTTGTTACCTAAAAAAACGCTGTTTTGGTCTATCCAGGCACCCATATGCTCATCTGGCCAACTGATATAAGCAGCGGCATAACTGTAGCTGCGGCTGGCACCTTCCAGGTTGTCATTGCCCTCGTGCCAATCAATAGCCACAATTTGCTCTGCGGTTAGCGAGCTTGCAGACAGTGGCAGACTGCAGAACAGTGAAAGGGCAACCAGTACGGCTATTTTACTACGCCAGTTTAGATTCAACATATCGATGTTTCCCATTTGGCAGGCTGGCAATGACGTCCCGCTGTTTCAGTGTAACATTGCAATCTGTTCCAAGGCGCTGTTGAAACTGACTGACAATGTGTGTCGCTAAAGACTCACTCAATGGTGCAACACATACCAGCTGTACTTCAACCTCCGTAAGGCTATGCTGAATAATCTTAAATTGCCTGATTTCTTTTAAATCCCGCAGCACATAAATCAGTGATAAAGCATGCAGTTTATCGCCGGCGGTCGTCAGTATAAAGTCGGTGGTGCGGCCGCTGACATGAGCCAGTATTGGCAGGCCCCTGCCGCAGCTGCAGGGTGTGTCTGACAATTGCCCCATATCGCCGGTGCGATAACGGACAAACGGAAATGCCTGGGTTTGTAGATGGGTTATAACAATTTCACCGCTTTCGCCAGTTGGCAATACTTTGCCATTGTTATCAATTATTTCCACGATAATATCTTCAGCACTGATATGCAAACTGCCGGCCGGGCATTGATGAGCTATAAAGCCGGCATCGCGGGCGCCATAGCCATTAGCAACCGGACAATTAAATACCCGTTCAATAACCGCACGCTGATGTTCAAACAGCATTTCCGAGGTAACAAATACTACTTTAACGCCAAGCTCAGCCAGCGACAGCTGCCGCGCTTCTGCTGCCAGCGCTAACTGGTGAATAACCGACGGATAACCAAACAGCATTTTCGGTTTTAACTGCTGTAATTGCTTAAGGTAGGCCTCGATATGCGCCGGGGTAAATTCGAATGCCGGTAATAGATAGGAGCGAAACAGCGTATCACGTACTTTTTTAATTTTATCCTGTTTGCCAAGTTCAATTGGCGAGCCCCACAGCACCACTTCTGGGTCACCAATATCGACATCCCACCAGCGGGTAGCCCTGAGCTTGGCCGCCACGTCGTGGCTGACCCGGGCTTTACCCATATAGAAAATAAGCGGTATACCACTGGAACCACCGGTATTGTAACGCTGCAATGTGTGTTGTGGTTCGCTGCACAGCGCCTGCTGATTGTCGGTAATAAGTTGTTTGGTTAAAAAGGGCAGCTTGCTTAAATCGGCAATGGTATTGATATCGCTGGCGCTCAGGCCTTCAGCCTTAAAAAGTTGCTGATAATAGGGCGAGCGGTTACTGATATCGGCGATAAACTGCTGCAAGCGCTGTTGCTGTATCTGTGCTATTTGCTGCGAACTTAACCATTGGCTTTGTTCCAGCCTTGCCAGCATCTTATAAGTGGAATGGCCTTTTAGCCGTTCGTGCAGTCGGAACAGCACTTTGCTCACCAATTGGGTGTATAAATTAGTCATTCTGGCGCCTCAGGTGAGGGCTATATGTATCCTGCACATGCCGCTCTGTGGTTTTGAGCTGCGCTTTCTCTTCAGCAAGTTGTTTTCTGACCACAACTTGCAGCGCGACCACGGTGATAACCAGATGAAAAGGCAAGTCAAAGTAAGCCAGCCCCAGAAAGGCGCCGCCAGCAGCATAGGCGATTAAACTGCACTGCAGCATTTTTGCTATAAATGCAGCCCATTTTAAGTCGTCACGTTTATGGGTTAGCTTGATGGTTTGTTTCGCGTTACGCCAGGTGCTGAGATAAATTGCCAGCCATAGAAAAAAGCCAATAAAACCATGATGGCCCATGACCTGAAAATAGATACTATGTGAGTCATGCTTACGATTTGGCTCTGGTGCATACAAATAAAAATTTTCAGCTTTAAAACCGTTTAAACCACCACCGAAGGGCCGGTCTTTGGCCATATTAAAGGCCATTTCCCAGGCGTTAAAGCGGCCTTTAACTGAACCGTCGTAACTTTCCCGATCTGGTTCGATAATGGTGGCCATTCGATCATGCCAACTTTGTGGCATAAACTGATACAGAACGGGGGTCGCCAACAAAATAACCAGTGCTATTGCCAGCTTATTCGGGCCTTTTAACCACAGGAAAAACCCCACCGCGATACAGGCTACCAGACCACCCCGGCTTTGGGTGCCGAGCGCCGCTAATACAATTAAGCCCATGGCTGCTAATAAGCCCAAACGAAGCCAGCGTTTGTCGGCGGGGATCAGATGACGCAGGTAAAATAGTATTGGCAAAATTATAAAGAGAGTAAGCGCCAGCTCGTTATTACCAAAGAAAAAGCCGCCGGTTGGTCCCCAGACCCGTCCTCCACCTGCTGTCTGAATGGTGTAAATACCGCCTTTAATACCGTAAAAGCCAACGCTTAATGCGACTACCCACAGTGCTTGTTCAATCCGTTGTCGGGTGGTAAGCATGGCCAAAACAATTAGTGTCATAAATTGAATTTTCATGATTTTTTCAAACTGTGAAATCACATAAGGGTCTTTCACGCTCATAATAAAGGTAATTACCATCCAGAGATTAAATAGCAGCAAAAACACGATGGGGCTGCTTAGCGGGATCTTTTTCGGCTCTTTACTAAATAAATAACTGACTAAAAAAACTAAACCAATTACTGACGCCACTGGCAGCGTTTGAATAAAGCCCCAGCCGAGGCGGTGCGGCACCATATAACTGATCCAGCACCAGACCAGCACACCGAAAAATGGGCGGCGCAAAATAAACGGAATACAGGCAATAATGACCAACAGAATAAGATAATCACGCATTAGCTTGCTCACATTGTTGGTATAAACGCAACCAGTCTGGCAGCACTTGCGCAGGCTGATATTGGTTTACTTTTAATCTGGCATTGGCAACCAAAGTGGCCGCCAGGTCCGGCTCGGCGATCAGGGACAGCACTGCACTGGCCATTTGCTCGGGCATTGCCACCGGTACCAGTATGGTATCTTTGCCATCATCTACCATAAAGGGTATACCACCCACATCAGTAGAGACCACCAACACACTGGCTGCCATTGCTTCAAGTATAGAATTTGGCATGTTATCGGCCGTACTCGGGTTAAGCATAATATCGGCTTCGGCATAAAGCGCTGCCATTTGCTGCCGATCCAGCTTGCCTGGAAAGGATACTTTGTTACTGAGTTGCAGTTTAATTACCAGTTGCTGAAGTGCGGCCAGTTCAGGGCCGCTGCCGGCAATGCTAAGCCGGGATGAAGGCAGTTGCTTGTTAATAATGGCAAAAGCACGAATCGCTGTGGCAATATCGTATATGGCTTCCAGGTTACGGGTGACCACCAGATGCGGCGCCGCAGTTAAGCTGGGTTTAAGTTCGCCTTTGAAAATGCGGGTATCCACAATATTGGGAATGATTTGGCAGTTTAGCTGATAGTGGGCAAACACCTGTTGCAAAAAAGCACTGGGAGTCACGATAACGCTGGCTTTGCGAAGCGATGGTAATAACCAGCGCTGTTGTTTACTTAAAAACTCTGCTGCCAGGCCGCCGCGGTAGTTCACAATAACCGGTACTTTATGCCAGGCCGCCAGCCAGATAGCCGGTGCGGCAAACAAGTGCCAGGCCCAGCCTGAGTTAGCCATCAGATGCACCACATCACTATGTTTAAACACTTTATGTAATTGCCAGAAGTAGGGAAGTAACCTGCACAGCGCCCGTAATACCGGAATGTTAGCAACCCATTGGGGCCGGTAGGGCGGATTCACGGCCACCAGCTTGACGTTTATCTGGTCTGTCTCGGTCAGTAGTCGCAGTAGTTGAGCAGTTTGCATTGCCATGCCGCCCGCTGGTGGCGGGATGGGCCCGACCAGCGCCAGGGTTAGTGGTGCCCTGGACCGCTTCGTAGCACTACTTGCTCTCACGTAACACCTGCTGATAAACCGGTAAAATAGCAGCGACGGTATGCTGCCAGGTGCGTTCCTGTGCCACAAAGTTGCGGCCATTTTGTTTGATGCGGGGCCAGTCATCCCGGTTAGCCAGTAATTCTGCTAACACCTTTGCTAACTGCTCTGGGTTGTCTGGCTCGAATAAAATACCGGTGTCATTGTGCCGCACCAGCTCGCGATGGCCACCGATATCAGAGGCCACCACTAACCCTTGCTGGGCCATGGCTTCCAGTGGCTTTAATGGCGTAACCATTTCTGTTAAGCGGATGGCCTGACGCGGGTAAATAAACATATCGGCCAGGCTGTAATAACGACTGATGGTACTATGAGCCACCCGTCCGGTAAAAATAACCGCGTCGCCAATATTCAGATTGTTTGCCTGAGCTTTCAGAGCCGCTTCCTGCAAGCCGCCCCCAACCAGCAATAACCTGAGATCAGGATGCTGTGGCTGCAATTGGGCAAAGGCATCCAGCAGAATATGCAGTCCCTCGTAGCGATAGAAAGAGCCGAGAAAACCCAGTACGGTTTTACCCTGCAAATTCAGGCTTTGCTCAAGCCCCTGATCTTTTTCGGTTACCGGGTTAAAAGCACTGATATCAACGGCATTGGCTACTACGGTGATCCGGTCTCTGGCAACGCCCCATTGTTCAATCTGATTGGCTAAACCCTGACAAATGGTGACGACATAATCGGCGCTGTTAAGGGCTTTTTTTTCCAGATACTGGCCAATCCGGTAACGCAAGTCACCTTCTTTACAGCTGCCATGACTTACGGCGGCATCTTCCCACGACGCCCGCATTTCATACACCAGCGGAATAGCAAAGCGCCGCGCCACTTTGGCGGCAGCCAGTGCATTCAGAGATGGAGAGTGCGCATGAATAATGTCGGGTTTTTGCTGCCTAACCATTTTGGTTAATTGCTTTTCCAACTGACGTATGACATCAAGCTGGTTTATTACCGGCAGTTTAGCCAGCCAGCCCGGTTTGGTGCGCTGGAAGGTTAACCCTTCCACCTGCTCCTGCGCTGGCCCGGTTAAATAGTGCTTACTGCTGGTAAGCTGGCGGGTGGTAATATTTAACCGTTGTTGCTGCTGCAAAATGGCCAGGCTGCGAAAAGCATAGCCACTGTGCAGCGGCACCGAATGGTCAAATACATGCAAAACCTGTAACTGTCCTTGTTGCTGCATATTAGGTCCGTGCTCGTTTTCGAAAAATTAGGGTGATTAGCATGACCAGCAGCAGTAATGACAGCAGTAACTCGTAAAAGAATAACACCCAAAGCATCAGTTTAAGTCGTTGCATAGTGTTAATCATATGCAGGTTTTCAGGCTCAGCTATCGCCATTAATGGCGGGAACTGGCCACTGATGATGGCGGTCATTTGCTCCAGATGCGGAGACACTTTTGCCGCAAGTTTAATTAGCAGATGCTCATCATAACTAATATTGGCGTTGGCCCACCACAAATAAAACTGATGCCGGCCATTGTAGTAATAATCCAGGGCCTGGGCATCGTCTTTAAAGCCAAAAGTCTGGTCGGACAGTCTTTTCAGGATGATCTGGCTGCGATCAGCTATCAGCTGCTGCTTAAACTCCAGCACCGACATTGGCTGTTGCTGCTGGTTTAGCGGGTAAAAGCCGTTAAACACGTCCAGCATAATCCAGCGCTTAGCCTGTTGATCCCATATTTCGTTAATGGCGTGGCCATGGCCGCCAAAACCATCAAAGGCCAGTGCCCATTCCCGTGTCGGGATATCCAGCGCATGGCCGAACACATTGATAATTTCAGTGTAATCGGCGCAATAACCACGTTGTTGCTGAATTTGAGCCAGTGTGGTGCTGACATCGGCCTGAATGGCACCGCCGCGCCGACGCTGATCCAGTTTTAATACGGCTGCCTGCTGTAACATGGTTTTCAGCGCATCGTCGTTGTGCTGTGACTTAATAATGACGTCGGCAATAGCGTCTGGCAGCGGGGCGTCTTCCTGGCGAAAAGAGGCCGGAAAGCGATCGCCCGGCCATTGGCTTTGCTCTATGCTGATAACATTAAACACCATCGCATTTCTTAGACGTACTAACTCCGTACCGCTATGGAAATTTGCCACTAACAGTCCAACCGGCAATATCATCATTGCCAGGACGATAAGGCAGCTGCGCCAGCTGACGAGTTTACTCACCAGCATAACCCGATGTAACGGCTGCGAATATCAGATACCTGTTTCAGGTGCACCAGATCTATCAGGGTATGTTCTGCTGTCAGGCCTGCAAGTACCTTTTCAACAATATGTTTATCATTTAACCCCAGCACAATAACCTTATTGTTGGCGAGCAGATGATCAATATCGCTGGTCATTAACTGGCCAATATGCGGTATTGATTCTTCAATATAACGCTTGTTAGCACCCAGCAGTCGCGATAAGTTGACTTCCGGATCAAAGATACTTAACAGCATACCCTTACCAATCAGGAATTCTGCCAGGTCAACCAATGGGCTTTCCCGTAAATCATCAGTACCTGATTTAAAGCTCAGACCTATCATGCCGATATCACGGCTGCCCAGTGCCAGAATTTTTTTGCAGGCTTGCTGTAAATGGATCTGGTTAGACGATAACACATGAGAGAGCATTGGAATTTCAATGTCTGCTTGTTTTGCCACATATTGCATTGCCCGTAAATCTTTTGGTAAACAAGAACCGCCGAAAGCGAAGCCCGGTTTCAGATAGGCGGGGGAGATATTGAGTTGTTTATCGGCACAGACTAAGTCCATCACTTTAAACGGATCTACGGTCAAGCCTTCACAGAGCCTGGCCACTTCATTGGCAAAGGTTATTTTTAATGCGTGAAAAATATTACAGAAATATTTAACCGTCTCGGCAGTTTTGACATCGGTACGGTGATACTGACCAGGCAAATGGCCAAATAAGCGCTGCATTTGCTGATGGGCCGCTTCGTTGTTTGCTCCGACAATAGTAAATGGAGGGTTGTCGTAATCTTTAATCGAACTGCCTTCACGTAAAAACTCGGGTTGGAAACAGATATCAAAATCAACACCGTCTTGCTTGCCGGAATGCTGCTCCAGCAGGCTTTTCAAACTGCCTTCAACCGTGCCAGGCAATAAGGTAGAACGAAAAACAACGGTATGACGTTCCGTTTTACCCGCCAGCGCTTTTCCCAGCTGCTCTGCCAGTCGCAGCACCGCAGTTTGATCCTGGCTACCGTTTTCCTGCGATGGTGTGCCCACACAAATAAATGATATTTCACTGTTATTGATGGCATGTTGCACGTCCTGTGACACGCTGACCCGGCCGCTTTTGGCCATGGCTGCCATCAGTTCTGGCATACCTTCTTCAATAACCGGTGACTGACCGCTTTTAATTAACTCCAGTTTTACCGGGTCGATGTCGACACCAATAACCTGGTTACCATCACGTGCCAGACAAGCCAGAGAGACCGCACCGACATAACCTAATCCAAAAATACTGATGTTCATATTTGCACTTCCCTCTGTGTCAGCTGCTTTTCCTGATGCAAGTTTATACATTGTTGCACGATACTGTCTAATTGTTGCATTGATAAATGCCATTGATGATGCGTTAGCATCCGTTGTCTGCCAGCCTCAGCAAGTTGCAGCCGGTAAGATGGATTACGAATTAATTTTACCAGTGCTTTGGCATACTCGGCCGGGGTGTCTGCCACCAAAAAATGTTGATTAGCCACCGCATCAATGCCGCCAGCAGCCTCACTGCTGCTGACGACCGGTACACCCATCGCCATCGCCTCCAGAATTTTATTTTGCGTACCTCTGGCAATATTCAATGGAGCGACCATGGCAGCGGTATTTATAATATAGGGCCTGACGTCAGGTACCGAGCCGGTAACGACTACACCAGGTAAGTTGGCCAGCGCTCTGATTTCGGCACTGGGCTCTGCACCTACAATATACAGCTTAACATCTGGAATTTGCTCCCGGATAAGTGGCAGGGTGTGCTGGCAAAACTTCAGCATGGCATGCTGATTAGGGTAATAGTCCATCCGGCCAATAAATGAAATACTGTGATGTTCATAAGGGGCTGTGCCGGGGTTAAAGTAGTCGGTATCTACCCCGTTTGGAAACCACGCAGTTGGCACCCGGGTGTTGTAGCTTTGTAAAGTGGCCAGTTCCGCTTTAGTGGTACAGCTGCATAAATCGAAACGGCGGGCGAGGCGCTTTTCTGCCCGCAGCATTTTCTGACCTTCCAGCAAGTAACCTAAGCTTAACGGGAAGGGTTTAAACGAGCGGTAGGTTAACCATTTTTGCGAGTCCATATCACCGAAATCCAGCAGTTTAGGGGTGTCTTCGACGTGACTGACGTATTGGGCAACCGATGAGCAATGGACAAAAATCAGGTCAAATTTATGTTCTTTCAGCAGTTTCTGAATATGCTGCTGTAAATCCTGACTGTAAAAATAGCCCATAGAAGAGGGGGTAAGCAGTGGCAGACGCAGGATCATCCGGGCAAACTGCACCGGCTCTTTCACGACAGCGGCATAATAATGATGGCAATGCGCTTCAATACCTTCACCTTCTTCAGCCTCTGCCTCGTTTCTGGCTAGTGAGGCCACATAAACCTGATGACCTTGTTCGGTAAAGTGGCGGATCATATTAAACGGCCGGATTTTGCCACCACGCTTTGGTGGAAAAGGAAAACGATGACAAACATATAAAATTTTCATAATGACGTCCTGATTGTCTCTGAAATGTGTTCGGCGCTTTGTTTATCTAAATATAACCGACACCAGATCTCCAGATTCATAAGTGCCAGTAAATGATCGGTATGATCTTCCTGCTGGCTGAAATGCTGACTAAGGGTTTGTTCAATGATGGACCAGTTTAATAAGCCGCGTTTCTCAATGGTTTCACGGTTTACAAATAGCCGCAACATGCCAGCCAGTTCTTGCTTCAGCCAGGCTCCTAATGGCGCGCCAAAGCCACGTTTGGGCCGGTCCAGAATACTGGCGGGTAAAATGTCGTTCAGTGACTCTTTAAGCAGGTGCTTTAAGCGACCGTTTTTCATGGTCAAACTTTGTGGGATTTTTACCGCCAGCTCGACCATCTGATGATCTAGAAATGGCACCCGGCATTCCAGTGAGGTTGCCATGGTCATTTTGTCGGTCAGTAGCAATAAATCATCAGGCAACTGGCTTTGACGGTCGGTATCAAACATCCGCCACAAACCCTGACTGGCTTTACTAAGCTGATAGTGCTGCTTTATCGCGTTGGCCGGTGCGCTGGTGTTAAGCAACTGCTCGGTTTGCTGCTGGCTGAATACCTGCATATAGCGCTGATAACGTTCTGCATCGTCCAGCTCTGCCGACTGAATAAAGGCTTTGGTCAGACGCAGAGTATTGAGCAGCTTCGAGTGGCGATCGCTTGGCAGTTTGCCCGCGAGCGGTACCAGCAGTTTCTGGCGCAACCAGGCAGGCAGACGCCGGTATTTTTGTAGATAGTGTTCACCCAGATAACGGCGATAGCCGCCAAATAACTCGTCACCGCCCACACCGGATAAAATAACAGTGACATCTTTATGGGCGAATTCAGAGACCAGATACGTCGTAATAAAGGCACTGTCGGCGATGGGTTCGTCCATGTGCCACAATAATTTAGGCAACAGGCTAACCACATCCGGTTTGACCAGAATTTCCCGGTGTTTGGTGCCAAATTGCTCGGCAACCGCCCGGGCATAGGGCAGTTCGTTATAAAAATTGCCGGCATCACCGGTGTCAAACCCGATGGCGTAGGTTTGCACCGGGCCTTTGCTGTGCTCTTTGCTGTGTTTGGACATCAATGCCACGATGGCGCTGGAGTCGACGCCACCTGATAAAAAGGCACCTATTGGCACATCACTGACCATTTGCATGGCAACAGAGCTTTCGAGCTGGCTACGGATTTTCCGGGTCCAGCTTTGCTCGCTCAGTTGCTCGCTCTGATCAAAGTCAGGTTGCCAGTACTGCTGCTTTTGCATGCCTTTATCAGTAATTAACAGATAACTGGCGACTTCCAGCTTTTGAATTCCCTTGAACATCGAGTAGGGCGCCGGTACATAACCCAGCTGCAAATATTGCTCGAGGGCCTGCGGACACACCTCTGCTTCTATGCCTGGCAACGCCAGAATGGCTTTGCTTTCAGTAGAAAACGCCAGATAACCATTGTGCTGACACAAGTACAACGGTTTGATGCCAAGCCGGTCCCGCGCCAGCAGTAGTTGCTGACGATTGTTATCCCACAACGCAAAAGCAAACATGCCGTTCAGATGTTGCAGGCATTCAACGCCATATTGCTGATACAACGCCAGAATGACTTCGACATCAGACTGGGTTTTAAAGTGGTAGCTATCGGCCAGTTGGGCGCGTAGCTCACGGTAATTATAAATTTCACCGTTACATACCAGCACCAGGCTGCCATCTTCATTGCTGATAGGCTGCTGGCCACCGGTTAGATCAATAACAGATAAACGCCGCATACCCAGTGCGACATTTTCAGCAAGGTATTTACCGCTGTCGTCCGGGCCGCGATGGGCGGTAATATCACCCATTAAGTCAAGCCACTGTGATGGAAACTGTTGCGGTCGTTTCAGGGCGACAACTCCATGAATTCCACACATAACTAGCCCCCCAATTGCTGACGATAGAACTGAGAAAACATCAGCAGGGTCCATAATGCCGAGCTATGGTCGCGTTTACCGCTGATATGCTGTTGATACAGTTGCTGAATATGTTGCTGATTAAATAAGCCTGAATCGGCCAGCGCTTCAGAATTTAACGCTTGTTGCAGGGTTTGCTTTAACGGGCCGCGAAACCAACCCGCCAGTGGTACTGCGAAGCCCATTTTTTTACGATACAGAATGTCGTGCGGTAAGTGCGGCTCCAGCGCTTGCTTAAACGCTGCTTTGCCCTCATTGCCGCGAATATTCATGGCGCTCGGCAGGCGACTGGCCCATTCCACGTATTTATGATCGAGCAACGGCACCCTGACTTCCAATGAATGCGCCATACTGGCCCGGTCTACCTTGGTCAGGATATCGCCGACCAGATAGGTTTTCATATCCAGATACTGTACTAATTTTAATGGATCATCTGTGTTGGCATTAGCCGCGTGACGTTTAAATACTTCTACCGACTGATAGCCGCCCAGTTTTTGCTTAAGCTTAGGCGAAAACAACGCTGCTCTGGCGTCTGCACGCATAATTGACATGGTATTGCAGTAACCGGAAACGGCATTCATAGCCAGTGATTGAAAGGTGGTTTTTGCCCGCACAAACCGTGGCGCCCAGTCCAGTTTTGGATAGACATTACCCAGGGTGCCAAATAGCGGCTGGCGGATAGCTTGCGGCATAATGCCGCGCATTTTTTCTTCATGCAGCTGATAACGGTAGCGCCGGTAACCACCAAACAGTTCATCCCCGCCATCACCGGAAAGGGCTACGGTTACATGTTTTCTGGCCAACTGACATACCCGGTAAGTTGGCATAGCAGAGCTGTCGGCGTAAGGCTCATCGTACAGTGCAGCCAGTTTATCTATTAAGGAGAAGTCATTGCGATCGACCATGCCACTGCGATGATTGGTCTGATACTGTCTGGCGACCTGACTGGCGTAATCACTTTCGTCAAACTGCTGATCATCAAAGCCGATGGAGCAGGTGTTAACCGGGTTATCTTGCTGTAACTGGGCCATCAGCGCGACGATGGCACTGGAGTCGACGCCGCCGGACAAAAACGCACCCAGTGGCACTTCGGCAATCATCCGGATATCTACTGCTTCCTTTAAACGATCCAATAACTCTGACTTCACCTGCTGCTCGGTTAGCACTGCCTGACTGAAGTCGATATCCCAGTACTGAGTTTGCTGAAGCGTGGTGGCTTGGGTTTTATCCAGTAACAGATAATGTCCCGGATTTAGTTTGTAAGCATTGGCATAAATTGTATGCGGCTCTGGAATGTAGCCAAAGGTAAAGTAGTCTTCAATGCCCTGATAGTACAAGCTTTTGTCAAAGTCAGGATGGGCGGTCAGAACTTTTAATTCTGAGCCAAACAAAAATTCGCCGCTGGGCAAAAGACTGTAGAAGAACGGTTTAATGCCCATCCGGTCCCGTGCCATAAACAGCTGCTGTTTATTCCGATCCCAGATAGCAAAAGCAAACATGCCACGAAAATGCTGAACACAGGCTACGCCCCATTCTTCCCAGGCGTGGACGATAGTTTCAGTATCACCATGGGTAGAAAAAATATGGCCGCGGGCTTTTAATTCCACGGTTAACTCAGCGAAGTTATAGATTTCACCGTTGAATACCACGGCAACGTCACCGGTTTCATTAAATAGCGGTTGGTGGCTGCCAGCAATGTCAATTATGGATAGACGACGATGTGCCAGGCCAATACCCGCCTCAAAATGATAACCATCATCGTCCGGCCCACGATGGGACTGCACAGTATTCATTACTTTTAATACGTTCTGGTTAACCTGATCTGTGTTATTTAGCTGTAAAATTCCGGCAATACCGCACATCTGTTTAACCTTCCTGTTGTTTATTATTATCAAGATACAGGCGCCGATAGGCGCTGACCATGGTATCAAGACTAAATTTCTGCTCTGCGCAAGCTCTTGCATTGTCACCGAGTATTTTCAGCCTGGCAGGCGCTTGCTGACATTGCAGCATTAGCTGCTGCAGTTGTGATTGGTTATTGCTGTTAAATAACCAGCCTGTTGGCTCTGTGCCTGGCTGCTCAGCATCTTTTCGCTCAGTGCTCACCAGTTCAGGGTTGCCACCGACGTTGCTGGCAATAACGGGCAGACCACAGGCCATTGCTTCCAGTATGGTATTGGATATGCCTTCTGCCAGCGAGGGCAACACAAATACCGAGAGACCGGGCAAAAGTGTGGCAATATCGCTGCGATCGCCAGGTAACCAGCTTTGGTCAGCAAGGCCAGCCGTGGCCAGTTGCTGTTGCAATTCAGTTTGGGTCGGGCCATCGCCGATAATCACCAGCGCGGTATTGGCCTTAAAAGTGGCGTGCTGCTGGCATAACGCAATATAAGCGGCGACCAGTAGTTGTTGATTTTTAACCGCAGCAATCCTGCCGACGCTGCCAAAAATAAGCCGGTCTGACTCAGCCAGGATTGCAGGTAGTGTGGAAGTAGCCCGTGTTGCCGGTTGAAAGCGCTCAGTGTCGACACCGTTACAGATAAGCGTTATGCGCTCAGCTGCAACCCCAATGCGCTGTTGCAGGTAGTTCAGGCCTTCGCGCGACAGCGAAATATAGCGCTGAATAATGGCTTTAAACAGCCGTTTTAACATGACATATTTTTTATTCTGCCCAGCGAGATCTGTTAAGTCCCAACCATGTTCGCCATGGATTCGCTGTGGCACTCTGGCCAGCGTCGCAGGCAACTGGTATTCCATTGCCGCTAAATTCCGACTATGGCAAACATCGGGTTTAAGCTGACGAATTAACTTGAAGCAACGCCAAAATGAGCTGATATCGTGGCCCGGGCGCTTATTCAGGCAATATATCTGGACATTCTGCCGGGTTATTCGCTGAAAATAAGCAGGATCATAATCGGTTAAGCAGATGATGCTGTGTCGAAACTCGTCAGGCTTTAGCTGGTTAATTAAATTAACCACACCATTTTCCAGGCCGCCGGTACGAAAACTCCAGAGGATATGACACACATGCACGGTCATGGCTGTGAAACCTGCTTAGCCAAATCGACATGATCGGGGCCGGTCGCGTTGGCGGCAATAATCAGTTCCATGCGCTGCTGAAGTGCTTGATTAAGTGCGGTGCGGGCCTGTTCAGGATTATCAGTGTAGCTAACACTTATTGCAAAAAAGCTACCATGCTGGCTAATGTGTAATACTTTGCCAAGCGCCTGCATCGCGGTAATAAGGTAGGGATCGGCAGAGAAAAAGTTGCCACTGCCATACCAGTACCACAGTAGCCTTTTCTGGCCATTAGCTGCTCTTAAATCCATTTCCTGCAAGGTTAACTGCTGATTAGCCACATGCAACTGACGCCGTTCGGCACCGGCAGCAGTCCAGTGTGCTGCCTGATAAGGCTGGTTATGCCAGCTAACCAGTTTTTTATCGTCAGTATGTTGGTAAAACGCCGCGTAAAACCAGATTTTATGCTGTTGTTGCTGCCAGCTACCCGCTAACTCGGCGGAACTGTCGGTAAACTTTGGTAGCATGACCGAACCCGCAACCGGCGTCAGATTTTGCTGCAGTGGCTGTACCTGGTATTGCGGCTGTTGGGCTAACGGCGGTAACAACAGGCTGGTTAGCAACGGCAACAACAATACCAGGGCACCACTTAGCAATACTAACTTAGGAAGCGGCTTTATGTTAGCGGTGCCGGAAGCACTGACTACAGCTTGTTTGTCGGCAAAAAAACCGCCGATAAAGAACATAATAAAAATGACAAGTCCGAAAAACAGCCAGCCATAGATTAAATGATCAACACCGACGGCATGCTTCATATCAGTCAACGAGGCAATAAGCACGATACCGTAGGCACGGATGCCATTGGCCAGAATCGGCACAATAACCGCAGCAATACAAAAAATGGCCTGTTTAACCCGGCTGGTATAAGTCAGGTAGGCGTATAAGGTACCCAGTGCGACTGAGGCTATCAGGTAACGAATGCCGGAGCAGGCCTCTGCTACCAGAAACAAGCCGGTTGGGGTGCTTAAATACAAGCCATCGCGATACACCGGTATTTGGCTAAGTTGTAACGCAAATACGGTAATGTCAGCGGTAATGTCCTGTAGCCAGGGCACCAGGTTTTCACCCATTGGTACGGCGAATAACAGATAAAACAGCGGAAAGCGTAATAGTTTTAATTGCTGCCAGCCACAACATAACCAGAGTAACACCGGTAACATCAGTACGACAGCCAGCTGGGTGACGACATTAACTGCAACGGCGTTGGCAAAAAACCAGATAATAACCAGCAAAAGGAGTACCGGTAAGGCTAAATAAGCAGGTTGCAAAGCGGTAGCCGCGATATGCTGGCGTTTTCGCCAGATTAAAAACAAGCTGATTGGAAAAATTAGGATGCCATGGGCGTAGGTGTCAGAGCGCAGCCAGATGGTTACCATCGACCATAGCGTGTCGGCAAAACAAAGTAGCCAAACTATAAGCAGCAGCGCCAGGCCAACCGCATAGAAATACTTTGGTTTCGCTTGCTCAGTTCCATGAGACTTCAGCATAATTACTACCCCAGATACCTTGAAATTTTTGGTCCGAGCCACTGGCTGACGTTCAGCGGTAGCTTTTGCCACAATTTTATAAATAACTGATACTTCGGATTATTGGGACTTAAATTTGGCAGCTCGGCGGCATTGATCAACTGATATTGATAATGCAGTTCTTCGGCTGCCATTCCCCAGTGCTTTTTGTAGTTGTAGGCACCTGAGTCCAGTTTGCTACGGCCAAAATCGTAACTGTCGCAGTTACGGTCATTCCGGGCATGACACATAAGCTGATAATACATAAAATCGTTACTTTTCAGGTCGCGGGCTGCGTTGACGCCACCGCCATAGTAGGGCAGAACCTGTTGCTGGTAATAAAAGCTGAGCACACTGGATACTGCCTTACCGTCTTTGCGTACCGTCAGGATCTCAGCATCATCACCAAATACATTTAGCAGTGACTGAAAAAACGTTTTACTGAAAACCGGCGTACCGAGATTTCTGACACTCTCAGAATAGGTCTGATAAAAACACGGTAAATCCTGATCGAGAGTCACGTTTAGCTGCTGGTTCAGCGATTGCCGGATAACGGCCCGTTGTTTCTTTTTGATCCCTGCCAGAATGTCAGCATCGGTTTGTGCCAGGGTACACTGAAAGGTCGCATGCTGCACCCGGGTAATTAATTGATTGTTTTGTGGTTTGCGATAGCGCAATTCCAGATGATCGACGCCGAGCTCGTTAGCCAGAGTGATTGCACTCTGTTCAAGATGGCGTTTAACGTCTTCTTCGCCTAAGGCGCCGCCATAAACACAAAAAGGAGTAGATACTAAAGCATCACCGAATAAGCGACTTTTTACTCTGGCAAGCGGCAACACGCCAACGATTTGCTGATCTAATGTGGCATACAGATAAAAACCCTGATGGCCGAGATCTGCCAGTACCTGTTGCCAGCCAGCAAGATGAAAAAAACTACCATCAGTACTACTTTTGACAAACTTATCCCAATCCGCACTGCGCTTATCGGCCAGTGCTAAGCCTGATACCTGATACATGCTAATCCTTAGCGTTTAAAATAAGGTTGGTACACTTCGTTAACTGAGCGCCAGTTAAAATCCTGCAGCAAACACCCTATTTTGGTTTCCATTCTGTTTAAATTAACATAGTGCCGAAACCGCGATTTTAGTGGCGCACCAGCGATACGCGGTTGCTGCGGATCAATTTCCCAGGGGTGGCAGTAAAACATGTAAGGTATGTTTTTTTGTTTCAGATAGCGTGAAATAAGGCGCCGGGTTAACCAGTAAGGCAGCAACCGAAAATAACCACCACCGGCGATAGGTAATTGTCGTCCCAGCATCGACAATACGGGCATAGGACACTCCCAAATGCCTTCTTTACGCAAATAGGGTTGTTGTGGCCAGTCCGGGGTGCCGTACAAATCGTGAATAACAGGATAGGTACTGGAGCTGTATTGATAGCCGGCTTGTTGCAACGAGGCGAACGCCCATTCATTTTGTTTACCGATAGAGAAACTTGGCGCCCGGTAACCTGTTACCACACTGCCGGTGATGTCTTCCAGAAGATGTTTTGCCCGGCTGACGTCCTGGAAAAATTCTGCCGGACTCTGGCTGGTTGCCTTACTATGGTTATAACCGTGACTGGCGACTTCATGGCCGCGCTGATGAATGTCTTTAACCAGTTCCGGAAAGCGTTCGGCCACCCAACCCAGCATAAAAAAAGTGGCTTTTGCCTGATGGGTATCAAACAGATCGAGCAACTGTCGGGTATTATTTTGTACCCGAGCGGGCATGTTGTCCCAATCTGCCGGGGCAATAGTGCGTTCAAAAGCCGCTACATGAAAATAATCTTCAACATCCACTGTCAGCGCACTGAACACGGAACTACGTTTGTTCATTCCCGTTAGCGCCCCTTACCGAATAAGACAATTTCTACCGTTCTTACCAGAATGGTTAAATCAAGCAACAAACTGCGATGTTTAATGTAGTAAAGATCGAATTTTAATTTTTCCATTGAATCTTCGTCGGTAGCCCCGTAAGGGTATTTTAGTTGAGCCCATCCGGTCAGTCCTGGCCTGACATTATGACGCTGACTATAGTAGGGGATGTTCTTTTCTAAGGTACAGACGAATTCGGGACGCTCTGGTCTTGGGCCAACAAATCCCATTTCGCCTTTGACGATATTAAGTAATTGAGGTAATTCGTCTATGCGATATTTACGAATATAGTAGCCTACACGCGTGACTCGCCGGTCATTTTCTGACGCGTACTGCGCACCATTTTCCTCTGCGTTGACACCCATACTTCGAAATTTGAGTATATTAAAAAGCTTACCGTCAACTCCGACCCGAACCTGCCGATAAAATATTGGCCCGCCATTTTTTTTGCCATCTTCTAAATAAATGAGAAGGGCAGTGATAAGCATTATAGGCCAGGTTATCAATAACATGCATACAGCCAGAATAAGGTTGAGCTTATAATCCAGACTTGTTTTAAATCTGCGTGCTAAACTAAAACCGCTACCATAAATTACCCAACTGGGATAAATTAAATTAACTGCTATCTGCCCGGTTTCTCGCTCAATAAAATCAAGAATTTCGACAACTTCAATACCACTACTTTTACATTTAAATAAATGTTCAACCGGTAGCATGTTGCGGCGTTCGTCACACGCTATAACCAGTTCATCGATTTTGTTGTCGACCACAAATTTAAAAAGGTCATTCTCGTAGTCAAGACTGATTATTTTTTCAGCCGGGATCGTTGCTGTAATGTCACCCTCTATTTTTGCGAAACCAACAATTTCGATATAGCGTCTGTCTACGTCGCGGCGCATTCTTCGCTCAATAATTGAAGCTCGCTCTCCCGCACCCAGAATTAAAACCCTTCTGCGGCTTATCCTGGTAATGTCATGGTAGTGAAATAAAGCCCGGAAACTGGATAAACTAAGCATTGCCAGTAAAGATGAGATAGCCAAATAGAGTGAGCCGATATGTAAAGACGGTAATAACAGAAAAACAATACCTTCCAACAACAAGCCACTAAGCACCAATGTAATTAAAACACGCTTGAGAATACCGCCATGACTTTCACGTAGCTTTTGATCATAGAGGCCAACGGAAAGTGCGCACAGCATCACTGCGGCAGAAAAGATAATGGCGTTAACAACCCGAATTTCCAGCAGGGTTTGAGGATTGAATTGATTATAAATATGGCTGGCGATTAAACTTGAAATACAAAGCAGAATGAGCTCACCAACTAAGAAGAGCTTTTCGGCAAATGTACTTTTTCCATGTCGGCTATACGTGCCCATAACGACTTCCTTGTGCGTTTGTTGCTTGTGCAGCGCTTTCAACCTTTACACTATAGGTTGTTAATTTAGCCTAATTACCGTGCAAATTCTAGGATAACAGATAAATTAAATTTTGAAAAAAGGCCTCACAAGAGTAAAGTTTTGCGTTATATTAATCTCGCAGCAAACAAAAGGATGCGTTTTTATGATTGCGAACCGACTCTTAGCGGCACTGGTAATGGTGCTGGTTTCACTAAGTACGCTCACTGCCTGTTCCTATAGCCGGCAACTCCCGCGAGCCACCGTCCAAGAATCGTTGACAACTTCGGTGTCAAATTATCAGTATCTGGTGGGCCCTAACGATAGTCTGACCATTTTTGTCTGGCGCAACCCCGAGTTGTCGGGCAGCTTTATTGTCAGGCCGGATGGCAAAATTTCCACATCACTGGTTGAAGATGTGCCTGTCAGCGGTAAAACACCCACACAGGTCGCGCGGGATATGGAAGAAATACTGGGTAAGTATATCCGTGATCCTGTGGTGACAGTTTCAGTAACCAACTTTATCGGTCCATACAGTGAGCAGGTAAGGGTGATTGGTGAAGCTACCAATCCGCAGGCAGTCAGTTACCGGGAATATATGACGGTGCTGGACCTGATGATAGCAGTAGGCGGCCTGACAGAGTTTGCTGATGGTAACGGGGCTAAATTAGTGCGGACCAGCAGCGGTGGTCAGGTAACGTACAGCCTGAGGCTGGACGATTTGATCCGCGATGGCAATATTAGTGCTAACGTCGATATTCTGCCTGGCGATATCGTTATTATTCCTGAAGCATGGTTTTAGTTCTTAGTACGCTGGCAGTAATGGAGTGGTTGTTCATGGAGGATAAATGAGAGAATTGCAACAGGCGATAGAGCTGGTTCATACCTATTTGCAGGGAATTTGGCTGCGTCGGCGCTATATCGTGATAACAGCCTGGCTGATTTGTCCTGTCGGTTGGTTTTATGTGTACAGCCTGCCACCAACTTATGAGGCCAGTGCCAGATTGTTTGTGGAAACCCGCACTTTTCTGGAGCCGTTGCTGCGCGGTCTGGCGCTTCGCAGTAATACAGATGAAGAAATAAAGTTGATGGCCAGAACGCTATTAAGCAGGCCAAACCTGGAGAAGATTGCCAGAGCGACGGACCTCGACATTCAGGCCAAAAACGAGAAGCAGTTTGAAGCGCTAATTGATTCGCTGCAAAGTCAGATTAAAATCTCAGGTTCCGGCAGAGAAAATATCTACGTTATTTCTTATAGTAATCCTGTGCCCCAGCGAGCGCTGAGTGTGGTGCAGGAAACCCTGAACACCTTTGTGGAAAACCGCCTAGGCTCCAGCCGGGCCGATTCGCAAGCGGCAGAAAGCTTTTTAAACAGTGAAATTACCGAGTATGAAAACCGCTTAGTGGAAGCGGAATTACGCCTGTCTGATTTTAAAAAGAACCGGATGGCAATGCTGCAAGGCAATGAAAGTGATTACTATAGTCAGCTTACTCAGGAGAGGCGTCAGCTTGAGGCGGCGAGATTAGAGCTTAAAGAGCAGGAAACCCGCTTAGCTTCTGCCAGAAGTCAGTTAACAGGTGAGGAGCCGGTGTTCGGTGTAATGCCTTTTGCAGGAAGTTCCGGTGGTGGGGTAGCAACCCAGTATGATGAGAGGATCCGCGGTTTAACGGCGCAATTAGATGGCTTACTTATCCGCTACACTGAAAATCACCCTGATGTACAGGAAACCAAACGGTTGCTTGAGCGTTTAAAAAGTCAACGTGAAGAAGAGCTGCAGTTTATTGCTGCCAACTCGCCGCAAGGCAATACTGGCAGCAGCTTTAATCAGAATCCGGTTTATCAGGAGCTACGGATTAACGTCGCCCGACTGGAGACTGAAGTGGCATCGACCCGGGTGAGAGTGCAGGCGTACGCGGATAAAGTTGATGAGCTGGAGAGTAAGTTGAATTTAATTCCGGAAATTGAAGCGGAATTTACCGGCCTGAACCGCGATTATCAAATTACCAAATCAAAATATGAAGCCTTGCTGGGTAAGCGCGAACAGGCAGAATTGTCGCGCCGAGCTGAGGCGACAGAACAAGATGTGCAATTCAATATAATTGAACCACCACGAGTGCCTTTGACGCCTTCGGGACCGCCGCGCGGCTTGTTTTACACCGCGGTGCTGTTGTTTGGGGTAGCTGGGGGTATTACCATGGCCTTTTTACGCAGCCTGATTTCTCCGGTATTGTCACGTGCATCACAACTGCAGAGTATTACTGATATTCCGGTATTTGGGGTGGTGTCTCATACCGAGAAAAGCGCTATTTTAAAACAGGTGAGACTGCATTTTATTTATTTTACTGCGTTAAGCGGCGCTTTAGTGTTGTGCTATCTGGCCTTACTGAGCAATGAAATGCTGTTCGGCCGTTCAGCCGAGATGTTGTTAAGGGTAATCCGATGAGTACTATTGAAAAAGCGGTAACCAAGCTGAATCGCGATAGCGCCGGGCATGCTGAGAACCATGCTAAAAATAGTGATCTGCAAACCGAACAGCAGACCGGCCAGCAGACAATAGTACAGCGTGCTGCTGAGCAAGACGTAATATCTGCACAAGCGGAAGCGTTACAGCATCCGGATAAACAGGACGGTTCAGCGTATACTGTACAGCTCGATTTAGCGATGCTCGAGAAAAAGAACTTTGTGTCGTTGTCTAAAGATCGTCGGCTGATAAATGAAGAATACCGGGTCATTAAACGTAAGCTTATCAATAATGCGTTTGGTGCATTAAGTAAAACCCTGGAGCATCCTAACCTGATCCTGGTCAGTAGCTCCAGGCCGGGGGAGGGCAAAACCTTCTCTGCCATTAACCTGGCGCTGAGCATTGCGCTGGAGCAGGATAAAACCGTATTACTGGTGGATGCGGATGTGCTGCGGCCCAACGTCAGTAAAACACTGCATATCAGTCACCATTTGGGGCTAACCGACTATTTACAGTCAACCAGTGTCACGGTTCCCGATATTCTGTTAAGTACGAATGTTGAACGACTGAAGATTATTACCGCAGGTTCACCACATCACTTGTCGACCGAGCTGCTGGCCAGTGAGCGCATGTCGCAACTAGTTGATGAATTTGCCACCCGTTACCCTGATCGGATAGTGATATTTGATGCACCACCATTGCTTGGAGTGAATGAAACAGCGGTTATGGCAGCGATGTGTGGTCAGGCCGTGATCGTGGTGGAAGAAAACCGGACCCGTCTGGCTGAAATAGAACAGTCGGTTTCCTTACTGCCTAAAGAAATGGCGGTAGGGTTTTTAATTAACAAAGCACACCGCAACCAGGGAAAAGGTTATGGTTATGGCTATTATTATGGCGCAAGTTAAGGCGCGATTTTTATTACCTGCAGGTATGTTGCTGATAGCTGCGGTAGCAACGTTGACGGCAACGGCTGCAGAAACCGAAATATCACCGCAGATCCGGGCCAGCACCTATGCGTATGATATAGAGCAGTTTGATAGCAATGGCGCAGGTGACGGTGTGGCCATTGCCTTGTCGCCCTCTATCGATTTTTTATTTAATTCTAAAGTAGTGCAAACCCGCTTCAGCTGGCAGCATGAGTCGTTGTTTTATGAAGACGACCAGCGGCGCAACAGAAGTTATGACGAATTTGCTTTTAGTAATATTGTCTCGCTGTTTAGCGAGCGGTTAACCTGGGGAGTTAATGCCCGCAATAGTTACCAGGTACGTAATACGCAAAGTGGAGTATTCAGCGATAAAATTACCGCCGGCGGTGAGCTGAGTGAAGCCACCACCTATGGCAGTTTTATTAATCTGAATACCGCATCGTATAGTGATTTAAACGCTGCACTGCGAGTGGAATACAATCACAGTGAATACGACCAGCCCGATATTGATGATGGCTTGCCGGCTTTTGACAATGACAGTTATCGTGCCGGTGTGCTGCTGGCCAGTCGTGATCGTTCGCGCACCGCGTTTTGGCGCTTAGAGGGCGCTTTGGGAAGAACGCAACGAGAGCAACGCCGTGATTACGAAAACCGGGCGGCAGAAGCCGTAGTTGGCGTACCGCTGTCATCCCGGTTATCGTTGATTGGTCGTGGTAGCTATGAGTTCACTGATAATAATAATTTTTATCGGAACGAATTTAGCGCTTACGGTGGCGGTATTGAACTTAAGCTGGGACGCGTATCCTGGGTTAATGTGTCTGTTAACAAATCGACCAGCAAACGTTTTGATGAGGAAGATGAAGATAACACCTACTGGGCTACAGAGTTTTACCTGGCTCCCAGTCGTCGTTCTTCTTTAGAGGGCTCGTACGACCGGCGTTATTTTGGCCGGACCGCCAGTTTAGCCGGGCAATATAATATCCGGGCGTTAACCGCGCGGCTAAACGTATCTGACACGGTGAGAACTCAGACCTCTTTAGATCGGGAGCTAACCGATTTAGGCATTTTTGTCTGCCCGATAGGCACGACCGAATTTACCGATTGTTATCGTCCGCCCAATGCCAATTATACACCACAGCCTGGGGAGTCTTATCAGCAGGTTACTGACGTGGGCGTTGAACTCGATCAGGAGTTAGTACTTCGCCGCTCAACCAGCTTTGCCCTTGGTTATACTAAACGGCGCTTAAGTTTGAATTTACTGCTAAATGTCAGCGACATTGACTACGTAGAACGCAACGATGAACAGACCAGTCGCAGTATCAGCTTACAGACGGGTTGGCGTCTTAATGAGCGAAGCAGTATTAACGCGGCTTTGCGGATTTATAAGTTGGATTATCAGGTTGCTGACCGTCAGGATGACAATATTTTGTTCTCCGCCGGGTACGAACTGACATTAACAGAGCAGTCGGAAATGTCATTATCGTTACGCCGGACAGAACGAAACTCCAGCATCGACCGTTTTACCGCCAGTGAAAACCGGGTATGGTTAAGCTACATTTATAGCTTTTAGTATAGCTTTTAGCCACTAGCGGCAATGGGGTCGCTATTAGTTTTCTTTATGTGGAGTATCTAGCAGCTGTTTTTGTTTTTTCAGCAGCTGGTCAAGCTCTTTTGCCAGCCTTACTTTTTGCTCTAGTGAGCTATCTAGCAGCGCACTAACTTCTGACAATACCGCAGCATTAGAGGCTTTGGCTTCTGCTTCAGGCTTGGGCGCATTCTGGTTAGCCACTTCCTGTGACAGTTCAGTGATTACCGCCTGCAGATCATTTTCACTAATGCTGGTTAGCTCTTCCAGATAACCATAAAGCATGACTCTGTCCATCAGCAAATTAATTTTTCTGGGGATACCCCGACTGAATTGCTGAATATGAGGGTAACAGTCATCTGCTATCAAACCTGGCTTTGCGCCGGCTTGATTGAGCCTGAATTCGATGTAGGCCCGTGTTTCGTCAGTTTGTAACGGCGTTAAATTTGATGAAGCAATAATGCGTTGGCGAAACTGCTCCATATTAGGTGCCTGAATAATCGGGTTTAATTCGTTTTGGCCAAGTAAAAAACTTTGCAGCAGTGGTTTACCATTTACCTGAAAATTTGACAGCATTCTCAGTTCCTCAATGGACTCCAGAGGCAGGTTTTGTGCTTCATCCACAATGAGCAGGGCACGACGATGCTGAGCATGCAGGCGCTTTAAAAAGCTATATATGGCATCCAGATAACTGGCTTTGTTATGTTCAGTAACCGCCAGGTTGAAACTGGACGCAATCATTCTGATCAGGTCATCGGGATCCAGCTTGGATGTCACTATCTGTTTGGCAACAATTTCGTCCTGATTAAGCTGATTAAGAAGCTGATTGGCGATAGTCGTTTTGCCGGTGCCAACATCACCGGTAATGACGATAAAACCTTCGCCCTGCGTTAAGCCATACTGCAGGTAGGCCAGCGCGCGTTTATGCAGTTTACTGGCGAAAAACCAGTTTGGGTTTGGGGTGAGCTGAAAAGGACGCTCTTTTAAACCGTAGTAAGACTCGTACACAATAATATCCTTATCAATGATTGAGCAAACATCGCAACCGCAACGGGTCAGTGCTGATGGCTGCTAAGCAGATGTACACTGGCTGTAGTGTATACAAAATAAACCCTGAAAACGACAATTGCGGCTGATTTAGTATAAATTACAGCAGAGCCAACCCTGATACATATCCAGTGTGCTTTTTTGAAAGGAGTGATGGAATCTTATCAAAAATCAGCAGGCTGGGACCCTGGTTGTGTTAATTTTCGCCTGACAGTTTAAAAAATGGCCGAACACTATTTTGGCCATAAAAAACTGTTGACACATTTACGGTGTCACCCTAGAATGCGCCCCGTGTTCAGCGATAACGTTAAGGCGAAATGGCTGGGTACTAAAGTGTGGGGCTATAGCTCAGCTGGGAGAGCGCTTGCATGGCATGCAAG
>CESO01040255.1_pt1 | contig 208953 bp, 196 predicted proteins | sample 356341 | NCBI WGS metagenome assembly CESO01 (sample SAMEA2621812, study PRJEB7988) | marine metagenome | biome: marine biome (ENVO:00000447); feature: deep chlorophyll maximum layer (ENVO:xxxxxxxx); material: "saline water (ENVO:00002010), including plankton (ENVO:xxxxxxxx)" | depth 35 m | reverse complement strand
CTGACTGTCAAGCGTCTTTTTGAAAGATTTTTGCAACCCGGCTTATCTCACCCTAAGCCTGCTTTACGCAGCTCCCGGCTACGCGCCCCGCGTGACATGGCGCGCATTATAGACATCCAAACAAACCAAGCAAGACCTTTTTCTTTCTAATAGGGTAATATAATTACTAACTGCTTATAAATAACACTTTTTGTTTAATTTTATAGCGATACAAATTTAAATAAGATATTTTTTCTATTGGCTGCTCAAGATCTAACCGTTAAGATAGTTTGGCTTAACGTAAATAAGCGCTTTTTTTTATTCTCTGTTTTTAGGAATTGATTATGTTACCAACTTTACGTGCTTCGTTACCTTATACCCTGGCCCTGGCAGTGCTGGCCTATTTTGCTTTTGCATTCTTTACTCTTGAAATAAACCAAGCCTGGTTTGTTGTTATTGGTGTTGTTCTTGCTGGTGTATTAGTGCCGATATTGGTTGATGTTAAAGGTGCAGCAACCAGTCCCGAGCAGCCGTCACAGGATTTTAGCGGCGATACTGCTACTTTATATGTTGGCAATCTGCCTTACCGGGCAAATGAGGAAGCCGTTAAAGAATTATTTGCATCTTACGGCGCAGTTAAGAATGTCAGATTAATGAAAGATCGCCAAACGGGCCGACGTCGTGGTTTTGGTTTCGTTGAAGTCTCAGCAAAAGACGCTAATAAAATGATTAATAAACTTAACGATTTCGAATTTCAGGAAAGGACATTAAAAGTTCGTGAAGCAAAGGAGCGCCAGGAAGACGACAACGCCGAGTAGTTGCCTTTGTTTTACAGTGCTCAATATCACGCCGGCATATAGCCGGCGTTTTATATTGGTCATCGTCTGCACCATCATTCGATAGCGATCTAAGGTTGGCGACAAGGCTAAAAAAACATAAAATAGTGCCATCATCCGTAATCTGAGACAATTATGCGAATAGGTCAGGTGTTTCCCACCGAGTATGAAAGCCAGCTAACCACTAAAGTTAATCTCATAACCCAACTACTGGCACCCTATTCAACACCTGAAATAGAAGTCTTTAGTTCTGCGCCAAGCCATTACCGGCAACGGGCAGAATTTCGTATTTGGCACGATGGCGATGATATTTATCACGCTATGTTCGATCCAGAGACCAAACAAAAAGTACGGATAGATTATTTTCCGGTAGCTTGCGAGCTAATTGCTGACTTTATGCCGCTGTTGCTCAGTAAAATTCAGTATAACCATCAACTTCGCTATAAACTGTACCAGGTAGATTATCTGGCGACCCTATCAGGCGAATTATTAGTCAGTCTGATTTACAAACGACAGCTTGATCAGATGTGGCAAGATGCAGCGCAGCAGTTGGTCTCTGACTTACTGCCAGAATTGTCTGTTAAAATTATCGGCCGGGCCCGCAAACAAAAGATTGTTCTGACTGATGACTTTGTTACCGAAAACGTTACTGTTACAAAGAACACGCTTGCATATCAACAGATAGAGGGCAGTTTCACGCAGCCAAATGCCGGTGTTAATCAAAAAATGTTGAACTGGGCGGCGGACATTGGCAGTCAGCTTAGTGGTGATTTGCTTGAGCTATATTGTGGTAATGGTAATTTTGCTTTGGCGTTGGCTCCCTACTTTAACCAGGTTGTGGCCACTGAAATTTCGCGTACCTCAATTAAATCGGCACAATACAATATCGCACTAAATAACATCAACAATGTTCAGGTGTTACAAATGTCTGCCGAAGACGTGTCCAAATCTCTGGAAAATGGCACGGCTTTAAAGCAAATCGAACTGGCCGGAATGGCATTGAATACGGTGTTGGTCGACCCACCTCGAGCAGGCTTGGATCCTGATACCGTTAATCTGGTCAGTCGCTTTAATGACATTATTTATATCTCATGCAATCCAGAAACTCTGGCCATGAATTTGGAAAGCCTGGACACCACGCACCGTATAGTGAAAACTGCACTGTTTGATCAGTTTCCTTACAGCCATCATGTCGAAACGGGTGTGTGGTTGCAAAAGCGTTAGGCCTTAACGATTTTACTCCGGCCATAACTCGCCGCACCATGCGCCATCCAACGCAGTTGCGTAATGGTGCGGTTGGTTAAACTGGCAAACTGATCAGGGGGCGCGTCCAGTGCATCGGCGCCGGTGTGAAACACCAGAGTTACCATTGCTTCGGCCTGTAATTGCGCCAGCTCATCCGGGCATGCCGTTTCTTTTCGTAAGTAATGGGCCAATTCTGCCGAGAAATGCTGAATTTCCCGGGCCACTGCAGCACGAAAAGCCGCTGACGTACCTGAGCGCTCACGTAGCAATAACCGGAACACATTGCTATTGCCTGTAACGAACTCCATAAAAGTTTCAACAGACGTACTGATTACACTACCATTTTTTTCAATTCGCTGCCGAGCCTGGCGCATAAGCTGGCGCAACATTAAGCCCGCCTCATCAACGAGGGTCAAACCTAATTCATCCATGTCAGCAAAATGACGATAGAAAGAAGTTGGAGCTATGCCAGCCTCACGGGCAACTTCACGCAGGCTTAAACTGGCAAAACTTTTATCAGCACTTAGCTGAGAAAAAGCCGCTTCTATTATGGCCTTACGAGTTCTCTCTTTTTGTTGCGCTCTACTCACGATGTTTCCTATCGAAAAAATAGCTATTTTATACCTTGACCTGACCCTGCTGGCTAGTTAAATTGGCGTACAGCTGTAAGCTCAATGTGTGCTTCACAAGATTTCTTAACATTAAGTGCCCTAAATGAAAAAAGCCCCCATCATCTGGACCACCACTATTCTATTCAGCCTGACGTTTCTTGTTGCAGCAATCGCTGTACCCTGGTATGCCATCGCTGTCGGGTTTGGCTGGTTTGAAATAATCGCGACCATATTAGCATTAGGTTACTGCGGCATGTCTATTACTGCAGGTTATCATCGTTTATGGGCGCACAAAACCTACGATGCACATCCATTTTTACAATGGGCTTTTGCTATTGGCGGCGCGTTCGCCCTGCAAAATAGTGCTCTCCACTGGTCTTCAGATCATCGTGATCATCATCGACATGTCGATAACGACGACAAAGACCCCTATTCTGCAGGCCGTGGCTTCTGGTACAGCCATATTGGCTGGATGCTACGTGACTACCAGGGCGAGGTCTATCACGACTACTCTAACGTACGGGATCTGCAAAAAAATCGTATTGTCGCTTGGCAGCATAAACATTATCTAGGGTTAACCATCGCCACCAATTTAGGTATCCCGGTGTTGCTTGGCTGGTTAAGCGGTAACATGCTTGGCATGATTTTAAGCGTTGGTGTGCTGCGTTTGGTTTTAAGCCATCATTTTACTTTTTTTATTAATTCATTAGCTCACATCTGGGGCAAGCAACCTTATACCGACAAAAACTCAGCCAGAGATAACGGTGTACTGGCATTTCTCACCTACGGTGAGGGCTATCACAACTATCACCACATATTTGAATATGATTACCGTAATGGCATTAAATGGTGGCAGTTTGACCCAACAAAGTGGTTAATTAAATCTTCGAGCTATATTGGTCTTACCCGGAACCTCAGAACTGTTCCGGAAGAGCGCATCGCGTTGGCCAAGGCAAAAATGCAGTTACAGCGTGCACAGCAAAAAGCACAATTGCTACCAAACGCAGAACAGCTGTTGCAATTGCTGGAACGGGAATACGAACTGCTAGTCGCCCGAATGCAGGATTTTTATCAATTGAAGAAACAATTTGTCGTGCAGAAGAAACAAGCTTTGATTGAACAGTATCAAACCGCTGATTTTAAACTACGCTATCGCGAATTTAAACGTCATATGCAACAACAACATCAACACTGGCAGCGGCTTACCGCCGCACTCCACTAAACACTTAAAAAGAGGCTGCGGCCTCTTTTTTTGTGATAAAGACCTGTTATGCTGCCACGTTATCGTTTTAAATAAAAAAGGCAATGCTTGTGACCGAAAACAGTAAATCCAAAAGACCTGCCTATGATTATGACGCAATTGTTATTGGCACCGGCCCGGGTGGTGAAGGTGCAGCCATGTATCTGGCTAAAAGTGGAAAGCGGGTAGCCGCAATTGAACGTTATAAGTCAGTTGGAGGTGGGTGCACACACTGGGGTACTATTCCATCCAAAGCATTACGACATTCTGTCAGCCGGCTAATCGAATTCAATGAAAACCCGTTATTCCAACTAGATGATCAGCTAACCCGGCTAACCTTTTCTCAGATTCTGAAGCATGCTGCCGGGGTTATTCGTAAACAGGTAAAGCTCCGAGCAGGTTTTTATGATCGTAACCTGGTCAGAATTCATCAGGGCGAAGCACGCTTTATTGATAAAAATACCCTGGAAATTACTTCGGAAGATGACAGTAGTTATCGTCTGACAGCAGAGACCATTGTTATTGCTTCAGGCTCGCGGCCTTATCGGCCACCACAAGTCGACTTTAATCACTCTCGGATCTACGACAGCGACACCATCTTATCGCTGGTACATGAGCCTAAACATATAATTATCTATGGCGCTGGAGTAATTGGCTGTGAATATGCTTCTATTTTTCGGGGACTTGGGGTAAGAGTTGATCTGGTAAATACCCGGAACCGGCTGTTATCTTTTATGGATGCGGAAGTATCGGACTCTCTAAGTTATCATTTCTGGAACTCAGGGATGACCATTCGCCATGGTGAAGAATTCGCTCAAATTGAAGGTCAGGCTGACGGTGTCGTACTTCATTTGCAGTCGGGAAAAAAGATGAAGGCAGATTGTTTTCTATTTGCGAATGGCAGAACTGGCAACACTGATATGTTAAATCTGACTGCGATTGGCCTAGACTCTGACAGCCGTGGTTTAGTAAAGGTTAATGAACGCTATCAAACCAGCATTGATAACATCTATGCTGTAGGTGATGTGATTGGTTACCCCAGCCTGGCTAGCGCAGCATACGACCAGGGTCGTCTGGCTGGAGAAGCAATAGTCAAAGGTAATCTTGATGGCCACCTGATTGCTGATATTCCCGTGGGTATTTACACCATCCCGGAAATGAGTTCTGTCGGTAAAACGGAGCAAGAGCTCACCAATGCTAAAATTCCTTATGAGGTAGGCAGAGCTCAATTCAAACATCTGGCTCGTGCTCAAATTGCCAATACTAATGTTGGTAGTCTGAAGTTATTATTCCATCGAGATACTTTAGAAATTCTCGGTATTCACTGTTTTGGTGAACGGGCGGCAGAAATTGTTCACATCGGTCAGGCTATTATGATGCAGGCCAACGGTGGCAATAACTTAAATTATTTTGTCCATACCACGTTTAATTATCCCACTATGGCAGAAGCCTATCGGGTTGCCGCCTTAAACGGCTTAAATAGACTTTTTTAACATACTTTATAAGTTTAAGTTTAAGTCATTGAAAAGTATCAAAATAATTATTTTTGTTTTGACTGATAAATCATTGTAAACTCAATGAAATTATAAAATTTCGTGGGACTGTCGTGGAGACCCGTTATGCCAATAGTTCGTATTAGTCTGGCTTGGATTGCAATCTGCTTCTCCTGGCATACACTTGCAGATTTCCCAACTGCAAAGTCTTTATTTCAAAAGCAGGAATACCAACTGGCAAAGCCACGACTGGAAAAATTAGCCGAGTTGGGTCATCTGGAAGCGCAGTTTCTGGTGTCGAGAATTTATGCTGAAGGTCTGGGTACAGAAGTGGATATCAACAAAGCTTATGCCTGGAGCCTAATTGCTCGCGACCGTGACCACCCAGAAGCGGCAAAACAATATTTGGAGTTAAGGCGCAAACTTGACTCGCGTCGTGACGGCAAAGATACTTTTAGCAATTTGAATAGCAAATACGGCAAAGATGCTTTATTTGGTAACCTGTATCCTATTGCCAACAGATTTGTTGTCGGTAGTGCCACAAAAATAAAAGCCATTCGCCAGGAAGAACCGAGTTATCCAAGCTATTTTGAGCGTGGTGGTGTATCGGCATGGGCGGTTGTTCATTACGATATTAATGAAGATGGTAAAGTAGAAAATGCCAAAGTAATCGCCTCTTTTCCGGTAGATGGGATAAGTGAATATGTGCTTGAAGCAGTGAATAACTGGCGCTTTGAACCGCCGCGCGATTTATATGGTGATACCAAGCGGCTTGAAATGCAATTGCATAGCTTTCAGGTAAAAGCCTCACAAGGCTCGCAATCCCGCCGTTTTAACCGTGACAATCAGGAATATCTGGATGCAATAGCAGATGCGGCCAAAGCAGAGTTTGCAGACTACCAGTATTTATATGCCATTCTGGCTGAAAGTAACATTGTTAAAACCGAAAACCCGCTTGATTGGTATCAAAAAGCCGCAATCAACGGCCATCAGACAGCCCAGTACCGTTTGGCTCAATGCCTGATAACAGGTAACGGTTGTGATAAGGACCGAAGCAAAGCAGTAAACTGGCTTTCAGTTGCAGCTGAAGGCGGCAACCCTAAGGCCGCTTATTTGCTCGCGCAGGAGCTGCTGGATAGTAACAACGTTAACTTTGAACCGCGAAAAGCCGCCCGTTATCTGGAACTTGCTGCATTACAGGAGTATATGCCTGCAATCGCGGATTATGCTTCGCTGCTGGCAATGTCTGATGACCCTGAAATTTACAATCCTAAAAAGGCAGTAAGCCTGGCAGAGCAAGGCAGGGCTATCGACCCGAACCATCCCGATTTACTTTCTACTATAGGTGTTGCCTTTATTGAGCTTGGCCAACAAAGCAGAGGGGAAGCAATGCTGCAACAGGCCATTAATGAGGCGAAAAAACGAAACTGGACAACCACAAACTTTGAAGATTTACTGCTTGATTATCAGACGTCCGTAGCAGGAACTAACTAATAAAAAAGGCCATCGTTTGATGGCCTTATAATTTACTCTTCTGAAGTATCCAGATGGTAAGTGCGACTTAACGACTGTACAGCATCAATAAACACGCCTGCTTTCTCCGGATCAACATCTGGTGTAATACCATGACCGAGATTAAACACATGGCCTGTGCCCTGGCCATAACTGTCTAAAATCGATTGTACTTCCTGGCGGATCCGCTCTGGTGAGCCAAGCAGCAGTGAAGGGTCCATATTGCCCTGTAGTGCAACTTTATCACCTATTCTGGTACGGGCATTACCAATATCCGTTGTCCAGTCAAGACCTACAGCATCACAACCGGTAGCGGCAATAACTTCCAGCCACTGACCACCATTTTTAGTAAATAAGGTAACCGGAACTTTGCGGCCATCGGCTTCGCGCGTTAGACCATTAACGATAGTCTGCATGTAGCTTAACGAGAATTCTTTGTAATCGCGTGGTGTAAGGATACCGCCCCAGGTATCAAAGATCATCACGGACTGTGCCCCTGCTGCAATTTGGGCATTTAGATACAGCACAACACTTTGCGCCAGTTTATCTAACAACATATGCAGCACTTCAGGCTCGCTGTACATCATTTTCTTAATGATACTAAACGTTTTGCTACCACTTCCCTCAACCATGTAAGTTGCCAGCGTCCAGGGGCTTCCGGAGAAGCCAATCAGAGGCACGCTACCATTTAGTTCGCGTCTGATCGTACGTACAGCATCCATTACATAACGCAACTCCTGCTCAGGATCTGGTACTGGTAAATTAACCACATCCATAAAATCACGAATTGGCCGTTGAAATTTAGGGCCTTCACCTTCGCCAAAATATAAGCCTAAACCCATAGCGTCAGGGATAGTTAATATATCACTGAATAAAATAGCAGCGTCCAATGGGTAGCGACGCAACGGCTGCAATGTCACTTCGCACGCCAGTTCCGGGTTCTTGCATAACGACATAAAATCGCCTGCCACCGCCCGGGTCGCACGATACTCTGGCAAATATCGACCAGCCTGTCGCATCATCCAAACAGGAGTGCGGTCAACAGGCTGCTTTAGCAACGCGCGTAAGTAACGGTCATTTTTTAACTGCATAATTTATTCGCCTTCAGAAATAACTGGCTCAGTTTATCACCTGTCACCATCTGACTCTAGGGCATTAATCTGCAGTTCAGCTTTTTTAGGACCACGGCTTGTATCTGTTAACAACATCTGTTATAAAATACTTGCGCTAGTGAAGAATTATAAGCGAGAAGCCTGTTTAACAGGACCATGCAGTACCAAGTTAAGCCACTTTATGTGGCTTTTTTATTTGCCGCCATCCCTGGCGCAAACCCTTCGGGCTAAGGCCTTGCATTGTTAAAAATCTCTCCGTAAGATTTTGATTTACCTGTTATTTAAATGTTTTTGCTGTAATTGCCTGATAATTCTGCCTGAAAGGGTTTCTTTGGGGGGCACCTCAGGTAAGTTTGTTAAGTCAAACCAGGCCGCTTCGGCAATTTCATTCGGCTGACAGACAATGTCTCCCTGCTGATATTCTGCGGTAAACCCCGTCATTAAAGAATGCGGGAATGGCCAGGGTTGGCTCCCGACATAAACTAGGTTTGTAATATCAACGCCCACTTCTTCTTTAACCTCGCGTACCGCCGCTTGCTCTAACGTTTCGGCCGACTCAACAAAACCTGCCAAAATGGAATAGAAGCCCGGTTTATGACGGGTAGATCGAGCGAGTAATATCTGGCCAGGTCTGGTTATTCCTACTAGCACACAAGGCGCAATCCGTGGATAACAGCGATGTCCACATTTATTGCAAAGCGCAGCTAGTTCCCAGTGAACTAAGTGCATCGCACTGCCACACTGACCACAAAAACGATGGGTTTGTAAAAATAGTGCGACCTGCAGCGCCCTCGCCGCCAACTCAAACAATGCCTCACTATGTGCCAGCAAACTGCGGGCTGAATGCCAGAATGAATCATCGCTTATCTGATCATGGTCTACCAGCAGATAGCAGGGTTGCTGCTGATAGTCGCCCAGCCAGCAAATTTGCTCGGGCTGTGTGGCAATGGTTAAACTGGTTAACGTGCCGTGTGGTACCTGGCCATCAGTTGTAAGATATAAGCGGCCTTTATTTACAATAAACCAGTAGCCTAACCTCTCTTTTGGCAACGAAATACTGTGCTTTATCATGCTAAGGTCCTTAATTGATTCTGTTTATTCGGTTACATATCTGAGCACTATTGCTATGATACGACCAGTATACTGGGCTGACCAATAAAAAAATGGTTGATCTTTAGTGTAAATTTCTTTTAATTTGAGGTAGCAGAACTTTTACTGCTCTTAAGGAGAAGGCAATGTACCGTCGTGTGCAACAAGCGCAAAAAAAGTGGGGAGGGTCGTTAACTGCAATAGATAACTGGCTTGACGAACGCCAGCAACTCATTGTGAGTTATTGCAAGTTGGCCGGCTTACCTCCCTTTGAGAAGGACCGTCACACGCTGCCTGATCAGGATAAAATTCGCGGATTCTGCCAATTGTTGATGGACTATTTATCAGCCGGTCACTTTGAGGTATATGAACGCATCGTCGATCAATGCACCGTAAATGGCACTGATTCCCGTAAATTAGCAGATAGATTATATCCTAAAATTTCAGTATCGACTGATTTAGCGTTAACTTTTAATGATGCCTATGCTGATCATTTAAGTACCCGCGATAGCGCGGCATTTGACCGTGAATTGTCAGAGCTGGGACAAGCATTGGAAGAGCGATTTGAGCTGGAAGACGAGTTAATCGATACTCTGCATGCTAAACACACTGATGCCAGCGTATCTGCCTGAGTCGTCCCGCATACGGTAAGTCCGGCTGAGAGACTAAAACAAACAAGACGGCAGCGGCAACAATGTGATTGTCGCTGCCATCTTTGATATTATTCCGCTGAAACAATTTCCAGTAGTTCAACTTCAAACACTAAAACGCTATGTGGCGTAATCACACCCATATCGCGCTCGCCATAAGCCAACTCTGAAGGAATAGTAAACTTATATTTAGAGCCTACGTTCATTAGCTGAACACCTTCCGTCCAGCCAGGAATAACCCGGTTTAACGGGAATTCAGCTGGTGCGTCGCGATCGTAGGAACTGTCAAATTTTGTGCCGTCGGTCAAGGTGCCGGTATAATGTACTTTAACGATATCGGTTGCCACTGGCTTCGGGCCATCTGCGCTTTCCAGTACTTCGTACTGTAAGCCTGAATCCGTAACAGTAACGCCTTCTTTACTGGCATTTTGTTCCAGATAAGCTTTACCGGCAGCAATAACAGCTTCAGATTCTGCAGTTGCAATTTCAGCTTGTTTGGCACGGTATTGCTCGTCCAGGCTTGCTAACAATGTCTGAATTTCGTCATCACTAACGCTCGAGTTACCTGCTAAACCATCTTTAACACCTTGCAGAATTAACTCACTGTTTAACGAAACAGCGATTTTGTCATATTCCTGTACCGTGCTTTCCAGATAACGACCTGCAGAAACACCCAGGCTGTATGCTTGTTTAGCCTGCTCTGTATCCAGAACCGGTGCTTCGGGTTGTTTTTCTTGCTGGCAAGCACTTAATGTCAGCATCGCCACGGCAATCAGTGATAATTTGGATGTTACGCGCATTGATTTCTCCAATTTTTGGCAGCCAGGCTGCAAAAGTGTGTTTTAATAATCTCTCAGGTTCTGACCTATACTAACGGTTTGTGCGAATGAGGTTAACACCCACAATGAAATATCCTGTGCTTTTTGCTATTTTTTTACTCTCATCCTGCACAAAAGTAGAAACAACCCCTCTTCTTCAATGGCAACACGTTGCTCAAGGCAGCTATGCAGCCGAAATAAGTGTTAATGGCCGCTATGCAGCGGTCTCTTCGGTAGAACATGGTGTCGCTTTCTGGGATTTGCAACAGAATGCCCTTAAATACCAGTGGCAACATACGCCTGAGCAGGACAACCTGGTGTTCAGCCTGGCCATTAGCGCGGATAACACACACGTGTTAACCGCAGATCAGCATACCTTCGCACTGTGGCGCACTGACACAGGTCAAAATGCCGGCTTCTGGCAACTTGACCAATCTACAGTCAGAGACATTGCGGTATCTGATGAGGGTCGCCACCTACTGATAGCAAAAAGTAACGGAGTGGTGCAGCATATAACTCTAAGCTCCGGGCGCCGTCTCGAATTCATGGGACACAGTGAAAAAGTGAACAGCGTGGCAATGTCACCAAATGGTCGTTATGCGCTCACTGGCAGCAATGATTACCAGGCATACTTATGGGATACCGACAGCGCTCAGGTTATTCACTCTTTCAGCCACCCAAACAGGGTAAGTAAAGTGGCGCTGGACCCTCAGGGCCGCTTTGCTTTTACTGCTGATAGTCAAAGCCTGGCCAGAATTTGGGATATCCAGAGTGGTGCTCTGGTCAGCAGTTTGCAAATTACCGCCCGTCAGCAAGTATTCAGTGCTGTGCGCTTTAGTGCAGACGGACAATACTTACTTACCGGCGCCCCCACCCGCAATGTTGTACTTTGGCGGGTAAGTGATGGTAAAGAGTTACAGCGCTGGCGGGTTATGCCACGTGATGGCAGCCGTCCGGCGGGTGCCGTTGTGCATGCTGTAGCTTTCTTAAACCCAACACGTATAATCAGTGAAAGCTCAAGTGGGTATGCCGAAGTATGGGAAATAAATTATGACTGATCTTGATGCTGCTATGCAGCAACAGTTAATTGAACTGGAAAGTAAACTGGCGTTTCAGGAAGATACCGTTCACAACCTGAACAACGAATTGCATCAACACCAGATCCGGATTGAAAAGTTACAACAGCAAGTGATCCTGCTTGCCGAAAAACTGCGGCAACTGCCTGATGATCAAGGTATCCTCTCACCAGAAGATGAACCACCGCCGCCACATTATTAAAGCCAGGCAGCAATCAGGCTGTTATTCTGGTTTAAAAACCCCTATAACCTGCTCGCTGGCACGGCTGGCTTTTGATACTTCTTGTGCTGGCTGCACCATCTGATGGCCGCAGCTAACGCACTCCACTTTCTCTACGTTGTTTTCTAAAAACAGCATCATGGTGTCTACAGCATGGCATTTGGGGCAACTTGCGCCAGCAATAAAACGTTTTTTCTTACGAACAGTCATAAAGGTCTCATTTCATTAACGGTTAGGCCTTGGTTTATGCTGGTTATAGCGTAAAATTGGCGCTCTAGTTCAGTATTACAGGTAAAAGCATGATTCAGTTACAGCAGGTTGAACTGCGCCGCGGCCCACAGGCTTTATTCAGCAATGCCGATCTTACCGTATTTCCGGGGCAAAAAGTCGGAATAATTGGTGCTAATGGTTGCGGTAAGTCCAGCTTGTTTGCCATGTTGCTTGGCAAACTGCACGCCGATGCCGGTAATATTAATATCCCGGAACGTTGGGTGGTCTCTACCGTTGCTCAGGAAACCCCTGCTCTCGATTGCAGCGCTATGGATTATGTACTGCAGGGTGATGAAAAACTATTTCCGCTATTGTTAAAAGCCCGCAGCCAATGCAGTGAAAGTGATTTAGCCACAGTACATCTACAAATAGAAGCACTGGATGGCTACCGGGCTGAAGCCAAAGCTGGCGTACTACTTGATGGTCTGGGTTTTAGTGGTGAAGCACAGCAACAGTCCGTTAAATCGTTCTCGGGTGGCTGGCGGATGCGCCTAAACCTGGCCAAGGCGCTAATGCAGCCAGCTGAGCTACTGCTGCTGGATGAGCCAACCAACCACCTTGATTTAGACGCTGTATTGTGGCTGGAAAAGTATCTGGCAAACTATCAGGGCACCTTGCTGCTGATAAGCCACGACCGCGATTTTCTGGATGCCGTGACTGACAACATTGTCCACATTGAACGCCAGACACTGACTCTGTACAAAGGTAATTACAGCCAGTTTGAACGCCAGCGCGCCGAGCAATTATCGCAGCATCAGGCCAATTTCGATAAACAACAACGCCAGGTTGCCCACCTGCAAAAATTTATTGACCGCTTTAAAGCCCAGGCTACCAAAGCCCGCCAGGCACAAAGCCGGATTAAAGCGCTGGAACGGATGACCATCCTGGCGCCAGCTCACGTTGATTCACCTTTCAGCTTTAGTTTTCGCGAACCGAAATCACTGCCCAATCCTTTACTGAAAATGGAAAACGTGCAGGCTGGCTATAGCGATCACGTGATCTTAAGCCAGATTAAGTTTCAACTGCTACCGGGCAGTCGTATCGGTTTGTTAGGGCGCAATGGCGCCGGTAAGTCGACCCTGATTAAACTTTTGTCAGGCAGTATGCAACCACAAAGCGGCGAAATCTGGTATGCCAATGGGGTGAGTCTGGGCTACTTCGCCCAGCACCAGCTGGAGACCCTACGGCCACAAGACTCACCATTGCAGCATTTGGTACGCTTAGACCCGCTAGTCCCCGAACAGAAACTGCGTGACTTTTTAGGCGGTTTTGGCTTTCATGGTGACAAAGCACTGGAAGCGTGTGCGCCGTTTTCGGGCGGGGAAAAAGCCCGGCTGGTACTGGCGTTAATTGTTTATCAACGTCCCAATCTGTTACTGCTGGATGAGCCGACAAACCACCTTGATTTAGATATGCGCGAAGCTATCGTAATGGCATTACAGGAATTTGAAGGCGCCATTGTGATTGTCTCGCACGACCGTCATCTGCTTAGCAGCTGTACGGACGAGTTTTACCTGGTCGCACATGGCCGGGTAGCGCCTTTTGATGGCGATTTAGCGGATTATTATCAATGGTTGCAGCAAGATGCCCGACAAGCTAACAGCAACATTCAGACAGATACCCCTGCCAGCAGCAATATTGTTCGTAAAGATCAAAAGCGGCTGGAGGCCGAGCTGCGTAATTTGCTCAGGCCATTGAAGCAAAAAGTCGAAAAGCTGGAACAACAGCAACAAAAACTAACCGAACAACTGGCCACAATTGAGCAGCAACTGGCCGATGCCGATATTTACAGCGCGGAGCGCAAAGCTGAGCTTACTGCCCTGTTAACAAAGCAAGCTACTGCCAGCAGTAACCTGAGCAGTACTGAGGAAGACTGGTTTATGGCACAGGATGAGCTGGAGCAGCGAACTGAGCAATTCTGGCAACAGAATGGCTAGGCCGCCAGCAACAGACGCACTTTGGCAATTTAGCCTGGCACTGTATCCGAAAGTGCAGCCAATATGTTTACAATGGCAGGACAGCTTTGGTCTAAACGTTAATCTGTTGCTGTTGCTTTGCTATCTGGAGCAGCGGCAGCTTAGTTTGTCTGGCAGCCAACTTGAGCAGCTGGCCGCTACCTTGAATACTTTCAGCCAGCAGTTTACCCAACCGCTTCGCGCATTGCGCCGAAGCAGCAGCAAGGCCAATCTTTCCGTCACACAGCAACAACAGCTAAAGCAAAGCTTGCTGGCAGCAGAGCTATCATTAGAGCAACTGGAGCAGCAATTGCTGCTTGAGTACTGCCCGGCGTTAAGCCAATCAGCACAACCGTTAATTGAGCGATATCTGAGCCAACTGCAGGCCGATACCCCAGCATTAGCCCGCCAAATACTTGATCTACGTCAAGCCGTAACGCAACTGCGCTAGCACCACTTTCACAGTTTGATCTGTATCATGCCAAGCGCCATGCCACCTGCTTAAACTTCACGTATTAATTTTTTTGTTTACGGCGACGCAAGAGGACAAGGTTATGAACCTGTGGCATGAATTTTTAAATGATCCGGTTATCTTTATTTCATTTAGTGGCTTAGCCATTGTTATCGGCTTATGTTTGTTTTACGCAGTGTATTTTGTCTATAAAATTGACCACGACACACAAGAACCCGAGCAGCATTGAGCCTTAATTTGCACACGGGGTAACAGACTAGGTTTCAAGATAGGCCAGCTTATCAGGAACACCATTCCAGCTATCGGCATCAGTTGGCGGGGCTTTTACTTCACGAATGTTGGGCCATAAGTCAGCCAGCTCGGCATTAAGTGCGATAAAACCCTGCTGGTCGGCTGGCACCTTATCTTCCTGCACGATGGCATTAGCGGGGCATTCTGGCTCACACAGCGCACAATCAATACAAATGGTTGGGCTGATGGCCAAAAAGTTTGGCCCTTCAAAAAACGCATCAACCGGGCATACTGCCACGCAATCGGTATATTTGCATTTTATACAGTTATCCAGCACCACAAATGCCATAACGCGACCCGTTCCTGTTGGTTTTGGCTTCGGATCATACTGCAGCGAACAGAAAAAACAAGCGTGCATAAGCTGTTAAGAGCAGTAGCATCCGCTTTGTCATTATCCAGCAAGCAACCAGCTTGCTTGCTAAATAGGCTGGAACCTTATACCGTTGATCTGCCGCCTTTATTGGCTAATCAGCAGAAAATTACCAGGTCTCAGGAGCAGCCATGACAGCAAAAAAACGTATTCTGATTGCCGAAGACGATAGCTTTCTGCTGTCATTACTCGATTTACAATGTAGCAGTCTGAATATGCAGACATGCTGTGTTGGCAATGGCGAACTGTTGGTAGCAGAAGCACTGAGCTATACCTTTGATATTATATTAACCGACATTCAGATGCCGCTGTGTGACGGCATTGAGGCCATGCAAATTTTGCGTCGTCTGGGTTACGACCGCCCTGTATTTGCCATGTCTGCAGATAGTTTAGAGTGCGAGGGGTTTGATTACATTTTTGAAAAACCGGTAAATGTTGAGCTACTGGCAGAGTTGTTGTCAGGCACGCCAACACAGCAGCCGCTGCCGTTGCAGTTAAATAGTCAACTCACCAACCTGTTCTATCAGAATTTAGCGCAGCTTAGTCAGGACTTTGCCACGGCGCTTAACAATGAAGAGCGGGAACAAATGCGCCTTATCTGCCATAAAATTAAAGGCGGTGCGGCCAGCTTTGGTCATGGCGCTTTAAGTCAATTGGCTGACCACCTGCAACAACGCCTGCTGCTACAAAAGCTCGATCTAACGCTTCTTAATGAGTGTCAGCAGTTTCTGCTGGTGACGCAGCAAGCAGGAGCTGACAATGAAAGAACCTAAGCTATTGCTGGTAGACGATGTCGATTATAGTCGTCAACTACTGCGCAACAACATTATGTCATTGACTGAAATGAAGCTGCTGAAATACCGAACCTTTAACTTCTTTAACGCCGGTACTGCAGCCGATGCAAAGGCATTGTTCACACTACATCAACCGGATATTGTTTTTTTAGATATTGAACTACCCGACTATTCCGGGCTCGAACTGTTAGCGCAATTTAAACAGCAAAAACCCTCATGCTTTATTGCAATGATAAGTGGCGCCAGCACCCTGGAGAATGTTACTAATAGCATAAAAATGGGCGCGGCTACGTTCATCGCTAAACCCTTCACTGGCGATAAAATCCTGGCAGCAATGCGATTAATGGAAAAACAAATTTATTTGCAAGCAAGCCAGAGAACGCCTTAACTTTGCTGATAAATCGCCAGCACGTGTTGGCGCTGCCCCATTTAAAAACACACCAGACTTTCTTACGCTGAGCACTTTTCATCCTGACATCGCAAAGCGTTGCGGACATTCGCTTTAGCTTGGCGTAAAATAGTGCCATCTTGTGAGCGCCTGGCCTGTTGCCTGGTCGCAATGACACCGATATGGAACCGCTATGCTGCGCCTGACTGAAATAAAACTTCCGCTAAACCACGAAGAAAATGCGCTAACTGCTGCCATTCTTGCCAAACTACAGATAACAGCTGAGCAACTGCACAGTTTTACCGTATTTAAACGCGGCTTTGATGCCCGTAAAAAATCTGATATTCAGTTAATTTATACACTGGATTTAGAGGTTGCTAACGAAGCTCAGTTATTAAGCACTTTTGCCAGTGATCAGCATGTAAAACCCTCGCCTGACACCAGCTATAAATTTGTCGCACAAGCGCCCGCAACACTGCCCGAGCGCCCTATTGTTATTGGCCTTGGCCCCTGTGGTTTATTTGCTGGCTTATTGCTGGCACAAATGGGCTTTAAACCGATTATTTTAGAGCGAGGTAAAGAGGTGCGTGAGCGTACCAAAGACACCTTTGGTTTCTGGCGCGGCAAGGCGCTTAACCCTGAATCGAACGTGCAATATGGCGAAGGCGGTGCCGGTACCTTCTCTGATGGCAAGCTATACAGCCAGGTGAAAGATCCAAAGCATTATGGTCGTAAAGTAATGAGTGAGTTTGTCGCAGCCGGCGCCCCCGATGAAATTATGTACGTCAGTAAACCGCATATCGGTACCTTTAAGCTGGTAGCGATGGTAGAGAAAATGCGGGCAAAAATCATCGAACTCGGTGGTGAAATACGCTTTAGCAGCAAAGTGGAAAAACTGCATATTGATAACAGCCAGCTGAAAGGTTTAACTTTAGCCAGTGGTGAACAACTGCAAAGCCAGCATGTCGTGCTGGCGGTTGGCCACAGCGCCCGCGACACCTTTGAAATGCTGCACGAACAAGGCGTGTATATTGAAGCCAAGCCGTTTTCAATTGGCTTTCGGATAGAGCACGAGCAATCGATGATAGATGAATGTCGCTTCGGCCCAAATGCCGGTAACCCGATCCTTGGCGCCGCCGACTATAAACTGGTGCATCATTGCAGCAATAACCGCACCGTTTACAGCTTTTGTATGTGCCCGGGCGGTACCGTGGTGGCAGCAGCCTCTGAACCAGGCCGGGTGGTAACCAACGGCATGAGCCAGTATTCACGCCACGAGCGCAATGCTAATAGTGCCATCGTCGTGGGCATTGACCCAGATCGCGACTACCCTGGCCACCCGCTGGCTGGCATCGCATTGCAGCGCCAGCTGGAAGAACAAGCCTTTAAAGTGGGCGGCGAAAGCTATCATGCACCTGCCCAATTAATTGGCGATTTTTTAAAAGGCCGTTCTTCTGTCGAGCTGGGTGAAGTAAAACCGTCATATACGCCAGGTATAACCCTGACCGATTTAGCCCAGGTGTTACCCGACTTTGCCATTGCCGCCATTCGTGAAGCCATTCCAGCGTTTGACCGCCAAATTAAAGGTTTTGCTAAAGCCGATGGTTTGCTGACCGGGGTGGAAACCCGTACTTCATCGCCTATTTGTATTAAACGCGGCAAGGATTACCAAAGTATCAATATTAAAGGCCTGTACCCGGCCGGTGAGGGCGCCGGTTATGCCGGCGGCATTTTATCGGCAGGTATTGACGGCATTAAAGTGGCCGAAGCGCTGGCACTCGCCATGCTGGATGCCGATACTGCCTCAGCATAAAGCTCGTGATTACAGCACTAAGTCGCCAGTATTACCGCAACGGCCCGCCCCACCGGGCCGGCGCCGATGTGAGTTTTGGTGATTTAGTTAAAATATTCGGTTTTAACAGCATTCATATTGGCCGCTGGGTGCAAAGCGCCGAGCAACAGCAAGCTGCCAATTTATTTTTTGATGCACTGTGTGACTTGCAGCAGTTGTTGCAAGTGCCCGAGCAAGTTATTTCGCTTAATGGCAGCCTGGCGTTAACTTATGGTATTGGTGGCCAGCGCGGTGTCTGCGCGCATTATCAACCACAGGGACGTATTCTGGCGCTGGCTAAAAATGCTGGCGGTGGCAGCCTGGCGCATGAATGGTTTCATGCGTTTGATCACTATATTGCCAGTAAGTTATTCAGCACATTAGCGCCTGCCAACCGCTTTGCCAGCCGCTGCTGGCTCGATGGAATGGTCGTACGGCCACATCCGCTGAATGATCTGCTGCGGCAGGCTTTTCAAACTTTGTATTTATCTGACAATGGCCAGGACGAGAGCGCTTTTTTCAAACAATGTCGCTCGCTTGACGCCTCACGCCGGCAATTGTATTTGGCTATGCCGGAAGAAATGGCTGCGCGTGCCTTTGAAAATATGCTGCAGCGCCAGTCATTGAAAAACAGCTTTCTGGTCTCTGGAACTCTGCAAAGCCAGGCGGCTAAACTAGGGGTATATCCGGATGAACCGCTGAGCGTTGCATTACGTCAGCTATGGCTGCCCTATTTTCAGGCATTAGGACAGAGTCTGCGATTAAACGCTGGCTCACGGTAACTTACCTTACCTTTCTATTTAACTTAGCGCTGCAATCACTGAGCATCACCCGGTTGCCACCGGCTTTTTTTGCCCGATACATTGCTTCATCTGCCTTTAAAACCAATTCCTTTTGCTCTTTACCGTGCTGCGGATATAAAGCAACGCCAATACTGGGATTTATAGTGAGTTGCCGACCATTTAACTGATAAGGCTGAGCCAGCGCCTTATGAATATGTTCAGCCAGCTGCATAGCGGCAGACTCACTGCTAACATGCTCCAGCAAAATAACAAATTCGTCGCCACCAAAACGGGCTGCGGTATCAGTTTTTCGAATAGCCAGTTGCAGGCGCCGGGCTGTTTGTTGCAACAGTTCGTCACCAACATTATGGCCAAAACTGTCGTTAACCAGTTTAAACTTGTCTAAATCGAGGTAAAGCAGCGCCAATATCCCCTGCTCCCTTACTGCCCGCGCTAATGCCGACTGCATCCGGTCTTGAAATAACTCGCGATTTGGCAGGCTGGTTAGTTGATCATACAACGCATGGAACCGAAGCCTTGCCAACATTTGCTTGCGCTCAATCGAAACGGCAACCTGAGTGGCAACAAACTCCAGTATTTCCTGTTCAGCTACACTGTAGCAGGGTACATCAGCGGTATTTTGCGCCAGCAAAGCACCGATAACGCCGCTATGGCTCTTTAACGGCACGGCTAACACATTAATTCCAGGCTGTTCAGCCAGTAACGCCTGATTATCTGCTGTAATCGCTTGTTTCGCACTACATAGCAGTAAACTCTGGCCACTATTAATAACCTGACTACAAAGTTGGCTGGTAAATTTTAGTGCAGCAGCGTGGGTTACTGCTGCACTGTTATAGTCAAAACTAAGTCCTGCGTTATTATCGAAACTGGCAATGACAAAATTTTGCATCGGCATCAAACCAGCGATAATCTGATGAATTTGCTGGTACAACTGTTCGATATCATCTGCAGCAAAAGCGGCCTCTGAGATAGCGTAAAGCGCGTCCTGGCGCCGCTGAGCTTGCTTCAGGCTGCTAATATCGCGGGCAACCGCAACCCGTTGTTGCTTATCCTCTGACCAACGGGCAGACCACAGCAAATGGACAACGCTGCCATCTTTACGAAGATAACGGTTTTCAAAGTCCAGTTTAACGGCGCCCTGATTAATTTGCTCGGCAGTAGCAAGGGTTAGCGCCTGGTCATCCGGATGAACAAATTCCAGCATGGAATGGCCAAGCATTTCCTGTGGAGTGTAACCAAAAATACGCTCAGCACCTGGACTGACAAATTCAAAGCAACCGTGTTTATCCACCACACAAATAGCGTCGAGTAGTAAATCGATATAATTACTCAGTACCGTATAGCCGGGTTCGGTCATATTCAGCTTCGCAATTTAAATTGCTGTAACAGGGCGGGAACTGCCCGGTAGTCTGTGTTGACAATAGCACGAAACTCATTCAAGACTCTATAATAGCTGATTCAACTGCTTGGTTAATATTTCGCAATTGCGCCACGTCATACCGTAAATCGTCAGCTGCGGGTTGGCGCCTAAGCTGGTGGGTAGAATAGAACCATCGAATATAGATAAGTTCTGCAGCTGATGATGGCGGCCCTGCGGGTTAACCACGCCCTGCGTTGGGTCGGCACTCATATTGCAGCCGCCCATCACGTGGGCTGATGCTACAGTTTGCCGGTACTTTTGCATTGGCAGGTCAGCAATGGCTGCCTTAGCTTCGCGCCAGCTGCCATATAGCCTGGCGCCATGGTGAATGGGCAATACCTGGCTGGCACCGGCAGCAAATTGCATTTCGGCCATGGATAATAAAGCCCGCCGGGCACCCTGCCATAAATAATCAGTGATTGGATAATCCAGCACCGGCTGCTGCTGGTTATCTAAACTTACCGTGCCGCCCTGACTTTGCGGATTAAAGCCATCGCGTAATAATGCTATCGTTACCTGCAATTGGTTAAACTGCTGCATTAAAGCCGCATGCTGCTCGCCGCTGCCAGTGAGCTTAGTAGCCATTAATACCGGATGCACCGGTGCGGCCTCCAATTTATAGCCAATCTCATTGCCTGCTGGCCAGACAAATTGATCAGAATAAACCGACTGCGGTGCACCGGCATGGCCGTTAATCTGTTCGGCAAACACTGCACCGCTAATCAGTGACGGATGTAAATAGGTATGTTTGCCGAGCCGGTCGGAAGGATCCGGTACATTGGAGCGCAGTAAAATGGCAGGCGAGCCTATAGCACCGGCTGCCAGAATATAATGTTTGGCGCGAATAGTAATGTTCAGGTCACTTCGGGGCTGAAAATGCTGATTAACCGGCACCGCATCCAGGCTAGTGATACTCTCTCCCCGCCAGTTCAATTTTCGTACCGAAATACGCGAAACCAGGGTTGCTCCCAGCGCCATTGCCGCCGGTATGGTACTGACCAGCATCGACTGCTTGCCATTGATCGGGCAACCCATACCGCAGTAACCCAGGTTTGCGCAGCCATTAACATTACGGCTGATTATCGTGTGCTCCCAGCCCAGGGCCTCACAGCCTCGCTTAATAACGCTGTTATTGCCATTAGGCGGCAACTGCCAGGGCTGGATGTTGAGCCGTTGCTCGGCTTTGGCAAAATAAGGCGTTAAGTCGTCAGCAGCAGTAAAATTCAGACCAAACTCGCTTTGCCAGTAATCCAGGGTGGGCGGCGGCGTGCGGATAGAGGTAGTCCAGTTGACAGTGGTTGAACCACCGACTGTACGCCCCTGCAAAATGCCAATAGCCTGATCCCGGGTTTTACGGGCGGCGCCTTCCTGATATAAATTCGGGTAAGCCCAGCGCTCTTCCATTACAAAATCGTCACGAGTGTAATAAGCGCCCTCTTCGAGCAACAGCACCTTAAAGCCAGCCTGCGCCAGTTGCTCAGCGGCAATCCCGCCGCCGGCGCCCGAACCGATAATCACAACATCAGTTTCAAACTGTTGATCTTTGACAAACTGGCTGGCATCTATATGATTTTTTTGCATCAACGAAACCTTGGCGCAGTATAAGCCAAAGCCTGCCAGTGCTCTGGCTGGCCATAATAGGCGCCATATAGTAGCTCGCGCAGGCCATGATAGGCTTGCTGCAACACACCAAGATAGCTATCACGCCAACTTTCCAGCAAGGCCAACCGCTGTTGGATACTCAAATCCGCCAGCTGGGTTAAATGACCAGTCAGCCCCAGCCGGCTGATCCGGTTAGCTAACAGGTTAAACAGCTGGTGCAACTCCTGCTGCTGGCGCAGTGGTAAAAATGGCAGAAAATCGCCGATAGCGGTTTGGGTTCGGTTAAGCTCAGCCGCAGCTAAAGTCGCATCTTCGGGCAAAGCGCCGTACAATAGCGCTGGAAGTAAGGCCGATAGCACCAGTTCGCGGTTGTTTTCATCAGCATCCATGCTTTTTTGCCAGCCATAGATACCCAGCGTGGCGCCGATACTGGCTACAGCCGCTAATGCGATACCGGATAAAATAAACTGTCGCCGATCCATAGTGCTGCACCCATAGTAAAATTTAAACCATTGTTTATCAGGATACATACATTTGCAAGCTCAGCTCAGACCAGTTGTTCATCCACCGTTTCAGCCCGCCTGGTGGTTAAAGCATGCCCACCTGCAAACGATATTTGCCAAGTATTTAAGCCCGAAACACGCACTGCGTACTAAGGCAGAAATGTTTTGCCTGCCCGATGGTGATGAGCTGCAGCTTAACTGGCTGCACGCTGACAATAGCCAACAAGACGCTCCCCTGCTTGTTCTGTTGCATGGCCTGGCCGGAGATATTAACAGCCATTATATTCAGGCAATGCTGGCACAGTGCCGCGAGCTTAACTGGTCGGCAGTATTGCTACATTTTCGCGGTTGTAATGGTAAACCGAATAAACTACCCCGAGCTTATCATAGTGGTGATACTGCTGATGCAGCATTGGTCATAGAAGACATTAAGCTGCGTTATCCAAAGCGACCTTTAGTCGCGGTGGGTTATTCGCTGGGTGGCAATGTACTACTTAAATATTGCGGCGAGCAGGCTGCGAAAAATCCTTTAGCAGCCGCCGTTGCGGTATGCCCGCCATTATCCCTGGCGGCCTGCGCCAAGCGCATTAATACCGGCAGCAGCAAGCTGTATCAGCGTTATCTGCTCGGCCGGTTAAAACGCAGTACCCTGTTAAAATTACGGCAATTTAATGATTTCCCGCTGCCGTTAACGCCTGAACAGATCCAGGGTTTTGCCAGTATTGAACAATTCGACGAGCACTTTACTGCGCCTATTCATGGCTTTAAAAATGCCCAGGACTATTACCAGCGCGCTAGCGGTATGGCGTTTTTGCGCCACATTCAGGTACCTACCCTGATTATTCATGCCAGCGACGACCCTTTCCTAAGTGATGAAGTGATCCCTAAACCTGACGAGTTAAGCCCATACGTTCACTATGAGCAAACCCGCGGCGGTGGCCATGTCGGCTTTGTTTATGGCAGCATGCTAAAACCGCAGTTCTGGCTGAACCAGCGCATTCCAGCCTTTATTAAACAACAGTTGCAATTATGATTATTCCCTACACCGACATTGACCAGGATACCCTCAATAACCTGATTGAGTACTATGTGCTGCGCGAAGGGACCGACTATGGCGAGCATGAGATTTCGCTCGCAGAAAAAGTAGCCGCAGTAAAACGCCAGCTGAAAAACGCTGAAGTGGTCATCGTTTATTCAGAGCTGCATGAAACGGTCAACCTGATGTCAAAGCAGCAATTTTTACAGCAGCCATCTGTGAATCCTTAGCGCGTCATAAAAAGATCATGCTTTTTTCATGTAACTGTCATGCCTACCAATGACACTGATTTATTACAAGTAGTTACTTTTAATAATAAAATCAGGGATATTGGTATGTTAAAACGTTCATTGCTTACATTAAGTATTATTTCAATTTTAACGGGTTGCTCGCTTGAGGGTGATGATGGAGCAACCGGAGCCGCAGGCGCTGCGGGACCAGCAGGGAGTGTTGGCCAGACTGGTCAGGCGGGTAAAAATTTACCGCGCAACCTGAATATTGAAGTAGTAGGTCGTTTTAACACCGGTATTTACGGTAAATCTGCTGCTGAAATCGTGCAGTTTCACAAAACGTCAAACTCGGCTTTTGCCATTAATGCCGCCGATAACCAGATTGAAGTTATCGACTTAACCAATTTACCGATAGCAGCTGTAGGTAATGGCATTACCGATAATAGCCTCAGCTCAGTTCCATTCACTTTTGCTGATACCGTTATGGTTAAGAATGGTGCCGGTGCCGATATTGATGTGCTACTGGGCGAAGCTAATTCGATAGCAATTTATAACGATATTCTGGCGATTGCTGTGGCAGCCCCAGATAAAACCAGCAACGGTGTCGTATTATTTTATACGCTGAATGTGATGGGCAACGGCAGTTTTATTAAAGCGGTGAGTGTGGGTGCCCTGCCTGACATGCTGACTTTTACGCCAGATGGCAGCCAGGTACTGATAGCCAATGAAGGCGAACCTGATACTGATTACACCTTTGATCCGGAAGGTAGCATTTCAGTGATTAACCTTTCCGATGGCATACCGGCAGATTTGGCCCAAACCATTAACCTTAGCAGCGATATGGTCTTCAGCTCAGACTTGCTTGCAGCAAGTGATTATGACACTGATGCCAAACGCAAAACGTTATTAATGAAGGCTGGCGTTAAATTTGCCAGCCCGGCAGGCACATCGGTAGCACAAGAGCTTGAACCGGAATATATTACTGTTGCCGCCGACAGCAAAAAAGCCTGGGTATCACTGCAGGAAAGTAACGCCATCGGCATTATTGACCTGACTGATATGACCATTGAAGTCAAAGCGCTCGGTTTAAAAGACTGGGGCCAGTACCTGATTGATTATACCAACGAAGATGAAGTGGCATCTTTTGCCAAACTACCCAACGTTTATGGCATGTATCAGCCCGACAGCATCGCCTCGTATCAGTGGAATGGTGCCTCCTTTATTGTCTCTGCCAACGAAGGTGACTCACGCGATTGGGATGCCTACTCAGAAGATATTCGTGCTGCCGACATTATTGACCCGGATGAATTGAATAAAACGTTTAGTACTGAGTTGCAGGCGTTATATGACAGTACCGGCGGCGATGATGGCTTAGGCCGGTTAAAGGTCACCGCAGCCCTGGTTGATCCGGATAACACTGGCGTAGTCGACAAACTCTATGCTTATGGTGGACGCTCATTCTCGATCTGGGACCAGAACATTAATATGGTTTATGATTCAGGTGACGATTTTGGCCGGATCTCGGCTGCAATTCTGGGTAATAACTTTAATAGTGCACACACCGAAAACAAAGGTGATAACCGCTCTGATGACAAAGGAGGCGAACCCGAGGCCATCGATGTTGGCACAATTGAAGGTCGTACCTATGCATTTATTAGTCAGGAGCGTTCCGGCGATTTGTTTATCTACGACGTGACAAACCCCTTTCAGGCTGCGTTTGTCAGCCACTATATTAACCGTGACTTTAGCACTGAATTTGAACTGGATGACGATTTAGACAATCCGTGCGACCCTGAAGAAGGTTTGGATTGCACTAGAGTACCGCTTTCTGGCGACCTTGGCCCGGAGAGTATTAAGTTTGTATCGGCAAGCGACAGCCCGAATGGCAACCCATTGCTGATAATCGGTAACGAAGTAAGTGGTAGTGTTACAGTTTACCAGGTTACTGAATTATAACCTTAGCCCCTAGCTCCTGCGAGTCAGCATAATGCTGACTCGCTTTTTTGTATCACCCATTTTATACTGCCCGCTCGAATTCAAAGCGGAGTGTTGTAACCAACCTGTATGAGCCTGTTAATTGCGTTTGCAGTTCTATCTATCGCGGTATCTTTTATTTGCTCCATTCTGGAAGCGGCCCTACTTTCTGTAACCCCAAGCTATATTGCCCAGCAGAAAATTCAAAACCCGATTCTTTATCAGAAACTTAAAGTACTAAAAGACAAAATTGATCAGCCTTTAGCGGCTATTCTGACGCTGAATACCGTTGCTCACACCGTTGGGGCTACCGGCGTAGGCGCCCAGGTTACGTTGGTGTTTGGTGATGGCTATCTGGGTATCGCCTCTGCCGTAATGACCCTGCTTATTTTGGTTTTATCTGAAATTATCCCAAAAACCATTGGTGCCCGTTACTGGCCGGCGCTGGCGCCTATTTTGCCCGTCACCCTGAAAATTATGATCACTGTGCTGCGGCCTTTTATCTGGCTGTCGGACCAATTAATGAAGCTATTCGGTGGTACCAGCCACGAACCTGATTTGCGCCAGGAGATAAAAGCACTCACCGTGCTCGGCCGCGAAATGAATAAACTGGACGAGGACGAGCAACGGGTTATTGCCAATATTCTCGATCTGCATGATTTTAAGGTTCGCGACATTATGACCCCGCGTACGGTCTGTGAAAGTGCCAGCCCGGACGAACCGTTAGCCGACTTTACCGAGCGGGTAAAAGTAGGACAGTTTTCACGTTACCCGGTATTGGATAATGACGAGTCGCCGCTGGGTATTGTGTTCCGCTATGACCTGTTAAATATTACCGACCAGCAGGTCGTGGCAGATATCATGAAACCGGTTAAGGTGATCTCCGATAAAATGAATGCCGAGCACTTAATGACCCAGCTAATGCACGAACGGCAGCATATGTGTCTGGTGTACGACGAATACGGCAGCTGGCTGGGCCTGGTCACCATGGAAGATGTCATCGAAACCATTATTGGCCAGCCGATAATGGACGAAACCGATGATATTCCGAATATGCGCCGCTTTGCCAAACGTCGCTGGGAACATCGTTTAAAAAATCTGTCGGATGACTGACACTCTGATTATTGCGCCGTCAGCTTTAAAAAATAGGCTGGCTGGCGCGGGTTATTCAGTAATACAAAGCCATCAAGTTGCTGCACATAAGCGAAGCGGCCAAAGGTACCATGGCGTACCTGAGATCCCGGGTCGCCTTCGATGGCAATGCCTCGCCAGCTTAAGCTGGCCAGATCAAACTGATAGAGTTTGCCATCGCCAGGCCAGGCGTAAAAATGACCATCCTTACTGTTATAGCTTAAACCCGGGGCCGGAAACTGATTAATAAATTCCGCATCGCCCTGCAACGGTAGTGACGTCCTCTGATAACCAGACTCTGCAGTTAAATCATAAAGTATCTGCTTTTTCTGGCCAATGATTAGCATTTTTCGGTTAACCGGATCTATCGCGGCATTGACTCCTAACCCAAGGCCGCCGCGATCGTTTAATTTCGTATAAAGGCCTCCCTCTGGCCTGAACTGATAACTGTATAGCGCGGCCCGGTCATGCAAATAGACTAACCCTGTTTTGCTGTCATACGCCGCCACTACACCAAAGGCGCCGCGCGGAATATCGCCGCTGACGGCATCTTTATGCCAACGTTTAGCATCCGGGTCAAATAACCAGGTATTTGGGTCCGGTGCCCCAGGATGCCGGCCCGCCAGCGCACCGGAGAACGCCCACAGCAAGGCTTTGTTGCTGATAAAGGCCATGCCATCATAAGTATGGCGTGAATTGGGTTGACTGCCGTCAAACGGCAACAGCTCTGTCAGCTTTGGATGGGTATCCGGATCCGCTGGTTGGGCCGGCTTCGTTAACCGTCGCAATGCCCCGCTTATCGCATCGAGCTGATATACCTCATTACCATAATAATCATTGTGGCCACCGCCCCACAGATACAGCTGACCGCTACTTTCATCCAGATCAGCGCCGCCCCAGGCAAACACTACATTGTGGCAGTAATCTGCAAACGGATAATCATATAAATCATTGGCTGGGCAATGTTCAGTAAGCACAGTACCGGGTATCGGCTGCCAGCCAGCCTCATATCGCATTGCCGTGTTTGAAGTAACGCTGTCTAAACCGTTAGCTTCAGGCTGGCTGAATACCCGCATCAGGCTAAGAAACATCAGGCTGGCAGCTACGATGACTGCTATTCTAAATATTCTCATCTTCACCTCCTGTGTGCATTAACGGATAAACTGCTGATAATTACTGTAGCACAGCAGATTAACGTAAAACTGAATAGAAACAGGCCGCAAAAGCGGCCTGTTTTACTGACTAGTGATAACTAGATATTTTTAGCAACTATATTTTTAATCACTACACCTTAAACTTACTGACCAGCTCATTCAGTTCAACTGCCAGCCGGGTTAACTCACTGGCACTGGCGCTGGTCTGGCTGGAGCCATCTGCTGTTTGTGAGGCTAAATCACTGATGGTGACAATATTACGGTCAATTTCACGCGCGACTTTCGATTGCTCTTCGGCCGCACCAGCAATGACATGGTTTTGATCGCTAATGGCCGAAATATTCTCAGCAATCAGCTCCAGTGCGTCTGCAGCAGACTTTGCTACGCTTTGTGCATTGTCGGCATTGCCGCTGATTAACTGCATCGCGTCAACGGCCTCTTTCGCGGAAGATTGCACCTGCTGAATCATTTGTTCAATTTCGCCGGTAGAGGTTTGCGTCCGGTAAGCCAGACTGCGCACTTCATCCGCTACCACTGCAAATCCGCGGCCGGCCTCACCGGCGCGAGCTGCTTCGATGGCTGCGTTTAGCGCCAGTAAGTTGGTTTGATCAGCCACGCTGCGTATCACTTCCAACACTTGATTAATAGACGAGACTTTTTCTGCCAGGGTGTTTATAACCTGAGTACTCTGACGAACCTCAGCGTTCATTTTTTCAATTACTTTGCTGGTTTGCACCACTTTCTGGGTGCCATCTCTGGCCAGTCCGGCTGACTGTGATGACGCTTCAGAGGTTTTTAATGCCGTGCCCGCAACTTCATCGACCGCCGAGCTCATTTCAGTGATGGCCGTTGCCGCCTGCTGCACTTCATCGTTCTGCAGCAGCAGCGCTTTGGCCGACTCATCAGTCACCACATTAAGCTCTTCAGCTGCAGAGGCCAGTTGATTTGAAGAGCTGGCAATATGGCCAATGGCATCACGCAGCTTTTGCTGCATTTGCTGCAATGCCTGTGATAACTCGGTTAGCTCATCACTGCCATCCACGGAAACGTGCTGGGTAAGGTCGCCATCAGCGATAAAGCGTGCTGAGGCAACCGAGCGTGCCAGCGGCTGGCTAATACTGCGGGATATTAAAACTGATACCACCATCGCAATAACAACGGCAACCACAATTAATATTATCACCGCAAGTTTTGCACCGTCATAGGTGGCAATAGAGGAAGCACGGGCATCCTGCGCTGCTTGATGATTAATATCCGCCAGCTCGGCAAGTGCCAATGCTATCTCGCTGGCCACCGGGTTCATCTGGTCTAATAAATCCTGTGCCGCTCCAAGCTCGTCTTTTAGCAGCAGCGCTAATGCTTGATCCTGCAAGTCGAAGTATTTTTGTCTGGCAACAACGTACTTGTCAAAAATAATGCGCTCCTGCGAATCGAAAATAGTCGCTTCATAGGGTTTTTCGGTATTCAGGATGTCTTGTCGCAGCGTTTTGATAATATTGAAAGTTTCACTTTCCTGAGTAATATCGATGGCAAGTAATAACCGCAAGGTAAGCGCCCGGTTCCGGTTAATATTGGTGCCCAGTGAGCCGATACCGGAAAGCCCGGAAACCACTGTAGTTTCAACAAAATTGGCCTGGGACCTTACCGAGGATAAACTTTGTAAACTAAATACACCGGTGAAGGCCAGCAGCAGTGCTAACGCCCCAAAGGCGGCCAGTAATCGTTTTTGAATTGTTAAAGACCGCAACATCTGTCACCCCGGTGCATGCTAAATTACATTATTACCACCTGCAGACGGCAGGCAAGCGAAAAACTGAACTTTCTAAGCCTAAATACAATACTGTTGCCTTATACTTTAGGCAATATATATTGTTTTGCACCTGATTTAACAGAAAATTTTGGAAAAAACGATCCTGCGACTAACTCACATAGAATAAAACAGGCCGCAAAAGCGGCCTGTTTTAATTTATCTAATTAATAAAATTACAGCTGCGGGCCCGCAGCCACTAACGCCTTGCCTTCGGCGTTGTCGGTAAACTTGGTAAAGTTATCGACAAAACGCTTGGCTAAGTCAGTTGCTTTGGTTTCCCAGTCTGCCGGGTTACTGTAAGTCGCGCGAGGGTCCAGAATTCCATCCTCTACATCGTGCAACCGTGTTGGCATCGCCAGATTAAAGTAAGGCAACTGCACAAACTCGGCATTCTCAATGCTACCATCTAAAATTGCATCGATAATGGCGCGGGTAGCCTTAATGGAAATACGCTTACCAGTACCGTTCCAGCCGGTATTGACCAGATAAGCTTCAGCACCTGAATCCGCCATTCGCTTACCTAATACTTCAGCATATTTCGTTGGATGCAGGCTTAAGAAGGCCGCGCCAAAACAGCTGGAAAAGGTAGGCGTTGGCTCAGTGATGCCGCGCTCGGTACCGGCCAGTTTGGCAGTAAAGCCTGATAAAAAGTGATACTTGGCCTGCTCTTTAGTCAGTTTTGATACCGGCGGTAACACGCCAAAGGCATCCGCTGTTAAGAAAATAACTTTTTTTGCGTGGCCCGCTTTAGATACCGGCGTAACAATGTTATCGATATGATAAATGGGGTAAGACACCCGGGTATTTTCAGTTTTCGAACCATCGTCGAAATCGATAGTACCGTCATTTGCTACGCTGACGTTTTCCAGCAATGCATCGCGGCGAATAGCCTGATAAATATCTGGTTCGTTTTCTTGTGACAAATTGATGGTTTTAGCATAACAGCCACCTTCAAAATTAAATACGCCGTCGTCATCCCAGCCGTGTTCATCATCACCAATCAGCTGCCGCTTAGGATCGGTAGATAAGGTGGTTTTTCCCGTGCCTGACAGACCAAAGAATACCGCAACATCTCCCGCTTTACCTACGTTGGCCGAGCAATGCATGGAAGCAATGCCCTGCAGCGGTAAAAAGTAGTTCATCATTGAGAACATGCCTTTTTTCATTTCGCCGCCGTACCAGGTACCGCCTATTAACTGAATACGCTCTGTCAGGTTAAAGGCCACAAAATTTTCAGAATTTAAGCCCTGTTGCTGCCAGTTCGGATTGGTACACTTAGCACCGTTCATGACAATAAAGTCTGGCTTGTAGCTTTTCAGTTCTTCATCGCTGGGTCGGATAAACATGTTTTTTACAAAATGTGCCTGCCACGCTACCTCGGTAATGAAGCGCACTGCTAAACGGGTATCAGCATTAGCACCACAGTAGGTATCAACCACGAATAAACGCTTGCCTGATAACTGACGTGTTACCAGTGACTTTAAGTCAGTCCATACTTCAGTACTAATTGGCTTATTGTCGTTTTTACCTTGATCTGACCACCACACCGTATTACGGGTGGTATCGTCACGAACAATATATTTGTCTTTTGGTGAGCGGCCGGTAAAGATACCGGTATCAACCGAAACCGCGCCCAGTTTGGTCAGTTTGCCTTGTTCATAACCTTGCAGATCGCTGCGGGTTTCTTCTGCAAACAGTAAATCGTACGATGGGTTATAAACGATTTCCGTGACATCTGTAATGCCGTATTGGCCCAGATCCAGATCGGACATGATGTAACTCCTAAGGGTACTGTAGGTAAGGGTGCAGTCTCTAGCGGACTTATTAATTATGTTATTTTTTGCGCAAAAGCCTGGTTTTTGCGCAAAAAATACTTCGGTATCTTAGCGTTTCGACGGCAAAAAAGATAGTTGTGAATACGGCATTAATGGTAGAAAACCACGCCAGGCTTGGCCTATAGCAAAGTTATGCAGAATAAATGGCTGTTTATGACGAAAGTGGCCGGGTGGTTGGCTTGGCTTGAATAAGTTCACGCCAGGGCAGCTGCGCCTGGCCTATCACCATAAAATCGGGGTTTGCCAGTGATTCCCGCTGGTTGTAACTCAACGGGGAAAACTGACTATCGAGAATTTTACCGCCCGCTTCTTCCACAATAATATGCACCGCGCCAGTATCCCATTCACCGGTAGGGCCTAACCTTAAATAACAGTCGGCCTTACCTTCTGCCACCAGACAACTTTTCAGCGAACAACTGCCCAGTGGAATGTACTCAACACTCTGGCGCTCACTTAACAAAGCGATGATAGGTTGCAATGGCTGACGCCGGCTTACGGCGATACGCAGCACTTCGCCCTGTTGGTGCTGATGCACTTGCATCCGGTTAATTAAATTACGCTGTTGTTTAAAAGAGCCGTGGCCACGGGTGGCGTAATATAAAATATCTTCCTTGGGCCAGTAAATTACCCCAAGGGCCGGCCAGCCGTGTTCAACTAACGCAATACTTACGGCAAAATCGCCACTGCGGGCGACAAATTCCTGCGTCCCATCCATCGGGTCAATTAACCAATATCGCGGCCAATGCTGACGCTGCGCCAGAGGAATTATGGTGGTTTCTTCAGAAATTATCGGAATATCCGGCGTTAAGTCTGACAAGCGGGAAATAATTAAGGCATTGGCAGCAAGGTCGGCAGTGGTTACCGGGCTGGTGTCGGCTTTTTGTTCGGCAACAAAGTCACCGCTTTGATAAAGCTGCCATAAATGCTGGCCGGCTTCACGAGCGGTCTGTTTTACACTCTCAAGCAGTTTGCTTAAAAACATCCGGGTTTGCTTCCAGGTATTGCTGTGCCAGTAACAGGGCAGCGACGCTCCGTGCTTCGGTAAAATCCACTTGTTGCAATAACAGGTCACTGTTACCGCGTGCCCAACTGATTAATTCCAGCGGTTCGGGTTCGTCCCCCTCCTGTTGCTCAGGATACAAATCGAACGCCAGAACTATATGCATTGTAGCATTAAAATATCCCGGAGCGAGCGCCAGCGACTTTAATGCGATAAAACGGCCTGCACCAAAGCCAATTTCTTCTTTGAGTTCCCGGTTGGCAGCCGCCAACACATCTTCCCCCGGGTCAATCAACCCTTTGGGGAAACCGAGCTGATAATCATGGGTACCAGCGCTGTATTCCCGGATCAGATAAAAATGTTCAGGATCCGGGCAGGCAACGATCATGACCGCACCTCGACCTGAGCCGCGCATCCGCTCGTAAGTCCGCTCTGCACCATTACTGAAGCGTAACTGCAACTGCTCTATTTTAAACAATCTGCTCTGGGCGACGATTTCCTGCGCCAGAATTTCCGGCACTTGTTTGTTAGGGTGGCGCTGCGTCATTACCTGGCCTCTGTTACAATCTACTGTGGCTACTATAAAACGAATGACAGGAAAAACCTATGCTGGACTGGGCACAAATTGATACCGTATTGCTGGATATGGATGGCACCTTACTAGACTTACATTTTGATAACCACTTCTGGCTGGAACATCTGCCAAAACGCTGGGCCCAAATTAGCGGTATCAGCCTTGATGATGCGAAAACTCAACTTCAAAGTGAATATGCTGAACTGAACGGCAAATTGCAGTGGTATTGTCTGGATTATTGGGGAGAACGGTTGCAACTGCCAATTACTGAGCTAAAACGTGAAGTGATGGATAAAATTCAGATGCGCCCCGATGTACCGGCGTTTTTAACGGCGCTGAAGCAATCCGGTCGCGAGGTTGTGCTGGTCACCAATGCCCACCCTGACAGCCTATCGCTGAAACTGGAACGTACCGATTTAGCTAAATATATCGACACCCTTATTTCTACCCACGAATTTGGTGTTACCAAAGAAAATTGGGCGCTGTGGCAAAAGTTGCAACAACGGCTTGGCTTTAATAATGACACCACCCTCTTTGTCGATGACAGCCTGCCCATACTGACTGCCGCCCAAAACTTCGGCATTAAACATTTGCTGGCAGTGGCTAATCCGGACAGTCAGCAACAAACCAGAACCATCAATGAGTTTCCGGCCATCTCTGACTATACGCCGCTACTACAAGATATTCTGGCGCACTCAAAACTCCAGACCACCAGATAGAGCACACTATCCTTTGTGCTGAATTAAAACTGTATGGTGTAGCGACCCTGCGCATCCGGCCGGCCGACAAACTGCATCGCCTGGTGTACTTCGCTGGGCAGACTGGGGTCTGGCTTTAAACTGCCATTTACCGTTAGTCTGCTGTTTTCGACGCCCGCGGTGACTGCCAGTCCGAGGCTGTTTTCACCATCGGTTATCAGCACCGGGCTGCCTTGCTCACAACGCAAGTCAGCCACAATACTGTTTAGCTCCAGCCAGGTTCCGGTAGGGGGTTGTAACCGCGCATCCAGCCAGCTGGCGTTACCAGCAAGGCTGTTGCACCAGGGCTTACCCTGTTGGAAGTCCTGCACCTCAACCATCAACTCGCCCGTTGCCGCCACTGGCAACGGCAGCTCCAGCAAGGGCAATAACTGACTAACCGGTATCCGCAGCAACGCTTGCTGCATTTTCAGACCACTGAAACTATAGGCCAGACTGGCTTTCGCATAGGGCTGGTCTCGCTCGCCAATACTGCCGGCGGTCAACGTCACTTGTGGTGCCAATGTAAATAACGACCAGCCATTAAAACGCCAGCGTAATTGCTGGAACTGCAAATTCTGGTATTGAACTAGGGTTGCCGAGCCCTGCCATACCGTGCCCTGTACCGGACCAATGTTAACATTAGGCGGCAGCCCAACCCAATGCAGTACCCAGGCTGCAGGCAGTAAGTACAACATAAAAACCAGATAAGCGAGAAATGCTGCTAGCGTTAATTTCCAATACTTCATATTATTCGATTACCATCCGTCTTACCCGCACAATGCCGCTGCTATCGGTATTGGCGATATCCAGACTGACCAGCTTTACACCATTATTATTTTGTAATTGCGCCAACCAACGTAAAAGTTGTTCAAAGGACACATCTTCTAATACCAGTTGCAATTGATCATTCTGAGGCTGCATCCGGCTTACCCGGATATTGTAGGTACGTGAGCTGTTACTGACTATCTGGGCCAGACTGCCGCCAACCCGTCCCTGACTGTTATTGGCCTGCTGTAGTTGAGGCAGCGCCTGCTGAAATTGCATTAGCTGCATCTGCCCCTGCTGCAAAGCGGTTTGCTTGCTGCTATAACCTTGCTGCAGAGGTTGCCAGATAAACCAGTAAACCGCGCCGATACTGAGCACCACCGCTGCGATGCTCAGCAGCTGTTGCTCGCGTGCCGCTAAACCGGTCCACCAGGTTTGTATTTGCTGCTTCATGTTCTGCTCCGCATTACTACAGTGCCTTGTACCCGGGCACCATCATTGCTTAGGGCGCCCTGCTCAATTTCATAACCGGCACTTTCCAGCGCAGTTTTTAAACGTTCAAAATTCTGAAAACCGCCGGCATTTGCTGAAAATCGTAGTTCGGTGCGGGTGGCATCAAACCGTAAACTATCCACTTTTATATCACCAATTTCTGCCAGTTGTCGTTGCAGCGCATCTAACAGGGTTAAAAAATTAACAGTTTCACCACCTAAACCTGCGGCTGCCAGTTTTTGCTCAATCTGCCGGGATAAATTGACAATAGTTTCGCCGGGAAACGCTTGTTGGTAACCGCTCAGGCTTTGCTGTTGTACCTGGGTTAGCTGTCTATCCAGTTGCCATATAGAAAACCCCTGCACTACTAAGTAAGTCGCCAGACAAATTGCGGCCAGTACGGCACTGCTTCGCCATTGCTGCCAGTGTTTATTGGTTTGACGTTTCGGGGCATAGGGCCCTTGCAGCAAGGTAAAATTGATATGTGGCAGCTGGCGGGCTAATAACACCAGTGGTAGCTCCGGCTCCATACTTTGCTGGGATTGCATAATATCGCGCGGCCACGGGCTATAGCTCGCAATATTGGGCAAGGCTGCTAATGCCAGATACTGAGGCCACCAGCTGTTATCGATGGCGCTGGCCTGCCAGGCCCCCTGTTTTATCAGCCATTGGTTATTCAGCTCAATACAAGCAGGCAAAGGATTATCTGGCAATAACAAGGCATCTGGCAGCATCCGCACCACATTAAAACCCGCGTCCTGCAACCAGCCCAACCAGCCATCTATCCGCTCGCGTTGCACCACGGCAACCTGTTGCTGATACTGGCCCTCTTGCTGTTCTAAAGGGCCGAGCGCCAGCCAGAGCTGATCGATATCTTCCGCCTGCTCATCTTCGAGCATATAGGGTAAAGCCTGCAGAATTTGCCGGGTGGGGCGGGTGGGCAAATTCACCTGCTTTAACACCACATCTGACGCGGGCACCAAGGCAATAACCGGCCGGTTGCCTACACGTTCAGCCAATTCGCTCAACTGACCGGCATTGGCCACTTCACCAGATGCAATCACTTCGCTATTGTGGCTGGCAAAGACCAGCCAGCTAATCGTCTGCTCTGCCCGGCTTCCTAACCGGATAATTAACTGTTCACTCACCCCTGGCCTCCAAATCGCCGGGCCAATACCCTGACTGTATTTTCATCATCAACTCTGAATATCGACGTTAGCACGAAACCACTTTCCAGATAAGAAGTAGTGGCGAGTAACTGAAAGTAACTGGATTTTACCGTTAATAAGGCTTTGACGTCATCTGCCATTTCAATCCCTGCCAGCTGCGGCAAAGCAAGCAACTCATCAATACTGTTAAAGCCATTTTCTGGCCGCTCCGCGATCATATCTATAGCGTCGGCTTCGGTAAGCTGTGGTACAAGCGCCGCCAGTAATATTGCGGTGTCTTCGGTCAGCGTATTAATGTTGAGCTGATACTGGGTATTTTCCGGTAGCACGCACACATAAGGTAATAACATTTGCAAATCGGCAGGAGTTATATCCAGCATCTGACGCAGTTCACTGACCGACACCATCAATGAGTTGGCGGTATAATATGGAAACTGCAAGGCAGCATAATCATCTTCCTCAGCGCTGCCAGCGGTGCTGAGCAAACTGTCTTCATCCAGCCAGTCGTGTACTCTTGCCATCAAATATTCTGCCGGCATCGACAGGTCTGTTGCAGCAAGTTCCAGCAATCGGATAAAGCTGCGCTGCGCTGCGGTCTGCTCAATTCGACCAGAGGTGCCTCGCTGGCCAGGCTGCTGTAATGCGTTCAAATTAAAGCAAGCTTGCAAATCCGTGATCTCACCGGCGATGTTGCCATCGGTGACCACAAAGCTGGCACCGCTTTGGGCCCAGTCTTGCTCCAGATTGACGGTTTCCTGACCACTTAAACTACGACTTAATAATACCCTGGCAAAGTGTTCAGCACCCATGGCATACCAGAATGCCTGCTGTTGCTGTTGTAAGTTTTGCTGGCGTTGTAATTGTAACTGCAGCCGTCCGGTCATGTTAACTGCAATAACAACCACAATCGCCACGATCATTAACACGGTGATAAGCGCGGCTCCGCGCTGTGAGCGGTCCATTAACGCTGCTCTCGTCTTTGGTCATTAGGCTGCCCGGGGTCTGCTGGTCTGTCACGGTCGTTATTCTGCGGAGTGGTTCCACCCGGGTTCGGCGTGCTCACGCTGCGCGTCACCACCATACCGGCTGGCAGACTGAAAATGCGTTCTATTTCGCCAAGGTACTCATGGGTAAGGGTAATTCTCACCGCTTTTGGCATAACACTGCTCTGCCATTTTTCCAGCCATTCCTCGCCCTGCAGGTAACTAACGGAAAATGCCGTCAGGTTTTGCTGCAGCACCTGCACCAGCGGCTCGCTGCCTGCTACGGCATCGGGGTACAAGCTGAACAGCCTTTGCAGTTCGCCTTGCTCCAACCGATACGCGACCAGTTGTACTTCGCTTCGCGGCAGAATGTACCCCGGATTACGCCAGCCCTGACGGGTAAAGCTCAGACCGTGATCTTCGCTTTCCAATAAATATTGCTCACCATATAACCGGTAGTCTACCGGTGCTTCGCCGTCCAGCCGCACATAACGAGTACTTATTTGCATAAAATCACGTTCCAGCATCAGCATAGTGCGCTGCAGTTGCTGGATACGGCCGGTTGCTTCCTGGGACAGTTCATCACTGTTAGTGACACTGGTTAATACAGCGACAGAGGCCAACCCCACCATGGCAAAAATAGCGGTCGCCAGCAGCATCTCAATAAACGTAAAGCCCTGTTGTTTAACCACTGGGTTTACCTACAAACGTTGTCAGTTGTAGCAAGACATCGTCTGGCTGCTCTGCCAGACTTACACTCACTACCACCTGGCGCAGGTCGGCATCGGGCACGGTGGTTGCCTGCTGGCGCCATAGCCACTGCCGGTTCGCCATGTCAACTTCACCTTGTAATAGCTCGCGCGGCGGCCAGTTTGGCTCTATCATCGCAAGTTGCAGCTGATTATTCGCCACATAACCGGCGATGGTTAATTCTTCTATCTGACTTAATGCCCGGATATGGCCTGAGCTGGCTTGCATAATTGCCAGACCGGCGGCAGCAAATATGGCCATTGCTACCAACAGTTCCAGCAAGGTAAAACCACGGATCTTCATCAGCGCACCGTGATAACGTCAGACCGGCTAAGCGGAATGGTAAAATCGGTGCCGACAGTCTGACTAACCTGCTCCAGCCGCTCTCCTAACTGAAATATTAACCGAAACGGACTGATTTCACCGGAGGATAAAATAAACACTTGTGGTAACACAGGAGGTTGCTCACTGTCGTTGTCAGCAAACTCCTCATCATCCTGCCAGTTCAGCTGGCTTAATAAACTCAACTCTGCGCCCGGCAACCCTTCCAGCTCCAGTTGCAACCGGATATCCTCTGCCAGTTCATAAAGCTCAGCGGCTTTCGGTTCATCGGCCTGCAGCCACTTCTCGCCATCAAAGTAGACAAAGCTGTAGCTACCTTCCTGCAGCACCAGACCCCACTCCTGCTGCTTTAACATTGCCGTTTCGGCAACAAACTGAAATACCTGCTGAAACCGCTCGGTTTCTTTCTGTAAACGTTGCTCAGGCGAGTCACCGCTGAAATTAACCACCACAGTGGTCGCCAGTAAACCGATTAATAGCAGTACCAGCATCACCTCTAACAAGGTAAAACCAGTTTGCTTACAGCGATTTAGTGGCTTAGCGACCATTAGTTATTACTACGATCGGCTTCATCCAGGTTCCAGTTACCAATATCATCATCGGTACCGGCAACCCGATCCGGGCCCTTGCTGTAAACGTCGATTCTACCAAGCTGTCCCGGACTCACCATAATATACTCTTCACCCCAGGGGTCTTTTGGCAGACGGCGAATAAAACCACCTTCCGGAAATGAACGTGGCGCCGGCTGCGACGTTGGAGCCGTAACCAGAGATGCTATACCTTGTTCCGTGGTGGGATAAAAGCCGTTGCGCAAACGATACATGTCAAGGGCACTTTCCAGCTGCTGAATATCCACCACCACTTTCTGTTTGGCTGCCTGCTCCTGATTCCCCATCAAGTTTGGTACCACCATGCTGGCAATAATGCCCAGAATAACGATAACCACCATCACTTCCAGCAAGGTAAAACCTTTTTGTATCTGCCTTAACATGTTATCCACCTACCATATTATTTAACGCTAAAATTGGCTGTAATATTGCCATTACAATAAAAAGCACCATGCCGGCCATCACAGAGACCAGCACCGGTTCAAACACTTTTAAAGACACTGTCACCAATGTCTCGAACTCCTTGTCCTGAGAATTGGCAGCCCGTTCCAGCATACTGTCCAGCTGGCCACTTTTTTCGCCACTGGCAATCATATGCAACATCATAGGCGGAAACATTTTGGTTTGCTCTAAGGCATTTCTCAGCGACGTCCCCTCCCTCACCCGGCCGGTTGCATCCGCCACCGCTTCTTTCATGTAGCTGTTACCAAGTACATCCGCACTTATCCGCATCGCTTCTAACAGCGGTACTGAGCTGGCATTCAGAATACTTAAGGTACGGGCGAAACGGGCGGTATTCAGTCCCCGGCTTACCTTGCCAAACATGCCAAGATGCAGGGTAAAGCGGTCCCAGCGATATTGAAGCTCAGGTTTTCGCAACGCCCGCTGCCAGAACACCGCACCCAGCATTAAGGCCACTAATACTAAGATGCCGTAGTTGCGAATAAAATCACTGGCAGCAATTAAAAACAAGGTTGTACCGGGCAAAGACTGGCCCATATGTTCAAACTGACCAACAATTTTCGGTACCACTGCGGCCAATAGAATGCTAATTACCAGCACCGCAAAAAACGTTAAAATTATCGGATACAATAACGCCTGCAGAATCTGGCTGCGCATATGCTGACGCTGCTCGGTATAGTCAGCCAACCGGTTCAGCACCTGCTCTAAATGGCCAGATTTTTCACCTGCTGCTACCATCGACCGGAACAAATGATCAAACACGTGCGGAAACTCTGCCAGCCCCTCTGCCAGCGTGTACCCTTCCACCACCTTGGAACGTACCGCCATCATCATATTTTGTAAACGGGGCTTTTCACATTGCTCCGCTACTGCCAGCAATGCGCTTTCAATTGGCAAGGCTGCCTCGACCAGAGTAGCGAGTTGGCGGGTCAGTAATGCCAGCTCAGACGCTGAAATCTTGCGGCTTAACCATTTACGGCCCGACGCCACCAACTTTTCCTGTTGTGACGCCAGTTCCACACTAAGCGGTTGCAGCTTTTGCTCACGCAGTAGCTGTCTGGCATGACGAGCATTGTCTGCTTCCAGCACCCCTTTATTTTTTTTGCCGCGTAAATCCAGCGCCTGGTATTCAAATGCGGCCATTACACATCCTCACGGGTGACCCGCAATACCTCTTCCAGCGTGGTTTCGCCAGCCAGAACTTTGCTGAAGCCATCCACCCGGATGCTGGGACAATGGGCCCGGGCATACTTTTCAATTGACTGCTCGCCTTTGCCGTTATGGATCATCTCGCGAATGGTTTCATCCACCTGCAGTAGCTCATGAATACCAGTACGACCACGGTAGCCGGTGAAATTACAATGCTCGCATCCTTTTGCCCGGTAAATGTGCTGGCCTTCTTTTTTAGCAATACCCAGCAAATTGCGTTCTTCTTTATCTGGCTCGTGCAGTTCTTTACAGTGGCTGCAAAGTGTGCGCACCAGGCGCTGCGCCAACACACCAAGTAAGCTTGAAGATAACAAAAACGCTTCAACGCCCATGTCTTCTAAGCGGGTAATGGCGCCGGCAGCCGTGTTGGTGTGCAGGGTAGACAATACCAAATGGCCGGTTAAGCTGGCCTGCACAGCAATTTGTGCCGTTTCCAGATCGCGAATTTCACCGACCATTACCACATCCGGATCCTGGCGTAGTATCGCCCTTAAACCACGGGCAAACGTCATATTAACTTTGGTGTTGACCTGGGTTTGCCCAACGCCTTCAAGTTCGTACTCTATCGGGTCCTCGACGGTGAGAATATTGCGGTCTTTGGTATTAATTTCAGTTAACCCGGCGTAAAGGGTGGTACTTTTACCTGAGCCCGTTGGCCCGGTAACCAGAATAATGCCATGGGGTTTTAAAATAAGTTTGGAAAACGCCTGCTGCACTGCCAGCGTCATGCCTAAATCGGCCAGGTTTAAGTGCGAGTTGTTTTTATCCAGCAAACGTAATACAACCCGCTCACCATGGCTTGATGGCATGGTCGACACCCGCACATCCACCGCCCGCCCGGCTATCCTTAAACTGATACGACCGTCCTGCGGCACTCGCTTCTCCGCAATGTCCATTTTTGACATCACTTTAATCCGTGATACCAGCAAGCTGGATAGCCGGCGATTAGGACGCAACACCTCGCGTAGTAAACCATCCACTCTGAAGCGGATAATCAGGGCTTTTTCAAACGTTTCAATATGGATATCAGACGCGCCAAGCTTAATCGCTTCGCCCAGCATGGCGTTAATCAGTTTTATAATCGGTGCGTCATCTTCGTTTTCCAGCAGGTCTTCCGTTTCAGGAATATCATCGGCCAGAGAAGCCAGATTAACCTCATTGCCTATATCTTCCATCAGTTGCTGTGCTTCAGAAGAATCGCGCTGATAGCTGGCCTCGAGCAGGGTTTCAAACTCTGCCGCCGATAGGGGTTTAACGGTAAAGCCTTCCGCCAGCAGCCGTCGCACTTCCAGTACCGACTCCGGCCGGGTGGTCGGTTGCACGTACAATTGCCAGCCGCTTGGCTGCTGTTGTAACAACACGCCATGGCGCTTGGCAAAACTGAACGGCAGCCGGATACGGCTGCTAACCGGTTTAACTTCTTCTTCTGCTACCAGGCTTTCCATCAGTCACGCGTTCCGGTTGCAGGTTGCGGCTCTGCCGGTTTTTGTTGCTGTTCTTCCATATAACGGTCAAACGTCGGCGGCAGTACCAGTGAGTCATCCCATTCAGGCAATACTACTTGTCTGGTATTAGGCATTAACCGGATACCTTCTTCATCGCGCAATAATTGCTCGGCCCTAATATGGTTGTATTTCGCTTTAGAAATACCAGAAATCGCCGATCCTTCACGCACTATAGTCGCTTTGATAAACACCATCAGGTTACGCTTTTGCTTTGTCACGCTGGTCGATTTAAATAAATGCCCCAAAAACGGAATATCGCCAAGTAATGGCACTTTAGATTCGCTTTCCTGCACATCTTCATCAATTAACCCGCCCAGCACTACGGTTGCACCGTCATCGGTTATTACCGTGGTCTTAATTTCGCGTTTATTGATCGTGATATCTACCGCAGTGGCGCCGCCAATGCTGGACACCTCTTGCTCAATCGTCAGTTGAACCGCGTTGCCTTCGTTAATTTGCGGGGTAACCTTTAGTTTAATCCCCACTTCCTGGCGCTGCACCTGCTGAAATGGGTTAGTGTTGTTGGCACCGGTGGTAGAGCCGGTAATAACAGGGACTTCCTGGCCGACTAAAAAGAAGGCTTCCTGGTTATCCATGGTAGTAATGTGTGGTGTGGCCAGCACATTTGAGTTAGTGCTGGTGCGCACGGCCTGCAAAATAGCGCCCCAGTCACCATTGTAAAAACCTAACATAGCACCGTTCAAACCCTGCAATACACTGGCTAAGCCCGAGTAGTCACGGTTTGAATCGGGAGTGGTCTGCGTCACTGGCACACCATCAACTATGGTGGTTGTGGTCGTCCCCTGGTTTACTTGAGAGGCCAGCGCAGCAGCACCAGCTACATTTATTATCGGAATGGTATTGCCGCCGGTAAAATTAGTACCGCCTGCATTTTTATTTAGCCACTGTACGCCAAAATCGGTACCATCGCCTTCAAATACTTCCACAATAATCGCTTCGACCAACACCTGTGCGCGGCGAATATCCAGCTGACGGATCACATCCTCTAACGAGCGCATCATATCCGGCTGCGCGGTAACCACTAAAGAATTACTGTCGGCATGCGCTTCAATACTGATTTCGCGACCAGAGCCCTGCGTACGCCGGGCGCCCTGCGCGCCAGCCGCCCCGGTAGCCCCCTGTACTTCGGCAACAATAGACTCGCTTACCCCTTTTAATACCGGTACCAGCTCTTCCGCCTTAGCGTATTTTAAATAATATACCCGGGTGTTGCCGCTGGTTTTCAGCTCGGCATCCAGCCGCTTTGCCAATTCAATCACCCGCTGTCTGGCTTGCAACTCGCCACTGACAATAACGCTGTTGGTACGCTCGTCAGCAACAATTTTCGGGATCAGAAAATCAGGTTGCTCAGCCCGGCCCTGGCTTTTATAAATACTCTCCAGAATTCGGACAATTTCACCGGCTGAGGCAAATTCCAGTTTCAGAATTTCTAACTCCTGATCACCGGCTTTATCTACCCGCTGTATAATATCGACAATCCGGTTTACTACTGCTGCCGGCCCGGTCATCATAATGACGTTCGATGGGTCATAGTTCACCACATGGCCACCACCGGCCTGGTTACTAAACTGACGCAGTAATGGCGCAAGCTCACGCACAGAAACGTTGCGTACCTGTACCACCCGCGTCACCATTTCATCACCGTAACCGGGGGCGTCATCGCCCACTACCGGAATATTGGACGTTTTGGCATCTTTATTACGTACTACTTTTAAAATGCCACTTTCCATTTCCACTACAGCGAAACTGTATACCTCCAGTACGTTTAGGAAGAACTGATAATACTGTTCTTCGTTCAGCATTTCATAACTGCGGACGTTAATCCGGCCCCGTACCTGGGGGTCGACGATAATAGTTTTTTTCAGGTTCATACCCACGATATTGATAAATTCGTTGATGTCCGTGCCTTTAAAATTAGGTGAATACTGCACTTGTTCAGTATCCGCTAGTGCCGCAAAACTTAACAAAGCACCTGCCAGCAAACCAGCTAATGCGCGCCCTGAATCTCTGAAAAAACCGCCTGATATCATGAGAATTTAACCAATTGTTATCTAATTATTTTATTGCGAAAGGCTAACCAGAATATCTCTGATTTCACCGTCACGTTCTATTTTAATTGCGGCTTCACTTGCATCTCTCAGCTCGTTTATCACCCGCATGGCCTGCTGCATATCGTTCAGCGGAATGCCATTAATCTCTATTGCCAAATCATTTTGCTGTAAACCCAGCTGGGTAAACAGCGCCGGGTCTTTGCCTGGCATTAACTTATATCCCACCAGAGCACCGTCGCGTTGCTGCGGTGACACCCGGATGTAATCAAAAAACTTCATTGGCTCTGCCAGCAGTTCGTCACGGCTGACGCCTAAGTCGCCTTCATCCAGCACCGGTGCAACGGCCTGCGGCGAGGCAACCAACTCGTTCTCATAACTCGGTTCCGGGTTGTCTTCCCGTCCAAGTCCGGCATTCGCCTGCGCCATTTTGGTATATTCAATACCATCGAGCATCAGCGTTTCAAAACGACCCGCCTGCTGAAGAAGCACCCGATCAATTAATACCTGCTTTAATACCGCGTTAGTGCCATCAATTGTGTCATCAATTGCATAAGTACCTTCGCTACCCCGGCTTTCGATAATAGCACTGCCACTGTTAGGATCAGCCTGGGCTACAACCCCGGTCAGTTTGACATTAAGTTGCGTTTTTGGCGCTTCGGTCACCACCGGCTCTGCCCGTTCCGGTTCAGCCGTCACCTCACCAAACAGGGAGTAAGTTAATAATTGTTCAAGCGGGGTGGTTGCCATACCGGTTGATGCAGTGCCCGCTTGCTGCACTGATACGGGGCTGGCAAACTCAGGCTCTGGCAACAACTGCCAGCTTAAACGGGCCAGTAGCCAGGCAAGCAACAGCACCAGAGTCAGGTTCAGTAGTTTTCGTAAAGTACTGACCGGCAGACGCTGGCTAATGCGGTTAAACTCTTGCAATGACAAAGACAGATTCATTTGGGCTTTCTTATAATAAGTTCGGTTTCATCTTACTCAGTTGTCGGCATACCAACAAGGGTCAGTCGGTATTTTTACAAAATACTAACAGTGAAAATAATCCCGGGGGTACGCTTCGCATGTTGTTTGGCACTATAATGCACATTCAGTTCAGCATACAGGTTAATTATGACAACACCAAAGGCCACGACACCGCAAAACGATAGTATCAGGCTGGATAAATGGCTTTGGGCTTGTCGTTTTTATAAAACCCGCGCCCTGGCCAAGAGCATGATCGAAGGCGGAAAAGTACACTACAATGAGCAGCGTTGCAAAGCAAGTCGCCATGTTGAGATCGGAGCCACAATTAAGCTGGCACAAGGCACTGACGAAAAAACGGTTATTGTTTTGGGACTATCAGAAAGACGGCTTGCCGCCCCCCTGGCACAGGCACTGTATCAGGAAACCGAGGCCAGCACTGAGCAACGTCTGGCCCGGGCAGAGCTGCGCAAGACCAACAGCTTGTTTGCACCACACCCGGACACTAAGCCAGACAAAAAAATGCGTCGCCAGTTATTACTTTTAAAATCAAAGCAGTAAGAGAGACTTTATGAACCAGGATACGTTACACCGCTTTTTGTTTCAGCAAAAAAATGTCAGAGGCGAATTGGTCCAGGTTGCAGCTAGCCTGGATAAGATGCTGCAAAACCATCACTATCCGTTGCCGGTAAAACAACTGCTGGCTGAACTCGTCGTGGCAACCAGTTTAATTACTGCCACCTTAAAATTTGATGGCGAAATTGCCGTGCAATTGCAAGGCGATGGCCCGGTGAAGTTTGCCGCAGTTAATGGTGATAATAATCAGAATTTTCGTGCTGTAGTCAGGCTGCAGGCCGAACTGAGTGGCGATAGCTTTCGCCAGTTAATTGGTGAAGGGGTTATGATTGTGACCATAACACCCCGCCAGGGCGAGCGCTATCAGGGCATCATTCCATTAACCGGCGACACCTTAACCAGTACATTAGAAGGTTATTTTGCGCAATCGGAACAGTTACCCACCCGCTTGTACATATTTACTGACATAACCACAAAAAATGCTGCCGCAGGCTTAATGTTGCAGGTATTACCGGTTGAAGCAGAAAAAGCAGCAGCAGATTTTGCCGAGTTAGTGGTATTGGCCGATACGGTAACCGGCAGCGAACTACTGACATTGCCAGCTGAAGATATGCTGTACCGGCTGTTTCACCAGGAGCAAGTGGAGCTGTTCCCCGCGCAGCAAGTCAGTTTTGTCTGTGGCTGTTCGCGCCAGAAGTGCGAAACGGCTCTGTTCAGTATTGGCAAAGAAGCCCTGGCTGAGCACGTTGCCGAGGGAAAACTGGAAATGACCTGTGAGTACTGTAATCAGCTGTATTTGTTCAGCGCAGAGGATTTGCAGCAAATAAGCGATCAATTGTAATCAGCACTGGGGCGATCAAAATTATTGTTCACCGGCTGCATCATCACCCTACATTTGGGGATGTAAGAACCCGTCAGATTGGACGCTGTGAGCGGGTTTAAATGGAGATGATTAATAAATAGATATAGTGCGCAAGCAGCCCAGCCCACGATGAATATTAGCTACCTGGACAAATGTTCTGGTAGCAGGCGTGGTGCTGATTCAATAAGCATTCCTAACCTCATGTTTAGTCTGCTCGATGTATCCTTAATGAACAAAAGCACTTTAACTTGTTTTTTTTTAGCGGTATCCTCACTGTCCAATCAACAATTACCAAAATAATTTAACGATTGGACATTATAAGAAAATTCTTCGTATCTATAGGAACATGTTAATGAGCACAAAAAAGATGTACTTGATGTCGTTTGTTGCAGCATCTGTTGCTGCAGCCATCTCCGGGCAGTCGCTCGCCATTGATTTAACAGACGTTAAACACTACTCACCAGAAATTACACACACCAGTCAGAATGATAAAGTAATCAAAGGATCCCAGCTAAAGCAAGCTTACCCAAATTATTTCATCGTACAACTTGAGCAAGCCCCATTAAGCTCCATAGTCAGCGTCCAAGCTCAAAATCAAGCTAAGCCAGGCAATAAGCTTGATATGACGTCTGAAGCCGCAAAATCACAAGTATCTTTATTGAAAGCTGAACGAGCGGCTTTTGCTAAAGCACTTAGTGCAAAATTTCCAAATGCAAAAATGGACCGTCATTACGATACAATAATGAATGCTGTAGTGGTTGCGTCAGATACAAACATTTATGACTCGCTACTCACCATGCCTGGTGTCACAGCAGTGTACAAGGAAGAGATGTACTACGAGTCGATGGACGCCTCGTTAGATATTGTAAAAGCTCAACAAGTTTGGGCCAGCCTGGGCGGCAGCGCTAATGCCGGCCAAGGCGTAAAAATTGCTATCATTGATGGCGGTATACGACCAGAGAACCCGATGTTCGCAGGGGAAAACTTCACCAAACCAACAGACCTGCCTACAACAGACTACTGTAACAATTTTGATCCGTCATTTTGTAATGACAAGGTTATTGTTGCACGTTACAGCACGCCTACGTTCGTAACTCATCCTGATGAATACATGAGTCCATTGGGGTTAGGTGGTCATGGTACTCATGTTGCAGGCACTGCGGCAGGTAATCCTGTAAGCATAAAATTCAACGGCACGACAGAAATCGTTCCTGAAGATAGCGAAGGCAATCCTAACGAAGATGGTTTTTCTGATGTCACCATATCTGGTGTAGCACCAGGTGCTTACATCATGGCATACAAAGCGCTATTCCAAACGCCAGCAAACCGGGGTAGTGGTTCAAACGTCATGCTGCTAGAGGCACTTGATTGGGCTGTCAAAGACGGCGCTGATGTTATCAACAACTCATGGGGCGGCGGTGCTGGCGGTGACCCAGCGACTAGCCCGTATCAAGCAGCATTCCAAGCTGCTGAAGAAGCTGGTGTGGTGGTAGTTACTGCTGCCGGAAATGATGGTCCAGGTGCGCAAACTATCGGTTGCCCATCTTGTATAGAAAGTGGCTTATCTGTTGCCAGCACAACCCATGGCCGCTTCTTTGCCAACACTATTCAGGTTAATGGTGGCAACGATATTTTAGCCATCGCTAGCAGCGGTTCAGGCTTTAACAGTTTAGAAGAAGATATTACAGCTGATTTTATTTCTGCAAAAGCGGTTGCACCAGATAATGCTTTAGGTTGTAACCCGTTCCCGGTAGATACCTTTAAAGACAGCGTAGCCCTTATTTCTCGTGGCGCATGTGCTTTTACAAATAAAATTGATAATGCTATGAATGCCGGTGCAGCAGGCGTGGTTGTATACAATAGTGCTGCTGGTCTGCCAATCACTATGTCAGCTCCAACCACCACACTACCTGCGGTGATGATTTCCAAAGCAAGTGGTGAAAATATTGAGATGCTACTGGAAGATGAAGCCGCTATTTCAGTAATTATTGACAATGATACTAAACGTGTTGTGGATTCTGAATTTGCAGATCTCATGAGTGACTTTTCTTCTCGAGGTCCAAATGGTGACTCAGGTAGCTTAAAGCCAGACATCGCTGCACCAGGTAGCTCTATTCTGTCAGCCACATCTCCGGATGAAAATGCAGCGGGTAGTACTTTTGGCCTGAAGAGCGGCACCTCAATGGCGTCACCTCATGTAGCTGGCGCAGCTGCGATTATGAAACAACTCCATCCAGATTGGTCAGCGGTTGAAATTAAAACAGCACTAACTTCATCGTCAGTATTTGACGGTATGAAAAAAGAGGATGGCTCCACTCCGGCAACACCGTTTGACATTGGTGCTGGCCGTTTAGATCTTACTCGTGCTACTACAGCTGCCTTGACCTTTGACAAGCCTTCTTGGGCACAAGATCCATGTATTGCAACTTGTGATGTAACAAGAGCGCTGCGCAATATGTCAGATACAAGCGAAACATGGACAGCGACAGTAACATTTGATGATGTTGCAATTGATGCAGAACTGAGTGACGATACTTTCACTCTGGGTGCTTTTGGCTCTGAAACTGATTCAGCCGATTTTACTTTAACTGTAGATGCGTCTGCTTCAACCTACGGGACATGGCAATTTGGCCGCATCAACTTTACGTCAAACGATAATTCCGTACCAACAGCTACTATGCCAATAGCATTGTACGTTTCTGAAACGCCTGACGCAGCAACCATTTCTACAACCGGAACTGGCACATTAAGACCAGCGGAACCAATTGATATAGCAGCGTTTTATAACAACAAAACATTTACCGACCAAATTAGCGTAGAAATTTCAGCTCCACAGGGAACCAAGATCGTTGCTGACTCAGAATCATCTGATGTTGCAAATGGTACCGAGTACTTACTGGATGCGTCAGATCAACGGTTAGCATGGACAGGTAAACTGGAAGTTGGTCGTTTCACTATGGAAAACTTTGCAGGCATGAACACCTCAATTAAAGATTTAGGTGTTGCGCCATACGCTTGCGCAGGGGAATGTGACGAATTTTCAGTAACATACAACCTGGGCGGTCTTGGTGGCTATGTCTATAATGGCAACGTTTATAACAGCATTACAGTTGGTGACAATGGCATCGTAATTGCTGGCGGCGGTGCTACAACAGGCTCCTTTGAGAATCAGGAAATGCCATCATCAGCTGCACCAAATAACGTGCTAGCCGCCATGTGGGCTGACTTTGACTTGGCCGGTGGTGCAGGTGGCGCCGGTACATTACACGTTGGCCTGGTGTCAGGCTATGTAGTATTTGAATGGAACGACGTTGAATTGTGGAACAACCCAGCAGCTGGCCGGTTTACCTTCCAGACATGGGTAAAACTTGGTGGTACCGAACAGGATATCTTTTTTGATTATCTGAAAATAGATTCAGTGCCTGCAAATGTTACCATCGGCGCTGAAGACGCGTCAGGCTCGACTGGTATCTCTCGCTTTTATAATGGCACTGGCACTGCTCCGATGGTTGGTACAGCAATCGGACTTACCAACGTAGTTGGCGGCAATTTACAGCTGCGCTATCAGTTGGAAAATGACGGCATGCTTGACCTTGGTGCAGCTGATTCCATTACAGTAGATGAAGATGCAGTGTCAGAGGCAAAAGATGTACTTGCTAACGACGCAGCAGTTGCAACCAAAGTAATTAACGTTAAGGTAATGAGCGGCGGCGAGTCAATGCACGCTGTTAACAAGGTCAACGTCGGCGCAGATGGTGTTGTATCAGGTGTCACTATTGTAACGGCCCCAAGCAATGGCACAGCAGCCGTTGATGAAGCCGGCATGATTATCTATACGCCAGCGGCAAACTTTAACGGCACTGACAGCTTTACCTACAGCGCTGCGGATGAAAGCGGCATTGAACTGACACCAACTGTTGTAAACGTTGTTGTGACACCGGTGAATGATGCTCCAACTTTAACAGCTGGTGCAGCTAAGTCGGTGGCAGAAGGTGAAAGTGTGACGTTAAACGTTACGGGTACTGATATTGATGGTGACACACTAACCTACACCTGGACGCAAACTGCTGGTCCGTCTGTAGGTGTTACCTCAACATCAAACAGCGCCACGTTCAACGCGCCGTCTGTAGAAAACGATAGTACTATTACTTTCTCAGTCGTAGTATCTGATGGCACTGCGACATCTTCGCCTGTAACCGTCTCAGCGACAGTCACAAATAAGAAGAGTAGCGGTGGCGCTCTAGGCTGGTTAACTTTATTATTAGTACCTTTAGCCGCTATGAGAAAGCGTCGTAAGATGCGTAATTAATAGGTTAGATACTCCTTAATCCTGAGTATTTGTTGTTGATGCCGGTCAGATGTTTTGACCGGCATTTTTTATGCAAACTGGCACAATTTTTAGTAATTTCAGCTTTAAAATAACACCCACATTGCCTCGCCTGTTATTAAGCGAAGCAAATTTACACTCGCTAAAAGCGTGGCTCAGGTTAAATTAGCTTGCAGCTGCCCAGTTAAATAACCTGTTTTCAAATTAATCGTGTTTGCAAAACTTATGGTTGGAATAAATTAATTCACAACTCTAGTCATTATCCGTCAAAATTCACTGATCTTAACATTGGCACTTTTTTTGCTTAATTATTTTACTTGAATAATAACTCATGTATTTCACACTAGCATTGGGCAATTATCCGCCATATTGGAGTCACTTATGTCAATAAACATAATTTACGGGAATTCACCTTCAGTAACTGAAGGCGTTAATACCAAACAGAAGAGTCAATTCGATAATAATTTGACTAATGATAAATTCAGTATTCAACTAGAGTATAAATTGCAGATTAATGAAGCTCTGCCACCGGCTAAAAAGTCAGCCAAATTAGCTAGTCTTGGAGATCCCGTTACAAAGAATGTTAGCGAAGACGTTTCCTTGTTAAGCAAAAAACAACAATCTTCACTACTACAAAATCAGTTGTTGCAGCCCCCCCTTTCGTTACAAGCAAAACTCAATGAAGCCTTTGCCAAACAACCTCAACCCGATGTAGACAAAGCGGCACTGAGCGAACATAAAACCGAACGACTAAGCACAAAGCCTGAATATTGGGTCAGCCCTCCTGATTTAGGTTCGGATACTTATTGAATAGTAACCAAATTAATACTTTTGCTTGTTCTGATTGTACTTGCAACACCCTGTAAACATTTTTAGTCAACAGTTTACTAGCGTGAAACTGGGTGGCTTAAAATGGCAAGTTCAGTTAGCGCGGCAAATATGGGCTTAATGGCGAGTAATTAACTTAAGTTGGCCTCAACAAAGCTAACTTTTAGTAAGTAGAAATATTCATATCTGATTTTAATCACTGCATTCGGATTGAGTGCACCTGATTGAATGCAAATTTCTGACCGCCACAATTGTGCTAAACCGGAAATAAGCTAAACCAGCGCTTTTATAGGTAAAAACACCCTGACTACCAGCCCACCATGAGCATGATTGAACAAACTGACGCTGCCTTGGTGCATATCGACAATTTTTTTGATAATGGCCAGGCCTAAACCGGATCCCCCACTGCCCCTGGCTTCATCGCCCTGGGTAAAAGGCGCAAACATGGCCTCCATCTTATGCTCAGGAATACCCGGTCCATGGTCACGCACTTCGAGATACAGCTGTTTACGGTTTTTTTCGTAACCCGTGCTAATTTCAATGTCGCCATCACTATAACGCAACGCATTTTCCAGGAGGTTATTTAGCACCCGCTTAATGGCTATTTTACGCAACAGCACTGCCGGTAATTTCGGATCAAGCTCGGTAATAAAATGACGCTGCTGCACCTGCTCTGCCAATACCAATTCTTCTATTAATTCGTTTAAATTAACACTTTGCAAACTTTCCTGCTTATGGTGGCGCAGAAAATCGATAAACTGATCGATAATGGCGTTCATATCATCAATATCGTTGATGATACCATCGCGGATCCAGCTATCCTGCTCCGTCATCATTTCTGATGCCAGGCGAATGCGGGTAAGCGGTGTGCGCAAATCATGCGATACCCCGGCCATTAATAACGCCCGGTCTTGTTCAAGGCGCTTAATGCCTTCCGCCATATAGTTAAAAGCGCGGATCACTGAAATAATTTCGGTAGACCCTTTTTCGGCATTTAATGGTGGTGGAATATCACCACGCCCCACTTGCAGGGCGGCTTGCTGCAGTGATTTAAGCGGTCGGTTTAAATGACGGGCAAAAACCCAGGCACCGCCCACGCTCAAAATACCAATTAACAACAAATAGAACGTCAGGGGTGAAAAATCGGTTTCATCCAGCCCGGACAAAGGTACTTTGACCCAATATTGTGGTGCTTGTGGTGGCTGCACCCAGAAAGCAAACGCATTACCCTGTTCGATACGAACTTCGGCCTCACCTCCGAGCTCAGCTGACATTTGCTCTGAAAAATAACCATAATACCGCGCGTTAGCCAGCCCTTGCTGCATCGCTTCAGCTTCGGTGTATACCTCAATTCCCGTGGCCTCGCTAAAGCGGCGGGTCAGTTCTGCAGACAACACCGGAGTATTCTGGCCAGCATCAAGAAACACCACTTTAATTTGTTTGGCAATAAGATGGTTAATTTGCTGGGTGGTAGGCTTAATAAAGTAAAGCGCCACTGATACATAAGATACCAGCTGATTAATCAGCAATAAAAAGCCGATCAAAAATACCGTTTGCCCAAACGCGCTGCGGGGTAACAAACGCATCAGGCAATACTGCCATCTGGCACAAACACATAACCCAGCCCCCATACGGTTTGAATATAGCGCGGGTTAGCAGCATCGTCTTCCAGCATGCGCCTTAGACGGGATACCTGAACATCAATACTACGCTCCATCGCTGAATAGTCGCGTCCTCTGGCCTGATTCATCAGTTTATCGCGTGATAATGGCTCACGTGGATGGCTAACCAGCACTTTCAGTACCGCATACTCGCCACTGGTCAGAGGCAATGGTTCGTCACCTTTGCGCATCTCACGGGTTGCTAAGTTAAAGGTAAAAGGACCAAAACTGATGACGGTTTCTTCCTGCGAAGGTGCACCGGGTAAATCTTTGCTTTTTCGCCGCAGTACAGCGCGGATCCGCGCCAGCAACTCACGCGGATTAAAAGGCTTAGGTAAGTAGTCGTCTGCGCCCATTTCAAGACCGATAATCCGGTCAACTTCATCACCTTTTGCGGTTAACATAATAATCGGCACATCATTATTCTGCTGGCGTAGCTTGCGGCAAATAGACAGGCCATCTTCACCAGGGAGCATTAAATCCAGCACCACCAGATGGAAATGTTCGCGCTCCATCAGCCGTTGCATTTGTTCATAGTTACCGACACTGCGGACCTGATAGCCTTGTTCAACCAAATAGCGTTCCAGTAACGCACGCAAACGTAAATCATCATCTACCACAATAATTTTCAGGGTTTCCTGGCTGGTCATCACACAAGCTTCCGTTGTTTTTTTTTACTATAAACGAAAAAACCGCCATTGGGACTACCATGGCGGTTAAACTGTGTTACAAAATTTGTCAGTCTTGCTGATTCTCCGGGGACTGCGCTCGTTTCATTGGCGGATTAACCCAGTAAATTTTAGCGGCGTGGGTGCTATGTTTGCTGGATGCTTCTACTTTTTGAATATAATCGTAGTCTGGCTCCATCGCATACTGAGGTGGAGTAGTACTACATGCGGTCAATAAAACTGCTGTTGCGATAAGCAGGTATAGCTGACAACGGGATTTCATCTTAAGGCCCTCCGATAAAGCTAAAATCCAACTTAATTATAGTTCACATTTTGACCATAAGTTAATTTAACTCCGCGAAGGGTTGGTAGCTCACGGCAGTTATTGTATACCAATGGTTACCCGTAGGTGTGCTCACCTGAATTTCATCATCTGCCATTTTGCCAAGGAGCGCTCTGGCCAGAGGCGAGTCAATACTTAGCTTATTAACCCTTAAATCAAACTCGTCCGGACCCACCAAGCGGTAATGCTTTAGCTGACCAGCCTCATCTTCCAGCTGCACCCAGGCACCGAAATACACTTTGCCCTGTTGCTTGGCGGACGGGTATACCACCTGCAGCTGTTCCAGGCGCTTGGTTAAAAAGCGGACCCGTCTATCAATCTCACGTAGGCGTTTTTTGCCGTAAATATATTAGTACCACCCAATTCCACATACTAATAAGCAGATAATCCCTCTTTAGAGTCAAATTCAGTAGACGAGTTAATTAAATTGACAAACTTAGATCTATTAACTAAATACTATAGATACTAAATCACAGAGATATCCTTTTGGATTATGTGATAAAGCGTCAAGTCAGATACTCAGCGAATTCGTATTCAAACGTAATTGCTGTACAAGCCTTGTTTACAGAGCAAGGTGTATTGATATCTCTTCTAAGATTTATTTATCTGAACAGAAGAAAATCTCAGTCTTGGCAGGAACGTTGTGTTTTCGCAGCAGAACTGCTTTTAAGATTTCTACTGTTTAAGTCGGATGATGCCATCTCAGGTACTGCCTTACTTCAAGCATTTGTTGATGCAATTTGTTTTGGTACTCTTGACTCTAACAATGAGGATGCTTCTGGTCTTTTTTGGCGGCCACGATCAAGCGATGACGTGAGCTTTTTATTAAGTTTAATAAATCGTTATTGTGATTATTTAGATAGCCAGCACGGTACTGGGTTGCCAAAACTAAGCCCCCTTCGTAAAACCACCTACGTAGAGGAAAAGCTTTTATGGTGCGCTTACTATAAACGTGCTTCGAGCGCTTTTTTGAATCACTTGAGTAAGCATAGCAAATTCCAATTTACTAAAACCAGGGTTATTGAACCGCCATCCAGGGAGCTTTTGGCAGTAGAGTCTGTATATAGATTTCCAGAATCCGAATTTAAAAATTTCTTAATAAATGGATTCCGTCGAACGATAAACGATTCTGACTATGCCAGTCAGTTGATCGTATTTTTAATGCACTTTGGCGGACTAAGGCTATCTGAATGCTTTCATATTTATACATCGGATATCAGTATTGATAGAAAAACCGGACATGCCTTGGTCAAAGTTTTTCATCCAAGTGCAGGTAAAAGCCCTGATCCCGCATTTTCAACGAGAAGAGAACTCTTAAATATCAGATATGGGCTCAAACCCAGAAATGAATATCCTCGAACCCACCGACTATATTCGGGTTGGAAAAGTCCACTACTAACCAACCGAGATCTTTCGTTTAGTGTGTTTTTCTATCCATTATCTGCTGCAAGAGAATTTGCAAAACTTTTACAGCTATATTTGTATCAGCGTTCTAGCACTGATCATCCCTACTTGTTTACCAATTACGTCGGTCAGCCAGAGTCGAGAAAGAACTTTATCAAAAAATATCAAAATGCTTTGTCTACCGTTGGATTGGAGATTGGCAAGCACGTTGGTGGAAGTCCCCACAGTCATCGGCACTCATTTGGTTATCGGTTGGCTGAAGCAGGTTTTAATCTAAGCGAAATTTCAAAAGCCATGCATCACAAAAGTCCCGATAGTTCCCGTGTTTACATAAAACCTCGAGATAGTGAAATTAGGGCTAAACTTCGTGAGTTAGGTCTATGAGAAAAAGAGAGCGTATTGGGTATGCCGAAGCACAGCTCATAGTTCAATCACTGGGTATTACCTCGATAAAGGAGTATAAAGCCCGTTATAAGGAAGGCTCTGGATTACCATATAATCCTCCAAGAACTTACAAATGCGAGTGGGCTGGTTGGGAGGGGTTCTTACCACGAGCTCCTTTAGCTTTTCTAAGCTACGCTGAGGCACAACAGCGCGTAAAGCAGTTAGACATAACCTCGCCCAAAATGTACAACACCCGCTATAAGGAGTGCCCGGGTTTACCGTCTAATCCTTACAGAGTTTATCTAGAAGAGTGGATTGGATGGACCGTTTTTCTAGGTAGAATAGCACCTGTATCGCTCCTCAGCTATGCCGAGGCACAGCAACACTTGCAGCAATTGAGCATTGCCTCTTTTAAAGAATACCGCCGACGCTATAGGGATTACCCCGGTTTACCGTCTCATCCTGATATATTTTATAAAGGTGAATGGGCCGGATGGCCAGCTTTTTTCAATAAAAAAGTTCCTGAAGCTTTTCTAAGCTACGTCGAGGCTCAAAAGCGCGTTCAGCAATTAGGCATTACCTCTAGTAGAGAATACCGCATACGGTATAGGGAGCACCCAAGCTTACCGTATGAACCTGAAAAAAAATACCGAGCAGAGTGGAGCGGATGGACAGCGTTCTTGCCAAAAGCCCCTTCGGCTTTTCTTAGCTATAGTGAGGCCCAACAGCGTGTGCAGCAATTGGGCATTACCTCGTCAAAAATATTCAGTAGCCGCTATAAGGAGTGCGCAGGTTTACCTGCTACACCTCAAAAGGTTTACAAAAGTGAGTGGACTGGTTGGACAAAATTCTTACCAAAAGCCCCTTCCGTTTTTCTGAGCTACTCCGAGGCACAGCAATGTGTGCGGCAATTAGGTATTACTTCGTCAAAAAGGTACCAGGCCCGTTATAAAGAGTGTCTAGGCTTACCATCCAACCCTGACGCAATATACCAACGAGAGTGGACCGGATGGGCAGCATTTCTGGATAAAAAAGTTCCTGAAGCTTTTCTAAGCTACGTCGAGGCTCAAAAGCGCGTTCAGCAATTAGGCATTACCTCGGTTCGCGAATACCATGCCTGTTATAAAGAATTCTCCGGCTTACCGACTAACCCTAAAAGAACTTATCAAGGAGAATGGACTGGGTGGGCGACGTTTCTAGCTAGAAAGGCACCTGTAGCCTTTCTAAGCTATGCCGAGGCAAAACTGTGCCTAAAGCAACTGGGGATTACATCATATAAAGAATACCAAGCTCGCTATAAGGAATGCCCAGGCTTACCGTCACGACCAGATATAATATATAAGGATGAGAAAGATGGTTCCGTCTTTTTTGGCAAAAAATCTACTGCAAAATATTTAAATTACGCTGAGGCGAAACAGCTAGTTCAGCAACTGTGTATGACCTCCGCTAAAGAGTATAAAACTTGCTACAAACATCATCCAGGTTTACCAGCGGATCCGCTCGTTTATTATAAAAAGGATTGGAGAGGTTGGGAGCTTTTCTTGATACCGAAGGAAATTAAGACGCTGATTTCTTTGGAGTTAGCTTGTAAAGTTCTCCAGATAAAAGATTCTAAGCAATATCGACAAACCCGAAAAAAATTTAAACAACTGCCATCTCATCCTGAGAGATTAGATGGTTGGAAGGATTACTATGACTTATTAGATATCTCTCGACCATATCCTTTTGCTCAATTAAAAGAACTGGTTTCAGATGCTAAGCTAAAAACTTTGCTTGATTATCAAAAATGGAGGGTTGCTTTTGCTGATCCAAGAGTGCCCGCTAGGCCTGTAGAAGTATATGCTGGTAAAGGATGGACTAATGCTTATGACTTTTTAGGTCGGGTTAGACCGTTCAAAGTAAGGTACTTAGAACCCAAATGGATGATATGGGGTAAATCAATCCGCGAGTTTTTAAAAATTGCCAGAGGTGGCGAAAGCAAGGAAAAAAATCTTTGCGAATTCGTAAGAGAATACATAATTAAGTGCGGATTTGAGCGAGATCCGCACCTCTTTTTAACCCGAAGCAAGACTAACATTCAGCCGATGTTGGATTTGCTAGATGGGGTCAGTATCGCGAGAAAAAAGAGTTGGTTATTTTCTATAAATGAATTTCTAGATTGGATCATTAAAAATACTCTAACTGTAGAGGATGAAGAAACAGGAGAAGTCTCTCAAATTAATGGCGCTATTAATCCTTTTCAGCAGATCAACTTTAATGAAGAGGCAACAACTCCGGTCTTCAATGAAACAAACAAACCATCGCTGCCCTATCAGTTCGTTTTAGCAGGCCGAGACTGGATATTTCCTCTTGATGCTATAGAGCGGCAGTCTAGTTATCGAGATCTTGTACATCTACAAAAATTTAGTGCAGATTGGGTGGCACTTGATGAGTCTTCTGAAATTGATAGAGAAGATCCCGACTGCGTTGTTAAAGAGAGCAATGGAAAACGTTATTTATGGCTCCCAATATACTGGACTTACACATATGCATTAATGCAACTTCCTGCGAGAGGTAGACAAATTATCTATTGCGATTCAGGAGAGGCAGATAGAGAAATTCCAGATTTTGAAAATGGTAAAGTTGTTTGGTGCCAAAATAAATCGAACATGGCAGGACAGACCAAGTCTCAGAGTATGATTCATAGAACATCAGATAATGATATTGGTGTTCATTATACCACTAATAAAACAAGCTTTAATGGCGAGGGATATACCATACCCTTTATGCCTGTTGAATTAGCTTACTGGCTCATTAAGCTAAGAAAATGGCAGCAGCGCTTTAATAAAGTTGAAAGGCCTTTGCCATGGATGGAATGCACTAAAACCAAACTTAATGAAATTCAGAAAAAACAAAAGGGCCGTAACTGTTTCTTATTTCGAGATTTTGGCCAAGAAGAGCCAGGCATATTTGGTAGTCGGCTAGCACAGCGTTTAGCAGCCAGTTTGTTTTTTTCTACAAGGGAAGAATTATCGCTCGCAAAATATAACAATATGAAATTTAAGCAGTTTCAATCTCTAAACTTGATCGAACCGTCGCTTTCAAATTTTCAATCAGATTTTACTCCCCATTCAATGCGGGTAAGTTTAATAAATGCCTACATCTATGAATTCGGTTTACCTATCGAAATTATTTTAAAACTCGTCGGTCACTCCTCTATCGTCATGACAATTTACTATGTAAAAAGCGGTTTGGGAGGTCTAAATGTTCGAGAAAAACTGCAGCGGGGAGAAAAACAGGCTGCATCTGTTGCAGCAGAGACGCTCCGACAATTTGTTGAACAAAAAAGAATCGAAGAGTGTCACGGAGAACTCGTCGCAAATAATGAAGAATTTTTGAAGTTTATCAATAACGATAGACCTGTAGCTGCTTATCAGTGGAAAGACTATGGGTTTTGTCCTGTAGGCGGAAATTTTTGTAAAGAAGGTGGTGAACCGGTAGCGGTTAAGTCATCAATTTACCACCCAGTACCAGCTGGATATTTAGGTGAACAGAACTGTCTCCAGTGTCGATTTTTCGTGACAGGGCCCGCATTCATGGTTGGTCTGGTTAGTTTATTTAATGAAATTAGCCATAATGTATCCACTCAATGCCGGCGCTTCAATAATCTGCAATCTCAGGTTCAAGAGCTCACTACTAGGATTGAAGTTATCTCACACAAGCAATACAGCGAGAAACGTATTACAGAGCACTACGATCAACTAACTGCTGAAAAGGCTTCACTTCAAGAAAAAAGGCGGTTAGTCAATTCAGAACTGGAAACGCGCTCTAAGAAAATAGATCCTTTACTTATTGATATGAACGCTATACATCGTCTTATCCGAGAATGTAAGTTAGTTATTGAGAAAGGTAAATTGTCTGAAAATGACTCATATCAGCTAATTGTTCCATCAGATCTTTCAATGGACGTGAGCATTGAAGATAATAGTTGGTTCTACCAACTAACCGAAGTCTGCGAAAATGCCGAGTTATTTCGAAGCTGTAGTGATGACCTTGCTTTGGCGCCTAGAAGTCAGGCAATAGACAGGCTACTACAGTTTAATGATATGCAGCCACAGATGATGTTCTTATCAGAGGAAGAACAACTAATAGTCGGCAATCAAATCACGCAGTTGCTGCTAACTCGACTAAAAAGCTGGAATAAACTTGACCGGCTTATGGACAATGAGCTTTCGTTTAAAGATTTGCCTGAAGAAGAGAGGTTGAAAGCTGCCGACATAAAACGACTTTTTGCCTCTGCAGAGACGATTAAGTTGAAGGAGGTCTGATGGACGGAGTAACTCCAGAACTTGTATTAGAGCAGTTAAAAAAGCTATCTTCCCAACGGAGCAAATCAACGCTTGACGCTATTTTTGCTGTTTGTAAGGAACAACAACAGAGTGGTCGTTTAGATTTCAGCTATACAACCATTGCTCAGTTGGGCAAGACTCGGGGTGTTCCAGCAGCGCAAAGCATTAGAAATAAAACGGGAGAATCTTATCGAACGCTAATCAGAGCTTTTGAAAATAGCGTCGTAAAACCGAAAGCTAAACCTTCCAACCAAACCGGTAAAAATTTCGAATGGATGAACAGTATTACTGACCCTGTATTAAAGTTGCAGATAAATTATTTGTATGCACAAAAACGTGAGGCTGAGAGATTGCTTGAAAAGGTAGTGCCAATTAGCCAAGTGATAGAAATATACGATGGTGCATCGTCTCACGTTTCCAAGATCAAACTGACTGACTTAGAGCGAGAAGCGCTCGAATATCTGTTATCAAATGAATTCCTTCGAGAAAACGGCTTTGAACTAGGGAAAGATGCAAGTGTGGTCACTGCTAATTCAACAAAAATGGTATTTCCGGTTGCCACTTTAGATGCTTTGAAAAAAGCAATGTTAAATTTATAGAATCGAGAGTCAATAAATTGCGAACAAACCTCATTACCCGCGAAGGGTATGAAAAACTGCAGAATGAACTTAATTATCTCTGGCGCGAGTATCGCCCCGAAATTACACAAAAGGTTGCATGGGCGGCCAGTCTGGGTGACCGTTCAGAAAACGCAGATTACAAGGAAAACAAAAGGTTACTTCGCCAGATTGATTCAAAAATCCGCTTTATTAGAAAGCGATTAGAAGTTTTAAAAATTGTTGACTACTCCCCGCAACAGGAAGGCCGTGTATATTTTGGAGCTTGGGTCGAGGTGGAGGACACCGACGGTGAAACTAAAAAATTCCGAATTGTCGGCCCTGATGAAATCTATGGACGTAATGATTACGTCTCGATAGATTCACCTATGGCTCGGGCTCTGCTAAAAAAACAAGAGGATGATGAATTTACAGTTCAAACTCCAAGTGGTCCCAAAGAATGGTTTATTCTGCATATATCGTATATTAAAAAGCTTGGTGCTTGACAGTACAATAGGTTCCCCTTTTGAGTAGTAGACATTAACTCAATTTAGGTTTCTTGCAACACCGTTGCCTGCAACAGTCCTATCAAATTGGTAACATAGGGTTAATCTTAAATAACTAGAAATATTCAGAATAGAAGAAAAAATTCTGTATCCAAAGTCTTGTTTGGTTGGTCTAAATTCAAGTTTAGATTGCAGTTCTCACTAATCGAATATCAGGAGTGTTTAGCCAACTCTGATTCAAACGTAGAGTCTTTTGACATAAGCACATGATCGACCTGTTGATGAATCCGAATCAGCTCTGGAATAATTTCCATGTCAACAGATGTAAATTCGTGTCTTCTGATGCAATTATTGAAGACAAGGCAAGAATATGACTGCAATTTTCTTTGATCCAGAGCTCTCATGAGCCTCAGTGCAATTTCAAGAAAGTAAATTTTTTGATGATCACGAAATTTGCTGGATTTAATAATCCGCCTAAGCATCCCGCCAAAGGTTTTGGCTGCCTGATATTCTGGGAAATGCTGTATATTTGCCTGTTCTACACCGTTGTAATCTAGGTGCGCAGCAGAACCCACCCATTTCTCGCAGCATGAGAACATTTGATAGACTAAATAATCGAATCGGGTTGGGAATTCCCGTTCAAAATCAACGTCAGGCGAACGCTCTATTCTTTCAAGAGTTGCCTCTAAGAAATCGTCAACATACATGAGCCACATGTGGTGATCAATTCGCTGAAAAATAGCACGAGAAACCATTACCTCAAAAAACAAGCTCCCAACATAGATGGGGCTATCCCAGCGGGCGTCACTTTCAGAAAAACCTTCATTAGGCTTGTTGTAGAAGTTATCAGGTTCTCCTTGTTGCTTTATATAATCGATAACGTAATCAGCGATTGGTTTCCATATCCTAACATACTGTGCGTTTGAAATATCTGAGAGATAGAAGTTTAGTAGCTCATTACTCTCATCAAGATAGTACTCACCTGTATATGAACAATTTTGATTGTCCCGCAGCTCGCGATATAGGACGCTACCAGGGTGAGCAATTAGCGATGTAAAAAATGAAGAAATATACTCCTCGCTGTCATTAAGCCTTAATAAAGTAGCCTTGGTGGCAACCATAGGGTGAGTTTCTGCCAAAAAATCCACAAATGCTCGTGATTTCAACAGTCGCGAAACCGATTTTCTAATCAGTTCCTGTTCCTTGCAGCTATGTGGAAAAGGCCGAGCCAAAATGCGTCTAATTTTATCTACTGCGGGCTTATAAAAAGGAGCGTTAGGTTTTTCTAACGCAGAAAAAATTACCGACTTAGGCATTAACCAGTTATGAGCGCGAACATACCATTTGTCATTTTCTACAGACTTGAATAACTGGACGTGGTATTTATCAAAAACATAACCTAACTCATGAAATTTTTTGCTACGTAAATACTGCAGCGACACTCTGTCCCATCTGCCAAAACTTGATGACGGTAACTTAGAGCCAGCAACTTTTACCCCACAAAAGATCAAAACAAATATCAGACACAAAGAAACTAAAAGATCCTCACTGAATCCCCAAATCCACGGCACAGGTTCTAACAGACCAGTTTTAAGTATCACTGGCGAATAAACGACAATTAAAATTGTTAAAACAGGCAAACTAGAAAAAAATAAATATTTCTTACTAATTCTTAAAGTCAGGTCTAACCTTTTTTCCTCAGGAAGTATCGCAAACGCAGAAATTAAGATAGCCAGGATGGCCAGTAATCCATTCATTTTCTTGCACTACCTTTCATACAGAAACTTTTGAAAACCAACAAAGGTCTGGCTTAATTGTGCTGGCGTACCCAATTCCCGACCAGGGTCGCTGATGGTGTTTTATTTAAGCTCCATTAGCTTGCAAGCCCTCTGGAGGTCGAGCGTAGGCTCATGTTGGCGTGAGTGAAGCTGGTTTGCAAACGTTATATTTTAAAAACACCCAAGCGGCCACATATCTGACGGCTTGGGTGTCATCCCACCCCATTCCCATTTATCATGAAGGCGTTTCGGATAGTCAGTTGCCTTTTCTCCTAGCCTTGTTACAAAGCCGCATCCATGAATACCGAAATTGCTTTGCGCCGTGAGAGCAATTGGCTCAGCACGGGGCTACCTGATTTAAGGTGCGCAATTTAAGGACTTAATGCCCAACATTGAGCTTAAAGGTGCTCAAACCTATATTGGGTCTGATTATAATACTACCAGGCCGCCGGATACTCAATCACACCCTCAACTGGCACGCCGTGATGTATTAATGCCTGTCTTATAAGAAAAGGAAGCGTTTGGGCATCACTGGGATAGTTATTTAAACTCTCAACAGCGTAGTTATCGACAAAACGTATTAGATCGTTTGACGTTAGCGTTTCAAGAATTTTGGAACTCCAGATAGCGTCTTCAACCTGGTTCTCAATTTCTTGCTTAGAATTAGTAAACTTGATCCTACTCTGATGAACAACTAGATACTGGTCTGCTCCTTGATGATGAACAACCAACTTGTATTCAGGGATTTTTTTTACAAGTTTGCCGCTTTTATCCCTTCTTGGATCGCAAAATGCCTGTGCGAATATTACCTTACCTTCAACCCGGTAAAAGGTCTTTTCCAAAGTTTCAGTATTCAAAGACCAATACACTTTGTAGGCGTTGCGCCGCAGTTTGTGGCCATAAATATTCAGCAAAGGTAGCAATTGCTCCTCTGTTCCCTGTTTACTGCCTCTTTTCCATGCACTAACGATGGATTGCTGGGTGCGACATTTATCAGCAATCTCGAGTTGAGTCCAGCCATCGTTCAGTGCCATTTTTACCAGCTCCCTGGTCCACTTAAATGGCTTTTTTTTAGCGTTTTTACTTTTTACTGCTGAGTCCATAGCTTCCCTTTCGAAAGGGGGCCAAAGCCCCCCGTTAACGATTATTTCTTCTTACCACTATTTTGCGGGTTTTGAGGGTTCATTTGCCACCCCCTGTTTCCCTGATTTTTTGCATTAGTGGTGTTAGTGCCTGGTGTGCCTTTATTGGCGTTTGGCATATCAGCGTTGTGGTTACTTTTCTTTGTCATGGTGTTGCTCCTTGGTGGTTAATGTCAGAGTTAATGCTAACAACGGAGCAGAACTTCACAATTGATACTTCAGTGATAAACAGTGATATCTGAAGATAATTTCAAAACACCGCAACAAAAGCCATCTTATTCAGTATAAAGATGTATTGGAATAACCATTGTTCTCTTTAAATGTACACATGTTAATTCACAGCCATAAATCTGCTTGCCCCTATGTTTAATACACCGTAAATTCATTTATATAGAAAATCCAACTCCGTTTAAGAGTTATGATGCTTATCCAAATGCGCTGCACCGCACTGCGGTAAACTTAAAGCGCAAACGCTATTACAGATTTGAGATGAATTTATAGGCGACGGCCTATCAGGAAGTAAATACGAATGTTTGAACAAACCTTTAAGAATATCGACGACATACTGCATAAAGACGCTGGCTGCTCCAGTGAACTGGACTACACCGAACAAACCTCCTGGATGCTGTTTTTAAAGTATCTTGACGACCTGGAGTTTGCTAAATCGCAGGAAGCGGAATTGATGGAGCAGGAATACAGCTACATCATTGACGAAGCGCACCGCTGGAGCAAATGGGCAGCGCCTAAAAAGGCTGATGGCAGTTTTGACCATGACAACGCCTTAACCGGTGATGATCTAATGGAGTATGTTGACGGTGAGTTATTCCCTTACCTCAAAGGCTTTAAACAACGGGCCCAAAGCCCTAACACTATTGAGTACAAGATTGGTGAGATATTTGGTGAGATAAAAAACAAAATCCAGAGCGGTTACTCACTACGTGATGCGCTGGAAAAAGTGGATGAACTGCAATTTCGCTCACAAGAAGCCAAGCACGAGCTGTCGCATCTGTACGAAGTAAAAATTAAAAACATGGGTAATGCCGGGCGTAACGGTGGCGAATACTACACCCCTCGCCCCTTAATTCGCGCCATGATAGACGTGATTAAACCAAAAATTGGTGAAACCATCTACGACCCCGCAGCCGGTTCGGCCGGTTTTTTGTGTGAAGCTTTTGATTATTTGCGTCAAGGCGGCGCAGAAAAACGCCAACTTAAATCCAACGACTTAACGATACTGCAAGAAAGCACCTTCTACGCCAAAGAAAAGAAGTCGCTGGCCTATGTAATCGCTATCATGAATATGATTTTGCACGGCATAGAGGCGCCTAACGTTGTTCACACCAACACCTTGGCGGAAAACCTGCAGGACATTACCCCTAACAGGCAACACGATATCATTCTGGCAAACCCGCCTTTTGGTGGCAAAGAGCGGACAGAGGTGCAGCAAAACTTCCCGATTAAAACCGGTGAAACTGCTTATCTATTTTTGCAGCATTTTATTAAGTCACTCAAACCCGGTGGCCGCGCAGCCGTTGTGATTAAAAATACCTTTCTGTCCAATACCGATAATGCATCCATAGCTCTGCGCAAAGAGCTTTTAGAAAACTGTAACTTGCATACGATTCTTGATATGCCATCAGGCACATTCATTGGGGCAGGTGTAAAAACCGTTGTATTGTTTTTTACCAAAGGTGAACCGACACAAAATATATGGTGTTACGCGCTAAATGTTGGCCGTAATATGGGTAAAACCAACCCCCTAAATGACAATGATTTAAAAGAGTTTGTTCAACTTCAGACCGGCTTTGCTGACTCTGATAACTCTTGGTCATTAGCCATCAGCACTTTGGATAGCAGCACCTGGGATTTATCAGTTAAAAACCCTAATGCCAAAGAAGACACTTCTCTGCGTGAACCAAAAGATATCATTGAAGAGATAATCGCGTTGGATAGAGAAAGTGAGACACTGCTTGCTAATATTAAGGAGCTTTTATGAGTAAGGCCCAAACATTTTCTCTTGGCGAAGTTTGCAGTTTTTATAATGGCAAAGCACATGAAAATGCGATATCTGAATCAGGCAATATAAAGGTTATTAACTCTAAATTTGTTTCATCGGAGGGCGCATCGTATAAGTTAACTAATGAAGTTATTTTCCCTTTATACAAAGGCGATATCTGCTTAGTAATGAGTGATGTTCCAAACGGAAAGACATTGGCTAAATGCTTCTTAGTCGATAGAGACAATTCATATTCTCTAAATCAACGAATATGCGTTATACGGACGAACAATTTTGATCTTAAGTTTTTATTTTACCAATTAAATCGCCATCCATATCTATTGGCATTCAATAACGGAGAAAACCAAACAAACCTGAGAAAAGAGAATATTTTAAATTGCCCTTTATGGATGCCGTCTATTCCAGAACAAAAACGCATCGTCGCCATTCTCGACCAAGCCTTTGCCGATATTGACCAAGCGCGCGCTACCGCTGAAACCAACCTGAAAAACACCCGTGAGTTGCTTGATAGTTACTTGCAGAAGGTGTTTAGCCAGCGTGGTGAGGGGTGGAATATAGTTGAACTTGAAAAAGTATCAAACATTGTGAATGGATATGCTTTTAGCAGTAGTGATTTTTCTTCACAGCATCAAGTAAAATCTATAAAAATAACAAATGTAGGAGTCTATGAATTTATTGAAGATAGTGACAATTTTCTACCAATGGAATTCAGCAAAGAATATAGTCGTTATAGGGCAAATGAAGGTGATATAGTCATTGCACTTACTCGTACAATTATCTCTTCGGGTCTAAAAGTTGCAACTGTGCCCGCAAGTTACGATGGAGCCCTAGTAAACCAGCGAGTTGCTGTGATTCAGGCTAATGAGAAAGTAATTCCCAAGGAAATTTTACAGGCTTTCTTATCTACAAGAATTGCGACTGATTATGTCAAAAGCAATGTCAATGAGTTGATGCAACCAAATTTATCAATCAAAGATTTAAGGGCCTTTCCGATCCCTATTCCTCCGAGTGATATTGTCGAATCGATATCTAAAGATATTTATTTAATACGAGAAAGAACAAATCAACTGCTGAGTTTATATACTCGAAAGATAAAAGCTCTAGACGAGCTGAAAAAATCCATCCTTCAAAAAGCCTTTGCCGGCGAACTAACTAAAAGTGAAGGAATTGCTGCATGACATTTATCCCGACGAATAAAGCCAGCCGCAACGAAGCCGATACCCGTGCTGATTTAATTGATCCGCAGTTAAAACTTGATGGTTGGGGTCAGGCAGAGGCGAGCTTTATTCGACGGGAAGTGATTTGTCCGGGGCGTATTCTTACTGGTGGCAAACGTAGCCAACCAGTGAACAGCGATTACGTGTTGGTATATAAAGGTCGCAAACTGGCTGCAATCGAAGCAAAAAAAGAAGCGCTAAGTTACACAGAAGGTGTGCGCCAGGCGAAAGATTATGCCCAGCGCCTGCAATGCCGGTTGGCCTATGCCACTAACGGCCATGACATTTATCAGATTGATATGGTTTCTGGTGAAGAGCAATTAGTAGAGCGGTATTTATCCCCGGATGAGCTATGGTCGCTTACCTTTACCGCTCAAGATAAAACCGCACCCGATTACAAAAAGGTTTGGCGTGAGCGCTTTGCTACTATTCCGTTTGAGTTAAAAGGTGACTGGCAGCCGCGTTATTATCAGGAAAACGCCATTAATAATGCGTTGGAAGCCATTGCCGAAGGCAAGCAAAAAATACTACTTACCTTGGCTACTGGTACCGGTAAAACCTGTATTGCCTTTCAAACCGCCTGGAAGTTATTCCAAAGCCGTTGGAGCTTAACTGCGCAGAAAAACCCGGAGTTAGCCAAGCGCCGGCCGCGTATTTTGTTTTTAGCCGATCGCAACATATTAGCCAATCAGGCATTTAATGACTTTGGTCCCTTTGGTGAAGACGCCTTAGTGCGTATTAATCCGGATGAAATACGCAAAAAAGGCTCAGTGCCTAAAAATGCCAGTGTGTTTTTTACTATTTTCCAAACCTTTATGAGTGGCCCCAAAGATGCGGAAGGTAATGAAACGCCTTATTTTGGTGACTACCCGCCAGATTTCTTTGACCTGATTATTATTGACGAGTGTCACCGCGGCGGCGCAAATGATGAAGGCAACTGGCGCAACATTCTTAATCACTTCTCTCCTGCGGTACAACTGGGTTTAACCGCCACACCCAAGCGCACAGACAACGTTGATACCTACAACTACTTTGGTGAACCGGTTTACAGCTATACGCTGAAGCAAGGCATCAACGACGGCTTCTTAACCCCGTTTAAGGTTTACCCTACTGTGGGCACGATGGACGAGTATGTCTATACCCCGGGTGATGGTGTTGTCGTGCGAGGTGAGCCAGAGCCAGGCAAGTTATACAAAGAAGGTGACTTTAACCGCATTATTACTATCCCGGCGCGTGAACAAAAGCGTGTGCAGTATTGGATGGATTTATTTAAACCCCATGAAAAAACTCTGGTGTTTTGTGCCACCCAGGAACATGCCGGCATGGTGCGCGATTTCATCAACCAGTATGCAAGAAAGAAAGGCTGGACAACCAACATCAACTATTGCGTACGCGTAACAGCCAAAGACGGTGCAGCCGGTGAAAATGACCTGAAAATATTCCAAGATAACGAAAAGACCATTCCGACAGTGCTAACCACTTCGCGCAAGCTGTCTACCGGCGTGGATGCCCGCAATGTGCGGAATATCGTACTGATGCGCCCCTGTAATAACATGATCGAGTTCAAGCAAATTGTTGGCCGCGGCACGCGCATGTATGAAGGCAAAGACTACTTCACTATTTATGATTTTGTAAAAGCGCATCACAACTTTGCTGATCCAGAATGGGACGGCGAGCCGCTGCCACCAGAAAATGTGTGTGAAGTATGTGGTAACACGCCTTGCAGCTGCGAAAAAGTACCGTGTAGCATTTGTGGCTTTAGCCCATGCGGATGCCCAAAAGAGCCTTGTGCACAATGTAAAAGCGAGCCTTGTGAGTGTGAAAAGCCAGCCTGTATTGTTTGTGGTACCGCGCCATGCAGTTGTGAGCCGATCGAATGCCAGGTATGTAACAGCACACCTTGTATTTGCCAAAAAACCGAGAAAATTACCATAGAACTTAGTGATGGCAAAACCCGGCAAATAAAACATATCTCATCGGTCATGTATTGGTTTGGCGATAAACCGATTACCGCGAAAGAATTTGTTGAACGGCTGTTTTCAGACTTACCACAGTATTTCGAGAACGAAGATCAGCTACGCGAGATTTGGAGCGATCCCGCAACCAGAGAAAAGCTGCTTTATAGCCTCTCAGAAGCCGGCTACGACGAAGAAAAGCTGGATGGCATGAAAGAGCTAATCGACGCCAAAGACAGCGACGTTTACGATGTGCTGCGTTATATCGCCTATGCCAGTGAAGCCAAGAGCCGTGATCAACGTGCTGCGGTGGCCAAACCAGGAATTAAAGCCGCGTTTAGTAATGATAAACAGCAACAATTTATCGATTTCGTCCTTAGCAAGTACGTTGAAGACGGCGTAGCAGAGCTTTCCACCAGCAAAATGCGCAGCTTAATTGAACTGAAATACCATACCATTGGCGACGCAGTAAAAGAGCTGGGCACTACTGCCGCCATACGCGAGACATTTATTGGCTTTCAGCGGCATTTGTATGAAAGGTAGTAAACGCGCTCCTACACAGAGAATTTCATAGTGTCTCAGGAGGGGAAAGTGAGCTTTGCAAGACTAAGTTGGAGATCGCGCTAGGGCTGTACAGGTAATGTCTGAATTAGACTAGTGACGACTATCACCAAGACTGAGTAGCAATATGTAATCAATCATTTAAGGAAGTTAGCTTGTCCAGTGTAGTAAAAATGCAGTGGGCCTTGAATGCACAAGGTGCTTTGACAAATATTGATTCTCACGGGCTCAAAAGAGGCCTTGCTTGCGATTGTACTTGCCCTAGCTGTGGCCAATCGCTGATCGCAAGGATAGGAGATGAAAGGGCTCACCACTTTGCTCATCAGAACAGTGGTGATGCAATATGCAAGTTTGCGTTAGAGACAGAGCTTCATATCCGGGCCAAGCATTTAATTGAAGAACGATTGCAGGTTGCCCTGCCACTGCACGTGTCAAAATATGATCGCTCTGCCTTTGAGTTGTTCTCAATCACCGATGTAAAAGTTGAAAAATTCCATTTGGGAAAAAAGCCGGATTTGATCGTAAGTATGGACGGTGCACAATACCTGATTGAGATAGCGGTTACCCATTTTGCTGAAGATGAAAAAATAAAGCATTACAGGCAGCACCATTTATCTGCTGCAGAGTTTAACCTGGCTGGGCTCAGGGAATCAGATAACCTTGATGACGCATTAGCGAACGTTTTATTTAACCCGGACAGCGACTCCTCAATTTACTGGCTTTCATTGAGCCCACTTACGCCTATTGGTCAGAAAGCTATGGCAAGGCTAAGGTCCGAGGCTATTGAGATTAAAGGCGAGATAAAGAAAGCTGAAAAAACCTTGCGGGAGCTCACTGCCAACAATAGGAAACTGGAAAAATCTAATAAAGATTTGGAGAAGAGGAAGTCGGAACTCCAGAAAATAGTCGGATTAATGGACTCCCTCGCTGAGGTTCGGTTCGAAGTGGTAAATCAGCAGCAAAGATTGCATCAAATTAATGAAATGCACCGTGATCCTGACATGGTGAACACTCAGCTGCTCCGGCGTGAAAGAGAGCTGGAGCAAGCAGAGAAGAACCTCAGCGACAGACAGTTATCTTTCCTCAAGCAAGAGCGGGAATTGTCTGCATTGGACAAAAAAAACCGGAGGCACCTGGTTGAGCAAGACAAGCTTATAGAGCAGCAATGGCAAGAGCTCGTCGATTCCATTCATGCCATCGCTATTATAGACAATGATTTTCGTCATGCCGGATTGTTGCTTAGCGATGTAGAGGCAATACGTGAAAAGCTTATAAATCAGGCAACGCATGAAGAGCTTCATGAAAGAAAAATTCAAATATGTACTGAAGAGTTCAGTAAAATCAATGAAAAGAAAATGCGCCTGGAAGAAGAAATATCAGGCATTTTGAAGAATAAAGACTTTTATCAGCAAGAAATAGCAAAACTGCACCGGGAGCTAAAAGAAATCCAGTCGAGGTGATGATTTCACCTGAAACCAGAAAAGCTCAACTTATTGACGCTCATTACTGGGGTTGTGCAGCATTTCATGTCAGTGAGTAACCTAATAAAAATCAAATAGGTACGACATATCGAAGTGACATGCAAACCTGATATAACTGTTACCTGTGACAGATGAATAGAACTTAAAAAATCTTTTAAAAAGCCCGATCATCAAAGATCTAGCGCGATTTACCAATAGCAACGTAAATCGAAGATAGCAAAAAACTGGTATTAAACTGTCTTCATTTGAACTTATAATTCGTTCGTCACCACTGACCGGGACCAGGTAACTGGGGTGGTGATGCCGGAGCTACGTTCCCCCAGCCCGTGAGCGGGATAAAAAGGCTCCCCGGATATATACCAATCAAGGCATAGTTTTGATCGGCACTCAGCAAAACAGCAATCCATTGCGGGTATTTAAGGCAAGTACATGCAAAAAAAACAAACTTGTTCAGAACTGCAGCTCGAGCATAAGCTAAAAGTCATTTTTAATAACGACTCAGCTCAGATAAACGAGTGGCTCGATACGCCAATCCCCCGGTTAAACGGCCAATGCCCCCGCAGTTTGCTTGTTACAGACGAAAAACGCGAAGAACTGTTTAAAGTGCTGCAAGAGATGCAGTTTGGGGATATGGCTTAAAGTTTTGCATTCAGAGCCAATAGCGGATGTAACGTTGCAAATAACGTTTGTCGCGAATATTGTTTTCTCGCACCTTAAGACTGAATATTAAATCCTATGGTAGAGAATTACTTTTAAAGGAACAGCATGACGGAACCCCGTAAATACCTAACAGCTCACGCTCCTAAGAATATTTGGGCAGAACTTAAACTGCCAAATGAAGATGCCAGGGTTAGAGCGATGGTAAAGTCAGGTTTTAACGTTGAGTTGCTGTCCAATGTAGCGAACATTATTGGTTTAGGCCCGGCTTTAGTAGCACAGTCGCTTGGTATTACCAATACGACGCTAGCACGCCGACGAAAACATGGTCATTTCACCCGTGAAGAGAGCGATCGTATCTTTTGTCTTATCCAAGTGACAGACCGCGCAACAGATCTTTTTGAAGGTAACCGAAAATCAGCAGCCCAATGGATGCAAACATCAGTACCTGCGCTCGGGCAAAAGCAACCAATTGAAATGCTTCAAACAACCGCAGACACCATAGCCGTCTTAAATCTAATTACCCGGCTCGAGTTCGGTGTCCATTCCTAACTTAGGCAGCATATTGTTGCGTTTGGGATAAACTCTAATTCCGCTTTGAGCGTTAAGAGGAAATAACGCAGCCAACACGCGCGGCTTTGTAGTGGAGGCGAAGCCGCAACGAAAAAGCCGCCGCCGTGATTGGCTTTGTTACGTGCTAATTGGCGGTGTGTGTCCATAAGAAACTGCTAGCTTCCTTTGACTACTCGATAATGCAGGCCAAATCATATGAACTCGATCCAGAGGCATCTGTGCCAAATCTGTTTTGTACTTATCCTTTTTCAAGCTTACCTTGAAGAATGAAGGACTATGGTCAATTTTGTTGCTATTGAGGCGCCAAAACACCACGAAAGCAAACTTTGGGGTTAAGTACTTATTTTTAAGGTAAAAGTCCAGTGCGTTTGAAAGTATATCGTTATTCTCAGATGCGGCCAGCTTCCTAAGAGCTTTGATGCACGAGTCGAGCCTCATTTTCCTCTTAAGGTCTTCCAGCTTCTTAGCTGAGCCTTTTTCGTCCAACAAAGTACCGTTGTCGAACACCTGAACGTGGAACTTCAGTATACAGCTTGAACCGACCCATAAACGATGATTGGTGTGCCTGTTCTTTATCTCGAAGTGATACCGAAGTTGTTCTTGGTCACATAGCTCACAATCTTCGTCGGCTATTTCGTGGTCTTCTATGTTTTCCGTGAAGTACCACTCAATGAATGCCTCAGGAAGGGACCCAGCCACCGACAGAGGTAGTATATTATCTGCAACTCTCTGAGGATATGTACTCAATGGTTACACCTCCGTATGCCACGTATGGCTTTAATCAGCCGATGCGTTAGTGGTCGGTTGTATTATATTGTTAGTACTAAGTAGTCCGGTCAAAAGCAGAGGGCTATTCTTGTCAAAATCAACTAATGACGACCTCATTGTTTCAGCAATAGATTCTGGTAGTTTTGAAAGTACTTGCTCTCTTTTTTCACGAGGCGCGGTTAACATTAAGCTATAAATCTCAGAAGACAAAGGAACTATATAAGATGCGGTTAGTTCTTTAGTTGATTCCATTATTACTTTTTTCATGGCCTCAGTCGCTTTTCCAAGTTTTTGTTCTTGATGAGAGATTTTTGTTTCCTGCTCTTGAATTTTTTCTTTGTAATCAAGCTCTATTTCTCGCTTGATAATACTCTCCACTTTACTTACATCGAAGTTGCTCGTGTATTGTAAGGCTGTTTCAACAACTCTCTTTTGACTTTCTATAGCCTGAGCTTGATTCAAGACAACATCTTTTGTCTCATTAAGCAAATTCGATTGCTCTGAAATTCTGTCAACAAGAACTTTATTTTTATTCTTTTGATACCAAAAAAGTGCTACCAAAATTACAGTATTAATAACGGACATAAATATATCCATGTGAACTCCTTGTACTGCTAACGCTTATTCGGCGGCTCGACCCGCGCACTTAAACACGGGTTAACCTATATTTGTAAATTTAATGTACAGAACATTACACCGCATCTTTAAAAGTTACAATAACTTATGGGTACAGCTAATATTTGAGTAAGCTACAAAAAGGGCTAACTCGTCTAATAAGCATTAGCGACATCCAGATAGAAACTGGAGATAATCACAGCGCGTATAATCTGGGGCAATGCACGGAATGACCGCTATTGGCACACAGACGTCAACTTTGCTTTTTGTTAGTCATAATTAACTCCTTTTCCACGGTTAAACATCAAGCAACATGTTTGAATTCGGTTTGAACGACTGCCGGTATCTCACCTACTTTATGGGGAATAAGTAAGCACCAGGGATATCTCACTGGTTGGTGATGTTCGTATTGATAAACTGAAACACTGGGCAGATTACGCTTGTCATAGGCCTGTCCAAATCTGAAGGCAACACTGTTTTGTGAAGCCAGCACTAAATGTATGTGCTCGACCCCTTGCCCAAGCAATTTCTTGCAATACTCCAAAAACTCCCCACTCAGCCGATCTTGCTTTTCTTTCGACCAGTGGTTGTTTCTGTCAAGCAATGGCAGTGATAAGTAGTGAACCGGCAAGCCAGTGAAAACAGAAGCAATTGCCTGCCTATCAACGGGATAAGAAACTGAGATCGCGAGTACAACAGAACTACTTTTGATCAATGATGGTTCAATACTGAACTGTTCTCCGTCGTCAACGCCATCCAGTCCTCGCCAGTCCCCAACATCTCTGTCCCAGTCAAAAACAGAGATTTGGCTTTCATCATCCAGCAGGTAACCGGTATAAAACGTAAACGGAACTGGAAATACTCCACCATAGGCGATTGAAATATCAGACGCAGCTGACTGAGCCGTCTTCTCAGACAGACTCATTTTCAAGTTATTAACTCTGGCTAACGCCACATCAGGTCTAGTGATTACGTTGTCAGTAACCTTTTCCCGGATGTCATTAACAATTGATTCGACCTGCCATGAGCATTTGTTTTTTATAAACTCACTCAATGGTGAATCCGATGTATCAACCAAGCCTCGCTGTTCGATGACTATGCTTTTCTTTTTGTCGTTCCGCTTTTTTTCGTCCCGATAGCGCTGGTATTCCCAGGCCGCTCCGAACACAATCAACCCGATTTCAACGAATAAACAAATACCTATAATAAACTGCGCAGTACTTGAAGATTGATATCCCAACGACAAGGTTCTCTCTGCATCTTTGTACATAATCGATACTGCCCAACTCCCGGCCAACGTCAGAGGTAACAAGTAGACCCCGGCCCTGAAAACCTTCAATGCCGGTGAACGCTTCCTAAACAACCAATCTGCGGCTTTTTCAATAAAATAACTGATAGCTATTTTCATCTTCCGCTCTCTTCAATCACATCATGTTCAACACCACCGCCGTCCCATTCACCGCTGGATAACCAAAACTCAAAGTACACTAACCACATCGAAGCCCACGGCAGAATCGTGTTTGCCAAGAACATGGTTGGTTGCCATTCGCTGACTTTGTTTTTTTGTTTGACCACAGGTAAGTAGAGACAGAGTTGAGTGCCCCTAATACCTGTCTGATTCCGATAGATATGAGGTATTTTTCGGCCTTGAGCCAAGGTTGATAAATCAGGATCTATAACGACGCATACGGGAGGATGGCTGAGGGTATACCGGATAACTACTCGGTACTCCCTAGAAAATGACAATGGCTGAAGCATGCCCTCCCATTGCACCGTTTTGTCATTATCGGAAATTACAACTGTTCCGGGGCAAAACTGCTTCAGAGCCAAGTATTGTTCGCGTATACCAATTATTGGCTGCTCCAATCGCCTTAAAAACGAAGGATCAGTCCCCATAGAACTGATTCCTTTTAACCGGCACGACTGGAGTAACAACTCGCGAAGCTGCATGTGTCTTCCCAGCGATGGCTGCTGTTATCGCTCCTGTACCCAGCGCAACGCTCAGATTTCCATTGTCTCTATTCGCATTAACAGCTTTGATAATTTGGTCTTTGGCCGCAAGTACCGGCCTTTGTCCAAATGCACCGGACAGTGCCGCGAAAACGTTATCCATACCTTGGTTGTTTGCACCCGCCAGACGCTCAAACGTATCGACTGCGGCCTGGTGCCAAGTATAAAATGCCTTCCGGTATTTTTGTCCCTCTAGCCTTTCGACACGATTCCATTTTTCAGCGTAATTTTCCGGTCTCATTGTGGGGTTTGTAATAAGGATCTCATCAAAATTGCTCTCAATATGTAGAGGCATCAGTTCGATAACGTCCAGGATTAAGTCAAACTCGTTGTCGTATTCTTTTCCAGACTTCACGACTTCGACATAAGCTAAACTGGCTAACATCGTGATTATCACAGAGATTGGTCTGAAATCAGCGTGAAGATTTCCGTCCTGCTGAGACCAAACGTCTCGATGGCGTTTCAAAATTTGAATAATCCGATTAAGCGGCTTCTTCTTTGACTGATCAGGTAATTCCGTAACGGATTTATTCAAAGCCTCAAGAAACACGTGCCTTCTGCGTATTACCGGCAGCATGGAACAGGCTTCATCAAACCCTTGAGCCATCCCTTCCGGGTTGGACTCTTTGAAGCCAGTATGCTTATCAACAATCCACAAAGGATGGCCTTGCAAGCTCGGTAGGTTATATTCCTTCGCAGGCGTAATGTCTAAGTGGTAATCGCCCTTGTAGTTAATCCGCAGACCCCTTGGCAGATCTTCCACTAGGTCTTTGTATACATCCTTATCCAATAGATGTTGCTTAACCACTTCAACAATTTCGTCTCGTGTCGCGTAACTTGCATGTGGCAAAAACAGAATTAGATCTACGTCAAACTCTTCCTGAGATAGCGGCTTATTTGTCGTTCGCAACCTCATGGATCCCTGAGGGTATATCTGAACATCTTTCAGTAGGGGATGGTCGCAGCTCGCCAGATAATTACCAACAGCTTTATAGGCTGTCTCAATTCGCTCTCTCTGTGTTTTATTCAGGTCGAGATTGTCAAACACCGAGTCCAACATCTCCACCAACATGGATTTTTTGTGCTCGCTTAGAGCACGGGCATTAGTAAATAGCGTGGTCATGGCCTACCTCCATCAAAGTTTTCCAAGCAAAGGAAGGCCTTTTGGTGTTGATGCATCACATATTAAGTGACTTAGGTAAGCTACCCCACCTATCAACATTAACCCCCTGATAAGTTTTTCGGACGGCTCTTCTGGCGACCACCAATAAGCTTTCAGCAATCCAGCGGAAAGTAACGTCAGTACGGTCACACCATGAAGAAACTGTCTGTGATTAGAATGAAATGCAGGCTCTAAAATGTCTGGCAATTTTCCCATGACGGCTCCAACAACAGGAACAATGGCAATATGATGGCTAACTGGGTGCTTATTCTTATCAAGTAAAGCGGCAGTTACGCTCACTCCCCCACCAAGCAACATGTGCGTCTTTGCGTTTGGCATATGTTTTTATCCTTATTAATTCGGTAACATCTAAATTTTCAGTTCTGTCCTATGTATTAAGGCGGAACGCTGGTCAGAAACTGGACATTGTTCAGAAAATTATTTTTATCCAAATTAATGGGTAAAATCCAAACGTGCAGTTTTGCCCTACATCTAATAAGGCAGAACTCAGCTTTAAAACTGGATAATGTCCAGAAATTTATTTTTGTCCGTCTTAGGGAGTAGCAAATGAAGGACTACGACTACTACACGGTCGATGAGATTTTGCAGGCGCTGGAGTCAAATACTGATGAGGTACTTACAAGAATGACAATATTTTCTAAGTGCCTCATAAGAAAAGCAGGACTGACAGTTGAAGCTGAAGAAGTATTCAACGAAGCATTAGTACGCATTCTCGACGACACAAGGCATGTGCCGAAAGATATCCCTCTTACAGTCACAATTGCTAATGTGATTCGGAGTATCTGCAACGGAATGGCTGAACGAAATCAAGAAAAGATTTTCAAACACTCAGAATCAATTGATGGTTACAGCGAAACAATTGCCGATATCACTGATGATAATGAAGACGATACCGACCCAAGATGGGGAATTTTGATGAGTATCTTTAGTCAGGATGATGGTGCTATGAGGTTTTTGGCCGCTACACAAGAAGGCCAGAATAAATCGGAAATCGTGAAGTCAGTCTTTGCCGGTGATGAAACTGCCTACGACACGACTCGTAGGCGTATTGTAAGGAATGGACAAAAGTACCTAAAGGAGGCTGGATGATGGCTAACAAAGAGATGAACAATTTACTCGACGATATCATGATCGAGCATATTGCCAACGCTCACGTTAGTGAGCTTATGGCTGAATACAAGCTAACTTCTGATGAAATTAAGACGACTCAAGCGCGTTTGCTGCATCGTGTGAAAGAGTGCAAACAGCAAAACAAAAAAGCGAGACTTACGGAAGCCAGAGCAAAGTTAGAAGCTGAAAAGAAAAAACATGAAACAGTCGATGTAATGGGCTATTTGGCGAAAAAAGGAAAAGATGCTAAGGAGGTTCTTATTGAACTTTTAATGCAACAAAAATTGCCTGAAAACCTTACATTGGCATTTCGAGAAGGCAAAGAATTCAAAGATGAAGATGCAAATCAAATCGTTGCAAACTTGATAGCTATGGGAGTGATTAAAGTTGACGATAAAGGCGATTAAGGATTTTGTCGAATCGTTATACATAGACGAATTTGCTATTTCAGAGCCAAAAGAAATAGATATTGAAGCAATAGCATATGAACATCAGGCAATTGTATTAGAAAGACCTCTGAATGGTTGCGAGGCAATGATCATTGGCGCTGGAGACAAAGCGACTATCACTGTCAATTCAGCCAGCGATACACCGAGAAAACGATTTTCTGTTGGACATGAGCTCGGCCATTGGTTCAAAGACCGTGGGAAAGTCGGCAACTTGTGCTCACACAGTGATATGGAAAATCCTAGCGGTGTATCTAAGCATCGTGAAAACATTGCAAATAGCTATGCGTCTGAACTACTTGTGCCTAGTTACTTGTTAAAAGATCATTTGGCTGGTAGTCGCCTTGACTTAGACTTAATGAGTTCAGTTAAGTCAGCCTTCGACACAAGCTTCATGATGACCATGCGTCGTGTTATTACCAGCGATCATCACATGGGCCACTTTGTTATCTATCGTAAAGATGGAAGCAGGTATCTGTTCCACAAAAATAGTACTTTGCCTGGAAGCTTCTTTCCTACCAATACCGCGCCAGAAGGATCGAAGATTCATGATTTGATATTAAATGGTATTAAATCTAGCGCTGGTGAAGTAGATGGCAGCGTGTGGTGCAGAGAAGATTGGGCGGATGATGCAACAGTTCATGAACACGCCTTCCAGTACCATGACGACATGTTTATAAGTTTGGTTTGGTGGGAAGATGAAGAGCCTATTTGGCAGTGTATCAATAGCAAGGAGGGTATTTAAATGGACGTTATTAGTAGTGTCACTCACCGTTGATATCTAGTTCTTTGAAGCTAATGACTTCGGAGCCATCATCAGTCAACTCGAAATACGTATCTTGGAAGTTTAATTCTTCAATGTATGCTTTAGCTTTTAGCCCGCCATCGTAGTCGAGAATAAGATGAGCAAAATATTTTTCTTTGTGCTTTAAGGTGACCTCATTATTCAAGACAAATACGTACTTTTTTTCCTCTGCGTCCCAAGGTGAGCGGTCATAATCTGATACTAAATAATCTGCTGTAACCACTACCTCAAACTCAACTTCGTACTCAGCCCACTCGGCGTCAACATTTAGTAAATTTTTCTTTTCAACATTCACATAGTTAATTTCTATAGAGTTGATAATCTCATCATAAAGATCTGCTTTTTCATAATTAAACTCTCCTTCCTGGAGAGCTTGAAGAGCGACAGCTTTAATCTGATCTAGGAGCTGTTCGAAAACTTCATCAGCGAATTTTGCTGGCTCTTCGTATACATTGTCGCTTCGAACAATCAAGTCAATTAGGTCATCGACGTTTTCAATATGAATGAAGTTATCTTCTTGCTCACAGATTGATCTCATATCGCCATCATCACTAACGATGTAGGCAGAATGCCCTCTCGCCAAACTCACCTGTTTAATAGCTTCCAGCGCGAATGCATCAGGAAACTCGTGCTTTTTTGATTCTTTGCCAAAGGGAGGACGGTTGTTGAAATAAGCATCGAATACAACTTGAGGGTTAACAGTACTTACATCAACAGTTTCCACGTATCCGTTTTCGACGAAATCATCAAATTTTTCACTGATAACTGCGTAAATATCATCACTTGTAACCTTTGTGAAAATGCCATAGCAATCAAGGTCGGGTGTATTTCTTAGGAACATAGCATCTTTTTGAATCTTCTTTATTAGAAAAGCTGCTTCTTCAGATTTGCGTTTGAGATGGGCGTCAATCTCTTTCTTTGTCACATCAGTAATAAGCAAATGGATTTTCTTATCTTCAATTAGTTCTTGCAGACGACCAAGAGAGTGTTGCCCAAATTGATAGTTTTTCTTTTCAAAAGCGTTTGTATCGATAAACACTAGCCTTGTTTGCAATTCCATAATCAATGCCTTGAACACATGGTGTAAGTTTTGCCACAAGAATAATGGCATAACCAATTTGTTAGCCAGCCAGAGTCATATTTATTACAAAAAATCCGGCAAGTTACGAGTTCATACCAATGTCTGCTTGTGCCACTAAGCAACCCAACGTTGCCAGATTGACGTCAGTACAGAGCGAAAAACGGACATTACCACATCAAGCAGGAGTTCAGCTTTGCGGTATCCCTTGGCCTGACTTGTTATAGATTTCAATTTCACTTTCTATAACTTTGGTTTTTATAAGAAATTTTATCAACGAATATCTAACTATCCTTTCCAGACCGATAAATGTTGGTGACCGCTTAATAGATTTCTGCATGTCTTTGTCGCCTATAACAGGGTCCCCATGTATTACCTCTTGGTTATCATTTAGATAATTCACTGCCATCCAAGATGAAGGAAGCTTTCCAGCGTGAACGTATTTGCTTCGTAAATTATATGCAGCCTTTAATCTCTGTTTTATATCTAACTCAGTAAGTTTTTCGAAATCGTTAACAGCTTCTGATCTGCTGAAGAAATCTTTATCTAAACAATCAAGAATGCACTTACAAAACGCTTCAGATATCCCCGTTAACTTCGGCGCAACTTGCTTGTGTAATTTTCTCCCAAGTTCACCTAGCTCGTTAAGATCAATTAGTAGCTTTTTAGCGCTCTGATCGAGCAAATCTTCCACTGGATATTCAAAGTATGATGCTATAATTTCGCCTGCTGTAATTAAGCTGAGGAAAGCTACTTCAGGACTTTCCTCAACAACCCTAATTGCTTGGATATAAAAGCGCCCTGCATACCAAAATGTCGATTGAGCATCAGTGGTTTCAGAGTCATGCTGAAAAAGAACGTTCTCAATAAGCCTAACATTTTCTAAATTAAGCTCAATCTTATAATCCACTCTTTCAGCAGTACTATTAAAAGACAGGTTTGTATTACAGATCTGATGGCTTGATTCAATGAGTGGAATATAAGGCCAACCATGTTGTTGTATTAGCCCATGAAAGTCGAACCGCTTTCCATATAATACAGATAAAGCTATACAGAAATTTTCACCAATTTGACTGTAATCTGGAATTACAATTGTTTCTTTTTTGCATTCAGGCGTTTCTACAGTTATTTCTATATATTCTCTGTATATTCTTTCGTCAGTCCGAGGAGCGTATCGACTAACTCGCATGTTTTGGTTTGCTCTAACTAGTCGAAAAATATCATTCTCATATTCCCCAACAAAGTGAGAGGGTGTCGATATTAATAATTTAGTGATATCTGTTCTATTTTTAGGTAAAGTCATCGCACCTTCCTTAGTTATAACGCCGCATTCAACGGCCTGTCTGTTGGAATGCTTTGTTAACTTCAGGTGTCTAACATATCCCATTCGTCACCTAACACCCAGCGCAGTGCCGATAACTTGCCATTGATCATTCCCCACTCAAAGTCACTCCATGGACCTGTGTCTTCATATTTTCCTTCCACGCATGCGGCGGACTTGATAGCACCTTCTAGGATATGCTCATGAATTACATTTGAGCCATAGCGCTCGGTTCCTTCAGGTATGACTTCAATTTCACCATGTTCAATACCCCACATACGATTTTGGTGGCGGTTGTACCAGACTTTATCAACCAGCTCATCCATAGCGTCCAACATTTCTCTCAAACCCCGGGTTTCTTCTGTAAAATCGTGCTCAAACTCGAATTCAGCGAGCGATTCTGGATCAATATGATCGATAGCTGAAGCTAGATTGTTGAAGTATAAAGAGTTCGAGATTGAGAAGATCTCGTCAAAATCCGCATGCGGCTTTCGATGATCTTTCGAGGAAAAGTCACTGTGATTATGGGTAACAAAACTGCAAGTATCATGGTTACTGTTGAGGCTGCTCACAAATTCAAAAAACTGTTCAATGATGACAGCATCCGCGACAGAGTTTTTGCTGATATGAAACGGAGCTCTTTTTTCAATCCCACGTTGAACGGCGGCGACTTTAGAACGGTCACTAATTGGAAGGATCTTTGCGGATTCAATTAACCTTTCGACTCTATGGATCGTTGCGTAGTTCGCTTCAGTCAAAAGCGGCAATCTTGCATTGATATCATTTAGAACTTCCATGGTCTCGGCTTGCTTTTCACCAGCAAACTCATATACCACAGCTTTGACCTGTTTGAACTCTTGAGACAATCGTTGAGCAGTTTTCCTCGCCACACTCTCTTTATTTCGTTCATACTCTTCAATAACCAGATCGGCTAAGACCAGTTTCACCCTGTTTGAGCCCACCAATTCCTCTAGTGCAGATACGAGGGGGAGATCACCCCTCTTCGTGGAAACATCCAGCAAGACACATGTATCGAGGAAGATGTAGTTCATATAGCCCTTATTCCGGTTTATCTCTCGTCACTGCAGCCGACTCAAGTTAACGCTGATTCGGCGGGTCGATCCGTAGTTAAATATGGGTCAACCTGCCTTGTAAATTTAATGTATAGAACACTACACCGCTTCTTTAAAACTTACAATGACTTATAGGTACAGCTGATATCTGCGTAAGCTACAAGTACAGGTTCATCCGTCTAATAAACGCTGGCGGCGTCCAGATGCGAACAGTACATTTTTTCAGCAATCAAAGCATAACGAAGATTAGGAATGTCCGCTTTTGGCACAAAGCAGCTGTGTCATCGATTTTTTTATTAACGATAAATGAAAAAACCCAAGCTTGTGGCTTGGGTTCATCACATGTCTTTGGTGGTCTGCAATCGCAGTGATATGCCAAAGCCCTCAGAAAAATCATACTCTTCCGTTGAAGTAAGGGCAACTAAGTATCAACAAAAGGCAGTTCGTAATTTGCCAGCACCGGCACAGATACTTATGAGTACCAAGTTGCCGATTTAAAACCGAGTTAGGTTGTTGAAGTGCCGCGCCCAATAGTACACAGGGCACCTTTGCCAACTCGTTCAAGTTAATCGCTAGAAAATACCAGCTAAATGCTCGTCAAACTCGACACCAGTAAAGTTGTGTTTAACGTAAATCACTTTAAATTTATCTGTTACAAACAGGCCATGAGTGCCATACATTTCTGACTTAAATACTGGCTTGTCTGCCAATGATGACTGCTCAAATACCAATGTTTCAACACCACACTCAAACCCGTCTTCGTAGTGACGTAAGGTTTTCGAGGTGTCCTCTTGTGCAAAATGCAGCGGGACAAAGATGTACATCTGCATATAGCCGACCTGTAGAGCCAGAAACTCACCAACATCAACAAGTAGGGTTTTAAAGGCGTTATAGGCCTCTTCCGACAACAGTAAGTATGAGCCCCAAAAGGACACATCCGGTACTGTTAAACCTTGCTGGTATTCCGGAGCCAGCTCACACCTCGAAGGGGTCCATTTATCCAGTAAACTTTCGTTGGTTCTGGGTTGGCGCCGTACTAATGATAAATCATCATCGCCAAGGATGTCAGCGAACCCAAATAAATCCAGCTCGGGGACTTCATAAGAATTTGCGACAGGCTTTAGTCGATACACTGTTATTGTCTTTTCCATTACTTCATCTTCCATCAGCCGGCTTTCCTTTCAAGAATATCAGCTGGATGCTCCCCCGTACGAAGTTCACGCTTTACGGTTTGCAACCGTGACAAGAATACTCGCTCCGGCAGATTATCGTTTGAAAACTTCGAAGCAATCCAAGTTTCATAGTTGTAGGTATGAATTGGTCTGTGTGCCGGCGATTCAGGTGTAGCCCAGTCATCAGCGGTGTTTTTAGCAAAGTTACGCAGCCAGATACCATTTAGCGGGTCATTGATACCAATACCAAAGGCATGCAGATTCAGGCGACTCCTAATAATCAGATCTTTTCGATGTTTGCCGGATCCCGGGATGATATGGTGAGCCTCATGAATTGGTGTTGGTTTAGGCTCACCAACGGCAAGTAAGTTTCTGGCCAACATTTTTGTTGGGTGATGTTTTTCGGTTGCCAGTTCACGTACAGACTTCGACTCGTTTGATTTACGATAAGCCGTCAGATTTTCCTGGTACATAATGTGAGCAGCAATTTTACGGCGCTCCAAACGCAAGTGTTGCCAATCTTTATCCCGCTTAGCTATGCGCTCAGCCCTCTGCTTTGTTGTCTCGTTAGCTGCAGCCTGGCTGTTTCTGCCGTTATGAAACTCACTGGCTTTGAGCTCGTACTGATAAATGATCATATCAAGTGGCGATGGGTTCTCAGGTCGAACAGGTCGTGGAAAACTCACATATTGAATTGGTTGGCTCGGCTTCATGCTGATGATTGCTCCTGCGACTCTTACTGAATTTACAGCGATATTAAATTCAAACACCCTTTACATCAACTATATTAACACCTAAATTTTACCATAAATTAACCTTTAGGGCTGAATATGGAATATTCATCAGTATCAGAGAAGCAAGCGGTCGCGCTTATGAGTGAATGGAGAGAGGTAGGCCACGACTTATCAACATTGGCAAAACTTAAGAAGACCACAACGTCTAATCGCATCATTGTGCTGATACCTGGATATCGATGTAACCAGTGGTATCAGCTTGGACAACCGTTTTCAGCCTATCGTGATGCGATGGTTTGCGTTGGCGAGATGCTTGATAAAATTTACGCGCATAATTAAAACTCGTGGACGACCAGATCCTAAAGTTAAAAAAATCTTTAATGCGAGCAATGAATTTTCAGCAACAATCATATCCTTGACGATCTTCATTGATCCGGTACTTTTGTCGATTTTTATAGAAAGATTAAAGTGTGACAGCTCACACATATTTGCCTTTTATAGGAACTTAGCATGTTTATTTTTGCCCTCAAAAACTCATTAAATACTGTCGCAATACCAGTATCACAACTTCAAATTTGAGCGAAGGATTTAATGATCTGCTCTCTGAATGAACCAGTGAAATCCCAGTGAAAATTTGAGGACATCTCTGTGCCTCGGCTATTTATACCAACTTCACTGACTTCGGTAATTTCACTATCAATATTAATCCCTAGTATGCTTTGTTTTTCAGATCCATTGAGCCACTTAGTATTATTGTCGAAATACCTCTTGGCAATTACGTCCATCAAAACCTCGTAATCCGGCAATTCACTCTGGATCCGTTCTGCATAAATTTTTAACTGGGGTTCAGCAAAAGTGTATAAGAAGCCCTCAAAAGCATTGTCTGTGGGACGTGCTCGTAAAACTCTGCCAAGTATTTGTCTAAAATACATCTCTGTTCTTACCGTCGTAATATGACAGCAGACTTGTAACCGCGGTATGTCAGTACCTTCTGCAATCATACCGACGCTGACAATCCAAGGCGTATCACTCCGTCGAAAAATCTCAATGATCTGTTGTGGATTTTTCTCCCGATAGGTCACCAACTCAACAGTTTGCTGAAAGTCTTTCTCAAGAATTTTTTTGATTTTTCTGGCATGCTCAATTGAATGCGCTACCACTAAACCGCCGGCATCGCGCGTTACCAGCCTAATAGCCATAAGCTTATCAATACTGCTTTGCAAGATATGTTTTAGAGCATGTTCGTTATTCAAAATGTGTTGGTACATAAGGTCAGTTTTTGTCAGAGCCTCGTGTATTGAGTTGTAGCTTTGCTGTTTAATCTTGCATGCATCGTTATCAATAAGGCAGATTACAGGCTGACGGCACACTTTATCAGTGACGGCCCGCTTCAAACTATACTGATAATCTATGATCAGTTCATTGTTGTCGTCATATTTGGCTAAAGCGATAGGGAATTGGTCTGTTCGCCATGGCGTTCCTGACATACAAAGTGTAAATGTTGCCAGCTCCAATATTTGATTAAGTATTTTACTTCCCCAAGCGTTCGGAACCGTGGCGCCACCGCCACTGCAATGATGAATTTCATCACATATGACTAACAAACGTTTGCGTTTTGCGGGTTCTAAAAAGCTGTCATCTAACGCCAAAAGCCTTTGATATGTTAATGAATACCCGGAAGCGCCAATACCCCTATGGAAACAGTCCGGAATACGCAGATTAAAAGTTCTGAATATACCGTCTCTCACTTCTGCAGAAGGCGATAAACAAAGTACTAAATCTACGACACCTTGCTTTAGAAGTCTGGCCGCAACCTCTGCTGCCATAAACGTCTTTCCGCTACCAGGTGATGCAACGACAAAGAAATTACGGTTACCACTGTTAAAGGCCTCAAGCGCTTTTGACGCACATTCTGATTGCCAATCTCTTAAACGCATGAATTAAATTTTCCGAGTATTTTTTCAAGTGCCGAGTATTTTCCTGTGAGCTCCATCGTTTTAACCTCTGCTTCTTTCGCAAGTGCATCGGCTTCCACATTAAGCTCAGGATTTTTCTGGAGTTCTTTCAAATATTGCCATTCGATATGGGTAGTCATTGCATCTATTTTAAACTGTTTACATTGCTGCCGAAGCTTATCAATAGTTTGCTGAGATGGTCTGTTTAAAGCTGGAGAGGTAGCAGGACCAGAACTGGTTATTGTGTAACGACGCTTTTCTCCTTCGTCGAGAGTTGATTGTAAATACCCTTTCTTCTCTTGAAATCTTAAAGACTTATCAACCTTAACTCTTGCCTGCTTTTGAGTTAACTCTGGATAAATTTCTTTATACTTTTCTACTACTTGAGAGACATAACAACCGTCTTGAAAATATGTAGTAACGATTTGCATCACATCCACACTAACACTTTTAGCACGTACCACATTTGCCTCCAAAACTTGCTAAAGATGAATTTCTGAAAAGGAAACCAAACACACTTCTCAGAGGTCTCACAAAACGTTAGTATTACATAAAAGGAAAAACCCCCACAATCTTAAATACCGTAGGATTTGCCAAATGATTAATAAGTGTCTAATTCACCAATACCAAAACGTATTAAAGAAGCTCGTGTTGCTAAGAAAATTCCTCAGCGTCAACTTGGCCTGCGGGTTGGTTTTGAGCTAACAGTAGCTAGCTCACGCATGAACCAATACGAGAAAGGAAAAAGAGTCCCTGACTTTGGAACGCTTGAGAAAATTGCCGAAGAACTTGGTGTCCCGGTTGCATATTTTTTCTGCTCATCTGATAAAATGGCTGAATTAGTAAAGCTTTTCGTCGATATGCCTGAGTCAGAACAGGAGAAACTGCTAGCAGCTATTCGTCAAAAAACTGATGTGAAAGATTAAATATATTCTTGCTGACATGCTTTGATGAAAGACATGACTTGGTCATGACTATCCCCGTTAGTCTCAACCATATTTAAAATGGCTTCCTGTTACAGGTGACAGTTTAATATTTTATGAAAAATATGGATGAAAATGCGATCCTTTAAGATCTTTCGCATAAAACTTCAATCGTCATTCTAGTAGTTAAATATTTTCAGAGGCTTTCGGATGTATGAGGTGTCGAGGAAAAACTCGCTAAACCACTTTCAAGTAGACTGATTGCTGTAACTACTACGTAGCACGCATAAATTAAATAGTACATGTAAATAGTATTAGTACTAATTTTAAAGCTATTAATTTCAATGCCTGCAGCGCTAATAGTATGAATACAGTAGAACTACTGACCACTCTGCATTTTCAGAGCGATCCCCCAGCGCTGCCGCCTCTGACACCTGCGTAGTCACCCGTGGTCGCTCTTCTTTCCACAGGTAACGCAGCTCCCGCTCCAGAATATCGTAGCCTTCCCGTGTAATCAGATTGGATTTTTTCATGCACAAAGTAGACAATTCATCCTGCTTCTTATATTTCGTATCATACTTCGCCTGCCACCGGGGCAGCGAAGTCGAAGGATTCTATAGTTATGTCAATGATTGTTAAACAAATAGCCAGTGAAATTTCCGCCCGGCCAGAGCAGGTTGCCGCCGCCATCGCCCTGTTAGATGAAGGCGCCACCGTGCCCTTTATCGCCCGTTACCGCAAAGAAGTCACCGGCGCGCTGGACGATACGCAATTACGTTTACTCGATCAACGACTGAATTATTTGCGTGAGTTGGAAGAGCGTCGTCAGGTTATTTTAAAAACCATTACTGAGCAAGGGAAGCTGAGCACCGAGCTTGAGCGTGACATCCTGGCCGCTGACAACAAAACCCGCCTGGAAGACTTGTACCTGCCTTATAAGGCAAAACGACGCACCAAGGGCCAGATGGCCATTGAAGCAGGTCTGGCTCCGCTGGCCGATGCCATTCTTGCTCACCCTGAGCAAGACCCGGAACAGCAAGCGATTGCCTATATTAATACGGACGCCGGTTTTACTGATAGTAAAGCGGTGCTGGACGGCGCTAAGTTTATTTTGATGGAACGCTTCGCAGAAGATGCCACCCTGCTGGCACGCTTGCGGACCAAACTTAGCCGCGATGCCATACTTAAAAGTAGTGTAGTGGCAGGTAAAGAGCAGGAAGGTAGCAAGTTCCGTGACTATTTTTCGCATACTGAGCTTTTGAAGAATATTCCTTCACATCGCGCCCTGGCCATGTTTCGCGGTCGCAATGAAGGCGTGTTGCAGCTGCAGCTGGTGCCAGACAGCGATGAAGCAACCGCCCACACCCTGTGCGAGCAAATGGTTGCCGATCATTTTAATATTCGTCAGCAACAACAACCAGCCGATGCTTTTTTGCGCACCGTAGTGCAATGGACCTGGAAAGTTAAACTACATTTGCATCTGGAAAACGATCTGTTAAGCGAACTGCGTGAACGCGCTGAACTGGAAGCCATTAAAGTATTTGCCCGCAATATGGCCGACTTACTGATGGCGGCGCCGGCAGGAATGCGTCGCACGTTGGCCTTAGATCCTGGCCTGCGTACCGGGGTAAAATGTACCGTTATTGATGAAACCGGTAAACTGTTAACTCACACCACTATTTTCCCGCATGCGCCGCAAAATCTGTGGGACAAATCGGTTAGAACGCTAAGTCAGTTGTGCCAGCAACATAAAGTAGAGTTGATTGCTATTGGTAATGGCACGGCATCGCGTGAAACCGACAAACTGGCCGCAGATGTGATAAAAACCGTTAACAACGACGTCCTTAGCAAGGTTATGGTATCTGAAGCAGGCGCTTCCATATATTCAGCATCAGAGCTGGCGGCACTGGAGTTTCCAAATCTTGATGTGTCGCTGCGCGGCGCCGTGTCGATAGGCCGACGCCTGCAGGATCCGTTAGCGGAGCTGGTGAAAATTGAGCCAAAGGCTATTGGCGTAGGGCAGTATCAACATGACGTAAACCAAAGCCTACTAACCCGCTCACTTGACGCGGTGGTAGAGGATTGTGTTACCGCGGTAGGCGTTGATTTAAATACCGCATCTGCCGCCTTACTGGCCAGGGTAGCTGGCTTAAATAAAACTCTGGCGCAGAACATTGTGCAGTACCGTGATGAAAATGGTCGTTTTAACGAGCGCAAGCAACTATTGAAGGTACCAAGACTTGGGCCAAAGGCTTACGAGCAAGCTGCCGGTTTTTTACGAATTAACAATGGTCATAATCCGTTAGATGCCTCCGCCGTTCACCCGGAAGCCTATCCACTGGTAGAGAAAATACTAAAAACAGCTAATCAACCGGTTAGCGCTATTATTGGCAATAGCTCGTTTTTAAGCAGTATTGACCCGGCAGCATTTGTAGATGAGCATTTTGGCTTGCCTACCATCAGCGATATTTTGAAAGAGCTGGACAAACCCGGACGCGATCCGCGCCCTGAGTTCAAAACGGCTAACTTTAAAGATGGTGTGGAAACACTGCAGGATCTGAAACCCGGCATGTTACTTGAGGGCGTTATCACTAACGTCACAAACTTTGGTGCTTTTGTCGATGTGGGAGTCCACCAGGATGGTCTGGTACATATCTCATCGCTGACGGATAAGTTCGTCAGCGACCCGCATCAGGTCGTTAAGGCAGGCGATATTGTCAAAGTGAAGGTGTTAGAGGTTGATATCAACCGCAAGCGAATTGCTCTGACCATGCGCCTTGATGAACAAGTGCAGCCAAAAGCACCCGACGCATTGGTGAATAAACCCGCCAATGCTAAACAGGCTCAAAACAGCCGAGCGGCAGCTAAAGCAACGAAACCAGAGCCTGCAAACGCGGCAATGGGCAATGCCTTTGCTGAAGCACTGGCAAAATTTAAAAAATAACGTGGATGTTGGGCTCAGGCTTGTTGTCGTAGCGGCCGCTGAGCAGGTTCCGTAGCCAGTTGATAAAACTGGCTGATAACCTGAGAACGCTGCTGCATTTGCGCCAGGGTGTCCAACTCGGGGAATACCAGACCTGCTGCTGGATAGGTATCACCACTACTGTCGCTGTCATAGCGGATTTGCGAGGTATTAATAGCAGCGCCCGGTTGCCCTGCACCGGCAATATCAGTAGTGCTACTGGCAGCATTTGGCTCAGCGAACGCAGTTTTTTCAGCCACCAGTTCTGTTTGCGCCTGCAATAAACGCAGACCTGCCTCAGCAGCAATACGCCGATCCGCAGATGATGGCTCTGCTGGCGCCAGCGCAGCAGCCTTAACCTGCTGCATCTTCTGAATCGTCGCCTGCGGATCGCCCGGCACCGGTGCAATATCAATTTGCACCTCTCCGGCAACCGCATATTTTCGGCCGTCTGGGCCTTGCTCAAAACTATAGCTCGGGGCACCGGCATAGCGACCGCCGATACTGGCGTGTGCTTGCTCGTGGCTACGAACTTCCTGATCCCTCGCCTGTAATTCAGCTATTTCCTTCTGCTCAGCTTGCTGTTGTTGCTTTTGCTGCTGACTGTTTTGGTCTTGTTGCTGCTGGTTATTATCGTCCGCCTGTTCCGGCCGGCCTTCTATTGCTTGCTGCGTCTCCGTAGTTTTACCGCTGGCATCATAATTGTTGACGGTACCGGCGTTGCTACGAGGTTTGTCTTCGGCAACAACTGCTCGTTCTGATTTACCTTTATCCATTTCCCGAACGGGCTCAACCAGCTCGCGGCGTTGCATATCACGACGAGCCAACTCAGTAGGTGGGTTCGCCGTGTTAATACTAACGTTAGGATAATAAGAGGTAATCTGCATGGCGCCTACACCCGGACGTCAATAATAGTGCCTAGCGCTTGATCTGCCGCCTGAATTGAACGCACATTCGCTTCAGCGTTACGTGACTCATTGGTCAATTGCACTAAGCTTTGCTCTGCTGAGGGTGCCTGTGACTGGGTAGCACGGTTACGCTCCGGCGCTTCCGCCTGGCGCACGTCAGTTTCAGCTGCAGTAACCTGCTCCGGGTTGGCGCGGGTTTGCCTGTTAATATCGACGGTTGCCTCGGTTACCCCTGCCGCAGCTCGCTGAAATCCCTGCAAACCAGCATTAAATGCGGATTGAATCTCCATCACTGCCTCCACTTATTAGTACAATGCTTAATTATTAACCAAAATGAGTAAAAAGGGAAGGCTGTTAGTCGCAAGACGTGGTAGCAGCCTCCAACCAGTTGTTTAGCCAGATCAGAAATTCCTGACGGTGAGAAATAAAAGGCGCGTGTGATGCTTTGGCCAGAGTAGTCAATTTAGCATGCGGCTTTAAGCGTTGAAGTTCGGTAACAACTGCTACCGGGACTAACGAATCAAGCGCGCCAAAACAGGCGGCTACTGGCTGCGTTAAATTGGCATAGCTGTGCCGTAAATCCTCTTGAGTTAAAAAGCCCAGCCCGGCACTTAACGCTTCTGCCCTTGCCTGCGGAAACGCGGCAATTGCCAGTTTTAATGCAGCAGCATCACTTTTAGCAGTACTTGACCCCATCGCCTGAATGGCAAGAAAGCGGCCAATCGTCTGGCTAAGATCGCGCTGCAGTGCCTGACTAAATTGCTCGAGCACCACGGCTTTCATACCCGGCCAATCTGGCTTTTGTAAAAAGCATGGCGTAGCGGCAATCAGCCCCAGTTGCATTACTTTCTTTGGGTAGCGTTCGGCCAGTGCAATCGCCAGTAAACCTCCCAACGACCAGCCACATACCATACTATTATCCGGTATCTGGGTTGCTAACGCGGCCAGCACTGCATCAAAATTGTAAGGGGACGGTAATTGCTGGGCCGATCCAAACCCTGGTATATCAAGGCATCGCACTGCAACCCTTGGGCTAATCTCATTTAATAAGGTATGCCACACCCCCTGATTAACCCCCCATCCGTGCAGCAGTACCAGAACAGGTTTGTCAGTCTTGCTAATCTCTGCCATGCTACTTTAAGGTATCCTTAATGTTAATTTTATGATTAATTTTATTGCCAGGCTAGCGCGATGGTGCTGGCATCACATTCTGCCGGGTCAGTGCATGTGGTGCAGTTTACCGCTGGCAACGCCTGTCAGCCAACTATGCGACTATTGTCAGCAGGCCCTGCCAACACTGGCTTACCAGCAATGCCACTACAATTTACTCTGGCTGCCAGCAGTAGCACGTGGTCTTAAAGGTGCAAAATTTGATCGTCTGCTTTGTCTGGCGCATTACCAACAACCTTATCAGTACTGGATACCGCGTTGGAAATATTACGCAGATTTAGCAGCGGGCCAGCTGTTGCAACAACAACTTTGCCTGTTACTGGCGCGCGCTAAGGCCAACAATATGCCCATGCCGCAAGCACTTACCTATGTGCCATTACATTGGCAAAAACAACGTCAACGGGGTTTTAACCAGGCAAAGATGCTGGCCGAGGCGCTGGGGCAGCAACTGCAGATCCCGGTAGTAAGGTTATTCAGAAAATCTGCCAGCCACAGCCAACGAGGCCTTAACCGACAACAACGGCTTCGCAACCTGCGCCGATCCTTTTCGTTAACCGTTGCCGAGGCACCTCTGCCCCGGCATATTGCGTTGATTGACGATGTGATCACCACCGGTGCCACCGCAAATGCACTGACCCGGCTCCTGCGCAGTGCCGGGGTACATACCGTCAGTGTCTGGACCCTGGCCGTTACGCCACCACCGGGCTATTCGGCCTGAATTGGTGCGTTAAAACTATTTCCCAAATACAGGGCATTGATCAGAATACGGCTGGAGCCGAAGAAATAACCGCGAAACACCGGGTTATCGGTCATCGCAATCACCCGGCCCCGGCCCAGATTATGGGCAATAATTGCCGCACCCTGCGCGATTTTTGGAACATACTCGCTGGCGCTATAGCCCGCTAAATGCGGATTCTGACTGTATAGTGCAACATTGACAAAGGGTGAGCTGCTCGGTTGCAGTAACATAATATCATTTTTAAAAATGGGTAAGCGCTCACGCGGCACACCAAACGTCAGCGGATGGCTTAAGTCCAGCTCAGCACTGAATATCGCCCCGGCAATCCGTTGTTTCGCTCCCAGCGCTTCACTATCCGCATAGCTTAAGTTCTGTTGCGGGATCAGTTGCTGCATCTCTTTGCCCTGCCAAACGCCGGCCTTTAATAAACCCGCTTTAGCCAGCCATGCCGCGCCGTCTTTATGACCCCATAACACGCCGCCTTGCTCGGTCCATTGTTTTAGCTGACTGATGTGGCTGTCCTGCCACTGCCGATAGTTACCATCAACCAGGATAATGTGGGTATACCGATTTAAGTTAACTCTGCCAAGCCGCTCGGGCTCCACCATACTCGGAGAGATACCCGCCAGCCGCTCCAGGTTGTACCACACTTCGCCTGCTTCAGTAGAATTTATGCCAGGTCCGGCAATCAGCAACACTTCGGGGTTTTTGATCACCGCGAAATTATGGCTACCCAGGTCACTGCCTTCGGCTGTCAGACCACTGCGGATCGCATGCACTCTAACCGGATATTGCTGTTGCAACTGCTGTAAACGGTTAAACCATTCTTTATTTTGTTGTAAGCCAGCCGCTATCACCATGCTGCCCGGTTTAAATTGCACCGTGCTATCGCTGCTCAAGGCACTGAAACTGCCAAGTGCTGATCGCACCACGACCCCTTCGTCTAATAATGCCTGCAAAAACAGTGGGGCCTGCTGGTCCTGCCAGCTAAAGGCATAGGCATAAGCCCCGGCCGTTAACGGCTGCTTAAGCAAAGGAGCACTTTGCCACTGCTGGCCGGCCAGCGCCCGGCCTGGCTCGCGGTTTACCGCTTTGAATTCAATATTGAACGCATAAGGCAACGTCCAGCTTGATACGTCATAAAAGGTATTATCTTTAAAGTCTTTATCGGTCGCAAACGCTGCTTTGATCAACCGGTACTGAGCTTGCTGCAGTGGCACAAAATAGCTTTGTCCCGCCCGGAATTTAGTGTCATCATCCTGCCAGTCACGTGCCAGGGGATACACTGCAATATGATGGCGCTGCAACAGGTCCAATAATCCTTCAAGGCGGCTTTTATCGCCATCGTCGGTCAGCATATAACCCTTGGTTTTGTCCGCTTTGCCCTCAGTTATCGCGTCCTGATAAAATTGCTGCTGATAGGCTAATAACTCCTGGCGTTTCGCCACGGCACCGCGGATGGTTGATAATGATGCCGTAAACTGATTCTTAATGGCATCACTAAAGCTGAGTAAGCCGTTTATCGACTCCTGGACATGGCCGCGGCTGCTGGCTTGTTCAAATAAAATCCCGACACTGCCGTTAACATCTGGATACGTTGAGCCTTTACCAATATAGAAATCGTCAAAACTTTCTTCGCTATAGTACAGCTTCTCTTGTGCATCAAAAGCTGCGGCATGAAACTCAGCTATTGCCGCAGTCAGCTCGAAATTACGTTGTGGTGTGAGTGGGTAATTGCGACTTGGGATCCCAGGCTGGAAAAAATAGCTGCTATTGGTACCCATTTCATGAAAATCACCAACCACATTTGGCAGCCATTGCTGAAACTGAGCAATTCGGGCCCGGCTTTCCGGATGCTGCAACAACAGCCAGTCACGGTTCAGATCAAACCAATAATGGTTTGGCCGACCGTTTGGCCAGGGTTCGATATGTTCACGATGTTGCGGATCTGCAACCGGCTTACTGCCTTTATGCATATTGGCCCAATGGGCAAACCGGTCATTTCCATCCGGATTTAAACTGGGCTGAACTAAAATAATCGCCTTGCTCAGCCAGGTCTGAACCTCATCAGTCTGAACTGCTGTCAGATAATGCGCCAGCACCAACGCTGCGTTGGCTGCACTCGCTTCATTACCATGCACGCCGTAACCCAGCCATATGATAACGGGTGCATCGCCGGCAATGCTTGTACCCTGCTTTGCCTGTTGTACATGTTGCTGACGGATCTGATCCAGCCGACCTAAATTTTCAGGCGATGAAATAACCAACTGCAGTAACGGCCGCTGTTCATGGCTATAACCAATCACCTCTAACATGGCATTGTCTGACTGGCTGGCCAGTTGCTCAAAATAACGCTGGATCTGATCATGGCGGGCATGCCAGTCCCCCACGGCATGGCCTAAGGTTTGTTGTGGGGAAGGTAGCCTGGTATTTACCGGCTCATTAAAATATTGCGCCTGCGCCGTTGCGGCCCAGAGTGTGAAAAACACCATTACACTCAGTTTCATGCCTGTTTCCTTTAATTTTTTTGCGCGCCCAGTTAGCCAGAAAGTACAGCAAAACTCAAGCAGGGCTGGCATCAGCGCCAGACTCAGAGTATGATAGCCATTAACCTAGTAATTTAGTCAGGTACTAAGATGATTTCTATTTCAGAACAGGCGCAAGCCCATTTTGCAAAGCTGCTGGAAAAACAAGCTGCCGGTACCAGCATCCGGGTGTTTGTCGTTAACCCTGGCACGGCTCAGGCGGAGTGTGGCGTATCTTATTGTCCGGCTGATGCCGTTGAAGATACCGACATTCAAATCGAATTTACTGGCTTTAATGCGGTAGTTGACGCAGAAAGCAAACCGTTTTTAGTTGATGCAGAAATTGATTTTGTGACCGATCAAATGGGATCACAACTGACCTTAAAAGCGCCGAACGCCAAAGTACGCAAGGTAAACGACAACGCGCCACTAATGGAACGGGTGCAATATGTTATTGACGCTGAGATTAATCCACAACTGGCCAATCATGGTGGCCGGGTATCCGTAATGGAATTAACTAACGACGGCGTCGCCGTGTTGCAATTCGGTGGTGGATGTAATGGTTGCTCGCAGGTTGATCTCACCTTGAAAGAAGGTATTGAAAAAGAACTACTGACCCGTTTCAGCGGTGAGTTAAATGGGGTTCGTGACATTACCGAACACCAGCGTGGTGAGCACTCTTACTACTAAGCCACCAGCGGTTTATGATATAACGACCCTGGTTAAGTTTATTTTCCGGGGTTTTTTATGCGTATCGTTATGTTATTTGCGGTTGTTTTTAGTCTTATTCTCGTACTCCCGGCTAAGGCTGCGGTTATGCTCATATATCATCATGTTGCCGATGACACTCCGCGGGTAAGCAGTGTTACCGCGGATGAACTGCGTCAGCACCTGCAGTATTTCAAAGATAATGATTTCCAGGTTATCGCTCTGGATGTCCTGATTAACCAGCTGCGGAGCAATCTGCCCATTGCCGATAATGCAGTGGTTATCACCTTTGATGACAGCTTTGAAAATAACTACACCACTGCCCATCCGATCCTGATGGAGTTTGGCTTCCCCTATACTATTTTTATCAGCCCCGGCAGTATCGATAACCGGGTTGGTCCGGTGCTGAGCTGGGATCAGGTAAGAGCAATGGCGGCTGACGGCGTGCTGGTTGCTAATCATTCAATGAACCATGAGCATATGACGCAGCTGCAACCTGGGGAAAGCAAAGTAGACTGGCATAGTCGGATCAAGCAGAACATTTTAGAGGCTGAGCGCAGAATTCTGACTGAAACCGGTCAGAGCCATAAATGGCTGGCATACCCGTATGGCGAATTTAATAGCGAACTGGAAACTCTGGTTGAAGCATTAGGCTTTATCGGTATTGGCCAGCAGTCCGGTGCCATCGGTGCCGCTACTAAGCTCAGCAGGATCCCACGCTATCCCGCGGCGGGGCAGTATGCCGATTTAGCCAATCTTGGCCAGAAATTACGTACTTTAGCTTTTAATATCACTCACTATCTATCCGCTGATCAGCAAGTAAGTGATAACCCACCCACCTTACGCCTGCAACTAAAAGTTAGCGACTTTCTGCCCGGCCAGTTCCGCTGCTACGCCGGTACCGAGGTACTTGAACCTGAATGGTTAAATGAAAATACCTTCGAAGTTACCGCCAGCAAGCCGCTGAATCGCGGCCGAAGCCGCTACAATTGCACCGCACCGTCACTGACTAAAAAGGGATACTTTTACTGGTATTCGCAGCCTTGGCTAAACTAGCGCTGTTGCAGCTGATTCAGAACTAACGGGAAGTCAGCCAGTAGTTGTTCACGGTTAACCAGTGGCACTTCACCCGGTGCCATATCGGGTTTAAACATCGCTGCAACCTGGCCCTGCGGGTTAATTAATACGACTGAAGCACTGTGATCTACCAGATAGTCCTGCGCAGTGGTGCTACTCATGGCATACATTAACCCCAGCTCACGTACAAATGGAAACAGCTGATCGTGGCCCGCCGTTAACCCACTTAAAGCAGGTTGTTTAAAATACTCGACGTATTGCTGCAACTGCTCTGGGGTGTCGCGCTGTGGGTCAACCGAAATAAACCAAATTTGCAGTGGCTGCTCCAGAGTGGCTGCCAACTCTGCTTGCACTCCGGCCAGCTTGGCGAGTGTTAGCGGGCAAATATCCGGACAATAGGTATAGCCGACAAACGCCAGGGTCCATTTTCCCATTAAATCTTCTCGGCCACGGCGCTGATTTTTCTGGTCTATCAGGGTAAATTCCGACAGATTGCGAGGTTGCGGATACACCAGTGCCTGCTGCGGTAATGGCTGATGCTGCCACAGCAAATACAGCATGGCGCCGGCTACCACGGCAGCAGCAGACAACATTAAAACAATTAAATTACGAAGCATAAAAAGGTGATACCTTAAAATAATGATCAAGCAGCAACACTAAAAACAGCACCATTAAATGAACAATGGAAAACTTAAAGGTGTCCATTGCTGTTTTAGCGTCAGCATTAAATTTTAATTTCCAGGCATATTGTAAAAACCGTAAATTAAGCAGGGTACTACCCAGTAAATATACCGCACCAGTCATACCAACAATATATGGCAGCAGACACACCAGGCACAGCAGCACGGTATAAAGCAAAATAGCACTTTTGGTGTATTCAATACCGTGCGTAACCGGCAGCATCGGCATATTTACTTTAGCGTAATCATCCCGGCGATGAATAGCCAGCGCCCAGAAATGCGGTGGTGTCCAGGCAAAAATAATCATCACTAACAGTAATGCATAGCCATGTATTTCACCCGAAACTGCTGTCCAGCCCAATAACGGAGGCATCGCCCCTGCCAGACCACCAATCACAATATTTTGTGGGGTGGCCCGTTTTAAAAACATGGTATAGACCACCGCGTAACCAAACAAACTAAGCAGGGTTAGCCAGGCAGTGAGTGGGTTAACCCCCAGATAAAGTAATACAAAACCGGTTGCAGCCAGCGCACAGGCAAAGGCGATCGCTTGCTGAGAACTTACCCGCCCTTTCGCTACAGGCCGGCTATGGGTCCTGGCCATCTGGGCATCAATACGCTGGTCTACCACATGATTAAGCGCAGCCGCAGCGCCGGATAACAGGCCAATGCCGATGGTAGCAAAAACCACTACCGCGATATCAGGTAGGCCCGTGGAGGCTAGCATCATACCTACCCAGGCTGTCAGTACCAGCAACGCGACGACTTTAGGCTTAGTCAGTTCCAGGTAATCGCGCCAGCGTGAAATACTATGACGGCTTGCTGTTATCGTTGCCATTTATGCCTCCTTCCCAACCGGGCGGTACAACTGATACACCACCACTATCATGAGCATCAGTAAGTTCGCACCAACAAAATTGTGTGCCACGGCGTTTACCAGAGGCAAATGCAACACCACATTTAACAGACCCAGTATAAATTGCAACAACAATACTACGCCAATGGCCAGGGCAAAATTCTGCATAACGTTTGTCCGGGCCCGCTGATACAACCGTACTGCAAACCAGCTAACAATGCCGAGTGTAATAAAGGCGCCGATCCGATGAAATACATGTACCGTCTGGCGGGCTTCTGCAGACATCACCCCATACTCATAATCACTATATCCCAGATGTAAATCAAAGGCTTCGTCTAGCGCCAACCGGCTTAACCAGCCTGCCTCGCAAACCGGCAACTCTATGCAGGCTAAGGCGGCATAATTAGCCGCAGTCCAGCCACCAAGCCCTATTTGGATCATCACTATTAGCGCAGCGCCTACGGCCAGTGGCTTTAAGGTGTTTAATACCGGCTCCGCCCGTCTTAAACCCGGTGACAACTGCATCCAGTATAACGCCAGCAGGCAATAGAGGGTAAACCCTCCTAACAAATGCGCCAGCACCACTATCGGTAATAAGCTCATGGTAACAGTCCAGGCACCCAATGCCGCCTGACAAATTACCAGCAGCAACAATATGGTAGGAAGTGTCCGTGGTTGACGAACTTTACTGAAAAAGCTGGAAATAAATATAGCCGCAATTAATAAACCCAGCGTGCCAGCCAGATAGCGATGGATCATTTCATTCCATGCTTTATGAGGCTCTAACGGCCGATCAGGAAATGCCTCCGCCGCCAAAGCGATGCTCTCAGGCTTCTCGGGTACCTTTAAGAAACCATAACAGCCCGGCCAATCAGGGCACCCTAATCCCGCGTCCGTTAAGCGGGTAAAAGCCCCATAAATAATCACTACCATCGTCAGCAGCAAGGTAACGGATACTAACCATTTATGTCTGGTCATACACTGGTCCTGTCATAATTTAACAGTTTTAATAAGTCGTAGCGGATATTGCGGGCAATTTCCGCCATTTGCTCGTCTTGCTCTGGCATCGGATAGCTCAGAAGCACCAGGCCTTTTTGGTCAACCAGTAAAATTTGCTGCTGCAGTGCTTCAGTATTTGCGGGTATGGCCTGTTGAATATCGAACATAGGGTAAAGCTCAGGTTGATGCAGTGATCCTAAAACCACCGGCTGAACCTGCTCCTGTTTTCGCCCCAAACCAATATAAAGTTGTTTTACAGTATGCAACGCATTCTGACAGCGCTGCTGACAAGGAGAGTCGGATAACAACACAATTCGCCAATGCTTTTTCTCGCCAGTAATATCATTAAGCAGAAAAATTTCCTGCTGTAACCACTCTCCTTTGCTGGATGAACCCGGATTAAACCAGCCCATTTCAAGCACCAGTTTTGCGCCCGCCAAAGGCAGAACACAACATAAAACAAAAAGTAGCATAAATTTATTTTTGTTCATTTTCACTCCCGCTGCGCCGCGCAGCAGCAATCGCCACTGCTACTACGGCGATTGCCAGCATAAACCATTGAAAGGCGTAACCATGATGTTTTTCTGGCGGCATAACCACCGCGTTGTAGTGGGGCAGAAACGGACTGTCACCCTGCTGAAATAACATAAAGGGCAATCCGCTTTGCGGCAACTGCGCTACCATTTGCTCCAACTCAGGTTGCTGAATACGTTGTGGCCACCCGTCTTTTTCTGTGTTGGCACCTAGTCTGAACCCCCCTACTTCGCTACGAATAAGTCCGTGCAATGCAAGCTGCTGCGGAATCGCCAGTTCAGGAAATACAGAGCGATCGCTGCCGCCGGCTACCCAGCCCAGATTAACCAGTAGTAATGGGCTGGCAGTAGTGTGTTGGACCGGAATTATCACATCGTAGCCAACTTTACCCTCTACAATCTGGTTATCCAGCAACCAGACATAGGGTTCAAGCCAGCGTCCCTGACCGGAAAACAGAACGCCGTCGGCCTCGTTTGCCGCAAGCACAGTAAGTTGTTGCCAGTTTAACGCGCCTTGTTGCTGCAGTTGTTCGAGCTGACTGATTTGAATTGCTTTTTCTTCTGCCCGTTGCAGCTGCCAGTAGCCGAGCTTGCTTAATATTACAAAAGCCGTCACAGTAATTAGCAACCATACTTTATGAATGCCAAAATGACGGCCGAATAGTTTAAACCGCATAATTGGCTAACCGGAGATTAAAAAGGATGTTGCTTAAACTTGTTATCATCGCACTACTACTATTTATTGTTTTCAACTTATTCCGGGCCGGAATTGTCATGTTGCGTAACGATCCGGAACAAAAACAAATGTCGCGTTTTCTCGGGCGTCGGGTATTTTTATCAGTGTTAGTATTATTAATTATTATGCTTGCTATGGCGCTGGGCTGGATAACGCCCAACCCCAGGCCTTACTGAAACCGCTGGTTACAGCATATAAACAATAACGAACAAACAAATCCACACTACGTCAACGAAGTGCCAGTACCAGGCTGCAGCCTGAAAAGCAAAGTGCTTCTCTGGGGTAAAATGCCCTTTTAACACTCTGAAAAACACGAACAACAGAATGATAGCACCCAGGGTAACGTGCAGGCCGTGAAAGCCGGTCAGTAAGAAAAACGTATTGCCGTAAAAGCCGGAATCTAGTTTTAACCCTAAGTCCCGGTAGGCATGAATGTATTCATAAACCTGCAGACTTAAAAACGTCGCGCCTAACAATAGCGTCAGTAATAACATCAGCTTTAACTGACCGCGTTTCTGCTGTTCCAGGCCGGTATGGGCAAAATGTAAGGTAATGGAAGAGACCACCAGAATCGCGGTGTTTATTAACGGTAATCCGGTCCATGGCATCGCCTGAGTTTCAATACCGCCAGGCGTTTTAAGTAACGGCCATACCGGTTGGAAGTCAGGCCAAAGCAGTTCGAAGGTCATCGCATTATTGCTCGAACCACCAAGCCATTGCATTGCAATCATCCGGCCGTAAAACAGCGCGCCGAAAAAGGCCATAAAGAACATCACTTCAGAGACGATAAACCAGCTCATGCCCTGGCGAAACGAGCGATCCATCTGGGCGCTGTATAAGCCGCTCATCGACTCGTCAATCACATTTCTAAACCAACCCACCAGCATAAATACCAGCACGGCAAAGCCTAATAGCAGTAAATAACCACCAAAACCACTTTGCTGATTACTGATGTCGATTACCAGATGCCCTGCGCCAAAAGCAATAAAAAATAGCGCGACCGCACCCACAATGGGCCACGGACTCTGAGCGGGAACATAATATTTTTCGTAGGTTTTTGTTGTCATCTTATTCCCCAATAATATCTTGTTGTGGTTGCTGTGCCGTCCAGGCCTGAGTGACATCGTACAGGGTGTAATTCAGGGTTATGGTATTAAATTGAGCCGGCAGGGCCGGGTCGACATAAAACTGTAACGGCATCAGCATATTTTTACCGCCAGCCAGTTGTTGCTGGCTAAAGCAAAAACATTCAATTTTATTAAAATACAGCGCTGCCTGGCCCGGTGAAACCGACGGTACGGCCTGGCCGACGATCAGCCGGCCAGTCGGGTTCTCAGCCAGATAATTCATAATATGAATTTCCCCTGGGTGTACCGTCATGGTCTGAACTTCGGGTTTAAATACCCAGGGCATATCTTTGTTTGGCCGCGCCAGAAACTCAATAGTAATAACCCGGCTGGTATCAATAATTGCATTGTCACCTGTTGCCGCTACTGCCGCGGTTTTACCATTAATGCCGGTTAAATCGCAAAACACGTCATAAAGCGGGACCAGAGCGAAGCCAAAGCCAAACATTGCCAGAGCTATCAGGATCAGCTTGCCAATTAACGGTTTGTTCTGCGCCATGGTCGACTCCTTACTTAATTACCGGTGGTGTTTCAAAGGTATGATATGGCGCAGGCGATGGCACTTCCCATTCCAGGCCTTCCGCTCCTTCCCATACCTGATCGGTTGCTTTCACTCCGCCACGGGCACATTTAATCAATACCCAGACAAAAATTAGCTGCGATAAACCGAACAGGAAGCCACCAATACTAATAAAGGCATTAAAGTCAGCAAATTGCAGCGCATAATCCGGGATCCGGCGCGGCATTCCGGCTAAGCCAACAAAGTGCATTGGAAAGAACAACAGGTTGACCGAAATCAACGAGCACCAGAAATGCCAGCGGCCGAGGCTTTCGTCATACATATTGCCGGTCCATTTTGGCAACCAGTAATAAACCGCAGCCACGATGGAGAAAATGGCGCCCGTCACTAATACATAGTGAAAATGTGCTACCACAAAGTACGTATCGTGATACTGGAAATCTGCCGGCGTTATCGCCAGCATCAGGCCAGAAAAGCCACCAATGGTAAACAGCACAATAAAGGCCAGGGCAAACATCATTGGCACTTCAAATGTCATCGCCCCGCGCCACATTGTTGCCACCCAATTAAATACTTTAACCCCGGTCGGCACTGCAATCAGCATGGTGGCGTACATAAAGAACAGCGTGGCGAATACCGGCATACCCGTGGTAAACATATGGTGTGCCCACACCAGGAATGACAGGATAGCGATACTGGCTGTGGCATAGACCATAGAGGCATAACCAAACAGCTTTTTCCGGGCAAAGGTGGGAATAATAGCCGAGACAATACCAAACGCCGGTAAAATCATAATGTACACTTCGGGATGGCCGAAAAACCAGAATATGTGTTGAAACAGCACCGGGTCGCCGCCGCCGGCGGCATCAAAGAAGCTGGTACCAAAGTACTTGTCTGTCAGCACCATGGTGACCACACCCGCCAGTACAGGCATAACCATAATCAACAAGAATGCCGTAATAAACCAGGTCCAGACAAACAGCGGCATCTTCATCCAGGTCATGCCAGGGGCCCGCATATTCCAGATGGTCACAATAACGTTGATTGCACCCATGATGGACGATATACCCATTATATGGACAGAAAACACGAACAGCGCTGTGCTGTCGCCGCTATATGTAGTGGAAAGTGGGGCATAGAAGGTCCAGCCGAAGCTGGGGCCGCCGCCTGGCATAAATAACGACAATAACAGGATAAGGAACGCAAAGGGCAGGATCCAGAAACTCCAGTTATTCATCCTGGGCAATGCCATATCTGGCGCCCCAATCATCATGGGGATCATCCAGTTGGCTAGTCCGGTAAAGGCAGGCATTACTGCCCCGAATACCATAATAAGGCCATGTACTGTAGTCATCTGATTAAAGAAATGTGGCTCGACAAATTGCATACCCGGCTGAAATAGTTCCAGCCGGATGATCATCGCCATGGTGCCACCAATAAAAAACATGATGAGCGCAAACACCAGGTACATGGTGCCGATATCTTTGTGGTTGGTGGTATAAAGCCAGCGCTTTATACCACCCGGTTTATGATCATGATGCTCGTGGTCATGTTCATGGTCGTGCTGCGAATCATGATCATGTGGTTCAGTAGTTACTACAGACATTATTATTCTCCCTCACCCTGCTGCACTTTATAAACGTCGGCGGCCTGCACGGCCTCTCCGGTGTCGTTACCCCAGGCATTGCGGGTGTAAGTCAGGACAGATGCTAATTCTTTTAAGCTTAACTGGCGGCCAAACGCCTGCATTGCAGTGCCGGCTTTGCCGTTTAATACGATATCAATGTGGGCAGTTTTATCCGTTAAGATAAGTTCACTACCTGCCAGAGAAGGGAAAATACCAGGTAAGCCAGCACCATTAGGTTGATGACATGCTGCACAATATGCAATGTAAGTTCGCTCGCCGTTGGCCATTAGCTCAGACATATCCATATTCATGGCCAATAACTCCTGCTCTGCGGCTTTCTCTTGTGCAATCCGGGTTTCTTCGCCAGCCTTCCACGCCGCATAGTCGTCAGGGCTTTTCGCTATCACGACGATTGGCATGTACGCGTGATCTTTCCCGCATAGCTCTGCACACTGCCCCCGGTAAATTCCAGGCTCATCAACGCGGGTCCAGGCTTCGTTGATAAACCCTGGGTTGGCGTCTTTCTTAATAGCAAATGCAGGCACCCACCAGGAATGAATAACATCATCCGAGGTCATCAGAAAACGAATCTTCTGGCCTGTAGGTATAATAAGGGGTCTGTCCACTTCCAACAGATAATTTTCACCTTTGGCAAAGCGGTTGGTTATTTGTTCACGAGGCGTAGCGAGGACAGAGAAGTATTCCAGATCGCTGCCCAGATACTTGTAATGCCACTTCCATTGCGAACCGGTTATCTGAACCGTAACATCCGCTGCAGAGGTGTCATCCATGGCGATGAGCGTTTTGGAAGCGGGTATAGCCATACCAATTAAAATTACCACCGGAATAGCGGTCCAAAGAATTTCTATTTTGGTACTTTCGTGAAATTGAGCTGGTTGCACGCCCCGCGCTTTTCGGTGTAACAGGATAGAAACAAACATTATCCCGAACACCACTGCCCCGATAACGCAGCAAATCCAGAAAATCAGCATGTGCAGGCTGTAAACCTCCTGACTGATCTCCGTAACGCCCCTAGTCATATTTAAAGGCATGGCTGCTGCATTAGCCGAAGCGGCTAAAAGCAAGGTCGGCAGCGTCCAACGTATACTACTCGTCTTCGCCACTGTACTTCTCCTCTGTCATTTGCAAAGCAAACCGCAGAAACCTGTACACAGTAATACACGGCGAATACCGATAGAATATACGGTGAATACCGCTAGCCCCCGAACCTATGTATGACGTTTCTTTAGTTTATTATTGTTATAGTTTTTTTAATTTTAACTGCCGCTGCAGTAACCCATCTTGGTAACTGATATTTTTTTCAGCACCCTTCGTCTAAGAATCATCCAAATCAGCGCCAGTGTAAACCCCTAAATAGCAAAAGCGCCGGTAAAACCAACAGGTCATACCAGCGCTTTTTTTAACAATTAACTTATTGAGCTAATAGTTTTTTATAACCAACTGCCGTTGCGAATTACCCCAACCGCCAAACCCTCTATGGCAAATTGCTGCTGGCGTAAATCGACTTTAATCACTTCAAAATCTTTATTCTCGGGGTGCAACAGTACCTGATGTCCATCACGCTGAAACCGCTTAACGGTGACATCGTCATCAACCCTGGCAATAACAACCTGACCAGGCTGGGCATCTGCCGTTTTATGCACGGCCAGTAAATCGCCATCCATAATGCCGATATCTTGCATACTCATCCCCTGAACTTTTAACAAAAAATCGGCACGGGGTTTAAATAAATGGGCGTCAATTTTATAATGGTTTTGCACATTTTCTGCCGCCAGAATAGGTTGGCCAGCGGCCACTTTGCCTATTAAAGGTAAACCTAACTGTTCTGGCTCGTTATCATCGTCCAGTAAACGTATGCCGCGCGAGGTTCCCGGCATCATTGCCAGCACGCCCTTCTTTGCCAGTGCTTTTAAATGTTCCTCTGCTGCATTGGCTGATTTAAAACCCAGCTGGCTGGCGATCTCAGCCCGGGTTGGTGGCATACCGGTCTCGGTCTGATAATCTTTGATAAGTTGCAAAATTTCTGCCTGACGAGGCGTAAGTGGTCTCATAGTGCTGGCTACCTATACAGTGGTTACTGTGAGTATATACAGCCTTTTGCTAATTGCCAAGTTTTTGTCTGCACGACAAATTTGCCAGTTTCTGCTTCCGTGATATTCTGGCAAGTCTGTTTTCATGGTCGGTATTTGTATGTTTTCTTTGTTGTCGTTGTGTACCGCGTTATTAAAATGGCCATTGCGATTGCTGGTTAAGTTTAAGATTGTTCCTGACCATCCTGTCAATGAACTGGCGCTGGATATTAACAGGCCCATTTTCTATGTCTGTCATACAGAGTCAGCCAGTGATCTGGCCACGTTGCGTCGGGTATGCCAGCAGCTTAGCCTGCCGGATCCACTGCAACCGGTTCCGTTGGCCGGGACGGAACTGACCCGCACGTTATTTCTCGAAAAACCTCATAGTGTTATTGGCGGCAGGAGTAAAACCCGGGCACTACGTCAGGGCCAGCAATTGCTGCAACTTCATCTTGCTAACCCTGAGCTGGACGCACAACTGGTGCCCGTTGCAATATTGTGGGGCCGGGCGCCGGGTAAAGAAAATAGTATAAAGTGGCTGCTTGGCGAAGCCAACGCGCCACATTGGCTGGCGAAGTTTATGATTGTTCTGGTGTCAGGACGCCATACTCTGGTGCGGTTAAGCCGGGCAGTCTCGCTGACTCAGATGGCAGCGCAATTTGGTGATAAACCGGATACCGCCCGCAAACTGCTGCGCATGTCACGATTTCATTTTTACCGGCAAAAACTGGCGGCTACCGGACCTAAACTTGTTAATCGCAGCCAGCTTTTTAACGCGTTACTGGCTTCACCCGCGTTAAAACAAGCCATAGAAGACGAAGCGCGCTCAAAAAAAGTGTCACTTAAAGTTGCGCGACAGCAGGCCCACAAGCTGTTGCAGGAAATTGCTGCCGATTACCGTGAGTCGACCTTGCGGGTGGGTGACCGGGTGCTAAGCTGGCTCTGGAAAAAACTCTATAGCGGTATCAAAATAAATAATGCAGATATGCTGCGTGATCTGGCACAAAAAGGTCATGAAATTGTTTATGTACCTTGTCATCGCAGCCATATGGATTACTTGTTGTTAAGTTATGTTATTTATCACCAGGGCCTGGTACCACCGCACATTGCCGCCGGTATCAATTTAAATTTCTGGCCGGCAGGCACCATTTTTCGTCGTGGCGGCGCGTTTTTTATCCGGCGCAGCTTTAGCGGCAATAAATTGTATTCTGCGGTGTTTCGGGAATATCTTAGCCAGCTGTTTAGCAAAGGTTACGCGGTAAAATATTATTCAGAAGGCGGCCGCAGTCGCACCGGCAGGTTGTTGCAACCGAAAACCGGCATGTTGGCCATGACCGTGCAATCGATGCTGCGTGGTATCGAGCGTCCTGTCACCCTAGTACCGGTATATCTGGGCTACGAGCACGTGATGGAAGTCAGTACTTATGTCAACGAGCTACAGGGGTCAGGTAAGAAAAAGGAGTCAATCGGCGGCGTACTCAAGGCTATACGCAACTTACGGGATTATGGCTACGGCTATGTTAATTTTGGCGAGCCCATTCAACTTAATCAATATCTCAATCAGCAAGTAAGTGACTGGAAAAGTCATATTCATCCGCTGGAAGTACAAAAGCCAACCTGGTTAAACCCGCTGGTCGCTAAACTGGCGAATCAGGTAATGCAGCACATTAATCAGGCCGCGGCGCTGAACGCCACCAACCTGATTGCCTTAAGCATTCTGGCCACTGACAAGCATGTCCTGACCCGTAATGAACTAGCCCAGCAACTGAGTTTTTATCTGGATTTGCAACGCCAGGTGCCCTATCACCCTCAGATCAGTTTGCCAGAAGGTGATGCAGACAGCCTTATTGCCCACGCTCTTACTCTGCAAAAGGTGCAAAGTACCACCGACGGCTTTGGCGAGCTAATCGGATTAAATGCTGAGCATAGTGTGTTAGCCAGCTACTATAAAAATAATGTACTCCATTTATTTATGCTGCCGTCACTGTTGGCCTCATCAGTACTGCATCAGCGCAGCATCAGCAGTGAGCAGTTACTTAGTGATATTGAACAGCTATATCCATTGCTAAAAGCCGAACTGTTTTTATACGTCAGCTCATTACGTACCTATTGCCAGGCATTACTGCAATTTATGACCGAACAAGGCTTAATTGAGTCTGATGGCGTTAACTTTTACGCCCCAGCCCAGCAAAGCAGGCACTATTTTATGCTTAGCCTGCTGGCACATAATGCTGAAGACACCTTGCAACGTTACGCCATCGTCTTAAATCTGATCGTTGCGCAGGGGCCGCTAAACCGTGCTGACCTGGAGAATCGGGGGCATCAACTGGCTCAGCGGCTGCTGCATTTGCACGGCATTGTTGCACCGGAGTATTATGACAAAGGGTTGTTTGCAACCCTGATCAATGCCCTGAAAGACGCTGGGATCAGCCACACCAACAGCAGTAATCAGGTATGCAGCAGTCCACGGCTACAGCAGCTGACACAAACCGTAAATACGTTGCTGAGAAACGACATTCTGCAAACGCTGCAAAGCATTATGCCAGAGGATGCTGCGCCCTAACGGGCGCTGGCGTAGCGGCGAATAACCCCTTCCTGCATGGTTGATGCGACCAATTCACCGTTACGGTTAAAAAACTGGCCCCGCACCAAGCCTCTGCCACCGCTAGCCCGCGGGCTGTCTACGGCATACAGTAGCCAGTCGTCAAAACGAAAGTCCTGATGAAACCACATCGCATGATCAATCGTCGCCACTTGCATGTTTGCTGCCATAAAGGATGCACCATGTGGCTGTAACGCTGTTGGCAGAAAATTAAAATCTGACGCATAGGCCAGCAGGTATTTATGTACCCGGATATCGTCTGGCATATTACCATTTGCTTTAAACCAGACGTAACGCCTGGGCGCGCTGACTTGCGGCTGAAACGGATTTTGAAAATCGACCGGCCGCATCTCTATCGGTTTCTCACAAATAAATTTACTGCGCAGGCTTTCGGGTATTAATGACGCATGCTGCTGATAAAATGCCAGATCGGATACCAGCTCATCAGGCTCGGGTACCTCAGGCATGGGATCATAGTGGTTAAACCCCTGCTCTTCTGTCTGAAATGAGGCGGTCATATAGAAAATAGGCTTACCATACTGAATGGCACTGACCCGGCGGGTGCTGAAACTTTTACCGTCCCGAATCGTTTCAACCTCATAGACGATGGGTTTACTGGCATCACCTGGCCGCAAAAAATAAGAGTGAAATGAATGCACCTTTCGCTCTTCGGTCAGGGTTTCTTTTGCTGCTGACAATGCCTGCCCCATTACCTGTCCGCCAAAAACGGCTTTGAATCCTAAATCCTGACTTTGGCCCCGATACAGCCCTAGCTCAATCGTTTCCAGTTTTAGTAACGATAACAAATTCTCTAATACCTGACTCATTCAGCGGTCCTTTTGCTACACTCTGCAGTCTCTATTCTGCCGCAAAGCAAGGGGCCTGGCAAAGATGAACTACTGGTTATTTAAAACCGAACCGGACGAATGCAGCATTGATGACTTTGCCCTCGCCCCCGACACACCGATAGTCTGGGAGGGCGTTCGCAATTATCAGGCCAGGAACTTTCTGCGGGATGAGGTTGCCGCAGGTGACCAGGTTTTTATTTACCACTCCAGTTGCAAACATATTGGCATTGCTGGTATCGCCAGCGTGGTTAAATCGGCTTATCCGGACCCCAGTCAGTTTGATAGCAACAGTCACTATTTTGATAATAAAGCAACCGGGCAGAAACCACGTTGGGTAGCTGTCGATTTACAGTTTGTTAGTAAACTGCCCCAACTCATCCGACTGGACAAACTAAAAAATGTAGCTACTCTGGTGGAGTTGCCGTTGGTACGCAAAGGCAACAGACTTTCTGTTATGCCTGTTACTTGTGCCCAATGGCAAACCATAATGGCGCTCTCCTAACCGGCCTGACTGAATCCCAAAATTTAAGTCCCTGCAGTTGGAGCCAGGTATGATTCAAGAACGGCGCCAGACGGATAAGGATATGCATTATTTCTGGGAAGAACTGAATTTAGCACAGAAGTTTTCTGTAGCAGAGTTGCAACGTTTCGGCTATGAATTACGATTTGTACGCCAGCAAAACAACCACAAAATAGCCGTGTTGTTTGCTGGCAATAAAATGGCAGCAATAGATAACGAAGGTCAGATTAATACCTCACCTACGGTTGTCGTCAGACATTGAGGTCACGTTGCTTCTGTCTGACAGGTAAACTGTACTCGTAACATCTAACGTTTAACTCATACAGAGTTAACTAACGAACAGTAAACAGCCGGCTAATGCCGGCTGTTTTTTTAGTACTCCTTAGTAGTACTTTTTAAAGGTACTTCAGCCAGCATTATTCAGCCAGTTGTGCCGTGATGTAAGCCGCAACCTGCTGCTCTAAAACGGCTAAGGGGACACTGCCATTGCTTAATACCACGTCATGAAAACGACGGATATCAAATTTATCCGCCAGTTGCTGTTCAGCGTCAGCTCTTAAACGCCTGATAGTGATTTCACCTAACTTATATGACAATGCCTGGGCTGGCCAGCTGATATAGCGGTCTATCTCCGTAGTCACGTTATGCATTGATAACGCCGTGTTTGCCGCCAGAAAGTCGATAGCCTGCTGTCGGCTCCAGCCCATGCTATGCATACCGGTATCGACCACCAACCTTGCTGCCCGCCACATTTCGTAGGTCAGACGGCCAAAATTGCTGTATGGGTCGTCATAAAAACCCATCTCAAGCCCAAGATATTCCGCATACAACCCCCAGCCTTCACCAAATGCTGAAGTATAAAAACTACGCCGGTAATCGGGCAAGCTGGCTTGCTCGCGGGCCAGCGAGATTTGCAGATGGTGGCCCGGCACCGCTTCATGCAGTGTTAGCGCTGGCATCTCATATAGCGGTCGCCGATTTAATGCATAGGTATTTACCCAGTAAAATCCTGCCTGATCATCGCGTGAAGCCCCCGCATAGCGGCCGGTCGTATACTTTGGCGCAATTTCAGCCGGAACCGGCACCACCCCATAAGGCGTGCGCGGTAAGGTTTTAAAAAGCCGCGGCAGCTGTGCATCAGCCTGCTTGGATAACCAGGCAGCGTAACGCATTAACTCCTGCTCAGATTGCGGATAAAACTGCGGATCGGTACGTAAAAACTGAATAAAATCGGCAAAACTACCGGCAAAGCCCAATTGTGCAATAATGGCCTGCATCTCACCGCGAATGCGCTTTACCTCTGCCAGTCCGGTATCGTGAACTTGCTGCGGGGTTAACTTCAGTGTGGTGTAATGTTCAAGTCTGTTCTGGTAAAACGCAGCACCGTCAGCTAACGCGCTGGCCGCAATCGTATCGCGGGCGCCCGGCATATAATCCTGTACCATAAAGTCATAATATGCCTGATACGCCGGATTAATATGCTGCATAATAATCTGCTGTGCACTGTCCTGCAGCTGTTGCCACTTCGCATCGCTGATGCTGTCTGGTTTCGTCAAAAATGGCCGGTAAAAAACGCTGGCCGTCATATCATCTGTAATATACGAGCTGATACTCTGCTCAAAGCCTTTCAGTACTGCTTTAGGTTGGGTGATTCCGGTCAACAGGCCCTGACGCATCCAGTCTGTCTGTTGTTGCATATACACCGGGACAGTCGCCAGTTTCTGCAGATAATTTTCATAGTCGGCCAGCTGGCGTAACGCACTGCGCTGCAACATCATCGCCACCGACGTATGAAAGCCCGATTCTGAGGTCAGTGGCGTTAAATGTGCATTAAACCGGTACTCGTCAATATCATTTGCCAAACGGTACATCAGAATGGCATGGTTAATCTGGTTTTGCTCCGACAACTGCGCGACATTCACCTGCTGTAATTGCTGCTGCCAATTTAACCGTTGTTGCTGGCGGGCACTTAATGCTGCCGGCGACATATCGGGCATCCGGTCGGGTTCACTGGCGGTCAGCGCCGTTTCAGCCTGCCAGAGTTGCTCTGCTAACTGGGTAAAGCGCTGGTCAGGATCCTTCTGTATGGGTCCTGTTGCACATCCGGCCAGACTCACCAGTAGGCATGTCATCGTAAGCATAATTCGCATCGTGTTGATCCTTTGAGCTGTGTTGTTAAGGATTGTAACCTGATTTAACCGCGAATAAAGCCGCTTAAACTTGCAAATCGTGTCGCTGAGCCTAGATTTAAAGAACGGTTTGCCGCTATTTTCAGCGACTGAACGATTTTGTTTACATAGCAGGTTGCCAGCGAGCCGGATTCGGTTACTATGAGTTCTGAAAAAAATAATAAAAAGAATGGCTCCGGAGCTCAATACCCTTTTATGAAGTATCAGGACTCGCTGCAACAAGCGCTGGAAAAAGCGGGCTTAGTCAAAGCTTTCCTGCAGCATAACCAACTTGCTATTCACCCGATCAATTATGCGGTGGCCTACGATTATATCAGCGGTAACAATGCCGGACTTTGCAAGGCCATTGAGCAAAAGCTGGCCAGCAAAGCGGTTTTTGATGACTTTATTATGGCCGAGCTTTATCAGCGTTGGCTGGCAGATGAAAATGCGCAGCAGGAACAACTGCTGCATGAGGTAACCGGTATTGTTGGCCGATTATCTGGCTATACTGATTTGGCCGCAGAAGCCACTGGTCATTTTGTTCAGCAATTAGAACAACAGTTGCATGATCTTACGATTGCGCCCGCCAAGGTAGCGGATATTGCTGGCATTATTATGACTCAGGCCCAGTCTTACCAACAACAGCAACAGCAGTTGCATAGCCAGCTTGCCATGGCGAACAAGCAAAGCCATCAGTTACGACATGAACTTGAACAGTTGAAGTTACAACGAATGCAAGACCCGCTAACCGGCCTTTACAATCGTATTGCAATGCAAAATCAGGTTGATATTTGGTTATCGGAACAACCAGAGCGGCGAATTGCCGCCATCGTGGTCGATATTGATCATTTCAGTCGGTTTAATCAGGATTATGGCCAGACCATCGGTGATGTTATTTTGAGCAAAGTAGCGCGAAAAGTCGGTAGTTATGTGCAAGCCAGCGGTATGCCGGTGCGCTCAGGGGGTGAAGAGTTTTTATTGTTGCTCCCGGATATCGACCTGCGTACCGCCAATGAAATCGCGGAGCAGGTGCGTAAAGGCGTCGAAAAGCTTCGCTTTGTGTCATCCCGCGATAAGAAAAGCCTGCCTAAGGTCACTATTTCGCTGGGAGTCTCGTTGTTTCAGGCTAAAGAAAGTTGGTATCAGTTTTTAGCACGTAGCTCGCAAGTGTTAAAGCTGGCCAAAACACGGGGCCGTAATCAGGTGGCTGATGAATTAATGTTGCACGCTGGCTGAACCTGACAGCACCTGTCACGTATACACACAGCAGTTGGCTAGTGCGGTCAATTCTTTTACACTAGTGACTCTTTTTAGCGCTGAAACAGGCAACTTCATGACTGAACCTACACACAACACAACCGATTTCGGCTATAAAACTGTCCCTGCCGCAGAGAAAGTATCGCTGGTAGCGAACGTGTTCCATTCAGTTGCTGCCAAATATGACATGATGAATGACGTCATGTCGCTGGGTATTCACCGGCTGTGGAAGCGTTTTACCCTTGATTGCAGTGGGGTCAGGCCTGGCCAGCACGTGCTTGATCTGGCTGGCGGCACCGGCGACATTGCTGCATTGTTTTCTCGTCGGGTAGGTGCAAATGGTAAAGTGGTACTGGCTGATATTAACGAGTCCATGCTTAACGTCGGTCGCGATAAATTACGTGATTTAGGCCTGATCAATAATATTGAATTTGTGCAGGCAAATGCTGAAGCGCTGCCTTTTGCTGACAATAGTTTTGATATTATCAGTATCGGCTTTGGCCTGAGAAACGTAACCGACAAAGCTGCTGCGTTAAAATCAATGTTTCGGGTACTAAAACCGGGTGGTCGTTTGTTGGTACTGGAGTTCTCTAAACCTGAACAGCAGTGGCTAAGTAAAGTATACGATATGTATTCATTTAAGTTATTGCCTGTCATGGGCCAGTTAATCGCCAATGACAAAGAAAGCTACCAGTATCTGGCAGAGTCAATCCGGATGCATCCGGATCAGGAAACATTAAAAACCATGATGGCCGAAGCCGGCTTTTCAGAGGTCAGCTACCACAACCTTACCGGTGGTATTGTGGCATTGCATCGCGGTTTTAAATTCTGATGTTGCAAGCCTTGCTGCCTCAATTGCTGTGCGCCAGTGCCGAGCGCCTGTGCCACAGCCTGATCAGCATGGATAGCGGTGCCAGTGAGCGTTTAACCAAGCTGCAGGGTAAACAATTAGCCTTTACCTTGCGTGAATTTAACGTCAGGCTGGTGATGACTGCAGGTAGCGACCGTTTATTGTTCAACCAGCATAATGAAACCGTGGATTGCGCCATCAGTACCGATTTAGCCAGCTTGCGCCAACTTCGAGACGCCAGCCAGTTAACCCGGCTGATTAAAGCCGATGCGCTGCACATTGAAGGCGATATTCAGGTCGCGCAGCAATACAGCTATTTTCTGCAACGTCTGAACCCCGACTGGCAGGAAGCGTTAGCTGGCTATGTCGGCGATGCAATGGCCCATAAAATTGGTTTGAGTATCGGCCAGTTACAGCGCTACATCCAGCAAAAAGTCACCTTACTGGATCAAAGTGTCACCATGCTGGCTCAGGATGAGCTGCTGCTCAGCCCCACCAGTCTTGAATTACAGCAATTTAGCCAGCATGTCAGTGAGCTCAGTGCCAGAGTTGACCGGCTTTTGGCCCGCCTGCCAGGCCAGAAGGAGTAACCGTTGCGATTCAGCCGTTTTTACCATATTCAGAAAACGTTGTTGCAGTACGGTCTTGATGAACTGATACCGCCAGCCTGGCAACCCTGGTATGCCCGAACCATGCGTAAAAGTGCGTTCTGGTTAAATAACCGTTACCCTGATTATCCGGTAGGCAAGCGGCTCAGGCTGGCTTTACAAAGCCTCGGCCCGGTGTGGATAAAGTTTGGCCAGATGTTATCGACGAGACGCGATTTATTACCCGCCGATATTGCTGACGAACTTGCCAGGCTGCAGGATAAAGTAGACCCTTTTCCCGGTGAGCAGGCTCAAAAACTTATTGAACAAGCGCTGGAACTAAAAGATATCAGTGAGTTGTTCAGCAGCTTCAGCGTCGTGCCTCTGGCTTCAGCCTCAATAGCTCAGGTGCATGCCGCAGTGCTGCGCCAACCCGACGGCAGCGACGCAGATGTCGTTATCAAGGTTATCCGGCCAGATATTCTTAAACAAATTATCGCGGATCTGGATTTAATGGATGGCCTGGCGGCTATTGCTGCCCGTTACTTACCCGACGGTAAGCGTCTGCGACCACGCGAAGTGGTATCTGAATATCGTAAAACCATTATCGATGAGCTTGACCTGCAGCGCGAGGCAGCTAATGCTATTCAGTTGCGGCGTAATTTTGAAGGTTCTGATTCTTTATATATTCCTTATGTATATAGTGATTACAGCCGTCCCAATGTAATGGTGATGGAGCGGATCTATGGCATACCCGTGTCTGATATCACGGCGCTTAACGCTCAGCAGACCGATATGGAGCTGCTGGCAAAACGGGGAGTTGAGGTCTTTTTTACTCAGGTATTTCGCGACAGCTTTTTTCATGCCGATATGCACCCGGGCAATATTTTTGTGTCGCGTGAGCATCCGCACAACCCGAAGTACATTGGTATTGATTGCGGCATTGTCGGCACCTTAAACAGTGAAGACAAGCGTTACCTCGCGGAGAACTTTGTCGCCTTCTTTAACCGCGACTATCGCAAAGTCGCTCAGCTGCATCTTGATTCCGGCTGGGTACCACTTGATACCAATGTAGAAGAGTTTGAAAGCGCGATCAGAACAGTCTGTGAGCCTATTTTTCAAAAACCACTGGCTGACATTTCGTTTGGCCATGTACTACTGAACTTATTTAGCACCGCCCGCCGTTTCAATATGCAAGTGCAGCCACAATTAGTGCTGTTACAAAAAACCCTGCTGTATGTTGAAGGGCTGGGCCGACAGCTCTATCCGCAATTGGATCTGTGGAAAACCGCTAAACCGTTTTTAGAAAGCTGGGTAAAACAACAGGTAGGGTTACCCGCACTCTGGCGCCAGGTTAAAGACAATGCGCCATTCTGGGCTGAAAAACTGCCACAGATGCCAACCTTGTTACATCGGTATCTGGAGCAGGGGCCTAAACAACAAGCGTTGTTGCTACAGCAGTTGCAGTTGCTGCAGCTGCAACAGGGCAAAACCACCCGACAAATTGTTGCAGCTGCACTTGCTGCGGGCATGCTGATAAGTGGTACTATAGTGCTCAGTTTCGGAGCGTCATGGCTGGCAGGTGCGTTGCTGGGCGGGGCTATCTTTTTCGCGGCAAAAGCACTATTATCATAAAGTTGTTGCACACTGACTGAGCAACTTCAGCATAGATTACAGAGGTAATTATTATGGGTTTTGGCGGTATTAGTATTTGGCAATTGTTGATTGTTCTGGCAATTATTGTGTTGTTATTCGGCACCAAAAAATTACGTGGTATTGGCACCGATTTAGGTTCTGCAATCAAGGGGTTTCGCAGCTCTGTAAAAGATGAGCCCGCTGCAGAAGACGATACGCCAGAACAACTGGCAGAGCAAAAACGCAGCCACAGCGATAGTCAGACCGACTCTGCTAAACAAACAGAGAAAGATAAAAGCTAAATGGGTTTCTGGGAGCTACTGGTTATTGCGGTTATTGCCTTACTGGTGCTGGGGCCTGAACGGCTGCCCGGCGCCATCCGCAGTACCGTAAAAACCATCCGCAGTATTAAGCAGTTTGGCAGCCAGATGCAGGCAGAGCTTAGCGAGAATTTAAGGGTGCACGAGCTGCATCAGAAATTAAAAGATGCCGAAACTAAAAACCTGCTTAACCTAACCTCCGATGAGCAAGCAGCACTGGATGAACTGCGGGCAGCGGCAAAGTCCGTAAATCCGCCATCAGCACCGCTGGCAGAGCCAGCAACAAAAAACACCACAGCGCCTGACGCTGACATTAAGTCTGTAGAAAATAGAAAAGATGAAAACTAAACCGGAAGCCGATAGTCTGCTGGGGCACCTGCTGGAACTGCGCAACAGGCTGTTGAAATGCGTTATTGCGGTGATCGTCGTTTTTGCCTGCCTGGCTTACTTCGCTGCAGATATTTATCAGCTACTTGCTGCACCACTTATTGCCGTGTTACCAGAAGGCAGCAGTATGATTGCCACTGATGTTGCCGCACCTTTTTTCGCGCCCTTCAAGCTTACTTTTATCGTTGCAATATGCCTGGCTATTCCTTATATCCTGTTGCAGGTATGGCAGTTTATCGCGCCAGCGCTCTACGGCAAAGAGAAGCGACTGGTTGCGCCGCTGGTGATCAGCAGCACCTTGTTATTTTATGGCGGCATTGCCTTTGCCTACTTTGTGGTATTCCCGCTGGTTTTTGCCTTCTTTACCAGTGTAGCCCCGGTCGGAGTGACCGTTGCCACTGATATCAGTAGTTACCTCGATTTTGTATTAAAACTGTTTTTTGCCTTTGGCTTATCGTTTGAAATACCCGTGGCTATTTTGCTGCTGGTCTGGACCGGTACGGTAACCCCGGCCACACTTGCCAGTAAACGGCCCTATATCGTAGTCGGTGCTTTTGTACTGGGAATGCTGCTTACACCACCCGATGTGTTATCGCAAACCTTACTGGCTGTGCCAATGTGGTTGCTGTTTGAAGCAGGTTTGTGGTTAAGCCGCTTTTATCAACCGAAGACCGAACCGGAACATACTGCAGAGGAAGAACAACAATGAAAAAAACGCTTTGCCTGGTCTCTACTTTTATTATAGCCATCGGGACTCTGCTAAGCACCCCGGTATATGCTAACCCTCTGGCGGAGGCGGTTGCCGAGTGCCGGCAGCAGCAAAATGCACTAAAACGCCTGGTGTGCTATGACGAAATTACCCTGTCTGCTACTACCACATCAGAAATGCCTGCTTCTGCCAGCAGCAATGCGGTGCAGGCTCACAGTCAGGCGCCGGTTCGCCCTGCCCCTGTCAGCAACAACCCGGCAATGGCGAAAACCGCACCTACCACCAGTGAATTTGGCTTAGAGCACAAAAAACCGGCAGATAAAAACGCTGATGAAATGATAATGACAGTCAGTAAAATCAGCTTTAGCCCGCGTAAAGAGTTGATTATTGAATTTGATAATGGCCAGGTCTGGCGTCAATCTGGAACGGATTACTATAAAATAGCGGTTGGCGAAAAGCATTACGTTAAACGCGGGCTGTTTAATTCTTTTAGTCTTGGCAACGACGAGAATAATCGTACCGTAAAGGTTCGCCGGGTCGATTAGTATGACTGAAGCCGGCACTCAATCTGGCTGGTTTGACTGTGGCGTTAATTTGTTTAGTCAGCAGTTTGCCGGAATAGAACAGCAAATCTGGCAACGGGCGCAACATGCCGGGGTCAATAACATGCTGCTTATTGGTTCTGATATTGGAGAGAGCCGGCAGAATCAGCAGTTTTGCAGCAGCCATCCCGGTTGCTATACCACCGCAGGCGTCCATCCCCATCAGGCCGGCAACGTTGCCGCCGAATGGTTGGGGCAGCTTCGCCAGTTACTTGCATTGCCAGCCGTAGTCGCTGTTGGCGAATGTGGCCTTGACTTTAACCGAGACTTTTCCCCCAGATCGGAGCAACAGCACGTTTTTGCCAGTCAGTTACAACTGGCAAAACAACTGCAAATGCCGGTATACCTGCATGAGCGTGATGCGTTTGCTACCCAGTTTGCCATGTTACAAGAGCAGCAGATAAACCACGGTGTTGCCCATTGCTTTACTGGCGACAGTAACCAGCTAAAAGCCTACCTCGACTTAGGTCTTTACATAGGTGTTACCGGTTGGGTATGTGACGAACGCCGCGGCCAGAGCTTACAGCAGGCGATACAATATTTGCCGCTCGATAGGATACTGCTGGAAACTGACGCCCCCTATTTGCTGCCGCGAACCATTAAACCCCGTCCTAAAAATAACGAACCGGCGTTGCTGCCCGCCATTGCTGCTGAAATTTGTCGTCTAAAAAGTATCAGTAGTCAGCAATTGGCCGGAAGCACCACTGAAAATGCCCGCAGGTTATTCAGGCTAAGCGGATTGCAGGCATGAACATAATCGCGTTCCTGTGGCTGATAGCCGGAGTTTTAACAGGTGCGTTGTTAATTGCTATTATTACGGCGTGGTATTGGCGACGCTGGCAGCGCCAGCACACTGAGCAACTAGAGTCCAGAATGCAGGCACAGCAACTGGAGCTGCAAATTGCTTTAGATGAGCTGGCAGAAAAAAACCGGCTGCTGGAACAGCAAAATATGCTCGATTCCTTAAGCGGTATCTTTAACCGGGCCTGCTTTGACAAACGGCTTAACAATGAACTTAAGCGCAGCCGGCGTGAACAGACGTCCCTTGGCCTGGTGTTTGTTGATATCGATCACTTTAAAAAAATTAATGACACGCATGGCCATCTGGCGGGAGATGCTGCCATCCAGCAAATAGCCAGCGTGCTTGCGGCCAGCTTAAAACGTAGCAGCGATGCCGTGTTTCGCTATGGTGGTGAAGAGTTTGCGTTGTTGCTGCCGGGGACATCACTGGCAGGTTGCGTAGAGCTGGCAGAACATGCCAGGCTTAAAATCAGCAGCACGCCTCTGCAGATAGGATCACTGAGTCTGAACGTCACTCTCAGTGCCGGCTGCTATGCCGCAGTGGCTGACGCAAACAGTAGCAGCAACGAGTATATTTCAGCAGCCGATAGCGCGCTTTATCAGGCAAAACATCAGGGCCGCAATCGTACCGCCAGCGCCAGTACCAGTGTTAGTGTTAGTGTTAGCGCTAATCCAACCCCAATCTTTAAGGGATCTGTTAATGAAAGCTAACCGTTTTTTCCCGGCCAGCCGGCCACGTCGGATGCGAGAGCATGATTTTAGCCGACGCCTAATGGCTGAGCATCAGCTTACGGTAAATGATCTGATTTACCCGATGTTTATTATTGAAGGTGAAAATCAACGCCAAAGTATCGCCTCAATGCCAGGTATTGAACGTCTCAGCCTGGATTTACTGCTTAGCGAAGCAAGAGAGCTGGTGGCACTGGGCATTCCGGCCATTGCGCTGTTTCCGGTAACCCCAGCTGATAGCAAATCACTTGAGGCAGAGGAAGCCTGGAATCCGGATGGTCTGGCGCAACGCGCTGTGCGCTTATTAAAACAGCATACACCAGAGCTGGGCATCATTACCGATGTGGCACTCGACCCGTTTACTACCCATGGCCAGGACGGCATCATCGATGAGCAGGGCTACGTCCAAAACGACATAACCACTGCCGCCCTGGTGAAGCAGGCCTTGTCGCATGCGGCAGCCGGCGCTGATATTGTCGCCCCGTCCGATATGATGGACGGCCGTATTGGTGCAATTCGCGAAGCGCTGGAAGAGGCAGGCTTTGTTAATACCCGTATTCTGGCGTACTCAGCCAAATACGCTTCCAGCTATTATGGGCCTTTTCGCGATGCGGTGGGTTCGGCCGGTAATTTAAAAGGCGGCAATAAAAAGAACTATCAGATGGACCCGGCTAACAGCAATGAAGCGTTGCACGAAGTAGCGATGGATCTGGAAGAAGGTGCCGATATGATTATGGTTAAACCCGGTATGCCTTATCTGGATATTGTCCGCCGGGTAAAAGATGAGTTTGGCGTGCCAACCTTCGCCTATCAGGTCAGCGGCGAGTATGCCATGCATATGGCCGCTATTCAGAACGGCTGGCTGGCAGAGCAGCCGGTGGTTATGGAGTCGTTATTAGCGTTTAAGCGCGCAGGAGCCGATGGCATTCTGACTTACTTTGCCAAAAAAGTAGCCATCTGGTTAAAGCAGCAGGCTTAGTTTCACGCCGGCTTTTCAGCTGCACTTTACGGCTGTGGAATAGCCAGGGCAATCAGCAGTGGCAGATGGTCCGACGCTATTTTTGCCTGCACTGAGCCGGGTATCTCCACAGCGGTTACTTCTACTGACTCACTGACATAAATATGATCTATCCGGATGGCGGCAAAGCGACTGGGAAAGGTCCCCCGGGGCCGATACCCTTCCAGCAGCGTCTGGGCATCGGTCATTTTCTGGTTAAGGCGCCGACAAACTTCTGAGCCTGGCTGGGCATTTAAATCACCACAGAATATGACCGGCCCGTTGCAGTCAGGATGGCCAAGCCATTCTTCACTCAGCAGCGCATCAATTTGCGCCAACCGCTCCCGGGGTTGCAGCCCCAGATGGGTATTAATAATATTTATCTGCTGGCCATGCAGTTCAACCGTTGCCCAGATTGCTCCGCGTGGTTCCAGTTTTGGTTTATCGGCCAAACCAGGTAGTGGACCAGCTTTAACCAGAGTCATTGGCAAATGGGTAAGTATCGCATCACCATACTTCTCTTCCTCCAGATGCATTGCCGGATGGAAATGAAATTCCATCTCCAGCGCTCTGGCGATCAGCTGCGCCTGATCCAGGCCTTGAGTGCGATCGCGCCCCACATCAAGTTCCTGTAATACCACGACATCTGGCTTAGCCAGGGCAATCACTCTGGCAATCCGCTCCACGTCAATTTTGCCATCCAGACCGATACAGCTATGGACGTTGTATGTCATTACCCGCAGGCTATCACAGCTATTGGGGATGCTGTCCTTGCGGCTTGTCGGTTTAGATGAGCTCCTGCCCAGCTGCTGCAGCGCAGCGTGATAGATATCTGAAGGCCTGATATAACCATAAGGCGTATCAGGCAACGTCACATCTTCCGGCAACAAAGCAAAGCCATGCGTTTCTGCTGGGGTTGCCCCGGCGTGGGCCCCGTTTTCATCAGCGAACGACTGCGCCTTTACGCCTTTTCGCCATCCCATAATCACCAAATCGCCGGCATCCGGATGCTGGCACAACCGCAGAATATCGTCACTGACACCGTCCAGAAAAGGATGATCCGCACCAAAAATTTTGGCTTTATCCTGCGGCAGATAAAAATCGCCTTCTGCCGTGGTGGCCCGCACCCGATCAGGCCCCTCCACTGCCAGCACCAGCGGTACTTTATGCTTAACCGCCAGTTCTGTTGCCAGCGAAGCGCTATCGGCCTCAGATAATGGCGCACCGGCGTAGATATGACCCACCGGCCCCTGCGCCGCCACCTTAATCTCGTTATCCGCTGCCATCTGGTCGTCGCTAATATTGACGGAAAACATCCGCTGTACTTTATTACCGCCTAATAAACGTGCCCGCTGGGTTTGTACGCTGCCGGTAACTTTACGCTGCAGGCCCGCCGGCAATAAATTCAGCGTTTCAAAACAGGCGTCTACTGCCTGCTGCAGTGGATAACCTTGCATCACGTGATACGGCGTCACTTTGGCCTGACCGTGATCAGAATAAAGCCAAATCTGATAATTACGCCATTGCGAGCGATGTGCTGCCCGCCAGAGACGGGCAACGCTGTCATCAATACCCTTTAAGGTCCAGTGAGCAAATAGCGATGAGGGTCCACGACGGTGAGACTGTTCATCGTATCCAAGTAAATTGATATGCACCACCGGCAAGCCCCGGGCAATATCCATCTTGCCACCGATAACACAAAGCTCCCGCAACACAATTGATACCGCAACCCTGGCAGGAATGAACTTTAATTCACTGAGAAAATCCTGCCCCTTAATAATGCCGCGACAAAAATCGACTATTGCCAGCCCCAGTTCCAGAAAAAACAAACCGATAATCCTCAGTACGCTGTATAAATTACTCAGAACAAGCCCCAGCAATACCATAGGATTGGCTGCTCGCAGCGCTGTGCCCCAGCCCATTGTTGCAGCGCAAAAATGGGATTCGGCCGCACCACCGGTGTAAATATTGGAATAAGCACTACCGTCCTGTAGCAGGGGCGCGTCGCTTTGCTGTTGTAAGCCCTGCTCGACCTTTGCGGCAGTATCAGGTTGCAGCATCCGGACAATTTCGCCGGTTTGCCTGTCGCGGAATGAAAAGGCCGGCACCGCGGTTTTCACGCCATAAAACAGTTCTGCCTGCACAGCAGGCGTGGTTGCTGGCAAACCACTGTAATGCGCCTGCAGTTTGTAGTGCTCGCGCTGCAGCAAGCGTTGTAAAAATGGCATTTTGCCGCGCTTAAGTGCCTGTTGTAACTGGGGCTGTGCCAAACCATCGATCTGGACCATAATCAGGCCCGGGCGGACCCCCGAACCTTTTGACACCGGCAACCGCAACAGTTTTGTAAACCAGTGACTGCGGCTAACGCTGCGCCTTAGCCAACGAAACCACACTTCGACCCGACTGATCATAAGGTTCTCCGGACAGTATTAACAAATGGTGGTCATTAAAAAATTAAAAAAGTGTGCTGCTACCCGGGTTCATTTCTTGCTGGCGGCAAATTTGTTATCTGCAAATAAACCACTACTAACCGCAGTGGTACCCGCCACAGCAACGCTACTTAAAATATCCCACTCGGCCTTTATCCAGGCCAGCACGTCTTCCCAGTCTCTTTCTGTTTTTGTGTTCACTGGCACAGTATCCAGAAGCGATCGGAAGCACAGTAAAGCCTTGGCAGCAGAACAAGACATCGCAAAGTTACCTGCTGTGCGCAGTGCACCCTGACCCAGCATCTTAATTTTTTCTGGGCTGTTCATCAGCTCAGTCAATGCCGCCGTCAGGGCTTTCGCTGAGGTTTCGCTCAGCAAAAGCCCATTATTGTTATTTATCACAACTTCCCGCACACCAGGGGCGTCAAAGGCCACGACGGGTAATCCAGCAGCCATCGCTTCTGTCACCACCATACCCTGGGTTTCACTGGTCGAAGCAAAAGAAAATATATCCATAGCGTGCAGCGCATCTGTCAGTTGTTGCCGCTGTAGCACGCCGGCCAGATGCAGCCGGTCAGCGATGCCTGCGTCTGCAAATATCTGACGGATTGCATGTTCAGAAGGCCCTGCCCCTACGACCAGAAAATGTGCTTTTGAATGGCTACCAATAGCTTCGGCCACTGCCTGGCTGAGTACGGCAAGGTTTTTTTCCGGTGCTAAGCGACCAAGATGACCGATAACCATAGCATCTGCTGGAATGTCCAGCTGTCGGCGTACCAAATTGCCATCGCCATTGGCAAAATTTTCCAAATACACCCCGGTCGGGATCACCTTAAGCGGACTGGTAACACCCCGCTGATGCAGTAAGTCAGCAATGCTCTGGCTTGGCGCAATAACCTGATCGCAGAGATTGGCATAGCGGGTAGCCAGCGCGATAGCAAAATGCTGCATGGTTTGCGAATCGCCCGGCACATAATGGGTATATTGTTCGTACAAGGTATGGTGAGTAAAAACTAATGGCAAGTTGCGATAGCGGGCAGTACGAAGTGCACTCATTCCCAGCAAAAACGGATGTTGGGAGTGAATAATGTCGGGCTCGAATTCATCGAGTACGTCACTTAACCTATCATGAAACGGCAGGGCGACAGAGAAATCGCTGGCATTAAAGTTCTGAATAGCAGCGATTCGTACCACATCAAGCTCTTCTTCTGGCATCCCGGCAAACTCCGGCGCTACCACCAGTACCCGATGCCCCAACTTCCGGTATTCAGAAACAAATGCCTCTACTGAGCGCGCCACCCCGCCCACATGCGGGGTATAGGTATTGGTAAAGATGACAATATTCATCTGCTGATGCTCCGTTTTTTTAGGTTAACGTTTCCTGACGTTGCAGCTGCTACCGAGAGACGCTGATAACCGGGTAAACAGATCTCAAGCTGCGGTCCCTTTGCTTTATGCCAGTCTGCCTGCCACTGCAGCACAACATTTTCATCCTGCTGCTGGCGGATTGTCAGACTAATGCTGCCAAAACTCGTTGGCGCCGGTCCAAACCGAATAACATTTTCGCTGTTCAGCCAGCGCTCTGGCACGCCAGCCGCCAACACCAGATGGCTCTCTTCCTCACGCACAAAACAATTGCGGACCATCAACAGCCATTCGGCAGCTGCCCACACGTGGTGGCCATCCCCCATACAGCCGCCGCCCGTCGCCGGATGAATGGCTTCCGGCCATTGGCCTGTGGGCGAGGAAAGCGCAGCCACCGCATCCATCAGCACCAGGTAACGGGGATCATTATTGCGAAGTAAAATCTGGGCAACGTGCAGGGTCAAATAGGCATTTAACCCTGAGTGAATCATATCCTGATAAAATGCATCCTGCACAAAACAGCGTTTTAGCAAAAACTCCACAGTGTCCAGCAAGCGGGCGTCGTCCGGGCGACACAACTGCACCGGATAACCAATAGCCAGCGAACCAATAGCGCCGGCATCAAGCCTCCGGTAAGGCGAAGCTGGCATTCCAGGTCGCTTCAGCCGGCTGGCACAGTGCATCAGGCTGTTATCTATTGCAGCACTGAAATCCGCCGCCGCGTCAGTAAACTCTTGCTGTAGCTTCGGGTCGGTTTTGCTAAAAAGCCTTGCTGCAGCCTGCAGACCAGCCACGCCCCAAAAATCATCCCAGTAATAGTAATCGTTGGGGCCCAGATGCTCGGCACTAAAACCGGCGGGTAATAACCCGGCATGCGGCGCATCGAGCTTAGCTGACAGCCGTTTGTTAATAATCCAGCGCGCGCCTTTTTTCAGCGGGTTATGCCAGTCAGATGACAACTCACGGCCGGTCAGTTCGACGTAGCGCTTAAGGATCCATAGCACTTCGCCATTAGCGTCCCACTCGCCTTCCTGCGAGCGAAAGTACCCCAGCAGGGTTTGCCTGGCCGGAAACTGCTGCAAAGCCCGGGCGGCGCGGTCAGTCAACCCGGCACACAATAATGCATGAATAATAAAGGCCGCATCTCTGAACCAGAAACGTTTGTAGGTGTAGGGCCCGGGATACACGTCTTCAGGGGAATGCAGGATCAGCGAGTTTATCGCCGCGTCATATAAAAACTGATATTGCGGATCCGGACACTGCAGTTGACAACATTTTTGCTGCTCTGCCGGCCAGGCGTCTGCTTGCAATTGGGGCTGCGCTGCAGAGGTGAGCGGCACGGTGACTTCTATTTCTTGCCAGTCATTCTCCGGCAGTTTAAATAACGCGGCAGCCGTGACCATGCCCACATCACAGAGACCTTCTGTCTGTTGCTGAGCATCAGCAAGATGAATATATACATCGCCTTGTTTATAGGCAGAGACATGGTATCTGTCTGCCGGCTGGCTGAAATGAACGCGTTTACGGTCATCAACCAGCCACTGATCATGTTGCTCATTCAGCGCTACCTTATGAATAAAACTGACGCCCTCAGGGTTTTGCGGGCGTAAGGCCAATACCAGATAGCCCGCTGTATCAGCCTTTGCTTTCAGGCGCATTTTTACTACCGGCACTCCGTTTTCCAGCGCTACCCAGGCTTTATTTTGTAGAATCATGCCCTGCTTGCGGGAAGTGGTGGTGATACTGACATCACCGGCGACAGTCATTTGCTGCTGACTGTCGTCTGCCCGCGAGGGTAGCAGACAGTCCCCCTGCTCCGGCATTATCCAGCCATCCAACGACCAGCTGTCTAAAAATGGGGTAAGCAAACCCCTGGGGTCAACAATCGGTAGCTCAGGACAATCCGGGTAACCGATCGCGGTCCAGTTGCGATGGGTCAGGTTAATATGGGTAATTGAAAATGCCCGTGGTATAAACGATTCATCATTGGGGTCAAACTGGCGTTCAATCCAGTATGGCCAAACCCAATCCAGGTTATGTTGAATAACCCTGCTATTAATTAAACCACGGGCATGAAATACTACGCCCGCTCGCAGCAGTTCAATCGGTTCACCCACTTCAGAAGGCTGGGCAAAATTGTGTAATTTGGCCAGTAACGCCACAGGATCAATAAAACCATGCTTGTGGGCGACATAGCGCACCACGTACCGCCAGGGCAACCACTTTAACCAGGTCATGCTAAAGGCTCCTTATCAGTATTTTGCTTGGTATATTTGGTAAGCGCCCTGTTCGCCAGTTGGTTCAGATAAATGATAATAGCCACCGCGGCGATAAAACCACCAAGGTACAGGGCCCACTCCCAGCCCGAGCGTTGCTGTGCACCAAATTCGAAAGTCGTGATATCGGCTACTAACGAGCCCAGATACACGTTGTGAACAGTAAAAGGAATAAAGCCAAGTAATGAGCCGACAATATATCCGCGCAACGAAAATTGGGTTAAACCGAAAAAATAGTTCGAGATTTTACTTGGGAAAAAAGGAATAAGGCGGGTTAGTAGCACTATCTTCCAGTCATTTTTACTCAGCTCTTCATTAACCAGCTGTAGCTTTGCCCGGGCCATAATAAATTGCCTTGCTCGCTGACCAAAGGTGTAACGCGCCAGCAAAAAGGCTATGGTTGCACCTAGCGTAGTGCCTAATACCACATAAACAGAGCCCTGCAGCACGCCAAACACAAAGCCGGCACCTATGGTAAATAACGCACCGGGTAACAGCAGTACCACGACAGTCGCCATAATCAATATAAAAAGCAATGGAGCCCATGCCCCCTGCTGCTTAAACCATTCCAGTAGTTTTAACACCTCGGTATGCACACCAAAATAAACCAGCAGGCCAAGCACAACAGCGACGAACACCACACTGCCTGCCATACCCAGTAAGGCTTTTCTGCTGTTTTTCTGCTGCGGTCGGGTTGCTGTTTTACTGTCAGTGGCTACCGGGTTCAAAATAATTACTCCTCTGGCTCTAATGTCTGCAGAATGGCTCGCAGGGCGGCAAAATTCTCAGGCTCGCTGGCATCATGGGCAGAGTGCGGCGTAATTTGCAGCCGCGACTGCGGTAATGCACGGTCAAGTTGCCAGGCAGAAACACAGGGACAAATTGAGTCATAGCGGCCATGGACAATATCGATGGCGATGTCCTGCAGTGCAGCACAGTGACGCAGAATAAAATCGTCTTCTATAAAGCCCTGATTGACGAAGTAGTAACTGGCCAGCTGTGCCATCGGCAAGCTGACCGCAGGATCACAGAATTCAGCAATTTTCTGCCGGCCTGGCGTCAGAAATGAATTGACGGCCTCCCACCTGGCCCAGCTTTCAGCTGCGGCTTGCTGCTCGTCACTATTACCATTGTTCAGCAGCTCATAATAAGCCTGTACCGGCTGGTCGGGTTGCTGTCTGATGGGATTGATAAACTGCTGATACTCATCCGGATACAGCTGGTTTGCGCCGTGCAGGTAAAACCAATCCAGTTCCTGCTGCCGACACAGAAAAATGCCCCATAAAACCAGTCGGAGCACGTGCTCAGGATAGTGAATGGCATAAAGCAAACTAAGTGTACTGCCCCAACTGCCGTCGGCCAGAATAAACTTCTCGATTGCCAGGGTCTGGCGTAACTGCTCGATATCCGCAACCAGCTTATCGGAAGTGTTGTCTTGTAGCCGCTCCGAAAACCGGCTATGACCGCAGCCCCGTTGATCTAGAAAAATCACTGGCCGGCGCAGCCCGGCAAATAGCTTTATATCGCCTTGCCGCACGCCCGCTCCCGGGCCACCATGCAGAAACAGCAGCGGTGTAGCGCTGTGAATGTCGCCCTGGATTTGGTAATAAAGCTGATGGCCGTCACCAACATTAAGATATGGCATCTTTGCACTCCATGGCTGTCAGCTAGCTGGCAACCCAGTTACCGTCATCATTCTTACGATAACGCTGCTTCACTGCGGCCCAGGCTACTTTATGTGCTACCTCTTCGCGGCTGTCATCACCTTGCCGATCGTCGGGGTCCTTGTATTCATCCCAGGCGCTGTTAAACGCCTCCTGGTATATTTCCTGAGCATGTTTGGGTAAATTATCTCGTACCGAGTCCGGTAATTCGCTGCGCTTATCGTAGGGCATAAATGTTCTCCTGTGACTGACACGCCACCTAGTAAAAAGCAAAGCACGTGCCAGCTTGCTCTAAAAACTGGCTCCATCCGGTTGGCCTTAAAATTGCAACTAGCTAACGAGGGAATAATGATAAAAAAGTAATTATTGCCAGCAAATAAACAGAAGGAGATCATTATGAAGTTACGTATTTTTTCACTGTCAGTCATTGCGACAGGGTTGCTCGTAGGCTGCAACCCCGACCCGCGCCCAAACTCAATGCCAGCCAGTGACGCCACACCCATTGCCGAGCAGCCTCGTACACCAGCTGATGCTGATGCAGATACGCTGATAGTCTATATGAACCGGGTTACGCCAGATGAAGTTGGCGCCAGTGCAGGCACCATCACCGTGACCCAACGTGGTGATGATTTGGTTTTCAGCCCTAACCTGATGGGGCTAAACCCCGGAAAACATGGCTTTCATATCCACCAGAACCCAAGCTGTGAACCTGAAGTAAAAGACGGTAAAAAGATTGCCGCGGCAGCAGCGGGTGGCCATTATGATCCTACTGATACTGGCCAGCACACCGGCCCTGATGGCAACGGTCATAAAGGCGATTTGCCTATGCTGGAAGTCGATGATATGGGGGTGCAGCAGGACGTTACCATGCCGGGTTTAACGCTTAACGATCTGCAAAATCGGGCGTTAGTGGTGCACCAGGGCCAAGACGACTATTCGACCAATCCTGCTGGTGCCAGTGGGCCGCGCATTGCCTGCGGCGTCATTGATTAATCAGCAATATTTACAAGCGGGCATGGTAATAGTTACCTGACAGCGGGTTGGCAGCGTTTTACTTTATTAACAGCTGCCAGCCAGCCAGCTGCTGATATTGCACTTCCTGCTCTAATTCGGCGCGCATTAACGGATGTTGCTCCAGCCAGTTTGCCGGCATATAAAGATTCAGGGTTTCTGCCTTGGTGGTTATTTTAACTTCAGGCAGCACTTCGTGGCGGCGGCGCATCGATAAAATTACCGCCAGGCGCAAGAGTCGGGTTAGCCTTACCGTTAGCAGAACAGAGGTCATGGTCTGGCGCGCGATCACTTCGCGACTAATATCTGCCCGATGGTTGTGTACCAGCGCCATCACCAGTTGTTGCTGGGCCCGGGTAAAGCCAGGCAGGTCTGAATGGTTAATAATGTAAGCACCATGATGATGATGGTTCTTATATTCGATTAATAAGCCTAGCTCATGCAGCAAAGCGCCCGAGCGCAACATGCTCAGCCCTTCAAATTTGTCGACATCCCAGCGATTTTGCAATTGGCCGGCCAGTTCCACCGCCATATCTGCCACTCTTTCTGCATGGCGCTGGTCAATAAAGTAACGCACCATCAAACTGGTTACGGTACGGTTGCGCACATCGCTGTGTTGCAGCTGGGGTAGCATGCTGTAAAGCACGCCTTCACGCAACGCGCCGCCCGACAATGTCATGCCATCGATGCCTAACACCCGGAACAGGGCGATTAAAATGGCTAAACCGGAAGCAAAAACCTGTTTACGCTCCTGCGCCAGACCGATAATATTCAATTGCATAATCGGGCCACATGCCATGGCCTGCTGCATAATATCTTGCAGTTTACTGAGCGTAATTACCTCATCTTTGCCCTGAGCCACCAGAATTTCCTGTACAGCCTGAACAGTACCCGAGGCGCCTACCGCTATTTGCCAGCCTTTTGCCAGAAAGTCGCCACTGATGGTCTGCACTTGCAGTGCCGCAGCATCAATCGCCTTTTTAAAGTTTTCTTCGCTTAATTCACCATCGTTGAAATAGCGTTCCAGATAAGTGACACAGCCCATATTGAGGCTGGCCAGCAATTCAGGCGAAAAGCCGCGGCCGACCACTACTTCTGTGCTGGCACCACCAATATCAATGACTAACCGGTTGGAATCACAATTTGAGGTATGGGCCACACCCAGGTATATAATGCGGGCTTCATCGGCACCACTTATTACCTGAACCTTCTGGCCCAGAATAACTTCGGCTTCTTTTAGGAAAGTTTTTACATTCTGAGCAAGCCGCAGGGTTGCGGTGCCAACAATCCGGATATTGGCAGCGGGGATATCCTGCAGCCGCTCCGCAAATAACGCCAGACATTCCCAGCCACGTTTCATCGCTTTACGGCTGAGCACTAAATTATCATTTAAACCGGCGGCAAGCCTAACTTTGCGTTTTACCCGGCCTATCACTTGCACGGAACCACCAACCACTTTTACCATCAACATGTGGAAGCTGTTCGAGCCAAGATCAATCACCGCATAGATATCACTATGCGGTGACGTGTCACCAGAATGCTCCGCGGTGACCAGCGGCGCAATATTAGCGGGGGCGGCTACGGGGATTTCTTGGACCATTGCTGCTGCGTCCACTGTTACCCCGGCCCGGACCACTGCGAGCCTGACCCGGACGACGACGTACCCGTGGTTTAGGTACCGTTAAATCGTCAAGTAAGGCAGTGGCATCATACTGAGTTAGCGCTATCGTGTGCTTAATGTAATCTTCGATAGCGGTTAAATTCAGAGCGTACCGCTCGCAGGCAAAGCTAATCGCTTTACCGCTTTCACCGGCCCGGCCAGTACGACCAATCCGGTGCACGTAGTCTTCACAATCGTCTGGTAAGTCGAAGTTAAACACATGGCTTACTTTAGGGATATGTAAGCCCCGCGCAGCAACGTCTGTTGCCACCAGAATATCCAGTTTGCCGGTGGTAAAATCGTCCAGAATTTTCAGTCGTTTTTTCTGAATAACATCGCCGGTCAGCATGCCAACCCGGTGGCCATCGGCCTCCAGCCAGGCGTAAACATCTTCACAGGCGTGTTTGGTGTTAGCAAAAACAATGGCCTTATCCGGCCAGTCTTCTTCCATTAATGTGAGCAGCAACTTCATTTTGTGCTCATGCGCTGGGTAAAACAGCTCTTCACTGATCTGGCTACCGGTCATTTCATCGGGCGCAACGTGAATGTGCACTGGCTCGTTCATTTTTTCAAACGCCAGCTCCTGCACCTTATAAGACAAGGTGGCAGAGAATAATAAACTTAACCGTTCGGTTGCCGGTGGCATCCGGTTGAACATAAAACGAATGTCTTTTATAAAGCCTAAGTCGAACATCCGGTCGGCTTCATCCAGCACAACAACCTGAATCTGATCAAGCTCATACAAGCCTTGCTTCAGATAATCTATCAGGCGGCCAGTGGTGCCAATTAAAATATCTACACCTTGCTGCAATAATTGGCGTTGAGTATCGTAACCCTCACCCCCATATATTAAGCCAAGACGTAAATTGGTTTTCTGCGCCAGCATTACAGCATCGTTATGGATCTGCACTGCCAGTTCACGCGTAGGAGCCATAATAATGGCACGTGGTTGTCCTGAACCTTTTGGTTCATGGTTCAGCAGATAATGAAAAGTTGCCGTTAAAAAAGCCAGGGTTTTACCGGTGCCGGTTTGGGCCTGACCCGCTATATCTTTACCTGCAAGCGCCAGGGGTAAACACTGGGCCTGAATTGGCGTACAATAGCTGTAACCTTGCGCCGCTAAGGCGTCAAGAACCTGTGGTGCCAATGCGAAATCGGCGAATTTATGTGAGGTTAAGTGAGTTTTATTCATACCTGCCTAGCATAACTGTTACGCTTGCAATAAGAAACAGCCACGTTTAAATTGATAACACATTTTTGCAGTGTAACTGCACAGCCTGAACGGAGAAATAGATGAGCGAACAAATTTTACAGGTTTCTGACGACAGTTTTGAAACTGATGTTTTAAAAGCCGAAGCGCCGGTGTTGGTCGACTTCTGGGCAGAATGGTGTGGCCCTTGTAAAATGATCGCACCTATTCTGGAAGACGTTGCAGTGGAATACAGCGGCAAAGTCAGTATTGCTAAAGTAAACATTGATCAGAACCCGAATACGCCACCAAAATTTGGTATTCGTGGCATTCCAACCTTACTGCTATTTAAAAACGGTCAGGTTGCCGCAACCAAGGTTGGCGCGCTATCAAAAACCCAATTAAAAGAGTTTTTAGATAGCAATATCTGAAAATGACTAAAAAGGCGTATTTTTGTACGCCTTTTTGCTGTTCGCTGCTGGACGTGCCAAACATCTGCTGCTATTGTGTGGCTAAGCAAATATCTTAAACCACGCTTGTCTGTCGAATAAACCAACTTCCAAACCTTTGTTATCGAGCTGATAAGCATTTTCTGTTTTTACCAACAAGAACCCATCAAACTATGCATTTAACAGAACTGAAACTGAAACCAATTAGCGAACTGGTTGATTTGGCCGAGTCTATGGGCCAGGAAAACATGGCCCGCCTGCGCAAACAAGACATTATCTTCGCAATATTAAAAGCCCACGCTAAGAATGGTGAAGAGATTTTTGGTGCAGGGGTATTGGAGATTCTGCAAGATGGTTTTGGTTTCTTACGTTCGTCTGACAGCTCATATTTGGCTGGCCCGGATGATATTTACGTATCACCCAGCCAGATCCGCCGCTTTAACCTGCGTACCGGTGACAGTATTTCCGGTTTAATCCGGCCACCGAAAGAAGGTGAGCGTTACTTTGCCCTGTTAAAAGTTAATGAAGTTAACTTCGGCAGGCCAGAGCAAGCCCGCAATAAAATTTTATTTGAAAACTTAACCGCTCTGCATGCCAATTCAAGGCTGCGGATGGAACGCGGTAACGGCAGCCGCGAAGACATTACCGCCCGGGTGCTGGATTTAGCCTCGCCGATTGGCCGTGGCCAGCGTGGCTTAATTGTCGCACCACCAAAAGCCGGTAAAACGATTTTGCTGCAAAATATTGCCCAGTCAATTGCCGCCAACCATCCTGAATGTGTATTGATGGTACTGTTAATTGACGAGCGGCCGGAAGAAGTAACGGAGATGCAGCGCCTGGTAAAAGGCGAAGTTATTGCGTCAACCTTTGATGAGCCAGCCAGTCGCCATGTTCAGGTAGCTGAGATGGTGATTGAAAAAGCCAAACGGCTGGTTGAACATAAAAAAGACGTGATTATCCTGCTCGACTCTATTACACGTTTAGCCCGTGCCTATAACACCGTTATTCCAAGCTCTGGTAAAGTGCTGACTGGTGGTGTTGATGCGAACGCGCTGCATAAACCAAAGCGCTTTTTCGGTGCCGCCCGTAACGTCGAAGAAGGCGGTAGCTTAACCATTATTGCTACCGCGCTGGTTGATACCGGTTCAAAAATGGACGAAGTCATTTACGAAGAGTTTAAAGGCACCGGTAACATGGAGCTGCATTTATCGCGGAAGATTGCAGAGCGCCGTATTTTCCCGGCAATCGATTTCAATCGTTCAGGCACCCGTCGTGAAGAGCTGCTGGCGTCGCCGGAAGAGCTGCAAAAAATGTGGATCTTGCGCAAAATACTGCATCCGATGGACGAAAGTGATTGCATGGAGTTTTTAATCGATAAATTATCAATGACCAAAACCAATGATGAATTTTTCGATTCGATGAAACGGCAAAAATCATAAATAAACAAAACCGGCCCTCGCGCCGGTTTTTTTATAGCTGTAAATCGCTACCCGGTTATCAAATAACAAAAGGAAAAAACAATGACACCCCCTCGCATCGTGGTCATTGGCGGTGGTGCCGGCGGCCTGGAGCTGGCAACCCGGCTGGGTAATAAACTGGGCCGGAAAAAACGCGCTCATATTACGCTGGTAGACCGTAACCATACCCACATCTGGAAACCGCTGCTGCATGAAGTTGCGACCGGTACTTTGGATGTTGAAATTGACCAGCTTAGTTACCGGGCACATGCCGCCAGCCACAACTTTGAGTTCCAATTGGGCAGGTTTACCGGAATCAATCGCGAAAAACGCACCATTACCCTGGCAGCTATTGCCTCAGCAGATGGCGAGCAGTTGCTGGCAGAGCGCGAGCTTAGCTACGATTATCTGGTGTTAGCCATCGGCAGTATATCCAATCACTTTAATACCCCGGGAGTGGCCGAGCATTGTATCTTTCTGGACAGTCCGGCGCAGGCGCATCGCTTTCAGCGCCGTTTACTCGATGCCTATCTGAAATTAAACTCACCTGAGCACCCCAAAGATAAATTGAATATTGCGATTGTTGGTGGCGGTGCAACCGGCGTGGAACTTGCTGCCGAGTTGTATCATGCCGCAGCAGAGCTGAATTTATATGGTTTCGCTGATCTACGCTCGGAGCGTTTGAATATTCATTTGGTGGAAGCCGGGCCACGTATTTTACCAGCGTTGCCTGAGCGTATTGCCAGTGCCGCCCATAAAGAGTTGTTAAAGCTGGGAGTCAAGGTACGGGTTGATACCCGGGTCACCGCGGCCACTGCTCAGGGTTTAACCTTAGGCGATGAGCAGCTGGATGCAGAACTGATGGTTTGGGCTGCCGGGATAAAAGCCCCCGATTTTATGCAGGGGCTGGCAGGGCTGGAAACTAACCGCATTAATCAGCTATTGGTCAATTCAAACCTGCAAAGTAGTCGCGATCCATGTATTTATGTCATTGGCGATTGTGCCGCCTGTCCGTTAGCAGAGGGTAAATGGGTGCCGCCCCGGGCCCAGTCAGCCCATCAAATGGCCAGTCTGGTGGCTAAAAACCTGATTGCTTCGCTTAACCAGAAACCCTTACATACCTTTCAGTATAAAGATCATGGCTCACTTATCTCGCTGAGTCGGTTTGGCACCGTGGGCAGCTTAATGGGTAATCTGGTGGGCGGCGCCATGATGATTGAAGGCCGGATTGCCAGGCTGGCTTATATTTCGTTATACCGGATGCATCAGGTTGCCTTGCATGGCTGGCTTAAAATGCTGGTTATTTCACTGGTTGCCCGCATCAATCGTATTGTCAGGCCGCGACTTAAGTTGCACTAACCCTTGTTAGCTAAACGGGCCTGTTTTAACAGGCCCTTTGCCAGCACCGGGTTACTATTAACCACTACTTTCAACCGATCGTATGATGCACCAGCTCCGTAATAGCTGGACTATCAGCAGTAATACTCAGCGCCTGCAGGTATTCGTTACGGGCGGTTTCTGCCGCATCGCGACTGGCAGCATGTACGGTCGCCAGCCTGTCGCCCTGCGTAACCTTGCTGCCACTAGCCAGAATATGGCTGAAACCCACCGCCGGGTCTATTTGCTGGCTAGGGTGTGAGCGACCGCCACCTAAACGCACCACCGCCATGCCCATACCAACGGTATTGTGATAACTCAAATAACCACTTTGCGGCGCAACAATATCCTGCACCACGGCTGCGCTGGCTAAATACTGCTGTGGCTTTTCCAGTAAATTGGCTGGGCCGCCCAATTCAGCGACCATTTTAGTGAATATTTCTGCTGCCTTGCCTGAACTTAAGCTTTGCTCCAACGCGCTAATCGCTGCAGCTTTATTGTTATGCAGACCACCCAGCATTAGCATATTGGCGCCCAGTTCCAGTGTCAGTTGATGTAAACGAGGCTCGCGATATTTACCGGTTAAATAATCCAGCGTTTCCACCACCTCCAGCGCATTACCGGCCGTTGTGCCTAAAATCTGGTTCATATCGGTTATTAAAGCGCGGGTGGCAACACCGGCACCAGTGGCAGTGTTAACAATACTGGTGGCCAGGGCACTGGCATCATTTGCTGTGGCCATAATAGCGCCATTACCTACTTTCACGTCCATCACCAGGGCATCGAGGCCTTCGGATAATTTTTTAGATAAAATAGAAGCCGTAATCAGGGGTATAGACTCAACCGTGGCCGTGACATCACGAATGCCGTATAAGCGCCTGTCTGCCGGCGCTAATTCACTGCTCTGGCCAACAATCACGCAGCCCAGCTGCGGCAATAATTGCTCAATCCGGCTTAAACTCTGGGTACAGCTATAGCCCGGTATACTCTCCAGTTTATCCACCGTGCCGCCGGTATGGCCCAGGCCGCGCCCGGCAATGCTAGGCATAAAGGCGCCACAGGCCGCGACCATTGGTGCCAGCATCAGGGTGACTTTGTCCCCGACGCCACCGGTACTGTGTTTATCTACTACCGGGCCATTTACGCGCCCCTGCCAGTTAAGCACCGTACCCGAATCGCGCATGGCTAAGGTCAGCTCAACAATTTCACTTACTGCCATCCCATTTAAGTAAATGGCCATTGCAAGTGCCGCTGCCTGACTATCGCTGAAGCTGTCGTCGGTTAAACCTTTAACGAACTGGCGAATATCGGCATGGCTTAACGGCTTACCGTTGCGCTTGGTTTTAATAATTTCCTGAGGAATAGCCATGGTTAACTGTCCTTACTGATTTTTTCGCTATCTGCCAGATAAGTGGGGGTAAACGCATCAGGTAGCAACTGTTGCAGGGTCCAGCTTTGCTGCTGGCCTAAATGGTTGCTGCTGGCAATGGGTGCGCCTGGCATAAAGAATTCGGCAATAACCTGGCGGCATATACCACAAGGCGGAGTCAGCTTAAGCTGCGGGGTATACACCAGTAAGGCGACAAATTTACGCTCACCGGCCACTACCGCTGCGGCAATGGCATTACGCTCGGCACAGACGGTGCCGCCATAGGAGGCGTTTTCGACGTTGCAACCATGATAAATCTGGCCACTTTCGGCCTGAACCGCCACACCCACTGGAAACTGACTATAAGGAGCATAAGCCTGCTCAGAGGCCGCTTTGGCGGCAGCATTCAGTGCTGCCCAATTAATTGCTGTCACGCGGGATAACCTGCTAAATTACGGCCGTACAGTGTTGCCGCGAAATGGCTGCAGGTCAAGCCTGTCGGTTAATCATTTGTTAGTTATTAAGGGTAAAAGCATCGGCATCTAAATGGGCCGGAAAAGCCTGAAATAAATTAATGGCTTGTTGCTCAGCAGTCAGTTGACTCATCTGGCTGAAACTACTGCTGCCCAACGTTGGGAGTTTTGAGTGTATGGCCATGTGTTCAGAAAAAGTTGCCAAAACCAGAGCGAATGCTATCATTCAACCAGTTTTGCGTATAGACATCTAAATGTTTAAACGTTTAGATTTCAACCATGATGGTTCATAGCAGATTGAATGACAGGCTTTTATGAATAATGCTGCGCAGTTACATCAACTTAACCCCAACGCCATCGCCTTGTGTGCCCTGGGTCGCTGGGTGGCCAGTCGACAGTGGGTACCCGCAACCGGTGGTAACTTTTCTATCCGTAGCGGCGAGAACAGTGCACTGGTCACCGCATCGGGCAAAGACAAAGGCGAGCTTAGTCCGCACGATTTGTTGCCGGTAAGCTGGCAAGGCCAGCAGCTTAGCTGCAGCGTCAAGCCTTCGGCCGAAACCGCGCTGCATGCAATGCTGTATCAGTTGAACCCGGCGACCAAAGCTGTACTGCATACTCATTCAGTACAGGCTACGGTGTTTTCCAGGTTAATTAATCAGGAGCATTACCTGTTTACCGGCTATGAAATGCAAAAGTCCATCAGCGGCATCAGCAGCCATGAGCAGCTGTTATCATTGGCTATTTTTGATAACACTCAGGATATCCCAGCGTTGGCTCTTCAGCTTAAACAGCGCTGGCACAAACAACCGCTGCAATATGGCTTGCTGGTACGTGGTCATGGTCTCTATGTCTGGGGTGATAGTCTGGAGCAGGCAAAAAGACATTTAGAAGGCTGGGAGTTTCTTATGAACTGCGAACTGGAACGTTTTAAAATTGCAGGGTTGCCGTGAGTTCTAGCGCCTTATACTTGGTCTTGAAAGAAACAGTAAGACACTACATTGCTAATTTACAATCTCCGCTGCGCCAAACTGGTGCATCCGCTTTTAGAAAGAAATCGGCCGCCAAAGCTATGTTGTTGATTTTACTTCAATTTATCCTATTAAAAAACGTGGTTTAACTTTTGCAGCCAAATTGTCATCACAAGCTCGTATAATACGTCTTATATACTAGTCTGCATCAGACTCCAGGTAATATAAACATGACTATTCACACCCCACTTCGTGGCTTGCGCTGTTTTTGCGTAGCCGCCGAGTGTTTAAGTTTTAAAGAAACCGCCAAGCAGCTGTATTTAACGCCGTCAGCGGTCAGCCACCAGATAAAACAGCTGGAAGATAATTTAAACCTCAGCTTATTTGAGCGCAAAACCCGTGCTATTGCTTTAACAGAAACCGGAAAACGCTTTTATCAGGAAGTGCAGCCCCTGCTGGCCCAGCTGGCCGATACCATTGCCCAGTTCAGTCAGGTAGAGCGGATGCAGGAAGTCAGCATTTCTATGCCGGAGTTTTTTGCCAGCGAACTGTTTGTACCCAAGTTAATTGGCTGGTCAGCGCAATATCCCAACATAAACTTAAAACTGGAAACGGTAAAGTCGCGGCGAGACAGCCCGAAATACACCGATTTATCGATTATTTTATCTGGCAAAAAGCCAGAGGAAATGCAGGCATACGATTTATTCCCAATCAGCTATGTACCCGCCTGCAACCCCAAGTTGTATGAGCAGGTTCATGGCAAAAGTTACCGGGCACTGGAGAAAACCCCGTTAATTCTGCATCAGGCGCGGCCACATGCCTGGCATCAGTGGGCTGAACACGTTGGCTACCATAACTTTAAACCAAAACAAATTATTCAGCTCGACAGTATGTTCAGCGTCGCCCGCGCCGCACAGCAGGGTTTAGGTGTCGCGCTAATTCCATTGCCAATAAGCCAAAGCTGGTTTAGCAGTGGCAGCCTGGTAAGGTTGTTCGGGCAAGAGTTGCTTAGCCGCGATCGGTATTATTTAGTACGGCACGATGATGATGCCAACCGGCCGGAAATTCAGTTGCTAATTGACTGGGTATTAAAGAGTTTTCAACCAGCTGTCAGTTAAAGCTCGCTGAGCGATACCCGTGATTTATGACAATCATTACGCTGCTTGCAGCGATTCATAAGTGAATTTTTTTAACCTATCAGTGTGATTTATCTCGTTTGTCAGACCAGTTGCTACTGGCTAAAGTATCCCTGTCGCCGCAAAAACTTTCACTACGAAAGGCCGGTGACCCAAATTTAAACCAAGGGAGAATACGACATGACATTCACAGCCAAAAAATTTGCTACCGCCGTGGCACTGAGCGTGCTGGCCTCAAGTCCATTTCTCGCTTTTGCTGCGAGCGATGGTTACAAAATGGTGTTAATTGAAGACACCCCGGGCGTGACAACCATTCAGGCAGGTCAATTACAGCAGGGCATCAGCGAAGTGACTAACTATCGCGGTGCTGAGGCAGACAGCTTCTCATTACACATGAGCCTGTGCGTAGCGTACAGCCGCCTAAACCAGATTGACCAGGCGCAAAACGCATGTTCAAAAGCAGTAAGCCTGGCGCAAAGCACCGCCGCCCTGCCAGCTGATGCCAAGCGTGAAATGCGCGCCCTGGCTTACAGCAACCGCGGTGTAATGCATGTACTGGCCAGCGATAAAGTTGCCGCACTGGAAGATTTTAAACGCGCGGTATCGTTACAAAACAACGATATTAACCAGCACAACCTGGCACGCTTAACCGCCGATATTAACGGCGTTGACACCAATCAAATTGCCTATAACAGCGCGGAATAAGCTGTTTTAAGCGAAACCTGTTTTAACTGTAACTGATTTAACTGTAAAAAGTTTTACCCCGTTTTACCCTCGTCCTTTGCCCGGTTAATTTAACCGGGCTTTTTTTGCCAATCGCAACGCCATTAAATTTTGTATAAGTTATTCCTGGTTTGCTGTTTGCAACATGTTGCAGATAACTAGCGGGTTTGCGATTATGCTGCCCTGTTTTTATCTTTTTAATAAACGGTGTGCCTGATGAGTGAGTACAAAACCTTTAATGCCGATGACGCTATTGCCTTTGCCGACGAACATAGTGAACTGTTTGGTGAGCACAGCAAGCTCAGTGCAGAAGAGCTTGCTGATGGCGATTTAAACCTGGTATTCCGGGTGGAGAACGATAAAGGTACCTCGGTCATAGTTAAGCAGGCACTGCCCTATGCCCGCTTTGTTGGCGAAAGTTGGCCACTGACCACCGACCGCGCCCGGCTTGAAGCTGAAGTGCTGAAAATGCACCGGCGGTTTTGCCCCGAGCATACCGTTGAAGTTCGCTATTTTGACCCGGTGGCCTGCGCCATTTTAATGGAAGATTTAGACGACTACCGGATATTGCGGGCGGAGCTAAACGACGGTAAAAAGTTTAACCATCTGGCGCCACAAATGGCCAGCTATATGGCCAACACCCTGTTTTATACCAGTGACTTTGTGCTAAGCAGTGAAAATAAAAAGGCCGAAGTCGCCCGCTTTTTAAATCCGGAACTGTGCCTGATTAGCGAAGACTTATTTTTTACCGACCCGTACTGTAATCACGAGCGCAATACTATTGAGCCATCTATCCTGGAAAAGGCAAAAACATTGTGGCATGACGATGCGTTAAAAGCCGAAGTTGCCGCATTAAAAGCCAGCTTTCTGAGTAAGCCCCAGGCACTGTTACATGGCGACTTACACAGTGGCAGCGTGTTTATTAACAGTGACAATTGCAAAGTGATTGACGCCGAATTTGGTTTTTTTGGCCCGATAGGTTTTGATGTTGGCACCTTACTGGGTAATTTACTGCTTAACTATTTAGCCAGCCCCGGCTTACATGACGCAGAAGATAGCGCCAGCCAGCAAGCGTATTTGCTTGAGCAAGCGGAACAATTATGGCTGCAGTTTAGCGAGACATTTACCGAGCTGATGAACCGGGAAACCCAGGACCCGGCGCTGGAAAACAACTTGTACCAGCAGCGTTTTTTACAGCAGGTATTCAGCGATGCCGCTGGTTATGCCGGCTGCGAATTGATCCGCCGTACCGTGGGCCTGGCCCATGTGGCAGATCTGGACAGCATTAGCGATGCCGCGCTGCGGACACAGTGCCAGCGCAATGCGTTAAAACTAGGACGCGAACTGATTATGCAGCGTTCAGAGTTAAATAATATCAACCAGTTACTTAACTTAGTGCGTTATCAGCAGGCTGACTGAGAACCGGCTTTAACCTTTGCCTAAAGCCTGCCTGACGAATATTACATCTGCTTACAATTAATCAACCCCGACAGCTATAACCGGCTGTCAGGGTACTTTAGCTTGTGGCAAACTGGAGCGATTCTAACCACAAACAGGTTAACCAGATGATTACGGCGAAAGGCCTTTATAAAAACTTTGGCGCTGGCGACAGTCAGGTGCAGGCGCTGCGTGATGTTAGTCTGAGCATTGCTGAAAACGAATTTGTTGCCGTGATGGGCAGTTCCGGTTCAGGCAAGTCGACTCTGATGAATATACTTGGCTGCCTTGACACCCCAAGCGCCGGCCAGTATCAGCTGGCTGGCCAGGTTATTGGCCAGTTAGATGATGTCAGCCTGTCGGCGATGCGTAACCAGCATATTGGCTTTATTTTTCAGTCATTTCATCTGTTACCCAGGCTTACCGCCGCCCAGAATGTGGCTTTGCCATTACGTTATACCGATATTGCGCCGGAGCAGGCCATCGAGCGCGCCAACAATTTGCTGGATCAGGTGGGGCTGGGCCATCGCAAAGACCATAAACCACATGAAATGTCTGGTGGTCAGCGCCAGCGGGTGGCAATTGCCCGGGCCTTGGTTAACCGGCCTAAAGTTATTTTTGCCGATGAACCTACCGGTAACCTGGATAGCAAAACCTCCAAAGAGATTATGCAGCTGCTGTGCGACTTACATCAGCAAGGCAATACCATCGTCATGGTAACCCACGAAGATGAAATCGCGGCGTATGCCGGCCGGGTGATCAGGATGCGCGATGGTCAGATAACGGAGGACAGCTCATGTTCCAACGCACGTTCAGCGTAATATTGCTGGCCTTAAGCCCGCTAAGTTTCAGTGCATTCAGCGCTGCAGGCACCCCAGGCGACAATCCGTTGCCTTTGCTGCTTACCGGCACCTTGCAGTCGGCTGACCGCCAGAGCGTGGTCGCGCCGATGAGTGATAACTGGCGGGTTCAGGTGCAATGGCTGCAAAGCGAGAGCGAACCGGTTACAACCGGCGATCTTATTGCCGTTTTTGATGCCGGCAATACCCAGGCCCAGATTGAGCAACTGAAAAGCAGCGTAGTTAACCATGAAGAGCGGCTAAATCAGCTGACAAGTGAGCATAAGCAAAGCGTGATGGAAGCAGAATATGAGCTGAATCGGCGGCAGCTGCTGCTGGAGAAAGCAGGAATCGATGCTGGCGTACCCAAAGAAAATTTAAGCCTGTACGACTACGAGCAATATCAGCTGGAGCAAAAGCGCGCCCGTACCGAGGCCAGTAAGGCGGCTGAGCAATTCGCCGTGGCCCGGATAACCGCTGAGGCTGCCTTGACAAAGCAACAGTTACTTATTGCGCAAACCCAGGCCGAGCTGACCGATGCAGAAGACCTGCTCAGCCGGATGAGTGTTTATGCAACCCAGGATGGCAATATCAGTTATGGCAACCACCCCTGGTACGGCACCAAAATATATGCCGGAGTTACCGCGCAGCCGGGCTGGGTCATTGCCGAGTTGAACCGCAAAGACAATTTGTATATTGAAGCCTGGGTGCACGAAACGGATTTACCGCGCTTGCAAACGGCCGCTGCCCTGCAGGCGCGTTTTGATATCGCCCCGGATCAACCTTTTGCCATTACCCTCACTGAGCTAGCCAACCAGGGCGAGAAACGCCAGAGTTGGGGTAATGCCCTGTACTACAAAGCATCCTTTAGCACTGCCAAATTGCCGCTCGCCAGTCCGATGCTGGGTATGGGCATGCTGATTGAGGTAGCCCAACCATGAAAAACCTTAAAACCCTTTCTATCGTTAAAAGCCTTGCCGTGTTAAGTACGGCGCTGCTGCTAAACGCTTGCCAGCAGGAAAACAGTAGCAGCGCTGCGCCAGTTTTTTCCAGCCACGTCAGGGCCACCGGCGAGTTAACCGCTGCTAATTCTTTTAAAGCCTCGCCTCCCAGTGTCAGTAACATGTGGCAATACAATATTAAGCAATTGGCGCCAGAAAGCAGCATGTTGCCTGAGGGGGCCGTGGTGGTGGCTTTCGATGGTCAGCGACTGACCGACGAGCTGAATAATAAAACTATTGAACTGAAAAGTGCCGAACAGGAGCTGGCCAACCGCCTGCGCAGCGACGAGCAAACGTTCGAAGAGCTGAAGCTGACGCTGGCCGAGCGGAAAATGGAATATGATCGCGAGCAGCGTAAAGCCGAGATTGTAGATCAGTCACGTTCTGCCAATGATCGGCGTAAAGCCCAAATTGACTTTACCATCGCTGACAATCAATACCAACTGGCGCAGGCGAGGCTCGCCAGTCATCAGCAACAGCGTCAGGCCGAAGAGCAAATGCTGCTGGCCAAAGTCAGTCGCTTGCAGTCCGAAGTCAGTCAGTTGCAACGCAATATAGCCAGTATGCAGGTAAAAGCGCCCTTTGCCGGGGTTATGGTGTATAGCATGGGTTTTGACGGCGAGAAGTTTTCGGTTGGCGACAGTGCCCAGTTTGGCCAGCCAGTGGCTGAAGTCAGCCAGCTCGACAGCTTATATATTAAAGCCGAAATTGACGAAATAGATTTAAAACAGCTGCAGCCGGGGTTAACGGTTGAAGTAACGCTGGATGCTTATCCGGAGCGACGTTTTAACGGCGTACTACAAAGCTTGGGTAATGCAGTGCGCGATAAATCTAACGACAATCTGCGCCGGGTCGTCGATGCCAGCGTCAGCCTGACCAATCTGGATACCGAGCTGATGCGCCCTGGCATGTCTGCCCGTCTTAATATCAGCCTGGGCAACCTGCAAGGAGAGCACCATGCAAACTAAGTTTTACCGGCAGCTGTTGCCCGCCACCCTCACCCTTGGCCTGCTCGGTTTATCTGGCTGTGCTGAACCCGAGTTGCAGGTACCGGTTTACAAGGTAGCCCGCGACACCCTGGTGCATAAGGTGCAAACTGAAGGTGAGTTATTTGCCGTTAATTCGGTCACTATTAATGCCCCGCGCAATGTGCAGGGTCCGCGCTTTATTGCCAGCCTGGCGCGTGAATACAGCAGAGTTGAACCCGGCGACGTGGTAGTGACCTTTGATGCCACCCAGTTAGTCAGGTCACAACGAAAAGCCAGCTCCAGCCTGAACAGCGTGCTGGCCGACGAGCAGCAAAAACTGGCCGAGCAGAACAATGAGCAACAGGCGCTGGGGCTGGATCAAACCCTGATAGCACAGGAGTTTAATTTTGCCGATCAATTCAGTATTGACGATGTGCAAATTCGTTCCAAGCTGGAAATTCTCGATTCAATGCAAAATAAAGAATACCTCGGCGAGAAGCAAGAGTATCTGGGCTGGCAGGAGCAAAGCTTCAGCCAGCGTAGCAGCGGTGAGTTAGAATTGTTGCAGCTGCAACGCGGCCAGCAAAAGAGTTTGTTGGAACAGGCCGAAAGTGGATTGGCGGCGCTGGAAGTGAAAGCGCCACACGCTGGAATTTTGCTGTTCGACACCAACTGGCGCGGCGAAAAGCCAGAAGTCGGCGGCATGGTGTTTCCGGGCTCTAAAATTGGCAGCATTCCCGATCTTAGCCTGCAGCACCTGAAGTTACAGGTTATCGAGCAAGAAGCCATCGGGCTGGCAGCAGAACAGCGGGTGACGTTTTATCTAGCCGCCTGGCCCGATGCCGTACTGAACGGAAAGATTGTTTCTGTCGGCGCAATTGCACAATCACGCGAGCGGCGCGACCCACGCAAATACATTGAGGTGATTGTTGCCCCCGATAAGCAAGACCCGAATTTTATGCCCGGCATTAAAGCCACTGCCACCCTTTGGGTAAACGAAAAACCGCAGGTATTAAAAGTACCGCTGCAAGCGATTTTCAGTGAACAACAACAGCTGTATGTTTATAAACGTGTCGGCAGCGCTTTCGTCAAACAACCGATTAGCCTGGGCACTAAAAGCCTCAGCCATGCTGAAATCAGCAGTGGTATCGCCGCCGGCGATGAAATTGCTCTTATTAATCCGGAAAGCTGAAGCCATGAAACATACGCCACTGATTAAAGACACCCTGGCCGAGCTGGCCCAGCACAAATTACGCACTTTCCTAACCCTGCTGGGCATGATCTTCGGCGTCGGCGCCGTGATTGCAATGCTGAATATCGGCGAGGGCGCTGAACGGGAAGCATTAAAAACCATTGAAACCATGGGCCTGCGCAATCTAATTGTCGAAGGCCGCAAGTTTGACGAAAAAACCCTGCAAGAGCAGCGCAAGCACTCGCTTGGTCTGAACCAAAGCGACATTGATGCGGCCGTAGCGACTATTCCGGGCGTTATCTCATACAGTGCTGAACGCACCCTGGATACCCACGGCATATACAGCCATACCGGCAAAAGCGATGGTATAGCGCTTGGGGTATCACCCAGCTATATGGCATTAAGCAAACTGCAGTTTGTCTCCGGTCGCAACTTTACCGAACAGGAAAACCGCTACGCGGCACAGGTGGCCATTTTAGGTGCCCGGGTGGCACAAAGTTTATTTCCTGAGGGCGATGCACTGGGTAAACCTGTAAAAGTTAACCATGTCTGGCTGCAGGTGGTCGGGGTGCTGGCCGAACCCTATGCCGGTAGTAATGAATTTCAGGGGATTAAACTGGGCGGTGAACAAAACCAGCTGTTTATGCCATTAAATACCGCGCAAACCCGCTTTAAAGCTGAGCCGTTAACTGCCGAGCTTACGTCATTCCGGCTGCAGCTGGATGAAGATGCCAATAATGCCTTAAGCGCCCGCGCTCTCGATTTTTTATTAAAGCAACGCCACAACGACATTGATGACTACAACATAATTGTGCCGGCGGCTTTGCTGGCCCAGCAAAAACAAACTCAGCAAATCTTTAATATTGTCATGTCATGCGTAGCCGGTATTTCACTGCTGGTCGGTGGCATTGGCATTATGAATATCATGTTGGCCACAGTGTTGGAGCGCACTAAGGAAATTGGCCTGTTGCGGGCTATCGGCGCTACCCGCCAGGATATTAAAATTCAGTTTGTGGCCGAAAGCTTTGCCATTGCTATCCTCGGAGGCTTATTAGGTATCGTATTTGGCATATTACTGTCAGAGCTTATCGCTTTTTATTCCGACTGGGCGGTTAGCTGGTCACTACTGGCCATTGGCTTATCATTCAGCATTTGCGCTCTAATCGGCGTAGCCTTTGGCGTGTATCCGGCCATTAAAGCTTCTGAACTGGATCCGATAACTGCATTACAAAGTGAGTAATACCGACACTATGAAAAACATTAAATCTATATTCTGGCTCACCGCACTGTGCGCCAGTAGCGTAATAGCGCAGAGCAATATGCCGGAACCAGCTCCGATGCAGACGATGCAACTGCCCGGCAATCTTGGCCTGCCCGATCAGGACTTCGGCTCAGTCTTACAACAGATGGGATTAAACGACAAAACGGCTCCGGTAAACAGTTTACTGATCTTGCTGCGTCAGCAATTACCGCAAGATAATACTCCTGCCCCTGATATCAACTGGTTAAGCGCTATTTCTGCATACCATGTCGGCGATTACCGCTCTGCTGAGCAGCAATTCCGTCATTTAGTTCATTATGGAAATACCTATGCTATGGCAGCATTAGCCTCGATGGCTGAGTTGGGACAAGGACAGCCGGCAAATAACATAACCGCGCTGACATACTTTTACCTGGCCGAACTTTATGATGACGTTAGCAACGCCACTGCGGTGCAGAAAATTGAGTTAGCGTTAACCGAACATCAGCAAAATCAAGCCAGAGCTCAAGCTGCTCAGCTGGCTGCAACGTTGCCAGTTCAGCCTCATCTTGACAAAGGTCATTCAGAGCGGTACCTGCTTGAGCGCGGTAAGGTGAAATTTGGCAGGCGCGTGACGAAAGACCAGTTATTTGGTTATGTTACAACCCGCAGCCTGATAAGCCGTGAAGGTAAAGTGCTGGTCACAGAACTGATTGACGCCATGCCAGAAGACTATTTTGAAAAATCGGTTCTCAGTGCTGTCAGCAAAAATCGTTATAGCGCGAGTTCTAAAGCGACTATTACCGGCATGACCGTTAGCAGTAGTTTTCAACCGGGCGTCAATGTAGAAAAGTTTAATGAACTTATGCTGCAAAATGACCTATGGCAAAATGCAACTCAGGGCATGCCCGCGGCACAGTTCCAGCTGGCCCGTTTACTTTCTCTTGCTGAGGGACAAAGCAATCATGAGTTCGATCTGCTAAGAGATTCTCAAATGCAACCAACTCAGCCAGATTTTTCAGTGCTGAACCAATCTTTTGCAATGATTGCCAGATATCCGGAATTTAGAGGCGAGGCCAATATAACACTTGATGCTGACGGTAAAGTAACGAAGGTAAATTGGCTTAAAAACAGCAACCTCAAAACTGAAGATCTGCTGAGTCGCTCGTTTGATAAAGGACTGCCTGCTGGTAATTATGTTTTGTCAAAACCCCAATTTGTCGGGCCTGATTATGGTGATGCTCTATTAACCTATGTTCAGTCAGTGCCGGTGAGCAGCAGAGCTTGGTTTTGGCAGCAAATGGCTGCCGAAAATGGCTATTTAGCTTCGCAACGGAACCGTAGTCTGGAACATAGTGGCTGGCTGGCCTATTTAGCACAGCAGCAAGATCCCAGTTCGCTGGCCTGGTTTGGGGCACAACAAATTATTGATGGTGACAAAGACGCTGGAATGGCTAATATCGATAAGGCTATTGCTATGGGTTACCAGGTTGGTAAAGAGTTAAAAACAGCGTTAAAAGATTACTAACAGCCATGCGAAAGACGGCGGCTTATAAGCCGCCGTCTTTCGTTCAGGGTTCTAAGTTAGTGCTTTAGTTTAGTGCTTTGCCATTAGCAAATTAGTACTTAACACTGCACCCATAAGGCCGGGTAACGGCCGGATCAGGCGTATTACCAACCAGTACGGCTTTAGCGGCATTGGCAAAGTATGGGGTGGCTTTGGCAATATCATCAACCTTGGCTGATGGAATGCTGTCGATACCGCCCATATACTGCAATACGCCATTTTTATCGATGACATACATATGTGGTGTGGTTTTGGCATCGTACGCTTTACCCATGGTGCCACTTTCATCAAATAAAATGGCTGTTGGGCCGGCGTTGCGGCTGCTGGTTAGCTCTGCTGCTTTGGCACTATCAACATGGCCTTGCTTGCCCGGCGCCGAAGAAATAACACTTAGCCAGACTACCTCTTGTGCGGTCATGTCGCTTTGTAGCGCCTGCATATTGCCGCTGTAATGTTTCACCACAAACGGGCAGTCGTGATTGGTCCACTCCAGTACCACGTTTTTACCGGCAAAGTCTTTAAGACTATGGCTTTGGCCGTTGGAATCCTTAACAGTAAAATCCGGGGCCGGCTGGCCAACCTGAGGTGCTGCCGCCAGGCTGGCGGCAAAAGTTGCTGCGCAGAGTATGGCGCCCGCGCTCACGACCAGTTTTGCTAATTTCATTATTTTCACTCCTGTTGTGTGTTCAATTATCTGCTGGTTTTAGCTTACTGCTGACTCAAAGAGTCAAACGTTTGCCTGAGGGTATCAGGCGTTAAAATTTGTGGCAGCACTTGTGGCGGCTGACCTGGCCAATACAACACGTATAGCGGCACACCATCGCGCTGATACTGTTGTAAATACGCAGTAATATCACTGTCGCGGCGGGTCCAGTCACCTTTTAAATAACTGACATTATAGTCACGTAATGCCGACTTGCTGCGCTCGGTATTAAGGGCGATACGCTCATTCACCAGACAGGTAATGCACCAGTCGGCGGTCATATTCACCAGTACCGGTTTGTCCTGCTGCCTCAGTTCAGCCAGCGTTTCGGGTGACCAGCTTTGCCAGTGATGGGTCTGGCTAGCCGCTTGCTGGCCATTACTCGCGGCAACCTGCAACTTGGCACCCTGCCATAAGGTAATTAGCGCCAATAATAACAACCCCAGCGCTGCGACTTTGCTAAACCAGCCTGCACCCAACTGCACCCTGCCCCATAGCCATAACGCGGCGGCTAGCGCCACCATACCCACCAGTAGCAATGCCATGGCATCAATACCGGCCTGACGGCCAAATACCCAGAGTAACCACACCGCGCTTAAATATAATGGCCAGGCTAAAAGCTGTTTTAAGGTGTCCATCCAGGCGCCAGGTTTGGGTAGTAACCGCGCCAATGTTGGAATATAAGCCAGTAATAAAAACGGCAGTGCCATACCCAGGCCAAGGGCCGCAAACACGAATAATGCAACCTGCGGACTTTGCGTTACCGCGTAACCCAACGCAGTCCCCATAAATGGTGCAGTACAGGGACTGGCAACAATTACCGCCAGCACACCGGTAAAGAAGGAGCCTTTGCTACCACTTTTTGCAGCCAAACTGCCACCGGTATTCATTAAACCCAAACCAAATTGCACCAGGCCGGATAAACTTAAGCCCAGTGCCAGCAACAAATAGACTAACAATCCCACCAGAAACGGGCTTTGCAGTTGAAAGCCCCAGCCAATGGCATTACCTGCGGCACGCAAGGCTATTAACAGACTTGCTAAGGCTAAAAAGCTTAGCACCACACCGGCGGTATAAAATAAGGCATCCCGGCGTTGCTGTTGCCGCTGCTGACTGTTGGCGGCAATACTCAGCGCTTTTAACGACAATACCGGAAACACACAGGGCATTAAATTTAAAATGAGACCACCACCGGCCGCCATTAACAAGATTAACCAAAGTGGCGTGCTGCTTAAGGTACCACCAGTGACCAGAATTTCAGTGCTGGCGCCCGGTACTGCGTCTTGCTGGCGTTGCTGAAAACTCACGCTATAACCCTGGCCTGCTGTATCAACCAGTACTATCTCAACCGCAAAGGGCGCTTCAGTAAAATAAGTATTCAGTGCTTGTTGTAACAGTACACTGCCCTCTTGCGTAATAATTTGCTGGCTGGCAGCATGATCAACCAGCTCGCCACCTGCGACAAAAAATGCCACAGGAGGCTGCGGTAATGCTGCAGATAGTTGCGCCGAAAAAGCACCGCCGCTAATGGCATAGTCACCCAATATATCGGTAGTGATGGGTAACGAGGCTCGTGCTGAGCTAAATAGTGGTTGCTGACTAACGGCTAGCTCACTTTGGCTGGCGACCGGCAGCGTTAACTCAAAGCTGGCATCAGCCGGAATGCACACTTCTTCGCACACCAACCAGTCGACGTCTGCTTGAATGGTCACCGTATCCTGCGCGTAATCAGCGGGCAGTGTCAGATCGCTAAGCAGCAGAGTCTGGCCGGCAAAGCCGTAATTCACCAGTGGTGGAATAACAAACGCCTGTGGCGTCGGCCACTGTATTTCGCCAGCCTGCATAGTTCCTGGTAATTGCCAGCTGATAATGGTGGGCAAGCCCGAGTCTCCGGGGTTTTGCCAATAGGTATGCCAACCAGGATCAGGCTCGAAATGCAACAGCATGGCAAAGGTCTGGCCTGGCGTAACCACGCTATACTCGCTTACCAGTTCTGCCTTGATATGCTTAGCTTGCTGCCAGCCACTGCTTTTGGCCTGTAACGAAAAGCTGGCCAGCATGCTGCTGCAAAACAAAACGGCAATGAGCAGCAAGCCGCTACGTAATCGGATCATTGTGTTCCCTCTTTATTGGCTTTACGTTATTAAGCCAGTTAAGTTCAGAAAAAGTGCGCTGATTGTGGTTTTATTACGCCAAAAACAGCAAAATTCACGACAAAATGCTATATTAGCAGCGCTTTACTCTGTGGCTAGTCGTGATCACTCCGGCTTGCCTGAACCCACCCCAGTGATGATATGAAGGTTAAACTTAATGAAAGGCATGAAAAAGTCTGCTCTGAATCTGGCAATCTGCGCCGGTTTGTTTGGCGTTGCAAGTTTTGCTGCGATGGCACAAACACAGGAAACTGACAGCGAGCAAAAAGATAATAAGCTTGAAACCATTACCATTACCGCTCAGAAGCGCAGCCAGAGTATTCAGGAAGTGCCTATTTCGGTAGCGACCATGAGCCAGGATCGTTTCAATGCGATTTTTTCAAGCGGCGATGATATCACCGCCCTGGCCGTTAAAGTGCCTGGTTTGTATGCTGAAACGTCGAATGGCCGGGCTGCCCCACGCTTTTATATTCGCGGTTTAGGTAATACCGATTTTGACTTAGCCGCCTCTCAGCCGGTGTCCATTATTATGGACGAGGTGGTAATGGAAAATGTGATTTTAAAAAGCTTTCCATTGTTCGATATGCAGGCAGTAGAAGTTATCCGTGGCCCGCAGGGCACATTATTTGGCCGTAACACCACTGCCGGTATTATTAAGTTTGATACGGTAAAACCGCGCCAGGAGTTTGATGGGTACTTTAAAAGCAGTATCGGTAGCTTAGGTATGCTGAACGTAGAAGGCGCTGTCGGCGGCGGCTTAACGGATGAACTTTCTGCCCGGCTTTCATTAATGTCAAACCATCGCGACGACTGGGTTAGCAACAGCTTTACCGGCGAGAGCGATGTGATGGGTGGCTATGACGAAAAGGCCGGCCGGGTGCAGTTTTTATATGAAGGTGCCGGTTTTGATGCCTTATTAAACTTGCACAGCCGTAATTACGACGGTACCTCCAGCTTATTCCGTGCCAATATTTTAACGCCCGGCAGCAACGAGCTGAATGAAAATTATGACCGTGATTCGGTCGCGTATAACGAAGGGCGTAATAACCCGCAAAGCTACGATGCCTGGGGCGGTTCATTGAAAATGGACTTTGCACTGCCGAATATGACCTTAACCACTATTTCTGCTGTCGAGAAAGCTGATGGCGGCGGTATTGGTGATATCGACGGCGGCAACCCGACTGGTCCTGGCTTTATCTTGTTTCAGGCGGTAACCGAAGACCAATTAAAAGATTTAGAGCAATTCACGCAGGAAGTTCGCTTAGCCAGTGACACCCGCAATGCTTTAAGTTGGCAGGTGGGTGGTTTCTATTTCGATTCATCATTTGGCGTAAACAGTATTGATGGTTACTTTGGCGCCACTGAAGTGTTCCACGGCAATACCAGCTGGGCTGTATTTGGCCAGAGCTCTTATAAAGTTGATGACCAGCTGGATATCACTGCCGGTATCCGCTACACCGACGATGAAAAAACCTTTTATGTTGGCGAGCAAAACGTTAATGGTTTTGCACTGGTAACCGGTGATGCCAGTATTCAACAGTATGATCCGATTAAAGTGTCTGACGATCAGATCAGCTGGGAGTTAAGTGCTAACTACCGCTTAACTTCTACCACCAGCCTTTTTGCCCGCGTAGCTGACGGCTTCCGTGCCCAATCTATTCAGGGCCGTGATGTAGCATTTGAAGCACCACCATCAGTGGCTGACTCAGAAACTATCTTGTCTTTTGAAGTAGGTGCAAAGTCAGACTTACTGGATAACACCCTGCGCTTGAACGGCGCCTTGTTTTACTACACCATAGATGACATTCAGCTGTCAGCCATTGGTGGTGAAACGCAGGGCAACCAGCTGATCAACGCTAACAAAGGCGTAGGCTACGGCTTTGAAATTGACTTTGACTGGCGTGCCACACCTTACTTCACCCTTGGCGGTGGTTTTAGCTACAACAATACTGAACTGCAGGACGACACCTTAACAGTAGCCTACTGTGGTGCGCTAAATCAGAGCTTCCAACCCTACTGTACGCCACTGGACCCAAGTGCCGGTGACAATCTGGTATTTATTGATGGTAACCCGTTCCCACAAGCACCGGAAACCATCTTAACCTTAAATGGCCGTTACGACTTCCCAATCGAAAGTGGCGAAATTTATATCTATGCCGATTACCAGCTGCAGGGTGAAACCAACCTGTTCTTGTATGAATCTGCAGAGTTTAACTCTGATAATAACTTCGAGGCAGGCTTAAGAGTGGCGTATATCAACTACGCTCATAATTATGAAGTCGGCTTTTTCGGTCGTAATATTACCGATGAAGATAACCTGAAAGGCGCAATCGACTTCAATAACCTGACGGGCTTTGTTAACGAGCCACGGGTACTGGGCGTCGATTTCAGAATCAACTTCTACTAAGCACTCTACACTTAATAAAAACCGCCCGGCATTCACCGGGCGGTTTTTTATTTTCGCTACTCTGTATTTCCTGTAGTTAACGCTTTCTGGCGTATCGTTATTGCTTTTACCCCATTGGCGTTTTAGCCTGCGTTTATCTGGCAGCCTGCCTAAACTGACCTAACAGAGTAAAACCCATGGCCGACTTTCGTAGCGATACCGTAACCCAGCCTTCTGCCGCCATGCGCCAGGCAATGCATGATGCTGCCCTGGGCGATGATGTATTTAATGACGACCCTACCACTCTTGAGTTACAGCGCTATGCCGCTGAACTGCTGGGCTTTGAAGCGGCATTATTTGCCCCCAGCGGTACTCAGACTAATTTAATAGCCATGATGAGCCACTGCCAACGGGGTGATGAAGCCATTGTTGGCCAGCAATGGCATACCTACAAATGGGAAGGCGGCGGCATGGCAGTGCTGGGCTCTATTGTGCCTCAGCCGCTGGAATTGCAAAGCGATGGCACGCTGGCGCTGAGCGATATTGCCTCGGCAATAAAACCGGACGACCCGCACTTTGCCAGAACCCGCTTAATCGTCATTGAAAATACTATTGGCGGTAAGGTGCTGCCGCTCAGTTACATGCGCGATGTTGCACACCTTGCTAAAGAGAAAGGTCTGAAATGTCATATAGATGGTGCCCGGTTGATGAATGCCGCAGTCGCTCTGGCACCCGATCATCAGTTAAGCCCCCGGCAAATGGCGCGCGAGTTATGTCAGGGCTACGACTCATTATCGTTGTGCTTATCTAAAGGCCTTGGCTGCCCGGTTGGCTCTTTACTGCTGGGCTCAGCAGAGTTTATTGCACGGGCGACACGCATCAGGAAAATGCTCGGCGGTGGTATGCGCCAGACCGGCGTGCTTACCGCCGCTGGCCTGTATGCCCTTAAACACAATATTGAGCGGCTGGCAGAGGATCATGCCAATGCCCGTGCTCTGGCAGACGGCTTGACGCAACTGGCCAGCCAGTTGCCCGCACTACAATCACTGACAGTGATTGCCCCGCAAACCAATATCGTATTTACCGACATAAGTCCGGCGCTGGCCGAACGCTTACTGCCCTATCTGGCCCAACACGGTGTCAAAGTGACTGCCAGCCGCTATCAGGCCACGCAAGGCACGTTAATGCGGTTGCGCTGGGTGTGTCATCTGGATATTAACCGGGTTGATATTAATAACACACTACTGTTAATCCAGAAGTTTGCCGGTAGCTAACCTTTAAACCGTCGCCACAACAGCAACAAGCCCAGCAGCCAACTCGCGTGCATCGAGCCACCGGAACTTTTCTCTGGCAATATCGTTCCCCTCACCTGAATGCTGGCGGTAAGTCCGGCCGGATCAGTGGCAGTAACGGTAAAGCTGAAAGCCCCTGGCGTTCGTGGCGCTGCATTTATTAATGGCGATTGCAGCACAAAACCAGCAGGTAACGCCGTGCTGCTGAATGTCAGGCCGTCGCCGTCAGGATCTGTAAACACCTCATGCAGCGCCAACTCATAAACCTCACCTATTTCCAGCGGCTCGGTATCAATAACAGTAGCCGATGCAACCGGCGCTTCATTTATGTTGGCAATACTAAGTGGTAGCGACAAGGTACTTTGCCAGTCGTTATCTGTGATATCTAACAGTAGCCTGCCGGTTGGGTTATTACGGGCTATCGCTTTACTGGTGTCAAATTGAAACAAACCGTAAGCCAGCTCGGTTAAAATGACAGTTGGCACCGTCAGATACTGCGGGTCCCACGCCACCCTGATATCAACATTATTCAGGTCGATATCTTCCAGTATCTCGGCTAACCGTAACATTGCTACGTCGCCATAAGTTAAATGGAAACCAGATGGTATGCTTGCAACACTCAGTTGTGGCAGCGGTAACCGATAAACAGTAAGCTGCCCTATGCCCATTTGCACCACGGTATCATGGCCGTGTACTGCGACAACTTCACCAAAAGGTAAAGCAGCCTGTGCTGACAGATAATCAAAGATTATAGGCGTCAGGCTGCCGTTAGTCATGGTGACATAAATTAAAGTACCTGCAGCCTGGCAGAGTGCCTGGTAACTGCTCAGATATCGGCAGTGCTGCGACGGGTAAACGCCGGGCAATATCCGGCTAATCAACGCGCCCTGCGCCGGGCCTTGCAGAAACAAATCATAATTGCTGTAGTTTATCTGGCCATTTTCGACTGAACTGACTTGAAGCTGCAGCCGATCAGCAGTCGGCCAATAGCTGATGCGACTGATATCCAGCTCATAGTGTTGCTCCCGCATGCCGTTTGGCTCTTTTTGATCAAACTGATACCAACTAAAACCATTATTACTCTGGCCGCTGCGCCACAACACAAAACCATCGTCTAATGCCAGAAAATTTCCCCACGGCAATGCAGTAACAGCACAGTTGCCCGCGGCAAGTTGCAGTGCCTGTGTACATCGAAGAACATACACAAACTCGGCATCCCGAAGCCCGAAAACACCAAACAGCTCGTCAAGGGCCGGCGCATAGTGCCAGCGTGTGAAGCTATTGTTACTGTAGGGCAATGCTGCCGGAGCTTCAAAACTAATATTTACTCTGCTGCTATCCGCTTTTATCTGGCTGATATGAATTAAACTACTGTTACCGCTGGCATAATAATCCCATTCCAGGCCCGCAACCCACCAATTATCAGCATAAGCCCCGACCATTTGCACTGTAGCTGCTGAACCGGCATATACCTCGGTCAGCTCTGCCGACAGTTGCGGAATGCCGCTATCGGACAACTTCCACAACTGCAGTCGGCTTTCATTCATTTCACGTAGTGCGAAGCTGTTTTGATCTAACGCCAGGCTAACAGGGTTTTCCAGATCAACTGGCAGCTGATCAATAACAACAATCTCGCCGGCCTTTACAAAATAACCGCTCAAAAGCAATAACATACCGCTAACGATGCTAATTTTGTTGCTCATACCCTTGGGCTCCCAGCTATATGCATTGTGTGAGTTGGCATCAGATTATTCTGTAACCATTACAGGCAAAACTTGACATGCCATTATCATCAAATTTTACATAAGAGCAACATGAAGTTGCTATTAAAACGACAAAATATTTGACGCTGATCGCCACCGACTTAAATCTCGTATGTATTCATCGCCACCTGTTCAGGCAAACCTTAATAATTGACAGTGAAAGTAAGTGGTCAGTTAGCCGGTCTGTGTATATAACCCGAGCAACCGCAGGAATAAGATATGAAATATCTGAGCTTTTTCGTCGCCCTACTACTATCGTTGCTGGTGTTTTCTTCTGTTCGTGCCCCGGCACAGGAAACACCTGCTGTACAACCAACCGCTGCTAAACTTGACAGCATTGTCCTTGGCTCGGGCTGCTTCTGGGGTGCAGAGATGCGCTATGAACAGCTGCCAGGCGTCGTTGATGCGGTGTCGGGCTATGCTGACGGCAGCGGAGTAAAGCCTACGTACCGGGCAATTACTAAACGTAGTAATAAAAACAACCCGGATAACCATGCTGAAGTGGTCAGAGTAACGTTTGACCCGCAGCTGATCAGCCTGGAAGCGCTGTTGCAACATTACTTTGAAAGCCATGATCCTACCCAGCTAAACCGTCAGGGCAATGATATTGGTACTCAGTACCGCTCCATTATTCTGAGCAACAGTGAGCAGCAGCAAGCCCGGGCTGAAGCGGTAATGCAGCAGTATCAACCATTGTTAACCGCAGCCGGCTATGGTCAGATTGTCACCCGGTTAAAACCACTTACCGAGTTTTTCCCCGCAGAGCAATATCACCAGGATTATATTGCTAAAAACCCCAACGGGTATTGCCCTGACCATTCTACCGGAGTCCGTTTTAACCGCGATGCAGAGGCACTTTCCGCTGATGTGGATAATAGGGCGATGCTAAAGGGAAAGCATGTGCTGGTCATTGACTCAGAAAGTTATTGTCCGTATTGCGAAAAGTTTAAAGCAGAGGTCGCCAGCAGCTATCAGGGCGATATTCCGATGCACTTCCGGTTTGCCCGTCAGCTACAGGGCTTAACAATTAAAACCGAAGCCACCGCAACCCCAACCATTATGCTGTTGCAAGATGGTCGTGAAGTGTTTGCTTTTAAAGGGTATCTGGCGCCTGAAGAATTTTATCTGTTGTTAGGTAAATTTAAGCTCGGTGACAGCGAGGCCTTTAATGTGGCATTTGACAAGGGCACCGATCAGCAATTTTGTAAAGAATATGAAATTTTCAAAAACACACCAGACGGCATTTTTGTTGATAAGTTAAGTGGTGCCGCATTGTTTGACACCCGCGATCGCTTTGATTCAGGTACTGGCTGGTTATCTTTTACCAAACCGGTGAAAGGTTCTGTTATTAAAAAGCAGGATAATCGCTTTGGTATGCGGCGCACGGAAATTCGCGCCAAAGTGTCCGGCATCCACTTAGGCCATGTATTTGATGATGGCCCTAATGGCAGACCGCGCTATTGCATTAATGCCACGGTACTGGACTTTGTACCACGCCCAGAAGCCGGTTAACTTGCTGGTTTACCGACAGCTTTTTTATCGGCTGCCGGCAGCAGGTTCTCCTCAGCCGATTGTTTCAGCTCGTCATTCAGCTGTTGCTCAATTGCGGTGTCGGCACTGACATCCACCACCGCCACCTCTGGCGCGCTAATTGCTGCTGCCGCTGACGTCGCTTCAGGCGCGTCGGTACTGTTGTCAGGCGTGTAGGAGCTGTTTTGAGCCGCCATATCAACCATATGCAGCCGGTAAATCGGTTCAGGCATTTCAATACCAGCCTGGTCGAAGGCTGTTTTCACCAGCCGGATCGCTTCACTGCGCGCTTTCAGAAAATCAGTCTGCCGCTGATCAATCCAGGCCATTACCCTGACCGTTACCGCACTGTCACCCAGTTCCAATACCAGCACCCGCGGCCTGGGCTCGGTCAAAATACCTGGCATGTTGCTTAAGGTGCTGATGGCCAGCTCGCGCACCCGCACTAAGTCCAGTTCTACCGATACACCGACATTAAACTCAAAGCGGCGCAGTGGGTTGCGGGTAAAGTTGGTCATTGGCGAGGTAATAATTTGGCTGTTCGGGATGCGTAAATGATTGCCATCCAGAGTCATCAGCACGGTATCGCGCGACGTCAGGCGTATCACCTTGCCGGTCATCTCATCAACCTGAATAAAATCGCCGATAGCAAAGGGGTTGCGGGTGCTGAGTAATACGCCGGCCAGGTAGTTTTCGACAATATTACGAAAGGCAAAACCCAATGCTATACCAATAACTCCGGCAACCCCCAGCATGGCGCTAACCAACGCGGTGGCATCCAGCAACTCCAGCGCAATTAAAATGCCAATACTGGTCACAATTAACCTGACAAAGCGCATACCCAGGTTAGTGGCCAGTTCGCTAAGCCCTATCCGGCGCAGTAAAGCGTTTCGCCTGGATAGCCAGCTCCCTAGCAATGAAAACAGCACAACCGCCAACACCGCCAGCAACAACAACGGCAACATTTGTACTGTGGTAGCCAGCATCTCGCGGAATTTTTCGGCAGCTGGTGCCAAACGGGAGCGCACCGCCAGCGGCTCCTGCAACTGGTTCTGCACATGCACTACCCCTTCGAGCCGGCTGGCGATGGTCGTTAGCTCATTCCTCAGCTGGGCGCTGGCAATCTCTCCCTGCAGCGTGACAACGCCGGCGCTGACACTAATATCAACCTGTTCCAGACCGTTAATGGCCGCAGTTATCTCGCCAAGCCGCGCTGCAATTGCCTGATCCTGCGGTGCATTAACTACTTTTATTTCTGTATCAGGCTGCTCGCTGTCTGCCTGCTGCGCGAAAGCCCCATGACAACCAAATACCCCAATCAGTAGTGCCAGCGATAACCATTGGCGCATTAATCCTCCAGCTTAAGCTTATTTTTCAGTATGCTAACTATAGCAGGTTCCTATTGCCGCAATTTTAGCCGGAGTTACGCATTCCCGCCGCGATACCAGCAATGCTGACCATCAACGCCCGGCTGATCATCGGGTTTACCCGCTCGGGCTGATGGCGTACGCGGTGTAACAGTTCTGCCTGCAAAATATGCAGTGGGTCGACGTAGGTGTTACGCAACATAATGGATTCACGGATCCAGCTCTCTTTGGCCATTAACGTGTCGCTGTGAATAAGCTTTAACAGCAATTGTCGGTCGGCGGTCAATTGCGCTCTGAGCTCCTGTCCTAAATGTTTAAACTCGTCCGGTACCAGCACCTTGTCGTAGTAGGCCGCGATATCAACATCCGCTTTCAAAAACACCATTTCCAACATCGACATTCGGGTCGCAAAAAATGGCCATTGCTGCTGCATTTCATCTAGCAGTGCGGTGTTGTTCTGCTCTGCCACTTTGGCTAAGGCGGAACCCGCGCCGAGCCAGGCGGGCAACATTAAGCGATTTTGCGACCAGGCAAATTGCCAGGGTATTGCCCGCAGGCTTTCCACGCCACCGGTCGGGTTGCGTTTCGCCGGCCGGCTACCGAGCGGCAACTGGCCCAGTTCCTGCTCCGGCGTGGCTGCCCTGAAGTAACCAACAAAGTCTTTATTGTGGCGTACCACCGCCCGATACGCCTCGCACGAATCATCTGCCAGCTGCTGCATCATTTGGCGCCAGCTTTGTTTCGGTACCGGTGGTGGCAGCAGTAAGCCTTCCAGCACGGCACTGGCATACAACGCCAGACTGCGCTCGGCTAACTTTGGCAGGCCAAATTTAAAGCGAATCATCTCGCCCTGCTCGGTAACCCGCAAGCCGCCAGCCAGCGAGCCCGGTGGCTGGGATAAAATAGCGGCATGAGCCGGGCCGCCGCCACGGCCGATGGTACCGCCGCGCCCGTGGAACAAAGTCAGTTGCACCTTGGCCTGCTGACAAATAGCGACCAACGCTTCCTGGGCACTGTACTGGGCCCAGGCCGCGGCAAACACGCCAGCGTCTTTAGCCGAATCAGAGTAACCGATCATCACTTCCTGTTTGCCGTTAATATAACCCCGATACCAATCGATACTGAGCAGACGCCGCATACAATCTGGCGCGTTTTGTAAATCGCTCAGGGTTTCAAATAACGGCGCTACCGGCATCGGGAAGCTACTGCCGGCCTCTTTTAACAGCAATTGCACCGCCAGCACATCAGAGGGCTTACCAGCCATCGAGATGACGTAGGTACTTAGCGCTTCGCTGCCATGGCGGGCAACGATATCGCAGGTATCCAGCACTTCCTGCACATCTTCAGACGGCTGCCATTGTTTTGGAAATAATGGCCGGCGGTTGGCCAGTTCCGTCAGCAAGAAAGCCTGACGGGCGTTTTCGTCCCAGGCGCTGTAGTCGCCCAATCCAAGATGCTGGGTTAATTCAGCAAATACCTGAGCATGGCGGCCGGCATCCTGGCGGATATCCAGCTTTAGCAGAGTTAAACCAAAGGCGTAAGCCCGGCGAATAGTGTCTAGCAACCGGCCATTGGCAATCACGGCCATACCGCAGTCCAGCAAAGACTGGTAGCAAAGTTGTAAAGGTTCGAGTAATTGCTGATTGTGCCAGATTAAATTTTCTGGCCGCTGCAGCCGGTCATGTTTCAGTGCTTCGGTCAGCCAGTCACGGCTGCGTAGCAACCCTGCCTGCAATTGGTTTAGTACCAGACGGTAAGGCTCACTGGCGTCGCCCGCTGCCTTTTGCAGCGCATCGTTGGCCTGAGACATTGATAATTCACTGCTGAGTAAATCTAAATCAGCAGCAAATAAGTCGGCCGCTTTCCAACGGCTTAACAACAACACCTGGCGGGTGACTTTGGCCGTAACAAAAGGGTTACCATCGCGGTCACCGCCCATCCAGGATGAAAACTTCACCGGCGCGGCATCTGGCGCCAGGCCTATGCCGGTAGCGTCCAGCAGCTTGTGATCCAGTTCCCGTAGAAAATCCGGTATCGCCTGCCATAACGAGCTTTCAATCACCGCAAAACCCGATTTAGCTTCATCGACCGGTGTCGGCCGCTGTTCACGAATTTCGTTGGTATGCCAGGCTTGGGCAATCAGCTCACTGAGCCTTAGTTCAACTTTTTGCTGCTCTGTAGCGGTTAAATCCTGCTCCAGTTTAGTTAAACAAGCAGCAATTTCGGTCAGTTTATGAATAAGCGTGCGGCGCGACACTTCAGTGGGGTGGGCAGTCAGCACCAGCTCAATTGATAAGTTGGCTACCGCCTCGGTTACTTTGGTGTTGTCCAGCTTTTTATCGTCCAGCAAGCTGAACAACTCCTGCAAAGGCTCAGGTTTTTCAATACTGGCATGGCCAATCCGGCTGATGGTATGGTGCTGCTCAGCTAAATTCGCCAGGTTTAAAAACTGAGCAAACGCCCGGGCGACTGGCAGTAATTCATCGTCGCTTAAACTGCGCAGTACCTGCTTTAATTTATCTGCTTGTAATTCTTCTCCCTGACGCGCCGCTTTAGAAAGCATTCGAATTTGCTCTACCCGCTCCAGCAGAGCATCCCCAAGCTGGCTACGAATAGTGTCACCCAGCTGAGTCCCCAGCAAGCCAACATTGGTTTTTAGTGCCGCGTAATGATCCATTAGTGTGTCTCCATGGTGACAGATAGCACTACCCTAGCCTGTTCTTTATTGGTACTCAACACTGATAGATTACAAATGCAGCAACGTAATTGGTCAGACCAAATTACCAAAAATGAATTTAGCACTATTTTTTATTTCATCGGGAATAAAACAACTCGCTGCACCGTTATCGCTATGTCAATCACGACAAATCGAGGAACATGACCATGAAAAAGATTTTAACCCCTACTTTACTTGCCTTAGCGTGTTTGTCAGCCTTTGGCCACGCTGCCGATGTTAGCATTGCCGCGCAAAGCAATAACGACGCTCAGTTAAACGTTAGTCAGCAGCAAATGGCAAGCAACCCAGTGCAAATATCCGGTTCAGCCAGCAGCAACCAGCAAGCCCAGGCAGAAGCGAGCTCGGCGCCTGCGCCGGTGGCCGGTTCGGCAGAAACTGACAACAGCGGCGAAACCGATGCTGAAGTCGATACCACTGCCCAAAATGAGTCAGACGACAGCGAATCAGCAACCATGCCTGAAACCTCGCTAGCCAGCAATATTAACAGCACGGCAGCAGCTACCACTGGCCTGGTTGCCAACCTGGGCAATAGTAGCACAACGTTATTACCCGACAGCTCAGCTCTGGTCAACGAAACCGTAGCCGCAACTGCTACCTTAACTGGCGTAACGTCTGCAGCAGTCAATGCTAATACTGAATTGGCCAGCGCTGTGAGCGGCAATGCCAGCAGCGCCCTGAACTCGGTCGCTGCCCAAGCCAGTAACCAGTTGTCCGCTGCGTTAACAACCGACACCAGCGGCGCCGTTCAGCAGCAGATTATGGGCAACGCCAGCCAAATGCTGCAACAAAGCGCAAACGCTGAAGTTGCCCAAAGCGTTACTCAGGCAGTAAATGCCCAGGTTACCAACACGGTACGTAACACCATTAATTTATCAACCGGACTGTAAGGCTTAATAAGCGCCGCCAATGCGGCGCTTATTTTTATGCAGGAGAAAAATTATGGCGCTTATCCAACGATTCGTACTGATCACCTCAGCCTTGGCGGCAATCTGCAGCAGTGGGTCAAGCCATGGTGCTGATCCACTTAGTTTTAGCGGCAAAGCCCGGCTGGGCAGTGAATATCAGTCAAATGTAAACATCAGTGCACTACAGCAGGCCAGTGGCCAGTCAGACAGTGCCACGTTACTGGAAGCGGAACTTGCAGCAAGCTGGCAGGCAAGCGCTAACTTTAAACTTGATGCCGGTTACAGTATCCAAAATAAAGCTTATCGGCAGGCGAGTGACTTTGATACCCGTTTGCAGCTGGCTTATGTCGATGCCAGTTACCAACTGGGCCAGCATAGTGTTGGCGCCAATATTTATCATGCCAACGCTCAGCTGGATAGCGCAGCGTTTCTTAAGCTTAATCAGGCGAGCTTATACACAATGGTAAGTGGCAGTGACACCTGGTTTATCCGCCCGGCACTGACCATGGCCAAAAAAGTGTTTGCCCGCAATGATGAGCGTGACGCCAGCACATTCAGTGCCAGCGCTGACAGCTTCTGGTTTTCTGAGTCTGGCCAGCATTTTTTTTCGATAGGCCTGGTATGGGAAGATGAAAGCAGCCGCGATAATGTATTTAGTTATACCGCGCCAGGGGCAAGAGCCAAACTCTCCCATCGTTTTACGCTTTGGCAATATCAGCAGCAGCTACAACTTGGCGCCAGGGTAAGTCAACGCGACTATCAAACTGCTGAGCGCGCTGATACCCAGGCTGTCGTAGAGGCAAGCTGGCAAGTCAGTCTAAATCAGCGTTTTGCAGTCATAGGTAAAGTTGAACATGGTGATTTCAGCTCTACCATAGACAGTGCAGATTACCGCGAAACCCGCAGCGCGTTGCTGCTACAGCTGGGCTTTTAGTGGCGCAGCTATCACGCCATATCCAAACTGCGTATCCTTACCTGGCCCGCCTAAATCGCGGGCTTGTGCTATTAACGCCTGACGAATTTTTACCAGACTAAGCTCCGGCTGCAGTGCCCGTAAGCAGGCCACAGCGGCACTGACTACTGGAGTAGCGATAGAGGTGCCACTTTGCTTAAGTACATCGCCGTCTGCGCGCAGCGCCGGTACATTTACCCCCAATGCAGCAAAATCAATATAATCGCCCTGGTTAGCCCAACGATACAGTTGCAGTTGCGGGTCAACCGCCGTCACCGCCAGCACATCAGCATAAGCGGCCGGAAATAATGGCGCAGCCGCAGGGCCACCATTGCCTGCTGCCGCCACCAGTACTATCTGCTGCGCAGCTAACTGCCTTACCACTGCCGCCAGCACCGGGTTATCAGGCCCGGTCAGGCTCATATTAATCACCCGCACCTGTTGGCTTGCCAGCCAATCTAATGCCTGCACAATATGCGACAGCGTGGCCGATTGCTGATAAAGATTACTGGAATAAAAAGCACTGGCGCTATAAAGACTTAGCTTTGGCAACAAGGGTGAAGTAACATGCTGACCCGCCAGCACCCCGGCAACGGCGGTACCATGGCCATAACTTTGTGCTATTTCTGCAGGCAAGAAGTTGCGTTGTTCAATTTTCAACTGTCCGTTCTGTTGTAATGCCGGGTGCTGCAGAGCAATAGCCGTATCAACCATACCCAGGGTTACCGGCTGCTGGCACATCGCAACATTACCGTATGCTAAGGCATCTTTGCCCGCACTTGGCGCTGTTTGTGACTGATTGGGTGGCGCGCTTTGTGGCTGGTATAAATGGTTTCGCCCGGCCAACGTGGTTAGCGTGCTGGTTAATTTAGTATCTAATGCCTTAGCTGAATCCAGTTCTGCAGGCACTTTTATCTTGATCAGCAGTAAGCCAAGGGCATGCAGTTTATGTTCGCTTTGCACTAAGTCGGGCAACTGTGGCCAGTCGCCAAGCAATTGCTGCCACTCGCTACCACTTAGCAGTAACAGCCATTCACGCTCTATAGCGCGAAACCCTAGTTCTACCTCAACTTCACGCCAGCTAAGCTCGCCGCGTTGGTTTACGATATCCAGGGTTTGTGGCAGTGCGGTTAACGGATCCGGCAACGCCGCCTGCTTGGCTAAATGCTGCGCCAATTGTTGCTGCTGTATCAGCTGTTGCCGCAACTGCCCGGTATTACGCTGCACCCGCTCAGTAACCTGCGGCACAATTTCAGGTAGTGCACCAGGTAGTACATCAGGCGCCATTACCTTACTGAAGCCTTGCTGGGGCATACCCAGCAAAACCGTAACTAATAACAGATGCTTTTTCATCATATTCCCTGCAACTTAACCCCAGTGGTACAACATTAAACGGCTGGCTGGTAAAAATATTCCCTCTATGCTGGAATAACTTTCGCTGCTGAGCCGTTATCAGGGTAAACAGGAGTATAACCTAACCATGAAAGCAGAACTAAAACTACTATTACCCGCCTTGCGCCGCTTTGCTTATTCGTTAACCGGCAGTATGGCCGATGCCGATGATTTATTGCAAAACACCGTGCTGCGGCTGCTCGATTCACCGCCCGCTGCCGGCATACCGCTACCGCAGTGGGCTTTTAAAATATGTCGTAACCTGTGGATAGACGACTACCGGGCCCAAAAAGTCCGGCAGCAGGCTGCCACTAAACCCGAATTGCAACAGGAAAACTTTACTGATGGCGAACAGGATATGCTGAATGACATTCAGCTGGCTGAAGTCAATACCGCAATGAACACCTTGCCCGACGAACAACGTGAAGTATTGTCGCTCGTCGCAGTACAAGGGTTAAGCTACGCCGAAGCCGCCACTATACTGGCGATCCCGGCAGGCACTATTATGAGCCGGCTAGCCCGCGCCCGGATCGCGATGGTTAGCGCTCTGCAACAAAAAGGAAGTCTGGCATGAAAATTACCGATGAAATGTTATCTGCTTTTTTAGATGCCGCCCTGCCCGAGCAGCAAATGGAGCTGATAAGACAGCAGCTTGTTAACAATGAGCAGCTAACTGAGCGGCTGGCTGAGATCGCCATGGTAGACAGCATGGTAGAACAGCACTACCAGCAAATTGATCACAAACCCATGCCCGCAAGCGTATTGCAACTGCTGGAAACAGAACCCGCAACCGGCAGCGATGTTGTAGCATTTCCCTGGTGGCGCCGGGCGCAACAGCAGTTGCAACAACATGCCGCCGCCGTTGCCTGTATTGCCGTTTTTGCCGGTTATGGTGCAGCGCAGATTGGCGGTCAGCAGCAAAGCTCCCCCACAACCGTTGGCCACACTGTCGCCCAACTGTTAAATAGTGCAGCCAGCGGTAAAACCTATAACGTTGACGAGCAACAACTGACCCCACGGCTGAGTTTTATCAGCCAGGATGGTGATTTCTGCCGCCAGTACAGCCTGCAAGACAAGGCGCTGAATACTGAAAATATTGCTTGTCGGCAACAAGGGGAATGGGCGCTGCAGGCAAGCTTAGCTACTGCCCGTCAAGCCGATGCCGGTAATTATCAAACCGCATCAGGCCCGCAGGCGTTAGACAGCATTTTAGATGAGCTAATGGCCAGCCCACCACTAAGTTTGGCCGCGGAGCAGGACTATTTAACCAAGAATAACGCTTATTAATTACTGAGGTGAAACATGAAGCAACTTAATAAACTCATCAGCTTTTTTATGCTGTTAACGGCGCTGCTGTTAACGGCGTGTAGCAGCCAACCAGATTACCGGCCAGCTAACGGCAACGGTTTTGGTTACAAAGAGCAGCAAATCAGCGCTAATTTCTACCGGGTAAGCTACAAAGCCCGTGGTGATAACAGCGATGAAGCCAAAGCCTATGCGATGCGCCGGGCTACCGAGCTGACGGCAGCGCAAGGTTATGACTGGTTTATTGTTGTCGACAAAGAAACCATGACTGAGCGTCAACAGGATAGCGCTAACCGGCTGGGTGCCGGTTATCAAACCACCACTGTCCGGGATTGCGGCCTGCTCGGGTGTAGTAGTCGCACGGTGCAACAGCCAAATTATGAAGTAGGCATAGCGGCCGGCGGCAAAGAACAGGTTGAAGCCGTGCTGGAAATCCGCATGGGCAAAGGGGTAATGCCAGACGGCGGCAACAGCTACCCGGCAAGGTAAATAAAATATTGTCGCAGGGCAGTCGTGGCGCTATTGCGTGCCGTCATACAAGATGACGGCATTTTTCCCCTGATGCTTTACCTGATAAAGCGCCTCATCAGCGCACTTTAATAACGTATCTAATTCACCGGTTTGCTCAGCCTCAATAACACATACTCCTATGCTTACGGTAAAAGGCTGCAACGTAACACTATCTGCAGATTGTTTTTCCTGCCGAAATTGCTCCGCCAGTTTTTGCTGGAATCGTTGCAGGGTGTTAACCACCTTAGCAGGGTTATCAAACAGCATGGTTAAACCAAACTCCTCGCCCCCCAAACGGCCAATAATATCTTCTGCCCGAAAAAACTCTTTCATACAGCAGGCCAGAAGGTGCAGTGACGCATCACCTGCGGCATGGCCAAATTTATCATTAATGCTTTTAAAATCATCAACATCAATCATAGCTACCGCCAGGCTTTGCCCTTTTCGGCGGGTCAGGCTTAAGAAAGAATTACTCATTTCCAGAAAATAACGACGATTAGGCACATCCGTTAACACGTCGTAATAAGCATGACGTTGCAACTTTCTGTTTGCGGCAATCAAGTCAACGGTGCGCTGCCGGACAACATCTTGCAGATTCTCTTTTAACTGTTTTAAATCGCGATTACGTTTTTCCAGCTGTTCCGCGTAAAAAGTCTGCTCCGTGACGTCACGCTCAATCGCAGCAAAATGGGTAATGTCACCATTGCGGTTTTTCAACGGAATAATATTCATATCGATAAAGTACGGCTGACCGCTTTTCGTATAATTCAATAATGTTTCACGCACAGCCTGTTTTTTGTCCAGCGAGGTTTTAATTCGTTCCCTGGCTGCTTTGTCGGTAAACTTTCCCTGCAATAACCTTGGTGTATCGCCAATCACTTCTTTTGCGCTGTAACCGGTAAGACGTTCAAACGCATTATTCACATAAACAATTTTGGGGCCTGATGGTTCTTCAATATCATCCGCCTCCGTAACGATAATAATATCGTCAGCACTTTGTACAATCTGTTCAAACGAAAATAAGCTACCGATATTTTCCAGGGCGTACAAGGTGACAACAATAAATGCCATGCCCGATTCAGACGACTTCTCTATTACCGCATTCACTTTAAACCAGTTGGTGTCGTCATGTTTAAAATCAAGCACGCCTACCACTTCGCCATACAATGAAGACTCTGAGGCTTTTACCTTATTAACCGGAAATTCTGATACATGTAATTGTTTATGATGCTCATCGATAAGATGCCACTGTGGATCTACCGCCACTGACCCAATTAACTGCTCGTAGCTTAAATTAAGCATGGTTAACGCGGTTGGATTGGCATACACCACAGTAGTGTCCCACTGATGCACAATAACGCCGATCCCTGCTGTATCTATCAGCCGGGCAAAATCAATGTTGGTTAACTCTGTGTGGTTATGCTTTAAATGATCCACTGTTGCAACCTGGCGGCGTCATGCAACTGACTAGACTTAAGGTGTAGTACAAAAAACTCTGGCTGTCAGCTCGGAACCAATGTTATCTTTTCGCTAACCTAAGCGCACACTGCAGTAGTGCTGTATACCTTACTGCGGCCAGCCAACTATCCGGAATCCGTTTCATGACCACACCAGCAAGTAGCTCACCCCGCCCGGTTAAGCAGAAAAAATCCGGTTTTTTAAGTAACATGATTTTTAATATTGTGGTACCGGCTGTTATTCTCAGCCGCTTTAGCAGTGAAGACACGCTGGGGCCGGTATGGGGTGTGGTCATCGCATTGGCTTTTCCGCTACTGTTTGGCCTGTGGGAGCTGGTTAAACTGGGCAAGGTAAACTTTTATTCGATCCTGGGCATTATCAGCGTCATGCTTACCGGTGGCATCAGCCTGTTGCAACTGGACCCTTCTTATATTGCAATAAAAGAGGCAATGATCCCGGCTATTATCGGTATTGTGGTGCTGGTTAGCCAGTACACACCTTTCCCGCTGGTAAAAAAGTTGCTGATTAACCCCGAGTTACTTGATACCGAAAAGCTTTATCAGGCGTTAGCTAAGCAGAGTAACCGCGAATTGTTTGAGCAACGGGTAGCACGCGCTGGCTATATTGTTGCCGCGGCCTTTTTTGTGTCGGCCACCCTCAATTATGTGCTGGCAAAAGCCATCGTAGTAAGCCAGCCCGGCACTACGGCGTATGCCGAAGAGCTGGGCCGGATGACCTGGCTCAGCTATCCGGTTATCGTACTGCCGGTCATGGTAATGCTGATGGGCGCCATTATTTATATGTTCAGCCAGATTGGTAAACTGACCAGACAATCGTTAGAAGACTTTATTCTGCAGTAGGTTTAGTTGCCTTTATATCAGATCTGAGCGCCGCTAATTCCTGCTGCAACAGTTGCATCTGCAGCAGGAGTTGCTGCTGCGTGGCCTGATCGGCATCATGCTCTTCTTTATGCTCTTCGTCATGCATGCTTTGCACGGCATTAACAATAACCGCGATAAACAGGTTTAGCATGGTGAAGGTAGCGATAAGTATAAAAGGCACAAAGAATGCCCAGGCATAAGGAAACTCTGCAATAACAGGCCGGGCGATACCCATCGACCAGCTTTCCAGCGTCATAATCTGAAACAGGGTATATAAAGACGCTCCAAGGCTGCCGAACCACTCTGGAAAGGCTTCACCAAATAACTTGGTTACCATAACCGCCGCTACGTAGTAAATCAGCGCCAGCACCATGGCAATCGACAACATGCCGTTGAGTGATTTAATTAACGCGCCAACTATTTTGCGCATAGAGGGCACGAAGGTCAGCACTCGCAATACCCGAAGCACCCGCAGCGCCCGTAACACCGCAAAAGGGCCACTGGCCGGCACTAAGGCAATACCCACTACAATAAAGTCGAAGATACTCCAGCCATCTTTAAAAAATGCTAACCGGTGTACATAAATACGCAGGCCAATTTCCAATACAAAAACGGCCAGAATTATTTTATCAAACAACAACAGCGCCGGACCGACCGCCTGCATAATGGCGTTAGAGGTTTCCAGCCCAAGTAATACAGCATTCAGTAAAATTAGCGCCAGCAAACTGCGCTGCACACTGCTACGCTGCAAAAAATGGCCTACTTTATGCCGAAAAGGGCTTACTCCGGGCAAACTGTTACTACTCATACCGCACCTCAAAATTAAACTGGCGCTATTGTATGTGAGTGCGTAAGCGTTGCCAAAAAATTCATTGTTTGCAGAGGGTACAAAACTTGCCGCACTGGAAAAGGTTACATAAGCTTAACCAGAAAATCGCAATCGGCGAAAGCCATTAACCTACAATTGTTGGAGCAAAATAATTCAGAGGGGTATTTGCGGTGAGAGATAATTTAGCCTGGTTGGGAAAGCGGGAAAAATCATTTTGGATGTTGCTGGCTCTGGTAACAGTGTCACTCTGGCTTTTTATGACTATTGCCACTGAAGTCACAGCGGGTGACGGTTATACTCTGGATGAAACCATACTGCTGCTGATGCGAGACGCTGACAACCTTGAAGATACCCTTGGCCCTCCCTGGCTGGAACAGATAGGCCAGGACATAACCGCACTGGGTGGCAATGCCGTGTTATCACTCATCAGTATCTGGGTAATGTTTTTTTTATTGCTCACCCATAAAGGTAAATTAGCCCTGGTGGTGTTGCTGGCAACAGGCGGCGCTTTAGTGGCTAGCCTGCTATTAAAAAGTGGCTTTGATCGACCCCGACCTGATCTGGTAGCGCACGCAACACTGGTTTATACCTCAAGCTTCCCAAGTGGGCATTCTATGTTAGCAGCAAGTGCGTATCTCACCATGGGCGCGCTACTGGCCCAATCGCAACCAAGAAAAAGAGTTAAAGCCCTTATCATTATCAGCTCAGTTTTTCTAACGCTGTTAATTGGGTTCAGCCGGGTTTACCTGGGCGTACACTGGCCAACTGACGTTGTTGCAGGCTGGGCTGCAGGCTCGGTATGGGCAGTAGCCTGCTCTTTTCTGGCGCGCCACATAACCAGGCTACCTTTGGAGGCTGACCCACACTAATGGTTAACGAATATAAATAGCTTACTAATAAAGGACGCTAAAATGTTTAAACTTACACACCCCAAACCCTGGGCCAAGATGGGCTATGCCGCCCGGGGCCTAATTTATCTGACAATTGGTCTGCTGGCTTTTCTTTCTGCCATGGGCTGGCAGGGAGAAAAAACCGGTAGCAAAGGTGCTATTTTAAACATTAAAGAACAACCTTTTGGTGAGTTTTTATTGCTCATTTTGGTTATTGGCTTGTTTGGTTATATTGTCTGGCGCTTTTTACAGGGCATAACCGATACTGACAATCATGGCCACTCTGCTAAAGGGCTGGCTATAAGAAGTGGTCTTGTTAGCAGTGCAATATCTCATAGCGTTTTAGCGTTTTGGGTTGTTAAGCTGTTACTTCACGAGACTGACGACTCGTCAGGACAATCTGCTTCAGCGACAGCTTCTGAATACCTTAGCTCAGATATAGTTACCGTACTGTTTGCAATAATTGGCATCGTAGTCATCATTGTAGGTATTGCTCATCTCGTTAAAGGCTTCAAATCCGGCTTTAAAAAATACATTGAGTTCCCAGCCGATAAAAAAAATTGGCTCGTTCCAATCTGTCGCTTCGGCCTGATTTCCAGAGGCATCGTGTGGTGCATTATTGGCTGGATTATTCTGCGTTCAACTTTCGTTGCAGGCAGCAATGAGGACAAAGGTATTAGCGAAGCGTTTGAGTGGCTTAGTACTGCGCCTTACGGCAGCTGGTTAATTCTTATTGTTTCAATAGGCTTGTTTGCATTTGGTATCTACAGCTTTATCGAGTCTCTGTACCGTCGAATTGATACCTAACTTAAGACACTTAAAGCACAACTGATTTTTTGGTGCCGCTTCATTAAAGAAGGAATATATCGTTGCAGCACGCATTGTTAATTGTTAACCCGCACAGCCGTAACGGCCAGGCTAAGGAACTGGAAGTAGCCATCGAATTACTCCGGGCCTCAGGCATTGAATTAACGGTTTATATCTCTGAGAGTGAATCTCAGATGCTTGCAAAAATTGCCGATTACCAGCAACAAAATGGTATCGTTATTATTGCCGGAGGAGATGGAACCATTAGCTCCGCGCTACACTCTATTTACTCGAATCAGCGCACACTGGCTATTTTACCGTTGGGAACCGCCAACGACTTGGCACGTTCGCTTGGCGTACCGCAGGAGCTTGCAGGTGCAGCACAGGTTATTATTAATGCAAAGCGAGAGCGCATTAATCTGGCAAAAGTGAACGACAAACTTTTTATTAATGTGGCGCATATCGGATTAGGTGTAGATGTAACCCATGAGCTGACTCCTGATAAGAAAAAATATTTTGGCGTGTTTGCTTATCTGGGCGCATTATTCAGAGCGATAAAACGTAACAGAAGTTTCAGCGTAAATATTGAAACTGAAGGCTGGAGCTACTCTGCCAAGGCGATTCATCTGGCTGTAGGGAGCAGTCGCTACTATGGTGGCGGCAATATCGTTGATAACGAGTCGACGTTACTGGATGAGCAGTTAAATTTATTTTGCATTAAAGCACAACCCTGGTGGCAATTATTACTGTTGGGCCCAAGCCTTCGAACTGGCAAACTAAAAAAGGCAGAGCGGGTTGTTTGCAGAACAGCAAAGGAATTCAGGATCCGAACCTCCAAACCGATACACGTTGAAGCTGATGGTGAGTTTAAAACAAAAACACCTGCAACCCTGGTAGTGTTGCCTCAGGCCATTGAAGTTATTGCAGGTGATATTCCCATGCCAAACACAAACAAGGTTTAATATGTCAATAATACGTTCTGACAATCAGGCTGACAGCCTGAAAATGCTGAAACTCGTTATCGAAACACGAGATTATTATCGTGCAATGGCGGAGTTGTTAGCTGAGCAAAATCTGCAAAACAGCCTTGATGAAATTGCCAACGAACGAGCAACCTACATCGAACCATTTGAAAATGTCGTAAGACAATTAGGTGAATTACCGGCCAAACCCGATCCCGATAAAGAATTTATGCAGCAACTTGGTGGAGAAATTACGAAATTATTTTCAAGTGACTCAACAAATTCGATTTTGGACAGATGCCTGGATAAAGAACAAGAACTTGCTGAGGTATTGAACCAAAGCTCTTTGGCAGAACAGTCGGCAGACTTCAAATCATTGCTCAACGCCTTGGCTAAGCATGTCCAAAACACAAAAAAACAACTTCATGCGTTAAAAAGTTAATGCACCACTGCTGGCACGCTAACCTCGGTCTAGTTTGCTGCTAAGCTAATGCCGCTTCGTTAAACCTGACAAACGCAGCTGTTAAATCTGCCAATAAATCATCGACATGCTCCAGCCCGATATGTAATCTGATAAGCGGCCCCTGGTATGGCCAGGTGCTGGCCGTACGTAGCTTTTGCAACGCCATGGTCGCCGTTACTAAGCTTTCATAGCCGCCCCATGAAAAGCCCATTTTGAAATGCTGCATGCCCTCAATAAATGCCGCTACCTGCTGTTGATTGCCCTGTTTTAACACAAAGGAAAACAAGCCATTGCTGCCGCAGAAATCACGCTGAAAAATAGCATGGCCCGGATGGCTGGGCAGTGCCGGATGTAAAACCGCCTCAACCTCTGGCCGTTGTGTAAGCCAGTTAGCAATAGTCAGGGCGCTTTGCTCGTGCTGCTGCAGGCGTACCGCTAAGGTGCGCAACCCGCGCAGTGCGGTGTAGGCATCATCGGCTGAGGCGCAATAACCCATTAAATAACTGTGTTCACGCAACTGAGGCCAATGTTTTTCATTCGCACTGGCAGTTCCCAGCATGACATCGGAATGACCCACTATATACTTAGTGGCTGCCTGAATGGAGATATCTACTCCCAACTGAAACGGCTGGCATAAAATGGGCGACGCCCAGGTATTGTCTAAAATAGTGACTAAATCGCGCTGCTGCGCCACCGCGCAAATGGCCGGTATGTCCTGTATGTCAAAAGTAAGAGAGCCTGGAGACTCCAGAAAAATAACTTTGGTGTTGGCTTTAATTAAACCTTCGATAGCACTGCCAATTTGCGGATCATAATAGCTGGTTTCGATACCGTAGCCTTTGAGCAACTTATCACACAATGCCCGGGTGGGTTCGTATACGCTATCGACCATCAGCAGATGATCCCCGCTTTTTAAAAAAGCCAGCAAGGCACCGCTTACCGCGGCGGCACCACAAGGGTACAACGCACAACCTGCCCCGCCTTCGAGCTCGCAAATCGCCTCTTGCAAGGCAAAATGGGTATCGGTGCCACGCCGGCCATAAAAAGGCACCCGGTTGCCGCGTTGCAAGGTGGCTTGTTTCAGTTCGCTGAAGGTATCGAAAACAATAGTAGACGCCCGCACAACCGGCGGATTTACCGCATAGCCGGTATATTTTTTTGCCCGGCCGGCATCGATAAGTTTAGTGTTTTTATGCATTTTTACCCCACTGCGACCTTAGTTGGATAGATAAGACATCTGGATGTCTGTAGCATGCTAACCTGTTTTTACTAAAAGATCACGATACTAAAACACAGCCTGCTGATCGCTTCGCTGTTAACAACAGTATTGCATCATAAAAACAAAGTTTGCAGAAGTTTGACAAGCGTTCTGCCGCCACCTACGGTTTAAAGATAACAACAAGGAGTTAACTATGCGCAGTGCTGCACTACACCCTCTGGTACTGGCGATCAGTACTGCTTTACTTAGCCCCGCCATGCTGGCGCAGGCGCAGGAAAACAGCAACCCAAACGCTGACGAACAAAAAATTGAACAAATTGTGGTTACCGGCACCCGGGTAGCCGGACGCTCGGTGGATGATACTGCAGTACCGATTGATATTGTTAGCGTGGAAACACTGGAGCGTTCCGGTTCTACCGAGCTGAATCAGGTATTATCTGTGGCGTTGCCATCGTTTAATTTTCCACGCCCTGGCCTGGCAGATGGTACTGATACCATTCGTCCCGCCACCTTACGTGGCCTTGGCCCGGACCAATCGCTGGTGCTGGTTAATTCCAAAAGGCGCCATGCCGCTTCACTGGTAAATGTTAACGGCACCGTGGGCCGCGGCAGCTCGGCAGTCGATTTGAATACCATACCTACCGCTGCCATTCGCAGTGTTGAAGTTCTTCGCGATGGCGCTTCAGCTCAATACGGCTCGGATGCTATTGCCGGGGTAATTAACGTTAGGCTGCGTGACGCCAGCGAAGGCGGCAGTGTTAGTTTGTCTTATGGTTATCGGGATTCAGAATATACAGTGCCCACTACCCCGCCACCAGCCAACGCCACCTGGAGTGCACCTGGCGAGATAAAACGCAGTGTCAATGATGGTGAAACTCTCAATCTATCAGGCTGGAAAGGCTTTGCCCTGCCGAACAATGGTTACCTTACCCTGGCTGCAGAAATTAAAGATGCAGAGCGCACCGAGCGCGGCGGTTACGATTACCGCCAGCAATACCCATTAATTGACGGCGAGTATGATCCCCGCGAGCAAACAATTGAACGTTTTAACGCCTGGTACGGCGAGCCGGAACTGCAGCAATTTACCTTGTTTACCAACGCCGGCATGATGTTAGACGATGGCAAACTTTATGGCTGGGCCAGCTTTCAGGATCGCTCAGCCCGCTCTGGCGGCTTTTACCGGCGGGCCCAGGATGACCGCAATGTGATTGAAGTTCACCCGGACGGCTTTTTACCCATTATTGCACCTGAGGTAACCGACACCAGTTTTGCCGTTGGTTATGAATGGGAGCTGGCCGAGTGGAGTATGGATGCCTCTGTGGTTTACGGCATGAATGAAATGGCCTTTACCATCGAAAACACCGTAAACCGCTCCATTGGCCCCAGCAGCAAAACCGAGTTTGATGCCGGTGGTTTTGATTACGACCAGTGGGTGTTTAACCTATCGGGTGTAACCTCTTTTGATGTTGCCAGTTTTGCATCGCCAGTTAACCTGGCCACTGGTATTGAAATTCGGCGCGAAGGCTACTCTATCTTCGCCGGTGAACCTGACTCCTATCGTAATGGCGGCGTGTTGTTGCCTAACGGCAATCCAACCCAGTCTGGCGCTCAGGTATTTCCGGGTTTCAGGCCTGCCAATGCCGTTGACGAGAGCCGGCGGGCAATCGGCGTATATGTTGACTTAGAAGCCAACGTTACAGATAACCTGCTGGGTTCGGTAGCCTTGAGGGCAGAGGACTATTCTGATTTTGGTAACAATGTTACCGGCAAACTGGCACTGCGTTACGATGTCAGTGACAGCGTTGGTTTGCGTGGCAGCGTCCAGAACGGATTCAGGGCACCATCATTGCAACAACAATATTTTACCAGTACGTCGACAAACTTTATTGGTGGTATCCCGTTCGATATTACGACCTTCCCGGTTAACGATCCGGCGGCTATAGCGTTAGGTTCAAGCCCGCTGGATGCTGAAGAGTCCATTAATCTTTCGCTCGGTGCGGTATTCCGGCTTGGAGATTTAACCTTAACCATTGATGGCTATCAGATTAATATTGACGACAGAATAGTGTTATCAGAAAACCTGACCCAGCCTAACGTGCGTGCCTATCTGGAGTCACTGGGGTTAATTGGTATTGGTGGCGGTCGCTTCTTTATCAATGGCGTCGATACCGAAACGCAGGGCATTGATATTGTTGCCAATTATCCGGTTTTTACTGCAGATATGGGCCGCTTTGACTTAACTTTGGTGGCAAACGTTAACAGTACTGATGTTACCAGCACACCAGAAACAGCCGAGTTGTCGGCGCTTGATCCGGCGCCGGAACTGTTTGGCAGGGTGAATGTGCTGACCTTTGAAAAAGGTAACCCAAAAAACAAGTTAGGTGCGCATGTTAACTGGAGTTTAGACCGCTTTGGTGCCACTTTCCGGGCAACCCGCTACGGTGAGGTGTTAACGCCTAACGCCAACCCCGCCAATGATTTTACCCTGGATGCAGCAACCTTAATTGATGTGGAAGCACGCTATCAGCTAACCGATAATATGAAATTGGCATTTGGCGCCGATAACCTGTTAGACGAATACCCGGATGCCTTTCCCATTAATTTAAACGGTACCGGCAACACGCCGTTTTCTAACTATTCACCCTATGGCCGCTCTGGCCGGCTGGTGTATGGACGGGTAAGTTACGATTTTTAACGAGGGGGTTTAAGCAAAAACCAAGGCGCTTTGCGCCTTGGTTATTTCAGACCGTTAAGCTCAGCGGTGGTAATTAGCCGTTCCAGTTCCGGCCTTGCAAAATAGTAGCCCTGATAATAACGAATACCCAGGCCCAATAAGCAATCCAGCTCCACCTTGGTTTCTACCCCTTCGGCCAGTACCAGGGTGCCTTGTAACTCACACTGGGCAATGGTTTGTTCAATAATAAACTGTTTAGCCGGGTTGCTCTGAATATTGCGGATCAGTTCCATATCCAGTTTTAAGATATGAGGCTTAAGCTCAACCAGCCAGTCGAGCGTGGCGTAACCCGCACCGTAGTCATCAATGGCGGTTTTAAAACCACGCTTTGCATAACTGCGGAAAATCCGGTTTAAATGATCTTTATCCGGAATTTGTTCACCTTCAGTCACTTCAAATACCAATTTGGTTAAATCGAACCCGTATAAATCTGCCGCTTCAATGGTCGCTTTAATACAGGTTTCCGGATTGTAGACCGCATTGGGTAAAAAATTGATATTCAAATAAGTGCTGCAGCCTAACTTAGCGGCCGTTTCAATTGCTTTTACCCGGCAAGCCTGGTCAAAATAATACTTGTTATCGTCGTTAATGTGCTCAAACACCCAGCCAGCCCCCTGACCTTGTGGGCCTCGCACCAAGGCTTCATAGCCACAGATAACCTGATACTTCCAATCGATTATCGGCTGAAATGCCATGCGGATCTGAAAACCTAACGACTGACCACTTAAACAGTCGCTGCAGGTTTGTTGTTTAATTTGAGCAGGAAAATCCATCAACAACCTTAAATCTTAAAAAAACCCAGATAAACTTTAGCGATTTTTCAGCGTTATTACCAACTAAAGATCGGTAAAAACGTCAATCTGCCGCAACATCAAGACCAAGACCAAGACCAAGACCAAGACCAAGAGCCAAAGCATAAACTCAAATTGAACACTGAGCGGCTTGCTCTGCTGAAGGCCTAAAAGCTACGACGCCATTTTCATGGCCTGGCATAGCAAAAATGCGCTGTTGCTGCATAATTAAATTGAAATTTTATAACCCCTTTCTGCTGGGCCATCGTATCACTCTGCGTTGACTAACCTGCCGCTATGATAAGCCCGCTACTTTGCCAAACCAGCCGCATAGCAGGCCAAAACTGGCAAGCGCAAGCCAGAGCTGTATAATAGCCGGCAATACCCTACAGGGCCTGATGCCAAGTATGAAATATAAAGACCTACGTGATTTTATCAGTCAGTTAGAACAGCGCGGTGAACTGGTGCGGGTAACCGCAGAAGTAGACCCGGTACTGGAAATGACCGAAATTGCCGATCGCACCCTGCGAGCAGGCGGCCCGGCTATTTTATTTGAAAACCCCAAAGGCTACAGTATGCCGGTACTGGCCAACCTGTTTGGCACGCCGCAACGGGTGGCACTGGGTATGGGCCAGGAAAATGTCTCTGCACTTCGGGAAGTGGGAAAGCTGCTGGCTTTTTTAAAAGAGCCCGAGCCACCAAAAGGCCTGAAAGACGCGTTTAGTAAGCTGCCGTTATTCAAACAAGTGCTGAATATGTCACCGAAACAGGTAAAAAAAGCGCCCTGCCAGCAAATAGTGCTAAGTGGTGATCAGGTTGATTTAAGCCAGCTGCCGGTAATGACCTGTTGGCCGGGCGATGCGGCACCCTTAATTACCTGGGGCTTAACCGTCACTAAAGGGCCGCACAAAGCGCGGCAAAATTTAGGCATCTACCGCCAGCAAGTGCTGGCCAAAAACAAACTGATTATGCGCTGGTTATCGCATCGCGGTGGTGCACTGGATTTCTATGAGTTTCAAAAAGCCAATCCGGGAGAAAACTATCCGGTGTCTGTCGCATTAGGTGCCGATCCGGCGACTATTCTTGGCGCTGTGACGCCCGTACCGGATACCTTGTCAGAATACGGTTTCGCCGGCTTGCTGCGCGGTGATAATACCGAAGTGGTTAAATGTATCAGCAACGATTTGCAGGTGCCGGCCAGTGCCGAAATAGTACTGGAAGGCTATATTGCACCGGGTGAAATGGCACCAGAAGGCCCTTATGGTGACCATACCGGTTATTACAACGAAGTAGACAGCTTTCCGGTATTTACCGTGACCCACATTACCATGCGAAAAGACCCGATTTATCACAGCACTTATACTGGCCGGCCGCCAGATGAACCGGCTATTCTGGGCGTGGCATTAAATGAAGTGTTTGTGCCGATACTGCAAAAACAGTTTCCGGAAATAACCGACTTTTACCTGCCCCCTGAGGGTTGCTCATACCGGTTGGCAGTAGTTACCATGAAAAAGCAGTACCCTGGCCATGCCAAACGGGTAATGATGGGCGTCTGGTCTTATTTACGCCAGTTTATGTATACCAAGTTTGTGATTGTCTGCGATGACGATATTAACGCCCGCGACTGGCAGGATGTTATCTGGGCCATTACCACACGGATGGACCCGGCCCGAGACACCACCCTGATAGAAAATACGCCGATTGACTATTTGGATTTTGCCTCGCCAGTGTCCGGCCTTGGATCAAAAATGGGGATGGATGCCACCAACAAATGGCCGGGCGAAACCACGCGCGAATGGGGCGAACCCATTGTTATGGACTCGCAGACTAAACAACGGGTAGATTCCATCTGGGACAGCCTGGGCATTGTGTTGCCCTCAAAGGACACTACGCTGTGAGTTTTACCGTAACAGTGGTTCCTGCAAAGCTTAGCTTTGCCGTACAGGACGGCGAAACCATTCTTGGCGCGGCACTACGCAGTGGTATAGATTTTCCAAACCGCTGTCGCCAGGGCGTTTGCACCAGCTGCGTCTGCAAGTTAAAAAGCGGTAAAGTGCGCTACAACGAGCCACAACCACTGACTGAAGTAGACAAACAACAGCAGTTTACTTATTGTTGCCTGGCATACCCGGTAAGCGATGTAGTATTGCACCACCCTTTTATCAGTGGCTAATTACCGTTAACCAATACGCCACCAGAACATGAGAGTTTTATGACCAACACTGCCAACACCTCTGCTATTGCCTGCAAGATACATTCGGTAGCAGCGCTGACCTCAGGTATCAGCAAAGTCGTGTTAAGCCCTGAGCAGGCGGTTGATTACCGTGCCGGCCACTATTTGCAACTGGTGTTAAGTGCTGCCGATAAACGCCCTTTTTCGATTGCCAGCATTGCCAGCAGCAACCTGCTGGAATTGCATATTGGCACACCGGCAGGTGATACCTGGTCAAGCGCAGCCCTGACCCATATTGAGCAGCAATTTCAGGCGGGCTTACCGGTAATGGCAGAAATTGGTCTGGGCCAGGCGCAGCTTCGTGAAAATAGCAAACGACCGGTGATATTACTGGCAGGAGGCACTGGTTTTTCCTACGTTTATGCCATTGCCCAGGCGTTACGTGCAGCCAACACCAGCCAGCCGGTATATTTGTACTGGGGTGTTCGCTCAGAAGACGCTTTATATTACCAGCAACAGCTGCAGCAGTGGGCCAGTAGCAGTAAACAGTTCCGCTTTATCCCGGTAGTACAGCAACCCTCTGCTGACTGGCAGGGCCGCACCGGTCTGGTACATGAAGCCGTACTAGCAGACTTTGTGTCATTGGAGGCCTACGATATTTATATTGCCGGCCCTTTTGCCATGGCCGGAATAGCCCGCGATGCCTTCACAGAACAAGGCGCTCATCGCGAGTATATGTTTGCTGATGCTTTTGCTTATATTTAGACTGGTTTGGCCAGTGGCGATATGCCACAATAATTGCACCCGAAACACAGACAGAGCCCGGATATGACTCACCAAACCTTAATAAAAGTACGCGGTTATCATTTAGACATTTATCAGCATGTAAACAATGCGCGTTATCTGGAATTTCTGGAAGAAGCTCGTTGGGGCTATCTGGAAGACAGTGGCGATATCGAGTGGTTTGCCAGACATAACCTGGCGTGGATAATTGTTAACATTAATATTAATTACCGGGTAGCGGCCACTATGGGCGACACCTTGCAAGTATTTACTCGCTTTAGCAAAATTGGTGGCAAAAGCGCCGTGGTTACACAGGAAGTGCGGATTGCCGGCAAAGATGCCATTGCCGCTGATGCCCAGGTGACCATTGTTTGCCTGGATCAAAAAACCGGTAAGCCGGTGGTTATTGACGGCGAATTAAAACAGCGGCTGGAGCAACATCTGCAGGAATAACTAAAATAGCGGCTGCGTGCCGCTATTTTAAGCGATGTTACATAAGCAGTCTTTTTAGCTCCAGCGCAGGTGTGTATTGTTTAGCAATTGCCGCTTCAAGTAACGCGAGTCCCGCCTCGCGATCGCCTTCAAGTAGCATCCTACTGCCTGCCCATGCCATCGCTTCAGCATCTTGCTCCTCAACCAAAATATGTTCCCAGCGTTGGTCGTGAGGCGCCACAATCCGTTGCGCAGCCTTACTGCCGTTTCTGGCAGCTTTGTCCCACCAGAACCGAGCGGTTAAACTGGGTGGTATTGTCATTATTGGCATAACAAGTACAGACTCTGTCTGCCGTTCAGCTGACCTGTTGAGACGATAAACATCCGACTCCAATGTTCCCGTTAACTTTAAGCCAATCAGCGTTTGCAGCTTATTTTCATCTGAAAAGTCAGTTCTTAGCAGCTCAATGATGGTGCCATCTTCTGCAACCCGCACTTCTGCATTGCCGACAAAACCGGAAAAATCCGCTGTTACCTGGCTCATTGTCCTGAATGCTGACAAATCAAGCTTGGCGCTGACCGGCATGTCATTATCGATAACGCTTAGCTTTACTTTTTGGGTATCTAACAGTTGCAACAAACTTCCAAGTAAAAACTGATGCTGGGCCGATCCCAATAACGCGCCACGCCAAAGTTGATGCTGTTCTATGAGTAACTCTACCGCATCAATGTTCAACTCCTCGTTAAGCGAATAGTCAAGTCGAGTGGTGAGTATTTGCTTTGCACCCGTTGCCTCATACCGCCAGGTTTTTAATGCACGCAACGCACTTTGGTCAAACGTCTTTTCCGGGAATGCATCCATAACCTTCGCAGTTTTCACGACGCCTTGCTCATCGACGAGAAAACGCAGTGTAACGTAGCCAATTGCACCAGTGCGGTAGGCATTTAAAGGGTAAAGCGGTGCTTCTCGTTTAATGGGCGACGGTGATAAAACTGCATCAATATTGCTGCTATGTGGCAATAGCCACCACCTGGCAACGTGTTGTAACTTTACTAATTCCTGATCTGCTCTGGCTAACTGTGTATCGTCCAGGTTTTGCTGCAATTGTGCTATGACTTCTACTGTATTTGTATGTCCCAGTGCCGCGCCAAGTTTGAAGTAAGCTAATGCCATACTGTAGTCAACAGCGATACCCTCGCCGTACAAATGCATCGTAGCGAGATTAAAGGCGGCATCTTTATTTCCATATGGGATTAATTGGGTGAATTGTACTTTCGCCAACGCGTAATTCTGAGTTTGGTGAGCTTTCACTGCCTGTAACCAGTCTGCCCGCAGTGGGCTAGTCATCAAAACGCCAACAATAGCCAACCATACTCTTACCATTTTTTGCTCCAAGACAATTTACCGCCCGTTTACAAGCAATATAAGTGATGTCAGGACCGATTACAAAGACATTCATCAATGCTGGCTAGCAGGTGTTCACAGCTTTTTGATATGTTTGTCTAATGCCTGCTTTAGCAGTTCACTGGTTTTTATTTCATCGCCGCATGGCATTTTTTTTGCCGCCATCAGCGCTTCAAAACCATCCAGCATTGGGTCGCCCACAACGCAAACCCCTTTTCTGATACGAACAATCTGCCGACCGTCATCCAGCTGGGCAATTACCTGTTGTGCCGGGTTCTCACTAACCGGCCAGTGCTTTTTATCCACCGTTAGCCGCGGTTGTTGTCTTTGTAAAAACTGCTGATAGCTGGCCGATGCAGCGCGATCGATTGCTGCGTAGTCTGGTTTTGCGACTTGGTTCAGTGCTCGTTGCGCCAGGCCTTTTCCTTGAACTAACGTTTGGTCATCAGCTGAACGGGTAATGTGGCCAGCGACATCTGGCGTTATCGTGGGCGGATTTAATTCTGGCCGCGAGCTTCCTGCGCTACCATCTCTGACAATAGTCTGCTCGATCAATTCATCGGCTATTCTTTGCTCATCCGTCAATGGATTGTCCGGCAGAGTGGCTTCAGGGGACTGTTTTGCAGCGGGCTGCGGCTGATACAGGAAAGATATTATGGGCTCAGCGACCGGCGACGCAGCAGGCTCGCTGAATTTTGATGTTAGCAGCAACGCCAGAATGACGATATGCAGTAAAACGGCCAGCAAAACCGCGTTGCCATATTCACTGATCAAGCGCTGTAAAGGGTGTGTAACAGCTGCCAAAAATTGCTGCCCAGGGGTGAAACTGTTAGGTCAGTCTCAGACCCTGATGGCAGCAATTAGTTTCGTTGCGGTATTAACTTAGCGACAGTTTTCTATTAGTTAATAAGGATTAGCCGGGCTATAAAAGACACTGTTATTGCCATTAATACTCAGCCTGCTCGGCGGCACCGAGCTGGTATGGTTAAACAGGTGATAATGGTTGCCGGCGCGCAATGTGTAGTACAACATATCATCAATAATTACCGGTTTTGCACATTCCGTTTGCCGGAACATCGTTTGTTGATCAGAGCGTACTATGTAGACCTCATGTTCGCCGAAAACTTCAGTATGGCCATTACGTTCTACCCATAACGCTGTGCGCTCTGACACGCCAATACCCGTTAGCAGATGTTGCTGGTGGTGACCAAGAAACACCATAAGCCGGCCCATTCTGTCGCGTTGTTTAAAATGGGTATCGGCAAGGGTATTACCCAGCATTGGCGCGTTTAAAAAATCGGGGCTGAACGCAATATTGGTATCACAAAAATCTTGTACCACCTCTTGTGACACCGCACTGCCAACGCCATCAGGATTATAAATAATACTACTGAGAATGGTATTGCCCGCCGAAGTGCCACCAATAATGGCGCCGCGCTGATAAGCAGCATGCAGTGCCTGTTGCAACGCAGTATTTTGCCAATTTGAAATATAAGTAGACTGATCCCCTCCAGCAAACCAGATAAACTCGGCACTTTGTACTGCCCATCGCACATAGTCGCTATTGGCTTTATCTCTGCTATCAACCAGCAACGTTTCCACCGAAGCGGCCTGCAGTAAGTGTAAGAAATAATCGTTATAGCCGGCAGCGCCCTGAGTGCGTAACACCAGTACGTTGCCACCCTGGATATAAGGGCGTACTTTGTCGCTAAAAATGCTGTCTACGTCAGTACTGCCGCCCATCAGAATAATACCAGCATCAGCGGGTACCAGCGGCACACAAACATCTTCGTTGTAGCCAACGGCATATCGCTGCAATACTCCCGGTTTTGCTGGCCGCGGCCCAAAGCCACATTGTTCTGCATTCGCTAATGCGCCCAGCGCTGGGACAGCGTCTGTGCCTGAACCTTGCTGGCTGCAACCGGCTAACAATAACAGTAGTGACATCATATAATATTTCATCTTTGCTTAACCTTTTAATCAGCTTGCCACCTCAGGATAGCAAGCTGTATTTCTCTACTAAAGCTGGCTTAATAAGGATTAGCCGGATTGTAGAAACTACCACTACGACCATCGATGCTCAGCCGCGTTGGGCTGACACTGCTGCTATTGTTCAGCAGGTTGTAGCTCTGACCGGGTAACAGCTTATAACGCAGTAAGTTGTTAATAATTACAGGCTGGCCACAACTGGCTTGCTGATACTGGGTCTGACTGTCGGCGCGCAAAACGTATACCTCGTGGCTACCATCAACCACACTGTTACCGTCTGCCGTGACAAACAGCGAAGTTGCCTCTGATACCGCCACTACCCGGCTTGAACTTCCCAATTTGGCCTGAAATACTGCCGAGCGGCCCATCCGATCACGCTGTTTAAAATGGGTATCGGTAATAATGCCATCCAAGAGCGGCAAACCAAGAAAGTTGCTGCTGATATTAACCGTTTCATGGCAAAAATCGGTAACAGCTTCAGAGCTTATTGCACCCAGAACCCCATCCGGATCATAGATAAACTCGCCCAATACATGGTTACCCGCCGACGTACCACCCAAAGCACCACCTTTGTTATAAACGTGCATTAGCGCATTCTGCACCCTGGTACCCTGCCACTGGTTCAGATAATCAGCTTGGTCACCACCGGCAATAAAGACAAACTCGGCACTGCGAATTGCCCAGTCGACATAGTCACTGTTGGCTTTGGTCCGGGTATTTATAATTAAGGTTTCTACTGAAGCCGCGTCAGTTAAACCCTGTAAATAGTCGTTATAAGCTGCCGTACCAGAGGTACGCAGTACCACCACATTGCCGCCGTTTATATGGGGTTTAATCCGGTTGACGAAGGCCGCATCCACATCAGCACCTCCGCCCATCAATAACAATGCCGGGTTGAATAAACTGATACAAACATCGGTACTACTGCCCAGCAAGGTTGCTGATAAGCCACCGGGCTTTGCCGGACGACTGCCGTAATTGCAATTTTCCGGTTCAGGCTCTGGCTCAGGATCCGTGGTTCCACCACCCGCTCCGCTAAAATTAACGGTTAACTGGTAACTACCGGTACCGCTGTAGCGGCTCACTTTAATAAAATGGGCGCCGGCTGGAGAGTCAACATAGGTACCTGTTTCCGGATTAGCACTGCTTTGGCCAGAGGCAATGTAACTGCCACTGGCGCGGTATAAGAACCAATCAAAATCGTCATTATTGGCATGGCTAAGGCTTACCGAAATATTACCGGCAGAACTGGTGTCAAAGTAAAACCAGTCCTGATCGGTGCGGCTGCCAATGGCGCCCTGCACGGCGACATCACTGCACAGCGGGCCATCGGCAGCACTTTCATTATTATTATTTTCGCTTTCCTGGATTAAACAGGCCTGCGCATTGCCACAAAGCAATAGCGCAACGACGCCTAACAGACTTAGTGCTTTCATTTTTACTTCCTGCATGTAGTTTTGTTATAGGAAATGGCCAACAGGCCAGGTTTCTTCGCACGGCAAAACGCCTTGCAAAAGATTTTGGAGCTTACTCAGAGGGTGGGGTCTATTCGTCGAACCACTCAGACAGGTGATAGTCGGTGGAGCACTCATGCAAATTGCTATGCAGATTAGTCGGTTTGGCAACCGACCTCAGTAATTTACTGGCTCTGCATAATAGTTTTTTCATAAGCGTGGGTTCATAACACAGCATGATGACGGTTTAATTACTATTCAATATTGTGCTGATTTACAGATCTGTCAAGAAAACATTTGGATTGATGTAAAAAACCAGAGAGATAGCTGGCACAGGTATTTGCGTTTATAGATAGGGAGTAAGTTGCTGCCACTGTTGTAACTTACCGGCAAAGCTAAGACTGGCGTGGGCCGGGCTGGTGGAGGGCAGCGGAATAAGCTGTAGTGTTTCAGGTAAGTGCTGAGTTTTGAGAACATAACGCCGGAAACTTTGCCAGGCTTTAGCACCGTTAAAAGCGATAGCAGTCACCTTGCTATGTCGCTGCATAAATTCAGCAAAGTCGTTTGGCTGCTCGGCACTGATGGCACTATCCAGACTACCCTTGCGCTGGCAATAACCAAGCACATCCCATAGTGCTATCTGCCGGTTCAGCAAAGCCTGCAGCCGCGCGGCATAACTTAGCCCGGATTCAAGCTCAAGTAAGCTGGACATCACTGGCCAGAACGCGTTGCGGGGATGGGCATAATATTGCTGCTGTTGCAGCGACTTTTCGCCTGGCATGCTACCCAGAATTAACAATCTGGCATCGGGTCGCGCCACCGCCGCCAGGCAGGATATCCCCTCTGCCATTAACGCAGTTCGGGCTGGTACTGCCGGGCTTTTTGCCAGGCTTGCTGCGCCTGTTGCGGTTCACCTTCCTGCTCGGCCAGATACGCCAAAACAGCATACAGATAGCCATTGCTGGGGTTATCGCGCAGCCAGTGCTGAACCTGCTTGCGTAATCTTAACACCGAACGGCCAAGCGTTATCTGCCGTAAATGTGGCCATGCCGGTGCCACATCGGTCAGCGACAACGCCGCCACCAGGCGCTTTTCTGCTGCGTCAGGGTGCCCGGCATTCGCTTCAGCCCAGGCTAAGCCAACAGCCGCGGCTGCCGACTTGCGCTCTTTTGCAGGTAAGGCTTGCCAGTAATCCTGCTGTTGGTCAAAGCCAGCCTCGCCTGCTAAATGCCGAACGGCTTGAGGGTAAATAGCAAAACGTTGTAGTTGCCAGCTGTGTTTATCAAACCAATGCTCTGTAGCAGCACGCCCTGCAGCGCTCAGCAACGGTTGCCAGAGGCCCGCCTGCTGTAGTGCGCGCAAGTATAACTGGCCGAGCGCTGCATCAACCGGCGGCTGCTGCAACAAGGCCTCGAGGATCACCACTGCCTGACGAGTCTGACCCTGGTGCAATAACATATCGGCCTCAAGGTATTGGCGGTTTGGGTCATCTGCAGCCAGTTCGGCTAGCAGTGTGTTAGCTTGTTGGTAATCACCGGCATAAAACGCCGCATAAGCTGCCAGGAAACGCTTTTCATCGCTAAAGCCTCCCGCTTGCAGCGCTAGCTGAAGCTCGCTGGCAGCCTTTGGCCATTGGCGCCTCGCGTAAGCATGTAAGCCATTAGCAAAGGCCTGCTGCGCTTTTTTCTGCCGCCGTGAGCGGAAAAAATTAAATGAGCCGTGCTGGATCCGCAACAGGTACTTTAACAACTTTACTACCAGCATAATTGCCAGCAGAGTAACCGTTAACACGATTACAAAGCCCAGTGCGGTCATTTCAATAACATAGCCGGCCAGCACCAGTTTCAGATAACCCGGGTTATTGGTTACCACCGGCCCTAAAAACATGGCCAGCGCCAGCACAACGATCAGTATAATGGCTTTGATCATAGGTCGGTCTCCGCCAGGCTTTGCAGGTAGTCCTGCAGCTGAGCACTACTTTGCAGTGTTGGCAGTTGTTGCTCGCTGATATGCATGGCCGCCAGCGCCAGCAATTGTTCACTCAGTTGTTGCACGGCCGGTTCGGCTGCCTGAAAATGACGCTGCAACTGATCGCTGGCTTGTTGCAATGCGCTGCGATACACCGCGGGCTCTCCCTGCAATACCGCCAGTTGTGCCAGCAGCAATTGCTGGTTCAGAGCAACCCTTACCATCAGCTGTTGCTCTGCCGTTAAGCTGAAATAATCTTCTGGTGTGGCCAGCCGGGCGGAAAATAACTTTTGCAAGCTGCTGTGCCAGTAATAGCTTAAGGTGCTGCGCCAGTTTTTCAGCTCCCCCTCTGGCTCGGCGACGGTAACACTGAGCTCAGTATGCTGCTGCTTTAACGGTAAATGCATACTGGTTTTACGCATTTGCGCCAGCTCGACATGCACGGCACTCAGATCGGGGGTTTGTATGGTGGCCAGCGCCGCTAAATCATCGGCGATGGCTTGACGCACATTAATCAGCGACGCATCATCCAGTTCAGCAAGCTGCTGCCTGGCACGCTGCAGCAACAGCCTGGCAGTGTTAATATCCCGATTTAACCAAAGACTGTAATCCGCCCGTTTTAACAAAAACTGAATTTCAGCCAGTGCCCAGTGCCTTGGTGGCGCACCGTCGCTTTGCTGCACCAGTTCACGTACGCCTTGCATTTGCTGCTGCAATTGCTGTTGCTGGCGTTGTTGCTGTGCCGTTATTTGCTGCGTCAACTCGCTCACGCTCTGCTGCTGACGACTCAGGCTTTGCTGTAACTGGCTCTCGTTATTGCTTAGCAGTTCAGCACTGTTCCTGCTAATCTCCTGCTGCGCTTGTTGCAGCTGCTGTTGCTGACTTTGCAGTTGTTGCCACTGTGGCCATAACCAATATACAGCCCACACCAGGGCTGCTGCCATCAACAACGAGCATAGCAATGCCAACGCCGCCAACGCGCGACCGCCACGAGGCGGCCGCTGCTCTTGTTCAGCAAGCTGCTGTTTTAGTTGCTCCAGCGGTGCATCTGATTCTTCAGCCGGGGTTAACTCTGCCTGTTCACTCATAATATTTCCTTCTTAAGCTGAATAATTTGCTGCAGCAACGCCTGATCATTAGCATTTTCTGCCAAGCTTATCTGCTGGGGATTGATACCCAGAGCCAGTGCCTGCTCCTGCATTCGCGGGCTTACCAGCAACCAGTGCCGTTGCTGCAGCCAGGCGACACCGCCCTCTGGAATAATGGCAAACAACTGCTGCAAAATTTCGTTACTGGTGGCTACAATACAACGTACTTGCTGTTGCTGCCACACCTGCCACAGCTGGGCCCCGTCCAGCGGAAGTGGTAGCCGGTTATAACTTTGCACATACTTAACGGTAGCACCCCGGGCTATTAATTGCTGCTTAATCAGCTCCCGGCCACTGTTGCCACGCACCACCACAATTTGTCTGCCCTTGACTTGCTGTAACTGTGGTAGCGCCAGCAATCCTTCACTACGCTGATCGTGCGGGACTATTACTTCACGCCCACTCCAGCGCTGCAACACGCTGGCTGTGGTGCTACCAACAGCAAACAAATGGCCACTTAGTTGCTCCGGCTGGATTTGCTGCTCCAGCGCGTGTACCGCACTGACACTGACAAAAATAAGCAGCTCTGCGTGTTCCAGTAATGCATGGTCTTTGGCTTTTAATACCACTTGCTGGGTTGTAATGAGTGGCTGATAACTATAAGCAATGCCTCTCTCGTCCAGACTAGCCAGCAAGTTATCGGCCTTACCTGCTGGCCGGGTGATCAAAAAAGGCGTGGCGATCATCATGCGTTTGCCTGATACACCTGCTGTAAAATAACCCCCGCCCCCTGGGCCAGTAGCTGCTCCGCCACAGCCAGGCCCAGCTGCTCTGCTTGTGCCGCGTCACCCGTTGTTTCAGCCCGGATAATCTGACCGCCATCCAGTGAACCGACCAGGCCGCGTAAATGCAACTGCTCACCATTAAGGGTAGCAAAGGCGCCGATGGGTACCTGACACCCCCCCTGCAAACGGCGGTTCATTGCCCGCTCGGCCAGCACACAATAGCGCGTAGCCTGGTGCTCCAGCGGCGCTAACAGTTGCTGGATCGCGTTATCGCTACTACGGCATTCAATACCGACCGCACCCTGGCCATTCGCCGGTAAACTTTGCTCTGGTTCAATATAGCTGGCAATCCGATCGGCGAAACCGAGCCTGATTAAACCCGCGGCAGCCAGAATAATAGCGGCAAACTCGCCGTTATCCAGTTTGGCCAGCCGGGTGTTAACATTGCCCCGCAAATCGCGCACGGTTAAATCGGGCCGCAACGCTTTTAACTGGCATTGTCGACGCAAACTAGAGGTGCCCACTACCGCACCATGAGGTAACTGCTCTAGCTGCTGAAACTGGTTTGATACAAACGCATCGCGCGGGTCCTCACGCTGACAAATGGTTTGCAGCACCAGGCCGTCAGGAAAAGCCACCGGCACATCTTTAATGCTGTGTACGGCAATATCGGCCCGGCCATCCAGAATGGCGGTTTCCAGCTCTTTAACAAACAACCCTTTACCGCCAATTTTCGCCAGCGGGGTGTCGAGAATTTTATCGCCCTGGGTCGACATCGGCACCAACTCTACCTGCAGTGCCGGATGATGGCGGATAAGCTCTGCTTTAACAAATTCGGCCTGCCACAGCGCCAGCGCGCTTTTACGGGTGGCTATACGTACAACCTGGCTCATGTTAATCGTCCTTTGCCTGCATTAAACGGCGTTGCAAAAAGCTGCTGATATCAGCAACTTCCTGGGCACAGACGCTGTGCTCCATCCGGTAATCGTGCCAGCTTACGCTAAAGCCGGCACTTTTTAAGGCGTGAAATGCCTGTTGCCCTGCTGCCATTGGTACCATGGGGTCCTGGCTACCATGACCAAAAAACACCGGCGTAGCCTTGTTAATGGTTAATGCCTCTGACCCGAGTTTTTCTACAGCACACATGTAGGTTGATAATGCCATTACACCGGCCAGCTTATAGGGCAGGCGGGCCAGTAAGTGCAATGCAATTACCCCGCCCTGACTAAAGCCAGCCAGTACAATTTGCTCGCTGCTTAAACCATCAGCAATCAGTTTATCCAGTAGTTTTTGCACAGCTGCGGCAGACTGCCGCACACCGTCTTCATCAGCCCGATGGGCTAAATCCATGGTTTTAATATCGTACCAGGACCGCATCCGCATGCCGCCATTTATCGTTACCGGCTGCTCGGGCGCATGTGGGAATAAAAACCGGATGCCAGCATCGGCGGGCAAGCGCAGTTCTGGCACTATCGGCGCAAAACCGTGGCCCGAATCGCCCAGGCCATGCAACCAAATTACTGCAGCCTTAACCGGGCCGGTTGGTTTTACATCAACAAAAGAAAGTAACGCCATTATTCAGTTCCAGGTTGTTGTGCCGTTAGCACCACCGCAGTGCCAGCCTGCTTAGAGGCTGCATCGGATAACAGTTGCCAGAACTCACTGCCGGTGCGGTTATCAATCCACTGGCCGTTTTTCCATTCGAAATGATGGCCATTAAATTTTGTCGCCACCCACAGCTGCTGCAATGGCGGTTGTTTGTTAATAATAATTTTGCTTTGATCAGGAAAGGTTACTGATAACAGCCCGCCGTTTGATTCATAGTCTAAATCAAGATCGAGTTGCTCAATCGCCTCTTCTACCGCTAACAGGGTATTATCGGTTAGTTCTTCATATTCTAAGTCATTCATCTGCGTCACCTGTTTGCTTTTATCGCTAAGGATGCGATTATAGAGCGTCAAGCCGTTAAAGAAATAGAAACCATGCAAACGAAGCGCACTTTATCCCAGTTTCTTTTGCCTGCCTGCTTAATGCTGGGCAGCATTATGCTTACTGCCTGTGGTCAAAAAGGGCCTCTTACCTTACCACAAGCTGCACCCGAAGTGGCAGAGCCAGCGCCAGAAAAGCCTGGTCAGCCCAATCCGAGTGAACCTTCCAGCGAGGAGCAGATCCGTGGACCATTTTAATTACCAGCACGATTGCCTGTATGCCGAACAGGTCGATTTAAATGCGCTGGCAACCGAGTTTGGCACCCCTTGCTATGTCTATTCAAAAGCGACTATCGAGCGCCATTATCAGGCCTTTGCCAGTGCTGCATCGGCGCATCCGCACAGCCTGGTATGTTATGCGGTTAAAGCTAACAGCAATCTGGCGGTGTTAAATGTACTGAGTAAACTGGGTAGTGGTTTTGATATCGTCTCCGGTGGCGAACTGCGCCGGGTTATTACCGCCGGCGGCGACCCGGCGAAAGTGGTGTTTTCCGGCGTTGCAAAAACCGTTGACGACATGCGATTTGCGCTGCAACTGGGAATAAAGTGTTTTAATGTTGAGTCTGAGGCTGAGCTTGAGCGCCTGCAACAGGTCGCCAGCAGTTTAAATGTTAAGGCCCCGGTGTCGCTAAGGGTTAACCCGGATATTGATGCCAAAACCCACCCTTATATTTCAACCGGTTTAAAAGCCAATAAATTTGGTATTGATATTTTAACTGCACCGGCAATATACCGGTCAGCCAGCCAGATGAGCCACGTTAAGCTGGTAGGGGTAGATTGCCATATCGGCTCGCAGCTTACTGAAACCCAACCGTTTTTAGAAGCGCTGGAAAAACTACTGAGTTTAATTGATGCGCTTAAACAAGATGGCATTGTGCTTAGCCATATCGATATCGGTGGTGGTCTTGGTGTCACCTACGATAAAGAGACCCCACCTGAACCCTATGCCTACATCAGCAAAGTGGTGGAACGGTTACAACAGTACCCTGAGCTGGAACTGATCATGGAACCCGGCCGGGCCATTATGGCCAATGCGGGTATCTTATTAACACGGGTAGAATACTTAAAGCCAGGTCAGGAAAAGAACTTTGCCATCGTTGATGCCGCCATGAACGATTTAATCCGGCCGGCACTGTACAGCGCCTGGCAGAATATTGTGCCGGTAAACCCGAAAAGTGCTGCCACGCCACATTTGTACGATGTGGTAGGCCCGGTATGTGAAACCGGCGATTTTCTGGGTAAAGATCGAATGCTGGCCATTGCCCAGGGTGATTTGCTGGCCGTGCGCTCCGCCGGTGCTTATGGCTTTACCATGAGTTCGAACTACAACAGCCGGCCGCGGGTGGCCGAAGTTATGGTGGTGGGCAATCGCAGCCACCTTATCCGGGCCCGCGAACAATGGCAGGATTTATGGCGCGGCGAGCAGCTGCTAACTGAACAGTAATAAGGCGCCAATGATCATTAATTTCTCGAAAATGCAGGGCCTGGGCAACGACTTTATGATGGTCGACAGCGTCAGCCAGAACATTTTTCTGACCAAAGAGCAAATCCGCCAACTGGCCGATCGTAATTTTGGTATCGGCTTCGACCAGTTACTGATGGTAGAGCCGCCTTATGATCCGGAACTGGATTTTCATTACCGTATTTTCAATGCCGATGGCAGTGAAGTAGAGCAATGCGGCAATGGTGCCCGCTGTTTTGCTAAGTTTGTGCGCCACCGCGGCCTGACCAATAAAAGTAAAATTCAGGTAAGTACCAAATCGGCCAGAATTACCCTGTATGTTGAACAGGACGGCCAGGTAACGGTGAACATGGGTATTCCACAGCTCGACCCGGCAATGGTGCCGTTCAAAGCCCAGAAACAGGAAGCCACCTATATTATGCGGGCCGACGAACACACGGTACTTTGCGGTGTGGCGTCAATGGGCAACCCGCACGCCGTGCTTGAGGTAGACGATATTGCCAGTGCCAACGTGGCAGAGTTAGGGCCGCTATTGGAAGTACACGAACGTTTTCCACAAAAAGCCAATATCGGCTTTATGCAGGTAATTTCGCCCTCGCACATTAAATTGCGGGTATGGGAGCGCGGTACCGGTGAAACACTGGCCTGCGGCACCGGTGCCTGCGCGGCAGTGGTAGTTGGCCAGCTGCAGAAGAAACTCGGGCCACAGGTGCAGGTCGACTTGCCCGGTGGTAGCTTACACATTCGCTGGAATGGCCCGGGCCAGATGGTTAAAATGACCGGCCCGGCTGAACACGTATTCGATGGACAACTTTCGTTATGAACGACACCCTTGCAAAGGATAAAGAGGCAATCGCCGCCAGTGTGGTGCTTGACTACTTACAGGATCATCCCACGTTTTTTCAGCACCATCCGCAGTTGTTACAACAGATGCGTTTACCGCATCAGCAACGCGGTAGCGTGTCGCTGGTAGAACGTCAGCTGGAAATGCAACGAAGCAAAATTGCCGCCCTGGAAGATGACATTACCCGCTTAATGTCCGTTGCCCGTCAGAATGAACATATTTTTCATGCGCTGAACACCCTGCACTTAAGCTTATTGCATAAACCTTCGCTGGAAGCGGCAGAACAGGCACTGCAGCAGTTTGCCAAGAGCATGCCGCAGGTTCACGCGTGTCGTCTGGTGTGTCTGCAACCCGACAGCAGCGCCATTAGCAAGTATCAGTTGCTGTTGTCGCGCCGTTTAAGCAGCGACAATGTATATCTGGGCCGTTTAAACAAAGAAGAGCAGCAGCCATTGTTTGGCGACGCCATTCATTCAGTAGCGTTGGTACAAATTGGCAGTGGCCCCGGGTTGGCGCTGCTGGCTTTTGGCAGTGAACAGGACGACCATTTTCAGCCGGCAATGGACCGGTTGTTTATCCGGCACCTGGCCAAACTGCTGGTACAGGTGTTACCCGGTAATGACCAAAGCTGAGCCGCGGTGGCAAACCGATATTGACGCCTACCTTAGCTACCTGCGCTTTGAGCGCGGTTATGCCAGCCGTACCCTACAAACCTACCAGCAACAGCTAAGCCTGGTGGCAAACAGCCAGGCTGAAGTTGCCAGCCAGACCATAACCGATGACCCCACAGCGTTTAGCTGGTACAGCCAAACTGAAAGCAGCCTGCAAACCTATCTGGCAAATGGCCGGCGTCGCGGCTTAAGTGCCCGCAGCCTGGCGCTGGTTGTTGCAGCGCTGCGCGGTCTTTATCGTTACCTGCAGCAACAACAGCTCGTGTCGGACAACCCGGCGCAATACCTGACCGTGCCCAAGCCAAAGCCAAAACTACCGAAAAACCTTGATATAGACGCGCTACAGCATTTACTTAGTTTCGATAGCAGCAGTGACGTGCTTGCCTGTCGTGATAAGGCCATGCTCGAATTGTTTTATTCTTCCGGCCTGCGACTGGCAGAACTCGTTGGCAGTAATATTAACGATATCGACTGGCGCGAGAAGTTAATCCGGGTGCGTGGCAAGGGCAGTAAAGAGCGGCAAATTCCCATTGGCTCGCTGGCCATAACGGCCTTACAACACTGGCTAAGCCAGCGCCATCTGTTACTGGGTGCCGCTACACCAGAGGCTGATCACAATGCGCTGTTTTTAAGTAAACAGCAGCTACGTATGTCGGCCCGTCAGGTCAGGCAGCGGGTAAATCACTGGGCCAAACAACAAGGCCTTGGCCAGCAATTACACCCGCATATGCTGCGCCACTCGTTTGCCAGTCATGTGCTGCAATCAAGCGGTGATTTGCGTGCGGTGCAGGACTTACTGGGTCATGCTAATCTTAGTACTACTCAGGTATACACCCATCTTGATTTTCAGCATTTGGCAGCGGTGTATGATAACGCCCACCCGAGAGCCCGGAAAAAGCCGTAATGAGCAAATTGTATGGTTTCGCTTTATTTGTTGTACTGCTATGGCCATTGCTGGCCAGTAGCCATACGGCAACAACAGACCCGACATACCAGCATGTTCGCTTGCACGTCAGCGACATGGCGCAGTATGCGCAGGCAAGTATCAGCCTACACCCTTATATTCTGGCAACTGACCGCGCAGCGCTAACTTTAGATGTGCGGCTGCCTGGAACAGAACTGGCAGCACTGAGAAACTACGGCCTGAGCTGGCAACCCCTGCCAGCCGATGCTTATCCGGAGCTCAGCGCAGCTAGTCAAACTACTGCAACCAGCAGTGTAAGTAGCGATACTATTGCCGGCTATCCTTGCTACCACACCGTTGAAGGCACCTACCAGCAAGCCGCCCAACTGGCCGCTGACTACCCTGAAATTGCCCAGTGGTTCAGTATTGGCAGCTCGTGGCAGCATACTCAGGGCGACGGCGGCTACCCATTGATGGTATTGCGGCTGGGTCGGCGCGAACCGGTTGCTAACCCGGCTGATACCAAACCAATCTTATTTGTGCAAAGTGCCATGCATGCCCGCGAATATGTTACGGCGGAGCTTAACCTGCACTTTGCCAGACAGCTGCTGCAGAATTATCAGCAGCAGGCTGATGCCCATTGGCTGCTGAATTTCACCGAGATTCATTTACTGTTTCAGATGAACCCGGATGGTCGCAAATACGCCGAACAGGGCCAGTTGTGGCGCAAAAATGCTAATCTTACTCACTGCCCGCAGGATGAGCCCGGTGTCGATTTAAACCGCAATTTCAGCTACAGCTGGAATATCAGCAGCAATGGCTCCAGTGGCGAGGCCTGCTCTACCATTTACCGCGGGCCAGAAGCAGGCTCTGAGCCGGAAACTCAGGCAGTAGAGAACTATATTCGCCAGCTGTATAGCGATCGTCGTGGCAGCAGCTTTCAGGACCCGGCGCCAGCAGACACCATGGGGCTGCACCTCGACTTACACAGTGCTGGCGAGTTGATCCTCTGGCCCTGGGGACACACTAACAATCCTGCACCTAATGCCAGCCAGCTGCGCACTCTCGGCCGCAAGCTGGCTTGGTTTAATAATTACTTCCCCAGCCAGAGCATTGGCTTATACCCGACCGATGGCACCAGTGACAGCGTCAGTTATGGTGAGCGTGGCGTTGCAGCCATAACTTTGGAGCTTGGCACCGGCTTTTTTCAAGGCTGCGGCTTTTTTACCAATTCATTGCTGCCGGCCAATTTACCGCTGCTGCAGTATGCTGCAAAAGTTAGCAAGGCGCCTTATCAGCTGCCGTCCGGGCCCGACATTGCCGGGCTTAATGCTAACGGTGCCAGCCATGCCTATATTCAGGCGGGTGACATCCTGACCCTGAACTTTAACGCCGACGATCAACTCTTTAATCAAAGCAATGGCAGTGAGCAAAGCCAGGCCGTTGTTGCCGCCCGGGTCTACCGGCATGCACCGCCCTGGCACAGCGCCAGTGTTGAGTTAGCCACAGCGGAAACCATTAATAGTAACGATAACGGCTCTGTTAAAAATATGCAGGCCCAGCTACTGACTAACGACTGGCCGGCCGGTGAACAGCTGTTATATGTGCAAGCAGAGGACAGCGCAGGTAATCTCGGTGCAGTAAGTGCGGTATTTATCACAGTAGGTGAGCTGCGCAGTCCCGTGGCCGATTTTAGCAGTCAGTGTAGTGCCCTTAGCTGCAGTTTTGATGGTAGTGCCAGCAGCACTGATTCAGAAATAACCGGTTATCAGTGGCAACTTTCCGATGGCAGCACCTTAAGCGGCGCGGCAACAACCCATCAGTTTGCCAGTGCCGGCAGTTATCAGGTTAGGTTAACCATCACCGACAGCAATACGTTAAGCGCCAGCATCAGTAAAACAATTACAGTCAGCGCTCCGCCACAGCCGACTCCCCCGTCAGCCAATACCTTAGAAGGCAGTAGTAGCGGCAGTATCAGCGGCTTTTTCAGCCTGTTATTGTTGCTGTTTATCCGCAGAGTTTGTGAGAAGTCCAATGCATATTTATAAAGCGCTCAGCCCTATTAAAGCGCTATCTTTTGATTTAGATGACACCTTATATGACAACAAACCGGTGATCGCTGCAGCAGAGCAGGCGATGCTTGACGCGTTGCTTAAACATGCACCGGCGAGTAAGGGTAAAGATAGTGATTTCTGGTGGCAACATCGCTTAAAGCTGGCGAAAATTGAACCGGAACTTCGGCACGATATCGGCCGCTGGCGCCTGCTTGGCATTGAAGCCGGTTTGCTGGAACTGGGTATCGCCACTGATGAAGCCAAAGTGGTTGCTCAGCAAGGCTATGATGCTTTTTTAGATGCCCGCACTAAAATCAGTTTAACTGCCGAGGTGAATGATTTACTCACTGCCCTTTCGACACAGTACCGGCTAATTGCTATTACTAATGGCAATGCCTGTATTAATAAAATGGGCTTAGGCGAGCTATTTGAATTCAGCCTGCAGGCCGGGCCCGCCGGAAAAATGAAACCCTATCCGGATATGTTTCAGGCGGCAGCACAGCGACTGAAGCTGGCTCCTTCGCAAATTCTGCATATTGGTGATAGTCACCGCGCCGATGTAATGGGCGCCTTAGCCGCCGGCTGCCAGGCTGCCTGGCTCGATCACCATCAGCAAGCGGTAAGCACCTTGCCGCATATCCGGCTGACTGATGTGCAGCAGTTAATTAACTTCCTTCCACATTAGTGAGTTTTTTAAATTTACCTATCAAATAGTACTCCTTTATAACACCAATTAACCCTGACTATTTTTGGCTAATTATTTATGAAAAAGGATAACATTTCCTTCAATATCTTTGACAGGTCATTCTGACAGTACAATTACCTATCGCATCGCAAGACATGTTTTGATTACAAAACATTCCACGCTGCTGCATGAAAAACTCACTCACAAAAGAGCGTAATTGCTCGTTGAATATTTGCCCTTGGGTATGTTTAAACTCTGCAAATCCACTGTTTTCATACTCTGTTAAATAACCTTCAATCGGTTCACAATAGCCGCTAGTTTCTAATTTACAGACCTTATAATTACCGGTACCCAAAGGTGAGTAACTGAAAGCTGGCATATCAACAAACACTTCCGTCGTACATTTTTCTGTAAAATCAGCCGGGTTTCTGCTATTGCGGACTACATTATCCATAATGTTTGTTATTGCTTCGGTGTTTTGAATGGCCCGGTCAACCTTCTTACTCTTCTTTCCTGCCAGGGTTATAGGCTCTGATTTAACACCAGCTTTCGGCTTTGATGTATGGCTTTTGTCTTGCGTGTCATTTACACCATAGATTTGATTACAACCAGTATCATCACAGCACACTTCCATTGTCGGGTCGCAGTGTATATCTATTATTTCTTTAACATATAGTCTGTTTTCAACTATTGCATTGCGAAATGCCCATAATATTTCACCAGCCAATGTGTTCTGATCAATACAGGTGCCATTACAAACAGCTTGAAAATCATAGTTGACATGAAGCAACTGCTGAGTGCTTTTTGACTTTACTCTTTTAGCAATGACTTTTTGCTCCAGATTATCAGCATCGCGGAAGTACACCTCGAGGCTATCATAGGCATAATGCCGACAATTACTGGCAGACTGATTTTTTGAGTAAAAACACGGGTCGGTTGCAGCCTTAGCATCCTGACTAATCGCTGTAATACCGAATAAAATTAAAGCAATTAAATATTGTCTCAAATAATTCATTTTCTTCGTTCCTTGACGTATTTCTGATTAATAGATATTTGTAGATTAAATCCTTTCTTATAACCAAACATGGACTACTGACACTTAAAATCGAGCAGAATGTTAATTAAAAGTAATTATTGATAAATAATAATACCCCCCCCCATTTTCTTAGGTCAACTATTTATTAGTTATATGGGTTTTAGAAAATGCTTGTGAGTTCTGAAATCTCAAAACGTAGTTTTAGAGCCTGCCCAGAACAGAGATCAGCAACCGGTAAACGTATTGCCGCATATCCGGCTGACTGATGTGCAGCAGTTAATTACCCTGGTAACTGAGGACAGTTGATATAAAAATCGATAACGGCCTTAGTATCGTGCAAACCATGGAGCAGGCAATAAGACTTATCAGGCACTAGCGCAGTGCGCCAGCTAAGTTCCGGCAACAAAAATGGTAGTAGTGTTACTGCGCAATCCGAAACTCGACCGCCATGGAGTGGCTTAGTTACACCAATGAAGGTTTTATCTTTAATTAGCTCAACCGGAATAGTCAGACTGTGTTTTTCAGCTAATTTATTGGCAATAACGTCTACCTTGCCCGCAGCTGATATCAGCAGGTCATAACTCAAATAAACGCTGCTGTTGTTATCCCGCTCAGGGTAGTTCACAACAATACGTTTAACCTGTCGATTCACCTCAACTGCATGCCCAGAGTAGCCAACCGTGAAATCGGCAGGGTTAAGCCAAATCGACTTAGGTTTAAATACATCAGCCAGCGGTTGCCAGAAAGAATCGGCAGTTTTGTTATGCAATGTTTGCATTGCCACATTTAATTGACTCAGTCTGGTGGTATCGAAAGTATGCTCGATAGCCAATAACTCACTACTTTGCCGGCAACTGGCAGGCACTGTATCGGCAAACCGGTTAAGTGTCATATCAAGCGGTAGTTCAACGCTAATTTGTTTGTGCGCCGTACCGGTTACCGGTTGGTTTTCACCGCCGATCGCCAGCGACAGCAAAACCACCGCTAAAGCCACCATACCTGCAAGACTAAAAATTAATTTATACGGCATGCTGTCGTCTTTGCGCTTATTTTTTAAGCAAAAGATAACCAGTCCCTGAAATAAATACCAGCTTTTTGTTCAGAGACAATGAAATAACTAGCCAAGATACTGGTTATTTATCCACTAATTCTATCGCTTTACTTGGCGCTTACCGCAGGGCTGTTATAATGGCCGCAAATGGTTTACTGAGATGTGCTGATGGATGTATCCAACCTGCTGGATGGTTTAAACGATAAACAACGTGACGCGGTGGCGGCTCCGGCGCAGCATATGCTGATTTTAGCCGGTGCCGGTAGTGGTAAAACCCGGGTTCTGGTGCATCGTTTAGCCTGGTTAATGCAGGTGGAGACCGTCGCACCCTACAGCTTATTGGCGGTGACGTTTACCAATAAAGCGGCACAGGAAATGCGCGGCCGGATAGAAAGCACTATTGGCGTAAGCTTGAATAACCTGTGGATGGGTACCTTTCATGGCTTGTCGCACCGCATGTTACGGGCGCATTATCAACAGGCTGGTTTGCCGCAGGGTTTTCAGATCATCGACTCAGACGATCAGTACCGCCTGGTGAAGCGGGTATTAAAAGCGTTAAACCTGGATGAGAAACACTGGCCGGCTAAACAAATACAATGGTTTATTAATGGCCGCAAAGACGATGGTCAGCGCCCGGGTATGATTGACGCCGGCGGCGATTTCAGCCTGCAGCAAATGGTTAAAATTTATGCGGCGTATCAGGAAATGTGTGATCGCGCAGGCCTTGTGGACTTCGCCGAAATACTGCTACGCAGCTTTGAGCTACTGAAAAACCACGCCGATGTGCGGGGTCATTATCAGCAACGGTTCCGCCATATTCTGGTAGACGAGTTTCAGGATACCAATGCTATTCAGTATAACTGGTTGCGCTTGCTGGCTGGTACGGCGGCCAAGGTAATGATAGTTGGCGATGATGATCAATCTATTTATGGCTGGCGTGGGGCAAGGGTAGAAAATATTCAGCAATTTTTACGTGATTTCGATGGTGCTGAAACCATTCGGCTGGAACAAAACTACCGCTCAACTGCCACTATTTTAAAAGCCGCTAATGCGGTTATCGCCAATAACAGCGGCCGGCTGGGTAAAGACTTATGGACGGAAGATAGCGAAGGCGAAGCCATTTCACTGTATACCGCCTTTAACGAACTGGACGAAGCGCGCTTTATTGTCAGCCGCATTCGCAGCTGGCATAACCAGGGCGGCAGCTTAACCGAGAGCGCGATTTTATACCGGAATAATGCCCAGTCACGGGTATTAGAAGAAGCCTTAATTCAGGAAGGCCTGCACTATCGCATCTATGGTGGACTTCGCTTCTATGAGCGCCAGGAAATTAAAGATGCGCTGGCTTACTTACGGCTGATCAGCAACCGCCAGGACGATGCGGCGATGGAGCGGATTATTAACACTCCGGCCCGTGGCATTGGTGATACCACCATGAACAAAGTTCGGCTGCATGCCCGCAGTGAACAGCAAACCCTGTGGCAAGCATTGCAGCAGATGTTACAACAAAAGCAACTTAGTGGCCGCGCGGCTAATGCCATAGAGCAGTTTATGCAATTAGTTGACCGCCTGGAACAGGAGCTGACCGACTTACCCCTGTTTGAACAGGCCGAGCATATTATTAAACAATCCGGTTTGTATGCCATGTATCAGGCTGAAAAGGGCGAGAAAGCGCAAACCCGGATAGAAAACTTAAACGAGTTAGTAACCGCCTGCCAGAACTTTAACAGCAATACCGTTGAGGATATGACGCCGCTGGCCGCGTTTTTATCCCAGGCTGCGCTGGAAGCGGGCGATTATCAGGCGGAAGAGCACTCAGACGCGGTGCAACTGATGACCTTGCACAGTGCCAAAGGCCTCGAGTTCCCGCTGGTGTTTATTTGTGGTTTAGAAGAAGGCATGTTCCCCAGCCAGCAAAGTGGTGATGACCCGACGAGGCTTGAGGAGGAACGCCGGCTATGTTATGTCGGTATGACGCGCGCCATGCAAAAGCTGTATTTATGCCATGCTGAAAGTCGCCGTTTATATGGTCAGGAGCAATACCATAAAGCGTCACGGTTTATCCGGGAGATCCCGGCGGAATACCTGGAAGAAATTCGTTTAACCACCCAGGTTAGCCGGCCTGCGCAGTCTAACCGTTTTGGTAGCGCCGCCAGCCATGTCGCATTTGAAAATACCGGTTTTAATTTAGGCCAGCGGGTGCTGCATGAAAAGTTTGGTGAAGGCACAGTTCTTAATTATGAGGGGGTTGGCCCGCAATCGCGCATTCAGGTTAATTTTGATCAGCTTGGTAGTAAATGGCTGATGACAGCCTATGCCAGACTGCAGGCTGTTGGCTAAAATGCCGTTAGCTGACTATTTGCAGCCGCTACTGACGCAAGCAGCAACTCGACATTGTCGGTTGCCGGTATTGCTGCAAGGCGATGCGGGGCCACTGTTGCAGCAGGTTCTGGCCTTAGTGGCGCAATTACAGCCAGAAAAACTGTATTGGCTGGGCGACCACGCCCCGGTTAACAGCACGGCTTTGCAAGCCGGCCATAATTATCAGCTACTTGGCAGCGAATGCGATATGCTGATCATTAACGCCTTTAATGGATTTAATGCCGATCTTATTGCTGCCAGCGCCGGTTGCTTAAAAGCAGGTGGCTTGTGGCTATTATTGGCGCCACCCGATACACAGTGGTGCCAGCAGCCAAACCCGGGCCACAGTGCATTATTGCCTTATCCATTAAACCCGCAACATTATCAGGGTCAATTTACCCGCTTCTGGTTAGCGCAACTGGCAAACGGCCCCTTGTTAAACCTTATTCTGCACGATAATAAGCTCGATACCCGCAGGCAGCTCACCTTACCCGATTATATCGCGCCGAGCGCTGTTGCAGCACCTTATGCCAGCAACGGGCAACAGCACGCCGTAGCGGCAATAGTAAAAGTGGTGTCCGGCCATCGTAAGCGGCCACTGGTGCTGGTTGCAGACCGGGGCCGCGGTAAGTCTGCTGCGCTGGGGCTGGCTGCAGCGTTACTGGTAAAGCAAGGAAAAAAACGACTGGCCATCACCGCCGCCAGTCCACATGCTGCCAATACCGCAATCAACCATTATCAGCAGCAAGTGTCAGATACGCCGGGCTTGTACTTTATTCCGGTTGACCAGTTATTGTCAGAAAAACCAGATTTAGATCTACTGCTTGTAGATGAAGCTGCTGCCCTGCCCACCACCGTTTTAAAACAACTTGCCGACAACTACAGCAGAGTTGTGTTTGCCACTACCGAACATGGTTATGAAGGCACCGGGCGTGGCTTTCAGTTGCGTTTTCAACACTATCTTGAACAAACCCAACCCGGGTGGAAACGGTTACAGCTGACAGAGCCGGTTCGTTATCAGCAGCATGATCCGCTGGAGCAGCTTATTTTTCAAAGCTTCTTGCTGCGACAGCCTTTAATAGCGCCACGCTATCAGCCAGATGAGCCGGTGCAATTGCGACAGTTTCAGGCCGAAGACTGGCTGGCAGCACCTGTGCAACTGGCGGCAGTATTTCACCTGCTTAGCCAGGCCCATTACCAGACTCAGATAAAAGATCTGGCCGCATTGCTTGATAACCCTAAGCTTAGTGTGTTTGCGATCTATCAACATGAGCAGCTGTTAGCCTGCGCTTTACTCAGCCATGAGGGCGAGTTGGAGCCAGAACTTTGCCAGCAAATTTATCAGGGAAAACGACGGGTACAGGGTCATTTACTGGCACAAAGCCTGGCGTTTCATTTAGCACAACCACATCTTGCCACTGAGCGCTTGGTTCGGGTAATGCGAATTACCGTTGAGCAAAGCCTGCAACGCCAGGGACTTGGCAGTCTATTGTTAGCGGAGCTGGCCAGCAGCTTGAAACATCAAGGTGTTAACTGGCTGGGTACCAGCTATGGGGTAAGCCCGACGCTGTTGGCATTCTGGCAGCAGGCACACTATATTCCGATCAGGCTTAGCCATTTTGCCGACAACGCCAGCAGTGAACCGTCACTGCTGATGATACAACCTCTTTTAGCGAATAAGGACATTGCTGAAATGTTATCCGACGCGTTTGGAGAGCAGCTGTACCATTGCCTGCCAGAGTATCCTGCAACGCTGGATTTCAAAGTACTGCGTAAATTAATTAAACCAGCTGGCCGCGCAATGAGCGAAACCGAGATGACCCAGCTGCAACTATTTACTGCTGGCCAGCGCCCTTACGAGCTGGTCGCTGGTGTGTTATTAAACTGGTTTAATCTTAATTTTCAGCGAACCGATGTTGCTTCGGCCAGCGTTTTGGCAGCACGCTTATGGCAAAAGCAAAGCTGGCAGCAGATCAGCCAGCGGTTTAACCTGGCAGGTAAAGCAGCATGTATTAATGTTATGCGCCAGGGTATTTGCGATTAGTTGAAACTGGTCCTGCCACTAACACTGTTTTAACGCTGAGAAAAGTGCTAATGTTCGGCGATTTTTTCATTTAATGCTGATAGTTCAACCCTTCTATGACGATGATTGCACCTTTATTATTAAGCCTGGCTATGAGCAGCACAGCAGGTTACAGCCAGACAGAATTGCGTACGTTGCAGTATGCGGTAAACAGTTATGCTTACAGCACATCTCTTGAGCAATTTTACCGCCAGTGTAATGAGCAGGACCCTGAGCAATACATGGTCAAGCAGCCTGATAACACGCGTCTTCATAGCTTGTTGCAGCTTCAGCTACAGCTCGATGTCGAGCAATTTATCAGTTATGTCAACGCTAACCCTAAATTTCAGCAGCGCGTACCAGATGATATCACGCTGACTGACTGTACGAATCATGCCGGTTACCAGCGAATATTAGATAGGTATGAACTGGAGTTATTCGCGTTAGAAATTGCCACTCCTGTTAAAGTCAGCAAACAGAGCCCTGAAAGCCAGCGTAAACAGAACCAGCAACTTAAAGTTAAACAGGCGGCTGAGCTGCTTGAGCGCAGCAAGGCAGTTGCAATGGTCAGCATTGTTGATCGTAATAGTCTAAGTACGCTGGAACAAGCCAATTTTTTACACCCGGAGTATAAGGGGCGTTACATTTATAAGGTCGATCAGGGTTGGCGTAACATTCCATCAAGATATATGGGAATGCAAAGCTATCTGACAGACCAGCAGTTTGCAGCAAGTCCTAAAAACTGGTTGTTATTGCTCGACCAGCATAACCAGTTTATTCAGGTATTTAGTGAAGCCAACGCTAAAACTTATCTGAATTTGCTCGGCAAACCGGAATGGCATTTTGATATTCAGGGCAATTTGCAGCGCAGATAAATTTTGTAAATCTCCTGCGTTTCATCAAACCTATGCTTAGCTATTGAAAAGCCCACTCTGCGAGTGGGCTTTTTTGCTTTATTAGGGGCAGGCGGGGCTCGCTTGCAAGAGGGCTGGCCTACCACGGGGCTGGCCTCCCAGCGGTATACTACATTGCTCGACGCTTCCTGAGCCTCGCCCGTGCGGGACCAGCTGAAGATTCCTAAGCTTGCCTCGGCATCACTGTACTACTCTCGCATGGCGACAAAACTGCCGGGAGCAGTTTTGGACGTTGCATAGCGACGGCCCGAAGGGCGAAACACAGGGAAGTGTTTCGCAATGCCACACCCCGCAGGGGCGGGGGCT